>ERZ761607.21-NODE-21-length-406114-cov-8.496625_pt1 | contig 406114 bp, 349 predicted proteins | sample MGYA00511164_ERZ761607 | MGnify/ENA primary metagenome ERZ761607 (study PRJEB28899, sample SAMN02445080) | bioreactor sludge metagenome | biome: EBPR sludge | place: Australia: Brisbane, Thorneside Wastewater Treatment Plant | collected 2011-06-22 ... | reverse complement strand
CCCGCCGTACCAGACCTGATTATTGTGCCGAGGGGGCATGGTGGCGTTGTTCCAGATCAGCACCATATCACCGTTATCCATCGGCACGAGGTTTGGTGGGCCGGAAGTAGTGTAAAACTTGCTGTTCACCGCAGGCGACCACGTTATCCCCTGATTGGTTGAAACTGACTCGGTAAGCTTGCCCGTCTGCGAGCGCATCAGCATCCACAAGCTGCCATCGGGCCGTTCGATCACCGTGGGTTCACAGGCACCATCGCTGGCACCATTCCAGTTCGATGGAACCGGTGACTGCAACAGCGAGGGTGAAAGCAAGAACGTGGACGAGTTGCTGCTTCGATAGCGCACGACAGTCGAACCGACACCAAACCCCGGCGGCGGCGGAGTGGACTTATCACCGAAGGGCGCGATCAGCCGGCCGCTACTTGTTTCGATTGCCTTAACCATTCCCCCGGTGTTGCCGTCATGAACCAGCGCGGGCGCGCTCCACTGTGTGTACGGCGCGCTAGCCTGATAATGAAAGACATCAAACTCGATCGGGCCAGTTTCAGGCCGTCGAGGCACAAACAGATGCATCGTGCCATCAGCACCCATGACAGGAATGGCGTTCAGATTGCCGAACGCATCGAACAGCTTTGTGCTGGCAGTAAAACCGCCTTGCCACGTCAACCCATTATCGGTGGAGATCGACCGATACACGGCGTTAAATCGAGACGCCAATCTCCAAAGCGTACCGTCGGGCAACTTCACGACGTTCTGAAAGTTGTCATGGGCCTGCAACTGCGGCGGCGCCGCTGCACGTGCACCAGCGTCGCTAAGCAGCACACATGCGAGCCAAGCGCATGCAAGCCGCACGGCGGAGAGCCAACGATGCGGTGAACAGTGAACTGGCCTGCGCTGGAGGAACATCCTCAAGCCCTCGTTTCGCGTTAAAATTGGATTCGCCGACCTGCACTACCGCCGGCATACATCTACTACGAGCGACGCCGACGCAATGAGCACATTCCGATCAGCATCGCTCCGAGGGCAATTGCTCCAGGTTCGGGAACCGCACTTCGCGCGCCGTCGGCCGACACGGAAAGTCCGAAGTTTGCGGCCAGGGGTGTGAAGTCGTTCAGGTCGATCAGGCCGTCGTAGTTGAAATCGCCATTTATCCAGTTGCCGCTGAGGCCAAAGTTGGCAGCCAATGCGGTAAAATCATCGAGGCTGACCGAACCTGACAAATTGGCATCGCCGTAGAGTGTGCCGCGCATGACAACGGTGGAGCTATCGGTGCTCCCAAACAACCCCGGCACCACGCTAAGTGAGCTTGCCTCGGCGTAGCCCACACCGAACGTCGTGCCCAGCGTGGTCTTCACGCCGTCGCCCGTCCAGGCACCGGCCGCGAATGCCGACTGGATCAGGGCGCGGAGATCTGCCAGGGGTGATATGCCGTCATAGTCAACGGTCACTGCGTTGTTGGTCACATCCAAACTTGTCGCCGCTGTCAGGGTAAGCGATTTGGTCGATACCAAACCCGATGCAGTGCCATTGTTTTGGAGCCGAACGGTGCCTCCGGAGACGTCGATCGCGCTCACGCTGACCGACCCTATATTGAGTTGCCCCGCACCGGTTTTGGAAAGCTGTGCAGTCACCCCACTCACTCCACCAAGCATGGAAAGCGCTGCGCCGGATGCGACGTCCACAGTTGCGTTGTTCGTGAGCGCAACGGCGGTAGTGACGGAATGCGAACCTGCGACAACGCCAATCTGCGCGCTGCCCGTGGATACTTCCATGGTCAGCCCAGTTGGTCCTGTCAGGGTGTACGAGTTGGCATTGTTGAAGTTGAGATTGCCCAAGGTGATCGGCACATCAACGCTGATCGATGCAGGGCCGGTGAGGATGGCGCCGAGATTCGCCTGCGCACCGACGGCATTCGGGACGCCGCCTTGCCAGTTGGCGGCGTTCGACCACGCCCCGCCGCCGTCGATGTTCCACATGCTTGCGCCGACCGCAGGCTCGAACTGCACATAAAGCCCATCGGGCCTCCAGTCGAAGCTAAGCGGCGAGCCGTTGATGAATGACACCGGCGTGCTTGCCGACGATCCAATTTCCGAACCAAAGCTCAGAAGGCGCAGGTCATAGACCTGATCTTCCGGCGCGACGTAGGTTGCCAAGTCGATCGCGACCGACCCACCATGAGTGAACGAGCCGCTGATGTTGAGGAAATCAGTCGGTGGGTCAAAAGGCGGAGTGATGTCTTCCAGGAGTCGTGCCGGAAAATCGCCTGCGGTAAGCGTGATGCCGATGCCGGTGTTGTTCCAGTTACCGCTAACGCTGATCGTGCCGAAGCTACGATCGTCGCTGGTGATCGGCGGTTGACCGACAATCATCGGTGCCACCTTCGCACCAGCCACGCCGCTGACGTTACCGGTGATTGCGCCGGTACCCGAAAGAATGCCGTTGGAGTTGATGACAATGCCGTCATCAACCACGAGCGTGGGAGCGGAGTAGCTCATGGCGTAGTACGCAGGCGTGACACCCCCGTCACCAATGCGGAAAGGCTGGCCGTTCGCAATCCGCGTGGCGCGAGAAAAGAAGGTCCCGCTGTTGAAGTTGACTACCGCAGTGTTGCCCGGATCGTCTGCATCCAGAAATCCACCGAGGTCCGCGTACGCGCTAGTAATGTTGATAGTGCCGTGGCGGAGGAAAATCCCACGATTGCCGTTGGTGATCTGGAACGTCGCACTATTGAGGTTGATCAACTGCCCTGTGCTGGGATTTGCGCCGATGATTCCGACGTTGATCGTGTTGCGAATGTCGACGAAAGCATTGTTGGTAACATGCAATTCGTTATTGTTACTTCCCGCGATCCCGATGTTTGAGCCGGTACCGGTCGAGGTCGAGATAACTCGTGCGCCGGCCCCTGTGATCGTCATCTTGTTGCCGCTTGCTCCGTTGGCATTGCCAATTGAGAAGACCTGACCAACACTCGTGTGCTGAAATGTCCCGCCCGTGAAAGTGATATCGTTCGGAAAACCTCCAGCGGTGCCGAGTAGAAATCGGTTGAAGCTGAGCGTGCCCCCTGCGGTGTCAAACGTCAGCGCGCCTGTCGTGTTTCGCAAGCTCAGATCATTCACCGCGGCGGCAGAGGAAAATGTGATGGTGCCGGCGTCGTTGTTATTGAATATTGCCACGTCCGCAGCAGTCGGCACCGACGGGTTCCAGTTTGCAGCGGCGTTGAAGTCACCCCCGCCGCTTCCGACCCACGAGACATCGGCACCCGTCGCAACCTGTCCCACGACCACGATGCTCATCGCCGCGAGCAGCAGGGTCGAGCGACGATTGCTTACACGTCGGCTCATACGTCGTTCTTCGATTGAAAACGGATTGAACTTCTGCATCACTTCCTCCGGGCCAAAGGTAGACCTCTTGGATCAATGAAAGAATTGGGTCACGCGTCAGTCGCGCCACAGTGAAATGTACCCTGCTGGATCCATCGAATGCAACACAAATCCACCGAAGTTACGACGATTCTTCGCGTCCAGCTATCAGTGCTTAAACTATTGTGTCAACGCAATTTATGGCCGAATTACCTTGTCATCCGGAAACCTCAGGTATGGCGATTCGCCTTATCTATCGAATTTGCGGGTGCCGCTGGATCCAGTTGGTGTCAAAGTCTCGTTCTACCTGTCGGAATCCGCCGGCGAAAACAACTTGCGGGCTGCAGCTGATCGTCCGATGAAGGTCAGCGCAATAGCCGCCGTTGCCGTCACAATCGCCGACGCAGGGGCGATCCACAATCTCGCCAAAGGGGTAGGTACCAGTGCCACGCCGATGATCGTCCCCACGACCAACGCAACCGCCATCGCCGCCCCGTGTACGCGCACCCTTGCGACGGAGAGCATTACGCACGCCAGAAGCGGCCCTGCAAAGACACCGAGAATCACTTGCGTCGCACTGAACAAGTCCCCAAGCCGACTCACCAACCCCGCCGACAGCGTCGCAGCAAGGCCGATGGCCAGCGAAATCAGCTTTGCAAACAACAGCTTCTGCCGATCTTCCATCGGCGAACCGAAGCGCTCCCGAAAATCGAGCGTCACCACCCCCGCTAGCGAGTTAATTCCGCTCGTGAGACTGCTCATTGTCGCCGCAAGCAGCGCTGCAAGAACCAGCCCGCACAAGCCAGAAGGCAGTTGCGTCGCCACAAAATGCGGAAAGATCTTATCGGTTAACGCAGGCAGCGTCGGGTCGTCCACATGACGATAAAACGCAAACAACGACAGCCCCACGCCCGCAAGCAGGACCAGCACGACAACGACACCAATAATGTTCACCAGGAACGACCGACACGCCGCCCGCGCGCTGCCGGTCGCAAGATATCGCTGGAGCGACATCTGGTCGGCAAGGTAGTTGCCGAGGTTGGCGACCGTTACGCCAATTGTGACAGTCCAGAACGTAAAGCCGACTGTCGGATCGAGCGAGAACTTCTGCCAGTCCAGCCGGCCCGAGTCGGCCAAGTCTTGATAAGCAACCGAAAACGGTACCGGCATGTGCGACCAGGCAAACCCGATGGTGAGTGCAATGCCAATCGCGATGACAACCATCTGGATCGCATCCGTGATAATCACACCGCGGATCCCCGCCATCACGGTATAGATTGTGCTGCTCAAGCCTGTGACAAGCACGATCGGCCAGAACCACCTGTCAGGATCGAGCTTGCCCATGGCGATGACTGCCAGCGTGGGGGCGTAAATCATTGTGGCCATCCAGCCGATGCGCATCAGTACGAACAGTGACGCAGCGATCGTGCGCGTGGCCAAGCCAAACCGCGTTTCGAGCACGTCGTAAGGGTAGATGCTTCCAGTACTTAGATATCGCGGCAAGAACCACCAACGGAGAATGATGTACGATGCGGGCATCGACACGAGCACTGCACCAACGAAAAGCAGAATTCCCGAGCCGTAGATAACACTCGGGTAGTTGATAAAGCTAATGCCCGAGAAGAGCGTCGCGGCGATGCTCAGGCCGACGATGATCGTTCCGAAGAAGCTACCCATCCCGCCGCCGGCGGTGAAATATTCCTGCGTGTCTGCCTTTGACCCGCGCGACAGTAACCCCGCCGCGATACAGCCAGCGAGGTAGACAATCACAATGACGATGTCGAAGGTGGTGATCATAGTGGTGCGTCAATCCGTCAAGGGAAGGGCCACTTCTTCCCCGCCGCCCTTGCGACTTTTTTCTCCGGCGATCAGAAGCTGCATCAACTCCGAGGTTTCGGAAAAATCAATGGTCGGGCTGCCCGTCTGTAAGTAGGCCACGAACTGTTGGAGCTGGGCCTTAAACGCTGAAAAACTGTCGCGAAAACGCGCGTGAAGTTCTGATTTCCTACCGACGATATGCATCGATCCAAAACCACCAAGCCAGTCTTCGCCCATGCAGACGAGCACAACAACTCCGCTTCGGTGCTGATATCGAACTACGTCCGCGCCGGCAGCGCCTACGTTCCGCGCGGAAATCCACCCGCCCGGTGACAAAAACGGGTAGACTGCTTCTAGCGCATGAATGCCGTATCGGTGCCAGGACTTGGCCATGGTGATACTGATGAACCGCAGATCGCCGACCTCTCCCATTCGCTGGCGTGCTGAAATAAATTCAGTTGCGTAACGCATCGCGGAGCAGGACATGATCGACTTTCCGCATCGCACCCACTCCTGAAAAGTCGCCAGATCAGCGAGGTTAACGCAAAGCGGCTTATCGATGAAAACGGGTATATCTGCCTCTACAAACGGCAACGCGCGCGCGACATGCTCGTCACCTCGATCGGTGGGAATGAGTACCGCGTCAACTTGGCCAATCAACTCGGCTGGGTTCCGCAAAACCTTGCCAATCTGCGCCGCAGCAGCAATCTTCGCGGCGTCGGCGGGATCATCACACCAGATGTGTGTGACGCGGACACCCTGGATTCCGAACTCACGCGAGGTGCGTGCTGCCAGGTAATCGCTGATAACAGGATGCGCATGCTCGCGCATCGCCGTAGGGTCATACCCATTGAGGATAGCCGACCAACTGTATGGATGGTCGTTCTCATCGACCTTCCCCGCGATTCCAAGACGGATGTTGCGCACGTCGCGCACGAGCGGCGCAGGATTGAGCGGGGAAGATGTCACCAGGCGGTCCACCCGCCGTCGATTGCGATTTGTGTGCCCGTTACGAAGCTCGCCGCGTCCGAACAAAGGTAGACGACCGCACCAGCAATCTCATCGGCGTTCCCGACCCGCCCCATCGGCACCTTCGCAGCAAGACGATTCATAAACTCATCGTCCTTCTGCTGACTCCACGGATATGGGAAAGGCCCGGGAATGATCGCGTTCACCCTCACACCCTGTTTTGCCATTGCGACGGCATGGTATCGGACCATTTGCAGCACCCCAGCTTTTGCCACGCCGTAGTCAATTGGATTGGGTGTGATGTGCGGCGGGTACATCGCAGGGTCGGGACTGACCACACCATACATGCTGCTGAAGTGCACGATCGAACCTCTGCCGTTTGGAAGCATTGCCTTTGCAGCCTCCCTGCCGACGAGAAATGCCCCCGTGAGCGAAACGCGCATCCCGTGCTCCCACTCGGCTGTGGTCATTTCGATCCAGGCTGTTTTGGTGTAGCGAAAGGTCATGTTTACGCAGGCGTCGAGCCGGTTGTGATCGTCAACCACCTGCCTGCAACATTCAATGATCGAAGGTTCATCAGCGGCATCGAGGGTCTTTGCGACAGCTTTCATCCCGTCGGCGCGGATGCTTTCTGCAAGCTTCATGGCATCGTCGCTGCGTAAATCGCTCACAATCACGTTGGCCCCGTGCTCTGCAAGCGCGCGGCAGACCGCAGAGCCGAGCAGTCCGGCCCCGCCGACGACCCAAATCACGCGGTCATGAAGGTTGAACCGATCAATCGCCCTCTGATGCAATGGGCCTCCGCTGCCAGAGAAAGGACCTATTCCGTGTTGGTTGGAGAATCGCGCAATTCGGCGAGATGTCGTTCGCGACCCATCGAGAGTTGTTGCCGCATCCAATATTCCGCCGCTGCCGCATCCCGCTTCTGCAGCGCGCGGTAGAGCCGGCTGTGATCAAGAATTGTCTTCGCCGCTGGCCCGAGCGACAAATCATCCTCTCCGCATCGGGCCTCCAGTACCCGCGAGGTGAGGCGCATATCATCCACGGTCTTAGTCAACAATTGATTTCGCGCCGCGGCAAGAACAATCTCATGAAACTTCTCGTCGATCTTGATCCATCTGTCGTGTAGCCGGGTTTCGAGGCGCGGCTGCTTGCTGTCTCGCAAATACCGTGCGATCCCCCTCCACTGGAGCAGGAGTTCTTGAAGGCGCGTCAGCTCGTCAGGGGTGATGTTGATGGCTGCCTCTTTCGCGGCGAAACACTCAAGCACCTCCCGCATGGCGTAGAGTTCTCGAAGCTCGCCGGCGTCGGGAATATGAACCAGCACACCGAATCCAGGAACCTCTCTTACCACGCCGTCTGCACAGAGCCGCGAAAGCGCCTCGCGAACGGGCGTGCGCGAGATGCCCAGCCGCTTCGACAGACCTAAGCTCGACACCCTCTCGCCCGGTGAGATATCACCCGCGCGAAGCAACTCCCGAATGCGGTCATACGCCTGCTGTCTCAGGTTAAACGTGGGAGATTTTGTGAGCGGACTGCGCATATGCTGGATCCAATCATACAGACGTGCCATTGAGAATAGCAAGAGCCGAGTTTAGAAATTGTGACTGTGGATCTGATCAAAATCGTGCATAAAGTGTTATCTCAGTTATGTTTACAAGACTATTGTCGGTGGCACAGATCAGGAAGTAATTTCTGGTGGGATTTTACTTGCATCAACTGGATCCACCTGGTTATCCTAAGCTCGATGCACGTCGGGTGTCCGACGGCACAACTCGGCGGTCGCAATCGGACTACGCACACGCACCTCTTAAGTGGCCCGATCCCGCCTCGCTTGATCCACATCGAAAGGAAGTGGGAAATGATGCGCAGCGCAACCCCTCAACATCGGCCAACCTGCCGACATTCCGGTAGACACTTGGCCGCCCTCTATTCGGCGGCGGCTGGACTGGCCCTGATGTCCGGCATTGCCAACGGCGCGCCGGTCACCTGGTCCCCCACCGGTGGTGGCGACTTCAACACTGCAGGAAACTGGAACCCCGGCACGGTTCCGACCGTCGCGGACGATGCAATCTTCCCAGACAACGCCAGCGGCAACATCGCGCTCTCCGGCGCGGCAAATCCGCTTCGGCTCTCGTTCCGGAAAACCACCGGTGCGCTGACAATCGACGCCGCTGGAAACACAATGTCGCTTGGAAGCACTACTGCCATACCGCAGGTTATCCTCGGTACTGCCGCTGGCCAGCAGAACGATATCACCCTCACCGGGGGCGACTTCACCGCCACTCACACCACCGGGGGTGCATCGGTGCAAGTTGGCAACTTTAACGGCTCCAACGGCAACAAACTGACGATTACCGGTGCCGGAACCAACTTCACCTCTCCAAGTACATCAGGCACGGTTGGCGCGGTCGGCATCGCCGGAAGTAACAACAATACACTTTCCATCGAAAACAATGCCAACATGGTTTTTCGAGGGTCGATGGCTGTCGGCGTGATCGGTGCAACGCCAAGCTCGGGCAATCTCCTGAACGTCAACACCGCCACATTCAGCCTCACCGGAGGTTCCCGCGGCCTCAATCTTCGCAGTGGCACATTCACCATGACGCGCGGCTATAGCGATCTGGGGTTCCTCGATGCCGACGACGCAAACAATAGCTCGACCATCAACTTCAACAGTGGCACGATGTACTCTCGCCGCACGCAGATCGATAACACCCGCGACTTCGTCATCGGCGACGGCGGTGCGGACTCAGCGATTTACGGCTTTGCCTACTCCGGCGGGACGCTTACCCTCGGCGCAGCGGGTCGACCGGCCGATCTGGTAATTAACTCCAACGGCGTACTTACAGGCGCCGGAACTGGCACCCTTACCGGCGGCGGAATCGTACGCGGTATCACAGGGGCAAAGGTGATGCCCTCCATCATCGGCCAACCGGTGCTGGCGAGCGACGACCGCGACATCGGAACCATGAATTTTACCGCCGACTGGGACAACTCCAACATTGAAATGGTCCTCGACGCCGGCGATTTCCCTGCCGCTGCCGCAGCGATGACGCCGTTTACGCCGCTAGATGTCGTCAACATCACAGGTGCATTCACGCACGGCGGCGTGGTGACATTCAATCTCGTCAACTATGTCGAGCCTGACACCGCCGGCGAATTCAAGGTGGTCGGGTGGACGAGTGAAGCCGGCGACCGATCGCTCACGTCAATCCAGTTCGTTGGTGGATCGCCACTGCCGACAAGGTTTGACACCGACGGCTTGTACATCACAGTGCCCGAACCGACAGGCCTGCTTGCGATCGCAGGAGTTCCATTGCTGGTGCGCCGTCGGCGATCCTAGCCTTTTAGTTCATCGGATTGGCCTCGGGAGAAATGCAAAAGGAGTATCCATGTTCAGAGCGTCTCTCCACACTATTCTGCTCGCAGTCGTCGGTATCGCGACTGTCGGTATTGCGCGAGCGGCCGAGCCGATGTTTGAAATCAGCATCGAAGTGTCTCCAATCGACCTCGCCGGGCGTGAACACGATGAACGCCCGGCGAGGATCGATTTGGATTTTGATGCAATTCTGAAATCTGCAGCTGATGGTGCGCGTGTCGATTTCGATTCAATCAAAATTACTGCGAAGAGCGACGCCGACGCGGTCCCATTATCGTTTCGATGGTATGACGCAGACATTCCCGAAAACTTTCCGGATTTCAATGCGAGTATCGTCCGAACCAAGGGCGTGTTGAAGCCCATCGCAGCAAAGATGGCGGGGCATTTCTACAATGTTTCGGGGTCCGGACGGAAGGGCTTCCTGGCATTCACCCACACACAGCGAGGGGCCAAACCCGCTGAGTATTCAATTCGGTTTTCATTACTCCCGCGCAATACGCCCGCGCGCGGCAACGGCCCGCGGGGCTGGCTGGGTGATGGGCAGGTCCGCTGTGCGGAAGTGGGTGAGTCGACAACCGGCTCCGGTCACACGCGCATCGATCTCGATGATTGGAACGGAGACGGCCTTATCGACATCATCCACGGCGAGGAGTATGGCACGCTTTTTCTCATTCCAAACTCGGGCAGCCTGACCGAACCCAAATTTGTCCACCGCGAACTGCTCCGCGATGCATCGGGCGCGCCAATTGATGTCGGCACCCATGCCGCCCCGTTCATTACCGATTTTGACAATGACGGTGTGAAGGATCTGCTCGTCGGCACATATACTGATCGGCTGGTCTGGTTCAAGAATCAGGGGACCAATCAAGATCGCAAACTCGTCTACAAGGGGTTTGTCACGCGAAATGGCGAACCATTTTCATTGCCTCACCGACCGATCAGCGGCCCGAGCGAAGGTGTTTTTAACCACGACTACTATCCCGTGCTTGAGCGAATGGACTTCAACGGCGATGGCATACTCGACTACCTCGCCGGCGGGTATGTAACGGGCCGCATCTTCGTCTCGATTGTGGAAGGCAAGAACCCGGACGGCACGCCGATTCTCTCCGAACCACGCCCGCTGGAGATTGGCGGCAGCACCCTCAACGTCGGCGATTGGTGTGCTGCTCCGACAGTCGCCGATTTTAATGGCGACGGGATACTCGATTTGATCAGCGGCGCGCTTCCCATGACACCAGAGAATCGCCCCAAGGGAATCACGCTGCGATACTACGCCGGCAGCAACCCCGCTGGCGAGCCGAGTTTCATGGAGCAGCCCTTCCCCGGCGAAGGGCGGCATCCCACCGGCGGGCTGACCACACCCCGCGCGGCCGACATGAACGGCGATGGCCTGCTCGACCTGGTTGTGTCATCGCGCCAACAAATCTCGATCTTCTACAATCGCGGCACAGCCTCCTCGCCGAAGTTTGATCTGACGGCCACGCCGATTCTGCTGCCCTGGACCAACGCACCGATCACCACAACGCAGTTTGTCGACTATAACGGCGACGGAAAGCCTGATCTTTTCAATAGATACGTTGTCTCGCTCAACTCGGGCAAACCCGCTCCCTTTGCGTTTGAGAAGGAGATTAACCTGCTCCCCCGCGGGGTGCGGATCGAGCACCCTAGCCGGACCGGCGACGACTGGTTTTGGCCCTTCGTTTCCGATTTCGACGGCGATGGTGACTTTGACATTCTATTCGGCGACTGGTGGGGGCATGTCTGGCTTCACCGTAACAACGGCACTGCCGACAAACCTGACTATGACATCGAGGGTTTTCGATTAAAGCACAAGGACGGCAGTGAAATCAAGGTCGGCCCGGTAGGTGAAGACCCAAGCAAGAGCTTCATCGCGCTTCAAGGCGCGCGAACAGTGCTCGCAGTTGCCGATTTTGATAACGACGGGCTGAATGATCTTGTGATCGGCGATACTTTCGGCATCTCGCGGGTCTATCGAAACACGGGCACCGCAGCCGAGCCTCATTTTGCCCCCGCGGTCGAGTTGGGCACGGTGAAGACTCGTTGCAGCGTGGATGTCACCGACTTTGACGGCGATGGTAAAATTGATGTAATTTCAGGTTCCGCCGGCGGGATCGCGCTCGTGTACCGGAACATCTCCACCGGTAGCTCACTAAAGTTTGCCGAAGGTACCGATGTAAGCCTGCCGCCGATCAAGCAGCCGCGTATCATCATGACGGACTTGAACGGCGATGGAGATGACGATCTGTTTATACCCGGCACGCAGGGGTCCATCTGGATCGAAAGATCGTTTCTGAAGCACGGGTACGCGAAATCCCGAGTAACAAAGGTATCCATGCCGCGATAGAATCTTCGGAGAACGCCCACTTTTTTTATCCTTTTCCGAGTCTGCGGTTCGAAAGAAAGAGCATATGCCCGAATACACCCTGATCACGGCCATCGGTACACCCCTGGATGCTGACGAGTCGCTGCACATTGACGGATTGCACGAACAGATTGACGACCAGTTTCGCGCCGGAATGACCGGCCTCCTTGTCGGCGGGACCATGGGGCTGATGCAGTTGCTGGCGCGAAACACCTACGAACAGCTTGTGGATGAGAGCATCGTGGCTGCACGTGGCCGGGGCGAGGTGCTTGTGGGGGTCGGCGACTTAAGCCTGACACGCACGCTCGAGCGCGTTGAGCTGCTCAACCAGAAGCGTGTGGACGGCGTCGTGGCACTCTGCCCGTTTCTGATAAAGTTTAGCCAGCCTGAACTGGTCGATTACTTCTCTGCAGTTGCCGATGCTTCGAAGCACCCGCTCTTTCTGTATGACCTGCCGATCATGACCGGTACAAAGCTCAGCCTGGATACCGTGCGCGCGCTCTCCAGGCACCCGAACATTAACGGAATTAAGTGCTCCTGTGATTTTGGGTGGACGAGGCAGCTGATCGATGAAAATCTGCCCGACTTTCGAGTGATTGTGGCGCAAGCGGAACTGATCGATGTGCTTTTCCGATCGGGCGTGACAGAGCACCTCGACGGCATCTTCGCTGCTGCCCCGGAATGGGTCGCGGGGATCGCCCGCGCGGCAGTGCACGGCGATTGGGCCACCGCCGCCGCTCAGCAGCAGAAGCTGATCGCGCTGCTTCAAGTTGTACGGGAAAATGGCGTCTTTCCGGCGTTTACTGCGATTATGAATGCACGGGGAGTTTCGGGCAATTTCGCCCCAAAGCCTTACCGCCTGCTCGACGATCGAAGAACGGAAGCCCTTCTGCAGTTGCCGATCATTCGCGAGCTTCTGGCGACCCCGCGGCATAGCGAGCGCACGCCGACTGTGGTGCATTGACGGCGAACCGTACCAGTTTGTCCGCGCGAATCGCAGGCAATCAGAGCTTCAGCGGATCGTGTACTTCCAGACCGCCGGCGATCGTACGCCAGCGCGGATTTCGCCGCTTACCACCACCCAGCCGCCGTGCCAGGGTACGACAGGTGCTGCGACTACCGAAGATTCCACATCGCCAATCACCCGAGCTTCCCCGGTTATGGGGTTGATCGCCGTGATGGTGCTGGGAAATGGGGGGCGCTGGTCCATCGGCTTGCCGAAGTTGCTATCGTCCACCCCGCCACCGACGAGGATCAGCTCGCCCTCCATGAACGGCGCCGGCGAAGGAGCGGCGGCGTTGGCGCGGGGAAGATCGGGCAGACGCGTCCAATTGCCTCTCCCGTCGCCGGAAGGGACATACTTCCACACGTCTTCCAAACAGTGGATCACCTTCTTTCCAGCCACATCAACCCGCGGTGTCATCCCACTGATAACGAAAATGGCCGTTCCGTCACTCCCGACCACCGGCAGCCAACGCGCGTCCCCCGGCATCGGCACTTCCGTCTGCCATCCCGCCGTGGGGTTGGAAACCGAAAGCGAATAAACTTCCCGCAGAGGCCCGCTGGCCATGGGGCTGATCTGATCGTGGCCGCCAACCAGAAACACACGGTCGCCCACCAACACCGCCGACGAACCCATGACGGGACGGGGCAGAGCCGGGAGCGGCGTTGTGTGCAGGGTGCCATCTTCATATCGAAGCAGAAACACGTCGGCGAAGACCGACGTGCTATCACCCCCACCGATGACCATCACGCCCCGCGAGGTTGTTACGCACGCACCCACCGCGTTCGGCTTTGGCAGCTTTCCAACAATTTTCCATGCGTTGCCGTCATACGCGTAGACGTCGTCATACCAGACTTTCTTCCCCTGCTTCCACGGCGGATCACCGGGGAAGTTGGTCCCCCCGCCTGCGAGCAACACGCCATTGCTTTCCCCAACGAATGGCCCGGCGAAGCCGACCACGCCGAGATCAGGCAATCGCTCCGCGATGACGGTCGTGATACGGTCGTTGATCAATGCTTCTCGCCCGACGCTACACCCCACCGTTGCGACGAGTGTACTCGCTGCGCAGATTCTCATAAAGTCCTGCATATCGTGCTACCTCTCGTGCTCGGCACGGTGCGATCCCGCTGTCACCAACGAAAATCATCATTCAAACTTCACCCGCGCCCAGCGAATCTTCCCAAACTGCTCAGTCGGCGAAACCGAAATGCGCGTCCAGACGATCATTACCGTCCCGTCCGCCATCTCGACAGCCGACGGATAGGCCGCCTGGCGAGAATAAACCTCGTCGCCCTCGGCTGGCACCTCCACCCGGTCGATCTCCAGCGGCTCATTCCATGTTTTGCCCTCGTCGTTTGAGACCCGCACGGTGAGCGGGGTTCGCAGGGGTGGTTTGCTGGGGTTGTGTGTGAGGATCAGCCGGCCATCACTCACCCGCAGCAGGCTGTGCGACGAAGCCGCCGCGGGCAGGTCGCTCTGGAGCAGTGGCGACCAGGATTCACCCCGGTCGGTCGACTCGCTTGACCACATCCACCCATCACGACTACGAACCAGCATGAGCAATTTCCCCGACCCACACTCCGCGATAGTCGGTTCGGCAGCGAAAGCCCCATCCGGCACTGTGGGCCCGAGAATGTAATTCCACGTCACCCCGCCGTCGGCTGATTTCATGATCGCCGGTGCCTTGCTGTCGAAGCGATGCATAGGCAGGACCAGATCGCCCGACGAGAGCTTGATACCATTACTCCGCGAGCCTGAACCCGTTTGCTCGCCGATGCGCTTCTCCTCAGACCATGTCCTGCCTGAATCATCGGTGTATCTTGCGAAAAGCTGATATGAATCGATACCCACCTCGAGCTTTTCCTTGTCGCGCCCCCCGACAAAGGGATAGCGATTCCATCGACCCGCCGAATAAAAGAGCCACGTTCGGCCGCCGTCGCTGATGAAAGCTGGGTCAAAGTCGCTCTTCCGAGGCTGATCGTTCAATACCGCGCCTGCGTCCCAGGCACGACCGTCATCTGAGCTGTAACATCCAAAGATGAGCTGGTGTACCGAGCCCTCATACGGTCCAGAAAACCATGCACTGAGCAGCCGACCATCAGCAAGCCGCGTAATGGAAGGCGCGTGATTAAAGCCATACAAGTTGGTGAGATCGTACGGATCGGTCTTTGGGTAATCGAAGACCGAGCCTGTTTCCACGAGCACAGGCTTAGTCCCGCCGGCGAGGGCAATCGATACGAGAGAAAGCAGCAAGAGTGAAGATTGAATGCAGCGATTCATGACGACATTCTCAGAAAATGTGGTTGATGCGATTCATTCGATGCTGGGCTGACCGCCCTTCAGGACGCGGGTTGACTGCCTCCCTACGAATGCCTGTACGATTCGGGCTTAACACCCTGGTTTTCAAAGAACGTGGCGAGTTCGGCCATTTGCGCGTCATCCAACACCTTGTGCGGCGGGCGAACCTGCCTCGTTCCGATGCCAAACAACTCTAGCGTCGCATGCCATTTCCCATGTGTAAACTGGCGAATGTAAGGATAGTCATACTTCGCCGTCATCGCCGCGGCGGCGCGTATGTCGCCGGATTGGATGGTTCTCCAGACTTTCATCGCGATATCGGGTGCAAACGTGGAATAGGTAGAGTAGTACGATGTCGCGCCGTAGGGCCAGCCGATGTAAAACCGATTCTCCCCTCCGCCGCCGAAGATGGTGACTCGGCCTCCGTGATCAATCTGCTGTCTTACGTAGTCTTCAAGCGTGTGATCTTCTTTCATCGCAGCGACACAATCGAGCGCCACAAGTTTCCCTAGAAGGCTGTCGGTAAACTTGCCATGCAGAACGATCGGCAGTTGAGCGGCTTCGCCCACTCTTTCGAAGAACTCAACTGCAGCGGATTCCTGCTCCGCCTCGCGCAGCTTTACGGGGATGAGCACCTGCAGGGCATCGGCATGGATCGACTTTGAGAACTTTGCAAAGTCAGTGGCCTGATCCAACTCCCAATCGCCGGTCGATGTGATGGCAACAGCGCGGTGGTCGACGGCTTCCACCATCACCCGGTTTACCTGCTTCACTTCCTCGTAATTCAACGTTGCATACTTCGTATTGCCAGCGGTGGTAACGTAAATGGGAATGCCGGCGCGGATGGCGCGTTCGACCCCCTTCTTCTGGGCGGCATCGTCAACCGAAAGATCGACGGTGAACGGACATGGGTTAGAGTAAATCGGGCCGACGAGTCGCTTCTGAAACTCCGCGTGCGGCCGTGCGCTCCCCGCGGCGGGCGCTTCGGCCAGCAAGCCCGCCGGCCTGCCGAGCATCGCCGCTGCCACTGCTCCGGCGGTGGCGCGCAACATGTTTCTACGAGAAAGACCCGAGTCATTCAGTTGTCGAATCACCATTCACCTCGCTTTGAAATGTCAGTTTTGATCTGCCGCACGAACTGATCAATCGCGCCATCGAGCCGGGTATGAAACTCCCCCATCGCGTCTGCAACAGGTTCTCGGGCAACGCGAAGTAGATCCGCCTCTGCGGCGTCGAGTTGCTTCGCTGCGGCAAGCAAGCGGACCTCATCCTCCGGCGGAACCGCAAGAAACCCATGCTGATCGGCATGCACGAGTTGCCCTGGCGAAATCGTGCGCCCAAACACTTCCACAGGCGTGTTAAACTCCACCAGCGCCGCCACGCCATGCCCGACGCACGCACGGCGTGCGATGGCTTTGAAGCCCGAGGCGCGGAGTTCGTCAAGGTCGCGCATGCCGCCGTCGGTAATCGTCCCGACGCAGCCGAGAGACTTGAACGTGTTGCCGCCGATCTCGCCCCAAAGCGAACCATACACCGCGGGCTTATCGAGGTCCTGCACGACGACAATCTTCGGGCCGTCCACCGAAGCGACATGCTCCCGAAAGCGCGTCCACCGCGCGCGATTATCCGGCTCCGCAGGCCCGCCAACGCGCACGGTTACAGTCACCGCGCGGCCGGCCATCGGACCATGCTCGGGCATGAAGTCGCGCGTCTCCTCGATGTTGAACCCGTCGCGGCTGGCATTCTGCCGGGTAATGATCTCCCACCCGTTGTAGACGGTGGGCGTGGTCAGCCGACGAAGCTGCCAGATCTGGTGCGAGGAAAGACGTTCGTAACTCACTGCTTCACCTGCACTTGCGCAACGCCGGTTGCAGCACTTCCCGCCTGGTGCGACGATTGGGATTCCTCGGCCCGCGCCTGGGAAGCGCGGGCTGACACTCGCGCGACTTCGAGCGTCGGAGCTCCCGCCGCCTTCACGCGAAGATAGTTCACGCCATGCGCCGCCGCCCGCTGCGGTGTCGGCCGGGCGACTTCAAGGCCATTAAGTGCGATGACACATTCCCCGCCCGCTTTCCAACTCACCGTCAGGTCGTGCCATTCTGCATTGCCGACTAGACTTCGTAGGTCGATGGAGAAAATTGAGTTAGCCTCTGCAAGTGTGTCGGCGACGACGCAATAATGATCCGTCAACGCCAGCGTAGCCGCCCCGTCACCGCCGCGCAGTCGAAAGCGCATCGTCACCTCGCCCGAAACCGCAGCGGGGAAGTTCCACACGGCACCCGCCTGCTTCAGTGGGTCTGTCTGTCGAATCGCCAATACAGGCTTGCCGGCTTGGTCGGGCAGTGTCGTCAGCTCGGCACCCGCGCCTTCGTAGGTTGTCCACTGCGCCAGCCCATCCCGAAAATCGTCGGTTTGCGATTGTTCTGCAATCCAATCCGGGCTTAGCAGGAGTATGTGCTTCTTGCCTTCGCCCTGGCCCGACACGACCAACACATTACCATCACCAGTTTCGACTGCCGCTGCGTATGAAGTGCCTCGATCGCCCCGCTCGGCTGATTGATCGTCGCGCAGGATCTCTCTGAAGCCGCGCCATGTCTTGCCGTCATCATCACTGATCGCAGCATGCAGCACATGGCGGCCACCAATGGCATACCCGCGCAAATCATCCCAACGCTGACAAGCGTTAAGAAGCAGAACCAGCCGCCCGTCGCGTAACCGCGCGCTGGCGGCGGGAGAGTCGGAGCTTATCAGGCTCGTCACTGTCGGCTGCGGCCAGGTGGTGCCGTCGTCACTGCTGACGCTCTGCCAGAAGAAGCCGTTCTTCGTGCGAATGAGCATGGTGATTCGACCATCTTGATGCTCAATCAGATGCGGTTCGACAGCGCCGTACCGCGTCTTTCCCCGTGCATCGTCTTGAAGGACAAGCAGCCGATCATTCCCCTGCGTCCAGGTGGTACCAGCATCGTCAGAATAGAAAACGACCGCGTCGTTCCAGCCATAGTCAGGCCTACCGGCAACGGGCTTGGCGCGTTCGGGCACAGCCACACTAACCGACAAGATCAGGCGTCCCGTTCGCGTCTTGATAAATCCCCGCAATGAGCCGGCGTATCCGTCATAAATCTTCTTCGGGTCTTCCCACCGTGAGCGCCCGTCACTAGTGCGGGTGTGCCAGATATCGTAGTGGCGGCCATTGTAGCCATTCTCCCCCTTACCGAGGATATGAAACATGCACTGCAATTCACCGTGTTGATCGACAACCACCTGCACGCCGTAATACGCCGTGCCGGGAAGTTTGAATTCGGTGCGCTCCTCGCTCCAGGTGCGGCCATGATCCTTCGAACCGATCGAACGAATCTCGGTGCCCTCCGGCCGCCAGACGTAGTAGACGCGCAATTCATCATCCGGCAACCGGACTGCGACTGCCTCATTGGCGCCCGGCGTGCCCACGCGCACCGGCGCCGATATGGCCTCGGGCGATTTGACTGCACCGGTGAAGCCGGATTCGTTGAGTTCGGCCCGCAGGCCTCCCTGCATTGTCGTAAGCCAGACCTTTCCGGGTTTGACTTCAAGAATAAACGGGTAGGAAACTCGCTTACCAGCCTGACGCGCCACCACCTCCGGCTTACTCCAGGTAACCGCATCATCATTTGAAAATGCGATCGAAAGTTCTTCCCGGTGCCAGCTTGCTTCCTTGACCGAATGCTGGCCCCCTCGACGGGGGTAGGTCGCCGCGCCCTCTGGGTACAAACGGTTCCATGCCATCATCAGCTGCCCGCTGGCCAGGCGCTTAATCATGGCGGGGGAACTGCTCGAATCGATGGTGGTAGGCGACATGGCACCCCATGTCCGCCCGCTATCGCTGCTGACGGATTGGTACAGGTAATCATCACAAGTCCTCAGCAGCATCAGGAGACTCCCGTCACGGCGCTCGACAAGCGTCGCTTCGATAGAGCCATCGTGGTGGCCCCTGCCGCCGATATCGAGCGTGCCGCCCGAGTTCCACGTCAGGCCGTCGTCCGTCGAATACACCGGCGTCGTTGCATGACGGTTCTGTTCAGGAAGAAACTTCTGCAGCGGGCTGACCAGCGTGCCGTCGCGGGTCTGAATCAGGTCGCGGATGGCACCGCAGTAGCCATCCTGCACCTTTGCCGGCGGCGACCAGGTGACCCCGCCATCAAGGCTGCGGGTGCTCCAGACATACAGAAATGCGTCAACCGCAGACGCGTTCTTCTCGTTATCCCATTTCCACTGCTTCTGCAGATCGTCGATAAAGAGGAGCACAATTGCCCCGCTGCGCGATTGGGCCATTGCATATTCCGGTCGCACCCTGAACGCGCCCTCCGTAAACAGCGGGTGTTGCTCCCACGTCGCTCCCTCGTCGCGCGACAACAGTGCCTTGTCGTGACTGATGCAGAGCAGCGTCCCATTCTTGAGAGCCAGGAACGGCCCGGCGGGCGTGCCGTCGGGCAGCTTCTGCAGCCGCACGTCGAGCTCAATCTCCTCCGGCTGTGCGGTCGACTCCGCCCACAGGTTGTGCATGACGGACAACACAATCAGTACAAGGGATGCCAAGACCGTGGTCAGACGCTGCATCGATTTACTCTCCCGTGCGGTTGTCCTGTGTCTCGGCCAACGGCGCCACGGCCTTCAGCCACCCGTAGACAGAATCTGCGATTTGAAAATGACCCTCGCGCGTGGGGTGCACACCATCGCCCACACGCATGATGGTCTCGCCCGAGTGGGCACTTGCCGCCTCTGGCCGTTGCGCATACCCCCGCTGGGTATCAAGATTGACAAACACAGGCACGAAGTACACGCGCTCGGCGCCGCGATGGCCAAAGTGCGCGATCATGCGCTCGACCAGACGGTGATGGTTGCGGCGGTATTGCACTCGAGTCTGTTTTCGCGCGCCTGCATAGTTGCGAAATCCGTCCTGACTGCGCGTGGATGGGGGCGGAGCGGCGATTCCGATCGCGGTTTGCGGGCCGACACGACGAAACTCCGTGATCAATGTATCAAGGTGTCCCAATACGGTGTCGATAGTCGCATCAATCGAAGAATCGTTGGACCGGAAAATGTCGTTGGCGCCGATGCAAATCAGAATCGCATCCGGCGCGACCCCGCCGTTGAACTCGCGGCAGTAACGATGGAAATCAAGCGCCGGAGTTGCACCTGCCTCGGCATAGATAAACGGACTGCCCGTCCCCGGCCGATTGAACACGGCAGTGCGGGAATCGGGCCCATTCATGGTTGCAAATGCCTGCGCGGTCCATCCCCGGTAGCCTTCATGCTTCAGTGGCCCGTCGGGTGGAGTGTCTTTCAGCCCCCGCGAGCCGATCAGCGTTAGCTCCGACTGCTCATCACCGAGATCCAACTCGAGGAGCCTCTGCGGATAGTGCGAATAGGTTGTGTCCGTCAGACTATCGCCGATCAATAACGTTGATGCGCGGGTCGCGCGGAGTGCCGAAGTGACTCGAACGACTGTCTCCGCATGCCCTACCAGATCATTCTGCTCGTCATAGACCGAGAGCGCCAGACGGTGCTCGCCCACGTCTTTCTCAGTGGGGGTAAATGTCCATCGCTCCTGCAATTGTTTACCAAGTTCACACCTGACATCCACTGCGTAGTTGGAGGGATTGAGCACCAGCATCACGTTGTCAAAGTAGATGTTCGCTTCTACCCCCGCGACAGCGAACAACGTAGGCGGGAGAAGCACGCGAACTCTGCCTCCATCTTTCTGGTTTGCCGGATGACCCACCGGCAAGGTCTGGGCGACCGCGGGAGTCATCGCAAGGGCGAGAACCAACAGGCACCGACAGATAACTCGTTGCTGTGTTGACATGTCGTTCGCAGTAACCGATTCAGGGATTCGTGACGGTTACATCAACCCGCTCGATCAACATCCCCGAGGTGTCAATCGTATCTGCCAGCGACCGCAGTCTGAGGTAGGACAGGCCGTTCTGCGTTGGGTTGGAGAACGCTACCGGCTCGGCTGTCCCGCCGTCGACGGAGATGGCGCATGACTGCGAGGCCGTATCCCAATCAAGCTTGACAGTGTGCCATCGGTCGGCGGTGATCGTCGTCCCTGCGACTGGCGCGCCAATTTTTACAGGTATGCGCACCATGGTGGCCGCCTCGCCCTGGTCGTCGCAAGGGTCGTACATGCAATCAATCAGCCCGACACTGCCACCTGACGAACCAGCGGGAAGTTGGAGACGCACCGAGAGTGATCCTCGCTCGCCGTTGGGAAAGTTCCAGGTTGCACCGTCGGCCGATTTTTCGTCCGGCTTTCTAATGCGCAGCACTTTCTTCGTCGGCGCGTCGGGATGTGCGGCCAGTTCCGCCCCTTGTGTGCGGTTGCGCCACCAGCGCTCCGCCGGGCCAAATGATTTGTAGACGCTCCACCCCTCAAGCCCGGCCGAAAAGTCGTCCGCAGACGCGGTTTCCATCAGCCACGCGGGGTCGATGTACATCAGCGCGCGTCGGCCTCCTTGTCCCGAGATGACCGCCACCCGTCCATCGCGCATGAGCATCGACTCAGGATAAGCCGTCCCGCGATCGCCGCGCTTGGGGGGTTCGAGATTGCGAGTTGGGTCGCGATACACTTCGCGAAAGCCAAACCATCGCTCGCCGGACGAATCCGAGATGGCCGCGTGCAGCGCATCGCGCCCGCCGTAGACGCCTTGGCCGTCAACCTTTGGCGGCATGGCGCAGCTGTTCCAGGTCAGCAGAACCCGATCATCCCTCAGCCGAATCAGCGACGGCGGGCCCGTGCTGGCGAAAAACCGACTCGGCACGGCGGTTGTCCAGTTTTCGCCGTCGGTGGATGTCGATTCGTAAAGATATCCTGCTTGCGTGCGCATCAGCAGCAGGAGCTTTCCCGTGGCAAACTCGACCACCGCCGGCTCGCACGCACCGACCTTGTCGCCGTTGTAGTTATCGTCAACGGGAGAGACAAGTCTCGCCGCCGACTGGGTGAATGTCGCGCCGTCGTCGTCCGAATGATAGGTGATTACTTCGCTCGGGCCGTAAGGTGCAGCGCGCTCTCGACCGCCGACCCACGAACCGATCGGCACGACAATGCGTCCGTTCCTCATTTGAATCGCTTGCGAGATAGCGCCCGTATATCCCTCGAATATCCGCTTGGGTTCTTCCCACTTGCTTCGCGCGTCCGCTGATCGAATGTGCCAGACATCAATAAACCGCCCGACCGCGGGGCCTTTGCCATCTCCCTCGGTCCGGCCGCGAGTGATAAACATCTGGATCTCACCACGACGATCGAGGATCGCCGCAGACCCGCCCCATCCCTTGCCGGGCAACCGGGCCGCAGCATATGGCTCTGACCAACTCACACCTTCATCATCCGATTCGATGTGGACAAGCTTGGTGTCATCGCCGTCGGCCTGAGTTAAGTATCGATGCCATAGGCCCGACGGCATCACCACCGTACTGCGGCCGGCCCAGGATTTGGCCTCGGGGAACTCAACACCCGCCCCATCCCGCGCGGCCGACAAAGCAAATCCTCTGGTGCCCAGCAGCAACAAAGCCGTGAATATGAGTGTGATTCTCTGCATAAGCTTATCAACGATCGTACAATTGGGGACCCGAAAACTGCGGATGGCCGTACCAATACTCTCGGATGCGACCAGGACCGTGTATGACTTCGCCTGTTCTAAGTGTTATCTCAGATCGGTCTAGTTGCTCGGCGTGACCATCAGCAAAACTCAGTGACATCACACGCCCCTTTCGATGATCAAACCGAAACGGAGCTGCAGCTGGCGGAACTGAGGCAGAGCGGTAACTGTACAATCCAACCCCACCGTTGCTCTCGCCGAACACGATCAGTCGCGTCGTGCTCTTAACTCGATTGAGCGGATGCGGAGAAAAGTAGACGTGCTCATAAGGAGTTGGATATATGGGAAGTCGAAACTGCGGCAGATCACGGTTCATAAAGTATGAAGTGCGGGTGTCGCGTATGTTGGAGTTCAGTCGCATCTGAGAGGCAACCAGCGGCTGGCTCAGATCGGTCGGGCAAACCCACATTCCGGGTGCTTCCTTCAGATAGATGCCACTGAGGTACGTGTAGAAGAACGGCGCGCCGCCAAAGCCCACACCTGTTGGCGAGTAGTTTTGCGAGCGATAAGGTACCACGTAAGGAACGAGCCATTTGCCTTTGTTGTCATTGGTGTACATTGCCGTACACAAAGCGACCTGCTGCATGTTTGCCAGACACTTGGTAGATTGCGCCGCGTCCTGAACTCGATTGAGCGCCGGCAGGAGGATGGCGATGAGAATCGAGATAATCCCGATCACGACAAGCAGTTCGACCAGCGTAAAAGCCTTCTGAAGTCTGCGTGTTACCGTCATCGGGGAGGGGTCGGATTGTGTAAGACTTGGCGACATGACACTCTCCAGCAAAGTCGCCAGCACCAAGCCAGCGGTCGGTTAACGAATGCTTATCTCGCGGCGCCATTGGCATCGCTGCCGTGGAGCAAAACCGGCACAACAACATGCGGCTCTTCCAGCGTCTCGCCTTCAACCACCCGGTGGAGCATTTCCGCGAGGGTTTTGGCTATCTCCTTGACCGCCAGTTTAGTTTCGACGTGAACCAAGGACGCCTCACGCGGGTTGTTTGGCACGCCATGAAACACCACATCAAGATCTTGAGGCACGCGCAAACCAAGCTCGTCGGCGATCGACTGCACCGGCCCCACCAGCCGGGCGATTGAGCAGATGATGCCGGTCGGCCTCTCCGGCTGGCTCAATAACTCGAACACCTGTGCCCGAAACGCATCAAAATCGCGGGGGAAAATCCGCACCGTCAACGCATTATGCGGCAAATCTGCGGCGGTGAGTTCATTGCTGATGCCGTCAAAAAATGCGTGGTCGCCCGGGCGACCTTCGCCGGTGACAATCAACCCCATCCTGCGGTGCCCCTTGGACACCAAATGACGCGCCAACAGCGAGCCGATGGCGTGCGAATCAGAGTCGAGCGATGCGATGTGCTGCTGATCGGGACAGAGCGAGCCTACCACAACCGTCGGCACGCCAGAATCATCGAGATAACGATATATCTCTCTGGGACAACTGATGGGCACCACGCCGGCGAGCTGTCCGGACTTCTGCGCGGTCACGATCAATTCCGAGAGGTAATCAATCGACCGGCGGGCCGGGATAAAGCTCACCTGCAGGTTCACATTTCCCATGCGATGGCGAATGGCTGGAATGAACGCCTCAACCAGTGCGTACGGGCCGACGCCTTCCTGATCCTCCATCAAAAGCACAAAAACGGTGCGGACCCGGCTGGCGGAGGGCGCCCCGGCGGCTTCGCCAACGAACGTGCCCCGGCCTTGCTGACGCACGAGCAGGCGTTTCTGCACCAGGATATCCATCGCCCGATTGGCCGTAGCGGTGGAGACGCCGATCATGGTTGCCGCGTCGGCCACCGAGAGGTAACGATCGCCCGCGCGCAGCGATCGAGAGCGTATGTCCCCTTCCAGCCTGCCCGCGATCAGAGCCAAGCTCGATGGCGCGTTCGGCGGCATGCTGGTTGGACTCGCATCTCGAACCATGCGAGGCATTATTACAAGTTAGAAAGAGTTGTCAAGATATTCTTTCTAACTTTATCAAAGGTCTTTCATTTGGCCCCAAACAGGATCGTCACCCGGCCATTACCGCGTTTCTGCTTGACACTGCTGGCAGCGATTCATACGGTCGATCTAACAACGCAGGAGCACACCCGATGGCGGTTCAGATGGAACTTCACAAGATCATCATTAACGAAGTCGCTGAACAGCAGATCATCGTGCTGCGGGAAGTGGACGGCGAGCGACAATTCCCCATTGTCATCGGGAACAACGAAGCGCTGGCGATCAATCGAAGGCTCAATGGGCTGAGGTCACCCCGGCCTCTCACCCATGACCTACTCGCCGAAGTGATCGAACAAATGGGCGGCACGGTGCAGTCGATCGAGATCACGAGCCTTGAACAGCACACATTCTACGCATTTATTCACATCCGCCGGGCGGATGACACGATCAGCATCGACAGCCGACCGAGCGACGCGATTGCCCTGGGAATCGCGACGACAGTGCCGATCTACGTCGCGGAGAAGGTGCTCGACGAAGTCTGCCAATAAGTACAAGCGTGTGAGGACCCTTCTGGCAGGCCACCAGCGCTACGGCTGGCGTGCCACAAGCCGCGCCAGTCGGTTGGGCAGTTCAGCTCTCGAAATGCGCTCTTTCAGCCCCTTGCCGAGCAGCCAAGCTCCTGCATGTTCGCCGGTGACCATATCGAGCGTGTTTGCAACGATGTAATCGGCGCAACTTGCGAGGCGGCTGGCTTCGGCCACTTCAATCAGCTTGGATTCGGCAATTCCCACTTCCAGCTTGAACTTGACGAGCAAACCATCGAAATCCCACTCGTTTCGGAAGAGGTCGATGAGTTTCTCCGTGCGCGTACCGGTGACGGCGATCTCGGTGAAGTGGCTTTTGACCTTACCCGCCGACACATCCTGCACGACCCATTGCTCACGGCCGCCCTTGACTAGCTTTCGTTCCACCACCTCATAGACCCCCCCCGGCGCATAATCGGCGACGGCGGCAGTCATGAAGATGGCGTCGTACACACACGACCTGACGCGCTCTGCGAGCAGCGATCTCAAGTCGGCGTGCGACTTGAACAAGGTCACCGAAATGCCGCCGCCTGCCCCGCTGGCCTGCAAATCGTCGGCGTGGCGCGTATTGCTGGTTAGCAAATCCACTTTTCCGTAACCTGCGAGCGCTTCGGCAATCGCCCTGCCCGTATTGCCGGTGAATACGTTGCCCCAGTCGCGCACGCGGTCGATCATCTCCCTGGTATTGCCTGCGGTGACGAGAAACTGCATTGACGAACATGTTAAACGAAATGACGCCTTACTTCTTGTCCTCGACCGCTTTGAGGATTGCTTCAACCAAATGCCCAGGCAGCGGCGTCGGTTCGCACGACCTTCCCAGTTGATTAACCATTTTCACAGTTTGTTTGAACTGCTCAACATATTGCCGGCATTCCAAACAGCCTCCGACATGCTGATCAAACGCCGCCCGGTCGGCAACGGGAAGGGTGCCGTCGTAGTAGTCGCTTAAAAACGCGATGAGCTGGCGGCATGTCATGATCTTGATCTCTTCCTCTCGCTTGCAACATACGGCTCCAGGAGCGTGCGCAACGCCTGTCGCGCACGGTGCAGGCGTGTCTTCACAGCTCCGTCATTCACACCGAGCACACCCGCCGCTGAAGTTGTGTCCATTTCTTCGATGTCGCGAAGGATAATCACGTCACGGTAAGTATCCGGGAGTTTATCGATACACGCCCTGACCAGCTCACGTACTTCCAGCCGCTGATAGACGGCATCGATGCTGTCCGCCCATTGCCGGCCGCCGCGCGCGCCGACTCGGTGACCATCGTCGAAATAGGCAGGGAGCAACGGCTCGATTGCCGTTTCATTCCGGCGCTTGCTTTTGCGCAGCCGCATTAGCGCCGTGGTGACGACAACACGATGGAGCCATGTGTAGAGGGACGAATCGCCCTTAAAATCACCGACGTTTCGCAGGCAAAGCACCATGGCATCCTGAAGAATGTCTTGCGCATCATCTTCGTTGCGGCTGATGCGTCGCGCGGTTGCCAGAAGCCGGGGACCGTATTCCTTCAGCAGCGATTCGTAGGCGCGTGGGCTGCCGGATTTTATCTGCTGAGTGAGTAGAGCTTGGACCGCCGTGGGCATTATTCAATCCAGTTGCTTTGCTGTAGGAACCAGAGGCCGGCAAAAACCTTGAAATCGACCAATTGGCCCAGTTTCACCTTGCCTGCGAGCCAAGCCGCGACTTCGTTGAGAGGCACTTCATGCACGGTTATCTGCTCCGACTCGTCCCCCCCGCCGTCGGACACCTTTCGAAGATTGGATGCCACGAAGAGGGCAACCGTTTCATCGGTGAGCCCGGCCGACGACGGGCCTACACTGAGCAGTCGGAGTTTCGCTGGTTCATAGCCAGTCTCTTCCCGCAGTTCACGCGCCGCAGCCAGTTCGAGCGATTCGCCCCTGGCTTCGGCAAAATCACCCGCCAAGCCCGCAGGCAACTCAATCACTCTGCGCGCTACCGGGGGACGGTATTGTTCCACCAGGAGGAGCCTGTTTTCGGGTGTCACAGCGACAATTCCCACAACACCCGAGGCGCCCGCACGGCTGGCATACTCCCATGTGTCCTTTGCGCGCATCGTAAGGTGGGAACCTTGGTACAATAGTTGCGAGTTTGCCTGCCGCTGGCTCATGACGGTCTCTCCCAAGCCTCTGCTATTCGCGTGATCGAGTCCGCATACTCAATTGAGTTGATCCACTCTGCTGGCCAGGCCTCAACCCCCAGATGGGCGCCCGCCAACGCGCCTGCGATCGCTGCGATCGAGTCGCTGTCTCCACTGGTCAACGCCGCGCGACGAATCGCCGCAACGCCGTCGTTGGCGTGGGTCAGGAAGCAGAGCAGCGCACACGCCAGGGCTTCTTCTGCCACCCACCCCTCCCCTGCGACCAAACACAGATCGGCAGGCAGGCGTTCGCTCGCCAGGCCGCTCTCGACCCGCTCCAACGCATCGAGACATTGACGCCAACCCTCCCGAATGAACGATGCCGGGCTGGCGATGCCTGGACGTTCCCACAGGCGGTCGAGCCAACGATGGTGGTAGACCTCAGCCTCGGCCAGTGCGTAATCGCGCAGTCGGTCGAGGAGATCGACCGGCTCGCCCCCCTCGAGCAAATCGGCAACCGCCGTCGCGGTGAGGTCGGCGGCGGCGAGTGCCGTGGGGTGGCCGTGCGTTAGAGCCGCTTGAAACTGCGCAATCGGCCCCCGCTGCCTGGCGGTGATTCCATCTCGGTCGAAATTCAGGAAAGCAACGGGTGAAACCCGCATATTCGCGCCACAGCCCTTGCTGTTGATGGCGGTGGCATCAAGCCACTCATATCCTTCGGCGAGGCTCAAACAGCTTCGTACGCAGCTGGTTCCCGGAGCGCGGTCATTATCCGGGCTTTCATTCCACTGGACGAAAAACTTGCGAAGCGATTGCTCAAGCCCCGTAGGCGTGATCGGGCGGGGGCACTCCAGCAGAGCCTCCGCAACAGCGAGGGTCATTTGGGTATCGTCAGTTACCTGCGGCCCGGGTCGCTCCGGTCCGCCGGGGCCAAACTGCTGAACGACTTCATCAAAGGGCAAGAACTCGGCCGCCGCCCCGATCGCATCACCCAGCGCAACGCCAAACAGCACGCCGGCGCATCGACGGGTTTTCTCCACAGGCCGGACTGGCATCGCTGAACTCAAATCGCCTCGCTTCAATTGTGTGCAGACTATCACTCTTTGGCAGGCGCGTGCAAGAAATGGAATGCTCTGATACGCCCGACGTTTCCCGTGGCAGTGTGACGGCGTTCTGTGGCTGATGTACTCGGACCCGTAGCTCTCGGCGGTGCGGTGGACGGTTGCCTCCAGCGCATCGGCGCGTATCTTCGCGTGCATGTCAAAGCACACGATCGTCCTTATACCCGGCGATGGGATCGGCCCTGAAGTCTCCTCTGCAGCCAGGCGCGTCCTGGATGCCGCAGGATTTGACGCACAGTGGATCGAAGTGCCCGCGGGTGCCACAGCAGTGGAGCAGGGGCACGGCAATGTGCTTCCCGATCTTACCATCGACGCCATCAAGCAACACCGAATCGCGCTCAAAGGCCCCGTTACAACGCCGGTCGGTAAGGGCTTTAAGAGCGTCAACGTGCAGTTAAGGCAAAAGCTGGGCCTCTACGCCGCAGTGCGACCAGTGCGAAACATGGCGGGCGTGAAAACCTGGTTTGACGGCGTGGATATGGTAATCGTCCGCGAAAACACCGAAGGGCTTTACAGCGGGATCGAAAATGAGATCACCCCAGGCGTGGTAACTAGCCTGAAGGTCGCCACCGAGACCGCCTGCAAGCGTATTGCGCGCTACGCATTCAAGTACGCATTACAGCGCAACCGCCGCAAGGTCACCGTTTTTCATAAAGCCAACATTATGAAGTTGACGGATGGGATGTTTATCGCTTGCGCCAAGCTAGTGCGCGAACAGGAGTTTCCCGGGGTAGACTATGAAGAGATGATCATTGATGCTGGTTGCATGAAACTGGTGCAGGACCCAACCCGGTTTGACATCCTGCTCATGGAAAATCTGTACGGCGATCTCGTAAGCGACTTGTGTGCCGGACTGGTCGGCGGGCTGGGGGTCACGCCGGGAGCGAACATTGGCGAAGACTACGCCGTCTTTGAGGCCGTGCACGGTAGCGCGCCGGACATCGCCGGGCAAAACAAGGCTAACCCGCTCGCGATGATCATCAGCGGTGTCATGATGCTCAACCACATTGGCGAGACTGCGATTGGCGAAAAAATCAAGGCGGCCTACAACGCCGTCATCGCCGAGGCAAAAACCACCACCCGCGACCTCGGCGGGACGGCTGGCACGCGCGAGTTCACCGACGCAATCATTGCAAAGCTGAAATAATCAAACCCGACAACTGGAACGCGCAACCAGGCCCGGCAACGCCGCTAAGCCCCCGCCGGCTTGGCCTTGGCAAGAGTTTGCTTAACGCGATCGATGAGGGTTTCGGGTGTAAATGGCTTGATGGCATAGTTGTTTACCCCCGCTTTGATTGCCTCAACCACACGCGACTTTTCTGCTTCTGTCGTACACATGATCAGCGGGGTTGTCTTGTTGGTTTCCCGAATCTTCTTTACGAGCGTCAAGCCGTCCATCTTCGGCATGTTCCAGTCGATCATAATGAAGTCGAATGGTGCCCCCGCGGTCCCGATCACCGATAGAGCCTCCTCGCCGTCTCCCGCTTCGGAAAACGAGCAGGGACCCATGGTTTCGAGCGCGCGGCGCTGCACCGCCCGCATGGTCTTGGAATCATCAACCAACAGAATATTCAACACTACCGACCTCCTGAACTGCCGCTTACCAGCTTGATGCTCACTTCGATGGCAAACTCCCCAAACGGACACGAGCCTGGGATGACAACGCACGGCACCGCCGATGAGGGCACCACTGTGTGCCGCCCGAGGATGACATTGGGCGTTGTGATGCTTGCATTAACTCCAAGATTCTTCTTTGCGCTGCCCGAGATCATGTTGGCCAGTTCGCCAACCGCATCAGTATATTCCCCCGTGCCTCGTTCGAGCTTAGTGCAGGCGAATCTCTCGATGATCTGATCGGCGGTATCGCCAAGCATGCAGACCGAGGCCACACCGACGACATCACCGTAGAAGTTAATCTGGCCGGTCACATCATAGTAATTGAATGGCGGCCTCTTCTTGTATGGCTTGCCAACCTTCACCTCGATACCAGCCATCATCGAAAGCACTTCACGAGTGGATTCGAAAAATGGCAGGAACAACGATTGGTTGACCTGCGGCTTGATTGTCGCGCTTTCGCTCATCTGTGACTGCCTGTCTGTTTTGGGGTGCATGCCGAGAGAAGCGCTTCGGCTATCTCTGAAAGCGGCCGCACTTCGACGGCGGCGCCGCACTTGATTGCTTCCATGGGCATGCCAAAGACGACACTGCTCGCCTCGTCTTGTGCAACCGTGTGCGCGCCGGCTTGCCGCATCTGCAGCAGCCCTTTTGCGCCGTCTGCGCCCATGCCGGTCAGAAGCGCGCCGACGGCATTGGCGCCGGCCACCTTCGCCACCGAGCCAAAGAGCACTTCAACGCTGGGTCGCTGGTGAAACACTTCCGGCCCAGTCTTCACCTCGACGGCGAAATGCGCGCCCGATCGCCTCAGCAGCATGTGCATTCCCCCCGGAGCGAGAAGTACCTGCCCGGGAATCACAGGATCACCAGACTGTGCCTCTTTCACATTCACCGCACAGATCTTCGACAGCCTATCGGCAAACGATGCCGTGAATCGAGGGGGCATGTGCTGCACGATGACAGTTCCCGGGGCGTTGGCGGGGAACGCCGTCAGCACCTCAGTGAGCGCCTGCACTCCGCCGGTCGAGGCACCGATCGCGATGATCTTCTCCGAACTGCCCGCAATCGACAGCCTTTGGGGGCGACTGACTTCGGGTCGCATTCCGAGCTTCGTCTTGGCGGCCAGCTTGATCTTTGTAATCAACTGCGGCGACAGGCCCTCTACGGAGAACGATGAGCCTGGCTTGCACATCACATCCACCGCGCCCGCAGCCATCGCTTCGATGGCTACGCTCGTTCCCTGCGCGGTCAGTGAGCTGACGACGATGACAGGCATCGGGCGATGCGCCATGAGCTTCCGCAGAAACGTGATTCCGTCCATGCGCGGCATTTCAACGTCGAGCGTAATGACATCCGGCTCAAGCTCGACGATCTTATCGCGTGCGATGAAGGGGTCTGGTGCCGTGCCAATGACTTCGATGCCGGGGTCCTTGCCCAGCTCGCGCGTTAACACCTGCCGTACGACCGCAGAATCGTCGACAATCAGCACCTTGATCGTTGCGGCTGCCTTGGATATTCTGACTGTTGAGATCATAGGTATACCCCTCACTTCTGATAAATCGTTGGCTCAACAAATCGGAATCGATGTTGCATTCCGTTGAGTGACTCGGCGTGTCCCGTGAAGAGGTAACCGCCCGGCGGTAGACATTCCCAGAATCGCTGGACGAGTCGTTGCTGCGTTGGCTCATCGAAATAGATCATGACATTTCGGCAGAAAATGAAGTCGAACGGACCAGTGAACGGCCAGTTGTTGACCAAGTTGAGATTGCGAAACGAAATCAGTTGCCGTACCTCGGGGGCGACACTGAAACCGTTCTTCCCGTTTCTGTCACATGGCTGAAAAAATCGTTGTCGGAAGTCAATGGGAAGGGGTGCCAATCGTTCTGTGCTGTAGAGACCCTGACGAGCGACATCAAGCACTTGGGTCGAAATGTCAGTTGCAAGAATCTTCAGATCCCAGAGCCGGGGATTCTCCATGGCCTTCAGCAGATACATCGCGAGTGTATAGGGTTCCTCACCAGTGGAACACGCCGCACTCCATACCCGAATGCGCTGATCGCCTTGCTTGCGCTTCTGGGCCAGCAATGCGGGAAAGGCTGTCTCGGCAATGAAGCTGAAATGCAACGACTCACGATTGAAACTGGTGAGATTGGTGGTCATCGCGTCGACGAGTAACCGTACCTCCTCACCGCTCACATCGTCCGCCAACGCTGACAGGTAATCCTCGAGGGACCCAAAGCCCCCGGCGCGGATGCGCCGGGCAATTCGAGTCTCCACAAGGTGCCTCTTCCCTGCGGGAAGGTGAATCCCGCTGTGGCGGTATACAATCTCGGTGATTCGCTCAAAATCAGCGACCGTAAACCGGGTTGGTGCAGACGAAGTCATGTAGTTTCTCCGCTCTCGTTCCCGACCTAGGCCGCTTTCGAAAACTCGCTGAAGTCCTGGTTCTTACCGCCGTCGTCCTCCAGTGGGATCTGGGCCGCCGCGGACTGGCGGGCAGCAGGCGCCCGCCTTCGGTCACGGAGACCCGGATCATGCCCTCTGGCGGGCAGACGGCGCCCGATGGCCTTTCGCGGCACCGGTTGAGATTGCTGGTGACCGGTTGGGTGAACCGCGTCCGGGCTTCTGCCTGGAGACCGGGCGGTTGGCAGCGTCGGCCGGCACCGGCAGGGCGCCACCGATAAGGGCAGTCAGCCCGTCTACCGTCTGGGACATCTCTTCAGCCTGAAGACTGAGCTTCTCGGCCGCGGCGGCGCTGTCTTCGGCGTTGGTCGCCGACGACTGTGTCACCTTGTCCATTTCCCCCACCGCCGAGTTCACCTGACTGATGCCCTGCGCCTGCTCTCGACTGGCCGCGGCAATCTCGGCCATAAGTCCATTGAGCTTGGTTGCGGCGTCAGTAATCTCCTCCAGTGCGTGTGCTACTTCGGCGCTGATCGCAACGCCATTCTTGGCATTGTTGACGCTCTCTTCGATCATCGCAGATGTGTTTTTCGCCGCTTCCGCCGACCGCATTGCGAGGTTACGAACTTCTTCGGCAACTACGGCGAACCCTTTGCCCGCCTCACCCGCTCGCGCGGCCTCAACCGCTGCATTGAGTGCCAGCAGATTGGTCTGGAAAGCGATCTCATCAATAACTTTGATGATCTTCGCAGTTTCGCTTGCCGACTTCTGAATCTCATCAATCGCCCGGCCCATCTTGTTCATGGCCTGGTTGGATTTGTCCGCCGCCGATTTTGCTTGCTCGCTGAGAATTGACGCCTCCTGTGCACTGTCGGCGTTCTTCTTGGTCATTGAGCTCATCTCTTCGAGCGCAGAACTCGTCTGCTCCAGCGCCGCCGCCTGCTCGGTTGCGCCTTCAGCCAGCGACTGACTGAGGGTGGCAACATCCATCGAGGCAGACGCGACAAGACCGGAACCATCGGTAAGTACCTTGGCAACCTGTTGCAACGGCCTGACGGCACTACGGCCCAGAAGGTAAAAGCTGAGCAGGACACCTGTAATCGATACGATCGTAGTCACCAGCAATACGCGGCCACCCGAGGTCGCGCTTGCCTGCGCTTGCGTCTCCGCCGAGGCGGCGAAGGCTATCGCCATCTCAACAACTCGATCAATGGCAGCTCGATGCTTCATTAGCTCGTCGCGAAGCACACCACCAATCAATTCGTCGACTTTCGCGTGGTCGCCAGCCCGCGCTGCCGGGGCGAGTTGCTCTTCGATGATCTGATAGAATCGGAGCGCAGATTCACCGCTCTGAACCAGAAATGCCTGCTTCATCTGCCCTTCGGGAAGCTGTTCGGTCCAGACGGCGCGGCGCCCGTTGTACTCATTCTTGAGCTGGGCCAAACGGGCCAGCAACGCCTCAACTTCCTTCGGGCTCTTGGCAAACTCAAATTCATGCGTTGCCACATAGCTTTCAATGATGTACGCCGGCGGCGGAAGGATGTCGGCGAGCAAGTCTTTGCCCTTGATTACCTCGGTGTAATAGGGGCCCGTAACCTTCACTTCGTTCACAACCCTGTGGCAAACGACCAGCAGGACTGCAAACATGATGGCCACGACGACCGCCATAACACCGAGTTTGCGTTTCACCGAAAAATTTGAGGTCTGAGACATGGGTTCCTACCTTTTTTTGTTTGCGCTTCCTGATTCTTGAACGTAATGAGCACAAGCCAATCCGCCGTAGATCATGCGGCTTGGCAAGACTGTGTATTTTCCTGTACGGATGGACCAGCCATGACCGCGTCGATATCGAGTAAGATCTTTACCGATTGGCCGACCTTGCCTAGTCCCAGAATGAAGCCGGTTCCTGCACACTCGACCAGGGCTGACGCAGGCTCGATTTTATCGCCGGGAATATCCAGAACTTCCGAGACACAATCGACCACAATGCCGGTGTTAAGCTTCCGCCCAGCCTGCAGATATTCGACAACGATGATGCAAGTCTCGTCTGTCGTTTCGACCGACGGCATGCCAAAACGCGACCGAAGATCAACCACGGTGATTACCTGCCCTCGCAGGTTGATCACCCCACGAATGTGCGGGAGTGTCCGCGGGACGCATGTGATCTCCATCAGGCCGATGATCTCGCGCACCTTGAGGATCTCCAGCCCATACTCCTCGCGGCCCAGCGCAAAGGTCAGATATTTGCCGCCGAGGTGAGCCGTTGGGGCAGAAGGTGCTGCTGAAGTTGGGCTTGCAGTGTTCAATGTAATTCCTTCCAAAGATTGATCTTCAGTCTGCTCCAGAGACGGCGATGATGCCGGGCACGTCAAGAATCAGGCTCACATTGCCGTCGCCGAGAATGGCTCCACCGGAGACCCCTTTGGTCTGGCCCACCCCGCCTCCGAGGGATTTGATCACGACCTGCTGCTGGCCGAGCAATTCGTCAACCATCAGGCAGCAGCGCGTCGAACCGCACTGCACGATCACCAAGAGCGCTTCATTCGGATCATGCTGCGTTGGCTCGACACCAAACAACGTGTGAATGCGCACGATCGGAACAAGCTGGTCGCGGACCATGCACATTTCCCCGCGGCCTTGCAGAGTGAAGACTTGCCCGGCAGTGGGGCGCAGGCTTTGTTCGATGCTGGAAATCGGGATGACGTATCGCTCGGTACCAACGCGAACCACCAGCCCATCGATGACTGCCAGCGTCAGCGGCAGCCGAATGGTAAACGTCGAGCCGCTGCCTTCCTTCGAGGCGATATCAATGCGGCCACGGAGCGATTCGACATTGCGAAGCACAACATCCATCCCGACGCCGCGACCCGACACATCCGTCACCGCCTCGGCAGTGGACAGCCCTGCGGCGAAAATCAGCTTGTAAATCTCTTGCTCACTCAGTTCCTTGCCCGCCGGGACGATTCCACGCTCCTGCGCCTTCTTCAGAATCCGCGCCTTGTTCAGGCCGCGGCCATCGTCGCTCACCTCGACAACTACGTTGCCTGCCTGGTGATAGGCGCGCAGCTGAATCCGGCCAGCACGAGGCTTACCCGCAAGTTCGCGGTCGTGAGCGGACTCAATTCCGTGGTCCGCACTGTTGCGCACCATATGGACCAGCGGATCGCTGATGGTTTCGACCAAGCCGCGATCGAGCTCGGTATCTCCGCCGATGACTTCAAGCTCGAAGTCCTTTCCACTTTTCTGGGAAAGGTCGCGCGCCAGCCGTGACATCTTCTGAAACACCCCCTGGATTGGGACCATCCGCATCGACATCGACAGCTCTTGCAGTTCTCGCGCAATCTTGCTGACCTGGTTAATCGTCCGCAGCACGCGATGATTCGGCGGTGCCATGGCGGCTACATCCTGTCGCACCATGGTTTGCGCAATGACGAGTTCGCCGATCGCGTCCACGAGGCTGTCAAGCCGTTTTGTGGTAACCTTCACCACCGCATCTGCCCCTGCCGCAGCGTTGGTGGCCGGTGCCGCATTCGTCGGCGGAACCGCGTTCCTCATTGGACTCGCAGGGGGTACTTCCTGGCCCGCCGAGGCGACTGCAGCCGAAACTTGCGTCGCGGGGACGGTCGGCGGTGCATCATTCGCGGCTTCAACCGGTGGCAATGTCTCCCGCTCGGAGTGTTGCTCCGACCGTGAAACGTCAACTCCCGGCTGCGCACAATCCTGAAGCGCTCTTATGATCGGAGCAAGCGCCGCTTGGTCAGGCGGGCTTGTAGCAGCCTTGACCGCTTCCTCCACCGCATTGAGCATGATCTTCATCAGATCGACCGACCGCAGGAGGGCATCGATCGACTTCGTCGTCAGGCAGATGGACTGGCTCCGCGCCAAGTCCATCAAACTCTCAACAGCATGCGCGAGCGCCCCGATTTGCCCGAGCTTAAGAAAGCCGGCAACCCCTTTGATCGTGTGAAATGCGCGAAACAGAGCGTTGATGGCGTCTAAATCGCCGGGCGACTGATCGAGAATAAGCAAGGCTGCTTCGGACGACTCGATGTGTTCGCGAGCTTCAAGTATGAAATCGCAAACCAATCCTGCATCTTGAGGATCAATCAGGTCAGAAGCTACTTCTGTTGGAGCGTCTCCATCTGACTTCGATTCTTCAACACTGACAAGATCACTTCCCGGCGACTCGCCTGGGATCAGCTTAAGTATTTCTTCTGTAGTCTGCCCGAGTTGTCGCAGTGAATCTTCAACATCACTCACATCACGCAGGATTATCTTCTCAACCAACCCCCGCGCCGAATCGGAAAGCTGCCCAGCCGCATCGGTCCACGACTCGCTGCGCGGGAGCGCGGCAGCAAAAGATTCTATGAGTGAATGTACTTGCCCGAGTCCGGGAAAATCATCGGCGGTGACGTTAAACATCGCCGCAGAGATTTCATGGAGAATGTGTTCGTACTTTTCCAGTGCACTTCCCGATCAGACAGTTAGTTCCTTTATCGGCGTTATGAAACCATTTCTTAATCGCCTCAAGGCATGCGCCCGCAATTCCTGCGCGTTCCTGGCGAGACAGGAAGCCAATCCGACAACGGAGCGCTGCGGTCGCTTTGACGCGTCCCGCGCGTACGCCCACCGCGTCTCGCAATCCCAATTTTCTGTATGAAGGTTAGATGCCCCAGTGGCCCTTGACTGATGAGCGGCCCCCGGATTTGCTGCACCGCGCTAAGATTGCCTCAACTTGCGACCCATCAGCGCGGCGCATACGATCAACCAACGCGTGAAGTGGACCGCGGCGACCGGTTTCAGGGTGTTTCTCATGAGGATTTTGCAAACGTCTCTTTCGCTGTCCGCCGTCCTTGCTGGCGCGTTGCTTTTCGGGGGTTGCGGGGCAGGTCGCACGGCCCCCGCGGAATTGGCTGCGCCGGCGGTGCTGGTCACGTCGACGAGTTTTCTCGGCTCGCCCCTGGGGGCAGGCAGCGCTTCTGGCGTTTCTGTGGTTCCGGCAACGCAAGCTGTTGACCTTGCCCCGCCGACGGTCACGATCCGTGCCCTCGCCCGAACCGCACCTATTGGCTCGATGGGAAAATCGCTCGGCGAAGCGACTCGGCTGGTGATCTCCCCTCGGACCGAGAACACCGTGTTGCCATCAACAATGCTGACCGCTGGATGTCGCCTGATTTCCGGCGACGAAGCGGGTGCCCTCATGCGATCGATTGAGGCCGAGCCACCCGCCGCCGCCCGAACAATCGCGGAGGAGAGATTCGCCCTGTTGCCCGGCTCTAGCTCGGGCATCTTGATAGAATCAGAAGCTGCCACGCGCACGCCGCGGTTGGGGATCCTGATGAGTCGCCGACCGCCGACAGCGGCCCTTGGGGAGGACGAAAATGGCGCGATGGAGCTAGCGGTAACGCTCACCGACCTGGTAGCGGTTCCTGCCGACGATAAAGACGACCCCGCCGACACGCGATCGACCGACCCCGCATCCCCTCCGCAGGCGGTCATGCAGCGCGAGACAGTTGTAGTCCCAGTCGATGCCGATACGTCTGCGCTCGTCGTGCTGGTTCCAATCTCGTTTGATTCTCCTGCCGCGGTGGCCCAAGCTCGCTCTGGGCCGCCACAGACGCTTGCAGTGCACATTACCATCACACCTGGCTCGGACGATCCGCAGCAACTCGCGATCTTAGAGTCGACTCGCACCAGAATGGCCGAGTCTGCCCGAAGAGCAACCGCCCCAGCGCTCGACCCCGAAGCCGTGCGGGCGCGATCAGCGGTCGAGACAGCCATCGCTCAGGCCGCTGCTCCCAACACCGATGCTCACCGCCGCCGCGCGTCGATCGTGTTGCTGACCAGCACTAATCCAGCTCCGGTCGCTGCGGATTTCGCCACCTCCGCTGACGATGCGATGCTGCAGGAATTCGTGGCCCGCATCTCCAGCCAGATCGGGCTAACCGAACCGACAGCCACGCCGGACCACTGGGGCCTGATTACTGACCTGCTGGCTCTTTCCTATATGGGCGAATTGCAGTCCAACAACAAGCTGCCGCCAGAGCTGGAATCGGTTCTCGCGATTCACACCGGCGAGGCCGGCCGCCACGCCGGTACTCTCGAAGAACTGGTCAAGGATGTCAGCCGGCGCAGCGAACTGGAGTCGCGGCTTGTCGCTGAAAACTTCATTTACCTGGAAGATAACTCGCCAGCGGCACGAGTGCGCGCGTATGACTGGTTGCAGCAGCGAGGCATGGCTCCATTGAGATACGATCCACTTGGAACCCCGCAGGCGCGCCGCGACGCGCTGGAGCAGGCTTTAACCGCAGCAACTCAACCGGGCCCGTCATGACCGAGTCTGAATCCACCACCCCCGCGGGCGAAACACCGAAGAAGCCGGCCAGGCAGAAGCTACCCTGGCGGCGGCGCATCATTCGTGCATTGGTCATCATCGTCGTGCTTGTCATAGCGGTCCGGCTGCTGTTTGCAGTTCTCCTTCCCGCAGCCATCAACCGCGTGGCAGGCATTTATGATCTGAAGATCGATTACGAGCGCTCGGAACTCAGCCTGCTCAGTGGCGACGCCGGATTGTGGCACCTGACGATCTCTCCCGACACCGGCGGCGACCCCATCGCCACCATCGAGTATGTCCGCGGCAACATCTCCGTGCTTCAGTTATTACTGCTCAGGCTCGAAGTATGGCGCGCCGAGGCCGACGGCGTACGGCTTAATGTCACGCGCGAGGCCGACGGAACAGTGCCCCTGCTCGATCGTGTTCTGGCTGCGTTACCCCAAGCCGAACCAGCAAAACCTGTAACAACTGTCTCAAAAGACGCCCCGCCGCTTGATCTCACATCACCGATCAAGCTCGACGCATTACGTCTTAACAATGTGCGCGCCGTTATTTCTGATCGCGCCGTTGTTCCCGCGCTGACAACAGAATTGAGTTTCACCCTCCGGCTAAGCGATGTGCGCTCGCCCGTCAGGCCCACCACTTTCGAGTTGGATCTATGGATGCAACCCGGGCTTGATTTCCTGCGCATCGAAGGCACTGGCAAGGGCACCGCCGAGTCAATTGATGCCGACCTGACTATGCAGATGAAGGGCCTGCAACTCGACGCAATCGATGCGTACTCCCTCCCCTTTGGTGTGATAGGCCAGCCGAAGCCCATGTCTGCCAATGCGACGGCTTCGGTACACCTCAAACGCCTGCCCGCACCGGCCCAGGCCGTCGGTGGCACCATCACAATCGCCCAGGCAAACCTCCAGCACGTCGGCGGTGATGTCGCGGGGGTGGATTCGATCACGATCGATCTGGAGGAGGTCGGCACAGATGCCGTCCGGGTGAAATCTGTTTTGCTGAGTGGCTCGCGTCTCAACGCCGGCCGCAACGCGCGCGGGAACTTTTACTTCGGCGAGCTTGAATTTGTCGGCCGCCACAACAATGCCGAACCGGCCACGCCGCCGACAGCAGCCCCGTCACTGGCCTCCGCCGCCACTCGCCCCGCCGTGGCAAAGGCCGAAGAAGCCGTGCCGACCCAGGCCGGCGCTGCCGCGCCGTTCGTCTGGAGTCTCGGCGAGCTAAAGATCGCCGATGCGAAGGCAACCTTCCGCGATGATTTTCTGACAAAAACCAACACGATCAACGCGGTGCTGCAGGAGTTGTCAGTCAACAATCTCGTCTACGATCCGCTCAAGCCCGATGCGACGGCCAACATTTCAGTTAAGGCGACCATCCCCGATCTGGCTGAGACCTTAACCCTCGCCGGAAGCGCAACACCCTTCAGCACCCAGCGGACACTCGAACTCACCGCCGCCGCTGACGGAATCGATCCTGTCGCACTCAAGCCGTATCTCGACGCGCTCGGGCTGGAATCGACCCTAGCGGGAGCAAGTTTCAAATCGGTTATCCGGTCAGGAATCGATGCGCACGGTGAAGGCTTTCGTGGCGACCTGCAACTGAAAGAAACCTCTCTCACCAACGCCAGCGGGGTGCTCTTCGGATTTCCGCTGGTGTCGATCGAAGGCGTTAGCCACACTCCGGCCGATGGCTCGACGCGTGTCAATGCGATTCGACTTAAGGGGCCCACACTCCCGATTCGCCGAGATGCCGATGCGATGCTGGCTGCGTTCGGGCTGCGCGTGAAAGGCTCAGCCAATGAGCCGGAGAAACAGATCATCCGCGCGTCAGATTCCGGCCCTACTAGCCAGGCTCGCCCACCTGCGGAGTTTTCTCTGCCAGATCTCACTGGCCTGCCGCAGATTGCGATCGGTGAATTCATCTGGGACGACATCAACATCGATTTTACTGATGTGCCAAACGACAACACCCACATGCAAGTCGCTGATGCAGTGATACGAGCCAAAAACCTTGTTTTCGGTTCGATCCAAGTCCCGGCCACACAGCCGGCGACCCTGACGGCCAAGCTCAGCGCGCCTGGGCTGGTCGGCGGCCTGGCGGTCGATGGTACGCTCGTTCGCCCCGACTCTGAGACCTACGTGCTGAACATCGATGCGAAGAGCGCGGACATCACTGCATCACAACTTGCGCCGTACCTTGCCGGACTTGGAATTGAGCCGGTCTTGAAGGCTGGCTCCCTCTCGGCGAAGGCCACCGGCACGCTGCAACTGGCCACTGACCAGATTTCCGCTGCGTTGGATGCGTCTGGCGTTTCTTACAACGATGGAGAAGCGACACTGCTTGCGGTGGAGGGCGCGCAACTTGAGGCACGGCTGACCGACAACCTGCTGTCACTCAGCCGCGTGGCAATAAAATCTCCGCGGGCGATTATCGCTCGTGATGCGGAGGGGCATTTCATAGCTGGCGGCTTACGGATTGCACCCGCCGAGGGTGCGGAGTTTCAACGGCCCTTCTCACCCATGATTCGGCTCCCCGTGCCGATTCAGCTGGGCAGTCTCACCATTGATGACGCGGAGGTGCAATGGAATGACGAACGCACGACTGCGCCAGTGAGCGTACGCGCCACAGCCGGCATAACGGTTGACAATCTCGTCGTCGGTGCGAAGGGCGCTCCGGGCAGTGTGAAAGTGTCGCTCAGCGCGGATGATCTCGTGAAGCAACTGACGATTGCCGGCACTCTCGCCGCCGAGCACGATCGTGTGTCGGCGGCGGTGCGGGTGGATGGCAACGGGCTAACTTTCGATCGCATCGCCCCCTACCTCCCGCCGGGCATCGAACCCCGGTTGAAAGATGGAACCCTGTCCCTGTCGCTCGAAGCCAATGCCGGAATCGCGGCGGAAGGCGGATATTCTGCGGACGTTGCGGTGAGTGATCTAAAGTATAACGATGGCGCATCGTCGCTGGCGCGTGTTGCACAGTTCCGGGCATCCGTTCCGCGGTTTGATCCCTGGGGCGGCGCGATCACAATCGATGAGGTTTCGTCAGCGGGAGTGGAGGCCGATGTCACCCTCACGCGAAGTGGAACGCCAGAGTTGCTTGGACTGGCGATCGTCCCGGCCGCTGCCAATCCACAGGAAGCAACGCCTCTCCGCCCTACCGCCGTCGCGACCATTCCCTCCGCAGCCGCTCCCGAACAGCAGGATTTGGCCGCGCTGGTCGCCGAGGCCCGCAAACCACTGCCTCTGCTCAGCGTAGACAAACTCGATCTACAACTTAACCGGCTCACGATTCACAACCAGCTCTTTGAAGATGCAAAAGACGCCACGCTTTCTGATCTGCGCCTGCGCAACCTGAATCGACTGGAATGGGCGGGGGAAAATCCCGAGGCGCGTCCTCCGACGCAGTTCGAGTTTGCTGCAAAACTTTCACCCGCGGTCGGACAGGTGAATGCGACAGCGACAGTCGCACCGTTCGCCGCTGAGCCTTCGCTGCAACTGCTCATTTCCGCCAGCGGCATTCGCGGCGAGGCATTGACGGAGCTTGCCCCGCCATTGAAACAGTTTATCACCGGCGAACGACTCACCGAAGGCCAATTCGCACTCCAGCTCGACGCGCAGCTTCAGCCCGACCGCCGAGGCGGCGGCCCGCCGGATTACTCACGTGGATTTGGTGCCGATCTGGCCATCACCAACACCGCTTTTCGGCAATCGCCGGAGGGCCAGATCCTGGCGGGGGTGGAGTCGATCCGTGTCGAAGGCATTCGTGTCGAACCACCGACGGGCAATGTGACCGCGAAATCGGTCGAGATCGGCAAACCTGGCGCGTACATCCTGCGGGATGCAGATGGCGTGCAGGTCTTCGGGATTCTGGTCAAACTGCCCTTGCAGAGTCAGAGCACCGACGCTTCAGCCGCGCCGGAGGCGGTTGGCGCGGACGATGCCGCTTCGCAGCCCTCCGTCGCGCGCGGCGAGCCAGCCAATGTTGGTCCGTCTGCAAAGCCCGTCGGCGGCGAAATCCGAATCGACAAGCTTCAGGTCTCGGGGCTGGACGTAAAGATTGAAGATCGCAGCGTAACGCCCGCAACGGTCATCCCTCTCGACTCGCTCGACCTTGAAGCCGACGGGCTAAGCAATCGTGCATTGACCGAACCTCGCCCCATGCGTTTTGCGGTGGTCATGAGCGCGGGGAAGATCGATCTCCCAAAGCCGCTGACCGGCGGGGTTATCTCTGGGGTTCTGGGGGACCTCGGGAGCGTCGTGAGTGGCAGGGCGCAAGAAGTGCCGGCCGAAGCGGAACTGGAGCAACGTGCGCTGTTTTCCCAAGTCGCGGCCAGTGGTCGGGTGGCAATCTTCCCCGAGCCAAAGGGCTGGGTGAAAGCGAGTGTGAACGGCTTGGAACTGTCAGCAATCCGTGGATTCGCCAACGCCGCAGGGGTCACCCTCGGCGGCGGGTTGTTCGATGCGAACATTGATGCGCGCGTCAAGGAAGGTGGCGTCATCGACACTCGCAATCGGCTTGTACTGACCGATCTGAAGCTCTCCGAGCCAGAAAACGGGCCGGTTGCGCGTTTCCTCAAGTTACCCGCCCCGCTGGATGCGGCGATCGGCGCGGTGCAGGATGCAGATGGTTCGATCACGCTGCCTATCAATGTACGAATCGAACAGGGCGCGCTGCAAATGAGCAGCGTTGTGGGCTCTGCCGTCGGGGCTGTCGGGCAGGTGGTGGCGACAGCTCTGGCAAGCGCGCCAGTGAAGATAGTTTCCGGCGTCGGTGGGCTTTTCGGTGACTCAGGAAAGAAACCGAGGGAGCCACGCACCGTAACGGTTCACTTTGCCAACGGCGATGCATCGATCGAAGCAGCAATGCATGCTGCACTTCAACCGCTGTTTGCCGAACTTCGCAAGAACAGAAACATGGAGCTGACCCTGCGCCACGAAATGGCCACCAATGACATCAACATTGTGGCCACCCGCGCAAGCCCCGCTGCGGACGATCTGCAGAGCCTCGTGGAGAAGTTTCGGCAACAGCGGGGTGAGCTGCTCGAAGAGCGAGCCCGACTTGCCGGCACGGCACGGGCGAGCGCGGTAACGATGACGCCCGCGCGCGCTCAGGTGCCACTTGATGCGCTGCGCGAAATCGATCGACGACTTACATCGTTGGAAACATCGCTCGACACTGTACTTGAGCAACTCAAGCCTGGCGCCGAACGACAAGCCGACCGCAGGACCCGCGCCGGTTCGCTGGCATTGGGACGACAGCGCCTGAGCGCAGTGCGCGACATGCTGCTCACGAGCAATGCCCGAGATGCCGCGACGCGCGTACGATCAATTCCCCCGCAGTTTGCCGCCACACCCGATGCAGACAAGGGCCGCGTGGTAATCACGATCATCGAGAAGAAAAAGTAGCGGCAATTCGCCGGCCAAAAAATTCTTTTACTTTCTTCCTCCATTCGCATTGACCCACCGTGGGCGCACTTTCATAGTGTTGCGACTTTTGCTGGCCCGGACTGGACTCTGGTTAAGGACGACCAACCCGCTACGGATGAATGATTCAATTCCGCGCCGTTCTGTTTTTCATCGAGCCTCGAAAGTCGCCTGGAGCGGTGGCCGCGAGGCGTTTTTTGAAGTGAAGGAGAGATGCATGCCAGATCGTCGTCCTCAAGCTGGTTTCATGGAGCAAACTCCGACCTTCATCGAAGCACTGGAGTCGCGCACGCACCTGGCAAACGTAACCGGCGCCATGGCGCAGTTTCAAGCCGTCACACTATCATTCAACGGGCCGCAATCTTCTGAGCTTCAGTCAAATCCCAACCCGTTTCTCGACTACCGACTGCAGGTAAACGTCGTCAGCCCCAGCGGGAAGGGGTACAGCCTGCCCGGTTTCTTCAACGGCGATGGCAAGGGCGGAGGAAGCGGTACAGTCTGGCAGGCCAAATTCTCCCCGGATGAAGTCGGCACATGGCGATACACTGCCAGCTTTCGTGCCGGGAACCAGGTCGCCATCGATCTAAACCCCGCCGCGGGCACCGCTACAAGTTTTAATGGCGACTCGGGCAGTTTTAATGTCGGCCCCAGGCAGACGGCGCAAGGGTTTACTGGTAAGGGCAAGCTCCAATACGTCGGCGGGCATTACTACCGCTTTCAAGACGGCACTTACTACGTGAAAGCCGGCGCAAATGAGCCCGAAAACCTCCTCGGCTACGTCGGCTTCGACAATACGCCAAACGGCTGGCATAAGTATCAACCGCATGTCGCCGACTGGAAAACCGGCGACCCCGACTGGGGCGGCGGCAAGGGCAAGGCGATCATCGGCGCAATCAATTACATCGCTTCCACAGGCCTGAATGCCATGTACTTCCTAACGCAAAACGTGGGCGGCCAGACCAAGGATGTCTGGCCGTGGGCGGGCAACGTCAACCGTGCTGGCTCGCCCAGCAACGACAACACGCACTACGACATCAGCAAGCTCGCCCAGTGGGATATCGTCTTCAACCATATGCAGAAGAAGGGCATCGCGCTTCACTTCATCTTTGCAGAGACAGAGGAAGCGACAAAGAAAGAACTCGACAACGCAACCCTCGGCACCGAGCGCAAGCTCTACTATCGCGAATTGGTCGCCCGCTTCGGCTACCACAATGCCGTCCAATGGAACCTGAATGAAGAGTATAATTGGCGCTACGCCATCCCGCCCGAAACAATCAAGCAGTGGGCAGGATACGTCCGCGCTGTCGATCCGTTTGATCGCCCCCTGACAGTCCACAGCCAGGCCTATCAGCAGCGCACATGGGGCTACTTTGTTGGCGATAATCGGTTTGATTCCACCTCGCTTCAATACTACCAAGATGTCGCCGGATATGGTCGCGAGGTGGAGGTCTGGCGAACCCGCACCACCGCATCCGGCCGGCCCATCGTGGTCTCAATCGATGAGGCGCGTGAAACAACCGACACCAACCAAACCGCGCAGCGAAAAGAGTTTCTCTGGCCCACACTGCTCTCCGGCGGCAACCTGGAGTGGTCCACCATCACCTTTGCCTGGAACGACAACCTCCGTCGCTACGATCAAATCAATCGCGATTCAGGACGCGCCCTGAACTTCATGAAACTCATCCCGTTCTGGCAAATGAACCCCGCCGACGCGCTGGTCACCGGGGAAACCGGCACCTACGGCGGCGCGCAGGTGTTTGCCAAAAACAACGACACCTACGCAATCTACTTTCCCAACGCCACCAGCACTGGTTCCATCAATCTATCCGGCACTACGGGCACCTTTGTTGCCCGGTGGTTCAATCCGCGCACCGGTGCGTTCGAGGGAGCAACCAAGTCCTTCGCCGGCGGGGGCAGCAGGACGATCGGCGCGCCGCCGGCCTCCAGCGCTGATGACTGGACGCTGCTCATCGCCCGCAGCATCACTGGGAACCCCCCGCCAAGCGCTCACCCGCCCGTCACCCCCCCGCTGACCACCCCGCCATCTTCCCTGCCGGGCATCACCCGGCTTCGAGGCATGAACCCCGACACCGGCCAACCCTATGCCAGGCTCGTCAATCTCACGAATAACATGGTCATCAACCTTGCCGATATGCCCACAAGAAGATGGACCGTCGATGCGTCGGTCAGCGGTGCGGCGAAAAGTGTCCGATTCGTACTTAACGGCCGTACCACGACCGAAAACGCCTCCCCGTGGGCCATGGTCGGCGATCATCCCGACGGCCGATTGAAGTGGGAAACCCTGCTACCCGGCACTTACACCCTCTCGGTAACCCCATACACGCAAAGCAACGCCACAGGCACCGCCGGCGCGACGACTACGATCAAGTTTACCGTCGTCAACGCGGCCAACCGCGCCGCATCACCGCCAAGCATCATCCCCAGCGAGGGCAGCGATCTGGCACGGTTGGCCAGCCTCGCGTCATCTGGCGACATCCTCGATTCTTCCGCCTAAATCACCGTTTTTTAGCCCCGGTCAGGCATTCTCAGTCACGCTCTTTCAAAACAGTTCCGCCGGGGTTATACTCCGTCGTTCAAAATCAAACTGCGATCCCGGGGCCATAGTGAAATGGGATCACGCGACCATGGCATGGTTGAATTTGGGGTTCAAATCCCCATGGCTCCACTTACATCAACCGCCGCCCGCATTTTCCTGCGTGCGGCGGTTTTCGTTTGGCGGGGCAGCTTTGCCAATCTCGACGCCGAGACTCGCCGGAATCTGTCATGACCCCTGTCGCACCCCCGCTGTCAACCGCTGGGCAAGACGCAATCACAGGCATCGACGACCGTTCGACCGCTTTGTGCATCACGCGCGCAGAGGCGACAGAATCGGCCCCCTTCAATTACAATCGCCGCCGCCCGCCGGCCCGGTACAGCACATGAATCAGCCTCCCGCCGGTGCCAGTGAAGAAGAGGCCGAGCGACGAATGTCCATCGTGAACAACCGTGCAGATAAATCAAAGGTCCCCGGCTCCTTTCTTTCCCGTGCCGACGTCGCGAGCCGGACGTGCCATAGGCCGGCGAGTGCAATGAGGCGGATGATAAATGAAATCAGTAGTGACCACTTTGATTTCCCCGGCTACGGCGTCCAAGGCTGCCTGAATGGCCAGAGTATCGTCTGTTGTCCCGTCCCCCACCGCGCCGTAGTCCGTTTTAACGATAATCCAAAACATGCTGCCTCCCACACCAAAAAATAGTTGTCACCCGACGCGTTCAGGCGCGCGTTCGGCGTCGTAAGCTAAACCAAATCAATGGAACTAAGGTTGCCGCACCAGTCGGTTCGGGCACACCACGCACCAGCAAAGACGTTATGCTGCCTCTCAGATCTACGTTTTGAGTCGGAATGAACGCTGAAAAGTCAGCTCGCGTAGCAAGCGCCAAGTTTAGAGTTGGTGGCAGACTGTCATCCGCGAACGTGCCCGGTGGGAACGCAATAGAAATTACATATGAAAAACCGTTGTTGATGCTCCAACTGCTCCCAACTTCGTTGATCCCTGTAAGAATCTCACCAAAGCCAGTAAACACGATTGGAGTTGTAGAAGTGGGCCTTGGAGCAGTCCAAGTCAGATAATCATAGTCTCCCAAGGTCGGTGATGCGGCGTTATCCGGGGCTGCAGGATCAAACCGCACGATTGTCACAAACGTGTCGCCCGGAGAGTAAATCGTTCCCGTCGTCTGCGTGTAACCCCCCCTAAACTCAAACTCAATCGGCAGCGCCGCGTTCGCGCGCGACGATACGACCGCGCTCATCACCATCGCAAACAACCCGATCACAATAGCTTTCGCACTCAACATGGCTCACCTCAGAACAAAAAGGATTGGCCCCTTGGAAAACGCGCCCATGACTAACACCGAAACGCAGCCCTGACACCCGCTGCTAGACAGGACGCTAACGCGCCGTTTCACCAAAGCAAGAAAAATCCGGGGAGAATGGGCCGCGCGGCGTCTGTATCGTGTGGCAAATGCCGTTCTTGATGTGTCCAAACCTCGTCCTTGCAACCACGCTTTCGGTCTTCCACAAAAAAACGGAGAGGCCCGCCCGCCACTGATAGCCCTCTATCCGCGCCGCAGCGACTTTCTTCGTTCGACGCGGCGCGGATTCTTTATAAGCGCTGCGCTTTGCGCGACTGCTGGCGCAGCGCGGGGGGTAGTAAGGAAAGGATGAATGATGAATTATGAATGATGAATGGGGAGGACGGTGCGCGCTTGGCCTGGGTGCCCTGAAATGCCCGGAAATGCCCGATTTTTGAAAATAGCGGGAACTACTTAGCCTGAGAATTTTTCGCTCCTGCATGTGGAGGCTTGCTGCGCGGGTGGTGGTCGTCGGGTCGTACGGCGGCACTTGTGGCGGTAGCAATCGGCGTTGTCACGGCCCGGTTGCTTCCCCAGAACGCGGCGGGGACAATCGCTTGAATGTCTAAGCCGCTTATCGTTTCGACCTGGTCGTTTGGCCAGCGCGCCAACCGCGCCGCGTGGCCTATTCTCTCTGCGGGCGGGAGTTCGCTGGATGCGGTTGAGGCGGCGGCACGGGATGCTGAGGCGGATCCGGAGAACCATACCGTGGGGCTCGGCGGGTACCCGGACGCATCCGGGCGGGTGAGCGTGGATGCGTGCATCATGGTTGCACCCTCGCGGCGAGGGGCGGTGGCGGGTGTGCGGCACCACCTGCACCCGATCAGCATTGCGCGAAAGGTGATGGAGCATACGTCGCACGCGCTGATTGTCGGCGCGGATGCCGATGAGTTTGGATCGCGGTATGGATTGCCGACGCAGGATCTGCTCACGCCCGCCGCTCACGAGGCATGGACGCGTTGGAAACTAAGCAAGGACAAGCCGACCGGGCCGATCGCCAACATTGAAGAGAGCAAGACCTGGCCGGACGAAGAAGCGACGCACGATACGATCGGCGTGTTGGCGATCGACGTGCGTGGAGATCTGGCCGGGGCGTGTACCACCAGCGGGCTGGCGTTTAAGATTCCAGGGCGTGTGGGCGATTCGCCGATCGTCGGACACGGGCTGTACGTTGACCCCGTCGCGGGGGCGGCGGTGTGCACGGGGCACGGCGAGCTGGTCATGGGCGTCTGCGGCAGTTTCCTGGCGGTGGAGCAGATGCGCCGGGGCGCAACGCCCGGCGAGGCGGCCGCGGCGGTGATCGAACGCATTCGCGCCTGCTTCGATCTTCGCGACGACGATCAGGTGGGCGTGATCGCGCTCGGCAAAGACGGCCGCTGGGGCAGCGCATCGATCAAGGCTGGTTTCCGCGTGGCGGTGAAGTCGGGCGAGCGGGATGAGCTTGCCGACGCGGGCACCTGACGGCTTGGCGGGCACGGAAAGAGACCGATTTCGCGCGCGGTGGGATGCGGCTTGGAGAGCGAGTGTTCGCCTCGGCGGTTTCTCGACCCTTTGCGTTGGTGGTAAGGTAAGAGCACCATGACGACAGCCGAACTTCAACATAAAGACCGTGAACACCATCTTCACCCGTTCACGCACCACAATGACATGCACCAGTCTGGCACGCATGTCATCACCGGCGGTGAAGGGTGCTTCTTGTTTGACTCCGAAGGCCGGAAGTTGCTCGATGGGTTGGCGGGGTTGTGGTGTGTCAATGTCGGCTACGGCCGTAGCGAAATCACGGAGGCAGTCTATCGGCAGATGCAGAAGCTGCCTTACTACTGCAGCTTCTTTAACAGCACCACGGAGCCGGCGATCGAGCTTGCCGAGCGCCTGGCCGGCTTGGCGCGAGGCACGCGCCTGACGCATACGATTTTTTCCAACAGCGGATCGGAGGCCAACGAAAGCGCGATGAAGCTGATTCGCGGGTATTGGAAGATAAAGGGCAAATCGCCAAGGAAAACCAAGATTCTCTCGCGCACGTTTGCATATCATGGTGTGGGGATTGCATCGACAAGCCTGACAGGCTTGCCGAGTTGCTATGCGCCTTTTGACCTGCCGCTGCAAGGATGGATTCATGTGCCGGGGCCATATTCGTGGGGCGCGAACAACGGAATGACGCATGAGCAATATGGCAATTGGTGCATTGATGAAACACGACGGATCATTGAGCGCGAAGGCGCTGACACGATCGCAGCGATGTTTGTGGAGCCGATTCAGGGGGCAGGCGGAGTGATTGTGCCGCCGGCGGGATATCTCGCGGCGCTTCGGCAGTTGTGCCGCGAGAATGATATTTTGTTCGTTGCCGATGAGGTGATTAGCGGCTTTGGCCGGCTGGGCGATTGGTTTGCCAGCACGATGTGGCAACTCGATCCCGACCTGATGACGCTGGCGAAGGGCATCACCAGCGGCTATCTCCCGCTGGGCGCGACGATGGTGAGCAGGGATTTGACCGAGGTCCTAAACACCGGCGGCTATCTTGCGCACGGCTTCACCTATAGCGGTCACCCGGCCACCTGCGCCTGTGCGCTGGCGAATCTCGATATCATCGCGAATGACAAACTGATCGAACACACTCGAGACGTCGCCGGGCCGTACATGCAACGGAAACTGGCGGAACTGCAAAGCCATCCGGCGGTGGGCGAAGTTCGCGGGTGTCAGCTCATCGGCGCGATCGAACTGCTCCCGCGCGGGGGAAGAGGAGAATTGGCGAAGAACCCAAACCAGCTCGGCGTGAAAGCGGCCAACATCGCGAGAAAACACGGAGTGATCGTGCGAGGCATTCGCGACCTGATTGCGATGTCGCCACCGCTGATCGTAACGACGGCGGAACTGGATCAGTTGTTTGATGCGGTGGGGACGACGCTGGATGAGTTGTGGTTGTAAGCTGAGGAAATGACGATCCATGAGCACTCTCTACGCAAGCATTCGAGCGGCGATCGCCGACGAGCGATTGCTGATCTCGTACCACGCCGACGAGCGGTGCGAAGAGCGCTCCCTGACGCCGTGGCAACTAATCGGCGAGTTTGATTCGGCCGAAGTTATTAAGGAAGTACCTGATAGCCAACCGAATCCTACGATTCTTGTCCGACAGCGATTGGCAGATGGTACAATCATTCTTGTTGTGTGGGCTTGGCTTCAGGCAGAGTCCAAAGCATTGATGGTCACGGCGTTCGAGCCAGATTGACGAGCAATATTATGGAAATGAAGCGAGAGAAGCGGAAACGATGGGTGCAGCGGGGGCGCTACGCGGTGGAGTTGGACATTGAGGTCGTGTACCCGATGTCGGCCCCTGAAACTGCATGTATCGAACCCGCCACGGCGAAATGGATCGACGAAGTTGCCCGCCGCGCCGCCGCGGGAGACTTGGCGTACTTGAAGTCGGTGGGGAGAGTGTTTGAAGCGGTAGCGGCGTGATCGTGCGCGGCATCCGCGACTTGATTCGAGTCAGCGAGAAAGCCGACGATGGAAGTTACTCTGCGGATGTCCCTGATCTTCCCGGCTGCACGTCGGCTGGCGATGAGGTTGACGAAGTGAAGCAGCGTATCACAGAAGCCGTTTCGCTTTATCTTGGAATGCTCCCCGATCAAGGCGCACTTGTTCCATCTGTGATGTCGGCGATTGGCGTCGCGGAAAGGACGTGACGCCAGGAGGGTGCAGGGTTTCATACTATCCACGCAGCGGCGGCGGACTCTTACCGCTGGCTCTGCCTCCAAGCCACGAAGGCGTGACCGCCAAAGAGGATCATCGCAAGAATCGACGCGAGGATGATGCGCGCCCAAGGGACCCAAAACTTAGGATACAGAGAGGCGTCGAAGAATGAACGCCATGCCCAGACCATCAGGCAAGCAACGATCCAAAACTCGATCATGACAACCACCGCGTGTATGCACAGCTTCTCTCGCACAATCTGATTCTGCGCGCTGTCTACCGCATGAGCCGATTCCCGCAGAGGTTTGAATCGAGTATTTTCTCCAAGTCCGTGCTTACTCCTTCGCAACACCTCTCCCCCGCCGACCGCCAGCGATTGCTGCCGCGGCCGACGTTTGATGATGCGCTGCCGGTGGTGCAGCAGCGGGAAAGCATCGGCAAGGCGATCATGGAGAATCAGGTCGTCGTGCTTTGCGGCGAGACCGGTTCTGGCAAGACCACCCAACTGCCAAAAATCTGCCTGGAAGTTGGCCGGGGTGTCAACGGAATTATTGGTCACACGCAACCGCGCCGCATTGCTGCAAGGTCGGTCGCCGTTCGGCTGGCAGCGGAGTTGCAGAGCGGCATCGGACATGTGGTCGGGTACAAGGTGCGGTTTAGCGATCACGTTACGCCGAATTGCTACATCAAGCTGATGACCGACGGTATCCTGCTTGCCGAAACGCAGGGGGACGCACTGCTCCGGCAGTACGACACGCTGATCATCGATGAGGCGCACGAACGATCGCTCAATATCGATTTTCTCATCGGCTACCTGAAGCAGCTTTTGCCCCGCCGACCTGATCTGAAGCTCATCATCACGAGTGCAACGATTGACCCACAGCGGTTTAGCAGGCACTTTGGGGGCGCGCCTGTGCTTGAAGTTTCCGGGCGCACCTACCCGGTTGAAACGCGCTATAGGCCGCTAAACTCCGAGAATGACGAAGACGCAGAGCTGCAACTCCCCGAGGCCATTCTCGCCGCGGTTGACGAACTGGCTGCTGATGGTCCGGGCGACATGCTGATATTTCTGCCGGGCGAGCGCGATATCCGCGACACCGCGGAGCTGTTGCGAAAACACCATCCGCCGCAGACGCAAATTCTTCCTCTCTATGCGCGGCTGAACTTCGAAGAGCAGATGCAGGTGTTTCAGCCCAGCCCTCATCGTCGCATCGTGCTCGCGACAAATGTCGCCGAGACAAGCGTGACGGTGCCGGGTATCCGTTACGTGATTGACCCGGGACTGGCCCGGATGAGCCGATACAACGCGCGCACGAAAGTGCAGCGGCTGCCGATTGAGACAATCAGCCAGGCGAGCGCCAATCAGCGCGCTGGCCGCTGCGGGCGGGTGGGACCGGGCATTTGCATTCGACTCTACAGCGAAGATGACTTCGCCCGCAGAGAGACATTTACGCAACCAGAAATCCTGCGAACCAATCTCGCCGCGGTGATATTGCAGATGGCGGCGCTGCGTCTGGGCGATGTCAGTCAGTTTCCCTTTATCGATCCACCTGACCCGCGGCTTGTGCGCGATGGCTACGCAACCCTGCACGAATTGGGAGCGATTGACGAACATAACGTGCTGACCTCGATCGGTCGCAAGCTGGCGCGCCTGCCGGTCGATCCTCGCATCGGCAGAATGGTGCTCGCGGCGGTGGAGGAAGACTGCCTTGCCGAAGTGCTGGTGGTCGCGTCGGCGCTGAGCGTACAAGATCCACGCGAACGGCCCTTTGACAAGGCCGACACTGCCGACTTTCACCACGCACGTTTCAAGGATGATCAGAGCGACTTCATCAGCTACCTGAAGCTTTGGGACTACTACCACGACCGGGCGAAGCACCTCAGCCGGAGTCAACTTCGGAAACTCTGCAAGGCCGAGTTCTTAAGCTACGTTCGCCTTCGCGAGTGGCATGAGGTGCATCACCAGCTAAGGACCATCGTCGCCGAGCTATCCCTGCCGCGGCAGCGAAAAAGGCGCCACCGGCCAAGGCCCCGCTCCTCCCCAGAACTCCGCTCGCGGCCACCGATCGATGGCGGGAATTGATTCTGCCTCCTGCGCATCTATACTCGCGACTGTTCGGTTTTGAGCGCACGAGATTTTCTTGCACGTCTTGCGATTGATTTTGAGTATAAAATGAGCGACCCAGCCCACCGCCCCGCCACTCCAGCAGAGATCGCCGCCGCCGCTCGGTGGGTGCGAGATGAGTTTCCAGTGGCCGATTACATTGACTCGTGGTCGTTAATCTACACCTATCCGTGGATGGCCAAGTTGCTGAGCCGGCACGTCGCCCCGGGCGCGCGGATTCTTGATTTCGGTTCAGGCCCCGGCGATGTGTCGGCGTTTCTGTCAAAAATCGGCTACCGCTGCACCGCCGCCGACGACTTGCAGGATCCCTGGCACCTCAAAGACGATAACACCACGAAGATCCTCGACTTCAATCGCCGTGCGGGCGTTGAGTTTAGGGTGCTAAAGCAGGACGATGCCTGGCCGTGGCCTGAGCCAGCGTTTGATTTGATGCTCGCACATCATGTTTTTGAGCACATCCAGAATTCGCCCCGGCCGCTCCTGAACCTGTTAATCGGTGCCGTTAAGCCGGGAGGATTACTGGTGATTTGTGTTCCCAATGCGGCCAACCTTCGGAAACGAATTGCGCTGCTCCGCGGGCGAACAAACTATCCTCCTTACGTTCATTTTTTCTGGAACGAGGGCACCTGGCGCGGGCATGTGCGCGAGTACGTTCGCAGCGATCTGGAAGAGATGGCACGGTTTAGCGGCCTGCAGCAGGTGGAGTTGGGCACTTACGATTACCTGGCCGGCTCGGTTTCGGGGTTGAAGCGGAAGCTGTGGAACGTAGCAACGACGTTCGTTCCCTCTGGGCGTGATTCCTGGTATCTGGTTATGCGCAAGCCCGAGGGTTGGCAGGCCCCCACGACGCTTGACCCCGCCGACCCCGCTGCCGCGCGATTGGCACGCATTTTTCATTGAGCACCGTCCTCGGCGAGCGCCGTCATCGGCCCGCGATTGAGAACCACGAATGAACGATTCCGCGGAAACAGTGACGCAACCACCAGCGCAAGCGCGGCAGTCAACACGCTATGTGGCTTGCTCATGCCCATCACGGGCGTTGCGACTGCGTGGTCGGCGGCGCAGAAGGCCCACCTACGATCGCCCCCTGGCCCATCGGACCAAACCGCCGGAGAAATGCAACAAACTGCGAAGTCTCTTCCTCGAGCCGCTGATACTGGACCTCTACCTGTGATTCGATGTTCTTCCGATCGGCTTCCAACTTTTCTTTTTCAGTCTCGAGCATCGTCTCCAGCTTCTCGATCCGTAGTTCACGCTGCTTGAGACCCACCTCTACCAACTCCTTCACCTTTGCCAGCAATCGCTTCTTAACCTCTTCATCGCCCCCGCTGCGATTGAACTCCCTGCGGAGGCTCATGAACTCGTCGCGCAGCCGCATCTGCTGTGCCAGCACCTCGTAAAGGCGTTCGTCGCCAGACTTCCTGGCATCAAGCATAAGCTTGAACCCCATCTGCATTCGCGGCGGCATGCGCCGCTGGCGCTCCTCGGGCATTCGCGACCAGAGTCGATCAAGATTGGGCATGTTCTGCTCAATAAACGCCAGCGCTTCGCTCATCTCATCATCCGTCAATTGCCGGGACGGCGCAGTGCGGCGCTGTGGCGCGGTCGCGGGATCATTGGCGGTGCCCGCCGCAGGGTCGGTCGCGGGGTTGGTCGCGCCGTCTTCGGAGTCTGCGCCGTAAATCCGGTCGGCATCGGCAGCAACGGGTCTTCCTTGTGCCAGAACAAGATTCCCGGCGCCCATCGCTAACGTGAGCGCAACCACCAGTCCGAATCGGATTCGAATGTCTTTCATTGAAGTGCCCTTGATAATGCGATCAGCTTGCTCATTTCTTCTTCCAGTTCGCCAAACGAGTCGCTGTCGCGCACGGCCAGTTCGATATCGGGTGCCGCTTCATTGTCGTCGGGCGCATCCCAGACCGGCATGCGCGGCGTATCGCTGTCGTCGTGGTGCGCCAGCGTGCCGTCGGCGTTTCGATCAAACGAGAGGTACCACAGCCCAAGCCCCACCAGCACAACCGCGGCCGCGGTCAATGGGTAGAGCCAGAATGGTACACGGCGAACTCTCAGCCGCGCGCTCTGGGGAGTCTGATTGATCGAACGGTCGATATGCCATTGTCGGAGCGATCGAACCGTCTCCCGTTCCGCCGAACGAAGCCGCACCTCAATTGGCTCGGCCGCATCAAGACCCGCAAGGCCCTGGTTGAGAGACGAATCTGCCTCTCGCAGCGCCGCCAGATGGTCACGAAGGTCAGCATCGGCCTCCAGACGCTTTTCGAGCGCCTGCCTCGGTGCCGGGGGCATTTCGTTCGCAAGATAGAGCAGCAACTGCGCTTGCTCGGGATTGTCGTCTACATCGTTCATGCGGTTCTTGGCTCTTCAAGCAGTTGTTTGAGTCTGACCATGGCCTTGTGCATACGGCCCAAGGCAGTGTTGAGCGGGCAGCCGAGCATCTCGGCGATTTCGACGAACTTCATTTCGCTATAGTACCTCAGCAGCAACACCTGTCGCTGCGAATCTGGCAACTGGTCAATGGCCCAGCGAAGCTTCTCGACGTGCTCAGCCGTTTCTGGCACAGCCGCGGCATCGGCTGCCTCGGTTTCCGTGACCAGTCGCAAGCCATCATAGGCTCGATGCTCGCGTCCCTTTGATCGCCACAGATCATTTGACTTATTGGTGGCGATGCGAAACAGCCACGCCTTAAAGCCACCCGGCCCCGCGCCGCTGGTGAACTTGTCCAGGTGTTCAAGCACGCTCAGCCAGGTCTGCTGATAAACGTCCTCGGCCACCTGCTCGCTGCGCGTGAGTCGCTGCAGGTAGCGAAGCAGTTGCTCCGAGTACCGCCTGGCCAGCGACTCACCCGCGATCACATCGCCGTCGCGCAATCGACGGGCGAGCAATTCATCTGTCAATTGCTCGCCGGCCGGCTCGGTTGTGCGAACAAATGTCACCGCCATACGATCAATCCGGCCTTCACCCTCTACAACGCACTGAACGCCCCATTATTTCCCATCAATGCACCGAATCGTGCCTGAGATAAACCCGTTCATTTACGCGACTTACGTCGCTTGACCGGCGATGCCCGCGCGACCCGCTTTACCGGACGGCTCACTTCAGGCTTAAACGCATCCCGGTCTGCCCCCGCCGGGGGCTTGGGCACGGTGCCGCGCGCTTCTTTTCCACGCACATGCAGCCGGATCGGCACTTCCGGGTAGGGCAGCAACTCACGCAACCGGTTCACCAGGTATCGCTGGTAGGACGTCGGGAAGTTATCTTCATGATTCACCTTGAGCACAATTGTCGGCGGCGACACATCGATCTGCGTGGCGTAATACACTTTCGGCCGCTGTCCCTTTTTCGTCGCCGGGGCGCGCTCGCTGAGTGCCTGCTTGAGGGCATCATTCAGCTTGCTCGTGGTCATGCGCTGGCTGGCCTGCTTGAAGAGATGCTGCGCTAAGTCAACGAGTGCCCGCACATTGCGGCCGTCTCGCGCGGTAATGAACGCGATCGGCGCGTAATCCAGGTGCCGCAATGACTTGGTGAGGTACTCGCCGTATTTCTCCATTAACACATCATCCCGCAGAGGCTCGCCGGGTAGCTGATTTCTCAATGCCTTGGCAATATCCCACTTGTTCACCACCAATATCACCGGCTTGTGCTGTTCGACGATGTACGAGGCAAGCTTCTTATCAGGTTCGCTCACATCCTCCGCAGAATCGATCAACTGCAGCACCACATCCGCCCGGCGAATCGACCGTTCGGCGCGATGGAAACTGTAGAACTCAATATCATCGTTCACCATATGGCGCTTCTTGCGCACGCCGGCCGTGTCGATGACCACGAGCGTCTTGCCTTCTTTCTCAAATCGCACGTCAACGCTGTCGCGGGTGGTTCCGGGCACTTCGCTGACAATCACCCGGTCACTTTCCCCCGCTTTGCCCGGACCGCGCCTGTCGGCGTTCTCGCCTTCGAACAGCTTCGCAATCGCGTTCACCAGCGTGCTCTTGCCGGCGTTCCGCTTACCCACGATCGCAATGTGCATCTGGGGCGACGGCAGATCCTTCGGTGCCTTGCTCAAATCAACCGCAGCCACGACCTGTTCCGCGAGCACATCGAGCTGCCGGCGATTGATGGCGCTGACGGCGATCGGCGTGCCAAAGCCCAGCCGTGCGAAGTCTGCCGCGACGGTCTCCATCTTTGCGTTATCTGCCTTGTTGGCGACGAAAATGACCTTTGACGCGAGCTTGCGCAGCAGTTGGGCTATCTGTTCGTCGCCTGCAGTCAGCCCTGCGGTGCAGTCTACGATGAACATCACCGCATCGGCCCGCGCCATCGCGATTTCAATCTGATGCTTGATATGATCGGTCAGCCCCTGATCGTCGTGAAAACCATACCCGCCGGTGTCAACAAGCTCGGTCCATTTGCCGCCGACATGCCACGGCGTGGAGATACGGTCGCGCGTCACACCGGGCATATCCTGCACGATGCTGATGCGCCGGCCCGTGAGTGCATTGAGCAGTGATGATTTGCCTACATTGGGCCTTCCGACGATTGCAATAACGGGCATTCTAGCCATTTGACAGGTTGTCGGCGTTCGGGCGTCGGCTGTCAAATCGCCGCGGGGCGCGACGCCGCCGGTGGTGTTACCCCCGGTTGTGCTACCCGCAGACGCGCACCAGCGCAAAGCCGTCGTACCCTTTCGCGCCCACCGTCTGAATGGCAGTCGCGCTGACGCTACCACTGCCGCCGACCATCCTGTTAAACTCTTGAATGCCCTGAACGTCCGCATCGCGAGAGGCGGCGTCCGCCACGCGCCCGCTGCGGATGACATTATCGACGATGATGATGCTTCCCGGGCGCGACAACTTCAGTGCCCACTCGAAATAAATCGGCGTTGACTTCTTATCAGCGTCTATAAACACCAGATCAAATGGCCCGGCATTCTCGGCATGCAACTGTGGCAGGATGTCACGCGCATCGCCGACGCACTGATTCACCCGGGCGCTTAACCCGGCGCGGTTGACGTTCTGTCGCGCCACCTCGGCATGGCGCGGATCAAACTCAATCGTGAAGAGACTTCCGTCGGCTGGCAGTGCACGGGCCATCCAGATGGCGCTGTATCCGGCAAGCGTGCCGACTTCGAGCACCCGCCTGGCCGCCAGCATCTGCACGAACAGTTGCAGCAACTTCCCCTGCGCCGCCGAAACGCTGATCGCCGGCAGGCCCGCCGCTTTTGCGTCGATCTGCGTCTGCCGCAACACATCATCTTCGTTAATGAGCGTCGAGACGATGTACTCGTCCACCGCCCGGAACAGTTCAGTCGTCATCGCCGCTGTCATACCCGCTCGCGGGGCGATTTGTAGCGTGGAGATGCGATGATCGTGAAGTTTTTCTCGAACTCATGTTCCCGGACCTACATTGATATCTTTTTCACGATGTTGCATTTCATCCCGCAGCACAAGTAACCTTTCTATTGCCACTTCACAGGAGACGCGCTCGCGTCCGTGATCCGTCGCGGCCGGGGAGAAGGCTACGAAAGGAACTTCGCATGCACACCGCAATCGACATCCTGCGAGAGAAGGGCGGTGGCGTTTACTGCACCACCGCCGCAGCACGCGTCATCGATGCCATTCATCAGATGAACCGCCACAAGATCGGCGCGCTCGTCGTCATGGCCGATGAACACGTCGCCGGAATCTTCACCGAACGCGATGTACTCCGCAGGGTCATCGGCGAAGGCATTGACGCCCGCGAGTGCGCCGTCGGACAGGTTATGACCAGCGAAATCGTCCTCTGTCGCCCCGAAACACCCATGGACGAAGTCTCCGCAATCATGCAGCAGAAGCGCGTGCGACATCTGCCGGTCATCGATCTCGATGGCCACCTGCATGGCATGATCAGCATCGGCGATGTCAACGCCTGTCACGCCTCCGAACAGGAGATGCAGATTCACTGCCTTAACGACTATATCTACGGCCGAGCCTGAGCGCGGGTCTGCGGAGGACCAACGCTCAACACCAAGCCGCGGGGCAGTTATTCAACTCTCCGCGGCTTTGGTACTTTTTACATTTCCCGGAGCGTCTCCGTGCGTTGAACGCCCCCGCCGTTCGGCTAACCTTGCATTCCAGCATGCATAAACGTCCCGGCAGTCGCCCCACCCGCACGCAGCCCAGTCGCGCGCCCCGACATCTCACAAAGCCCCCGCTGCGCCTCCAGCCCACCACGCTCTGGGATTATCCTTCACAAGATTACGGCGACGCCCAGCAGGGCCTGCCCGGCTACAAGGGGGCCACTCCCAGCTATATCATCTGGAATCTCCTTCAACGTTACACAAACGAAAACGATCTCGTTGTCGATTGTTTCTGCGGCAGCGGCACCACGCTCGATGTCGCCCGCGACCTCAACCGCCGCGCCCTCGGGTATGATGTTCACCCCGCCCGCAAAGACATCTTCCGTGTCGACGCCCGCAAGCTTCCCCCCGAGCTCACCAGCAAAGTCGATTTCGTCTTCATCGATCCCCCCTACGGCACGCACTTGGATTATGGCAACGACCCGCGCGATATCGGCAAACTCGACGCCGCCGACCCCGCATACTACACAGCCATGGATCAGGTATTTTCAGAGATCCACCGCCTGCTCAAGCCCGCCCACCGCATGGCGCTCTACGTCAGCGACAGCTACGTCCACGGCCAGGGCTTTCATCCCATCGGTTTTGGCCTCTTCTCTCTGCTGTGCAAGCGTTTCACCGCCATCGATATCATCAGCGTGGTCCGCCACAACAAGACTCTGGAAATGGGCAACTACCGCAAAGCCGCCGAAGAGGGCAATTTCTTCCTTCGCGGGTTTAACTATTTGTTTGTGATGGAGAAGGTGTAGACGTAGTTGTCGGTTGTTACTTGCCAGTATCGCAACCAAGATGCGATCAGAATCTGCCGCGGCAGCGGGGAGTTCTTGACTGCGCGGGGCGGGCCTAGCTCTCCCCGCTGCGTGTAAACGCACGGATGCCACCTGCGGTACTGTCGCTGCGCTGGAAATTTGGGGCGGTCCGTTTGGGGAGTTGTGATTGCACAGCGATTTGTAGATAATTCCACTTCGGGCTTGACCAAAATCATTCTTTTGGAGCGTGTATGCGGCGAATCTTGTTGGCGGTGCTCGCGGGGATGTGCTTCGCAGGTTTCCTAGCGGTGTCGGCGGTGCAGGGGCAGGAGGTGCGGCCGCACATTCTTTACATCCTTGCAGACGACCTCGGATGGAAAGACATGGGATTTCAGGGGAGCCCCGACATCAAGACGCCCAACCTCGATCGCCTGGCCGGCGACGGGGTGCAACTTGACCAGTTTTATGTGCAGCCATTTTGTACGCCCAGCCGAGCCGCGCTGATGACGGGAAGGTACCCCTTCCGGTATGGGCTTCAGACGATCGTGATTCCCAGCCAGGGGACGTACGGCCTGTCAACCGAGGAGCGGACGCTGCCCGAGATTTTGAAGGCCGCCGGGTATCGCACGGAGATGATCGGGAAGTGGCACCTGGGGCATGCCGACCGCAAGTACTGGCCCCGGCAGAGGGGTTTTGATTACCACTACGGGGCGGTTCTGGGCGAGATCGACTATTTCACCCGCGAAGCCCACCATGTGCTGGACTGGCAGCGGAACAACGAAGAGGTGAAGGAGGAGGGATACAACACCCAGTTGATCGGTGCCGACGCCGTGCGGCGCATCGGTCAGCACGACCCGCAAACACCACTCTTCATGTATCTCGCCTTTACAGCGGCACACACGCCCTACCAGGCGCTGCCTGAGTATCTTGAGAAGTTTGGCCACATTGAGGAGGAGACCCGCCGCACCTACGCCGCCATGATTGCTTGCTTCGACGATGAATTGGGCAAAGTGCTCGACGCGCTGGAGGCGCGCGGAATGCGCCAGAATACGCTTATCATCTTTCACAGCGACAATGGCGGGACACGCGACGCGGCAATGACAGGGGAAAGCAAGGTCAAGGTTGTTCCGTGTGACAACGGCACCCTGCGGGCGGGAAAAGGATCGCTCTATGAGGGTGGGGTTCGAGTTCCGGCGATCGTCAATTGGCCCGGCAGGCTTCAACCGGCGAAGATCGGGGAGTTAATTCATGTCGTCGATATGCTCCCGACGATTGCGGGAGTGGCCTCGGCCACCACCGAGGGCACAAAGCCCCTGGATGGCATCAACGTCTGGCCGGCCATCGCCGAGGGCAAACCCTCCGGCCGGACGGAAATTATTCACAATGTGGACCCCTTCGGAGGGGCTGTGCGCCAGGGCGAGTGGAAACTGGTTTGGAAGGCAGTGCTGCCGGCCAGGTTGGAGTTGTTCAACATCGCAGCCGACCCGGATGAGAAGCACAACGTAGCCGAGGCCAACCCGCAGGTGGTGGCCCGATTGCGCGCCCGAATCGAAGAGATGGTGGCGCAGTCTGAAAAGCCGCTGTTCATGTCCGCGGCGATGGACGCGGTGTTCAAGGGCATATTCGGTCCCGCGCCCATCCCCACCGATGAGCCTGGAGCCACCACAGAACCTTAAACCGATCGCCCGTCGTTTCTTGCCCACCGCGCAATTGGCAACCCGCGCCGGCGGTCGAAACGGGCGATGCAGAATGCTCAGCGGCCGATTAAATCGAAGCAGAATCTGGTCGCTGGCGCGGTTTCCCGGGCGGAATGGCTTTCCTAGTTTCCGGGGTCGAGAGAAAAATCTGTTGGCGAACCGGTTTTTCTGTACTCTTTTCAGGGGTCGGTGGTATGATCTCTTCCGGCGGTGGCTTGCAAACTGCAATTCGACGCCGCATAGCCGCCGTCGGGCGGTTCACTTCTTGGACTGTGGAGGAGATATCATGAAAGTGCAGACGAAATGGTTCTTGTATGGGCTTACCGGCTCACTCGCGCTGGCATTGCCGGCTTTTGCGGCCCCGATCACGGTCGTTAACGATAGCTGGGCCGACGGCGGCCGCGACAATGGCGCCGACCCACTGGATTCCAACTGGTGGACCTCCGCGGCGTCGGCAGGCATTGAAGTTTCCACGGGAATGCTGGGGATGGTGACTGGCACCTCCGGCCGGGGCATTCACACCGTCTTTCCGACGCAAACGCTGAGCAACATTGGCGACAGCCTTACAGCGACTTATACGTTTACCACCCCTACCACGATCGGCACCGGCCAAACCGGCGGTTTCCGGGTTGGCCTGTTCGATACACTCGGCCGGGCTGGCCTAGATGGCGATATCGCTGCATCAACGGGAACGCCCAACTCGCTCTATGGGTTCTTTGGAACAAACACCCCCGGCCTGCCGGGCTACATGATGGATATGGATGTTGGCACCGGCGCAGAAGACCTGTCGTTCCGGCAGCTCGATCCCGCCGTCACCGCAACTACTCCGACGGGCCGGCTTCTCGGCACGGCCACCGGATTTACGCAGATCTCGCCCACCGGCCCTGACGGCGTTTACACCTTCGCGCCCAACACCAGCTACACCGGCTCGATGACGCTGCTGCGCATCAGTGCCACCGAACTGGAGATAAGCGGGTCGCTGGGAGCCGCCACGCACAGCGTGACGGATGTGTTTGACTCCACCAGCTACGGTATGCTTGCGTTCTGGGCGAATTCAAACGTTTTCGGATCGGTGTCCACTCCCGGCTCTGCCAACAACGGCATCGATTTCACAAACGTCACGATCACATTCACACCCGTACCCGAGCCGGGCACCGCAGCACTTCTGCTGGCTGTCTCGGGAGCAATGCTGCGGCGGCAACGCCCCACCCGCTGACCGAACTCAGTATCCGCCCAGCTTGGGCGAGCCATTTTGATTTGTACTGATCAGATCCCCCGGGCGCAATGACGGCGCACGGGGGTTCTCTTTCGCAAGAAGGTCATTGGCGGCTCGGTGCGTGACTGAGGCTGACTCGCGCGGTGAACCGCCGATCAGACTTTCGCCTCCACGCTGTCGAAAATGTCCAGCGATTCGTTATCGGCGGTATCCGTGCCTGCACCGCCGAAGATGCTGTCTTTAAGGCTGTCGCGGTTGAAGAAGCGGTCGTTGCCGTCTTCGCCGAGCAGACTGTCCGAGCCGGGACCGCCGCGTAACGAATCGTTGCCCTTGCCACCGAGGATGGTGTCGTTGCCACTGCCACCGTCGATACTGTCATTTCCACCCCGGCCTTCGAGGCGGTTGCCGGCTGATGTGCCGACGATGGTATCGTTCCCTTCGCCACCGATGACCGTTTCGATATCGGAGCGGACATTGTCGGTTCCACCCGGCCCGCCGTCGTTGGCGAGATTGTCGAGCTTGACCGTGAGATTGATAGGTGCCCCGGTGAAGTCGGCCGTATCGTTTCCAGCGCCGCCGATGTAATCATCAGCTCCCGCGGCGCCGTCGATGTTGTCGTTGCCGTCTCCGCCTTCCATGCGATCATTGCCGTTTTCGCCACGCAGTCGATCGTCTCCCGCGCCGCCGAGAAGGGTGTCGTTGCCGCCGGCCGCAAGGATCGTGTCGTTGCCGCCACGCCCGTCAAGCAGATTGGCGACGACTGATCCAGTTATGAGGTCGGCCTTCTCGCCACCGATGACGTTTTCGACATCCGATCGAACATTGTCCGTGCCACCGGTTCCTCCATCGTTGGCGACATCGTCCAGCGAAACAAAGAGGTTGACCTGGGCACCGGAGAAGTCGGCGGTATCGATTCCTGCTCCGCCGTTGAAGTCATCCTTGCCCGCAGCGCCGTCGATATTGTCGTTGCCGCCGCCGCCGAACATGCGGTCATCGCCATCTTCGCCGCGGAGCCGGTCGTTGCCTGCTGCAATGCCCGGCGCTTCCTCGTTATTAAAAAGGTCGTCGCCGAAGTCTACCTCGAATATTGAAATGAAGCCCCGGCCTTGTCCGTCAAACAAATCGCCGTACAGTCGATCGTTGCCGGTTCCACCGAGAACAGTATCGGAGCCGCTGCCTCCGACCAGGGTGTCGCTGCCCGAGTTACCAATGATCGAATCATTTCCGGCGCCACCGAGCAAAAGATCGCTGGTAGAAGCGCCGATCAGGGTGTCATTACCTGACCCGCCGACCGCCTCGGTAAGCCCGCCGAGGTCATTGCCCGTGATGGTGATCTTGTCATTGCCAGCATGACCGAACACGATGATGCCTTCTAGGCGCCTGCTGCCGGTTACACTCTCCAGATCACGAAGCAAGTGGGTCACCGACACAACGTTGATGATTCCATTGATATTCGAGATTACAAAATTCCCTGAGATGCCTGCCGAGATGACGTCGTTGCCCGATGTTCCATCGATGACTGCATAAGCGCCAGCCAGATTCTGGGCTGAGATGATTGAGTTTCCGTTTTCCACGTCGCGAAGATCGATGGGTTCCAGCGCGCTGTTATAGTCGACTGCCGCACTATCGATGCCATTGCCGCCACGGACAGTATCACGGACGCCATCGACGTTAAAAAGGAAGTCATTGCCGTCGCCGCCGTCCATGCTGTCGCTGCCTCCTTCGCCGGTGAGGTAGTCGATGCCCGCGCCGCCAAAGATGGTATCTGCGCCATCTTCTGCGTAATCGGTATCGTTATCGTCCCCGTAGAGTACATCGCCGTCGTCACCCCCGCTGATGCTGTCATTGCCGAGGCCGCCTCGGATAGTGTCCGACCCTCTTCCACCCGCTGCGGTGTCATTGCCGGTTCCGGCGTCGATGAAGTCATTGCCGCTGCCCGCGTCGAGGTTGTCGTTGCCATCGTTGCCGAAAAGCGAATCGTTGTTCTTGCTGCCGCTAACGGTGTCATTGCCGCTGCCGCCGTTGACGGTGATGCGGGCGTTGACGTTGCCATCGGTCACGAACTTGTCATTCCCGGCGGCGAGATTCACCAGCACCTTGTCAATATTCGGCTTGGAGTTGGTACCACCGGCGTTGACGGTCGTGCCGTTGACCTTGATGGCCGCCGACCCGGCGTTCACCACCTGCACGTTGCCGTTGGACAACAGCTTCAGGGTGATGTTGTCCGGCTTGGTGGAGTCGGTGATTCCGTCAATGGTAAGCTGCGCAAGAAGACGGCGGGCTTCCAGATTCTCAATCATGGTTTTTCTTCCTCTCCCTGTAGTGGCGAAAGATTAGCAAGTAACATCCTAACTGGAAACGAGAAATCTTCGGCGGAAAGCGATACAGCCGACCTCAATCGCCGCGGATCACAAACTCGCGGCAATCTCGGGAACTTAGACCGTTTGGGTGACGATGCCTCAGAATCCCCAATGCCTGAATTGGCGGCACCCGGATGTAGGCGGGCGGCTGGCACCGACCGCCTCTCGATGTGTGTGTGTCATTCTCGGGCTTGGTCTCGGTGAGGTTGATCCGTGCGATGCAGCGCAGGCGTACCGTCGCCGCTAGCAGAAAACACGCCGGGCGACTCCATGAAGAGTCGCCCGGCGTTTGCAATCTTGCGTCGATCTTTGGCAGGCCCTTGGTGATGGTCACCGCCTTGGGCCAGCCGCGATCAAACGCGTTTCGACTGACAAGACCTCTGGGTTACTTGGCATACTTTACGCTGCAGCCGTAGGCCTTGGTTTCCGGCTCGGAGACGCTTTCGCCGGCGAGGATTTCGTCGAGGGCTTTGGCGACGTAGTTCTTGGCACCGGCGATATCGCCGGCGTCGCTTGAACGGTTGTCGTCGATCGCGCCCATGTAGGCGATCTGGCCCTTGTTGATGACGAACATCTGCGGGGTGTTGGTCGCGCCGTACGCACGGCCGGTTTCGCCGGATGCATCATTCAGCACGGGGTGGCTGATGCTCCAATCGCCCGAGATCTTCTTGTTGTCGGCGTTGGTCTTGCTCTTGGTGCTGTTGACGGCGAGCCATACCACGCCCTTGGCCTGGTATGCACTGGACCATTTGTTCATGTCGCCGTTCTTATAGAACTTGACGACATAGGGGCACTCATTGTTGAACCACTCGAGAACGACGACCTTATCGCTGTAATCAGAGAGGTTGACCACTTTGCCATCCTGGTCTTCCAGCGCAAACTGCGGGGCAGCCTGACCCACCGCGACAGCGGCCTGCTTGCCTTCTTTCTTGTCGGGTTTGTCGTGCTTGTCGCCAGCCACTGCAAACGCGCCAACCAAACTGGCCATCAACGCGACGGCCGCCACTGAAAATAGTGTACGCTTCATGCGAACCTCCAAAAAAAGTAGTTTTCCATTCCTCACCAAATCACGAGTACACAAACCGTGTACAGGATCGTGATACATGTTCAGTTAATCAGATCTGTTAATCAGATGCCGGATTCGCGGGAACCGTTACTTCGACGCCCCGTCGTTGCCCTTCCGCTGTCTGATAGGAGAGTACGCCCGCGATCGCCTCGGCCGGCTGCCCCTTCACCGGGGCGGCAAACAGTTCGATCGTGCTGACCGGCGGGTCAGACATCTTGTTGGTCGAGACTGACATCTGCTTGATCTTCACATTCTCATCAAGCGGGAAAAACTCGATCCGGCTCGGCGCAGTCTTCCACTCTACTTTCAACTGCTTGGTATCCGAGGCGGCGGCATCGTGAACGCGGAGCACGTCGGCCGAGGCGTTCGAGGCGACGGGAATGCTGGCCTGCGCTTCATCAAGCAGCTTGGCGTTTGTCTTGGCGGACTCGGAATCGGGAACGGTCAGAGCGACGGACTTCTCGCCGGGGAGGCACGCATCATCATTGCACACCAGCCAAGAGACTTCGGCCGAAATGCCGGCCGACGTGAGGTCGCCAGAAGCGGCGTCGGGTGATGGTGTGATGGTTGTCAGCAGTGTGATCGTATCTTCGTAGCCAAAGTTAAAGATCGCCCCCGGCACCATGAATTTTTTCGGAGCGGGCCACTGCAATTCACCCGCGGTGTAGCCTTGGGGCAGGTTCCATTTTACTTCTGGCGGCTGGCCACTTTCGCCGGGGTTTTTCCAGTAAATGTGATAGCCCGGCTCGACCGCAAGCGCGATACCTACTCGAAACGGCTTGCCCGGTTCGACCGATGGCGTGTCGGTGAGAAGCGACGGCGTGACGAGTCTGTTGCCGCTCGGCTGTGCGAATACCAGCGACGCCGCGGTAACCGCGAGTGTGTACGCGAATATGGAGATAGCTGTGTTCATAGTTGACAGAGCAGTATTCATATGCGCCTCCAGTGGATTAGTCACGTCGATTCAAAAAAAGCTTCCCATTTTTACCCGGAATGCGCGTGCATGTAGATTGTGTGAATCATTGGTAGCCGGCCGGATAACGCTTCCCAAACGGGAAAATCGAACGTAGAATCGGAGGGCCATCGGGCCAGAGGAGTTGCCATGCAACCCCATTGGCGGCACGGGAGAGAGCGCCGGCGTGAATCGGCGTGGTCGATTCGCCTGCGGAGACTCCCGCGACGCGGTTTTGGGGTTGCTGGCCGAAAAACATGCGGCCGAGCAGTGATCCATCTTCACCCACCCACACCGTCGGCGGCGGCGCGGTCAGCGCGCTGTCCGCCAATGTTCTAGTCCTGAACAAGTTCTATCAGGCCATTCGGGTTATCAATGTGAAGCGTGCTTTCTCCTTGCTATGTAAGGACTTAGCCGAGGTCATTCACATCGAGACCGACGCCCAGGGAAAGAGCCAGTGGCTGAACCTGAACTTCGGCGGCTGGCAAGAACTTTCCGAACTGAAGCAGAAGTTTGAGCCTGATCAGTACGACTGGATCCACACGGTGCGCTTCCAGATCGCGGTGCCGCGCATTATCCGCCTGCTGGGGTACGAGAAACTCCCCCGGCAGGATGTCAAGTTCAACCGGCGCAACATCTACGCCCGCGATAGCAGCAAGTGCCAGTATTGCGGGAAGAAATACCCCTCGACCGAGCTAAGCCTCGATCACGTCATCCCCAAGAGCCAGGGCGGCAAGGCGTCGTGGGACAACATCGTCTGCTGCTGCGTGAAGTGCAACGTAAAAAAGGGCGGCCGCACCCCCGAGCAGGCCCACATGCACCTGATCACCAAGCCGATCAAGCCGAAGCGCAGCCCGGTCATCAACATCCGCCTGGCCGACGAGCGTTACTGGAGTTGGAAGCAGTTCCTGGATAATGCTTATTGGTCGGTGGAGCTGCGGTAGCCAGCAATCTTGGAGCGACAGATGGAATGGGCGGGCCGACCAGCATTGGCATTCATGGCAGCCAAGGAGGAGGATCGGTTTTCCACTTTCCTCGTTGAACTCCTGCGGTACCGCCCGCTTCTGGAGAGGTTCTGTTCATTTTTTCTGAAGATCGCCGTTCCTGCGGACGTAGATTCAGATTCGTGCGTTTCCACGCAGCGAGTCCTAGCAAGCGGCAGGCCCGATATTGCCATCGAGTGGCCTCAGTTTGCTTGCTACATCGAAGCAAAACTGTCGTCCTATCTGCATACCGATCAGCTTGTTCCCTACGGACATGACTTAGCAGAAAGACGAAGCGCCCAACCGGCGTTTGCGACCCGGCTGGCGATCCTTACTCCTCGATCCACAGTCAGTAGTGAGCTTGAAGTCGGAATATCTCAACTACGTTCGGCCGGCGTCGAGATTGAGTTGCTTGGGATTGAATGGGAGCAGGTTGCTCGACTGATTCGCGACATGCTCGAAACGCCAAAGCATCCGGCATCGTTCACACATCACGCATCGGGGTTCTGCGACTGGATCGACCTCATGGTTGGCGCGGAGTTCCCTCCCCTTCTGCCTTCGCAAGTGCAGGCACTTGCGGATCGAACCGTCGGGATTGCTGTTGCGACGGCATATCGCTTAACCGATCTTCTTCAAGCAGAGATTACTCAAATCGAGGGCGCTACGGTGCTGCTGAACAAGTGGTCAAGGAGCAAAGACTACTATGGTTTCCAGATTGTGATGGACGAAGCAGAGGTTGCGTGGGTGGGGGTATGGCTCGGACCGTGGGCAATGCACGGGATTTCTCCGCTCTGGTTTGAGTTCAAGACCCTTCAGGTGCCAAGCGGAACAAATGTCCTCGAATTCCGCCCACTTGGTGAAAAGGGTAACTATAAAGTCGTACCATTAAAGCTTCGGCCGGCCGAGCGGGAAATGGATGCCGCCCGGCGTTTAACCGCTCAGATCTCGAACTTGATTGCAGCTTCAGAAATTGCTTGACAAGCTACGATTAGTTGACTTTAAGGCAACATTGAGCCATAATCAAAAGTGGAGTCAAGCGATGGCCCATCGCAAGCCATTTGATCTGCGTCAGCGGCAGGAAGCAGTTCGCATCTATCGGGCGTTGCGGGCACACCGCCGGAAGGTTAAGAGGTTGTTTCCGCCGAAGAATGCGATCATGCACAACCAGCTTCGTGACTATCGTGAGCTGCTTGATACGTTGCTGGAGGAGTTGATTAAACCTGACACTCAAGTTGATCCCGACGTGCTGAATGAGGCATTGAAGAAACTGGCGGCCATCGCTGTGGGTTACATGCAGCAATACGGTTTGGAGAATTGACGTGACAAAACTTACTCAGCGTGGCGATTACACGACAATTTCGCAGTCAGCCATCGCCTTGCTTATTGGACAAGGCCGCTCCTTGACCGACATCGCTCGAATGCTCGGCGTGACAAAGTCGTATATCAGTCGCGTCAATTCGGGGCAACGGGCGCTGACGCTTGAGCACCTCGCTGCTCTGCAGGAAAAGACGGGGCAGCCGATTCCCCTTCTTGTACTCAATGCGATGCCGAGAAGGTCGGTGCGCCCTGACTTGCTTCCCCTATATGATATGACGTTGAAGTTGGTTCAGAAGATTAGCAAGCCGGACAACAAGGCAGTGCTTGCAAAGGAGAAGCCAATTTCACGTTCGCGGAAAGTGCGAGCCAAGGCCGCTTGAGTATTTGCGCGGCTTAAACCGTCCAGATATCGCTATGCAATACACCCAACTCGGCCGCACCGGCCTTAAAGTTTCCCGTCTTTGCCTCGGCTGTATGAACTACGGCCCCCATGCGCCCGAAGCTGACGCGCATCAGCAGATGGATAAGGCGCACGATCTCGGCATTAACTTCTTCGATACCGCTGACGTTTACGGCTGGAAGAAGGGCGAGGGCGTTACTGAGCAGATCATCGGAAACTGGTTTGCCACCGGCGGCGGGCGGCGCGAGCGCACGATCATCGCCACCAAGGCCTTTGGCGATATGAACACCGAAGAAAACGACCACGTCATGAAACGCGGCCTGTCGGCGGTCAAAATCCGGCGCGCCTGCGAAAGCTCGCTTCGGCGGCTAAAGACTGATTACATCGACCTTTACCAGATGCACCACATCGCCCGCGAATGCCCTTGGGAAGAGGTATGGCAGGCGATGGAGTTACTCGTGCAGCAGGGGAAGGTGGTCTACGTCGGCAGCAGCAACTTCGCCGGGTGGCACATCGCCGCTGCCAGCGAAACTGCGAAACATCGCAACTTCATGGGGCTTGTCAGTGAGCAATGCAAGTACAGCCTGCTGAGCCGCTGGAGCGAGTTGGAAGTTCTGCCCGCGGCGCAAGAGTATGGCTTGGGCGTCATCCCCTGGAGCCCTCTCGACGGCGGGGTGCTCGGCGGCATGCTGCAGAAGAAGGACAAAGGGCGCACCGCCGGCAAGCAGGCCGAGGAGCGCCTTGCCAAGTGCCGCCCGCAGATTGAAGCGTTCGAGACGCTCTGCGACGAGTGGGGCGAACATCCCGCCGACGTTGCCCTAGCCTGGACATTGCACCACCCCGCCGTCACCGCGCCCATCATCGGCCCGCGGACGATCGAACAACTCACCGCATCCATTCGCGCCGTTGATATCAAACTGAGCGATGACCAGCTCAAAGCGCTCGACTGCATCTTCCCCGGCCCAAAGGGAACCACGCCCGAAGGCATTAGCGATTGGGAAAAACAAATCGCCCCCGAGGCGTATGCGTGGTGACGCTCTCATGCCAGCGACTGGGTTTTAACATTGCGGGCCGTGCAGCATTTCGATGGCACCCTGATCCTCCAAGCGACGTGCCGCGTCGAGTGCGATCTCGGCGCCCCCACTCATCTTGACAGAAATCAATGGCGGGACGCCTCCCCGGCGGGCGACGGCGGCCTGCAAGTGAAACGGTTTAGCCGCTGCTTCGAATCGATCGTCGGTTACATACACCGCTAGTGGTGAGTGACAGTCTCCGCGGAGTTCTAAAATCAAGCGGCGCTCGATTTCTACGGCCCGCCGCGATGGTGAATGATCCAAGGGTGCCAAAAATGCCCGGGTAACGTCATCCGCACAACGACACTGCACAGCGAGCGCGCCCTGCCCTGCCGCGGGAAGCATCTGAAACAGGTCGATGCTGGTCATCAGAGCGTCATCCCATACCCCAAGCCGGCTTATGCCCGCCGCGGCCAGCACGATGGCATCAAAACCACCTGCTTTCAGCTTGCTGATTCTAGTGTCGATGTTCCCACGCAGCGGTTCGACTTGAAGGTCCGGGCGGCGATCCAGCAGCTGCGCACGTCGGCGCAAACTACTACTGCCGACTCGAGCATTTTGAGGCAATTCGTTAATCGTTCTCGCCACGCGGGAAACGAGCACATCACGCACGTCTTCTCGCTCCAAAATCGCCGCGATCATCAGCTCACCCTGTTCCACCAGTGGCTGTGTCACGGGCATATCTTTCAGGCTATGAACCGCGCAATCAATCTCGCCGCGCAGCAATGCCAGTTCTATCTCTTTCGTGAACACTCCCTTCCCACCAAACTCGTGCAGCGGACGGTCGGCGACTACATCGCCGGTTGTACGGATCGCGACCAGTTCCACGCGCAACGAAGGATGCCGATCGGTCAAGTAATTCGCGACAATGCGCGACTGCGCCATCGCCAGCGCACTACCCCGCGTGCCCAATCGAAGTACCTTGCGCGACACCTTCACGTGGTCGCCCAGTTGGGCGACCGGAAAGCTGTACCGCACTCGTTGCAGATATGTCCCGTCGCCGCGGTGAGGTCGTATCCGCATTCGTGGCAGTAGGGCCGGTTGCTTGGAATCGCAAGGTCGGCGACCCACTTCCCGCCGAAGAAGAAATAGAGCCCCAGCAGCACGCCGCAGGTGTTTAGGAAAATGTAACCCGCATAGGCATTCCAGGCATATTCAAAGTTCATGCCGCTTGAACCGATGTACGCAGACAACACCAACCAAAGGGAAGACAGTAATCCCCCGCCGCTAGTAATGGTCGCCGCAACGCCGATCAACTTCAGTCCCAGGCGGAAGAGCGTCTTGTATCTCATGAGTTCGACTCCAAATCAAAGATTGATTCAGTCTTGTTCGGGCGCTAGTGTACGACGTTGCTTATGACCGGGCGAATCTTCATAACAGGTGCGACGGGCTTCGTGGGCACTGCGGTGTGCGCGGAGGCGGTGCAGCGGGGATTCTTCATTCATAGACTATCGCGAACTGGTGAAAGTACAGCCACTCACGAAGCCTCCGCCTCCGAACCCCTCGCGCAGCAGACGCAGAAGGAGATACCTTTTCGCGGGGACATCAACGACGCTGCTTCGCTCGACGCCGCAATGGCCGGCTGTGATGGTGTGATTCACCTCGTCGGTATCATCATGGAACAACGCAGCAAGGGCGTTACTTTTGAACGCATCCATGTCGAAGGGACGCAGAATGTGCTCGCGGCGGCGAAACGTGCGGGGGTGCGGCGGTATATCCACATGTCAGCACTCGGTTCGCGCGCCAATGCCGTCAGCCAGTATCACAAGACCAAGTGGCAGGCCGAGGAGGCGGTGCGGGCGAGCGGCCTGGATTGGACGATCTTCCGACCCAGCATGATCCACGGCCCCGGAGGCGAGTTCATGCAAATGGCGGCGAAATGGGCAAGCAAAACGGCCATGCCCTACCTGTTCATGCCATATTTCGGCCGCGGGTTACTGGGATTGGGTGGAGCCGGGCTTGTGCAACCTGTTTACGTAAACGACGTCGCACGTGCGTTTGCCGATGCGCTGCAAAAACCCGAAACGATCCGCCAAACCTATGATCTGGTCGGCCCTGATCGCATGGACTGGCCTACCATGCACAAAACCATCGCTCGGGCAGTTGTCGGCAAGTCTCGGCTGACCGCACCCATACCAGCTTGGTACGCCAAAGCGATTGCAGCGGTACTGCCTGCCAAACTCCTGCCGTTTAATCGCGATCAGGTGGTCATGAGCCAGGAAGACAACACCGCCGACGTGAAAACCGTGGTAAACGCCTTTGGCTGGTCCCCCGCCGGGTTTGAGGCATCACTCAACAGCTACGCATTGCAGCTACGGTAACGCGCCCCTGCGCAGCAGGCTGCCCACGAATAAACACGAATCATTCACGAAAGAGGCACTGGCGGGTTAATCCTGCGGTAGGATTCTCATGCCAACGCCGCTGTGCCAAGTCAGCACACAAGTTGGCACATCGCAGAATTCCAGCTTGCCGTCCCCTGCAATCGTGATCAATTCGTGCCCATTCGTGGGCAGCCCGATGCGCGCGTGATCATGCGATCACATCGCCGTCGTTACTTGGCTCGCGTGTATGAGAGCGACATGCTCTGGAACATCTCACCGCCAGCGGGGCTTGGGCTCCACCAGTCCATGGAAAACTCATCATCGCTCTTGATGTTGTAGACAAATTTGTACGGCGTGGGCTTGCCGGTCATCGGATCAACCATTTCGCCTGCGAAGGTAAGGGTTTTGCCGTCGCCGGTGCCCTCGGTGCGCAGCAGGCCGGTGCTCATGTTATCGATCCAGCCGGAGACGTACTTTCCCAGTGTGTTGTCGTAGCCGAGGCAGCCCATGCCCTCGAAAGGCATGCCCATCATGTCACCCTTGACGGTGGAAGCCAAAAATCGCCCGCCGAGGATGATCTGCGCATCGTACTCGCCGGTGGACTCCTGCTTGGGCTGGTCGGGGTCCATTCTGAACCACATGGTATAGGTAAACTTGCCCGCCATGGCTTCGAGAGTCTTGTGGTGCTCACCGGGGCTCATGGATTTCATCCATGCTTCCATCATCGCCGGGTCCATCCCACCGTCGGCGTGCCCCTCGGCGGGCTTGGCGGCGTGATCGCCGTGGCCGGCGTGCCCGTCGGCGGGCGCGGCCTTGTCATCCGACATCGACCAAGCACCAATCGAACACATCCCCACCGCCACCGCGGCCCACATCCATTGCTTGCACATCGTCGTTTCCTTTCACCTTAAACCGTAATCCGCAACTTCTACCGCTGTAGAACGCTCCTACAAATGTAGATTCGCCGATGCGATTTCACAAAGGTAAACCGATGTCTGCGCCAAGATTTGTTAAATGAAGATCAATCACCCGCAGGGCCGAACCTGCCCGGCGCCGGCGGGAAACTACAGCACCCGTAAAACATTCAGCGCGTAACTCCACTTACCGCAGTTCGTCTGCGTATTCCTGCATGAAGTTCGGCACGGGATAGTGCTGCTTCAAAAACTCGCGGAGCTGCTCTCGCTCGGCAACGATGAATAGCACCGGTTCGTCAAGCTTGCGGGCTGAAAAGTTGACCGCCCGCACCAGATTGTCGGCATCGGTAGCGATGTTCAGCTCGCCGGATTCACGATTTGTCGGCAGCAGGTGAAACTGCCACGCCTGGCGACGGTTAATCTGACGGAGGCAATCGACCTCCACCGCAACGTCGGCTAAATCGACGGTTCCGATCGTGTGCAGATACTGCTGTACCCATGCGTCCTCAATCGCGGTCGGTGAAACGCCATAGAGACGCTCGGCCAGGTCGCCAATGGGCCGGTGACACGTCTTCTGAACGCGCAACAAGTGTTCCACCTGCACGCGCGTCAGAACCCCTTGTTCAATCAAGATCTCGCCGAGCGGAAGTCCGTTCAAAACCCTCTCCTTGGTTTGAGTCATCACCTTTCTATCGGCGTTTTTATGCGCGGGGTTTCCCGGTTCGGCACCGGCAAGAAGATTTCCCGCGCGGGGCTGGCAGGAGTCCGATAACGCGGTCTGTAACACGGGCGTTCCCGCGCAACGTCTTTCCTTCAAGAGTTGGACTAAGGGGAGGTCGCGGGAAATCGACAGAAAACGATGTCAACAAACCAGCCCAGCAGACACCGGGATTTTCTAACCGGGCCACGGGTCCGTATGCTCCGCGGCTTGCCCGCCGGGTGTTCGGCGGGCTGGGAGAGCATCGAAGAGGACGCCCACGCCCGTGGCCGAACGACAAACCCTTATCCCCGCGCCGCTTACGCCGCACCGAAACGCCCGTGCCGGGTTTATCGCAGGAGCGGGGTGCTACTTCATCTGGGGATTCGTCGCGATCTACTTTGCGATGCTCGTCAGCCGGGGGGTTGATGCGCCGCACATCGTCGCCTACCGCATCATATGGTGCGCTGTCTTCATCGCGATCCTCCTCACTGCCAGCCGTCAATGGCGAGATGTGGCGCGCGTGCTGCGGAGCAGGCTCGCCATTGCGGCCCTCGCCGGGAGCACTCTAGCCATTGGGGCCAACTGGTGGATTTACACGTACGCAGTCGAGTCGCGGCAGCTTAGTTATGCAAGCCTCGGCTACTACATGAATCCGCTGGTGAATGTATTGCTCGGCGTTCTTCTGCTGGGCGAGCGACTGCGCCGGCTGCAGATCGCCGCGGTGGTGCTGGCTGCAGTTGGGGTGGGGTATCAGACATTTTTCATCGGCCATGTCCCGTGGATCTCGCTCGGGCTGGCGTTCAGTTTTGGATTTTACGGTCTTCTCCGCAAAACGATGCAGGCAGGCTCGCTCACCGGGCTGATGGTCGAAACCGCGATGCTTGCCCCGATCGCGATTCTCTACCTCGGCATCGAAGCGAACGCACGGAAATCTCCAACCATCACACCGGGCACGCACGGCCTGCTGGCACTGTCCGGCATTGTCACGGCAACGCCGCTGTTGCTCTTTGCGTTCGCAGCCCGCCGCCTGAAGCTCTCGACCCTCGGCTTTCTTCAGTATTTTTCGCCGACCATTCAGCTTCTTTTGGCAATCGCCTACTTCGGCGAAGAATTTACCCGCGCGCGGCAGATTACCTTCGGATTCATTTGGGCCGCCGTCATTCTGTTTCTGACAGATCAGTTTCTTGCCTCCCGTCGGTCGCTGCCACTGGCCGAGCCTGCGGATATGGAAACGTAAACCCCTCAAGCCGCGCTCTGCAGGCCATTTGTGTGCAGCCGCGGGCAGGTTATCCTTTTCACACATGAGCCCCAAACAACGCGTTGGCGAAGCGTGTATCCAACATCTCAAGAGCGGAATGGTCGTTGGGCTGGGCACCGGATCCACCGCCGACTTTTTCCTGCAATCGCTGGCGACGGCAATCAAATCCGGCCAGCTTACCGACATCAAGGGCATTCCAACTTCGCGCAAGAGCGAGCAGCGGGCAATTCACCTCGGCATTCCGCTCACAACACTGGCCGAATGCCCGTTGATTGACGTGACCATCGACGGCGCCGACGAAATCGCCCCCGGGCTCAAGCTGGTAAAGGGCCTCGGCGGGGCATTGCTCCGGGAGAAAGTGGTGGCCCAGAACTCCCGGAAAATGATCGTCATCGCCGACGCTGGCAAAGAGTCGGCCATGCTCGGTACGAAATCACCGCTGCCGGTGGAAGTGGTGCAATTCGCACACGAGGCTTCGGCCCGATACCTGCAATCCCTCGGCTGCGAGCCATCGCTGCGAAAAAACGCAGACGGCAGCATCTTCATCACCGACAACGGCAATTACACGTACGACTGCCGGTTCGCCAACGGCATCGCCGACCCCGAGGCTCTGCAGGGGAAGGTGCTGGATCGAGCGGGAATTGTAGACACCGGCCTCTTTCTGGGCATCGCGTCGCTCGCGCTAATCGCCGACGACGCCGCGGTGCGCGAGCGGGCGGGCTGACATGAGCCTGGAACCATTTCCGGGGTAGATAAGCCCCGCCGTCACAAAACACGAATCAACATCGCGCTGTTCTTGCTCCCGAACGCGATGCAGTTGCACAGCGCAACTCTGGCTGCTGACGGCCTGGCTTCGTTTGCGACATAGTCCAGATCGCAATCGTCATCCGGCGAGTCAAGATTGATGGTTGGATGCACCCCGCCGCGTTGCAGGCAAAGAACCGTCGCTGCCAACCCCGCGGCGCCGCAGGCACCCTGGGGATGGCCGATCATGCTCTTGGTGCTGCTCATGGGGACCCGCATGGCGTGCGCGCCGAGCGAGCGGTGCATGGCAAGCGTTTCCATGCGGTCATTGAGCGCTGTGCCAGTGCCATGCAGATTGACGTACTCAATTTCATGGCGTTCGATGGCAGCATCGCGCAGCGCCAGTTCGATCGCCCGTACCGGCTCGGCTACATCGGGCGCGATCTGCACGCGATGAAACGCATCGCAGGTGCTGGCATAACCCAGCACTTCGGCCACTGGATGCGCGCCGCGCGAACGGGCGTGATCGAGCGATTCGAGAATGAACATCCATGCACCCTCACCGAGCACAAAACCGTCGCGATCGGCACTGAAGGGCCGCGACGACTGCCGGGGATCGTCCCAGCGGCGCGTGGAAACAACACGCATTTTCTCGAAGGCGTGCAATATTCCCGGCGAAATCGGTGCATCGGCCCCGCCGGCAAGCATCATCGGCACTGCGCCTGTGCGGATGAGCGTGGTGGCATAGCCGAGGGCATCGGTGCTGCTCGTGCACCCGGTGCTGAGGACATGGCTCGGCCCGCGGAGCTGCAGGCAGATTGAGAGTTCGCTGGAGAGGTTGCCATGCGTTCCGGCGGTAATGCTGAACAGCGACGGCTGCCCGCCGGTGAATAGTTGGCGATACTGCTCTTCGACAAACGCCAACCCCCCACCCCCTGTGCCAAGGGCCACTCCGATGCTCCGCTGCACCGCGAGGTTGGCCGGGTCGATTTCAATCCCCGCCTGCCGCATCGCCTCTCTGCTTGCGGCGATGGCCATGGGGATCATCCGAGGCACCCGCCTGGCCTCGGCGGCGGGCATGACGGTGAGGGGGTCAAACTCCTCCACCGCCGCTACGGCGGAGGTCTTCAGCGATTGGAACTCATCTCCAGCGGGTCGAACCAGCCCGCTACGGCCATTCAGACACGCATCGGCGAACGCGCCGGTGCCCACGCCATTCGGGCTGACCACGCCAATGCCTGTGATAACGACTCGCGTTCGCAAGATAACAGGTTGTAGGCACGCTACACGCCCAAAAGCAAACTTGGTCCATGCGTGCAATCCCAACCCGCCGGCTTAGTTCACCCGCTCGGCGGCAACCAAATCAGGAACCGGCTCGGTGGGCGGTGTTGGCTCGGCAGGCGCGGGTCGGGGCGATCGCGTGAACAGCCGCCGGGTGCCCGCCTCGATGTCCAGCAGCAGGCTCATGAGTGTGGGTGTGATGATGAGTGTGAAAAATGTGCTCACCAGCAGCCCGCCGACCAGGACCGTGCCCAGCCCGCGATAAAGCTCGCTGCCAGCGCCGCCGAAGACCACCAGCGGTGCCATTCCCGCAACCGAGGTAATGACGCTCATAAAAATAGGCCTCACGCGCGTCTGCGTGCTTTGCGCAACAGCTTTGCGACGCTCCACGCCCTGACGCAACAGGTTGAGCGCCTGATGCACGATAAGAATCGGATTGTTCACGACCGTGCCCACCAGAATCACAAACCCAAGCATCGTCAACACATCAAGCTTCACCGCGGGGACCAGCGCGTGGAGAACGCCCAGCGCCACAAACCCACCCGCGGTGGCGAAAGGCACCGTGAGAATGATGGTGATCGGATGTAGAAAATTCTCGTAGAGCGCGGCGAGCAGGAGATAAGTGATAACACCGGCGAGGATAAACCCCGGCAGAAACGCAACCATAAACTCCTGCAACTTCCCTGCCGAACCTTTTAACTTCACCGCGATGCTCGGCGGCAGCGCACCGGCGCTTCGCAGAGCCGGCTCAATCTGCCCCTGTACAGTGTTGACGGCCTCGCCGACCGTCATTCCTTCGGGCAATTGCACGGTAAATGTCACCGATGATTGCTCTTCGGTGCGATTGATCTGCTGCGGTGCGGCGGTGGTGCGGAAACTGGCGATATTGCTCAGCGGGACCACCATTCCGCCTTTCCCGGCGACGGGAATATCGGCGAGTTGCTCGCGAAACCGAGCGTCGCGCGGCACATCGCTGACGACGGTGAGATCGATCGTATCGCCGTCCACGCGGTAATCGCCGATGATCACGCCATCAATTGCAGCCTGCACTGCCGAGCGAATCGCCTGTCCGCCATCGACGCCTGCGGCACTGGCGCGCACGTGATCCACCTGCACCTGCACCTCGTCTCGACCGATATTGAAGTTGGCGGGGTCCGGCCGGGCGTATGTCTGGAACGTCTGCGAAAGCGAACCCATCATGGCACCAGCCGACTGGCGCACGATGGCATCGTCGGGGCCGTACACGCTCAGTTCGAGCACCCCGCCGGGACTGGTATCGCGAAAAATCGAGGCCTGCTGAAAGAAACCGTTGGTGCCCGGAATTGAGCGCAATGAGCCGTTCATCAGGCTCGAAAGCGGCAAAACGTTCTGACTTTCAGTCGAACTCGCGCCCATGAACACGAAGTTGCCGAAATTGACGAAGAAGAAATTGTCGATGGCCGGCGGCGGGACGGCGCGGCGCATTTCATCGAGCGCGCCCATCGGAAATGCCAGCGCCTGCTTGATCTGCTCATCGGTCATGCCCGCGGCCTTCATTCCAGCGGTTTGGTCGGCGATCGTTTTCTCCATCGCCGGAACCGCGAAGTTCTTGATCCCGCCGATGTACTGGTCTTGCAGAGGTTGAAGTGTTTCAGGCTTATCCTTTGCTTCCCACCAGGGCCGTAGCTGCGATTCAACCACTTTCGCAATCTCGCGATATTCCGAAACGCTGTACCCCGGCGGTGGAAGGACGAACCCGAAGATGAGGTTTTGATTTCCCTTCGGCAGATAATCCGCCGGGGGCATGAGCTTCAAGCTGGCCCAAACCGACAGGCCAAGGAGCACAACAACCACGCCAACGCGCCTGAACACCCCGCCGGTGATCATGTAGACGAAGCGGTAGAAGGCATTGCTCAACCCTCGCTGCAATGTTCCAACAAAGGCGGTGGCATGGCCGAAGCGCGTCTCAACCGGCTTGTTCTCGCGCATCGCCTGGGGCACATTGCGAATGAGCAGTGTGGCGAGCATGGGAATGACCGTTGGCGCAACGAACAGGTAGAAGAAGAAGCTGATGGTGAGCGCAACCGAAAGATCCCGGAAAAGCTGGCCGACTTCTTCCTGGATAAAAATCACGGGCACAAAAACCGCTACATTGGTCAGCGTCGCGGCCACGACCGCGCCCCATACTTCAGCGGTGCCATCGAGTGCGGCGCGGAAGCGGTCTTTACCCATCTCGCGGTGACGGAAAATGTTTTCAAGGACCACGATCGCGTTGTCGATCCCCATTCCAACGGCAAAGGTCAGGCCCGCCATGCTGATGACGTTCAGGCTGCGGCCGAGAATCGCCATGCCCAGTAGCGTGCCCACGACGCTGATGGGGATCGCCACCAACACCACCATCGTGGCGCCGATGCTCCGAAGTGTCACCAGCAGCACCGCGCCGGCGAGCAAGGCGCCAAAGAGCAGGTTGCGGCTTGCGTTGGTCACGGCGTCATCGATGTAAACGGTCTGGTCGTAAACCTGCACAAGCTCGATGCCCCAATTCTTCGGGCCGAGCACCTCATCATTCACCTGCTTCACCGCGGCCTTCAGGTTGTTCATGGCGCTTAGCACATTGCTGGCGACCTCCCGCTGGGCGTTGATCGCCATTACTTTCTCGCCGAGGCTGTTTACAAAGCCCGTTTCCTTCTTAAAATCGAGGACAATCTTCGCAACATCATGTACATAAATGGGCGAACCCGTCGGGCTGTAGGCGATCACCGTGTCGGCAATCTGGTCGGGCGATTCATATTGCCCGACAACGCGCACGCTCACCGCCCGCTTGCCCTCATCCACCGTCCCCGCGGTGACGTCGCGGTTTTCATTTCTTAGTGCGCGGGTCAGGTCGTCGACAGTCAGCCCGCGCGATGCCAGGGCCGAGAGATTCACCCGCACCTGCGCCTCGCGCTCGCGGCCCCCAAGCACCTGAATCTCGCTGATGCCCTCCGATCGCTCAAGCACGGGCTTTACAAAGTCGGCAAAAAACGTCCCGAGCCGGGTAATGTCGCCATGCTCAAAGCCGGGCGCGATCTCTCCCGTGGGAACGAATCCCTGCTTCTTTCGGACGATAAACCAGCCAATGTAATCGCGGCTAAATCGATCAGTCGCCGAGACGACCGGTTCATCAACGTCATCGGGGTAGTCGGAAACCTGCCTCAGCTTGTCGCGCACTTCATTCAGCGCGGCGTCTTTGTCGATGCCGACATTAAACTCAAGCCGGATTGACGCCTCGCCTTCCGTGGCCTGGGCCGTCATCTCGCGCAGGCCGGTCACCGATTTGAGCTTCTCTTCCTGCTCTTCGATCACTTCGCGCGTGATTTCCTGCGGGCTGGCCCCAAACCAACTCGTAGTGACGCTCACCACCGGGCGGTCAACATTCGGGGTCAGTTGCACGGGCACCTGCCGCAGCGCCATCAGGCCGAAAATGCCCACCAGGAGCACGATAACCGTAACGGTGACGGGACGGCGGATGGAAATCTCGATCAAATTCATGAAACGTCACTCAAATGAGTCGGCTATTGCCACAATCAGGAGCCGCCGCAATAGGTCAGGTGGCTGGCTGTGTGGCAGGCTGCGCGCCACCGCCGGAGGGGGCGGGTGGGGATTGCGGTAGATTTCTAGGTTGAAGCGCCTCGCCGCCTTGCAGGGTTTCATTCCCCCGCGTGATGGCCAGGTCGCCATCGGCAAACTCGCCCTGTACGCTCACCGATTGTCCTGACATCGCTAAAATCTGCACCGGCACAAGCGCCGAAGCCCCGCCGCGCATGACCATGACGCGCGACTGGCCCCCCGCGCTCAGAACCGCATCTTTCGGCACGACAAAAGAGTTTTCTTCCGAACCGGAGAGAAAAATCGCCCGTGCGAAAAATCCGGGGCGAATCTTCAGATCGGGGTTATCAACGAGAATCTTGACTGCAAACGTCCGGCTTGAAGGATCGGCTTCCGGCAGAATCTGGTCGATTTTCCCGCTGAGTTTCATGCCCGGCATGGCATCGATCGTCACCGTAACACTCTGGCCCTCTTCGATTTGCGCCACAAGCCCTTCAGGCACATTGGCCCGGACGTGCAGCGGGCTTAGCTGCACAATCTCGGCTACGGGGTCGCCTTGTTTGATCCACTGTCCCACTTCCACGCTCCGGCGGGCGACAACACCGTCAATGGGGCTCTTTACTTCCGACTTATCAATCATCAGTTTCAGCCGCGAAGCCTCGGCTTGTTTCTCGGCGAGCATGGCCGATCGATTGGCCAGCACTGCCGTGGTGACGCGCAGATCGCGCTGCGCATCGTCCATTTCCTTCTGCGGGGCCGCCTTGAGTTCGATGACCGGCTTCATGCGCTCAATCTCTATCTCAGCCCGGTCTTGCTCGGCACTGGCTTGCTCGATCTGCGACCGCAGCGCCTCCACTGCCGCCGCTGTCGCATCGACCTGCGACCGCAATAGAGCTGTGTCTGTCTTCACCAGCACATCGCCCTTGCGAATTCGGTGCCCTTCTTCAAACAGCCGCTCGGTAACCAGACCCGCTTCTTCCGCAGCGAGAGTTGAGCGAATGATCGGCTCAACCGTCGCCACGATGGGCCGGCTCAGCTCAATCTGCCCCCGTTCGATTGGCGCAACATCCACCAGCACCGGCCCGGACTGCGCCAGCGAACCGGTAGGCAACATCAAGCAAAAGACGGTGAAGAAAGTAATTGTACGCACGTTCCCGATGCTATGAGCGCCAACTTGCGGAATCAACCCGCTGATTTGATGCTCATACAACACCGGTCGAACAACCCCACGACGTTGAAGCGATCCTCCACCGCTGCAAACTTCACATCGTCCAGCAGTCCGTGACACAGCTCACTTCCAACCGCAACCGATTGCATGAATGCGTGCAGCAAGTCATGGCGGTTGACGGCGTAGAGCTGCGCCGCTGCGGTCGCGGCATCGTTGGCTAAATCCACGACCGTTCGCCTGCGTACTCGATCGATCACCGCACCCGCGCCGAGCAGATCCTCGATCGCCACGTCCGACCGCTGGCCAGCGCAGAGGAGCGTTACATCGCGATCGCCATGAGCAAGTTGTTCCGCGACCGCGGAGGCGTTGACGACGGCCCCCACCAACACAAGAGGCGCCCCCGCGGCGGCAAGGATTGCGCCGGTGCCGTTTGTGGTTGTCATAAAAGTCGTTCGACCGTCGCAGCGGTCGCGGGTGAAGTCGCCGGGGGAGTTTCCCAGGTCAAACCCAGGCGGGGGCCGCGCGTGGCGCTCGCCGTGAACAAGCTTCCGCCCCTCGAACGCGCCCGCAGCGGCCAGGGTGGCTTCGACGGACTCAAAAATCCGAATCTCGGTCGCCCCGTGACTCAGTGCCGCGATCATCGTCGTTGTCGCACGAAGCACATCGAGCACCACAACCGTTCGATCAGCCAGGTGCCTCGGCTGCAGCAGCGGCGGACAGGCGATTACCTCAAGTTTCATCGTCTACAGAGTCTACCGCCATTGACTTGACGCGAAAGCCCGAGCGATCTATCACCCGAAGAGTTGCACCGGACGATGGTTATCAATGTCGTCGGCCTCACGCCGAGATTGCTCGGGCACATGCCCCGCCTGCGCGCCTTCGCCGCGGCCGGAAAAATCGCGTCGATCGGCCATGTTACCCCCGCGGTCACCTGCAGCGTGCAGGCGACTTACCTCACTGGCACACCCCCGCGAGAACACGGCATCGTGGGTAACGGCTGGTACGACCGCACCGATGCCGAGATTAAATTCTGGAAGCAATCCGACAAGCTCGTGCAGCGGCCACGCATCTGGGAAATAGCCAGAACCCGCGACCCATCGTTTACTTGTGCCAACCTCTTCTGGTGGTACGCAATGTATTCGTCGGCCGACATTACCGTCACCCCACGTCCGATGTATCCCGCCGACGGGCGCAAGCTGCCCGATGTCTGGACGAACCCGGGCGCCTTACGAAGCGCGCTGCAGGAAAAGTTCGGGCAGTTTCCCCTGTTTAAGTTCTGGGGGCCGATGGCGGGGATAGAGTCGTCACAGTGGATCGCCGACGCCGGCCGGTTGGTCTGGGAAACGGCCAATCCGACGATGCAACTGGTCTACATCCCTCATTTGGATTACGACCTCCAGCGGCACGGCCCGGACAGCCCGCAAGCCCGCGCCGCCGCGCGGGCCGCCGATGACGTGGTGGCCCCGCTGCTCGAGTGCACATCGCGTTCCGGCGGGAGGATCGTCGTGCTGAGTGAGTATGGCATTGAACCGGTTCAACAGCCGATTCACATCAACCGCGCGCTGCGCCAGGCCGGGTTGCTTGCCATCCGCACGGAACTCGGCCGCGAACTTCTCGACGCCGGCGCCAGCCGGGCGTTTGCGGTGGCCGATCACCAGGTGGCCCACATTTATGTAAACGATCCCGGCGCCATGACCACCGCCGAGCGAATCGTGCGTGCCGTGCCGGGCGTTGGCGAGGTGTATTCCGGCGAACGCACCGCCGCGATTGGGGCCGACCACGACCGCGCGGGCGACCTCATCGCAGTCGCATCACCCGGCGCGTGGTTTACCTATTACTACTGGGAACACGATCCTCATGCGCCGGATTTTGCGCGCACCGTTGATATCCACCGCAAGCCCGGCTACGACCCGGCGGAGCTGCTGCTCGACCCCGCCAAGCCATTATTGAAAGCACGGATCGCGTGGAAGCTGTTGAAGCGAAAGCTAGGATTTCGGTCGCTGCTGGATGTCATCCCGCTTGATGCGGGGCTTGTCAGAGGCTCGCATGGCCGTCCACCCGCTTCGCCGGAGGAAGGGCCGGTGTTCATCACCGATCAGCCGGGCTTGCTCGACAGCGCCCGGCTGGCCGCCACCGACGTTTGCGGGCTGATCCTGCGGCATCTGTTTGATTAGCAACGGTCCGACGCAGCATTTGCGTCTCAGGATCGATCATAGCGGCGTGCCCCCACCGGCCGCAGTAGCCGGTGTTTCTTTCACCGATCGGGTATAGTCTCGATCCGATGCTCCGGTTGATGCACCGATTCCGACTACCGCTTGCGGTCAAGTGCCTGCTGCTTTTCGGCATCGGCGTCGCGATTGTTCTGGGGGCGGCGCTTTGGGTGCCGTGGCAGCGGATGGAGCAACTCACCCAGCAGCTCGACCAGAGCAGCGCGTCGGGCGCGATTCGCCTGGCAATCGGCGAACATACCGCCGAGTGGTCGAATGGCAATCTTTCAGACCATGCGCCAACCTCGCGGCCGGCGAGCCGGTGGGATAAGGGCGCCGAGCGGCTGATCGTCGACGGCGAGGAATACCTTCCGCCGAGGCTGATTCCGCTCGCCGCACTGAAAACGCCCGAAAGCCTGACGCGGTTTGACTTGCAAGCGTTTCAGGCGCTGGGGTCCGACCCGCGCCGCAAGAGTTTCTGGCGATATTTTAACGGCAGCTACGGCTACCGATATGCAGAGCCGCTTTATGCGACGGGCAGTTGCCTGAAATGTCACGCCAATGAACCCCTTTCTGCGGAAATGGCCGCCCTGCTGCCCGCCCGCGCGCCGGGAAATGAGCCTTCCGACCCGCCCACCACCCAACCGGCGGCGCTGCTCGGCATTGCATCGATCGAAATCCCTTCGCAGATCGAGGCGCAACAGCTACTGCTCAACCGCATTTTTATGCTCTCCGCGGGGTTGTTTGCGGGGCTGCTCGCGATCGTGCTGTTTTACCTTATCACGACGCGGTTGATCTTGCAGCCGGTGCGCGTTCTGCAGGAGACATGCGAAAAGGTGGCGATGGGCGATCTAAACATCCGCTCGGACGTCAACACCGGCGACGAGTTCCAGCAGCTTTCCGAGACTTTCAACGGCATGCTGCGTAACCTGCAGGAATCATCCGACCAACTGCGGGCTGTCAACAAGAGCCTCGACATGAAGCTCGGCGAGTTGGCCGAGACCAATGTTTCACTATACGAATCAAACCGGCTTAAGAGCGAGTTCCTGGCAAACGTCAGCCACGAACTGCGCACGCCACTGAACTCAATCCTCGGTTTTGCAGATTTGCTGAATGAATCGATCTCGCGTGACGGCGACGCCCGTCCGGCCCGATATCTCCAAAACATTCTGGCAAGCGGGAAGGGACTGCTGCAGTTGATTAATGACCTGCTTGACCTGGCAAAAATTGAAGCGGGGAAGATGGAAGTGCGCACCGAGCAACTGGCGATGCCAGGGTTGTTTGAAGGACTGGTGAACCTGCTGCGCCCGCTGACTGAGAAGAAGAGCGTCACCATCCGGGCAACCGTGTCCAACGATGTGCCGATCATCCTGACCGATCCGGCAAAGGTGCGACAGATTCTTTACAACCTGCTCTCGAACGCGATCAAGTTCAGCCCGGTCGGTGCGACGATCGATCTGGGCGCGCAGCGCAACGGACTGATGTCGATCCGGCTTGAGGTGACCGACCGTGGACCGGGCATTCCAGTCGAGCAGCAGCAGCTCTTGTTTGAGAAGTTCCGCCAGCTCGATGGCAGCCACACCCGCGAGCACGGCGGGACCGGGCTGGGCCTGGCCATCGCCAGAGAGCTTTCCGAACTGCTCGGCGGAAGCATCGGCGTGACCAGTACGCCCGGGGAAGGTGCGACGTTTTACCTCGTGTTACCCCTCAAGATCGACGCCGGCGCCCGCGACGTACGCGACAAACTGGTTTTGACCTGATGTGACGATCAGGCAATCTGGGCAAGTATCACTTCTCGATCGACCTTTACATTTATTTTTGTTGCTATGTCCGAGGTCGGCTGCTAGGTTATGGGGCACACCGCGATAGCGGCGTGACCACTTCTTTTTGTGTGTCTGGACAACTCATTTCTGTCTCGTCTCATTTCGGAGGGACCTTATGCGTCTCAAGACTTGCCTTGCGTTGGCGGCGTGCGCCGCATGTGCTTCGGTTGCTTCGGCTTACACCATCATCCCGCTGCGCGCGGCTGACGGCACGGAGATTGTCACCTCGAACACCGGGGCGGAAAATGTCGTGCCAAACTCGAGCTATGTCGTCTTCACAGGCGTGGCAACCGCTGCCAACGCGTTGGCGCTGCTCGAGTCATCGGCCCCGCCGGTGCGCGACGACATCGTGCTCTTTGATGGAATTTCGGAACAGATCAACGACTACCTCGCCGTAGCTGGCGGGACCAATCGCTTTGTCACCGAAAGCGACATCGACAATGGCAACGGCACCCGCACGCTGACCGTGCTCACCAGCGCCCTGAATCCAAACGGTGGCTTGGGTGACCTGTGGCCGTCCGGTTTCGTCAGTGGTGCCAACCCGCTTACAGGCGGCGGCTGGGGTATCGGACTCAACCTCCCCGATGCGCTCGACGGCGGCCCGGCAGATGGGCTGAACCTCGAAGCCGGCGATGCCATTCTCAGCAGCACCATCGCTATCTCATCAAATGGTGTCTTCGCCGCCCCGCTAAACATTCCGGCCAGCCTGTTCGGCGCAGCCGCGTTTCCGATTACCACCTGGAATGGCAACATCGGTCTGGCATTTGGCAACGGTGCCACCGGGACCGACCTGCAGGACGCGATCGAGTTTAAGATCGTCTATCAGCCGGTTCCCGAACCCGGCACCCTGAGCGTGCTGGCCCTGGCCGCTGCGGGCATCCTCCGCCGCCGTCGGTAAAATGTGCGAACGTGCGGCTTGGCCATTGGGCTGCGCCGCACTTCAGTCAATCGGCGTATGAAAACGGCCCGTGCATCCGGAGGGGTGCACGGGCCGGACTATTTCTACCAATCATGATTGGTTGAAGACGACGGCACGCAAATCGACTCCGTCATGGCCAGCATCAATACCAGACATTTAAGACCAGCGCCGGCTCGCGGATTTTGCCCTCAAACACTCCGACGGTCGGCGTAACAAACTTCACCTCGACGTCAGGATGGGCGTCGAGCCACTCGTTAATCGCGTCATCGAGGTACTGCAGCCCGCTATCGGAATACTTTCCGTGAAAGCTCTTCACGCGAATGGCGCCGGTGCCGTTGGAGGTGACTTTGCGCTTCCAGTCATGGTGCTTGCGGGCAGTGCCGGCATCGCCAAGTTGCTTGATCTTCTTGGCAAACTCCTCCGCGTGCGATGGCGCGTCGGCTGCATCGTCATCGACCAGCGCGATCGGTTCTTCATCCACCGGAACAGGATGCCCGGTAGAAATCGGCCGCGGCGGCATCACCCCTCCCGGCGGGCGGATCGCTGGGGCATGCGACGGCTGCGCAGGTCGAAGCCCCGGCTGCTGCGGTGTGGCATGGCCTGTGATATGGCCGGACTGGGAATGGCCTGTCGGTGGATGGCCCGGATGACGTGGATCCTGTTGCATCGAAAGCTCCTCGTTTCGCCAAAAACTCTCCCCCGCTGTGCTAACCCGATGTGCTTCACCTATCTTAACCATCGACCAAGGCCCGAGTAAAACAAAAATCGCACGTTTCGGAAGTAAATCCGAACGTGCGATTCATTTGTTTTTTAGTCCAGCGAGGCGACCCGGCGGCCGGTTTGCCGCCGCTGCCAAACCAACCGGGTTTAGAACAGGTTCGCCGCGGTTTCGAGCCACGCATCGATGTTGTTTCGGGTTGCTTCCAGTGATGCCGGGGTGAGGTTCAGCTCATTCATCACCTTCGGGTCGATGCTGGAAGACATGGCCGTCAGGTTGAACCCCTTGCCCGCCTGACAACACAGGATGTCGGCGACATGCACGATCATTACAATCGTCCGATGGCTGTCGGCCAGCGCCGAGGGGTTGTGGTGATGCCCCGCCACCAACTGACACGACCGAGGGAATTTCCACAACTCGGCCAGACCCATGCCAAGCATCTGATGATCGACCCCTGTCATCTCTCGCTCGATGTCGCAGAAGCTAACGTTGGTCGAACGCGCCTTCTCGCAGACCGCCTTCAGTTGCTCCGGCTGGGTCTGCAGAGCGACGAGTATGCCGATATCGTGAATCAAGCCTGCCAGAAACGCCTCATCGGCGATCGGCAGCTTTCCCTGCCGGGCGATTTCGCGCGCCGTCACGCCGACGGCGATGCAGTGCGTCCAGAGATCTTTCGCGCTAAACCCTTCGCAGAGCTTCACCCCGCGAAATAGCTGTCCCAAGCTCGCCGCAACCGCGATATTCTTCACCGCGTTCAGCCCGAGCAGGACGATTGCGCGTTCGATCGAGGCAATTTGACCCGGCAAGCCATAAAAGGCGCTGTTCACTACCTTTAGAATTCGGGTTGCCAGAGCCGGATCGTGTGAAACAATCTGATGCAGCTGCACCGCGGAGCTTTTGGGGTCTTCGACCGTCTTGATAATCTTGACGGTAATCTCGGGAAGCGTGGCGATGGTAGATACCTTCTTGATCGCCTGTTGCACAAGCGCTTTAGAATCGACAACTGCTGCGGGGGTGGACATACGTGCTTACTCCGTGAACGACTCATGTTTTATCGAGCCGTTGCGAAGCACACTTAATAGTGAATCAGCTTGCGGAGCAGGCGCAGATCGATGGATTGTGTCGCCAGAACCCGCACAACACGGGCCGCTGTAGATTCTCCTCTGATGCCGTAAATGTTTTCGGACCTAAACCGCCGCGGCTGGCCATCGCTCCACACACTGGCGATCGCGCGCTCGACATCCTTTGCGATAAACGGCACATCCGTCACATTCTTCCCCCGCTCGCGCCCCGCCTGCCTTGGCCCAATGTTGATGACCGGCGTGCCGAACGAGCCGGCTTCGATGATCCCGCTCGATGAATTGCCAACCAGCACCGCCGCATCGCGGAGCAGCCCAAGGAAATGCTCGCGCGGTAGATTGTCCAGCAGGGTAACCCGCCGGCTGTCCGTTTCTCGCAGCACGCGGGCAATTCCTGATGAACCGGGATCATTGTTCGGCAGGAGCGCCAGCACATGACTCACGCCGGAACCGAGCGTCGCTCGAACCGCCACCGATGTTCGATGCGCCTCTGCCTCAGCATTCGCCTCGGTTGGGTGGAGGCAGAACAGCGCAAATCGATGCCTCTTCAACTGCGGAAATCGCTCCGCGATCGTGTACACACCGGCGGCGGCGGATTGGATGCCGTCGATTCCCGGACTGCCCACCCGGTGAATGCGCCACGCGTCTTCGCCCAGCTTTGCGATTCGCGCCGCACTGGCGCGCGTTGCCGGAAAGTGGAGGTGCGACAGCTTGGTGATGGCATGGCGCATCGAATCGTCGGCCTGGCCCAACGCCCGGTCGCCGCCGTGGACGTGTGCGACGACCCGGTCGCAGAGGTGCCCCGCCGTCGCCGCAGCGAGGGCTTCGACGCGATCGCCGGTCACCAGCACAATATCACTCGCCAGCCGCTCGAACACGCGCGCGAGCTTCGCCGTAGCCAGCCCGGTCGCCTCGGCACGGTCCACCGCCGATTCCCCCCTCCGCCACGGCACAACCGCATGGGGCTTCCAGCCGCTTTGTAGAACCTGTTTCGCGGAGTATCCGCGCCCGCGGTCCAGATGCATGCCTGTCACGACGATCTGCAATTGCAACCGTCGATCGTCAGCGACCGCGCGCAACACCGGCTGCATCAGCCCAAACTCGGCCCGGGTGCCGGTGACGAAGCAGACTCGCCTGCGTCGCAGCTTGCTCTTCATGCCACATCAGCCAACATGTCCCACTGAAGGAGCGTGCCCGCACGAATCGCCCGGCTCACTCGCTTGCCCACCAATCGCCCAAGCGCCGCAGCCGGAATTCCCGTGCCCGGCCGCTGAAGAACCAGATCGGCAGCACCAATTGCCTCGCCCGTGGAAACGTCCCGCGTGAGCACCACGCTTTGGCGACTCACCGTGCGCACATCGCGCTCGATCGCCAGCACCCGCTTGCCCCGGTTACCGCAAAGCCGCTCGGCCTCCCGAATCGAGCGAACATAGGCCGCAAACTGCTCTCCGTCGGCGCTCGTTGCATGATCTGGCCCGGCGGCGGTGCGGTTGTATGTCAGGTGCTTTTCAATCACTGTCGCCCCACATGCCACCGCCAGCGCACCGGCCATCGGGTTGACCGTATGATCGCTGTATCCCACCGGCACGACAAACTGCTCGGAAAGCTCGGTAATCCACCGCAGATGCGCATGTTCATCCGGCGTTGGATAGCTGCTTACACAATGCAGAAAACAAAACGGCGTGTTCCACTCGCGCAGCCACGCGGCGCACTGGCCGGCTTCGTCGATGGTCGCCGCGCCAACCGAAATCAGCATCGGTACGCCAACCTGCGACGCGCGTTCCAGCAGGGGCCGATTCACCACATCCGGCGACGCAATCTTAACCGCCGGCAGGCAAAGCGATTCCACCATCTCCACATCGGCCGCGCTGAAAGGCGTGGCGAGCGGAATCATCCCCGCGGCCCGCACTTCCTCCACCACGGCGGCTAGTTCGAGCGGCTGCAGTTCAAACCCCCGCAGCATCTCAGCTGGCGACGCGGCGTCAACCCGACTTTCCTGATACCCCGCAAACTTTGATTGCGCGCTCATCAATCGATCGGCCTTAAACAACTGCAGCTTCACTGCATCGGCACCGGCATCCCGCGCGACATGAACCAGTTCCAGCGCACGCGAAAGCTGGCCGTCATGGTTGACGCCAATCTCGGCAATGATCATCACGCCGGTTTGTCGGTCTATTCGCCGGCCATCAATCTCAAATGTCGTCATGCTGATTTCCTCTGCCGTCGCTCCGCCGGCTGTTCGACTACGCCTCGTTCACGCAGCACCGCCTCGGCCCAGTACATGTCACGCTGATGATCAATCTCCACGGTCTGATCCATCTCGCTGACCACCCCCCGACGATCACCTCCAAAGAACGCGTGCGGGTTGTCAGGGTGCAACCCGGCAAGCATCATGCTCCTGCGGGCCACCGCAACAACTGCGCCATCATGAAGATACGTCGGCACCAAATCCTGCCGCCGATGAATATTGTTCTCGTGAAGTGGCTTCATTACATCGCCATCCAAGTGGTGCATCCACGACGGGTGCCACTTGCCCACCGGCGTGAGACTGCGCACGCTGTCGCAGTCGGATAACGCCAGCAGCTCGATCGCGCGATCGATCACTGTCGGATCGCGCACCGCGACGTTTCCGTAAAGCACCACAATGCCGTCCACCGTTGTCTGGCAAGCCGCTTCAAACCACTGCATCGCGTGCAGACAGGTCGCCTGAACCGACGCCTCCGAGGTCGCAAGTTCTTCCGGCCGGGCAATTGCATGAAATCCTTCCCGGCGGGCGAGATTCAGGATCGCTGGCGAGTCGCTCGTCACCACCGTCTGCGTGATTCGACTCGCCTGCCGCGCGTAGTCGAATGTGTATTCAATCACCGGCCTGCCCAGCAGCGGCAGCAGGTGCTTGTTTGCCAGGCCCATGCTCCCGGCCCGGGCCAGTATGACTCCCAGAATGTTCATGACTCGCTCCTTCATTGCAGCTCACCTGCTACGGTCGGTGCCACTCCCGACAGCGGGCGCAGTCGCCACACGTTTGCCATTGATTGCTCGCGTGCAACACGCGCAGCCGTTGAAACGCGCCCTGCCAGATCTCTTCGATCGTCTGCTCACCAATTCTGCCCATGCTCGAAGTGCCCGCGGCATCTTCCTCGCAGCGAACCACCCGGCCATCGCTCAGAATCGTCATGCGACTGCCCAACCGCCTGCACGGCACCCGCGCCGGCGGCGACATATCGCCGACCGACACATCGGCAATCAACCCACCAAACGTAGTCGGGGCAACAATCACCGCAGTGCCGACAGCACGCAGCCATTGGTCGTACCACCCCTCCAACTCGGCGAGATTCAACGTCGATTTCACAAACGTCGGCGCGATGATTGGCACACTTCGCCCCGCCGTCGCCCGTGCGCTCGCCAGACGCTGGATGTTGGCGATCACCTGCGTCATCGCATCAGCGCCCATCAGGCGGGCATAAGTAGCTGGCAGCGCGGCCGGAAGGTGCACGCTCACAACTTCAATTCCGGCTTCAATGATTCGCTCAATCGCCCCAGGATCGTCCGGCAACAAATCGGTCTCGACCCCGACCGAGCAGACTCCCGCCTCACGAGCCGCTGCGATGATCTCGCTGCATTGATCGTGGAGAAGAGGATCGCCGACACCTGCAAGCGTGATTCGCACATCGTCACGTATCGCGGCTTGCTCGAAGATCGTGCGCGCCACCGCGAGCGTCATGTCGCTGCGCACCACTTCACTACGGCCTGCGGCAGAGAAGACAGGGCTTGTCGCGCGACGGGTGGTCAGTTCGAGCACGATCTCGCGCGGAAGCGGCTCAGCCCCCAACTGCCCCCCCGACGCAATCACGCGCTCGGCTGACGATGACATCAACTCGCCGTTGAGACTCATCAAGCTTCCACCAAGCCGGGCAATCTGCGATTGTGAATCAAGCTTAAAACTCCGCGCACTCCGCGCGACTGCAAGCGGGACGGCGACGCAGCTCGGCGAGGCAAGCGGGTCGCGCATCGGAGCATCGGGCTGATAACTCAGAAGCCGACCGGGGGTCAGATTGGCACCGGCGAGTCGCGCCAGAAGGGGCCGCCGCAAAAGCATCGCGCCAAGTCCCGGCGCCGCGGGAAGAAAGGTCATCTCGAGATCGGCATTGTCTTCAAGCTGCGTGATGAGCCGGTCAATCAAGACCGGATCAATCAGTCCGGACGAGGCGTTGATGGAAAGCACTGCATCGGCGTCGAGCGACGTAGTCAGCCGGAGCAATGTCGGCGTGTCGCAGCCGAGGTCATACTCCGAGCTGTTCAGCAGCCCGCCGCGCCAACCATCCGACCAGCGACGCGCCACTGCCATCGCCTCGATCGCGGGCAGCCAACTGCGCGGCCCGGCACTGAATATCGCCGCCGGATCGTCCACTGCATCGTGAACCGATTCAAGTTGGTCATCGAAGCAGACGATGCGCGTCGCGGTTATGCCCCCGGCCGATGACAATCGCGCGCGAGTCCAGTCGAGCACCGGTCGATCGCGGAACCGCCGGGTGGCACTGTTGTCGCGCCCGGCTTCGTGAAGCATGACGATGGCCGCACAGACTTTCATGCGGCCCGCCGGGTTGAAGCTGCGGCGAACTGCCTGAGGCGCACCAGCGCATCATCAAGCACAAGAAGGAATCCCCCCGCCGCCGATGCGATTGCCGCGACGTTGTCCAGATCGCGCTGCACCTGCCGCCGTTGCCGCTCAAGTGCAGACAGGTCGGCTGCGGCAAGCTTGCGATCGGCGAGGAAGCGGTTGAGTTCCGACTGTTGGGTAAACTGCGTGACAAGTTGAAACGTCTGGTCCAACGGCTGCAATTGCACGCGCAGCTGATCGATGCGCGCAATGGCGCGATTGACGCGCGGCTGGTCGTCCAGATGATCGATGATTTCCTTGAGCAACATGTTCGTATCGTCGCTGATTGACTGAATCTGCCGCACCTCATCCATGCGATGGCGCAGGCAAGCTTCTGCTTCGGCGAATCGGTCGAGCAACACGCCGCCGTGTGCTGGGACGTGTGTCTCCAACGCCGCTTGGCAATGGCGCGCGATCGCCTCGGCCAGGGGCATCACTTGCGCGCCGCGCTTGAGCACACCCCCTTCGGTTGCGTCGATCACAGTCGATTTGCAGCGGGCAAAATCTCGCTCGAAATGCTGCAGATAGGTGAACAGGCGCTCTTCGGTGTAGGTCGGCCGGCCCGCATGATCAGGCACCCGGCGGAGGATGGGGCGATCGCGCACAATCTGCTCCCATTGCTTCATCTCAACCGTGCAAAAGCGCCCGAGTTCAGGACGCCAGACGTCTTCATAGCTGGTGCCGGGCGTGTAGCAAAGCCCGTCGCTGAAGCCGAGATCCTGCCCGACGAAAATGATCGGATCGCACTGCAGAAACTCCGCAGCATAGAAGGCAAGATGTGCGACCGTTGCACCAGAAGGTAGCCGGGCCTTGGGCAGGCTCATCTCGCGCAGCAGTGCGTCGGCGAAGTCATTACCGTTGAGCGAGATCGGCCCGGGCATGAGGTTAAACACTGCGTCGGTGGCCTTTGGTTCGGCGATGAGTTCAGTCCCAATCGTCCGCGGCAACTTCTCGAAGAACCGCGTGCAGATGTCGTGATAGTCGAGTGAGGTTACGAAGTGTGGTTCGATGCCAAGTTCGAGCAATGGCTGCAGCGTTGTCTGCACGGCAATGATGACAGCTTTCCCGGCGGCATCCTTCAACAGGTGCTTGTTCTTTCGCAAAGAAGGCCCGGCCGAGACGATGATGGCCGGCTTCCCGGCGAATGCCCCTTCCAGCCGCGCAAGACTCGGCGCACCGACATACCAGGGCAGATTGCGCGTCACATTCTCCGCGGTGCGTTTGCCGTTGAGCACAACGGTGTTCACGCACGTTCGTGCGTACGCAAGAAAGTCGGCGACTGTCTGCTCAAACCCCGCATGCTCTTCCGGCGATAGCTGAACCGACGGCGTGTGCTTGAGCACCACCGCGCCAGGCGTGGTGAGCGCCACATGCGCCATCAGGCGAGTGAACAGCGAGGCCTTGTCTATATGCGCGATGAGGCGCAGGCGATTGGTCAGAAGAAGCTCGGAAAAGTCGCGCGCCTCAACCGCAGCACGAAGTAGGTCAAGTCGAGGTTCGAAGACGTATGCAACCGACTCACCCCCGGACCGGCGCAGTAGTTCCTCGACGTGGTAGCCAAGCCCAAAACCCTGCACGAACAGCAGCAACTTGTCTGTCGTATCAACCGTGTCGATCAGTTGCCGCGCTTCAGCGATCGGATCGTATCGGCTATGAAGTCGAACGAGCACACCGGCATGGCTTGCATGCATTGTCGGCGGACCGGCTCGAGATGGCTCGACCTGCACGCCAACCGGTTCAATTTTCTCCAGCGCTGTTGCCAAAGCCGGATCGACCGACCAAAGTGCTGCCAGATTGCGAACCAGTGGCGCGTCGGCACCGAGGACGTAGCGCGTGGATGGATCGGCGGCGGCGGCGAGCATCGATTGTTTGATTTATCGGACTTTGGCAGCTGAAAGGATGAATTATGGATCGATGGCTCTTCGAGACCCCGTGGTGGCTTCTTTCGTTGGTCGCCGTCGCGGCGGTGGCGCTGCTGGTTTCTGGGAATAGTCGGCAGAATTCCCGCATAAAAGCCGGCGGATTAGGCGTGCTCCTGCTGGCTGCGGCACTTTGGGCCACGAGCTATTTCATCGAAACCCCGCGCGAGACCGCTACCCGACAAACCCGCGAGTGGGTCGCCGCAGTGGTCGCAAAAGACTCGTCAACCATCGACCGCTTTCTTCACCCCAAGGCAACACTCGAACGGTGGAACCGGCAGGACATCGTGGCCGGCGCGGTCAAGTACGCCGACCAATACGGCCTCGAGAGCGCGACCGTACTGAGCCTGCAATCGGAACCCAATCCGGTGGAAGTGGAGACGGTGCTTTCGGTGCTGAGTCGTCACGATTCCAAGCGAGCGATCATCAGTACCATCAACAGTTCCTGGAAGCTGATTTGGGTTCGCACGGGCGACGACAAAGCTTGGGTGATCCAGACAATTGAGCCGCTGAAGATTGGCCAATCGGAACGGGGTCAGTTCCGCGACGACCTTTTTGGCCGGTCGCCACGCTGACCGGCAACGCTCGAGTTACCTCTCATGTGATCACCATTTCGCGCGATCGCTCCACCGCGCGAGGGTGGGCTGGTCGGTCAGATCAAATTGAAGCGGCGTGATGGTCACATACCCGTCGCGAAGATAGGCGACGTCTGTCTCCTGGTCGGAAGCGCCGAGGGTAAACACGCTGCTGTTCCAGAAATACTTCTGCCCGCGCGGACTCACGCGCTCTTCGTATGCATCGACGTACGGCCGCGTGCATTGCCGGCAGAGCTTCATCCCCGCCGGAGGCTGATCGGAACGCAGCGCGGGCACATTGACACTGGCAACATGCCCCGGTCCAAGGCCCTGTTCGAGAATCGTCTCAATCGCTTCGCGCGCGAGCATCGCGCCGCGATTGAAGTCGGTCGGAACGTCTCTCTGCATCAGCAATGATGTGGCAACGCTCGGCAGGCCGAGAAAGGCCGCCTCAATGGCAGCGGCCACGGTGCCCGAATAGATGACATTAATGCCGACATTGGCCCCGGCATTCAGCCCGCTCACCACCAGATCGGGTGGCCGAGGCATGAGCTTGGAGACCGCGAGCTTCACACAATCGGCTGGTCGACCGTCTACAGCAATGCCAGTGAACGCACCATCTTGAACCGTCACACGATTTGTCAGCATCGGCGTGGCGATGGTAATCCCGTGGCCGGTTGCGCTTTGAACTGTTTCCGGCGCGATCACATGCACGTCGCCAAGGCGGGTGAGTTCACGATACATCGCGACAATCCCGGGCGCATGAATGCCGTCGTCGTTGGTCAGCAGAATCAACATGATTTGCCGAGTATACTCATCGTAGACCATGATTCGATTGACGCGCGCACAAATTCGTGAGGTGGATCGCCGAGCGATCAACGACTATGGCATTCCCGGGATCGTCCTGATGGAGAATGCCGCTCGATCCTGCAGCGAACTCGCAATCAGAATGCTCGCCGATGCGCCAAAGCCTGAAGTTGCCATAATCTGCGGCGGCGGAAACAACGGTGGCGATGGGCTGGCGATCGCGCGACAGCTTCACATCGCGGGAATCGCCGTGACCATCATCCCCACATGGACCGCAGAACCCACCGGCGATGCCGCAATCAACCTTGACATCGTACAAGCAATGAAGCTTCCAATGGTGCACGCGCATGACACTCGGCTCGATCGGTTCGCGCTGATCATCGACTGCCTGTTTGGCACGGGGCTGAAGCGTCCCATCGGCGGGGACGAAGCGCTGGTGGTGCAGATGATCAACGCCGCTGCGGTGCCTGTGCTGGCGTGCGATCTCCCTTCCGGGCTTGACTGCGACACCGGCGAGCCACTCGGGCAATGGTGCGTGCGCGCGACACAGACGGTCACTTTTGTTGCCGAGAAAACGGGATTCGCCAACCCGCGGTCAAGAGCTTTCACCGGCCCGGTGGTTGTTGCCGGCATTGGCGCGCCGATGGAGATCGTGCATGCGGTACTGAGCGATTCCGCGGGAGAACCGCTATCATAGCTCACATGGCATTGCTCTCGGTCAATGTGAACAAGGTGGCCACGCTACGGAACACGCGCGCGCTGGACGTACCTTCGGTGGTTCGGTGCGCAACAACGTGCCTTGAATCGGGAGCGCGCGGCATCACAATCCATCCACGGCCAGATGAGCGACACATTCGCCCGCGTGACGTAGACGAACTTGCGGCGCTGCTCCGGCGATATCCGAACGCCGAGTTCAATATCGAAGGCAACCCGTATGATGAGAAATGGATGAATCACATTCGGCGCGTTCGCCCGACACAGTGCACGCTCGTTCCCGACGCGCCGGAGCAATCGACCAGCGATCATGGCTGGCCTCTGGCCGAGCACGCCGACCGGCTCCGCCCGCTCATCGCCGAGATGAACGCGCTCGGCTGCCGGGTGAGCCTGTTCATGGACCACGACTCAGCCGACTGGCCCACGGCCCGCGCGATCGGTGCGGCGCGCGTTGAGCTTTACACCGAGCCTTATGCCCGGCATTTCGCAGCGGGCGACCTTGACTTCGTATCACATTTCGCCGTCGCCGCCAGACGCGCCGCCGACGCCGGGTTGAAGGTGAATGCGGGGCACGATCTCAGCCTTGAGAATCTGCCCCACTTTATTGAACATGTGCGACCGGTTGCAGAGGTCTCGATCGGCCACGCACTCATTGCCGACGCGCTCGAACTCGGCCTCACCGAAACAGTCCGACGATACATCATTGCAGCTGAAGGTATGACCGAATGACGCGGCTTTGCGTATCCATTTATGTCCACGATCTGCCGCAGGCAAAACGCGACCTCGCCGAGGCGCTGGAAGCCGGCGCCGAGATGATTGAGTTGCGGCTTGACGTCATCACAGATGAACCGCTCGCGCGAGAATTGGTCGGCCTCTGCCCGGTGCCGTGCATCCTCACCTGCCGCGCTGCCTACGAAGGCGGGGACTGTACATTGGATGATGCGACGCGAATAGGATTCGTAGACCGATTGTCGGATCGCCCGGGTGATTATGTCGACATCGAGTTGGCCGCAGTAAGGCAGGTCGCCGCGCACGACCCCTCTAAGACCATCGTGAGCGCGCACGACTTCAAGAGCCGGCCTGATCGGCTCTACAATCTCATGGAAGAGCTAGGCGCGCAGCCCGCCGCCGTCAGCAAGGCGGCGTGGATGGCTCGGAGCATTCGCGATTGCCAGGAGGCATTTGAGTTAATGCAGGCACGGCAGCGACCGACCATCGCGCAGTGCATGGGCGAGGCCGGCCTGATCAGCCGTATTCTCGCCAAGAAGTTCGGCGGATTCCTCACGTTCGCAGCGGTTCGCGAAACCGCAACCACCGCGCCGGGGCAACCGACCATCGAACAGCTCAAGTGCGTCTATCGATGGGACTTGCTCAACACCAGCACCCGCGTGTTCGGTGTGGTCGGGTCGCCCATCGCCCACAGCATGTCGCCGGTCGTTCACAATGCGGCGTTCAGTCATGCAGGGATCGATTCGGTATACGTTCCGTTGCTGGTCAACCCCGGTTACGAGTCGTTCAAAGCGTTCATGGCGACCTATGTCATCGGCGACGGCCCTCTTCTTCTTGACGGGCTTTCTATCACCATTCCGCATAAGGAAAACGCACTCCGGTTTCTGCAAGAGCACGGCGACGGGGTAGACATCGAACCTCTAGCACGCAGCATCGGCGCGGTAAACACCATCATGGTCGATCGCACCACCGGCAAGCCGCAACTTGCCGGCCGCAACACCGACTACGCCGCCATTGTGGATACGATCACGGGCGCGCTCGGCCTGGCAACGACCGATCTGGCCGGGAAGCGCGTTGCCGTTATCGGTGCCGGCGGTACCGGACGCACCGCAGTCGCGGCACTGTCGGCGGTCGGCGCGAGCGTGGTTGTGTTTAACCGAACGCACGATCGCGCTGAGGCTCTGGCCAGTGAGTTTGATAAGACTCCCGGCGCGGTGTTGGCAGCACCACTCGCCCAGCTTGGGATGCGCGAGTTCGACATATTCGTTCAGACGACGAGCATCGGCATGAGCCCAAACATCGACGAGTCTCCGTTCGATGAGTCGATGCCCGCACTGGGTGCGCGACATTTGGTCTTCGATACAGTGTACAACCCGCCGATGACAAAGTTGCTTCGTCAAGCCAGTTCCGCCGGCGCAATCACAGCAGGCGGCGTGGAGATGTTCATTCGCCAAGCCGCGCACCAGTTTCAACTCTGGACGGGCCGCCCCCCACCGATGGAAGTCATGCGCAATGCGCTGGAGTCAAGACTGAAGCCCCCCGCCGGGCCGTGAAGTTACGGGGCGCGTGCATTGTTCCGTGCGGAACAACTCGCAGTGGGCAGTCGGCAGAGGGCGGTGCGCAGAGGAGATGGCACATTGTTCCGCGCGGAACATTCACCCACCGACGGCCCACTGCCCACCGCCGACTGCAAATTGTTCCGCGCGGAACAATTTGCATTTTTCACCATAACCAACGAATGGATAAAGACTTACAACCGCGAGCGACCGTGATGCGACCCTAACATAGTGTTAAGAACACGCGTATCACATCTCCCCCACCCCGCCGAGCCCGCCGGGGCTTACGCGGGGTGTGTCATGGCAACATGCCAAGTCAAGCAGGCCGCACAGTTATCATGATTTAGGCACTCCCACTGTCTTTTGCCGCTATTGTCCGGCTCTGCTTCGATTGCTCCCCGATCGCAGCTAGCCAAGCGCATGGTCCCTGCGTGAATTTGCGGAAAGAGTGCCAATGCGCTGGCAAGTGGATCCACCGCATCGACGGTTCGGTGGAGTACAACAATGGTATTGAACGGTGGTGCCTCTGGATGGAAGGGATCACCCCCAGCAAGCTGCGCTCAATGCCCGTAGTGGTTTGACGGGTCGAGCGTGTCCGTCAAAACAGAGCAGAAAGCACCCGCGAAGCGACCCGCAACCTTGCGAAAACTCCATGGCTTTCCGGTGAGAGCCGGCAACCTGACTCTCAGTATTTACTGATTTCATCCGTCTCCTCTGAGACACGACCTTACCTCCCTATCGGGTCCATGGGTCCGGAGGTCATCGCTTCAAATCTTGCGCTCTTGATCCCCACCGTCACCCGCTACCACTTCGGCATACTCAGCAGCACGATGCACATGGCGTGGGTGCGGCAGGTGTGTGGGCGGCTGGAGTCGCGTTACCGGTATTCCAGCAAGCTCGTCTACAACAACTACCCTTGGCCCACCGACGCCACCGACGCGCAGAAGCAGGCCGTCGGGGCCGCGGCGCAGGGGGTGCTCGACGCCCGGGCGAAGTTTCCGACGCAGACGCTGGCCGACCTGTACGACCCGCTGGCGATGCCGAAGGACCTCCGCGACGCCCACCGTGCGCTCGATCGGGCGGGCGGTGGACAAGTGTTATCGCCCGGCGGCGTTCGATTCCAACCGTCAGCGAGTCGAGTATCTCTTCGGCCTGTACGAGAAGCTCACGACGCTATTCCCAACGACTCCGGCAGGTCGGCGGCGCAATCATTGATTGTCGCTACCCCCGCGCCGCCGTCGGGATCACCCCGATCGCCTTCGGGTTGGTTGGGCAGTAGTGCTGGCATTGGCCGCAGCGGCTGCAGCCGAGGGTTACGGCATGGTGCGGGGATTCCAGCCGGTCGATTGCTCACATATACGACATCACGCTGCGTCGGCGATGAGCCGGCGCAGCGCAGTCGCGATCACTTGGGAGCGCGTCACATCGCTCTGCGCGGCGAGGGCGTCGGTTTGCCGTAGCAAGCCGCGCTCGATTGAGATGCGAACTTTCTCCGCACCCTCGCCAACGGTGGGCCGGCCGGCACGGCGGCGGGCGCGACGGTGCTGGCTTCGCTGGGCCGCAGACAGGGGAACTCCCTTTGTGAGCGGGCTGAGCTGCTCGCAGTCGTCGTAGATCGCCTTCTTTTGCCGCACGGTAAGGGCGTTAAAACTCGACGCAGTCAGGTGTTTTGATTGCTTTTTCATTTCAACCTCTTGCGCAAGCGGCGCTTCTCCGAATCCGTCAGCGGGCGAGCATGGATGATGTAAACCGTTCCGTCGTCGTCGAGTAGATAGACGACTTGGACGAGGCGATTGCCCCGGGCACGCCCCATCACGCGGAACTTGCCCTCGCCAACGTGTTCCGGATACGGAGTGCGGGCAGCACTGACAACGCGCTGCGATTCCTCGGCCGACACCCCGTGCCGCGTGGCATGGTCGAGATTCCACGCGTTCCACCGGAACTCGTACATTAATTAAGTGTACCCTTAATTGGTCGCCCTGTCTACCCCCGCGCCGCCATCGGGATCACCCCGATCGCCTTCGGGTTGGTCGGGCAGTAGTGCTGGCAGATGCCGCAGCCGATGCAGCCGAGGGGGTTTACTTGAACCGTCGCGCCGACGATATCGATGGCGGCGGTGCCGAGGGGGCATTTTTCGTAGCAGATTCGGCATTCTTCGTTTTTGCTGCGAATGCACAATTCTTCCTGCCAGACTGCGGTGCCCATATCGATCTCGAACATGGGAACCGGCCCAAGCGCGCCGCTCGGGCAGGTGTTCATGCACGCCAGCGACTCGCAGACGACACACGGCATGCTGTCGGCGTCGATGTAGGGTGCGCCTGCGCCCTTTGCGGCGGCGGGGTCGATCCTGATTGCATTCGCCGGGCAGGCATCGACGCAGTGACCGCAGCGGGTGCAGGTGGACTTGAATTCGCCTTCGGGCAGCGCGCCCGGCGGCCGAAGTACGAGGCTGGCGAGCGACATTCGCCGCGCGCCAGAGCTAAAGGGCCCCGATTGCGGTTTGGCACTCGCGGCGGTCTCCTCGAGCCTGGCGAATGGTTCGAGCGCACGTTGCAGCGGTTCGGTCGCCTTGGTGACGCCGTTGAGCAGTTCGCGCAAGCCTTCTCTAAAGAAGCCGCGCCGATTGACGGGGCGCGGCCTGGGACCTTCGTCGGGCATGCCGAGAGAATAGCCGGATTCGGGGTAAAATGAACCTTTCAACGAAGCACGCGCATCACTTCGCCGGCTGTGTCGTCGCCGAGATGGCGGCGGCGGCTTTCATCGCCTTCTCGATTTTGGGCAGCGCCTGCTGGACGACATATCCCTGCCGTGGGTTGTTCTTCACAAAATCCTGGTGATATTGCTCCGCGGGGAAAAACTCGGCGAGCGGTTCGAGCGTGGTCACAATCGGGCCGGCAAACACACCCGCGGCATTGAGCTGCGCGATGTACTCGGTGGCGATGCGTTTCTGCTCTTCATCGGCGAAAAAAATGGCCGATCGATACTGCGTGCCAGAGTCGGGGCCTTGACGGTTGAGCGTGGTGGGATCGTGTGCGACGGCAAAGAACACCTTCAGCACTTTGCCCAGCGTGATTCTGGTCGGATCGTAGGTAACTTCGATGACCTCGGCATGGCGGGTCTGGTTATTGCTCACCTTTTCATAAACGGCCATCTCCCTGGAGTCGCCGGCGTATCCACTCACAACGTCGACAATTCCGGGAATCTGCTCAAAAACGCCTTCGGTACACCAGAAACACCCCCCAGCGAGCACCACTTTTTTTGGCGCGGCGTCGGCGGCGGGCGCTTCGTCGGTTGCGGGGTCGGGAAACGTCGCAAAATCAACCGCGGCCCGCGTGCATGAGGCACCGAAAATCGAAGAAATCATGAGAAGCGCTCCGAAAAGAATTTGTCGCATAGTTGAGTATAGGATGCTCGCCCGAGTAAATCGTTACAAGTCCTCGGCATCGCTACACTATCATCCGGAGAGCATGAAACAGATATGACGCAGCGGAATCAATACGTTCACGGATACGATCAGCGGGAGCAAGATCGCCTTATCTCGCAGGCCGACCACTGGCGCGCGATGATCGTGCAACACACGCCCCTGCACGCGGGGGAGCGTTTGCTAGAGGTTGGCTGCGGAGCGGGGGCTGTGCTGGGGGTCCTCGGCAAGGCCTATCCAGAGGCAGCGTTGCATGGCATTGACATCGAGCCGGCGCAGATCGCAGCCGCGGAGGCGCATCTGGCTGCCATCGGTGTGAAGGCAGAGGTGAAAGTCGCCGCCGCGGGTCAGTTGCCGTGGGCAGATGGGTCGTTTGATCATGTTTTCTTCATGTGGATGCTGGAACACCTGACCGAACACGATTCGGTGCTGCGCGAGGCAAGAAGGGTCCTCAAGCCCGGCGGGACCGTACACATCACCGAGACTGACTACAATTTTGTCACTCACCCGCCGAGCGCCGATTTCGCCTTTCTCATGGAGGCCTGGCGCAAACACTTCACAGGCCGAGGCGACGCACTTTTAGCGCGAAAACTCGGGCCGCTGCTGCTGCGGGCCGGCTTTGCAAATGTGAAGATCGGCTTTTCCGGTTTCCACAACTATGCCGGCGAGGCCAACGAAGCATTGTTCGGCATGGCCAACTATCATGCCGACTATGTCGAGCCGGAAATTGAGGCAATCGCCGCCGAGCAGTTGGTCAATGTGCAGAAGCTGCGCCGCGGGGTTGAGTGGTTGAGGGCGCTGGCCGATCAGCCGGATGCGTCGATAAGCGGCACTGTCTACCGCGCCACCGCGACCGCGTGAGGGACCGCGTGAGGCGGGCAGTTGTCATCTCGCCCCCGATTTCTGCCAAGCGCGTGGTTTGCCTTAAGATCGAGCCATGCCGATTGAGCCGAGTGCCGCACCAAACTGGATCAGCATTCTCCCGCCGCTACTGGCAATTGTACTGGCGATTTGGACACGGCAGGTTTACCTATCACTGGCGGCGGGGATTTTCGCCGGCTGTACCATTCTGGCGGGGTGGCGGCCACATGTCGGGCTGGCTAACACCGTGAATGAAGTCGTAAACGTGTTTGCCGATGCGGGCAACACACGGGTGATCTTGTTTACGCTGGTTATCGGGGCGCTGATTGCGACGATCGAAGCATCCGGCGGAGTGAACGGGTTTGTGCGATCGCTCGAACGCCGGGGATTGGTGGCGACGCCGCGCCGCGCGGGGGTGATGGTGTTTCTCATTGGGGTGCTCGTCTTTGTCGAATCGAACATCACGATCCTTGTCGGTGGTGCTGTTGGGCGACCGCTGTTTGACCGCCTGAAGCTGTCGCGCGAGCGCCTGGCATATCTGCTCGACAGCACATCGGCCCCCATCTGCATGCTGATACCGCTCAACGCATGGGGCGCGCTGGTGCTCGGATTGCTGGCGGGCAACGGCATTGCCAATCCGGTCGAGGTGATGCTGGCGAGTCTGCCTCTTAATTTCTATGCCATTTTCGCGATTTGCCTCGCCGGCTTGACGGCGGTGTTTCAACTCAGCTTCGGGCCGATGCGCCGCGCGGATGCGCGCGCCCGAGCCGGTGAGACGCACTGGCCCAACGCGCAACTGATGGTCGATCCTGCCGGACTGACCGCAGCGCACACGACGGCGATACCGCCGCGGGCGATCAACATGCTCCTGCCGATCGCGGCGATGGTGGTTGCCATGCCAACCTGCCTCTACTTCACTGGCGACGGCGATATGCGCAAAGGTTCTGGTTCGACCAGCGTGCTGTGGAGTGTGCTGATCGCCTGGGCCACCGCAGTGGGACTGCTGCTTGTGCAGCGAGCGTTCAGTCTCGAACAACTGACCCGCATCGCGCTGAAGGGTGCCAGCGGGCTGGTGCCGCTCGCGGCGATTCTCGTGCTGGCGCTGGCACTGGCGGTCGTGGCAAAGCAACTCGGCACCGGCGCATACATCGCCAATGCCACCCGCGGGGCGTTTCCCACCTGGATTTTCCTGCCGCTTCTGTTTCTGGTGTCGGCGGTGGTTGCATTCTCGACGGGAACCAGTTGGGGCACATTCGCGCTGATGTTACCAATCGCGGTTCCGGCGGCGGTGACGCTTGGGCTTCCGCCGGCCCCATTTATCGCCGCGGCGCTCGCCGGTGGGGTTTTCGGTGACCACGCTTCGCCGATCAGCGACACCACCATCATCGCATCCATGGCCGCCGCGACTGATCACGTCGATCATGTGCGCACGCAACTGCCCTACGCCCTTCTCGCCGCCGCCGGTGCGGTGGCTGCGTTTGCCGTGACAGGAGCGCTGCTCTAGTCCCGGCCAAAGAAGCTGACAAGGCTTTGCCTCAGCATCTTCGGGGCGCTACGATGAGTAGCCCGGCACGAGTGGACCCGATTGAGCCGGTTTGCCGATTGTTCTGATCGAGGCGATGCATGGACGAAACGGATGATCACGCTAGCTCTCACTATCTCATGCGGCGAGCCGTTACTGCGATTGTTGTAGCCGCGCTTGGCACCTTCGGCGCCGGCTGCGAGCGCGCGAGCGATGCTTCACCACGGCAGGCGGCAACCAGCCAGCCCGGCGACACAAGCAGGCCCATTACAGTCGCCACGGTACCGGTGACGCTGGCTGACCGTCCGATTACCGTTTCGCTTACCGGTTCACTCTTCGGCGATGAGCAGGCAACCGTCAGCGCAAAGGTCGGCGGGCGGATTGCATCCATCGCGGCTGATGTCGGCGATCGTGTCGCGCCCAATGCGGTGTTGGCTCAGATTGAGCTTTCTGATTATCAAATTCAGGTTGACCAGAAGCGTCTTGCTGTGCGCGAGGCGCTGGCGTCGCTTGGGCTTGGCGAATTGCCCAATGAGAGCTTTGATCCATCTACGGTGGCAACCGTCGAACGGGCGCGCTTCCAGCGGGAGAATGCGCAGGCCAAGCTGGATCGCGCATCGAAGCTGATGCAGTCAGAACCGCCGGCGATCAGCGAACAGGAGTTTGCCGACATGCGAACGGCGTTCGAAGTGGCCCGGCGGGACTATGATGTCGCCGTCTTGCAAACCAGCGCACAACTTGCCATGGCTCGAAGCCGCAGTGCCGAGGTGGCCGCTGCCGAGCAGCAACTGGCCGATGCGACGCTCCGCGCCCCTGCCCAGCCCGCCGACGGCAGCCCGGAACATTTCGCGGTCGCGGCGCGCCTGGTGAGCGCCGGGGAGTTGGTCAACCCCGGCACGCCGATGTTTCGCCTGGTGGCCGACCGCCTGATTAAGTTTCGCGGCGCCGCGCCCGAGCGGTTTGCACGACAGTTGGCGCGGGGTCAAACGGCGACGTTTCAGATTGACGGCGCGCAGACGGTCAAGGGCGAAGTCAGCCGTGTCAGCCCGGCGATCGACCCTGTCAGCCGGACTTTTGAGATTGAGATTGTAATTGATAACAGCGATGGTCAACTGCGCCCCGGCGCATTTGCACGCGCGCAAGTCGTTGTTGGTCAGCAGGTTGGAGTGTCGCTGGTTCCGAAGAACGCGGTCATTTCATTCGCCGGGATCGATCGCGTGTTTATCGTGAAAGACGGCAAGGCGACGGGTACGCGCGTCACGCCGGTCGAAACGATGGGAGAGAAAGTAGCCATCGCGGAAAGTCTGGCGGAAAACACCCCTGTCATCCTCCGCGGCGACCGCGGTATCGCCGAGGGCGTCGCGGTGACGATCGGCGCCGTCCCGCCGCCAAGCTCAGCCTCCTCCGATTCAGATTAAACGCCCCACCCTCTGCCAATCCACCTAGCCCAGAGTCGCCCACGATGTTCGCCAACCAACGACCAACAATTGCCACCCGCATCAAGTTGGGTTATGAAAGAGACGCCGCGGGGCGTAGCTCAGCTTGGCTAGAGCGCCTGGTTTGGGACCAGGAAGTCGCAGGTTCAAATCCTGTCGCCCCGACTGTCATAAACCACTGCTATGCAGTGGTTTATGTGTTTGTGGCGTGATCGTCCACTTCGCCCAAAAACGCCTTGCACAACAATTCCGGGACTTCTTGCACTACAATTCGTGGCGAATTGCATTCCGACTCTCTATCCCGGAGGTTCGATTGGGCCGCCACAAGCAACGCAGGATCCCGAAGCTCGGCTTCACGAAGCTCCGCGGGATTGGTTGGAACGTCAGCTTCCGAGACCCACACACCCGCACGCCGCGGCGCGTCAAGTTCGGCATGGTCGACAAAGACAAGGCCAGAGCGCTGTATCAGGATTGGCTGTCGGACTTCGTGAAAGGCAAGGTGAACGGCGGTGCCGGCGGGCCGAAGAAGCCGGTAGTCGACGTGTCAAAGGTGACCGCACAGCCGGGGAGCCTACTCGCGGTCGCATCCAGCTACCTCTTCCACGAAGAACGGCGCACACGCAAGGCTGGCGAGCCACGACGCCTCGGAACTATCAGCGCACAAGCACTCGCTGACAAACGATACGACGTCCGGCATTTTCTGTCCTTCATCAATAAGCGTTTCGGCCCGGGGGCAGCCGGGCGTCTTCCTGTGATCGACCTCAAGATGGACGACATCGAGGCGTACAACCGCGCGCTTGCCGATGCCGAGTACTCCGAAACGCTCGTGAAGAATCGCATGGCGGCCGTGAAGGGAATCATCGACCGCGCAGGCCGCCTTGAACACGGGGAGCAACGGCTCACGTGGAACTGGAACGCCCGCGACACCTACCGCGGAAAAGCCGGCACGCCGCGAAAACTCCCCTCCCTACCTCAACTCAAAGCCGTGCTTGCGAAGTGCGACACCCGCACGCGCGCAATCGTCTGGACAGCCATCGGCTTGGGTTTTGGACAGGGTGACCTTACCGCGGTGAAGGCCGGGCAGATTGACAAGAAGAGCTACGACCTTCGTCGCGGCAAGACCGGGCTGGAACGTTATGGCCCAACGCCGCCTGGAGTTTGGACAGCGATCGCCGAGTACCTGAAGCAGCATCCGCGAGAACCAGACGAACTCCTGTTCGTCTCGCAGAGCGGACAACCGCTTACGCACGGGAACACCGACTCAGTTGACCTCTGGTGGCGTCGGCTGCGGCTGGCGCTCGGCAGCAAAGGCAAGGGCCTTTCGGGCTTCTACGTTCTGCGCCATCTTGGGGCGACCGAATTCGGCTCGCGCCCCGGGTGTTCCCTGAGCGACATACGTCGGTGGCTCGGACACGCCGCCAGCTCGTCGATGGCCGATGTGTACATGCGGCCGGTTGCACCAGAACATCGCGACGTGGTTGAATGGGTGCGTGCTCGTCTCCTCGGCAACAAACCGCTGGTTTGAGTTCGCCGCCGGCGCAGCTTCCGTGAGCTTCGGCGGACGCTGCCTGAAGCGAGCAAGACCGTCAACTGCTGCCGCAACACCATCGGGTTGTAACGCCACGCTGCCTGCACACGCAGGAACGGCACGCCACAGGCGTTCAAGACCGAGTTGACGAATTCGTCGCGACGCAATCTCTCGTCTTGCTCGTGCGAGCGATCATCGAGTTCGATAGCGCCCAGAATCCTCCCGGTGCGGCCGTCGAAGAGCAAAACATCGACGTGCTTCTGAGCAATGCGGGCGAGGGGAATTGCCCCTACTTCGGGGCGACAGAAAATCACATCAGCCAGTCGAACCTTCGGCGCCACACGAATTGCCGGCCGGAGAACGCCGCATAGAGAGCGGAGGAATGCGAGTTCTGCTTTAGAAAGCAAGTACTGACGGGGGTCGTAAATGTCGGAGCTGCGCTGCTGCCAGTCATGCTCATTCGTCATGCCTCAGTATCACGCGTTTTCGCAGACTAGTCACCCCTTCTCTGTGGAACGAAGTTCGCCAGCGATTTCCGCAAATTGCTCCATCGCTGCTTCGAGATCGTCCGCGATTTCGGCGGCGATTACGTCGGGTTCGGGCAGGGAATCGCCGTCATCGAGGCTTTCATCCTTCAGCCAGAACAAATCAAGGCTCAACTTGTCGCGCTTGAGCAGGTCCTCGTAGGCAAAGCTCCGCCATCGCCCGATTGGATTGCTTTCGCTCCAAGTGGCTTTGCGAGCGTGAATCTTTCCCGGTTTGAAGCTGTCCACGAACTCGGCGAAATCGGCGCGGCGGATCGGATTCTGCTTGAGCGTGAAGTGCATGTTCGTTCGCAGGTCGTACACCCAAAGCTTGGTCGTCCACGCTTGTTCACGGCCGGGTTTCTTGTCGAAGAACAACACATTCGCCTTGACGCCTGGCGAATACCAGATTCCCGTGGGAAGTCGCAGCAGCGTGTGAACGTCGCATTGAGCCAGCAGCTTGCGCCTGATCTTTTCTCCAGCCCCGCCCTCGAACAGCACGTTGTCGGGCAGCACGACGGCAGCTCGGCCATTGACCTTCAGCAGCGTGTAAATGTGCTGGAGAAAATTGAGCTGCTTATTGCTCGTCGAAGCCCAGAAATCATTGCGAACGACGACCTGCTTCTCTTTCTCCAAGTCGCCTTCTTCATTGACGAACGACACACTGCTTTTCTTCCCAAACGGCGGGTTCGTGAGCACCATTGAAAACTGATCGCCCCACGACGAAGCCAGGCTGTCATGGCCCGCATGAATAGGACTGTCGTCGCCGCCGATGCCGTGCAAGTGCAGATTCATCGCGCAAAGTCGCGCCGTGTTGGGAACCAACTCCATGCCCGTCACGAGCTTGTCCCTCAGCCGACGCTTCTTCGCCTTGTCCATCGCCGATTCGTGGTGATGAAGGACGTGGTTATATGACAAGTAAAGAAACCCGCCCGTGCCGGCCGCCGGATCGCAGATCGTGTCATCAGGCGTCGGGCGCATCACGTCGACGACCGCCTCAATCACCGCGCGAGTTGTGAAATACTGGCCTGCGCCTTTCGGGGATTCCTCCGCCGTGCGTTTGAGTAATTCCTCGTAGATCGTTCCCTTTACATCCGCGCTCAACCCTGTCCAGTTTTCCTTGTCTATCAGCTCAACGATGAGTCGTCGCAGCTTCGCTGGGTCGGTGATCTCGTTCTTCGCCTTCAAGAAAATCGTGCCGAGCATTCCCTTCTGTTTGCCGAGTTCTTCGAGCGTTTTCCGATAATGCTGTTCAAGTTCAACTCCGTCGCGCTTGAGGAGATTCGGCCAGTCAAACGGCGCAGGAACTAGCGCCGGCCGGTTGTACGGTGACCTCGATAGCTCGTCAGCCATCTTCAAGAACAGGAGGAAAGTGATTTGCTCGACGTAGGCTTGATACGAAAGCCCGTCGTCACGCAGAACATGCGCGAAGCTCCACGCGCGGTTGCCAATCTGTCCGGAGTCCATGAATTGTCAGTCCTTTCCAAGCCCGAACGGCTCAAACAGAACGTCAAAACGGGTTGGGCCAGCTTTCAACTTCTGTTCAGCCGATGACACATCCGAAACAGTTGGTAAACCTTGAAGCACAAACCGAGGCCGTTCGCCACATGCCTCCCCGGCGACTGCGAAAGCGCGTCCGAGGGTTTCAACAATGGAGTGCCGCAACTCAATGCAGAACTTGTACCATCGGCATTGGCGCACCATGAAGTGATAGTCGGCACTGTGCTGCTGAAACATTCCGCGGCCATTCCAGCCGACAAACCGAGTCTCGCGGGCTACCGCGAGGTCGTAGCTCCGCCGCACATCCGTGAACGGTTCCAACGACCGGCGTTCGATCGAATCCTCCATCCACCTTTTCTGCGACTGACCAATCAGAGGTAAGGTAGTTCGAATCGACGTCAAGCTCTCCGCCAAACTCGTGGGCGGCAGAAATCTTGCAATGCGGCCAAATTCCAGCGGAATGAGTCGCGATTCAGAATCCCCCTTAACTTTTCCCGCGGGAACCCTTTGATACCAGTTCTTGCCAATTCGGCAAACCGATCCTTTAGGAATGTAACTCAGCATGACGTCCTCTGGCGCGGCATCTTTCGCGTCGCTCCGCCTGCCGAAACACAACTCATAGTTCAGCTCGCCGTCTAAGACCAGTGCGCGCGACGCCATCTGACCGAAGTCTCCAAGAGCCCTGACTAGGCTCTTCTCATAGCCGTTGCTGTGTGGAATCGCGCGTAATAGGGTTTCGGTGAGCTTCGGCGAACACCCCTCGATCCTCGCTGTGTCTTTGTTCTTGCGAAAACGATGAAATTGCCCCCAAATCTCCAATCCGACGTCTTCGGCCAGCATCCAGAGATTCGAGTCCTTCGGGAGCGAATCAGCGTAGGACAGAGGCCAAAAGACGGTACGACTGTCCCACACCAGGTCGGGTGCGCGGCCGCGATTACGCATGTTCGTCTCCTTCCGCTTCCCGCGCAATTGATGCCATGCAATCCCCAATTGCTCGCGGCAACGGTAATCCTTCTGCGGTAGCTCTTGCCCCCAAATACATTGCCGCGAAATACTCGGATGCTGGATCCATGAGACTTCCGGCGTGGGCATGCAACGAGCGAATCACCGCACTGGAATGCGACCGCTTTCGCCGGGCGGAATGACCGTAGTCGAACTCCTTGTCGATCACGCCACGATCCACGAGCGCGTTAACAAGACGACGCTCCCATTCAAATCGTTGAGCACCGCCTGACGAAAGCACAGGCAGTCCGAGTCTCTGCTCAACAGGTTCAATCCATGCCGCTACCAGACGCTTCCGATCTGCGGCTCCATCAAAGTATTTATCCCAGATTTCACGAATAACCTTTCCAAAACCGCTACCGTCAAGTTCCGAGAAGATGAGCGCAACCCCTGAGATTTCGAGCAAATCGAGCATTGCGTCCAGGCCCGCTCGGATGTAGCCGCGAGTTCTTGGTTGCTCGGCCATGTCAAACATGCGCTGCGAAACAGCCACAGTCGCATCAAAATACGCGACGAATATTGATCTGAAACTATCCAAGTTTGCGGACTTAGATTCCATGAGTGAGAATAACTCAGCTCCCAACCACAAGCGCGCATGGCCGATCAAGTCCGGCAACGTGTCATCAGTGACCGACTTTAGAATTCCAGGAATGCACTGGCTCAGCGTTTGGACCGTTTCCGAACGGACCTGTGAAACCCGCTCAAGTGACCTTGAGGCATTCCACTCGTGCCACGGCGCCTCGGTATGGTGCCGCTGCTTAAGTGCCTGGTAAGTTTCATCTAGTGCATGCAACTGGTTCTTAGCTTTGCTACACGCTTCGACAGCACGCTGAAGCCAAACGCTCGCCTCGATCGGTCGGTGCGCGACAAGGAGCTCCTTGGGAGGTCTAGCGAAAAGAGAATCGAGAGTCTTGACAATTGTCAGAGCCATCATTCGGACGAAATCCGCATAGTTTCCGGCGACAAGTTGCTCAATGTACCAGCGCTGCGATAAGACGCTGTCTTCAACCGAGCGTTCAAACTCGATCCGCTGCAGTAGGTCCTCGATCGCCGGAAGCACTTGGATCGGAACGTCACGGTGATGCAGCATCCTGCTATCGCCGGCGAGGATGTCAGTCGCGATCAACAGGCGATCCTCAACCGGAACCGCGCAAAATGTCTGCGGAGCGTTTAAGATCGGCGACAGTGCTGTCACACACGCGACATCCACGACTTGAAGTCGGGCAAGCAGATTCTCAGTGTCTGTGTCAACAAGCCACTTAACCACCGCTTTGCAAACGGTTGCCGCGAGGTCACTGGCTTCTGCGAGCTGAAATTGAGTTGCACGGACCGTTGCAGTCGCGTTGAAATCCAGCAGTTGCGCGACGACGTCTTCAATTGTTCCCCGCGATAGCGCATGGTGAAAACAACGAATTAGCGTCTCGTCACCTTGCACTTCGATAAATTGGTGGTCGGGGATCGGTGGTGCCGCCGGAACAACCCCCGTTCTTAACGCGATCTCGGCCTCGGTTCCCATCCCAAGGTGAAGCCTCGCGAATTGTGCTTTCCGAGCGAACCAATGACTGTCGCTGGGGATAGCCGTCTTGTTCTGAGCATAATACCGCAGCAGCCGATGAATCGAACTAGCGATATCTTGGACTGCCCCTCGCATGCTCGGATGATCATCCGCAACCGCAGAATCAACGAGCTCATCGATCACTTCGAGTTGCTGAACCGCAACGTTCCTTGCATGTGTCTGGAACGATTGATCCTTCCAATTGTAACCGGCCGGCGTCACGCTCTTCACTGCAACGGCAAATGCTCGTAGTGGGTAGCCCATGAGCATCGCAGGACTGAAGAGTGCAAAAGTCCGTGCTCCGAGTGCGAAGAATCCAAGAATCCCAATTGCAGCAAGCACGCCGATGTAAAGAACCGCGAGAGCAGTAGGCTGGAACCCGAGTGACTGCGCAACGAGCGCGATCACGCAGACTGCCGTCAAATGCGCCAGCATCCGCAGATATCGCCGGTTCAGGTCATCGTACGCGATCAAAGCGCGCACTTCGGTCGCAAGCTTCGCGTAGCTCGTGCTGGCAACTACGCTAATGCCTGCGAAGAAGAGCGCTAACATGGCAGCTGTGGCCTGCGCGATCGTACCAATCATCGAGGCATGCACCTCTCGATCCACAACCGGCAAGGTCGGCAAACTCGGAATCGTTGCTCGTACACGTGTGTAGCCGTGAGTTGCACCAACGAGGAGAACGAATACCGTAACAGCTGAGATTAGCGGGAATAGTGAGAGCTTCACAACTGCGATCAGAGACCGTCCACCCAGCCGCGCCGAACGTGACCGCTCATCATGCAAGTACTTCAGGCGCCGCCCCCAAAACTTCCGGCGGGCTACAAAACCCGATAGCCAAACGCCGAACCGGGAGCGGCGAAGCAAGAATGAAGTGGTTCGAACATGACGGACATATTGGCTCAACGACAGCATGACCGACGCAACCGCGGACCCGCGAAGCTTCAGCAACAGGTAGGCGGGCGAATCACTCGGTTTGCTTCTTGACGAGTTGTTGCCGGCATTAGGCACGGACGGCCACCTCCATCGTGCGTTGTCCCTGCCCGCGGGGAACGTAATCGTTCTGAGTCATCCAGTCGACACATTTCTCCACCTGTTCCGGAGTGAATCGATCTTTTTTAGACGGGTGCCACGCGAAGACGCCATTGATGATCGCTTGAATCGTCGGCTCGGCTCCGTCGAGAAGCAAATCGTTCCAAACTGCGTAGGTCGTTGCAAGCAGTTCTGCCTGACGCGTGTCCATCTTGGCCGCGTCAGCGAGGAGCCGATCCATTTCGTTCACGCGTTGTCCCAGAATCGTGCGGGCGGCTTTGCATCGATCCGCTATCTTGGTCCCGGGCTGATACTTCACGCCGAACATGCCTGTGTCGCGCGTCACAAACCAACGCTGTTTCTTCGCCAGGCTCTCGGCCTTGTAGATTTCTTCGTCGAACGGACCTGCGGCCTGACGTTTGAAGGTGAACTCCAGGTCAACGCCGACATGGGATTGCGTCAGGTGCAGAACCTTTTCCATCTGCGTCCGGCCGAAGTCCTTGCACTTGTGCAGCCGATCAACCGCGTAGGACATGATCGCGCCACGAACGAAATAGATGCCCTTCGTGTGCGTTCGTTTCAGCGCTTCTTCGTCGGGCTTTCGCGGTCGGCGAGTAGACTTGGCAACAGTGATGTGCGCGGGCAGCGCGATTTCGACCGCGTCCTTTCCTTCGAGAACAACCGGCGCGTCAGCGGCGTCCTGTGCTACGAGGCGACCAGAAAACGCTCGCTTGAGAATGCTTTGCCGCAAACCCTTAGAGAGCCGGAGGTCACGTTCAATTGACTGATGAACTTGCCGCGATTTGACGGAGGCCACTTCGACAAGCCGGATCAAAACTTCTTGCTCGTTGATTGGGGGAAGTGGGACGCAAATCGACGCGAGTTGCGGCTGCGCAATTTTCCAAATCCCGGCGGTAGTTTTCACTCGTTTCTCGACCTGCCGACGCACCAATCGTGATTGCCACAGAGTTGGGAGCAGACCTGTCTTACCAATATTGTCGTTCAAGCGAACGCGCATCATGGTGTCGGGGAAGACGACGGCCATTGGAGGTGCCTGTGCAGGCGTGCCGCGCCCAACGAGGGCCAGACTTCCATTGCCACGGGAGACATAGAAATCCCCGGCACGTATCGACAGGTCGTTGGCAACCTCCTCATCAATGGGAATGTATCGAACTTCCTTGTAGTCAAAACCCGCATCAGTCATCGCACTCAAGCGAAGGGCCGGAACGCCAGGTGGTTCATTCGATCCCTTGATGGAAATGCCATTGCAGATCGGTTCGACAATCAGCTGGTCAACGGTCGCCCAACACCACTCCGCTGGCAGCTCGGGAAGTTCCGAAGCGTTCGGCGCGGCAGGCTCCTCGTACCGATCCTTCCAATTCTTCGGCGGGTCTTTCTTCTGCGTCTTGAACTTGGCGAGCTGCGATTCTTCCCATCGGCGGCGGCGGTCTGTGAGGATGCGTTTCAGCAGGTCGCTGGCCGACTCCGTGGATTTGTTCTGCTTTCGCCAGGCTGCGGTCAATCGGCCTTCGACGGCGGCCTTGAGCACGGATGCACGGTAGCGGTCGAGATTCCGACGCACCCGCTCCAGCAACGCCACGCCTTTGTCCAGATCGCTGAACAGCTCGTCAATCTTTTCAAGGATGCGAATCTGTGCACCGTGCGGCGCGACAGGAAGATCAAGCTCCTCGAGAAAGAACGTCGGCACACGCATCTGACCTGCCGAGCCGGTCATGCGAGATCGAGCCAATCGACGAAATGATTCCTGCGAGAGAAAGCGGCTGATCCAAGCTGCCTCGATGTTTCGTTTGGGGCGGATGACGTGAAACTCGGTCGATCCGAAGCCGACATCGTGAGGCAGCTTTGGGACGACGCACACCTTCCCGTTTTCCATGCAGGGCGTGATCTTGGCAAACAGAACATCGCCGGATTGAAAGTTCGTGTATCCTTTCTTGACCTCGCCATAACGTCGGATGACTGGCCGCGCCAGTCCGCCGTGCTGCTCTTCTACAGCTGCCATCGGCGCAAATGTCACGGGCGACGAATCGCCCACGGAGCCACGGGCCAACCCAGGATTGATCTCCGCGATCTGCGGTAGCAGCGGACGCTGCCAGCCCAAAGGAAGTTGGTCTCGGTTCCGATCATTCATGGGAAACGCTTACCCGAGTTGCGCCAATTGTTTCTGAGATTCTTCGATTTCACTCTTCAGGCGTGAAACTTCGTTTCCAATTGGATCGGGATCGCGCGGGCGTGTGAAGGTCGTCTTTCGTGACCGCTCCAGGGTCTCGATTCTTCTCGTGTTGTACTCGATCAGGAAACGAAGCCGGTCCTGCTCCGTGCCGGTCTTCGTAGCGGCAGCTAAGAGCGCGAGTGCATCCGCGATCTGCGCCTGTATCCGTGTCGTCTCTCCAAGAACCTCGGCGAGGGTGTACTGGTCGTTGGCTTGATCCTGCAGCTCCTGATGTGCGCGGCGTTCTTGCTTCCTAGACTCAAAAACTTGAAACATCAGCGCGGTCGCTACCAGGATTGCGGACAGGCCGCTGAACAATGCGTTGAGGCCGCCAAACATGTCGCCGAAAATCCCCGGATTCTGAATCGGGCGCGTTGTCGGAGTTCCATTCTCTTGAAGGTTCGGAAAGACCGTGGGAACCACGACGAGATTTGCGAGCCAAAGGACGATCATCCCGACAGCCAAACCAATCGTCCAATTTTTCAATGCCGAGAGCTGTTTCCCTTCCATCGATTCCGCGTCGGTGACGACTTGTCTCGTTTCTTGCGTCATTCGCGTGCTCCTATGCCACCAACTTCTCGTTCAGTTCCGCTATCAGCATGTCCAACTGGTCGCCGAATAGCTGATGCGCTTTGCCAAGATTTCCCTGCTGCGCAAACCATCCGCTTTGGAAATCTTCGCGCTCAATTGCAACGCTGGTCGCGATGTGCTCGGCGATCTTGTCGAGCCATTGTCGCTGATCCTTCGTGAACATCGTGCCGGCCGCCTGCTGCTCGTCGAGCCATCGGCGATATCGCTGCGTGACAACCGACTCGAACGGCGTCAGCGGCTCGGCCGGATCGACGGTGTGCAGGATGAGCGAAACGATGTCAACGAGCTGCCTGCCGCCGCTGCCCTTGACCTTCGATTTCTCTAACGCTTCGTAGGCGAGCCAAAGGTCTTGGGGCGTGAGGTTCAAGGGCGGGCGTTGGATACGCTGCGCCAGGTCTTTCACGTCCTCAAATTTGATCTTGTTGGCGAAGCGACGGGAATAAATGAGCTGAAGCGCAATGATCTCGGCGCGGTTGTCCTCGATCCACTGCTTGAACGACTGGACTTTGCCCTTGGCTTTGTCGAGAGCGGCCTGATCGAACCCGGCTGAGAGAACATCATCCATGCTAATGCGGTCTATGGTCTGCTCGTTCTGTTGCAGGATTTCGAGCAGGCGGCGACGGAACTGCGGCTTGAGCACTGGCGCAACGGCAGCACCAACGAGCTGCTGCGTCGATTGCTGGAGCTGTTGTGGCGTTGGTTCTGCGTTCTCAGGCAGACCGCAGGCGGCTATCTGCTCGTCGGGGTCGATGGATTTCAGCAGATTGCCGGTGATCGCGGCAAGATCAACGCCTCCCGCAATCTGTTTCAATTCTTCGCGCTGCTCGTCGGTGATTTGCTGATCAGCGCGGGCAAGTCGGGCTGCGAGCGTGGATAAGGCATCAGGATCGGCCCCGCCCATGCCGACGTATTCCAGGACTTTCTTCAAGCTGACGGTCGGTTGGCGGTCGAGCGGCGCGTTCTCGCTCTTGTCGTGCTCGCAGACGCCAACCGCATCGACAATGACAAAATGCGTTTTCGCATTGGCGTCGGGCGTGACCGCCTTGAGGTCGTCGGGCTTGATGACGCGGACGCCGCGACCTTTCATCTGATCGAAGAAGTTCTGCGAGCGGATGTTCCGCATGAACATTACGATTTCCAGCGGCTTCACGTCGGTGCCGGTTGCGACCATATCAACCGTAACGGCGATACGCGGCATGAAGCCGTTGCGGAAGGCCGTGAGAACATCCCCAGGCGTCAGGTTCGATACTTTTTCATACGTGATGATCTCGCTGGTCGTGCCATCCGCGTTCTGCTGCGATTTCTTGATGCGGATGAAACCCGTTTTGTAAGTGATCTTCTGGCAGAAGTCGTTGCCGCGCCCGAACTCTTCACGCACGATCTCGACGATATCTTCGGCGTGGCTGTCGTCCTTGGCGAAGATGAGGGTCTTTGGCACTTCGGTTCGGCCGGGAAAGATTTCGGTGAACAGTTTGTCGTGGAAAGTTCGTATGACGGTCCTGATCTGATCGACGGCAACCACGTCCTTGTCGAGTTGATTTGGAGCGTAAACGAAGTCATCGTCGAGAAGTTCCTGCCGCTTCTTTCGCGTGATGCGGTCGCGCCTATCAACGTAGTTGCCGGACTCGACCGTGCTGCCTGCTGCGGTAATCTTCGTGTTGATGCGATACACGTCGTAGTTGACGTTAACGCCATCGGCCACGGCCTTGGCATGGCCGTATTCCATGACGAGGTTGCGATTGAAGAAACCGATGGTCGCCTTCGCCGGCGTCGCAGTGAGGCCGATGAGAAAGCCGTCGAAGTATTCGAGCACCTGCCGCCAGAGGTTGTAAATCGAGCGGTGGCACTCATCGATCACGATGAAGTCGAAGGTTTCGATTGGGATGTTGGGATTGTACTTGACCGGTACCGGCGGCGCGTTGAACGGCTGGTGACTGTCGAACATCGACCCTTGCTCGTTGGCGGCGTCGAACTCCGGTTCGCCTTGCAGCATCGAATAGAGACGCTGCACGGTCGTGATGCAGACACGACTGACGGAATCGATGCTGTTCGTGCGAAGGAGTTGAATGTTGTAGATGTCGCTGAACCGCCGGCCGTCGTCGGGCGGTCGGAACTGACTGAACTCCGTGTTGGTCTGATCGCCGAGGTTTGAGCGATCCACGAGGAACAAAACGCGCCTTGCATCACCATGCTTGATGAGCCGGTAGATGAAGTTGGCGGCGGTGAAGGTTTTGCCACTGCCGGTACTCATCTGAATTAGAGCGCGCGGTCGAGCAGCGGCGAGAGAGCGTTCCAGCTTGGTCACTGCTTCGACCTGCGCGCTCCACATCGCGCCGGGATCGAGAGCGGGCAGTTGACGCAGCCGACCGCGAAGTTGCGCCGGTGCGTTTACGAACTCAAGCAACGTCTTTGGCTTATGAAAATGAAAGACATCGCGGCTGCGCGGGTCGGGGTCGAGGTTATTCGTGAACCGAATCTCCTCCCCTGTACTCTCGTATGCGAACGCAAGAGGGCGGCGATACGCAGGCAAGTTATCCGGCAGGCCATCAGAATATCGCGCGGATTGCAGCTCGACACCCGTAAGCGTGTGGCCAACGGGTTTGGCCTCAACGACGCCGATGACCTTCCGATCCACGTACAGCAGGTAGTCCGCGAAACCGAAGCCCGATTTCATCGGAAATTCGCGCACGGCAATACCGAACCCTGCGGTCAGGTCAAGATCGTCTCGGTTTTGGACGATCCAACCCGCCTGCGCGAGCTTCTGGTCGATGAGCAGCCTGGCTTTTGCCTCTGGCGACATTCGCGCTGTCCAGGAAACGACCGCAATTGCATTGCCGAGAGGATGATGTGAGCGCGCTCAGCCCAGCCTTCGGTCGACGGTATCGTAATGTTAGAGGCTACTTGCACCAAATCCCCGCTGAAAGATCCAGATCGCCATGCCTCTCCGTTCAGCGGTAATCGGCGAACAATTCCGGCCGCGTAAGCATCAGAATCGCCAACCTCGCTGCAACCTTGGTCATTTCGTTTGCGTGTTCTCGGGTGCAGTCAAGCGCGCCATTGTGGTGGCCTAACTCATGGATCAGCAAATCGACGTGCTGTGCGTTTGTTGCCGAGGGGTGGTTGAACCATTCCGGACCGAGCACCCCTACGTTGATCGCCAGGTCTATCGCATCGGCACCGTTTGGCCCGCAGCTTGCGGCGTTCGTCACGGACGGACTGTTTGACCAGGTCCACGACGCGATCGACTTGTTAAGAGTTAAGCGGCACAGCAGCTCGGCAAACTGCCGAAACCTTCGCATACCCGCCGTGATTCGCTCTTCGGGTAGCGGTGTTGTGGTTACATAATGCTTTGGCCGCAACTGGTTAGCGCTCGGGATGGCGCCCACCTCTTTCAATGCTTTCCACGTTTCGAGATCGAAGGCATTCGGCGGCACGGGCGTGTGTCCCTCTGCAAAGAGTTCGCCACCAGCCTCGCGGTTGAAGTCGATGACGTACCGTTTCTCGCCGAAACGTGCGCGCATCAATGTCACGCGCGTTTCAGGTTTGGCAGCAACAATTCCATCCGTAACCCCCTTGTTGGCAGCGTCTGCGGGAGTCAACAAATCGGCCGTGACGTCCAGCGCAGCGCCGCGGAGTCTTTTGAGATAGCTCGGGTGAACGTTGTTGCGATTGATCGGCAGCGGAACACGCTGCCGCACGTCGTAGTGGAACACGTCGCCGGTCGCCACGACCGGTATGCCGAGCTCGAAAATGCTGGCAACTTCACCCGCTTTTACCGCGTAGATGTCGATTCGGGTTTTTCTTTCTGTTCGTCTGAGGTCGCCACTCTCATCGGCGTACTCGGTCGGCAAGGTCGTTTCGACAGTCCGGACGGGCGTGCGGCTGGGTATTGCATGGCCGTTAAATGTCAGTGTGACGCTCTCCGGAACGAGAATGTGCTTGAGCCGTTGGCACGCCTGGGCGTAATCCGCTTCGGTCGCCCTCAACCGACACTCGATGATCGTTCCTCTCTCAGTTGATTTGGAAGAACGTCGGCGCCGATCATTGAGAACGTCAAAAACGAGCGTGCCACTGGTGCTCGTAATGAACACTTCTTGGCATCGTGCAATCACCCACTTCTCACCGAAGCAGAATCGGCCCCGCTTCGTCGGATCGTCCTTTTTCTTCGAAGGGGCAAACACCGTGTACGCATCGCGGAGATCTTCGAAGCCGACCGGGCTGTCGTCCGTCACCCGCAGCAGATAGTCATGCCGGCCGAGGTGTTCGAAGTTCACGTCCACTCGAGAAGCATTCTCATCCAAGGCATTTGCAACGAGCTCTTCTACCATTCTGCTTACGGGTCGACCGGCAAACACCTGCCTGAAGCCTTTCGTGTTCAAGTCAAATATCGCCATATCCTTGTCCTGCGACTTCCTGCGTCGTCTTGGAAGTTATGGTGACATCGACCGCGATGTAGCCTGAGATGCGTGGTGATTACCGGATCGATTTGGTGCAATCTGAATCGTCCGTTTCGAGGCGGACGGTTGTCAGACTAGACGAACAACGTCAACTGGCATCGATCACGTCGGGTTGCTTCAGCGTCGTTGCGGCTACCAACCGCATGCGGCGTTCGCGGGCCTCACCAGCCTGATTTGAAGCAGCCCGTAGAGCATGGCGCGCCGAGAGGTGCTCACCATGCTCGACGAGAGCTCACGGAACTAATCCTGATTCAATTGAGTCAGTCAATCTCCGTGTTTCTACTCGATGTTGTTTCTCCCGATGAATCGGGGGCGACGGAGACAGACCATCGGCCGAGGCGACTGCCTCCACCGATGGCCGCAAGACTTGAAGCGGGTGACACTTCAGTAACGGTTCACAAGACCTACCGCTGAAGCCAATCCCCCGTGCGGGACGAGGGTGTCCAACCGGACGCTCGCGCAACGCACGCCGGCGTGGGGAGCCTGGGCGCAGCAATGCGTGCCGGCCGGACTTTCACGAGTCCGGGTACTGCGTGAGGAAGCAGCCTGTTCATTGCGAACAAGCCACTCCATCAAAGCGCGGACGCGAAGAGCTCAACCATGAAAGGCCCGAAAGGATGAGAATCCCGACAGGGCTTGCCGGTCAGCGAAGTCGGAGACGGTGCCGAACCGCGTGAATGATCGATCGTCGAGGATAGGGGAAGCTTGCACGTTCGTACCCCGAAAGCCCGACACGCCTGAAGCGTGACGGGGTGACTGCGCCGCCGGCGGAAGCCGCGGACGTACGACGATGGTCCAGCTTCGAGCGAATCGAAGCGAGCGACGTGACCGACTTTGCGACAAGTTTTGGCTAATCCGGGAATCTCTGCAGCGGCCGGGCGTGGTGCGCCCGGCATCGCGGCGTCGTGGCCGCGAGAAGTTACCGCCGCAGAGAGGGAGTGTGTCCTGAGTAGGAGAGGGCCGGGAGGCCCGCCGGTCCTGCTGCAAGGCAGTGGCAGAACGGTCTGGTCGTCGGAGTAACGGGTGGTGCCGACTCCGCAGGCAGCTTTTGCCGCCAGCGACGAAAGGGATGACGGGCGTAAGTAAAGCCCGACGTGATCGATGGCCGCAAACCCCGGCCCGGTGGCGCCCTGAAAAGCAGGTGCATCATCGGGCCGGGCGTGCGGTCCGAAAGGCTGTTGCACGTGGTCAAAGTCGATCGCTCCCTGGCGGGAGCGGTGGACTTTGGCGACGCGATGACAACGGACAGGCGAGGTGTACTCGCCGTCCGGCAGAAGGTTCTTGAGCGCGACCGCCATAATTGGGCGACTGCAATAAAGAATGTGCCCGCGAAGCGGGCCGATGTTGCAGGGGCACTGTCGGCGGTCGCGCAGGGAGGTGCTCTAAGCAAAGGATTTGGGCTTTAGGACGTTGTGCCCGTGCAATACAACGTCCACCATTAACCGCGCATAACAACCGGCATGACGGCCTTCGTGGCAGATTCGGTGAGCGCTTTCGTGAGGCGGCTGGCAGTGAACCTGATTCCCAATGGTTACTGGTTCTATGTGTCGGGAAGCATCCCGGTCGACAAGGACCCGCTAACAGTCGATGCGAAGTTCATCGAGATGCATGATCTCAACCAGTCCAAACACGCACGCTACCGCCGGCGCTTGGCCGGGCAGGCTTCGGTGGCGTACGTACGGTATGAGCAGGAGTTCATCCTGCTCGCGACCCACGGCGAACACGCCTTCTTCGAACGCGAAGCCGGGCAGATTCTCGACCTCCGCCGCCGGCCGGTTCGGTTTCATGGGTACTCGATCAGCTACCGAAATGGGCATGCGTCGGTGCGGATTCATACCACCGAATACACTCGATTGCAGCGATATCTCGACAAGCAGTCTGTAGACTGGTCCGACCTGAAGCTTCAGCACGCTCTTGACTCACTCGGCTTTGACCCGTACGCGCCGGTACGCCAGCAACTGGCGGGTCTTAAACGTCGTATTCAACGTCGGCGGTGGGCGTGCCGACCTCGGCTCGACAATTGCCGTGACCTCGACTATTAGGCATCTCACATGAAAATTGCGCATATGTTGACGGCACCCCTTGCCACCTACTGCTGAACGTGTCGTAGCCTTGCCATCTTCTCGTGATCGCACACTGCCCAGTCCAAAGATTCTTGTCCACGACGAATTGGTTGGGGGTAGGCTGTGTCAGTGACCCGCAGCGGAGTTCGGTCAATGTCTTGGCCGTGGGTCGCACCAGACGACTTTGCCGGTCTTCACCCAGAAATGACAACGGCATTCATTGGCTTGATGAACAGAGGGCTCCAGGCTCGCCCGGTGGAACCAGTCGAACCAGACCCGCCAATGCGGCCGACGTTGCTTCGACAAGGGAAGCATCACTTTCTCACCGCACCCGCCCGGACATCGCATGCAAGCCCACTTCTCGATGGCGCCATCTTTGACCACGACCAGCAAGCCAGGCTTGAGATCTTCTGGCGACGGATGCTCGGAGGCAGTCCGTGCAATCAGATCCGGCTTGTCCAGAATGTGAAGCTTGACCAGTAACCAGTAAATTGTGCGTCGAAACATGAATCACCCTGTCCGATCCAAAAACAAGCCGTAGTCACCCCGCCCCCAGTAATCCTCCCCGCCACAGATCGGACAGCCGCCATTGGGGCTGGCGCCGGGTTGCTTATCCTCGCACAATGCATACTTGCGCACGCGGTGGGAAGGGCTGGCGAGGCGATACCCCGTCAGCTGATGCAGCAGTTCATCAATTGCCATGCACGCAACATCCGTCGTGAATACGACCACCGAGGGATCCGGGCTCCCACCGCCGCGGACATATTGCTCCCCTTCTTTTCGCCGGCGGGCGTACTCATCCGGATCCAGACGACGGAGCTGATCGGCGTAAGCGTCGTGAACGTCGACGATCTCGCGGCAGAGCAAACACTTGCGGCCAGGTGCGAGCACCGTCACCCGCCCTGCAGCTTCCAAGATTCGCGGCGGCACAGTGTCATCGACATCGATTTGAAAACCCATATCGATAACCAGCACCAGGTAGAAATAGGCGAAGCGGTTGAGCAGCAGACGCCCGTCCGCATCATCCGTGCAGCCGAAAATGACGTCACACGATTTGAGGGCATCACGCGTTTCAGCGTCGCCGACCCATTGGCGGCTCGTTGCGACTTGGATATCCAGTCCCAGCCGCTCAAGCTCCCGCCGCAGCACGTCCACCTTGGGCGTACGATCCTTCACATCCTGCATCGTCGGACCGTGCAGACGATTCAAGTTTGTCTTTTCAACGATGTCCGGATCGATGACGAAGAAATGCTTCACACCCAGGCGTGCCAGGAGCATGGCCGTTGCACTGCCGGTGGCGCCGCAACCGATGATCCCGATCCGCAGGTGCTCCAGATCGGAGTTCAGGGTATCGCCAAACGCCAACGCCTGCCGAGCCAATGTCTCGGAAGACTTTCCCTCGCCGCGGCCAGGGAAATCGATGAGGAACCGCTCGCCGACGACGTTGATCGCCGAAAGCGATTCGTGTGATTGCTCATCAATCCAGACGCGGCCGAACCGCCGGCCGGCTCGCTCATACACCACGCTCAACACTTCGACCGCTTTGCCGTTGCGATTCTGAGCCAGTTGCACTAGCGCGGGCTCCTCAGCGTCATCAACCGCGGAGAATTTTGTTTGCCCCGCGGGATGAGAATGCACGACGGCCAGCGTGAGATTCTCATCCCGGCAACGGCGAAGCAGTCTCACAAAGACTTCCGTCTTCGCGTTCACATGCACCGTCGATGACGAAACAATTAGCTCAGCATCGAGGGGCACAACGTCACGGGAGAGATACCGCCGTGCGGGCTGGCCGTGCCACGGATCCTGCGTTACGTCACAACGCCCGCACAGCACATACGCAATCTGCTCATGCCCGTTGTCGGGCATCAGCAGGCTGAGCAGTTGCTGGTGATGCGTCTTCTGAAGGGTAAGAGTGCGTCGCATTACGATTCACCTCGCAGGGCGGAGTCGATGCGGCGAAGCATGGTCTGGATGCAGTCACGGCCGGCGCGCCACTCCTCATTATGACGGCTCCAGCGTTGCCAGTTGCGGCCAGCGAAACTGAAGGCCTGATCTGCCTTCTCCGGATAAGCTCCGGTCGCCTTGAGCGTGAGCCACGGATCCGCAAAAAACATATCGGGTGCCGTGTCCGGATAGCCACGCGGCAGGACGACCAGGATGTCAGCCGTTTCGACTTGAAAACGCCCCAGGGGCAGCGGATAGTTTTTGAAAACAATCCCCTTCTGCTCACCCTGTGCAACATCTTCAGTCACCAGCTCGTGCTCTGACACGTAGCGACGGTCGGCGGATGGAAGGACGGTGGAATTGCAGCCGGCATTCGTGTCATCGCGGCCGGTGTAAAAGCGCTCGATGCCTGCCTCCGACAGATCCACCCACTGGCCGACCTCGAGCTTGAGATCCTCCTGGCCGCGGCGTTCGAGCCAGACGCGGTATTTCGGCTTGTTGTCGACGCCAGCGAGCTTACGCAGCGTGGTTTCCGTGATGCGGGACATGCCCCAGTCCTGGCGCTGGCCATCCAGCTCAAAGCGAAACGAACGGTCGGACAGGAAACTGATGAAGCGCTCCTTGCCGTCACCACGCACATCCGTTGTTTCTTCCAGGCTGATATCTTCCAGCAAATTGCCGGGAAGCAGCTGGTAGAGCAGATGCTCTTCGATTGGACTCTTGCCGGCGGCCACCAGAATCTGGCGACCAGTCGGAACCGGATCCAAAATGGTGTATTCAACGTCGTCGACCACAATGCGGAAACCTGCACGACTGGATTCATTTTGATTTGTCATAGTTCGATACCTCTTTCTTGAGACCAAAAAACAAAGACTGCCACGAGCCTTCATCAGCAACTCGTCGCAGTCCCGCGAATCGAACCATCAACACAAAATATTTTCCTTAATCATCGTACCGATCGTCGTCGTTACTCTCGGGCGTGAGGAATGTGATCACCCGGCCGAAGTTAGACAGGAGCACAACATCTTCCCAAAGGTCGCAGCTGCTACGGCTGTTAAACCACACGCTGGAATCCACAGAGCCGCCGGCTTTCGGATTTTCAGCAGAGAGTTTTCCGGCCGTCAGCGAGCGCGCGGTCACGGATTGTGTTGGCACCTTCCCACCGCGTTCGATCCAGCCCATCCCTCGCGTGCGAAGTGCTTCGGAGGCAAGCGACGTAACAACTTTCCCGCCTTCTGAAATCACCATGCAGCACGGTTCAAAGTCCAGCTCGATATAGCGGATGATCGTGCTGGTGAGTGAAGTCTCAAAAGCATCGCGTGCCAGACGGCTCAGGTCATCCAACGTGCAATTGCCGCCAGAACAGGCAGAAACTTCATCCTGGAACAAATCACGCGGCATCAACAGATACGCAGCGAATCGGTCGGCCTCACGCTCCCGTTCCTTTTTGGAAGTGAAATCCGAAGTCGAACTGTGCCACTGACCAGAGAGCAAATATTCCCGGTGTGGCGGCAGATAGAAATGACCCAACTCGTGAGCAATCGAAAAACGCACCCGACCCGCCGTCCGGAATGGCGGCTCTTCCTGAGCGTAGAACAGATAGAAGTCTCCCTGTCCATCCGTGCGACGGTATTCAATACGGCCGTCAAAACAGTTGTCGTATCTTCCCGGGAGGAGAGCGATTTCCTCTTCCTGGGCGATATGCAACGGATCAATGGGCAAGGAGGTTTGAAGATTGAGACTTTCGAGGACGTCGTCGACAACCCGCTCAATCTCGTCGTTCGTCATCGGCATCGCGCTGTTCCTCCGACTCGTTCTTTTTACGGTTTGCCTCCTCGGCTTTCTTCTTGATGTTCTCTTCCATTTCTGCTTTTGCCTTGTGCGACAAATCCTGGGATTCGTCCGCGCGATTCATCGAAGTCGAAAGTTCATGCGATCCAGTCTTGGCGTTCTTCTCAGGCTTCTGCCGGGTGCGAAGCAGTGACTTAATGTAATCCTTCCCCCCACTGTCGAGCACCGCGTGATCTTCTGGGGTCAATGCCTCAGCCATCTTCTTCAGATCCGGAATCTTCTCGTCGCACAAATCTTTTGAGAATGCCGCCAAGGTCAGTGCATCTAAAGCCCGCTCTTCCCGGTCGTTGGTGTTGTCCGTGCTACTCATTGTCATCCTCGCTTTGAGGGGCGATGATCCCTTTTCTTGCCAGCATGTTCCTGATTTTCCTTCTGCCTTCCTGCAAACCGCGCTTCACCGAAGCAAGCGTTTCTTCAACGCCTGTCAGGTCGCTCGTGAACTTCCGCAACTGCTGCATATCAGCACTCTCCGGGAAGTTGTTGATATAGGCTTCCAAGGCCACCTTCTGCTTGGGCGACAACTTCGACACCTCGTCCAAGATCATTTCTAGTATCACCTGGCGATCTTCTGCTTCACGTTGTCGCCATTTCTCATTGACTTGCGTATCTCTGAGTGTCTCACCCACGATCTGCAGCCGCTTTTCATTCGATTTTTTCTTGCGGCGGAGGTCAATGCCGTTTGTTTGGATGATCCGGCACAAGTCGCTGAAGACCCGCCTCGTACCGTCGTATTTGCCCGATTTGACTTCCGCATAGAACTCCAAGAGCGTTTCCGACCAAAGGTCTTTCAGATCCTCAGCCGACATCCCGGGAAAATGATTTCGCCGCAACCAGCCGCAAATGGGCTTTTGGTACTGCGCGTGCAGGAGCTCAAACCCACGCTCAATCTCATCCTCATTCCCGCAGGTTAAATGCAGTCTGATTTCATCATCTATCTCGTCGTCACTCATGAATTGATTCCCCAAGATCAACGTGGTTACTTCCACCTCGTAGCCAATGGGTGCGGCGAACCATGGAATTATAAGATTTTTCTGGCTTTTGTCTGTAGCCCGCGCAAGCCGTTTACGGCCCTTGGGGAGCACAGCGCAGGCAGCCTGACATTCGCGTGCATAAGGCGAACACAATGAAACAAAATCTGCCTACTTGTTTAGACTGCCACAAAGATGGACGCGAATCACACACTGTACGGAGGGCAGCTCGTCAGCGTCTGAAGACCTTCGTCGAGGTGTCGTTCGCACATATCAAAGCTAGGACTCAGTTTCGCGACGAGAGGTGGTCGCCGGTGGTGCATGGCGAACTCACCCAACAACAACCTATGCCTTTACCAACTCCAGCAACCGCCCTGCCTTCTCGTCCGCCTCCAGCCGGTCACCGGCATTCTTGAATTCACCGGCCAATCGCGTGAGCGCATCGACCAGTGAGAACACCGTGAAGCGACCCTGTTCTCTGGCCATCGCCAGAGCGCGCTTGCTCAAGTCACGCGGGATGCCGTGTTTGGCCATCACTTTGGCGACCTCCTCGGCGTCGTTGCCGAGTCGCGCCTTGAAGGCGTTGGCCATCACGCGGGCGAACCCGTCGCGGCGGGCGTCACGCTTGGCGACCAGCGACTCGATGTGACGTCGGACCTCCGACAGGCACTCGTTCACGTTGGCCGTGTGCTTGCGCGAGAAGTCGATCACTTCGACAGCGTCCCAGACGATGTGATTTTGGCACACCGCTTGGAACCAGAACGTCTGGAGCCCAACCGAGCGACAACCCACCTCGCTGTTCCATAGGAACAGCCCGGGAGCGAACGCCTCGGTCTTGCCGCCGTCTTCGAGCTCGACCCAGCCGGTCGGGTCGATCAGGAACACAAACATGTCCTGCTCACCGGCGTATAAGCCGGTCGCGCCGTTCATACCTGCCTGCGGCGGTACAAATTCGGTCGCGAACTCACGAACGATGTTGAGCAGGTCGAGATTGTGCAGCCTCGTATATGCCGGACCGTGGATGCTGCGGATGGTTTCTCCACGTTGCAACACCTGAATGGGCTTCTGCAATGAGGGAAGCGTTTCCTGCAGCACCAGCCTGGCCGTGCCCGGCGTGAGCCGATTGACCGTCTCCTTGGCCACACCTGCCAGACGGCAGAGCTGGCCGAAGCTCCAATCGTTCATGCTCAGAAGCGCCTCCTGCTGCCGGTCGTCATCGACGCCGAGCAGCAGCGAGCGACCGGGCGGACTCTGCACGTCGATCAGCCGAGTCCAGCGTTCGCTGCTTTCGGACTGAGCCGTACGGCAGTGATCGTAAAGACTCTGCAGGTCGGCGAAACGCTCGTCGTCCCTGCGTGTAAACAACTGACGGCTCGCGGCCGTGAGATTCTGTCGTTGCATCAGACACATCCTTTCGGGATTGGAAAAAACGAAGAAACAAAAACCTATTGCCATGCACCACCGGACTCCCGCCGCGACAATTGCGGCGGAAGCTCGGCGAGCGATCCTCTAACCCGAACCCGGTTGTCGGAGTGCCGCGCTGGGCGTACCACTCACGGGATGGGTTATGCACGCCATGAGACTGGACGTGACCTGGCCGATCGCAGTCGGCAGTGCGGACCCGGCCGCCGCGTTTCGCGCCGGGTCGCCAGTCGGCACGTCAGTGCCTGCCCGGAACCTTACCAGCGCCCGCCGAGCCCGGTCCTCGTCGTCCTGGGAGAGCACCTCGTACTTGCGTCGCCACACGGTCCACGCGAACAACCCACAGGCGTTACGCGTGCCGACGCGACGGGCGTGCAACGCCGCGGCGAAGAACGCCAATCGGTCGGCTTCGCTGTGTTGCACGAGCCCCCGCTCGGTCGCCTGTTCGAACAACGACGCCAACCGCCTGGCATCCTTCAAGTCTGCCGGCTTCACATCGCGAAGCGTGGGACCGACGCCGGTGCAAGCAGCAGTCGGGTCCGCCGACCGGGCGGGTTGCTGGTTACCAGATCTCCGTAAGGAGAGTTGATCGTGTTTTTCTGGGGGTGCGGATTCACTGCCCTTGAATGAGATTGGGGGTGCGGAATCAGTGGCATTCGGCAACGTCAAGTTGATGACTACCGGCGCCCCGAGTCGGTTGAGGCGAGATTGGTCGGCGGCGAGAACCACCAGAAATCCACGCTCGACCAGCGCTCCCCTCGCCTCCTTGACGCTTCGTTGGGCGACCCCGAACGACTCGGCAATCCATGACGCTTTGACGTATCCACCGGAACGACACAGTTTGTTTCGTAGGAACAGGCAACGCAGCAGGTGGCCCAGCGCCGTGGCGATGTAAGCCCGGCCGCGGGCCGACGCGAGGTGGCGCAGCAACGGCCTCGGGATGGGAACCCAGCGACCCTCGCACGGCAGCCCGCCTCGACCGCCGAGCATGCGGATGGACGCGGGCGCGCATTCGAGTAGGCCGGCCATTCGGAGCCTGGCGAACGAGCCGCGACACGTGCGTGCCCCTTCCCCGCCGACCAAACGCCGCAACTCCTCACGGCAGTACCGTGGTTGGCGTTTAGCGCCTGACGCCAGCCGGCGCTCCACCAGTTCGAACGCGGCGAGCCAGACCCGCAGGTCCAGCAACTCAATTCGGCCGTCACGCAGGGCCGTCCACGCCGCCCACAGCGCCCCCTCACGCACCAACACAAATCCGCCGGCCGGCTTGCTCGCCTCGACCCACCATGTGCGTCCCTTTGCCCAAGTTCTCGATTCCATACCCCTCCTGCGAATCTGAATGACAAGCGTCGAGTGTTGCACTGCGGTGCATCGCCGATTGACGGAGTTGTGGGGATTGCGCTACGTTCGATGCGTCGCCAGACGTTCGAGCGGTGTCGCTGCAGTCCCGCCGTCGCCGCGTGTGAAGAACCGGTCCGCGCCGGACCGGTTGCTCCCTCTGGTGCTATCTCGATTCCACGTTTGTTCCAGTCCTCCTCCGCGCCGTCGCGGTCATCGTTCATTCAACCCAAAAAAAGATTCCCCGGCCATGCCGATCGATTCGTCGATCACGGGGGACTCTCCAATCGAGGCAGGCCGTCGGGCGCACCATTGCACCGATTCAGGTCCTGACACAATCCCCAATCGTTTCGCGCAGTTGCGGCAAACGAGAGCGTGCGCGCTTCAAAGCATCATGGCCACAACGCAACGGCGCCCGAAGGCCACAGCGCATCATCGCTGCATCGTTGGAATGACCGCTTGCCAGCGGTAACGGAAGTGTGCAATGCTGCAACAACGCGGTCGGGCCACCGCGCCACCGGGCGTCAACGCGTTGTGGCGTTGACGCTCCAGATCGTTGTCCAAGGGGAGGAAAAAATGTTCGACACACATACACCGCACCACACAAAAGTCGTCGCGCTGGGGAATCAGAAGGGAGGGGTGGGCAAGACCACGAACACGGTGCACCTTGCCCGCGCCCTGGCCGAGCGCGGGCGGAAGGTTCTGGTGTGGGACCTGGACATGAACTCCGGGGCGACCAAGCACTTTGGAATACCGACCGACGCATTCATGGGGACGTTCGAAGTGCTCATCGGCGAGGAGGAGCCGCGGGACGTCGTGCTGACAAGCTCGGAGGAGGGGATTCACCTGCCCGAGAACCTGCACCTGATTCCGTCGCGGCGGAAGCTGGAAGCGATTGACGAGACGCTTGCCGCCCGAAACAAGTTCATCGCCCGCTCGGACGTGCTGCTCAAACCGATCGCCTCGCTGCGCGGGCTGTACGACTACATCTTCCTGGACACGGCTCCCAACGCGACCGCTCCGACGGTCGCCAGCTACAAGGCGGCCGACTGGTTCATTCTCAGCGCCATCCCCGATCCCTTCGCCGTCGACGGCTTGAAGGATGCGCTCCTGGACATCCACGCGGTGCAGCAGTTCGGCAACCCGCAACTGCGGATCCTGGGCGTGATTCTGTCTGCCGTCGACGAGCGAACGCGGCTTGCACGGACACTCAGCGACTATGTTGAACGGGCATTTCGGATGCAGGAGGACGCCGGCGAGTCGGTGCGTTTTTCAACCGTGATCCACCGTTCGACAGTGATCCCCGCGGCGCAGAAGGTCGGGCGGACACTCTTTGAAACCGAGCCGACGCACAAGGTCACCGCGCAATACCGCTCCCTGGCCAGCGAAGTCGAAGCACGCGTCGCCGCGGCGGAGGGCCCGAATCAATCCCCAGAAACGACTACTGCCACGGAGACTAATCGTGGGTAGGCGGCTATCGGCCGAGCGGCCGTACACACCCCTGGACGAATCGCTGATCACGCAGGTGCTTCAGCCGCCAGCGCCAAGTGTCTCTTCGGCAATCGTCAAGCCTCCCGGAGCACAGCTCAACGCGCCGGACGTGTCGTCAAACCCGCAAGCTTTTGAAGCATCGCATGCCGACTCAATCGCGCGCGCACCGCGGCGCGAGCCGCCGGCGTTGCCGCGGATGGACTGCACGCTGCGGCTGCGGGTGAGTCGCCAGGACAAGCGAGAGTTCGAAGCGTTCACGGCCCGTTTTGCCGCCGGCGTCGATGCTACGCTCAAACCCAGCAACGTCCTGCGGGCGATGCTCAGCGTGCTTCAGAATGCCGAGCCTGTCTTAGCGGACCTGACCCGTCACTCGACGCATTCGCTGCGACGTCCGCCCAATGACGACGCGGTCGCCTACGCGGCGTTCGAGCATTGTGTTGTGCGGTTGATCGACTCGGCGGTGCGGCGTTCCCCGCCGGTGCGATGATGGACGGAGCGGGAATGGGATGGGACGTGTCGGGTCTGCGGCCGGCATGGCGAACAACTCGGCGCCAAACAACCGGAGGAAGGAGGAAACGAACATGATTGAACACGCAGATCGAACCCAGCAGCAAAAGTCACCCACCCGCATCCGCCCGCCGGACGCATCCGAAACGACGCGCGACACGTCGCACGCGGACCTCTCGCGATCGCGAGCGCCGGCCCTGCCGCGGTGGCTCTCGCTCGATCAAGTTCGGAAGCTGCAACGCATGCGTCGCGAGACGGTTCTCGCCGCCATCGCAACCGGCGAACTCCCCTGCGAACAACGCGGCCGCATCCGTTACTTCCGGCTCACGGATGTTGAAGCCTGGGAAGCCAGCCGCCTCCGCCCCGACGCCCCCAAACCCACCGCAGCGCTCCACCCCGACCTCGCGGACCTGGCTTGACGGCCATCGTCCCTGCGCCATCTTCCCTCCAGGCAGTCTGTCCCGTTTTCCTCTACGCCACCGCCGGCTCGGTGAACCACATTCAGCTCCCGCCCCAACCAACGACCTGTACCCGTCAGCGACACGCTACCCTCACGGACACGCACCCCACAGGGATTGGAGGGGTAGAGGGGGTTCGCGGGGGAGAGGGGGCCTGCGTCTCCCCCGCGATCACTTCGACCGGCGCGCGACGCTTTGCGCGGCGCAAGTCGAAACTATGTCACACCCTTTCCTCAACGTTCATAACTCGTATCAGCCAGGTGCGGTGAGCGGAAAGGACAATCGGTGACCTATGGCACAACGTAACAATGACCAGCAACCCGCCAGCGAAGTCCCTCAACAGACGCCCAAGCGTCCGTTTCGGGAGTTTCGCTGCGGAGCGTTGAAGGCAGTCGTGTGGCAGAACGATACGCGGAACGGCGTGATGTTCTCGACACAACTCGTTCGGATTTACAAGGACGAGGCGGATGAGTGGCAGGAGTCCCACAGCCTGGGATTCGATGACCTCCTCCCCGCCGGCAAGCTCCTGGATACGGCTCACACCGTCATCATTCGGGAGATGCAGGAACGCGCAGAGCGTCAGCGGAATGCCGCCTGACGTTCAGGTTCGACTCAGAAGGTTCAAGCAAGGCCGCCGCACCTGGCCTTCATTTCTTCGTCGATGCCGTCCCCTGAACCGACGCATCGGCTTCCGCTGCGGTCGCAGCGGGTTTGACCGGATTGGCCGGGTTATGTATCGGCTGCGGCGCCGAGGTGGGCTTGCGGTCGATGTCTTCGGGGCGGTGCGAACCGTTGGTAAACATGGCGGTCTCCTCTTTCGGGCACGGCCCGAGCAACTGATACGTTCTTCGGTAGTACTTGACCAGGGCGTCCCGCGCCCCGGCGAACAATGCGATCTCAACCAGCAGTACGACAGCGTCGAAGCCGACGCCGATACGTAGCAATTCTTCCCGTTGGCCCAAGTACGCCAGCGGCATGGCCACGAGCACACCACCATAGAACTGGTAGAAGCGGTAGTGATGCTCGACCAGCAGGTCGAACGCGACGAGCTTCTCAGGAAGCTTGCGCTCGTCCCAGTCCGGCCGCCGGGTGCCCATCCATTCCAGCAGCGAATCGAGCAGACACCACCGAACACAGCCGACCATAAGCCCAGCCAAGGTCGCTGCGACCACCAGGTGCAGAAATCCGGCCAGCCCGGTGTCGGCATTCCCGGCTGCGTTGAACCACGCCGCCAAGACCGGCGCCTGCGGTGCCAGGCCCATCAGCACGACGAAGCCGGGCAGGACGTACGCGATGACAATGCCGAACCATCGGCTGGATATCTCCTCCATCAGAGCGACTTTGGCGGCCGTCGGCTTGCAGCCGACTCGGCCGGTTTTATGATCCTTGATCCGGAACTCGTGTCAAGCCCTTTGATCCGGAAACTGAATCAATGCCGACCAAGGCGCAGCATTCCCCGGCCTATCAGCCGCTCCCGGCGTTCCTCTCGGTACTGCGCGTTCAGGCCTGTTTGACGCAGCGGGACATCGGCAAGCGGCTGCGCCGGCCGCAGTCCTGGGTGTGCAACTGCGAGAACGGCAACCGTCGCGTGGACCTTGCGGAGTTCTGTCAATGGTGCCACGCCTGCGACATCGACCCGGTGGCCACACTGCGACGCTTTCTGCGCATGCGATAGGGGCTCCTTTCCTCGCAACATCGAAGTGATCCGCAACCCTCCGCCCGTTCCGCCGGACGGTAGGGTCGGGTGCCCTCGCGTCCGGCCGCCTGCGGCGGGTCGGCCGCTCGGCGAGAGCTGCGTCAAGGTCACCTCCCACACGAGGCGCGTGGGCCCCTCCTCTCCGAGGGGGTTCCACCTTGACCCACCCCTCGCCCGACCCATTCGTCCGGCTACACGGGCGGCGGGTTGATTGGTGATCGACGCAGCCCTTCATCCAGAGAAGGAGTTAGAAATATGACCATGGAATATGACAAAGCCGCCGTTGGCGAGGCACTGATAGAGCTCGGCAAGGTGATCATTGAAGGAACCGTTCACGCACGGGCAGCATGGCCGGACATCAGCCGCAGCCTGCAGCGATTCGAATGCCGGGATTTCGGCCTACTGCTTCCGCACGAAGACGCATCCAATCGAGCCGCCCTGAAACAGGGCAGAACCACCATGCTACAGGGCCGCTACGCCGTACGGGAGAATGAAGGCATCATCATCGAGCATCGGATGAACGAATTGCTGACGTTCGTTTTCTGGTGGATGGACGAGTACGCGAGCGTGCCGATACCCGACGTTGCCGTCGCACCACTTGCTCTGGACGGCAATCGCTGTACCGACCCAGCCGATGGAGTACAGAACACCCCGACGAGAAATGACTGTGCCCAATTTCCGATGACGGTGTTGGACAATCGTTCGACTCAGATTCTGTTTCCCCACGTCTGGAGAGCCATTCAGGCTGTGGTCGGCGAGTTTTTTCCCCTCGCCCGCGAACAGTATTTCGCATTGCCACCGAACGAGCGGAAAAGTCACATCTATCCTTCTCTATTCACGCTCGACGATTGGATTCACTGGACGCGAAGGCGGCTGAACGAATGAGACACCGGTGTTCAGGTCGAACCATCAATTGGTCCGCCCTGATTCCGTCGGGACGTCGGCGTGCAGGGTGCGTGCCGGCGTCCTCGCTTTCGCTTCGGGCTGGCGCCCGACCGTCAAGGTCACCTCCCACGCCAGGGGCGTGGGCCCCTCCTCTCCGAGGGGGTTCCACCTTGACCGCCGCTTCGCTCGGCGTCGCCGTCACGCCCCCTGCCCGCCGCCGCCCGCCGGGGGCAGGCACATTATTTTTTCAAGCGGTCAGGCCTTCGGCCTGGCCCTATTTGATGCACCTCCTTCCGTACGGTGGGTGGCGGTTCGCCCGGAAGGGCGAACGAACCGCCACCCACCGCACGGCGGAGGTGGTGCTTTGGAGGAAGATTGGAGGATGTATGAACGACAGCAAAATGAGTGAAGCAGTGATGGACGGCCCCGAAAATTCCGGTGAGAAGCACAAGACCGTGACGCCCCGCATCTACGTTGCGTCCCTGGCTGATTACACCGCTGGGCGATTGCTCGGCCGGTGGATTGACGCAAGTCAATCGGCGAAAGCGATTGACGAGGAGATTGCGGCGTTGCTCGCCGCATCGCCCGAACCGTTCGCCGAGGAATGGGCCATTCATGACTACGAGGGGTTCGGTTCGTACCGACTCAGCGAATCAAGTCCGGTGGATGACGTTGCGGAAATGGTGGCCCTCGCCGCAGAGCGTGGGCCGGTTGTCTTTGAGTTACTTGCCCGCGGCCATGACCTGGCTGAAGCCCGCAAGATGATGGACGACTGCTACCGCGGAGCATACGCAAGTCATGCCGAGTGCGTGGAGGAATCCATCGAAGACTGCTTTAGCGATGCGTTAAACGAGCTGCCGGGCTTCGTCCGCTACCACATTGATTATGCGGCCATTGCCCATGACTTCGAGTGCAGTGGAGACCAGTTCACCATCGAATGTGACGGAATGGTGCATGTCTTCGACAACACGTGACAGGGCAGGCCGCAGCATCTCGCTGAGTGTTGCGGCCCGCCTTGAGCGGCGACTCGTAAGCGGTTCGCCGCTCAGAAGCAGATCATTCAGCGGTTCGCCTGAACACAGGCGGCCGAACCCCACCGACCGCACGGCGGAGGTGGTGCTTCGGATACACAACAGAGGACGTATGAAAACGACAGAAACAAAAACGAAGTTCGAACTGGGCTCGGTCTACATCACGCCCGGGGCGACCGAAGCAATAAACCAGAAGGAGCGAGCCGAAGCATTGCATCGGCATTCGACCGGAGACTGGGGCGAGGTGCCTTATCCAGACCATGAGGAGAACGAGCTGTCCCTCCGGGAGGGATATCGGCTCTTCTCGGTGTACCGAACCCAGGACGGCGTGAAGTTCTGGGTCATTACCGAAGCAGACCGCAGCAGCACGACCATGCTGCTGCCCGAGGAGTACTGACGCCCCGTGTGGTGGTGAGGCAACTCACCGCCACACATTCGAAACAACATGACGACAAGGAGATGAAAGCCATGAGCAATGACATTTGGACGAACATTCGAATCAGCGGGCTGCCTGACGACGTCGCCCGCTTTCTGGACACGGTTCGCAGCCGCGAGCGGCTTCTGGACTTTGACTGCATCGTGCCGATGCCGCCTGAGCTCCTGATGGACGCTCGGCCACAGGACGCGGAGTTCGCCGCAGCGCTGGACGACGCCGAGCGGCTCACACGGGCCCTGGGGTGTCACCTGTTTCTGAAGGACTTGTTCAAGGCGGCCGGGTCACCGGACACGCCCGATGCCTTTCGAACGCTCGCCGCTCAACGAGTGGTCGTGCCCGGCGTCGACTTCGCCCGCCTGTGGGACGTCGGCGTGCAGGCCCGCGAGAACCGGCGGCGGCACGGGCACTGCACTTGGTACTCGTGGTGCAAGGCGTTTTGGGGAACCCCGCATAACGCGATGGATGTCACCGCCGCCATCATCGACGCGAACGCTGCAGCGTTCCGATTCAGCACCGTCGAAAGCATCCCGCGACCGATTCTGTTCGCCATCGACGAGCAGTTTCCGACGCTGTCGATGACCGGAACCACGATGGAGGAATTGGGACACTGGGGAGCGGAGATCGACGGCCCGGTGTTGACCTTCGGCCCGCCGCCTCGGGAACGATGGGAGCAGGAACTCGCCATCCCGGTTGCCGACACGTCAGGGAAAGAGTGACTTCGGCGGAGCCAGCGGCGGCGTGCCGCCTGCCGGCTCCGTCTCCGTCAGCTCAGCCGCACGTTCGGTTATGCTCAATCGGCGGATGCCCGGAGCGTTCTTGGGAAGTTCGCCGAACGTGTCATCCCACTCCCAGAGCGTGGCGGAGCGGCCGGCCAGGAGCAGCGTGAACAGCCGCTCCAGGAGCATGCCATCGATGACCACGCGGTGGTGACTGAACAGCAGTTCCAGACGGGCGTTGGATTCCAGCGAGCAATACACCATGTGCCGGCACGGCAATGCCAGCTTCTTTCCGTCCCGCGTGGCGAAAACCCAAATCGGCTCCGCGGGTATTTGCATGCCGTCCATCAGTTCCCAGCATGCAGTTGGACGGCCGGGCACCTGTTTGGATTGGTCAGAACTCACGCTCATGCTCCCGCTCTGTCTTTCGTGTGCGGCGTGCCTCTCGTTCTGCGGCACGCTGGAGTTCGCTGGCGAACGGCTGCTTTACGTTACGGCCCACTGACTTCTGAAGTTCCGAGACGTCGGACGAGTAATAAAGAACGTCACGCCCCGCGTTCATGACCGCTTCAAACTTTTGTCGTGTCATCAATCGTTCGCCGACGCCGCTGGCGAGCAGCAAATCCGGACGGCGTCCCTTCAGCCCGCTGAGCGTCGATGTGTAACCATATTCCAGCCAGCCAAAGTCACGGTCGACCAGCCATCCGTTGGACAGTTTGATGTCACCACGTCGGGTGACACGCTTGACTTCGAAGACTTGGCCGGCCTTCACGTGGTGCTCCCGGTCGCGGGTCAAACCTCCGGCGACGAACCGGATTTTCTCCCCTGCATGCACCCGCAGCTTGGATTCACGAAGCACCGTGAATCGGTCGCTTTTGTCCAGGGGCAAGAGTGCCGGAAGCCCCTTGCCTCTCGACACCAGCACGCCCCCGACGACCCGGGCCATGCCCAGCACGGTGACCTGTTCGCCCGCTTTAAATGCACCCGCACCTCGGTTGAAACGTACCAACATGCCGGGAAGGTAACGCCGGGCGTCCTGCTTATCGGCCTCATTCCAGTTCATCGGTATCAGCCGCTTGACGAGACCGCCATTCCCGCGTCGGTGTCCCAGGATCTTTCGCTCGAATAGTTCGGAGCGAATCGCGTGCGTCAGCTCATCTCGCTCCTCTTCTGTCGAAGCGGTGACTGCAATTGAACTCCGATGTCGTGGCCGCCGACGTGCGTTTCGTGCGGCATCGTTTGCGTAGGCTTCGGCGATGCATTGACGAGATTGCAGCGGTGGGGCTTCCTGGACGTGCCCGTCCCGCCGTAGCTTCTCCAGCGAGTTCTTCTGCGTCCAATTTCGAAGCCCCTCTCGCATAGATTCTGTATTCGACTCGCGACGTTCGCCGATGACCGCGTGGGCGAAACTGCCCAACTTGGCGAGCAACGATATCACGTTGCCGCTTCCGAACGACGGGACCGAACTCGCGTCGCCGGTCACCACCAGCCGAGCCCCCAGCTCGCGGCACTTGTCCACGACCTGACCGAATAGTTCCACCCCCAGTGCCGCAGCGTCGTCAACGATGACGAGTCTGCCTTGTGTGTCCGTCGGGATATTCTCCGGTGTAGCCTGCAGGAACGACCAGACGCTGCTGGCTGACTTCGTGTGCGGGAAGATGCTGCAAATCTTCTTCATCGCAACGACCCCATCGCGAATGCCTTTGGGGAGCATCCGAAGCGAGTCCACCTGGTCATCGCGGCCGGATAACTGGTCGGCGACGGCCTGTTTGGTCGTCAGGATGACAGCACTACGATGGCGATGAAACGCCTGATTCGCGACCTCCGCCAAGAAATGTCCGTTGGCCACGCTTCCCGGGCCGGACACCAACACGATGCCGTCCGCGGACTGAAGCACGTGGGACACCGCCCGCATTTCGTCGGGCAAGAGTTCGCGGTCCATGTACTGAACGTCGTTCCATACGATGGGCCTGAACTTTCCGATTGACTTCCTCGCCGCGGCTAGCACGTCCCGCTCGACCGCCGCCGCCAGCGGCAGAGCGACCTTTGGATATTTTCCGTCACGGTCCGCCCAAATCAGTTCCTTCCTTACATGAAGGGCAGTCCGAAGCGATTGCATATCGAATCGGCCGTCTGACTCTGCGTAGGCAATGCGGACGACCGACTGGGCACTCACGACTCGACGCCTTGCAGTCGCGGTCTGAATCGCCCATGCAATTGCTTCAGAGGGCTTTTCGAACCGGCAGATGGGACGAGCATTTCGTTCCTTGGACCGTTGTCCAGTTGACCGGCCGTTTTCCTCGGGCCCGGAGTCGGCGTGACATTGCGAGCCTTTTGACTCTGACTCGCTTGTCTCTGCTGCGTTCTCAGCTTCGGCGGTTCGCTCGGGTCTTTCGTGTACGGCGTCTCTTTCAGACTCGGCGGGACGCTCACGGGATAGTTCTTGTTCGATGACTTCCAGAACGGTTTTCACCTCATGCTCGGGCACCTGAACACGCCAGATGGCACGAAGCTCCTCCCAGGACAGACTGGTGTCCTTGGACTTTCGGGTCTGGGCACCGAGTTCAGATTTGGCCTTGGGGTCGGTGACTCCACGGGCCTTGGCGGCGGCATTGATTTCGGCGGTGCGTCGGCTGAAGTTTTGCAGCGTACTCTCAGAGAACAGCGGCAGTTCGCTGTACGGTTCGCGCGACTCCGCCGGATATCCAGCGGCCCGAAGGTTACCCACCAGCCTCTCGTGGAATCGCCGCTCCAACGTCGGTGCAAGTGTCACGACGAACGAGAACTCGGCGGCCTTCCAGCGGGATTCCGCATCGTCCCAAGTCATGTTAAACGCGAAACAGTGGGCGTGCAGGTGCGGGTCGGGGACGCCGTCCACCGGCCTGCTGGTCAGATGCGTAAACCGGCCCCACGCGAGGTTTCCCGTCGGACGTTTGGCCTTGGAGCCGCCGACCCGCACAAGGGTGTGAACCATTCGCTCGGCGTCGAGCATCGTGACGTCGACGGCGTCATGGAAGGCCTTCAGGATGGCCGGGTCGCCTGTGATGGCGTAGGCGAGGGACACCCCCTTTGGGCAATGGAAGTTGAAGTCGTAACCGACCTTGCGGTGCGGTCCGTCGCGGGGGGTGAGCTTGTCACCCGTCAACGGGTGACGGTTGTATGCCAGGGCCTCGAACACATCCGCCACAACCTCACCCGCCAGCCCCAAACGCTCGGCGGCCACACCAAACCAACGACTCGGGATTTGAGCCTGTTCGAGATAGTAGTCGCCGTGGGCGAGAGACGTCGCGTAGTACCGAACGGCACGGTCGCGGCTCTTGGATGCAATAATTCGCAGCATGCCGACCTCACGAACCAATTCGGAGACGACCGAACACTGACAAACCCTTTGCCCTGCAACCCCTCATTACGTCGGGAACGGCGTTCTCCCGCTCATGTTGGAGTGTCGGACCCGCGGCGGTACGCCCGGGCCACCTGGGGCCACGCGGCGGAGCCGCTTTCACCCGGCAAATTCTCAGCCAAAGAATTGTACCAGACGTCTCGTCGATGGTGTGAACACCATCGACAAAATTCTCGGGTTTTTTCGACACGGCGCGACGGTTCGGAGTGTTCATGAATTGGTTTCGCGGGAAAAAGCGGGATGACGGCGGCGCGAAACCGCCGGATTGGTCGGTCGGTCGGCCTTTGATGCACCTGACCGACCGTGACATCTGGACACTCGGAGATTCCTTCGAAGGGCTGCAGGTCTTTGGCGCCAGTGGCTCTGGAAAAACCTCCGGCTCGGGCGCGCTGCTGGCGACGAATCTGCTGAAAATCGGCATTGGCGGCCTAGTTCTCACCGCCAAGCCGGACGAGCCGGTGCTGTGGAAGGGCTACGCCAAGGAGGCGAAGCGCCCGGAAAACGATATTGTCCTGTTCCCCGATCCCGACAAGCCGCAGGCGTTCGACTTCCTTACCTATGAGACGGCCAAGAACCCGCACGCGACGAGCCGCGACCTGGCGTCACTGTTCGTTACCGCGGCTCGCATCAGCCGCCCGCGTCAGGCGGTCTCGATTGCCGATTACTGGGAGGGGGCTATGAAGCGCCTGGTCCAGGAGAGCCTTGAGCTGCTCATGGCCGCCGGCCAGGTATCGGTGGGAAACCTGCGGCGCGTCGCCGACAAGGTGGCTTACATGGACCCCGTTGAGTGGGCTGAGTTTCGAGACGAGTTGCTGGAGTCGAAGGTCATCGACGAAGGCGTTGAAGCCGTGTTGAGATATTTCGAAAAGCGCCTCCCCCGCGTTCCCGACCGCCAGAGGGAGGGATTCATTGACCCCTTCTTCACGCTTCTGCGTACCTTCGAGTCCGGCATTCTCGCACAGGTGTTCGCGTGCGGAAAAGCTGATGGCGCAGTCGATCCGTCGCGATGCCTCACCGAGCGCAAGGTGATCGTGATGTCCCTGCCGACCGCGCTGAATCCCAGCGACGGTCGAATCGTGCAGGTACTCTACAAGATCGTCTGGCAGCGCGCCATGCAGCGTCGCGCCTACGCCGAGCCCGAGGTCGATCGCCCGCCGGCGTTTCTCTGGGCCGACGAGTCTCAAGTGTTTGCAAGTCCCGGTGACGCGGAGTTTCAGCAGTTTGCCCGGTCCAACCGCATCGCCACGATCTATCTCACCCAGAATCTATCGAACTACCTTCACTATCTTGAGGACAACCAGGTCAGGAGCCTGTTGGGCAACCTCCAGACGAAGATCTTTCACGCCAACGGCGACCCCGAGACCAACCGCTTTGCCGTGGATACGATCGGCGAGCGGCACCGGCTGGAGTTCAACATTCGCCGTGGTGAAGAGCGACGACTCGAAATCGAACTTGAGAAATCGACCGATCGCCGGCAGATCGACTCGGCGCGCTTCACCATGCTTCGCAAGGGCGGCGTCGGCAACAACAGGGAAGTCGACGGCGTGGTGTTTCAGGCGGGCAGGACTTGGAGCAACGGGAACAACTGGCTTCAGGTCACCTTCAAGCAGAGCGGGCGCGCCGATGGGGAGGCGGGTTGATCAATTGGCTGCTCAACACCCTCGGTTTCTATCTTGGCCTTGCGCTGCTCCCGGTGGCGATCCTCCTGCCGCCGGCCGTGTTGGGCTGGGCCGGTTCCCAGCTTCTGCCGGGCGGCGGCATGATCATCGGGATTCTGGCTGGATTCGCGCTGAGCGTTCCGGCGATGGTGCATTGGCATCTGGTCTGTCAGGCGTTCGGGCACGTCTTTGCGACGGTTCCCTGCATTCCCCTCCGCCGCAAACCTTCGGCCGACGAACTCGGGTGGCTACGGTATTTCACGGCGTTCATCTTCCTGCCGTTTCATGTCGCCGTGTACGCATTCCTCTTGTGCACCACCTCGCCCGGCGCGGTGGACCATTCGATGCGGCGACTTCCGCTGGCGGAACGCGTGCTACCCTGGGTCACGCCGACCGATGCTCAGTTTGAACGGTTGGGGATATGGAGCGGCGGCGTGGACAAAGCCGCGCTGATGAATCGGACGTTTTGGGAAGGCTACTGGCCCGTTCACCTCGGCATGGCCGTATGCCTTGGGTGGCTTGTCGTGATCACGCTGAGCCTGAGCATCGAAACCATCCGTCGGTTGATCTCCGGCGCGTCATCCTATGAATTGAGCATCGATCGCCGGCAACATCCCCACGACCTGGATCTTTGTGAAGCCGTGGGCGAACTCAGCTTTCTTGGCCGCGTCCTTTACCTGCTGCCGCCGTGGCTGGCTTTCAGTTCGAAGCGGGCCGCGCGCGTTGTCTGGGGCGAGCCGCTCTGGCTGCTGACTTTCGGGCTGCTGTTGGCTAGCGCGGGCATTTGGTTCGCGGGGACATTGTTGGTCGGCGCCGCCCTTCGTTTCGAGGGCGCCGTTCAGTCACATTATCGCAAACGGAAAGAACGATTCGGTGTCGTCTCCGAGTTGTTGCGTTGGCTGTCACTGGAGCGACAAGCCGAGCACCGCAACAGCATCGCCAGCGATCTGGAAGCCGTTCGCCGCCGTCAGGGAACATTTGTGAAGTAGGAGGCACCTTGTCAAACCCAGTTCAACTAGACACCGACGCGCTCAAGGCATCAATCGAACGCGCGCTGGCCGACGTGGGCGGAACCGATCGGAGGTTGATCGACGACATTCGGCAACTTCGCGAGACCGATGGCCTTACGCCCGAAAACCGTCGCATGTACGACGAAGCCATTAAGGCCCTGGAGAAGTCCCGTAAGCAGAAGGCGATCCCCGTTCGCCGCCGAATCGCCGAAGCCATCGTCAGGCTCGCGGCGGAATTGGAACTCCCCCTCGCCGTGACCGATCGGCCCGCCCGCCGTCGCACGCGAGCGCGGGTGACGGCATCGCAGCCCCCACACCACACGTCAGCATAGGCACATGGAGAATCGCATGAAGGCAATTCAATCACTGTTCACCCTCCTCTGTTGCTTCGGCGTTCCCTCCGCGGGCATGGCGCAGACACCCACGGAGGCCGACCTCCGCCAGGGTGAGTTCATGATGAAGTCGCAGATTCAGTCGATCATGCAGGACGGCATGCGGAGCATCGCGTACGGCGAAGGCATGCTCAATGCGAGCAACTCAATGCTTCCGTTTCGGGAGTTCACCGACGAGGCCAAAGCACTGATTGAAGAGTTTCGGGCGACATACAAAGAGAAGAACAAGGCCAAGCGGGAAACGCAACAGCAGGCAATCATCGACCGTCTCGACGGTGTCGTAGTTCTGAAGATCGCCAGAGCGGTTGCGATCACGCCAGAGGCAAGCAACGAACCCACGACCCGAAAAAACCATACCGCAGCGACGGCGAGTCCCTCCGGCGAAGACTTACGGCTCAATGACTCGGATCTGTTTCGCGACAATCTTGAGAAGGTCACGCCGCGCTACAGCATGCCCGCAGAGCTCACGAGCGAGCAAGCCGTTGCACTGATCAATGATGTGCAACATCTGGAAGAGTTTCTGAAGTCGTTCCCCAAGATTCTTCATGACTACAAAGCACGCGTCGCGAGCACGGTAAACCTGCAGGTACAGGACAAACTGTGGCAGCGGCTCGTTTCCAAGCAAGGGTTCAAGGACACCGCCATCGGGCAGGATTGGTATGTGATCGCCGTCGAGCATCTCTCGCTGATTGGTGCGGTGGAAGAATTGTTGAGCACGGGCGCCGAATTGGCCGGCCTGGCCATCGCAACGAATCGACTCTCCGGCGTCCGCATGCGGCTGATCGGCAGCCGCGTCACGCTCGGCGACCGCGCCTTCGTCAAGAGTGCACTGGCTTGGCTGCGGACGCGCGAAGAGCAAGTCAATGAAAACCTCGCACGCATTATCATTTTGGAGCAGCGTCTCAAGTCAGAGGGCGTGTTGCCCAAGTAGGCCGACACCCACGCCCCAGTACTCCATCATCCGGGAGATTGCCATGATCGTCAGCATCCGACACCTCTGCGTAATCTTGATCGTGAGCTCGATGACGGCGTGGGCGGCGGAGGACCCCAAACCAGAGCCGGACAATCAGTTCGTAAAGGGAATGGAACGGGCGCAAATGCAGAGCATGATTCGCAGTCTGCTGCCCACGATTAAGCAGTATCCGGAGCCGTACGCCAAGATACTTGATGATCCGGACAACTTGTTCCGAAAGGGCCCGCTGAGTGATGAGATGAAGCTCCTGCTGCGTCGCTGGGTGAAGGCATGTCAGGCGAATGATGAGCGAGCGCAGCAGCAGATTTTGGCCGAGATCGATAAAGCACCCCTATTGCAGTCCGACGCGGATGCACTCAAGGCCAAGCAAACAAAGAAGGATGCGCCGCCACCGAACACCCCGGCGGAGCCACAACTTCCGTTGGAGGATTTGTTCAGTAAGGACCTTGAGGGGCGCGTGAAGGACTACCAGATGCCGGTGGTGCTCACGACCGAGGAGGCGCGGGACCTGATCGCGAAGACCGACAGCCTCCCGGAGAAGCTGGACGAATTCCTGACCAAGCAGTCCAAGTTCTTAGGACGCAAGTCGCAACTTATTGAGAACCGGATGCTGGACCGGTTCTGGAACCGCGTCGCGAATCAGGAGGGTTTCAAGGATCCGACGCTGGCCGCCGACTGGGGCAGTTTCGCGTTGGAACAGTTCGGATTTGTCAACGCCATCGAGGAGATGTTCGCGCAAGGTGCCAAAAGCGCGTCGGTTGAGATCGCCCGCAACCGGCTGGACTGGGTTCGACTACGGATTGTTGCCGGCAAGGTCACCTTCGGCGACCGGCTGTTCGTGAGACAAATGCACAGTTTTCTTGGGTCAACGACAGCCAAACTCGATCGGGACATCGCGGTGCTGGAAAAGCTCTTGGAACGCTGCCGCAAGGAGGGTCTGCAGACGCCGTGACTTTCCGTCTTGCGGCGCAGGAAACGCGCGAACATTTACTCGCATAACAGCAGGGATGGCACGATCACGGGTTGATCCGAAACAGTTTTCTCTCTTCAGCGCGACGCTAGAAAACCTAGCACCCGAGGCGCGGCAACCCACGGCGGACCTCTCGCCGGCCGCCCGGCGGGTGGCACCAACTCAGGAGAACGACCCCGGACTTCGCGTTGGCGCCGCGGGCTTCATCCCCGACCCACTCATGCGGCCGGCGTGGCAGATCGACGGAAAGCCCGATCCGGCCCTGCGCGAGCTTGTAGTACCTGATCGCCCTGAGCAATTCGACGCCGCAAGCGTGCGGCCTACTCACTCGATTGAGCTGCCGTGGGACTTCCGGACGACGTTCCCATCGCCGCTGGAGTCCGCGATCGATGCAGGCAAGCTCGACCCTTCCGATTGCGAGCCTGGGAACTTGGCGGCGTTGCACGTTGAGCATGCGAACGCCGCGCTGGCCATTCTCGCCGATCTGGATCGGATTGAGCGGAGCCTCCGGAACGGGACCGACCCTGCGAGCGGTCGACCCCCGCGAACCCAGAAACAGAAATCGCGATTGGCGAAGGCGTACACCGACGAACCGCCGAGATTGCGGCATGCGTTCGACGTTCTGGTCGACATCTACGCCGAAGTCTTCGGCGATTCGGCCGCCGATGCGTTTCGCAAATCGGTCGAGGCACACCACGCCGGAATTGAGGTCGTCGCGTCGCCACCCTTGGTGCTGGGACTGAAGGAACGCGGCATCGATCACTCCACGGGTCCTGCGTCCTACGATCCAGGTCACCCGTGGCATTACCTTGATGAGGGTGACTGTGCCGCCCCGCCTCCGTTCGAGGCCATCCCCTCTTCCGAGTCGCGCCAACTGGGCGTGGCGTTGCCGAATGATATCGTGAAGCGACGAGCGAAGCTGCTTTCCATGCTGGCTGATGCGGAGCGCCAGCTTCGCGAAGATGAATCCCGCTATCGTGACCTACTCGCCCGTGGTGCGGCTGCCCTGAGTGAGTACGACCGGAACATCGCGTACGGCGGGAACGACCGCCTGGCGTGGGCATCGGCGGTCGCACTGAAGTTCAATCACATCAGCAACGGGAAGGGCCGCGTTTTGCTTCTCAGGAAGTCACTCTGACCCCGGTCCGCGTTCTTCCATCACTACCCGAAACCCCACCGTGCTCGGCTTGGTGGCGTAATCCTGCGGATTGCGGTGAGCCGCCCGGGCGGTATCCGGCACATCCCACCAGCTTCCACCGCGAAGCGCCGCCTTGCCTTCGATCGCGGTTGACGGGTCGAGCGGGTCGACCAAGTACGGCCCCTGGCACCATTCCCAGACGTTTCCGAGCATGTCGTGGAGTGACCAGCCACTCCAGGCGTACATGCCGCACTTCGCTGTCCCAGCGTTACCGTCATCCCAGTCCATGAACCCCTCCATGTTATGCTCAGCACTTGCGCGTCGATCCGCGATATTGCCATAGCGCTGAAAGAGACGCGGGTTGTTCCCGAAAAACCAGGTTGTCGTCGTTCCACTGCGACACGCGTATTCCCACTCCACTTCCGTGGGGAGACGAATCGTTCGTCCTGTGAGTTCGCTTGCCTTGCGACAGAATTCGACGGCTTCCGTGTAACTCACGCGCTCAACCGGTTTGTCCGGGTCGATGAAGCGTGAGGGGTTGTATCCCATGACTTGCTCGAACTGCTTCTGACGGATCTCCATGACGTGCATGTAGAAACCCTTTTCAACCCGGGCGAGACGTTGCGGACGCTCATCAGCGTATGCCATGCCAGGCTCATCGGACTCGGCGCCCATCATGAATTCGCCCGGCGGAATCCACACAACCCAATCATCAAAGAGTTTCTGGAACGGCCGGCCGTTGACGGGCGACGGATGTCGTGCGACCGCTTGGGGCGGCTTCCACGGCGCCCACGCCGCTACACAGCCGGCGACGACCACTGTAATCGCCGCGACTGCCAGCCAGACCGTTCCGCGGCGGTGCGGCGGGCGATAATCCAGTAGCTTTTCGGCCGCGACGGCGAGTTCGCCGGCGCTCTGGTATCGATCGGCGGGCAACTCCTTCAGACATCGCTCAAGCACGCGGCGAATGTCGGGGCGGATGTTTCTTGAGAGGCGAGTACCGCCGCGGGTGAACGAAGATGTCTCCTCAAAAAGCGACTCGACCTCCAGCCGCAGCGACTCCAGCACATGCGGCGGCAGCGTGCCGTCGGCGACCAACTGATGGAGGATGACTCCAAGGGAGAATATATCCGATGCCGGCGTGATCTCGCGATCACCCCGAAGCTGCTCGTGGCTGCACCACAACGGGGTTCCGCGGGCACGGCCAGTGGTTTGCAGGGAGCGCAGACTGGCCAAGTCACGTGTACATGCCGCCAATCCGAAGTCCAGCAGAAACGGCGTGCCGTCGGCGGCGATGCGAATGTTGTTGGGCTTGATGTCGCGATGAATCACCCCGCGCTCGTGCGCCGCCTGCACGATGCGGGCAATGCGGATGAACAGCCGCAAGCGACCATCGAGGCTCATCGACCGCGTCAACCGTCCGACGCGCAACGGCTCGCCTTCGACAAACGGCATGACCAGGTACGGAACTCCCTCGGGCGTGACATCAAAGTCAATCACCTTCACGATTTGCAGATGATCCAACTCCCGGAGAATTGCCGCCTCGCGGCGGAAGCGGCGACGCTCCGATTCATCTGCCAGCACCGCAGGCATGAGCAGCTTGATCGCGACCTCTGCGCCGCCGTCGAGCCGCTTGCCGCGAAACACCATTCCCTGTCCGCCGCTGGCGATGGGGTGTAACAATTCATAACCTGGGATCTTCAGCTCAGCCGCCCGGGTGATCAGGTCGAATCGCTCCAGCTCGTCCTCGGCGCGCAGCCGAGCTTGCTCGACGCGATCAAGAGACGTGAGCAGTTCGCGCACCGCCGCCTCGCGGCCCGGGAAACGCTGGCGGATCTCTTCGTCCGAAAGAGGCGTGCCGGAGAGTCGCCGCTCCATCTCCTCTGCCAGGAGCCGGGCGGCGGTCTGCGGGTCAAGCTCGTTTTCCGGATCGTTCACGTCGCTCGCTCCGGCCCCCCTTTGGAAGGAGCGCCCCCATCGCCGTCGTGACGAGCATCGGGTTTCTCAAGAATTGTCCTTAGAATGAGGATTCCTCGATGCGCCTGCTGGCGGACCGTGTCCACCTTCTTGCCGAGTTGCGATGCGATCTGCGGAAAGGTCAATCGCTCGTGAAAGTGCAGTCGAATGATCCGCTGCGATTCGGCCGGCAAGAGCAGCAACGCCTCCCGCAGCAATGGGATTGCTTCACGTTGCGCTGCCAGCGAGCGCGGGCTCCTGGCTGACCGCGCGAGTCTTTCGGCAAGGCGGATGGCGGTGGTGTCTGTATCTTCGGGCAACTGCACGCGGTTCGCTCGCCGCCGGTCGGCCGCGTAGTGCCGAACCACGTAGTTCATTCGGTTGCGTGCAATCGCAAAAAGCCAGGCCTTGAACCCGCGCACGTCATCAGCGCGGAACTGGTGCATCGCCTCCCAAGCAGATTCATGTGTGCGCTGAACTAAGTCATCCACGGACTCGCGCTCAAACAGGTACTCCGGCCACCGACGCCGGATGAACGCCCGGATTCGCGGCTCCATGAGCACCAAAAGGATGCTCATTGCCCGCGTGTCGCCACATCGCGCGCTGCGTACAAGCTGCTCTTCTGCCGGGTGGATACTCAAGAAAAAATCTGCTTATGGTACGTTCTATCTGATGAGAGCCCGACGCGCCCCGGGTTCGCCGAAACTTTGACAATAGTGGAGATTCTTCTCTCCATGTGCAATTCGTCAAGCGTCTAACCTTTACATGCTTTCGGGGACGAAGGCCAATCGGGACGGCTGCATAGCGTTGAGCTTTCAGTGTGCACGGCAGTGTTGAACTGACTAACTCTTAGAGAGATTCTGAAGCGTCAATCAACCATCTTGAGCAAGTTGAGCCCACGAAGTTAGTCGTGCTTCAGGCGGCTCTTACTTCGGATGATCACCTTCCGTGATCAGCCGTAATCGCAAACTTGTGTCGCGGGAGATAGCGTTTACGTTGGATTGACATGCTCCAGACGATCTGGGACACGCGCGGATATTTCTTCTGGCTTCTGGTGGTCTCCGCGTTCTGTCTGATTCTGGAGCGGCTGTGGCCGTGGCGAAAAGAACAAAGGCTGGTGCGGCGGCAATTCGCCCAAGACCTGTTCTGGCTCTTCTTCAACGGCCAGTACGTCGGCATTCTTGTCGCGTACGTCGGCGCCTTCCTGTTTTTCTGGGCGGCGCCGGCAGTCTGGAAGGCCGAAGCCCTGGACTTAATCTCTTCGCAGCCGCTCTGGGCGTAGTTCCTTGCGTTCTTTCTCCTAAAAGATTTTCTGGAGTGGGCCATTCACAATCTGCTGCACGCGTGCCCTGGTTGTGGGAATTCCACAAAGTGCATCACTCGATTGAGGAACTGGATTGGATCGGCAACTTCCGTTTCCATTGGATGGAGGTCGTGGTCTACCAGGGCTTAACGTACTTTCCGCTCGTGGTTCTTGGCGTCGATGCACGAGTAATCCTCGTGATTGCCGTCGTCTCAACGCTGATCGGCCATCTCAACCACAGCAACCTGAATATCTCTTGGGGACCGCTGCGCTACCTGCTGAATTCGCCACGAATGCACGTCTGGCATCATGACCACGACTGGCCGGCCGATCGGCGTTACGGCGTCAACTTCGCGATCTGCCTGAGCATCTGGGATTGGCTATTCGGCAGGGCATATTGGCCCAAACCGGATGAGTCGCCGACGCAACAGCCGGCGCGCCTGGGGTTCGACGGCATGGAGCGGTTTCCGCGAAGTTTGCTCGGGCGATTCTTCTATCCGTTGACAAAATTTTTCGTGCCGCGAGCTACGCCATCGCCTTTAACGCCGGATGTTGAGAAAGAACACGTAACCAATGATCGTGCCTCGGCCAACTCCAAATTCCAGGTTGTTCGAGTGACAAGTGGTACGAGCACGACTTCTTCGTCGTAATTCGGCAGCCGACTTGAAGACCCCTCATGGTATGGCTTCGACCACGTCGTTGTCATCAGCGTCCGCCGAATCGCCCGAGCCGGATCCTCCCGAAAGCGTGTCAATCTCACCGTCTAATGCGCTCAACACGTCGTCGCCAGACTGACCTTCGAGCGAGTCTCGGCCGGCATCTCCGGTGAGCCTATCGTTCCCGCCGCCGCCGATTAGCGTGTCGTCGCCGGGGCCGCCGAAGATGACATTCGGTTTTCCCGATCCTCGGATGAAGTCGTTCCCGTTGCCGCCTTCAAACACTTCACAGGTCGGCGAGATGTTGTCCGCTTCTCCCGATTCGCCGTCGTTGGCCAGGTCATCGATGCTGACTGAAACACCGGCCGTTCGTCCGTTGTAGTTGACCCTGTCGAATGTCCCGGCACCGCCCACAAGCACATCGCCGCCGGTCCCGCCATCGAGTGTGTCATTCTTGCCGCCGCCGGCCAGAACATCGTTACCGGCGTTGCCGAAGATGTTATCGCGATTGCCGTTGCCGAGCAGTTGGTCATTGCCCGAACCACCTTCAATGAAATCTTTTCCGGTGCTGCCGTTGATCGTATCGTCATCCGCTCCGCCTTGAAGCGTCGTTGGAAGCGAGATATCTCCGACGATGGCAATCTGATCTTCCCCGCTTCCGCCGGTTATGTTGATACCCGCTGTCACTTCGCTGACGGCGAAATCTTCGACAAAACCGTCGCTCACGGCCTCAGCTCGGTAGATGTCGCCGACCCGACTGACTTGTAATACGTCGTCGTGGGCGTCGAGTCCTTGCAGGACAAGGACGCCGTTGCTGATCAATGCTACGTGGAAAAGTATGCGCTGCTCAAGTGATTCATGTGTCATGGACATGTTCCTCTCCCAAGGTTACTGCTTGTGATCGTGCTCCAGCGTGTAAGACGCCTTTGCAGTGCCGCCGTCGGTCTGAACTTCGACCCACACCCTCCAATCCTTCTGTAGCGGGTCGGGCGAAGCCGACCGAGTGGCCCGCCTCCGGCTCGCCGATCATGATGACAGACACGGTATAATCGGCAATCTTCTGCCGGCCAAGCTTATGCTTTTCTTCCGAGTGCTTGTGGTCGCCTGGCCCGGCCACCGCCGGAGCCAGTGTCAAGCCGGTAATGACCAACACCACGATCGATACCGCACCGACTCTGAACAATGATTTCATCCTGTAACTCCTCAAAAGGAAAAGACTGCGGTAGACCCTGAACTATTTCACCCCTTGATTCCGATTCGGAGACACGCACTCCGACGGCTGCCTCCAACTCTGACTGCACCTCGGCCGAACGGAGCTGTGCGGCAAGCAGATTCCGTCGCGCATCGAGTAAGGTTCGCTGTGCCTCCACATTTGCGAGAATGCTGCCCTGCCCGGCGGCGTAGGCATCGCGGGCAAAGGTCAGGTTTCGTTCCCGCCTGGGGCAGCAGTTGCTCGCGGTAAAACGCCACCGTTTTACGCGCGGTTGCTGAATCATCGAGCGCGGATCGAATCTGCACCGCTACCGCGAAGTATAGCGACTCATAGCGTCGCTTGGCCTGCTCCAGTTCATACCCGGCCTTGGACGCCTGCGCCTGATTCTGGTCGAACATCGGCAGTTCCAATGAAAACGTCGGGCCGACGACCCAGTCGTCGCCGCTCTCGCCGCGTCGGCGTTCCGAGCGTTCCGCTTCCGCGCCAAGCGACTCAACCATGCCTTCGCCTTGGCCGCGTAGATGTAAAACCGCCGCCCGATGATCTTCGTCGGCCGCGTGCGAAGCTCCGCCGTCTTGATCCCGCGAAGAATCAACTCGGCGGGAGTTTACCCCGACCTGTCGGGGGCTGTCTGATCGAAAGTGCGAGTATCAAAAAGTGGGGCGGGCGGCCCGCCCGTGTTCTTCTCCTACATCGGCAACCCTACGGAATTGTGTGAATCCTCGCGCCCTCTAGACGCATCTACTCTTGCATAGCGACGGCATGGTGCCGATCGCCAAACAAGGAGTTCCAGTAATGCGTTCGTTTCTTTCCAACCGTTCGTTTGTTTTGCGCGCCGCCGTTCTCACCGGCGTTGGTGTTCTCGGAATTGGCGCTTCGGTCGTCGACGCCAAGCCCCCGCGCCCGTTTCCCACACATAAGCCCAATCCAATCTCGCTGAGCGACCACGGCAAGATCGTCAGCAGCCCGTTTCAAGGCCCCAAAGCCAACACCGGCACGGTGGCCAACACGCATGAGAACGGGAAGTGTGTGCTGACGCTTTCGGACGATTTCAAGGTTCCGGAAACCCCGGCACCGCACTGGCAGATCGTCGATAGCCGAGGCAATACTTACTTGCTTAACCGGCTGAAGATTGACGGCGGGAAGTACAACCGGTCGATCGCCGTACCGTCTTACATCAACGACGTGGCAAAGGTGCAGATTTGGTGCGCGTTCGCAGAAGTAAACCTCGGAGAAGCTGCGTTCGCGGCGCCGGTTCCGAACAAGTAACGGTCATCCTCAAGAAAGTCTGGCCGGTCGCGAGTTCAGTTGTCGCGACCGGCCGGATTCATGGCGCTTTGTGGGGTAGCAGCAGTCGCCGGTGCTCATTTCATCGTGCAAACTTCCATCGCATCACCGCACGTGGGACAGCGTTCGAGCTTGCCCGACGCGAAATAACCTTCGGCGACGCGGCGGCAATCCGGGCATTCGACCGATTTGCGGGTGGTGTAGGCAACGATTCGCCCCTTCTCGCGGCGCGGAAGCTTTGTCCAAGTGACCTGGCACTTGGCGCAGATGACGGCTTGTGTCGAGTCCGACGCGCGCGAGTCCATCGCCGTGTCTGATTGACATCCGGCGAGGATGCCAACCGCGAAAATCGTGGCTACACCAATAATTGACGCCTTCATCCTGCGCTCCTTGCGGCTGGGTATGTTTCTCTGCGCGATAGTTCCCATGGTAGTTTGGCGTCTTCGCGCGCGGCACTTTATTTGCAAATCCTAATACGGACCAAAGAGGCCCCGCCGCGTGGCGGGGCCTCTTTTTGGATGGCTACCTCTTCACCGGGCAGCAACAGGACGGAATCTGTTGGCCGTTGAGTGGACAGGTGATCGTCTCGGCCTGCTGAACCGGCTTGGCCGCCTGCTGGGGCACCGGCGCGGGCGCGGGCGCAGCGGGTTTGTGTGCTGACGTTGCGGACAACGCCATGAGGGCAAGTGTCGTGAACATTGAGAACTCCATTCGCCTTCTGTTGTTGTTCGCGGGCACGCGGAAGGCATCGTGTGGCCGTCGAAGGTTATACGGGCCGTATCACGGTACGGGGTTCGTTGAATCAAAACTTTCGAGGATCGGGCATTCGTTGACCGACCCGCGTCCCGGGCAAGCGGTGGTGAGTCGAGCAAGCGCCTTTCTCATTCGTTTCAGGTCGCGGATTTTCTGATCAATGTCCGATAGCTTCGTTTCCGCCCGCTCGCGAACATCCGCGCAGCTCGTATCCGGCTCGAATCGCAGCGCGAGCAGCTCTTTGATCTCGCGGAGGGAAAAGCCCAACTCCTGCGCCCGCTTGATGAACCGAACGCGGCGGACGTCATCCGTCGTGAACACTCGATATCCCGATGCCGTGCGCGGCGGCTTGGGCAGCAACCGCTCGCGCTCGTAAAAGCGGATGCTCTCCACGTTGATGCCGCCTTGCCGGGCCAGATCGCTGCTAGTGAGTCGATTCATTCGGCGCTCCTGTGACGGGAGTGTACACCCTGTAGGTAAGTACGGAGTCAAGGCAGTCATCCAGATTCCCGACAGGCTCGAAAGGTGTGTCGGTCCTCCGACGCACCACCTTCGAGACCGCGTGCTGCATTGAGTACGCTGCCACTTCGCGTGGTTGTGAGGTGCGGATTTCGCCATTGTCGGCGCGAAACTTCCGAACTTCCCAAACTCCACAACTTCCGACGCGGAACGAGATTGGCTCGTTTCGACGTGACTCGCGGAATCGCGGGCGACGCCTCGTCGCATCTCGATCATCGGGTCACGCCTGAACTTCCCGCGCTGCCCGCAGTGGCGGTTGCGGCATAGCGGCGGCGGGTTGGTCGTTTGGCGGCAAGGCGGTTTTGGGAAGTCCGCGGCGCTTCACGAGGTAGAAGATGACCGGATAAACCAGCAGCTCCATGACGAAGCTCACGGAGATTCCGCCGATTAGTGGTGCAACGAGTCGTCGCATCACGTCGGCGCCGGTGCCGGTTGCCCAGAGCAACGGGAGCAGGCCGATCATGTCGGTGGCCACGGTCATGGTCTTGGGGCGGATGCGCTTCACGGCTCCTTCGTGAATGGCGGCCAGCAGGTCAAACTTATTTCGCATCCGGCCGGCTTTCTTGAACTTCTCGTACGTCGTGTCGAGGTAGAGGAGCATGACCTGGCCGGTTTCGGCATCGACTCCGAGCAGTGCAATGATGCCAACCCAGACCGCAAGGCTCATGTTGTAATCGAGCAGCCAGAGGAACCAGAACGCGCCGATCAGACTGAACGGCACCGCCAGCATGATGACCGCGACGCGGAACCAGCTTCCATTGCTGATGTACAAGAGCAGGAGAATCAACACGAGCGTAATCGGAATCACCATGCTCAGACGGCGGTTGGCTTCCTGCAAATACTCGAACTGGCCGGACCATTCGACGTGATATCCCGGCGGCAGCTTCAACTGAAGGGCAATCGCGTTCTTTGCTTCGTTGACGTATCCGCCGAGATCGCGGCCGGCGATATCGACGAAGACAAACGCCGCGACTTCGGCGTTTTCGCTGCGAATCATCGGCGGGCCGGGGTTGACGCTGATCGCCGCCAATTGACCGAGCGGGATCTGCGCGCCAGCCTGCGTGCGCACCAGAACCTGCTTGAGCGAGCCGAGATCATCACGCAGCTCGCGTGCGTACCGCAAATTAAGCGGATACCGCGCCGGGCCATCAACCAGAGTGGTGACATTCATTCCGCCGATGGCGGTTTGGATGACATCCTGCACATCACCCACCGTGAGCCCGAAGCGGGCGATGGCTTCGCGGTCGATATCAAAATCCAGGTAGTAGCCGCCGGTGGTTCGTTCCGGATACGCGCTGAGCGTTCCGGGAATCGTCCGCACGATGCTGGCGGCCTCTTCGGCCAGGCGCGACAGTTCGTCCAGATTCGGCCCCATCACCTTGATGCCAACCGGCGTCTTGATGCCCGTGCTGAGCATGTTGATGCGATTCTCGATCGGGAACGGCCATGCGTTGGCCATCCCGGGAAAGCTCACGGCGGTGTTCAGACCGGGATGTTGCGTGCCGTCCGGGTCGGTCCAGCCGAACTTCAATTCCTGAATGTTGATGGTGCGGCGCTCCGGCCAGAACGACTTTGTCAGCGGCCACTTTAGAATTGCCGGCCAGTCACTAAAGAAGTAGTCGACGGGGCGCTGTCGCCATTTGCTGCGATCGGTCTCCAACTGCACGACCGTCTCGATCATGCTCAACGGCGCAGGGTCGGTCGCGCTTTCAGCCCGGCCGATCTTTCCGTGGACCGTTATCACCTCCGGGAAAGTGGCGATGAGCTTGTTCGTCTGCTGGAGAAGTTCTTTCGCCTTGGTGACGCTGACACTAGGGTCAACGGTTGGCATGTAGAGCAGATCGCCTTCATCCATCGGCGGCATGAACTCGCTGCCGAGTCTGGTGATGGGGTAAATGGTGCTGGCGCCGAGCAACACCGTGATCGCCAATGTCGCGAACGGATGGCGCATCACCCACCAGAACAACGGTTCGTAGATGCGCTGGCTGAAGCGGTTGAGCGGATTGCGGTCTTCGGTCGGGATGCGACCACGGATCAGCAGGATCATCAACACAGGCACGATGGTCAGGCCGAGAATCGCGCCGGCGGCGATGGCGAATGTCTTGGTCAGGGCGAGCGGACGAAACAGCCGACCGGATTGCTCGCCGAGGACGAAGATCGGCAGAAACGACACGGTGATGATCAAGAGCGAGAAGAACAGGCTCGGACCCACTTCTTGCGCGGCTCGCAGAATGATTTCCGGCCGGGTTCGCGTCGATCCATGTTCGCGAGCCTCCTCAAGGTGCTTGTGCGCGTTCTCGATCATGACAACGGCGGAGTCCACCATCACGCCGATCGCCAGTGCCAATCCTCCCAAGCTCATGATGTTGGCGTTGATCCCCAACAGGTTCATCACCAGAATCGACGCGAGCAGCCCAATCGGAAGGACCAGAATGGCGACTAGCGCGCTGCGGAAGTGAAAAAGAAAAGCGATGCAGATTAGCGCGGTGACAATCAGACACTCAATGACGGCCCGCCGGAGCGTTCCGACAGCGCGATCGATCAAAGCGGAGCGATCGTAGGTCGTCTTAATGAACACGCCGGGCGGCAATCCACCTTCAAGTTCGGCCAGCTTCACCTTGGCTCGCTCGATGACCGCGAACGCATTCTCGCCAAATCGCGATACGACGATGCCGCCGACGGCTTCGCCGCGACCGTCGAGTTCACCGATGCCGCGGCGCATTTCCCCGCCGATTTGGATTGTCGCCACGTCGCGAAGCAGGATCGGTGTTCCTCGCGCGCCAGCGCCGGCGGCCATGTCGCCATCGGTTCCTTGCGGCATTCCGACCACAATTTTGGCGATATCGTCGACCCCCTGAAGGTATCCGCGCGATCGCACCATCAACTCGTTTTCGGCCTGCTCGACGACGCTTCCGCCGACGTCGTTGTTACTGCGCTGGAGCGCCATCATGACTTCGGAAGTGCCTATCCCGAACGCCTGAAGCTTTGCGGGGTCGAGAACGACCTGATACTGCTTCACGAAACCGCCGATGGCGACAACTTCGCTGACACCTTCCACACTTGTCAGCGGGAAGCGCAGATACCAATCTTGCAGTGAACGCAAAGACGCCAGATCCTGCTGCGATGAGACCAGCGGCTTTCCGGTGAGCGGGCAACTGCCGGGCTTCTCAAACGCGCGGACGCGGCGGAGTTCGTCGCGTCGCTCGGTCGGAGCGGCGTCACGAGATGCGTACCATTTGTCGTTGGCGTCATCCCGCCAAAGCCCCTGAGGGTGATCCGGGCTGTAGTAACCGGGATACAACACATATTGGAAGACCCAACCGAGGCCGGTTGCATCGGGTCCGAGTTTTGGCTGCACATTGGGCGGCAGGCGGTCCCTGGCGAAGTTCAGGTATTCCAGCACGCGGCTGCGCGCCCAGTAAATGTCAGTGCCGTCCTCAAAGATCACGTACACGAACGATTGCTCGAACATGCTGAACCCGCGCACGTCCTTAGCACCCGGCACGCCCAGCAGCGCGCTGGTAAGCGGGTAGGTCACTTGATCGTTGACCACCTGCGGGTTCTGGCCGGGAAACTCCGTAGTGATGATGACCTGAACGTCCGACAAATCCGGCAACGCATCCAACCGAATGTTGAACGACGCCCAGATTCCCAAAATTGTCAGGATTCCAGTCAGCAGCAGGACAAGAAACTTGTTCCGTACCGAAAGCTCGATAATGCGCGCGATCATGTCCTACTCACTTTACTTCGAGCCGTTCGATGACTTCGCCGCACCGTTTCATCTGCGTTGCGTAGTACGGATTCGCCAACTCCTCTTCGCGCTGCATCCAATGCGCGCCTTTGTCCTCGAACGCCATCGGACAGTGCATCACGTAGAGCAACGGATTCTGTGACAACTTGGCGCGACGAGCGAGTTCTATGGCGGCATCGCTTACCGCGACAAAGGCCTTGCGTTGCTCCGCGATCGGTTGATCCCTTAACTTCGCCGCAGCCTCGGCGAGCTTCTTGGGAAGCGCGGCCGCATCTCCAGTGGCGTGCTCTGAAGCCAAGGTTGCTGTTCGAATCAGAGCGTCGGCATCGACTGGCGTTTCTGCTTCCTGGCGAGCACCGAGTTTTTGGGCCAGTGTCAGATATTCACGCACCATGTCATCGGCATGCGGTATCGCAATGCGCTCCATTGCGGCAGGCTGACTCGCCGGCAGCGCCGAGTCAGTGTTAGCCCGCATTCCAGGCGTGGATTCGTGTCCGGAATGGCCTGGCAGGCCGCCGCTCAAGTGCTTGGCCACTGCTTCTTTCAAGCGGCTCTCGCTGTCGAGCAGGAACTGACCGCTGGTCACCACGGCGTCACCGTCGGCCAACCCGACCGCGACCTCAACCGTGCCGTCCTGTCCGGGCAACCCTAGCGTCACATCTCTCGGCGCGAATCGACCTTCTCCAAGCGAAACGAATACGAGTTGGCGGCGACCGGAATCAATGACAGCTTCATTGGGGATCACCAGTGCCTCGCGATACGCGTCGGCGAGAATCTCAACCGTTGCGTACATGCCTTGGCGCAGTGCGAGATCCTGATTCGCGATTTCGATTCGAACGAGCGCGGTTCGAGTTTGCGCGTCGAGGTGCGGATGAACGAAGAGCACCTTGCCGGTATAGGTCTTGCCCGGTTGCGAAACGAGCCTCGCCCGCACAGGCTGCCCGTTGCTCACCAGCGACATCTGAGACTCTGGCACTTGCGCATCGATCCACATCAAGTGCCGGTTCGCGATGCGCATTACAAGATCGCCGGCCTTTACGGCTGCACCTTCGTATACCATCTTCACGGTCAGGTGACCGTCTATCGGGGCGAGGATGGGCACGGTTGCCGGGGCAGTGTCCAGTCGCCCGAACGAGTCAATCTGTTCCGAAGTCAGTCCGAACTGCGCGAGCTTCCGCTGCGAAGTATCTACCAGGGTCTTCCCGCTCGAATTATCGATTACAGACGCTGCCTGTCGCCGGGCGGCTATCAGCTCATCAATGGCGACGGTCAGCTCGGGGCTGTACAGGTCGAAAAGTGGTTGGTCTTTAGTGATTACCATGCCATCAATGTTGGCATGCAGCTTCTCAATCCATCCGTTCACTCGTAAATTGATATCGCGGTGCAGCGGCTCGGGTTCCTCCAGGTAACCCACAACACGCACCGATTGCATGATCGGGCCGCGCGTGACTTGGGCGACCCGCACACCCATATTCTGCACGACGACGGGATCGATGGTGATGACACCTCCCGCCGCGGCAGAGCCGTCTGCCTTGAGCGGCGTCAACTCCATGTGGCAGATCGGGCAAATGCCCGGATCGGGCTGAATGACCTGCGGGTGCATCGAGCACGTCCACAACTGTGCTGCGCCCGCGGCGGGTTGTGAAGACGCTCCGGCGACGGACGAGTGGGCGGATGATGCCGGTGACTTGCTGCCAGGCCCGCTGGCGAACTGGCGACCCGCCACGAACGCCACGATCGCAACCACGCCAACGAGTACCGCGGTCCAGGCAATCTTTTTGGGTCGGGCAAACCGTCGCTCTGCTTCGGCTGCGGCACTGTCCATCCCCTGAACCTGATGGGCGTTCGTGGATGGCTGTGTAGATGATGGTGTGATGACGTTCATAAACAACTCCGGAAAATCGGTCTCATTCTTCACTTCGAACAGTTTCGACATCCATGCCCGCGAGCGCTTCGAGTTCTGCGAGCATACGCTCACGAATGGTTCTGGCCTCGGCTGCCAGCAACCGAACGTCCAGAAGCGTCCGCTGGGTATCGATCACATCGAGGTAAGTGGCGGTACCCGCGCCATAGCCACGTCGCGTCAACTCAACGGTCTGCTGAGCCGATGGCAGCACTTCGGACTCAAAGGCTGCGGCACGGCGTTCTGCGTCACGTAGGGCGATCAGCGTGGCCGCGAACTTCCCCGCGCGATCAAACTGAGTCTGCCGCGAGAGGGCTTCCACGCGTCGAAGGTCTGCGCGAGCTTCGGCGATCATCCCCCGAATTCGCGGTAGTTGAGTCGGCAGTGTGATTGCCGCGCCCAGCGACTGACTGACGGAGCCGGTGAACGCGGCCATCGGATTGATCTCGGGAAGGTACTCAAGTCGAGCGCGTTGGATCGCGGCCTCGCGGGCCTTGGCCTCGAAGCCAAGCGCTGCAAGCTCTGGGTTGTTGCTGACGCCAGCAGCGGCGAGTGCTTCGTCGCTGGCGCCGATCGGGCGCGGCACGGGCAATGTGGGCGGTGGTGGCAGCGCTTCGTTCGGATCTCGCTGCAGCAAAGCATTCAGCGTCGTGCGCTGCTGGTCCAACGAAGCCTTCGCCGTAGCCAACTCGTTCGCGGCAAGTCGAAGCTGGACGTTCGCCCGCAACTGGTCCTGCTGCGGGCCACCCGCGCGAACTCGACTAGCGGCGGTATCGCTGACAAGCTGTAACAGACTGAGGTTCTGTTCCTGAATACGCAGGCGCTCCGCTTGGAGCGCATAGTCAGCCCAGGCTTGAAGCACTCGCATCTGAAGGTCGAATTTCGCCGCGCGAAATCGCTCTCCCGCCGCTTGCGCATCACGCCACGCGACCGAGGCATTGGCATATGTCTTGTTCGGCAATGCCGAAGCGTCCATGAGACCAGCCGAAAACGTCATTCGATCGAACGTCTTCATTCGCTCGGCGGAGAACATGTAATCAAAGCCAAGTTCGACATTCTCTGTCGGCCATGTGCCCGCTTGGTCGATTCGTTCAACCGCCATCGCCCACTCGTGGAATGATGCTTCCAACTCTCCGTTGGCGATGAACGCGCGATGCAAAACGTCGCGCCAAGTCGGGGCAGGTGGAAGCTGAGGTGCGTTAGGGCGGGTCGTGGGAATGTGGCGTTTGGTCACGTAACCGAGCGCCCGACCCGCGGCATCAAGGCGGTACGATTCACGATCAGCTTCCGCCGGTTTGATCACACAACCAGAAATCGCAAGCATCAGCGTGACCATTACCAGGCGCACCATCGTGACGATCCATTCCAATAGCTGTAGCTCAAGTCCGGCCGGGGGGACACCCTCGGCACGCTAACCTCAGAACGAGGCGCACCACGCGAAAAGTTCCATACTGCTGAAAAAAGTGCTGGCGCCGAAGAAATGGAACGGCGGGTAGTTCAATCCCTGATGGTTCTCGCGATTTCAGACAATCGCTCAACGGACAACTTGCCCATCAGGCACATCCAGGTGCCGCCGCGCTCGGACATGACCATATTCACGCCGTCGGCGGAACCGACGACGAAGCTCTGACCATCAATGACCTTCGTCTCGCCGTGGGGCGAGCGAACGTCGCGCGATGAAGCGAACGCTAGCGTCACCGGCTGCTCTTCAACGAGAAACGTCACGCAGGCCATCTGCTTACGGCCGATCTCGTGTACGCAGCAGTGCATCAGCTGGAGATCCTGCACCTCGGGAACAACCGGAGCGTCGGGCCACTTCCGCCGCAAGACCTCACGCGCCTCGTTGGCGGTGCTAACGGTCGTCGGATGGTTCTTGCGATCCACGGCGCTGTTGTAGATGTCGGCCATACGCTGCGGCGTGGCAAGCGCGGGCGACGAACTGCTTAAGAGGACAACCGCCGCCAACAAAGCTCCGACAACGAGGCTGGCCGCGACAGCTCGCAAAGGGGAAACAAAGGGCCACAGAAGCACGTGAGGCCGTGAACTGTCAGTTGACGGCGGTAGTGCGGCTTTTAGCCGCGCATCAAATGTCGAGAGGTCAACGGGGCGCGACCGGAGCTTCGCCAGCCGCTTGCTTATGGCTTGCGTCACCTCATCTGAATGGTCTTGCTCGCTCATAGTTCCTCCGGCCTTCTACCGGATCAGTCGCATTTGTTTCGCCCGGCTTTCAAGCCGATCGCGCAGAATCAGTCGACCTCGATGGGCACGCGACTTAATCGTGCCGATTGGGACCTGAAGGATCTGCGCTGCATCAGCGTGATCAAGCCCTTCGACGTCAATCAACAGCAACGTCCAGCGCATGTCTTCCGAAAGCTCCTGTAATGCATCAATGACTTCGGCATCCGAGAACTGCTCCAGAATCAAATCTGGATCTGTCGACGGCGCATACTGGTGCGGTTCACTGCTCTCTTGCACCGCGTCGGCTGCGACCACCGCCTCCAGGCTCACCGTCGCGCGAACTGCGTTTGACCGCAGTCGATCGACGCGCGAGTTCCGAAGTATCGTCAGCAGCCACGCTCGCGCGTCCGTTCCGGCCTCGAACCGATCTACCGCACGGAAGGCCTTCAACATGGTCTCCTGCGCAAGATCGTCAGCCTCCGCTTGATGCCGCATGAGAACGCGAGCCGTGCGGACCACCACATCGCGATGGGGCCAGAACAGCTCCATAAACCTCGATGTGGCGTTGTCGGCGTAACGCAATGGCTGGGCACTTTCGACCTCTCAAGCCACTGAACGGATCAGGGGCTCGAAAAGGTTCAATCTGAATAATCCCGAAAAATGGAACCTGGGAACAGGCCCGTTTCGTTCAAGAGAATACAACGCCCGAATGGCTTTTGCGATTTTCGGCCGGCGGGCTCAATGTTACCGGAGGCGACATGACCTGAAGAACAATCACGTTTCAGGCGATACCGGATGGTGTCGCGGTTGTTCTTAGCGGTTATCAGTCAACCAGCGGTGCTCGGGCAGCCATCGATGTCCATATGACGGCTTACAAGTTCTCTTAGAATCAGACCAACCGCTTTTCTCCTCAGAAAGGAACGTCTCATGTTTCGAACCACGATTCTCTCCACGACGCTCACAACCGCGGCAATGCTTCTGGCAGCGGGTTGCCAGGCCAATAAGCCGGCCACGGCGTCCAGTGACATGACCCAAGACGCAGTCATGTGCGCCAAGTGTGAAACCACCTGGGTCAAGCTGCCCATCAAGCAAAAGGGCCGCGTTGTGGCTTATTCCTCGCGCAAGAGCATGACCTGCCCGGACTGCAAGGGCATGGCCGAGAACTTTTTTGCTACTGGAAAACTCGAACACACCTGCCCCACGTGTGGCCCGAACGCATTGGAGGTTTGCAAATCGCATTGATGGATCATTAAGAAGAGTAAGGTTCCCGACGCAGCGGCGCGAGAGCACACCTTCTGTCGCTCCACGTGCTGTCCTCAGGCTAGCCTCAGGTGCGGTGACGAGTGTCGGACGTTGGCGGCGGCGAACGCCTGAAATTCTTCGAACGCTCCCCCGCTCGACGGGAAACCACCGGGTCGGCAGTGGTGTGTCGTAAACGTGGTCGCACCAGGCCGTGACTACCGAGATTCGTCATCATGACCCACACCTACTTCATCCATGGAATGCATTGTGAGAGTTGCGTAGGACGCGTCAGGTCGGCGCTGCAATCCATCGCGGGCGTTTCAGCGGCAATTGTGTCGTTGAACCCGCCGCGTGCAAAGATCGAAATGACCCGACACATCCCGACAGCCGAACTGAACTCGGCCGTTCGCAGCGCGGGCGACTACACGCTGGCGGAATCTGCTGACGCAGCATCATGCAAGCCGGCATCGCTGGCGGCCACCGAAGCATCCGCGGGCGCGCTACACGCCAAATCTCAGTCCTCGAAGACTGCGGACGATCAACACACCTACACATGTCCGATGCACCCCGAGGTCCGGAAGATCGGCCCGGGCTCGTGTCCCAAATGCGGAATGGCATTGGAGCCGGTAGAGGTGACGGCACCAACGATTAAAACACAATTCGTCTGCCCCATGCACGCGCAGATCGTCCGCGACGAGCCGGGCAACTGCCCCATCTGTGGCATGGCGTTGGAACCGCGCACCATTACAGCCGAGCACGAGGCCGACCCCGAATTAACCGACATGACCCGGCGGTTTTGGGTCTCCGTCATATTCGCTATGCCCGTCCTGGTGTTGGCGATGGGCCACCTCATCCCCGGCAATCCTTTCACGCATCTGGCATCCGCGCGCGTGATGAGCTGGGCCGAGTTCATCCTTTCGACTCCTGTTGTGCTTTGGGCGGGTTGGCCGCTTTTCGTCCGCGGCTGGCAGTCGCTGGTCAACCGCAATCTCAACATGTTCACGCTCATCGCGATGGGCGTGGGCGTGGCTTATCTCTACAGCATCGTGGCCACCATCGTGCCTGGTGTTTTCCCCGCATCGTTCCGCGATTCCAGTGGGAACGTGGGCCTGTACTTCGAAGCCGCTGCACTCATCACTGCACTCGTTTTGCTCGGCCAGGTTCTCGAACTTCGCGCCCGCAGCCAGACCAGCGGCGCGATCCGGGCGCTTCTCGGCCTGGCACCAAAGACAGCGCGGCTCGTGCATGATGACGGCGCGGAGGCGGACTTGCCGCTGGAGCAAGTTGCAGTCGGTCAACGGCTGCGCGTGCGTCCAGGCGAGAAAGTTCCAGTGGACGGGACCATCCTCGACGGCAACAGCGCAATTGATGAATCGATGATGACCGGCGAGCCGATCCCAGTGGAGAAAAACACCGGAGACAAGGTGACCGGCGGCACAGTAAACGGTACGGGCAGCTTCATCATGCACGCTGAGCGGGTCGGCCGCGATACGCTGCTTGCGCAGATCGTGCAGATGGTCAGCGAAGCCCAGCGCAGCCGAGCTCCCATTCAGCGATTGGTTGATGTGGTCTCAGCTTGGTTCGTGCCAGCCGTAATCGTTGTCGCCGCGCTGACGTTCATTGCCTGGGCAATCCTTGGCCCAACACCCGCTTTGGCCTATGCCGTGGTGAACGCGGTCGCCGTCCTCATTATCGCATGTCCGTGCGCGCTCGGTCTGGCGACGCCGATGTCGATTATGGTAGGCGTCGGTCGCGGGGCCGGCGTCGGAGTGCTCATCAAGAATGCCGAGGCGCTGGAAGTAATGGAGAAGGTGGACACGCTCATCGTTGATAAGACCGGCACTCTCACCGAAGGCAAACCAAAGCTTGTTTCAGTCATCGCCCTCCCTGGGCATGATGAATCGTCATTGCTACGTTTGGCGGCGAGCGTGGAACGCGGCAGTGAGCATCCTTTAGCCGCCGCAATTGTTGCGGGCGCTCAAGCGCGGAAACTCGAACTGACGGACACGAAACAATTTCAATCGCTCACGGGTCGGGGGATCACGGGGACCGTTGATGGACACGCCGTCGCCCTGGGAAACAAGAAACTACTCGAAGAGATCGGCGTCGATGCGGGCGGGTTGGCCCAACATGCAGAACGTCTGCGCGGCGAAGGTCAGACTGTAATGTTCGTCGCCGTAGACGGTAAACCGGCGGGCCTGATCGGCGTGGCCGACCCAATCAAGGCATCTACGCCGGACGCGATCGCCAAGCTGCACGAAAGTGGAGTGCGAGTGGTCATGCTGACCGGCGACAGCCGAACGACGGCCCAAGCCGTCGCCCAGCAGCTCGGCATCGATCAAGTTGAAGCGGAGGTTCTGCCGGATCAGAAGAGTCAGTACGTCAAGCGGTTGCAGGACGAGGGCCGCGTGGTCGCGATGGCAGGCGACGGCGTGAACGATGCACCAGCACTGGCGCAAGCCCATGTCGGGATTGCGATGGGAACGGGGACCGACGTGGCGATGCAGAGCGCGGGAGTGACGCTCGTGAAGGGCGACTTGCTTGGCATCGCTCGCGCCCGCACACTCAGTCGCGCGACCATGCGAAACATCCGCCAGAACCTGTTCTTTGCATTTATCTACAACGCGCTCGGGGTTCCGGTCGCTGCCGGAGTTCTGTACCCGTTGTTCGGCATCCTGCTTAGCCCCATCATCGCCGCAGCAGCGATGAGTCTCAGTTCAGTATCAGTGATTGGAAATTCGCTACGTCTGCGGCGAGTGTTGCTTTGACCATTCCTTGACATTCGTAAATCGTCCTACTGGATCATGCGAGCGGAAAAAACCGATGAGTTCGCTGCTTGCCCGAAACCTGATGTCCGCAATATAGTTGTCGCGTCTGTAACAACCGTAGGCTCCAGTGCGTCTGTTCCGGACTTATCAACTCCGGGTCGCTCAACCAAACCGCCGTTTCGTGCATTTACGATTGGCGGCGGCGATGGCGCAGCGTCACCCCCTGTGGCGGGCGCGGTCATTCCCTCACTGTTCGCCTCATGATCTTCTTGATCTTTACCACGCATATGTTGCCTATTGCTTACGCCTCGCGCGCAGCCACTCGACGGTCAGCACCGTTGCCAAGATTGGAAAAAAGACGGCAAGCGCAACGATCCACCCGTAAAGATGCACATGCACCTGTCGTAAGACGATTGAATAGATCGCCCAAGCAGTGTGCCCCCATGTCATGAGGGTGACACTCCAGCACAGGAGCGCACAGCTGCCGACGTGCGAGGCTGCCGTGCGCTCCATGTTGCTTTGGCGACGCTTTTTCTTGCGTCTCACGCTCTGCCCTCGGTCTCAAGCGACTCACTTCGTATCGAATGAATTTTTCGTCTTTCCCGACGACGTCTCAACCTCGATCCAGAGTTTGCTCTTCTCCGGCAAAGGCTTGGAAACCGGGTGATGGAGATGAAACTCCTCGCCTTCGTCTTCCGCTTTGCTCTTAATTGATCGTTCGCCGCTTTCGACGCCGATCCACCCGCGCACCGCCTTCGGCTTCTCCGAAGCGCCCGCGAGGACGAGTACAAATACAGCCTCTTCGCCTGCTTTCACGTCGCCCTGTTGCGTCACCTGCACTGTGTAAGAGCCGATCGCCTTCTGGCCAAGATCCTTCTTCTCACCCTTGTGTGCATCATCATCCTTGTGCTCGTGCTTTTCTCCTTCTTTATGCTCGTGTTTGTCGTCGGGCTCCAGACGACCCAAGTGCACGGGCGATGTAGGTGCCGAGAATCCCGCTAACGCATAGGCGCTTGCAATCGCTACCGAACCGAAAATGAAGAAGACCTTGCGCATAAACAACTCCTTGAATGAGTGCTACCATGTGTCGGGCCTGAGGCCGGGATCAAGCCTGATAAAACAAAACACTTCTACGCCGACAGCGGCGTCGAGTGCCGACCGAAAGAAAATTCTTTAAGCATGCGTGGGGTGCCGCCCCTTCATGAGGCGGTGTTGGTTCCTGCCGTTCGCGGCGAATGCAGTCGAACGGATCATGCACAGTCGTATCAAATATTTGTGGAACCCTCATGTCATGCCCCGAATCTAATGTTCCGCAATAGCCCCTTGTTTGACCTCGTGTCCATCGCCGACGCCAGCGGGAGGTGCTCCGGTCGTTTCACTCCGCCGCGTCCGACTTGTGACGTGCCACATACGGTATATCGCCGGCAAGACGACCAGAGTCAGCAGCGTTGACGACACGATTCCTCCGATCACGACCGTGGCCAGCGGTTTCTGGACCTCCGCGCCGCGCCCCTTGGCCAGCGCCATCGGCACGAAGCCCAGCGCCGCGACCAACGCCGTCATCAGAACGGGTCGCAATCGCGTCAAGGAGCCGCGGATGATCGCGTCCTCCAGGTCGTTGCCTTCCTGGCGCAACTGGTTGATGAACGTCACCATGACCAAGCCGTTAAGAACCGCGATGCCTGACAGCGCAATGAACCCAACGGCCGCTGAAATGGAAAATGGCATTCCGCGCAACCACAGCGCGATAATCCCGCCCGTCAGGGCGAGCGGCACGCATGTGAACACCATAAACGCATACTTCACAGAGTTGAAGGTGCTGAACAGCAAGAGAAAAATCAGGAAGAAGCAAATCGGAACAACGATCATCAACCGTTGGCGCGCCGCCACCAGATTTTCGAACTGGCCACCCCAGTCCAGCCAGGTTCCCGGCGGCAGCTTCACCTGACTGGCGATGCTGGCCTGTGCCTCATTGACGAACGAACCAATGTCGCGATCGCGCACATTGCACTGCACCACGACGCGGCGCTTGCCGTTCTCTCGGCTGATCTGGTTTGGGCCCTCGGCCACTTCGATTCGCGCGATCGTTCCCAAAGCAACAAACGGCGGACTGACGAAATTGGTGAGTCCCTTGTCGGCGGCGCTGGCCAGTGATTCCGGTTCCCGCCCCCGGGGCGGAAGTGGAATCGGCAGGTTTTGCAACTCGCCCACGCGTGATCGAATCTGGTCGGGCAGCCGAACGACAAGGTCGAAACGACGATCGCCTTGGAACACCAATCCGGCCTCACGACCGCCGATCGCAATGTTGATCACGTCTTGAACATCGGCGACGTTCAGTCCATAGCGGGCGAGTGCCGCACGGTCGAGGTCGATGGTCATCATGGGCAGACCGGTGGTTTGCTCCACCTTAACGTCGGCGCTGCCGGCCGTGCTGCGAAGAACATTTGCTATCGCTTCGGCCGTCGGGACCATCTTCTCGAACTCGTCGCCGTAGACTTTCACGGCCACGTCGCCACGCACGCCGGCGATGAGTTCATTAAAGCGCATCTGAATTGGCTGCGTAAACTCATAGTTGTTTCCGGGTATCTGGCTCAGTGCAAGTTCCAGCAGCTTGATCACCTTGCCTTTGTGCCCTGTCGGCGGCGGCCCGTGACCGTGACCTTCTTCGCCTTCGCCGTGTTCGGCGTGCGCATCGGCCGCCTCGGCTCGCTCCTGGGCTTCGGAGATAAGTCGGTCCAGTTCCTTCTCGCTGCGCCACTCCGTTGACGGCTTGAGCATGATAAATGTGTCTGACACATTTGGCGGCATTGGATCGGAAGCCATCTCAGCGGTTCCGGTCTTGGAAAACACGAACGCCACTTCAGGAAACTCGCTGACTGCCTTTTCAACTTCGAACTGCATCTCAGAGGACTGCGTGATACCGGTGCTGGGGATGCGCATCGCGTGCATCGCGATGTTTCCCTCGTCGAGCGTGGGAATGAATTCCTGTCCCATGCGCAAGAACAGCAGGAGCGATCCCAAAAACGCCACGACTGCCAGTGGCGCCACAATCCAGCGACCGCGTACCGCTGCCCGCAACGTCGGAGCGTAAATCGCCTTGGCGCCGCGAATCAGGAAATTCTCCTTCTCGCGAACGCGGCCGGTCACTCCCAACGCGACCATTGCCGGAATAAACGTGAGCGACAGAACGAAAGCCGCAACCAGCGCGAAGATCACGGTCATGGCCATCGGGTGAAACATCTTTCCTTCCACGCCAGTCAAGGCGAGAATAGGAATGTACACCGTGATGATGATCGCTTCGCCGAACGCGGTGGCGCTTCGAACCTGTTTGCTCGCCTCGAACACAGTCTCCATGCGTTCGGACAACGTTAGTTTTCTTCCGAGCTGATGCTGTCGCTCGGCAAGCATTCGCAAGCAATTCTCGACAATGATGACAGATCCATCCACGATCAGGCCGAAGTCGATCGCGCCCAGACTCATCAGGTTCCCGCTGATACCGGCCTGCACCATGCCTATTGCTGTCAAGAACATCGATAGTGGGATTGCCAGCGCGGTGATCAACGCGGCTCGGAAGTTGCCCAATAGCAGAAAGAGGATCACGATAACCAGGATTGCGCCTTCGGCCAGATTCTTTGTGACGGTATTGATCGTGGCGTTGACCAGCGTTGTGCGATTCAGAACTGCCTTCGCTTGAATGTCCGCCGGCAGGGCTCGGTTCACTTCGGACATCTTCTCGTCAACTGCCTTGGCAACCGTTCGACTGTTTTCGCCGATCAGCATCAGCGCCGTACCGACCACCACCTCTTCGCCGTCTTCGCTTGCGCTGCCCGTGCGCAGTTCCCGACCCACGCCGACCGTAGCAACATTTCTGATGTAAACCGGCGTTCCGTTGCTCGACCCGATGATAATGTTGCGAATCTCCTCCTCGTTGCTGATGCGCCCAGTCACGCGGACGTTGTAGGCTTCGCCTTTGTGCTCGATAAAGCCCGCGCCGGTGCTGACGTTGTTCTTCTCCAGCGCTTCGATGACATGATGAAAAGTGAGGCCGTAGCTCACCAACTTCATCGGATCCGGCTGAACGAAATACTGCTTCTGGTACCCCCCGATCGAATCGACGCCCGCCACGCCGAGCACATTTTTCAACTGGGGTCGAATGATCCAATCCTGCACGGTCCGAAGATATGCGGCCCGCTCAACTTCGGTGCTCAACCGCTCGCCTTCTGGCGTGAGGTATGCGCCGTCGCTCTGCCAGCCGGGTTCACCATCCTTCGCCTCCGCGCCCGTTCCCGCGGGATGCTCGTAATGCACCGTGTACATGTAGACTTCGCCCAAGCCAGTGGAGATCGGTCCCATCACCGGTTCGGCCCCCGGCGGTAATGATTCGCCGGCCTCGCGCAGTCGTTCGCCGACTTGCTGCCGTGCGAAGTAGATGTCCACGCTGTCCGCGAAGACGGCGGTTACCTGGGAGAAGCCGTTCCGCGACAGAGACCGCGTGTACTCCAGACCCGGAATCCCAGCCAACGCCGTCTCAATCGGGAAAGTCACCTGCTTTTCGATTTCGAACGGCGAGAGCGACGCGTAAACGATGTTGATCTGGACTTGGTTATTGGTGATGTCCGGCACGGCGTCGATGGGCAGGCGTTGCAGCGAATAAACGCCGACCGCGCCCGCAAGCACAGTGATCAGAACGACCAGCCAACGGTTGCGAATCGAGAATTGAAGTACGCGTTCGAGCATGGATTTGCCTTTAGTCTTTCGTATCGTTGAACATCAAGAGGCGGAGCGCATTGAAAATGACGACAAAGGTGCTGCCTTCGTGAAGTACCACCGCCACGCCTATGCCGATAGAACCAGTTGCTGTCGCTAACATGAGCAATGCTACAACTATCATCGAGATCAATATGTTCTGCCGGATGATTGCCCGGGCGCGTCGCGAGAGGTTAATGCCGTAGGCAAGCTTGCCAAGATCATCTCCCATCAATGCGACATCGGCGGTCTCCAACGCAGCTGCCGTGCCGGCGCCGCCCATGGCTATGCCTATGGTCGCATTCGCCAGAGCGGGTGCGTCATTCACGCCATCCCCGACCATGCCCACCGCTCCATAGCGCGCTTGCAGCTCCTGCGCAATCCGCACTTTGTCTTCGGGAAGAAGGTCTGCCCGCACTTCGTCCACGCCAACTTCGGCGCCGATTGCGCGCCCAACCCCTTCGTTGTCGCCGGTCAGCATGACCAGCGGCTTCACGCCCAATTCGCGAATGCGGTCCAGCGTCGCCCGCACGTTCTCACGCGGGCGATCCGCTATGCCAATGACTCCAAGCCAGCGTTGCCCATGCCGCACCGCCATCACGCTGCGGCCCGCCGACTTGAGTCGATCAAGGGACTGTCGGATCGACTCAGGCACCGCAACTTCATCCAGTTGCCACAGTCGCAGGCTTCCGATCTCAACCATCTGGCCATCGACCGAAGACCGAACGCCGCGTGCGGTCAACGACTCAAGGTCTCCTGCCTGCGGCAGTTCCAAACGATCTGCTTCGGCACGTTTCACAATCGCGAGTGCCAGCGGATGTTGCGAGCGTCGCTCGACGGCCGCGGAGATCCTCAAAAGTTCTTCCGCGGTGACGCCACTCTCGGGCACGAGATCAGTGACTTCCGGTTTGCCGATCGTCAACGTTCCAGTCTTGTCCAGGGCCAGCGCTTTGATCAACCCCAGGTTTTCCAAGTGCACGCCACCCTTGATCAGGACCCCGTTTCGAGCAGCCTGTGCGATGCCGCAAAGGACTGTCGATGGTGTTCCGAGCGCCAGCGCGCACGGAGACGCTCCGACGAGCAGCGCCATTCCTCGATAGAAGCTCGTTGACCACGCCCACCAACCCATCAAGGGAGGAACCACAATGAGCAGTACATCTGCGACCAGCACGAGCGGCACGAAGACACGCTCGAACCGTTCCGTAAACAACTGCGTCGGAGCCTTCTGGGTCTGGGCTTCTTCGACCAGCTTGATGACGCGGTCGAGCGTTCGATCGCCAACAGCGCGGGTGGTTCGAATCTCCAGCGCGCCTTCACCGTTGATCGTGCCGGCAAACACCTGTTCTCCCTTGGATTTCTCGACGGGAACGGATTCGCCGGTGACCGGCGCTTGATTCACGGCCGACTGGCCAGACTGAACAACGCCATCCACTGGAATGCGCTCCGCCGGGCGAACCACTACAACGTCATCAACCTTGACGTCGTCAACCGGGGTTTCGACCTCGCGACCACTCCGCACGACTCGCGCAATCGGCGGGGCGAGATCGGCCAGTGCTCGTATGGCACCGCGCGCCCGCTCCAGCGCGTAATGTTCCAGTGAGTGTGCCAGCGCAAACAGAAACAACAGGAACGCGCCCTCGGCCCATTTCCCCAGCGCAGCTGCTCCAATCGCGGCGAGCAGCATCAGCAGGTCGATGTCGAAGGCAAACCGGCCTTGGCGCAATACGGCAAAAAGGTGCCGCAGCATGCCGAAAGATCCAAACGCATATGAGACGAGATAAAGGCCGATTGCGATGGGGCGAGACAGGCCCAACCATCGCTCGATGCAAAAGGCAATCAACAAGCACAGTCCTGCGATCAGACTCCAGACCAGTTCGCGATTCTTGGCGAACCATGACTCGCCACTTCCAGGATGCGCATCTTGAGTTGGCGGTGTTTGAGCAGGCCCACCCGCCGGATTCCAACCGGCGCTAGCCAAACGCTGGACGATCGCCGCTTCACTCGTACGCCGGCGGTCAAACTCAAGACGAACGACGTGCGCCGGCACGCTCGCAACGGCCGCAATGACGCCGTTCAATGCCTTCAAGAACATTTCCAGTTTGCGCGCTCCGTCTTCTGCATCGATCATTCGTATTTTGATCGTCGCATGTCCAAACTGATCGGAGATGCGCGCACCAGCCGCCCGCACCGCGGTCTGCACACGTGCCAGCGAAGTGCGATCGGGATCATAGTGAAGGCAAAATTGTGCATTGATTCCATCCGCATCGCCAATATGCGCTTGAGTTATGCCTTGCTCGTCCGTCATGAGCGCGCGCAGCCGCTCGACGCACGCATCGCGCTCATCGACAACGTCGGGCAACAATACGGACAGGCGGAGTTTTGTCTTTGCAGTGCTCACGTCAGCAATCTTTCTTTCACTCTGTGACGCTCTACAGCCGCCTTAGACCGCGTTAACCTGGCTCTTCACCAGACCGGATCCGGACCACGTGGTCGAGATTCGCAACCGAGATTACGCCGTCCCCGGCATTGCCTGTGTGAGCAGCGAGCTGCACGATCTCCACCAGTTCATCCGCCAGGGAGTCGGCGCAGAGGATTTCAATCCTTACTTTCTTTGCGAAGAAAACGTTCTCACTCGTTGCCTCGAAGTGCCCGCCACTTCCTCGTCCGCGGCCCTGACCCTGACAATCTGACACCGTCACGCCTGGAAAATGCGGGAGCGCATGGAGCGCGTCCATGACGCGGCCGACAATATGCGGCTGTACGATCGCTCGAATTTCTTTCATTTTCGCTCTCCGTGTTAGTGCTCGTGGGCAGCGCCGGCCTTGCCCAGTTCAGCCTTCAGAATGAAACTGCCGCTGGCGACAAAACTCTCGCCTTCCTTTAATCCGGCATAAATCGGCACAAAACCGCTGATTGATTGCCCGATCGCCACAACTCGTTTGGTGAATGTGTTGGCTTCATTGGCAACAGGGACAAAGACTGAAGGTTCACCTTCGACGGTTTGAATTGCTTCTTCTGGAACGGCGAGAATAGCTTCTTCAGCCGCTGATCCGCCGACGGCGATAGATGCGGTAGCAAACATGCCCGGGAGCAGCCGTGTGCCGTCGTTGGGCACTTCCACTCGAACACGGGCGGTTCGCGTTGACGGGTCCAGTTCCGGAGCCACGTAAGACACAATCCCCTCGAAGGATTCGACAGCGATTGCCGGGACAGTGATCTCAACTTTCGAGCCAACGGAAACCTGGCTGATGTTCGTTTCGGGAATGTCGGCTGAAACCCAGATTGGGTTCAGGTCCGCCAACATCAGGAGTCGCTCCTTGTCGGGGCCGACCAATTCGCCCAGCGTGGCTTCGCGCTCAATCACACGACCACCTATGGGCGCACGCACGATGTACTGCGGATCGATCTCGCCGGTGCGCGCAAGCGATTCGATAGCATCCTGCTTCACGCCGAGCAGGTGCAGCCTGTTTTCGGCGGCGGTTAGAGCGGCAGTGGCGGACTGGAGATTTCCCTTTGCAGCCTGGAACTCGCCTTGACGCTTCTGCACTTCGGTCAAGGCGATTCCCTGATCTTTGTCGTAAAGCTGCTGAGCTCGCTCGAAGCTGCTCTTAGCCAAGTCCACGGCCGGCTTAGCGATCTCGACCGCCGTGCGTTTCTGAAGATAGTCGCTTTGCGCCTCTCCCAACTCCGGGCTATCGATAATCAGCAAAGTGTCGCCGGTCTGCACGACATCGCCGATTCGCACCTTGAGTTGGGCAACGCGGCCGGTGACTGCGGAGCCAACGTGAGCGACCTTCTCCGCGTTGTATGCAACGCGGCCGGGTGCGATGATTACCGCTGTGAGCTTTCGCGGTTTTGCCCGTGATACTTTTATCCCGTGACTTCGGATCGCCTGCGGAGTGAGAACCACTTCATCAGTGTGTTCGTCTCCACCATGCGCGTGGCCTTCATGATCGTCGCCGCCGCCTTCTTTGTGCGAATCGGCGGCCTTGTCCTGCTTTCCGGCGGCCGGTTCGGGCGACTTGGCGCTGCTGCGTTCGCAACCGAAGCCAATGAAGAGCGGAAGGGCAAGCGCCAGCAGCCCTCGCCAGCGTACACTACCCATCTTGTAACGGCTCCGCCGGGTCTTGCTGTAATGACTTTCCATTCTGCTTCTGCCTTTCGTCTGTGGTGTAACCGGGAGATCTGGCCAGTACTTGTCTAGCGCGACGCCTCGATCGTGGCGGGCACGGTTGACGGCGATTCGCCAAATCCTCCAGCCGCCCGCTGCAAACGGATCAGTGCTTCGGCGTTGCGCCTTTGCAGTTCCACAAGTCTGATGCGAGCCGCACGTAAATCTTGCTCCGCCAAGAGCAGGCCGGTGACATCAACCTGTCCGGCCTTAAACTGGTTTTCGGCCAGGTCTAGCCGCTGCTGCGCCAGCGGGATGAGGCGGTCTTGTATCCGCACCAGGTTCTCCTGGGACGCGGTAAACCCGGCATACGCGCGCCGGGTCTCCTCAATCACCTGCCGCTGTAGTCGCGTAAGGTTGTGGCGTCCCTCTTCCAGCGCCGAACGCGCCCGATCTCTTCGAGCTTGTCCGAAATCGAACACCGGCAGTGGCACGCTGAGACCCGGCCCAACTGACCAATTCCCTCCGTCGCGCTCGGCATCGACGCTGCCTTCCGCTCCATCGAACGGAGCAAAGCGCGATATCGAGAGATCCGCGCCGAGCGCGCTAAGCTCAAATCGCTGCGCTTGCACCTCCGGGCGGTTCTGCAAGGCCAGTGAGATCCATTTCTCCTCAGGGAGCGACTTGATCTCCGCGACATGCCAGGGCATCAACCGCCAATTGGTGCTACCCGATGGTTCACCGAGCAGCCGTGCCAATACCAGTCGTTCCTCCCGCAGCTCCAATTGGCGATCGGCAATCTCGGCTTCGAGTTCAACCTGCTGCGTATCCAATGTCACGACATCCAGCCGGCTGCCCTCGCCCGCGCGGAGGCGCGAGCGCGCCAAGTCCAGCAATCGCGTGACGATCTGCATGCGTTCCTGAAGTGCACCTTGGGCAGCATCCAACGATTGCACCGCGACATACCGTTGCTTCACTTCGCCGATCACATCAAGCGCAACCGATACCGCGGACGCAGCAGAGGCGCGGAGGCGATTGTCCGCGGCACTGACTTTGCCCGGACGCGAGAGCAAAGAAACCAGCTCCGCCGCCAAGCCAGCTTCGATCGTTGCGTCGCCGCCTGATTCGGGGAATCGAAACACGACGCTTAAGACTGGGTTCGGCAGTAGACGCGCTTGCTTTGCTTCCGCCTGCGCGAGTCGAACACGCGAGATGGCCGCCTGAATGCCTGGGTCGTGTCGCAAGCTTCGTCGGATCGCTTCGCGCAGCTCAAGGACTTCACCCGGAGCCTCCCCAACATCCACTGGCCCTCCCTCAACGTGATACGCAATTGCATCGCCATCGCCCGCGAGATGCGCAAGAGACTGCGTCACATTGACGTCAGGTTCAGGACCAACACAACCGATCAGGCCGAGCGCGAACGGAGTTATGGCGCGCAAGGCAATTCGGGAATATCGCAAAGTAAGACCTCTCAGCGCGAGTCAAGGGAGAACGCCGGTGCTGCAGCGGAATAGCCGCAGCGCGCGCACACAGGAATCAACTGAGAGAGGGGGTCAATTCAGGCGCACGATGGTCCGCAGGCATACGCGCGACGTGCAATCGGCCGGAGGGTGCTCCGACCGGGGAGCGTGGAGAACCGACAGATCAATCGGCAACAGTGCCGTCGACATGAGGCATGGAGGGACCACCGAGTGGTTCAAATCAGGCGCAGTAGACTTGCCGCCGCGGCTAACGATATCAACCGAAATGCTCTCGTCCTGGCACGAACTTGACTCGCTCGCGGGACAGCTTCCCTCGGCGTGCGCAGCCTCGATCGCGCGATGGCCGCCGTCCGAAGTACAAATGACCCGACCCGCCAGAAGCGGGGCCGAAAAGGCGGCAAGCAGTGCGAGTGCCTGAAGAAAATGGTTCCAGCGTGTAAACAAACGAGCTTTGATGATAGTAATGCGCCGATCCTGTTGCAAGTTTCAACGCGCATGGGCAGATTGGCGTGTTCGTTGAAGCGCGAGGCCAAGACCAAGCGAAGGAAGAGAATCTCATACCATGATTACCGCTGGCTACGCTTCATCGCTATGGATCGTCGTTCTCGGTTTTCCTGGCTGCCCGAACATCGAACCGACGATTCAATCCCTTACAAGTGTCGCCGCATCGCTTCAGGTCAATGCGGCGATCACATGCCAGTTTGTCAGCGAAGCAGACGACTTGACCAAAATTGGGTTCAGAGGATCACCCACGGTCTTGATCGACGGAGCGGATATTGACCCCGATGTCCGCGCGAACGGCGAATGCAATTATGGGTGTCGCCTGTATGCCCCATCAGGAACGCCCTCCCGCGAGATGATCAGCTCAGCCATACTACGGGCTCTCGCTGGCACGGACTGAAATGAACGCGATTGTTTGCGGCGCGTCAAGATTCAACCGAGCGATCAATTTGTTCCGTCGAATGACTGGTTGAATGCCTGGGTCAGCATTCACGGCCTTAGCGCGGTCACTGAACGAAGATACCGTCTGCATTGACGATCGTGACGCCGTCGCTGCTCTGTGTGGCCACGCCCGTCACGGTCAACTTGGCCATCGGTTTTACACCGTCCAACGCCGTGAGTGCGGTCTTCAGCGGGCGGCCGTCTTTATCGACCACCTGAACTGTCACACTGTTCTTGGCCAACACGTCTGCGGGCTCGCAGCACGCATCCCACGGTGTTTTGCAGGAGTCGGACGGGTTGGCATCGCAGGTCTTTATCGAGGAATCCAGGAGCGTCAGAATTGCCCGATTCGCGGCGATAGGCTCGGCGCGCCCGGCGACGATGCCGCGGATCGTGACGCGCTGGCCGTCCTTTGCGGCGGTCTTGGTTTCGGCGACGCCCTTGGCATCAGCCGGTGCCGCTGCGAGGCGCAGGTTTGCCGGCAGCGACGCGGTGGCTTCCGGCGGGGATGGCGTAGTCGGCGCCGCGGTTGTCGCAGGCTTTTGTTCATCGCAGCCAGCCAAGGCCGAAACAGAAATCAACGCCGCACAGAGAACTCGATTCAACATGTAAGACTCCTTCGAAAAAGTAGTGAATACTAATTTGCCTTCAACGCTTCGGGAATTGGCAATCTGAGGCAGCGCGCCGCCGGGGGCAGTGCACCAATCACGCCGACCAGCAATCCGCCGATGATGCCGAGCAAAATGACCTGCCCGTCAATCGTCAGCCCAAACGCGCCCATAGAGAACTGCACGGTAGTTCCGTCCAGCAACAACATGCCGATGACCAGCGCCAACACCGTTCCAGCGGCGGCGGCAAGGACCGATTCTTGTACAAGACTCTTGATGATCGTCAATCGCCCGAACCCCATCGCCTGCAGTGCGCCCACCTCGCGGACGCGTGATGCGAATGCCGCGTACATGGTATTCAGTCCGCCGAGTATTCCGCCCGTCGCCATCAGCACCGCCGTCACCCAGACCATCGCACGCACGGGCGCGAAGAATCCAGCCAATCGCGCGTAGTACGTCGATTCTTTCTGCACGACCAACTCCAGATCAAGCCGTTGTTTAGCGAACGCATCGGCATCGTCGAATGCGTCCGGACCGTCAATCGTGGCGACGACGCATGAGAGATTATCACGCCGCGAAGTGACTTGAAGATCGGTCAGCGGGCACCAGATCTCTGATTCGGTCACTGACCCTGGAAATTCGAACACGCCAACGATCGTCCAGTAACGATCGTCAAACCAGAGCTTGTTTCCCGGCGAGATTTGGGTTTGCTGCACGCCGAGACGACTGTAGGACAGTCTTCCGACGGCGATTTCATCACGTCCCGGCTCGGGGGCGCGGCCGTCAACGATGCGCGCCGAAGAATGCACTAGCCACGCGGCCGGAGTAATGCCCCGAATAAGCACTTGCGCGTTCGAAGGATCTTCCGGCGATTGGCGAACAGTGGTTTGTACGTGAACCTCTGGTGAAACATATGCCACGCCCAATCGCGAGCGTACACCCTGCACGTTGGCTGCAACCAAACCGGGGACATTCGGGCTGATTTCGCTTCGCTCGACGCTTTCCTCGCTACCGGCGCCGAAAAACATCATGTTGCCTTCCGCGCCTTGCACTGAAAGGCTGCGATCCATCCCGCGCACAAACCCGCCGGCCGCCAGAACGAGCAACACAACCAGCGCGCTGCCGATCACACTCAGCAGCAACCGCGTGGGCGATCGGCCGAGGTTGCGGACCGCGTAGTCGAGTGGAATTCCCATGATTACACCGCTCTAAAGCACTCGACAATCTTTCGGCGCGACGCCTGCCAGGCGGGGATGAGTCCCGCCACCACACCAAGGACTGCAGAGATCACCAAACCAAACAGAACAATGCGTACATCCGATCGGACGCTGATGCTCAATCCTTCGGTGGTCAGCGTCATCGAGCGAAACGCCAATACCCCCGCCGCCAAGGCCGTGCCGATGAATCCGCCAAGCAGCCCAACGAGCAATCCTTCGGTAACGACCAGCTGACCAATCAGACGCGGCTTGAAGCCGAGCGTTTGCAACACGGCGTGCTCCTTGATGCGATCCTGCACACTTAAGACGATCGCATTGGCAACCAGCGCCAACACCGCGACCAGGCACGCCCAACCCAGGTACTTAGTGAATTCAACGATGCGAATGACATCCTGTGCCGCCCTTGCGACAAAGGCTTGTTCGCTGGATGTGCTGGTGGGGTCGGGCTCGGTGGCGAATTCTGCGTCGATGGCTTTGGCAACTGATTCCAACTTCGCTGGATCGTCGACGGTGACCGCGAACTGAGTTACCACGCCGAGCTTGCGCAGTCCGGCAGATTGTTGAAGGAACGGAAGCTGCACGTATGCGACATTTCGATCCTGCTCACGATCTGAATCGATGATTCCGGCGACCGTCACCGTAACGGCGGCGGACTGAAAGCTGTCACCTACTTTTAGTCCCCGCCGCTCGGCCAGCGTACGTCCGAGAAGCGCTGCGTCGCTGCGCTTGAGCCAATCATCGAGCGAACCGCCAACAATGCGGAACGACTTGCGGAACATCACCTCGGCCTGGTCAACCGGCACGCCGCGGAAAGTGACGACATCAAGACTCGCGCGGCAGTTGCTGACGACGATTTGCATCGGCACGACATTGACGACGCCGGGAATCTCAGCGATTCGACGTTCGTATCGCTGCGGAAGTCGGCTGGTGAACGGGCAATATCGATTCTCCCGATACACGATGAGTGTGGTTTCCTTCGCTGACGCGGTCGTCGCGTCCTTCACTCCAGTCTGCATGGCCTGCACGGCAGTAAAGAGGAACATGGCCGTTGTCACTCCCAGCAGCGTGAGCAGAGTGCGAATCCTCCGGCGCGTGAGTTGCTTGACTACGAAGGGAATGTATTTTGGTCTGATCATGTTGATGACTCGCTTAGTGCGCTGCGACCGGCTGTTCAACGAGGCGGCCTTTTTCAAGGTGAAGCGTTTGCGAAGCGTAGTGTGCGCAGCCTGGGTCGTGCGTCACCATGATCAGGGTCTTGCCCAGTTCCTCGTTAAGTCGCACCAGCAGATCCATGATTTGTCCCGCCGAGGATTTATCCAGATCGCCGGTAGGCTCGTCGGCGACGATGAGCGTTGGATCACCCACGATCGCGCGAGCAATCGCCACACGCTGTTCCTGCCCGCCGGAAAGCTGGCGAGGGAAATGGTCGGATCGATCGGCCAGCCCCACGAGTTGCAGCGCATGAGCGACGCGTTCATGCCGATCGCGACGCGAAAGCGGCTTCAGTAACAATGGGAGTTCGACGTTTTCGTAGGCCGTCAGTACCGGAACGAGGTTGTAAAGTTGAAAGATGTACCCGACATGCGCTGCCCGCCACTCGGCCAGCTTTCCGCGGTTCATCCGGCCGATGTCCTCTCCATCAATGGTCAGTGTTCCAGAAGTCGACGAGTCAATGCCGGCGATGAGGTTGAGCAGTGTTGTCTTCCCGCTTCCGCTGGGGCCCATGAGCGCCAGAAATGTGCCGCGATCAATGGACAAATCAAGCTGGTCGAGCGGGCGAATCTTGTTTTCGCCTCGCGTGTATTCTCGAGTTAGCGATGCACATTCGATAAACGCCACTTTCACTGCCCGCCTTTCGCGACTGAATCCATCTCGCCGATTACGCGAATGCGCGCGCCATCGACGACATTGGAAGGTTCGGCGATGAGATCGTCACCGGCGGCGAGGCCTCCACTTACGGCAACCCAATCTCCCTCGCGCTCACCGGCCAGCGTGATCGCTCGACGCTGCGCCACACCGTTGCGGCGGTCGGCCAACAAAACGGTGGTTTGCTGACCTTCCCTGGAGACCAGGCCTTCATGCACAAATGGAAGTTGCGACATTGTCATCGTCGCGGGCTTGCTGGCGGGAGACTCTGTCTTACGCGCCATGAACTTGACCCGCGCCAGCATCTCGGGCTTTAGCCCAGCGTCGGGGTCTTCGATTTGCACCTTGAATTGGATTGTGTTCTTGGTGACGTCGGCTTCGTTCACCATGCGCATGACAACGCCGCGAAATATCCGACCGGGCAATGCTTCAACGACAATTTCTGCCGACGCGCCAACGCCGACCTTGTTGGCATCGGCAAGCGGGACATCGACGCGCACCTGCAGCTTCGCTGGGTTGAAGAGCCTTGCTACGTGCGCTGAGTGTGACGCATCCATAGCGAGGACGAGCTTGCTTCCCGGCTCCACCAGTCGCGACATGATCACGCCATCCTGCGGCGAGCGAATCTCCATACGCGATACGCGCAAATTCGCTTCGTCCACAACGGCTTCCGCGAGCAGGACAGTCGCTTTGGCCGAATCGAGGACGCGTAACTCTTCTATGCGCAACTTGGCGTTTTCCTCTGCTGCCGCAGCTTCAGCCTCGCGTTGACGGATGACGGCTTCGAATATCGGGCGTTTTGCCTCGATTGCGTTGGCCTGTGCACGTTGTGCTTGGAGCTTGAACTTGACGGCCACCAATTCCAATTCACCGGATGCTCGCGCGGCGACGGATTGTTCCAACCGTTGAACCAAATCGGCCAACTCAGATTCACGCGCTCGCTCCGCAGCGACGTCCGCGTCAAGTTTCATGAGTTCGGCGCGCGATTGGTCCAGCATTGCACGCGAAGTATCGACCGCTCTGCGGCGCTCGGTTGGGTTTTCCCAAGCACGTTGAGCAGCCGACAGATCAGCCTGTCGTGATGCAAGCTCCGCCTCGGCGCGGCGCAACGACAAACGTGCATCGTCGTCAATGAGCCGCGCAACGATTTCGCCAGCTTTCACGTGTTGACCGTCAAGAATGAGGACTTCCCGAACCACGCCGTCCGTCAGCGCGCTGATAGCAATTGGGTATGGATCGGGCTCGATCCAGCCGGCGGACTGCGTAACGACGCTCCCCGAAGTTGACGCGCCAGACTCGTGTTGCACCAGCGTCGTGCGCTCGACGGATCTGAGAATCGCGGGAACGACGCGCACGTCCGTCGCGGGGAGAACCGAGTCCCGCGCCGACCATCCCGCCGCACCGAACAGCGCAACGCTGATTGCCGCTGGAATCAGAATACGCGTCTTCCAGGGATAGGGACGCATCGCGACGGTGACTTGTTCACCGGCAGAATCCGCCGTGAGATGCACAAGAGAATGATTAGAATGCATGGCAAACCACGAGTTGAACAATGAAAAATCCATCGGCGCAGCATCGCCGTACGGGTCTTACATGACGTTCAACGGTGGAGGTGGGACCGGAGGATCCAAAGATGTGGCTGGCGGAACGGCCGCGCCGACAACAAGCGTTTCCTGCACGATCAGTTTGCTGATCGTGTCGCTCAGCCGAGGCACGATACTCGCGCCGGCTGGCACGAGCTTACAGAGAGAGCAATCGCGACATTGCGAAGAATCGTGTGGTACCTTCTCGTCATTCCCGCAGCAGCGTGCATGCTCATCCCCGACGCTACGCTCGACACAATGTTGTCCGGCGTGCGCAGAAGGCAACGAGACCAAAAGGTTCGCGACGATTGCCGCAAGGCAGAGGATGCTCATGGCGATTCGCAAGCTATCGAATTGTAGCAATGAGTTTTGACTTAGCCATAGGCAATCTCGCTGCCGCTTTCGCGTGCGCGTCAATCCTCCCAGCGCAAGTTCTCTGTGACTTCGGCAAGATCCCGTGTGGCGGGACAGAAGCACGACTCGTTCAACCCCAAAGCCCCAGTTGTCCGGCTCAATCGCCGGTGGGAATTAGAGTATTTACAACCTGAGTCAAAAGAGATACACCCGCGCACTCCGTCGAGGAACTCCGGCCCACAAGTTGTGACGCGCCGTCGTTCATGCAACGAAGACTTGTGTAGTTCTGTTTCGGAATCGAGGTGTGAATACTTTCTACGAATTTGGTGTCACCCGGCGCGGAAGGCGGATAAACTCGATGCTCAGCACGCCGAACCCGTTTGGGAGAGTGCACGCAGGATTGTCTGAGAGCCGTAGTGACATGAGCCAATGCCGATGCCCCGGGGTCCTGCACTACAATTCGGGATGAATCTGCACAACATCGGGCGAAATGTCGCCCCGACCAGTTAAAGTGCGTTTCCCCGCAAGCCCCTATTCTGCATGAACTTATGACCCGGCGGCGAGACTTTTGGTTGTGCGTCGGCTATTTTGGGACCAGGAAGTCGCAGGTTCAAATCCTGTCGCCCCGACTTTGTTCAGAGTAAAGCCCTTCGATGAGCACATCGAAGGGCTTTCTCGTTTTGGCATCAGGACTTGTGAAAGTTCAAACGCTCGCAAGGCATCCGAGAAGAACGAGCGATTGGGAGGCGACTGTTGGCAAGATTTGAACTCCTGCCAGCTCGGCGAGACATGCAGGCCGGGCACAACAGCTCCTGCGCGAAGGAGCACGCATGCCGAGAATGATCAGGCCACGCACGCGTCTATCCAATAGGTCAGGTTTAGAAATGCATAACGTGCGTTGTTCCGCTCATGCGGTCGAGATCGATGGTGACGGGCGCGCGGGTGCGCCGACTACTCGGACACGGGCAGCTTCTTCTTCAGGATCTCGGCCCAGTCGAACACGACATTCAGTGATGTGATGTCGTTGAATATCTCGGGTTTGAAGTTCACAAGAAAACGGTCACCTGCGATTGGCGCGAAGCTCTGGATGCGCAGCTTCTCAAAGTCCGCAACCTCGACGGGCGCGGAGATCGCCAACTGTGGTTCAAGCGTCACCGTGATTCTCTGAAGCCGGTCCCGCTCATCGACCACGTACAAGGACTTTCCATCCGGCGCCCAGATATGGCTCCGATTTATGAAGTCCCGGGTCCCAAGAGTCTTCACCATGATCGGTCTGCCGGTCTCTCCATTGGGTCGGAGCTCGGCAATCCAGATCTGATTCTTGCCGGACTCGTCACTCACAAACGCGAGCACGCGCCCGTTACTCGAGAGCGTGGCGTACCAGCGATTGGACTCCGAGGGAAGAAACGGAATGAGATCAGCGGCTGTTGCCTCTTTGTCACCCAGTGGAAGCCGCATGATCTTCGACTTGGAACCAACCTGCTCACGCTGTGAGATCAGCAGCCCGGCGTTGCCTGGAAGCCACGCGGAGGGAAAGGCCACCTGATCGAGGTTCGCGGGCTTGAAGACCCGACGCGGCGTTCCCGAGTCGGTGCTCATCACATACACGCCGTCGGCGTCGTCCTTCCCGACCCGCGCATAAGCGATCTGCTTGCCATCGGGAGACCACGCCGGGCCATCGCAATCGGCGTTCGGCTCGGCGGTCAACTTCGACAGATCCGGCTGATCGACAGGCGAGACCTGGAGCGAGTAGAGGTTGCGGGCGTTGGCGGTCATCATGAGCACGCGCCGCCCGTCGGGCGAAGGCCACATGTTGATCAGCCACTTGAGCTCGCCAAGCCACGGCTCCAGCTTCCCATCCGCGCTGAGGATGCTCACGCCATAGTTCCATCCGCCGGGCGGCGGGGGCTTATACATGAGCGTGCCCGAATCGGTGAGACCAAAGCCCCCGGGATTGATGGGCATGTCCGACGAAAGCCCGCCCCAGACCGCTACAGGCGGGCCACGCAACTCCACGGCGACCGGGTCAAAGGGTGCCGCAAGAATAGCGTCGGCCCGCGAGAACACGATGTGTCCGGACGGGAGATACCTGGTGGGCCCGGCATCTTCAACCAGCACCTTCACGCGCCCCGTCTCGATCTCCAGTGCACCCAGACTCGTGAGGAACCCGCGCGACCCGTACGTCACCACGTTCGCCAAGATATGCCGCCCGTCTGGCAGTTCTCTGCCTGCGAGCCCGATGAATGCGACGTTGGGACGCCCCGCGTCCATGGTGATCGACGCGGCTCGAGCGCCAGTCTTCGAGAGTCTTACGACCGACGTCGGACCGTCCGAGTACAGAACATCACCGTTCGAGAGTTGCGTCAATCCCCCCGCGTTTGTCGACAGTTCGGCAACAGTCGTGGCCGGCGCCGAACCGTCGATCGGTACGCTCGCCAGGCGCACACCTGTGGATGCCTGCGTCGAACTCGTTGCGAAGAAGAGGCTCCGTCCGTCTCGGGCCGGGACCGCCCAGAGAGCGCCTTCAGTTCCGGCGAGCGGTTGGTACTCGTATCGATCCAGCGGGCGAACGTAGAGCCTTGCCGCGGCTTGTCCTTCCGCGGCGGCCTTTCTGGGCCGCCCAGCGATCACGAGCGTTCGGCCGTCGTCGGTGAGATTGCCACCCGACACGACGAGCTCGGCCGGCATGTTGATGGCCACACACCTTGGTTCGGGTGTGACGCTGGATCGTGATCCGAATGCGCGCCAGAGCCCGGCGCCAAGTGCGAGCATCGCCAATGCGCCCACTAAGCCAATCAGGAGTGTCGGCATCAGCTTGCGAGTCTGCCGCGCGACCGGCTCGATGATGTCCGATTCCTTTCCCGCGATCGCCCGCTCGAGATCCAGCCGAGCATCCCCGATATCGCGCAAACGGCTGCGTCGATCTTTCGCAAGGCAGTTGGTCAGCAGCTCGCGCACGCGCCGCGGCGTTCCCGGCGGCAGCAGACCCAGGTCCGACTCCTTGTGCAGCGTGGCGCCGATCGAGTCGGCGACGGTCTCGCCGCGGAACGGCATCGTGCCGGTCAGCATTTCATAAAGCACGCAACCGAAGGAGAAGATGTCCGAGCGCTTATCGACCGGCTTGCCGCGGGCCTGTTCGGGAGACATGTACCCCGCCGTGCCCAGCAGCACACCAGGAATCGTTGGGCTCGGATGTCGAACGGGCGAAGGAACCGTCGGCGGTGCGATCGTGGGCGAATCCGGTCGCGGCGACATGCCCATGGAAGACGGCGCGCCCTCTTCCGTTCGCGCGAGCCCAAAATCCAACACCTTCGCCGCGCCATCCGCCGTGACCATCACGTTCCCCGGCTTCAGGTCACGATGAATGATGCCCTTCTCGTGCGCGACCTCCAACGCCTCGGCGATTTGCTTCGCCAGCAGCAACGCTTCCTGAACGGGCATCGCACCATCGGCCAGCCTGTCTGCGAGCGTTTCGCCTTCGATGTATTCGAGAATGAGATATTGACGACCGCTCGACTCCTCGAGCCCATAAATCGCGCCAATGCCAGGATGATTGAGCGACGCAAGTACTTTTGCTTCGCGCTGAAACCGCGCCAGCCGATCGGAGTCGTCAGCCAAATGCACGGGCAGCGCCTTGATCGCCACCTGCCGATCCAGCCGCGTGTCCCGGGCGAGATAGACCTCGCCCATGCCGCCGCGGCCGAGTTCACGCTCGATCTTGTAGGGGCCGAAGTTAGACGTATGCATGAGGAGGAAATGTGCGGCTTCAAACGCTCGCGGCACCCCAATTAGCCCCACGGGATCTGCGAGGGACCTGCGAGCATCGAGTCTACCGGATTCGCGAGCTTAACACCCTCCAAGAAAAGTTCAACTGGTGTCCAGTCGCCCCGATTTAACTGATTGTTAAGCAGAAATATAAGTCCTCCTTGGGGTTCGTGGCATCGGCTTCCGAGGCCCGTACTGGCGAGCGGCATCTTCACTACCCGCGATTAACATCGATTGGCCGAGGAGTGCGCTCAGCATTCAGAAAGCAGTGAGAGACATGTTCCGCGAGTCTCGCGGGCGGGGAACGGCCGTTGCCGAAGAACCCGCGTCGTCGCCTTTCCGCGACGACGCGGGGACAGCTGCCGAATCATATGCGACGACGACGCACAAGCATCACACCCACACCCGCCAGCATTGAGAGCGTTGCGGGTTCGGGGATGACTTGCACGCGGAATCGGATGTTGCCGGAATCGCCGAACGCACCATCCTCATCAAAGAAGCGGAAGACGGCCTCATAAGTGCCGTTGGCGGCAGTAGAGTCGGTCCACAGCACAGGCGTGAAGTTAAGGAAATTTCCCGGCGAGGTGAGGTGCAGTTCATCACCTACGCCGCCGATGTTCAGCGACGTGGCGTCGCCTACATTCAATCCCGGCGTGAGGTTGACGATCTCCGCATGCAAGTGTGCCCCGGCGGCGGCGGGCGTCCATCTTCCGCCGCTGGAGTTGAAGAGGAAATGCTCGCCGGTTCCCGGCGCAAAGCCGTTGAGCGAGTCGGTGTTCGCCATCGTCATTCGCGACCAGTCATAGTGAACGTCGTTCGGGTCGGCGATCGGCGTGGTGACGAGCTTGCCAGCATAGAGGCCCGAGCCGCCACTCAGGGGGATCGGGGCGATGGTCCCTTCAGGGACGAAGTCCGACGATGAACGTATCACTGCCGGGGCCGATACAGGCCCGGTGTAGACACGAGCGCCTTTCGAGTGGTAGTGGTTGGATGAAGGTGCATCGCTGAAGTGGTGTGCATAGAGGAGCGTCAGGTGGTTGTGGTTAGGGTTAGCCAGGCCGGCGTAGGTGCCCGTCGTGAGCGTCCCCAGACCATCCACCCCAATGTAGTAAGAGTGAAGAGCCGCATCGGCACGCGCCGCCCCCAGCGCGGTGGCTGCAACTGCGGCGGCGAGAACTTGACGACTCATAGATGTGAACGACATTCGATATCCTTTCCCGCGTTCATGCGGGTATTGCGTGTTACCGTGGCTCGGTCAACCGCTGACCAAACCGAATACAGACTGCGGCGGCCCAAGCGCGGGGTTCCGCCAAGTTAGAATTCTCACTTCAGCCATGCGCGAGCTGTTGGCTGGACTTTCAGCCTTAACCGATGTTGAAGAGGCTAAATGCTATAGATCGCGCTCGAATACGCCGTCGAATCGACGCGGCAATGGGCAGCGCGGTGAGGCAGATCCGACACATGCTGGCACTCCTTTCGAATTTTGAGTCCTCCGGTCGCGATTCGATGTGTTTGGCGACCGGTCTTAGCAAATGCAACTTGACTGCATGTACAGTAACCGCACAGAGTCACAAATGCAAGTTAATTGCAAATACAATCTACTTTCACAAATTGAAGGCCTGCCTTGTGCACCGCCCGCCGACGTCGGCCTGCGTTTGAACCGGATCGTGCCGTAAGCAAGTGGCTGGTGAACGGGAGCGAGGGGAGTTTCTGGAAGAACGTCGAAACTTGTTTTCTGCCAATCGTCCGAGTTGTGCCCTAAAACAAGTTGGAACGCCTCGCAGGTGGAGGGATATCCAATATCAGCAGGAAAGTGGCGGTGCGGGGAGTATGGGGGCGTTGCAGAGAGTGCGGGGCGAACACTCCGCCGCGCGATTGGCGAGTGATCGGTGCGGCCGGGCTTGTCGCGGGCGCGATGAGGGCATCGCGCTGGGCTTAACGCTGGGCGTGTTGTGTGTCGGCGATTGTCAGAGCTTGCGGGGCAGGTTCACTTCTTGCCCGAATCCTGGGATTCCTGCTCGTGAATGACCCGATACGCGGGGGTGTCGACGTCATCGTACTGTCCCTGCTTGACGCACCACAGAAATGCCCCGACCGCTGCTGCGGCCATGAGAATTGCGATGGGGAGGACGATAAAAATCACGCTCATGATCGCACCGCCGGGCTTGTGTCGCGCGACATGACCAACACTGCGACCGCCAGCACAGTGGCACTGCTCATCGGCATGATGATCGCCGCGGCGAGAGGGGTCATCAACCCGGCGACGGCGAGTGAACCTGCGATGATGTTATAAACCAATGAAATTCCGAGGTTGAGGCGCACAACGCGCATCGCGCGCCGGGCGGTTTGCACGAGTTCGATGATTCCGCTTAGCCCCGGTCGAGCCAGGTAGACGTCCGCTGCCGCGAGTGAGACTTCGGCGCCGCCCTGGACGGCGATTCCCACGCCAGCGGCAGCGAGCGCTGCAGCATCGTTCACCCCGTCGCCTACCATGATGGTTTGCTTCATGCCCTGCCCGACGGCGGCGAGCTTGTCCTCGGGCGACATGGCGCCGGTCGCATGCTTCGGATCGATCCCGGTCGCCTCGGCAACTTTGGTGACCGCAGCTTGCACGTCGCCGGAATAGATAGACGGTGAAAAGCCCATGGCGCGAAGCTGAGCGATTGCATCCGCGGCATCGGGCCGCACCGCATCGCCAAACGCCAACCCCGCCAGCGCGCGTCCATCGACACCCACGAGCACCACCGTGGACCCGGCCCGCTCGTGTTGAGCCTGGAAATGACGAAGATCAGCCGAGATTTCCGCGGCATCTCCCACGACAAACCCCGGCGAACCGATCCGCAACCGGCGACCTCCGCAATCGACGGCCACACCGCCGTCGCCGCGCTCGGTGCGATTGGTCATGGCTTGCCGCCACGTCGCAGGTGGCTCGATCGCCTGATAAGCGCGATGAATCGCCCTGCCGATCGGGTGGGTCGACTGCGCTTCCACCGCCGCCGCCACCCCGCGGAGGGCTTCCGGGCCGGTCCACGCGATGATTTGCGGCGCGCCCGTGGTAAGCGTGCCGGTTTTGTCGAGTATCAATTGCCCGCCAGCGGCGAGCCTTTCGATCGTGGAGGCCGACTTGACCAGGATGTTGCGCCGGGCGAGCCGTCCGATGGCAACGGCCATCGTCATCGGCGCTGCCAAACCGAGCACGCAAGGACAGGTCACGATAATGAGTGCCACCGCGTGATCGACGGCGATCGATAAGCCATTGCCAGCCCACAGGAAAAATGTCAGCACCGCGGTGAGGGACACGAGCAAGACAAACCAGGAGCCTACGCGATCAGTAAATCGCACGATCGGCGGCTTTTCCGTGAGACCACGCTCGAGAAGCTGCATCAGGGACCCCATCCGGCTGTCGGCACCGCAGCGTGTGGCTTCGATGCGGACCGTACCGGGGCCGTTCTGAGTGCCTCCAAAGACGCGGTCGCCCCCGCCGATGGGAACCAAGCCCGATTCGCCGGTCAGCAGCGCGAGATTGGCACTGGAGCCACCGCTGACCACCACCCCATCGGCTGGAAACAGTTCCCCGGCATACACTTCGGCGATCATTCCCGGTTGCAACGCCTCGACCGGCACTTCGGAGACTTCGTCATCGCCCGAAACCACCCTGCACGATGCTGGCATCATTGAAAACAACAAGTGCACAGCCGACTCGCAGCGGCGTTGCTGCTGAAACTGGATGAACCGGCCTACCAGAAGCAAAAAAATCAATGCCGCGAGCGAGTCGAAGTATATCTCTCCGCGATTGAGCACCACGTTCACGCAGCCGGCGATTCCCCCCGCGAGCAGCGCCATGCAGATTGGCACATCAAGATTCATGCTCCGCGACCTGATCGCTGCCATCGCCGCGCGGAAAAACACGCGTCCCGGCCACGCGAGCGCGGTCACACCGAGTAGGAGGCTACAGATTCTAAATGCCTGCTGATACTGCAGTTCCATGCCGCCGAACCATCCGGCGTACATTGCCGCGCCGAGGAGCATCAGGTTGCCCGCCAGCGCACCGGCGACGCCGAGGTCGATCAGTCGCCGACGGAACTCGGCTCGGTACCGACCCTGCTCCGATTTGCCGCGTGCCGGGCTGGATCGGTAACCAAGCTGGTCAAGCGTCCGCGCGATTTTTGACAACGAAACAGCCCGGCTGTCCCAGGAAATGCGAACGATCGACTGCCTCAGTCCCAATCGCGCTTCGATCACACCATCGATAATCTCCGGCAACTTTTCGATCAGCCAGACGCACGCCCCGCAACTCACACCTTCGAGCGCCAGATCAACCGTCCGATGATTGCCGTTGGTCTCGACGTAGAGTTCGACAAAGGTCTCAGTGTCAAACGCTTCAAACTTCGACTTCCTTCCAGCAGCGGGCGCGAAACTCTGGCCAGCGGACTCTCGCAGGCGGTAATAGTTGCCCAGGCCACACGCCTGCACCGACTCGTAGACAGCCCGGCACCCGGCACAGCAGAACTGATGCTCGCTTGACAAATCTAGCAGTCCGGTCGGCACCGGCAGTCGACAGTGCGCACAGAGAGATCCGACGTCGTGGTCCAGGACAGCTGTCATTGGTTCGACTCACAGCAAGCAGGTGTCACCGAAAGAGTAGTGCTGCCTTCGACGTGCGAAGCCTCCGCAGACTTAAACAGTGCCGCCGGCGCAAGGTGAGCACGGGTTAACACCGTGTATAATCCCACGAGCACCAAGGCGGCACAGCTAATCGCCGGAAGACGCGCGGAAGCGAAGCCAAAAGCACCCCGAACGCCCAGACCCAGTGCCGCCATGATCGGCACTGTCCCCAGCCAAAAGGCGAGCATCACCGACGCGCCAGCTAACGGCGAAGCTGTCCCGGCAGCCACCGCCACAAAGGCGTACAGCCAGCCACAGGGCAGCAGCGTCGTCGAAAGCCCAACGATCAACGCACGGGTGCTCGGCCGGCGCTTGATTGCAAGGTCTAACAGCCGATGGGCAAGGCGTGCGACTGCCTTCGGTGGCTGAAACAAGTTCAAGCGAATGCCGCGCGTCCTGAGCCATGTGACAACGCCGAACAGGATCGTGGTTGCCGCGGCAAACAACACGGCAATTGGCTGTAAACCGGCCATCGCACCCGCCAAATCGACCAACTGGCCGAGCATGCCGGCGATCACGCCGAGGGTCACATACACAATGAACCGCCCGCCGTGATACGCCAACTGCGTGCGAGTGGGCGACACATCCTGCCCGCCGACCGCAATCGCCAGGAAACCGCCGCACATGCCTGCACAATGCAAACTGCCCAGGAGCGACGTCATCAGCACTGTGACGAAAAGCGCTGTCATCTGTTATCCCCCTTCGGTGACATGGGCACGTAGCACTTCATCAGCTCGACAAACTCGAGAGATCCGAGCCGCGCGTTCACCTCGATCTGATGAAACCCGCTGTGGTGCACAGGCAATTGAAATGGAAATGTCCCTGGCTGCGTGGCGCGCACAACCAGCTTCAAGCGACTCGCGGCGCTGGCTTCATGAAACGCTTCGACATCGAGCGTGTCGACCGGAACCGGCGCGCCATCGTGGTCCACCAGCCGCAAAGTGAGCGTTTGTCGCCCGAGAGCATCGCGTGCGGTGCCGACGTCAATCTGCACCTTCCAGCCTAACTGCGCGCTCGCGCTTCGACGGGCTTGATCCTTGTCCCAGTTGAGGGCTTTGTCGTAGTAGTTGGGAATGACGACAAAATTTGGATCGCCCGTCGCGACGATTGCTGCCCAGGTCATCAGGCTCGCGTGTGCTGCGAGCAGCAAAACAACAATAATCATCCAACGCGCGCCCCGGCGAGTCTTGATGGCATCTCCGATCATTGTGCGTGCTCCAGTGTCGCTGCGGTGCCGGGGCCAAAGAGCTGGCACTTTCGGTCGACAAAAGTTCCCTTGGAATCGCTCACGCGCACCACCACTGAGTGCCTTCCGGCCTGAAAGGCGTCCCGAGGGGCGAGCAGGTGAATCGGCTTCTGCACCATTTCGCCTACTTTGACGGCGACGGCAGTGTCGCTCCCGGCCATCCGCGTTCCCGCGGAGTCAACGACTGCTATCGTGAGCTGCTTTTCTTCATCGCTTCGATTAGTCAGATTGAGTCGCATCACGTTCTCAACCAATCCTTCGGCTGAAAGAACGAACGGCAGCCCTCCCTGCCGGGCAATGTGAACATCGAACGGCTTCTTACTCACCAGCAGAACTGTCAACGCGGTTATCAAACCCGAGACTACAAGTCCATAGACAAACAGCCGCGGGCGGAGAATTCGCTTGGATTGACCCGCCATCGCAGACTGCGAGCTGTATCGGATAAGCCCGCGCGACCGGCCGAGCTTGTCCATCACGGCATCGCAGGCGTCAATGCACTGTGCGCAAGCGATGCATTCAAACTGCAAGCCGTCGCGGATGTCGATCCCCGTGGGACACACCTGCACGCACATGCTGCAGTCAACACAATCACCGGCGCTCTTCGCGGGCGATGGGGTTGGGGTGCCGCCGCCGCAGGTGGATCCATCAGTTGAGTCGCGAGCCACGACCGGCAGGCCGATTGCTCGGGTCTTGGCTGCCTTGCCCCGCGGCTCGCCGCGTTTTTCGTCGTATCGAATGACCAGCGAATCTCGATCAAGCAACACAGATTGAAATCGCCCGTATGGGCATGCGATCAAGCAAGTCTGCTCGCGGAAGTAGCAGAAATTGAAGAGCATGGCCCCGGTAACAAACAGCACGATAACGAACGAAGCGGGATGTTTCGCCGGACTTTGAAGCATCCAGTGTCTAAGCTCATGCACGCCGACGAAATAGGAGAGGAACGTGTGCGCCAGGTAGAGCGCACAGAGAAGGAATACAAGATACATCGCCCCAATTCGCCAAGATGCAACCGGCTTGGTCTGCTTCCCGCCAACGCCTGCCCTTCCCATGCACAATCGCTCGATCGGTCGAAACAGAAACTCGAGGTACACTGTCTGAGGGCACATCCAGCCGCACCACACCCGTCCCGCCAGAGCGGTGAAGAAAAAAATGGACAGGATGGTCGCGACCATGAGCAGTGCGAGAAGGAGCGTGTCGGTTGGCAGAAACGTGTAACCAAGCAGAGTAAACCGTCGATGGACGACATCGAGCAGGATCGCGGGCTTGCCGCCGATCTGAATGAATGGCACGAGCGTAAAAATGGCGATCAACAGGTAAGCCACCCCCCGCCGGGCACTCAGAAAGCGCCCGCGGCCAAGCCGGGGGGTGAGCCAGCGACGACTGCCATCCGCCTCAAGAGTAGGCAGAACGCGCCGCTGCGGGTTTTCGGCTAGATTTTTCATCGACTGCTCAACCAATCACCAAGATAATCTTAAAACTGCTCACGACTCATTTCGCCTGCGGCCAAGGCGGGATGATCTCGCCTTCCGGTCCCCGGTTGCCGACGCTCGGCAATTGCTTGCCGCGCAAGGATGCGACATACGATGAGACCAGGACCTGCTCCACCGGCAGCAACTCATTCCTCCAGGCGGGCATCGCACCGTTCTTGCGTCCGTTGGCGACGACATCTGCGATATCTTCGATCGTCTTGACATTCAGATAGTGATCGTCGGTCAGGTTGGGGCCGGTCATCCCGGATCCATCCGTACCATGACAGGCAATGCACTTGAGCGAGTACAACGACGCACCAACGCGCAGCCACTTCTCATCCTTTGACAACTTAACGAGCGTTTCTGCGTCGGGCTTGATGTCGCCAAGCTCGCCGTACTGGAGTTTTAGCGACTCGGCAAAATCGCGTTCATAAAACGCTTCGGCAGAGAGGGCGCCCGACGTCATCCAGATTGTCACCATGTAGACGAATGCCCACAGGATCGTCCCGACGAAGATGTAGGTCCACCAACCAGGGGTGGGGTTGTCAATCTCCTGTATACCGTCGTAATTGTGGTCGGTCAGGTTCTCAGCGGGCTGATCGGCCACACCCGATCTGGCTTGAGCGTCGGTTTTATTTTTCATGATCGATCCTGTTCGCCTGGATTGTTGAATTCGTCGAGCGGGAGCTTGGCCCATCTGGTGATTTCGCCGCGCGTTCGGAAAATCGTCCGAACGACAACCGCGGCAAAGACCAGAAAGAAAATCAGCAGACCGACTTGCGCGTAGAGCGAGAGGTTTGCGTGATTAAGTACGTCCTTGAACATCATTCACCTCCTGTGGCACTTGCCTCTGCCGCAGCCGGCTCACCCGCTGTAGGTGCGACGGCGGGTTTCTTGATGTCGGTACCCAACCGCTGCAGGTAGGCGATCAGCGCCACTGCTTCGGAGTCCTTCAGTGCGAGCAGGGATGGGTCTTTCCCCTGTTCTGCGAGCACCTCCGCGATCTTCCTCGCTTGCTCCTGAGCGTCGGCCTTCGACGTGCTGCGCTGTTCCTGGGTGTAGGGCACACCCAGCGCCTGCATCGTCTTCACGCGAAGGGGCATCGAGTCGAAATCGACCTTGCTGCCCTCGAGGTACTGATAACTCGGCATGATGGAACCGGGCGAAATCTCCGCCGGTGCACGGAGATGCAGCAGGTGCCAATAGTCACTCTGCCGGCCACCTTCCCGGGCCAGATCAGGCCCGATTCGACGGCTTCCCCATTGGAATGGGTGGTCGTACACGAACTCGCCCGCCTTGGAATACTCGCCATACCTCTTCACCTCAGGCACGATCGGTCGCACCATCTGGCTGTGACAGTTGTAGCAACCCTCGGCGACGTAAATGTCACGGCCGGCGAGTTCGAGCGGGGTGTACGGAGTCACACTCGCGATCGCGGGGATGTTTGAACGGATCAGAAAGGTCGGAATGATCTCAAACAATGACGCCACCACAACTGCGGTAACGGTCATCACCGTAAACTTCACGGGCATCCGTTCCCATTTGCGGTGCCACCACATCGTTGAGAATGTGAGTAGCTTGATTCCAGCTTGTGCCATCGGAAGCGGGCGCCCGTTTGTGACGTCGGGCCGGGCCGCATCCCCGCTGTAGTCGGGGCTGAGCGGAGCCGCGCGATACACCGGAACATCGTAGACTTCCGGCCTGTTGCGCCAGGTGCGCCAGAAGTTGTACCCACCGACCAGCGCGCCCGCGATGTACAGCGAGCCGCCAACTGCGCGCAGGTAATACATCGGCAGGATGCTGGTAACCGTGTGTGTGAAGTTGGGGTACGCCAATTGCCCGTCGGGTGTCGTGGCGCGCCACATCAGACCCTGGGTAATGCCCGCGACGTAAATCGGAACGATATAGAGCAGGATGCCGAGTGTCGCCAGCCAGAAATGGGTCGTCGCCAGCTTCTCACTATGCAGCTTTGTCTGAAACAGACGTGGCAACAGCCAATACATCATCCCGAACGCCATGAGGCCGTTCCATCCCAGCGCTCCGGCGTGGACATGGGCGATCGTCCAGTCGGTATAATGGCTCAGTGAGTTGACCGCCTTGATCGAGAGGAGCGGGCCTTCGAAGGTGCTCATGCCGTAAAACGTGATACCCACGACGAAGAACTTCAAAACCGGGTCCGCCGCCACCTTGTGCCACGCGCCGCGGAGGGTCAGCAGGCCGTTGATCATGCCGCCCCAACTTGGCATCCAGAGCATGATTGAGAAGACCATTCCCAGACTGCTGGCCCAGTCCGGCAGCGCCGTGTAGTGGAGATGATGCGGCCCGGCCCAAATGTAAATGAACACCAGCGACCAGAAGTGAATGATCGAAAGTCGATACGAAAACACGGGCTGTTCGGCGGCCTTGGGAAGGAAGTAATACATCAACCCCAGAAATGGCGTGGTCAGAAAGAAGGCAACGGCGTTATGTCCGTACCACCACTGCATGAACGCATCCTGCACACCGGCATAGATGGGGTAACTCTTGAACAGCCCCATCGGAACGACGAGGTTGTTAAACACATGCAACACCGTCACCGTCACGATGGTTGCAATGTAAAACCAGAGCGCGACGTACATGTGCCGCTCGCGCCGGCGGAGGAGCGTCATGAAGAAATTGGTGCCAAAGAATCCGAGCCAGACGACGGCGATCGCAATATCGATCGGCCATTCCAATTCGGCATATTCCTTACTTTGGGTGATTCCAAATGGAAGCGTCAGCGCCGCAGAGACGATGATCAGTTGCCAACCCCAGAAGTGGAGGTTGCTCAACCGATCGCTGAACATCCGCGCCTTACAAAGCCGCTGCGTCGAGTAATAGACCGCGGCGAAGATGGCGTTGCCGGCGAATGCGAATATCGCTGCGTTCGTGTGCAGCGGGCGAAGTCGGCCAAAGCTGAGTTGTGGCAAGCCAAACTGAAGCGACGGAAACGCCAGCAGCAGTGCAGCAAACAACCCTGCCAGGAACGACACCAATGCCCAGACAAACATCGCCACGAGAAACTTGCGGACAATCGCATCGTCATAGCTAAATGACTCCAGCGGTGACGCCGCGCCCGCGGCGCGCTGCGTGGCTGGAATTGCTGACGGCTCCACTAGTTGTGACATGACTTTCAGCTCCTTCTTTCCCTGGCTCGCCATCGGCGCGTACCGAGGGCGCGATCGCCGGGCCTCTTTCCGCCGGGCGATTCAGTTCACTTAAAAAGACGTAATGATCGCCACAATCGGGCTAAGGCGCCTGACCCGGCGAACCTCCCGCCCGGGCAGAAATCCCGAGCTGGGCCAGTCCGGTCGTCTCGCACAACGGGCGAACGCCGGTCGAGTTGCGCAACAACTGCCCGATCATGATCTGGCCAAAACGCTGCTCCACTTCTGCCATCGCGTTGTCCAGCGACTGGTGCAACGCACAAAGCTTCGAGCCATGCGATGCCAGCTTCAGAGGACAAGAGCGAATCCGCTGGACCGGCTCGACCGCGTTGACAACATCGAGTAGCGAAATCTGATCGACATCCCGCTCGAGCACATAACCGCCACCCAGTCCTCGCTGGGCACTCACCATTCCAACCTTGGAAAGTGGTTGAAAAACTTTGGAAAGATAACTAACCGGCACCTTACAGCCGTCCGCGATCTGTTGCGTCGTCTGAGGGTCTCCCGGGTGCTCGGCGAGCCAAACTACGGCTCGCAGGGCGTATTCTGCGGTTTGTGACAATTGCATCGGGCGAAAGCCTCCAGATCACTTATACGACCTCCATGTCCAGATATCCATTGTATCGGCAAATCTATTGATGTCAACAAGACAAAAATATCCAGATATCATTTTTTGTCCTCGCTCAAAGCTTATGATTTGCCTAAGTTCACCTACTATCCATGGTGGCCGCGGGTTGGGTTGATGCGGCTAGCTGTTCGTTCATCTGCCGCACTACTTCATCGTAATGTTGTGCCTTGTCCTGCTGGTGCAGACCCCGGTAGCACCCAGCCAACGCCGCCGCTACTTTGCGCATCATCACCACATCGAGCTTGCGGTATCGCTGCATCGCCGCCTCCGCTTCGAGCAGCGGGCCGAGGGCCAACTCGTGCTTCCCCAATCCCGCAAGGCAAACGCCGTACAAGCCCGGGCTTGACCAGTCATTGACGGTCCTACTCCTCCGCCGGTTCACATCATAAGCATGCGCCAGCAACGGTTCGGCGGAGGCATGATCCCCCACCGAAATCAGATTTTGACCCAGGCGCAACTCCACCGAAAGGGTGTAGTGGTGTTCATCCCCGTATGTTGAGCGAAGTTTTTCCAGTACATCGCGATACTCATCGATCGCCATTCGGAGGTTTCCTTGGACGCCGATCAGGCGCGCAAGCTCGCCGCGTATCATGAGGGTATCGCGGTGAGTCTCGCCAAGGTTCCGCCGCATCAGTGCGACCAGTTCCCGCAGGCTGGCCATGTCTTCTTCGGTCGGGACGTACTTCCGAGCGAGCGTGCGGATCTGAAACCAGTCGTGCCAGGTATAGAGCGTCGTGGCGTGATCGTTACCGAACACACGCCTGCAGCGCGCCAGCGCGTCGTCAAGCAAGGCGCGGGCCTCATCGCCTCGGCCATTGGCAGACATGAGCAGCCCGACATGGTGAGCCATAATGAGCGTATTTGGATGATCCGGGCCGAACACCGCCTGCGCCGATTGAAACGCTGGTTCAACCAGTGCGAGTGCCTCACCAAACTTCCCCTCGTCACGCAGCAAGCTTGCAAATCCCATTTTCATCGCAATGAAGTCGGGATGCGTTTCGTCAAGTGTTATTGATGCCACTTCACGGGCGTTATCATAGAGCAAGTGTGCTTCGGAAAAGTTGCCTTGCTGGTGCTTGACCACCGCGAGCGTAGTGAGATTGGCCAACCGCAGTTGCACGGCCTCTGGGGTATCATTCCCTTCAAGCAGTTGGATGCTGCGCCGATGAAGAGCCTCGGCCTCACTAAGTTGATCGAGATCGTACAAGAAAGAGGCCAACTTCAGCCTTGCGTCCAGTGTGCGCAGGTCGCGCTCCCCGACCTCGCTTGCAAGACGATCACAGGCGAGTTGCAACGCACGGTGCGCGCCCGCCCGGTCACCGGAATCATTCAGCAGCTTGCCGTAGTTGGCATACATGGCCAGCGTGTCGGGCTCGACATAGGCCGCCGGATCGCCTGCCTTCTTGATAGCGGTCTCAAACTGCTCGCGGGCGCGGGCGAAGTTGCCGATGCTCGCATAGGCTTGGCCGAAGGTGTTTCTAACGTCGATCTCGACCTGCGGCAGGTCGGCAAACGAGCCATCAACCCGCGCCACGGCATCGTCGAGCACTTCGCGGACAGTAATCTCGCGCCCGCGGGCGGCTTCGGGGCTGATTGAGCGGAACATTGAAGAGACAAAATGAACGTGCTGCTCGGCGAGATCGCGCGCCACCGCCGCCTTGTCGCGCTCGGCGGTGGCATACCGCCATGCCGTCAGTGAGACAATGAGGCCAGCCACAAGCCCAAAGGTTGCCAGCGCAGCGGCGGCAACGGAAACTCGATTTCGCTTGACGAACTTGCTAAGGCGATAGATTCGCGACGGCGGGCCCGCATCGATCGGGCGGCCGGAGAGGTAGTTGTCGATGTCATGCGACAGCGAAGACGCCGAGCCATACCTGCGGCTGCGGTCTTTCTCAAGGCACTTCATGACGATCCAGTCCAACTCGCCCCGGATCGTGCTTGCCAGCCGCCGGGGTTCCGTCCGGCGACGGCTGGCGACGGTTTCCGGCGAATCCACCTGCAGCAGCCGCGTGCTCGGTTTCGGCGGCTCGACCTCGCGGATCATCCGCTGCATCTCAAACATCGCCGCCGACCGCAGTGACTTGGAATCGAAAGGCGTGGTCCCGGTGAGAAGCTCGTATAGCAGCACCCCGAGGCTATACACATCCGAGCGAATATCGACGTCGGTACCTTCAGGTCGGGCCTGCTCGGGCGACATGTACTCCGGCGTCCCGATAAGCTGACGCGAGTCGGTCAGCATCGTCAACCCCGAGACTTGTTCGATCGCCTTCGACACCCCAAAGTCGATCACCTTCGCAACGGCAACGCCGTCCAGTTCCGTGACCATCACATTCGACGGCTTGATGTCGCGATGGATGATCCCCTTCTGGTGGGCGTGGTGCACCGCATGGCACACCGACGCGAAAAGTAACAACCGCGCGTGGGCGGGCAGGCGTCGGTCATCGCAATACTGCGTAATCGGCACACCATCAACAAACTCCATGACAAAGTATGGCCTGCCCGCCTCCGTCACGCCGGCGTCAATCACGCGGGCGATGTTCGGGTTGTCCATCAGCGCAAGCGTGTGCCGTTCGGCATTAAACCTCGCAAGGATCTGACGGCTGTCCATGCCGGGCTTAAGCACCTTTACCGCCACGCGCCGCTGCACCGGCGAGGTCTGCTCTCCAAGGTAAACCGAGCCGAAGCCACCCTCGCCAAGCAATCGGGCGATGGCGTACGGGCCGATTCGCTGCGGCATGGGTTCAAAGCTTTCTGTTGATGTAGGGAGCAGCGTGGGGCGATCAAGAAAGCCGACCGCTCTTTCATGTGCGTCGATCAGATCCTGTACCGCTCGCTGCAATGGTTCGTTTGGTCCACATTCCTGCCGCACGAACCGATCGCGCTCTGCGGGGGCGAGTTCGAGCGCGCGGCTGAAGAGTTGCTTGACCTCCGCTGCCGGCAATTGATGCTCGTTCGGATTCATGACGATTATCTCAGCACGATCAACTTACGGCGCGATCGACTTACGGCACGGTCGTTTCACTGCTGCAGCGACTTGAAAAGCCACGCTCGGGCAAACTGCCAGTCTCGCTTCACGGTGCGCTCGGAGACCTGAAGCGCCTCGGAGGTTTCCTGCACACTCAAACCGGCAAAAAAGCGCAGCTTGACCACCTGCGCCGCCTGTGGGTCTTCCATCTCCAAGCGACAAATCGCGTCGTTAAGGGCCAGCGTTTCTTCGGGGTCGAAATCGTGAGAGAGTTCGGCCACATCGACCAGCGCCCGGCGAGCGCCCCCGCCGCGCTTTTCACGGTGCTTGGTGCGGGCATGATCGATGAGAATCCGCCGCATCGCCTCCGCGGCCGCGGCGAAAAACTGCCCGCGGTGCAGTTGCGAGAGCGAGGCGTGCTTGGATAGCTTCAGATACGCCTCATTCACCAGCGCGGTTGCCTGCAGCGTATGCCCCGGGCCTTCCCGGCTCAGCCGCTGACGGGCGATCAGCCGTAGCTGATCGTATACGCTCCTGGCAAACTCCGCGTCTTCCGGCCCGCATGGCGGGTCTGCTGAAGGGGTTTCACTCGGCTCGGTCATTGCCCCAGGATTGTATACTGCTTTGCTTTCTCAGGTTATCGATTTCGTGTTAAAGTCCCGGTTGTGAAAGACGAGTTAGAACAAACCCTTCGCGAACAATTGTGCGAGATCGGCCGGCGGCTTTGGACCCGACAGCTTTGCGCCGGGAGCGACGGGAACTTGTCGGTCCGGCTTGGAAGCGATCGCTACCTGTGTACACCGACCGGTCACAGCAAAGGGTTCCTCTCGACCGACCTGATCTGCCGCGCCGACGCGGGCCCAGAGCAGCCGAGCGAGAGTCATCGATTATCCAGCGAGTGGGCAATGCACCGGGCCATCTACGACGAACGCCCGGATGTTCACGCGATCATTCACAGCCACCCCCCCACCGCCACGGGCTTCGCGCTGGCGCACCGGCTGCCCGCGACTTGGGTGTACGCCGAAGCGGACGTGTTACTGCATCCAATCGCAATGGTGCCCTACGTCACCCCCGGCGACAGTCGGCTGGCTGCAGCGGCGCGATCGGCGGCTCGTGGGAGCGATGTCCTCCTGCTGGCAAATCATGGTGCGGTCTGTGTAGCCGAATCGCTTGAGCAGGCCTATTTCAAGATGGAGATGCTCGAAGCGTTTGCCCAGATCCTGATCGCGGCAGAACGCGTCGGTGGGGCCAAGCAGTTCCTTACACCCGAGCAGGGTGAGCTTGCGGCACTGCGACGTAAGCTGCGCGGTGATCGATTCGGGCCGTCCAGCCCGCGAAACAAGCCGGGCAGTTAACGATTTGCCCCGCATCGGTTACTTTCACGGCGGTGAAAGAATTGGCGAACAACCCTTTTGCATCCACATCAAAAGCGCGCTGGGTCTGGCACGACAAGCTGTCACTGCTCCCTCGCAACCAATATGTCCTCTTTCGCTCAGAGATAACTCTCACCTCACGAGCGCGCTCTGCGGTCGCGCTCCTCTCGGCGGACGCCCGTTATCGGCTTTTCGTCAATGGCGAACCGGTTCACTACGGCCCGGCGCGCAGCTATCCGCAGCAACAGTGCATCGATCAGATCGACCTCGCGCCATTCCTGCTTGAAGGAAAGAATGTGATTGCGGTGGTGGCACACCAGTTTGGAATTGGCACGTTTCAAACTGTGTGGCGCGAGGCTTCGGGCTTTATCTTTGATGCCGTCATTCGCTGCGACGACGGGACGACCCCGCTGAGCACCCCCGCCGGGTGGATGTGCAAGCAAGCAGACATGTGGAAGCGCGACGTCGCACGGCAGGCGATTCAATTAGGGTTTCAGGAACACTACAACTGCGCCGCGGAGCCTGTCGGGTGGATGGAGGCGGGATTCGTCCCGCAAGCCTTCGACGGCTGGAAGCAGCCGGTGGATATCGGCCCGCCGAATGTTCATCCCTGGGTTAACCCCATTTTACGACCCGTGCCGTTGCTGCGGCAGGAGAGCAAGCCGTTTTCCCGCATTGTCGGCACCTTCACCGGTGCCAACACCCGCGGGCACAAGGTGGCGATGGATGTTTACAAGCTGGTCGAATCCGAATCGGTGGAGAAGGCACCCAATGCGCTGGTCGATGCGAACAAGATGCTTATCGACGACGATGAGCCGGCAATCATCCCCCCACCGGAGCCGGGAAAGTTCGCCGCGTTAGTGCTGGAGACGACGGGATATTGCACCGGCCACCTGATCATCGACATCGCCGATGCCGCCGGTGGAGAACTGATCGACATTGTTTACAACGAAGCAATCGCCAGGAACGGGTGGCTACAATTCAATAGTGTCATCGGCGGCGGCGCCCAAACCGCCAGCCGGCTCCGCTGCCGCCCAGGGGCCCAGCGGTGGGAAAGCTTTCACTTCACGGGCATGCGCTATGTTGCACTGGTTTTCCGCAACATCGACCGACCGCTGACCCTTCGGTTTGCCGGGACACGCTCAGTGCAGGCCGATCTCGACCGGCCGGGCCAGTTTGAGTGCAGCGACGCGAAGCTCAACAAGATCTGGGCAATGTGCCTCGAAACGCAAAAGGCCTGCCTCCTCGATACATTTGTCGATTGTCCCTGGCGCGAACAGGCAATGTGGTGGGGTGACGCCCGCGTGCAGGCGGCGGTGACGGCGCACGCGTTTGGCGACACCTCGATCCTCGAATATGGCAATCGGCTGATGGCACAGTCGCAAACTGCCGACGGGTCGATGCATGCCCACCCCCCGAGCGATTGGGCATCGCACCGCCTGCCCGACTTCATGTGCAACTGGGTCAGCACCGTCTGGGATCACTACTGGCTCACAGGGCGGATCGATGCGATTCGCGATGCACTGCCCGCATTGCACGGGTTGCTCCGATTCATGGCATCTCACGCCCGGCCCGACGGACTCATCGGCGGGTTTGACGGGTGGTGGGTTTTCCTGGACTGGGCCGAACTGCACAAAACTGATTACAGCGCCCTGCTAAACATGGTCTACCTGCAGGCACTCGAACACGCATCGACGCTTTTCATGCTCGCGGGCGATCCCCCCTCATCGGTGCGTTGCAGCCAGGCAGCGAGCGTCCTGCGCGAGTCAATCATCAACTGCTTTTGGGACGAAAAGCGTCAGCTCTTTCTCGACGGCCTGGATGCCTCGGTTGGCAAACCAATCGATCTCGTGTCGCAGCAGACCAACGCACTGGCGATCCTGCTCAATCTAAAGCCTGAGCACCATCCATCCATCGCGAAGGATGTACTGCTGAAGCCGGCCAGACAATCGAAGCCCGGCATTGTCACGGCGACGCCATTTTTTTACGCATATGTCTTTGAGGCGATGTTGCGCGCCGGGCTGCGCAAAGAGGTGATCAAGATCATCACCGAAAAATGGGGCGGTTGGGTCGATTCCGGCATGGTCACCTGTGCCGAAACGTGGAAACCAATCCCGCTGAGCCAATGCCATGCCTGGTCGGCGTCGCCGCTTTACTTGTTGATGCAGGAGGTGCTCGGCGTGCGGGCAATCGAGGCGGGGTTTCGAAAGCTGCGAATCGCCCCGCTTCCGGGAAAGCTCGACTTTGCACGCGGCACTATGCCGACGCCACTTGGCCCGGTGAAGGTCGAATGGGAGTCGGCGGACGACCAGATTGCCGTGCGGGTGGAGTTGCCCGAGGGGATCGACGCCGAGTTTATCAGCCCTGCAGGTCAGAAAAGGCTGCTGAAGGCCGGAATTCATCAATTTCAGGCATAGAACGCGATTTCTGCTCGCTAAGGCAACGCGGGGGTGGGATGGGTGGTATAATTGACTTGAAGATGCGTCGAACATCCAACTTAGTTTCCGCCGTCGCCGCTGTCTCGCTCTGCCCCGCGGTGGCATCGGCTGTCATTTTGCTGGACACGCCCACGCGAAACACAACCGCGCCGACAGGCCCTCTTGCGGGTTCGGGGTGGCAGTGGCAGGGCTTCTTTAACGCCTTTCTCGGAACGGCGATCTCACCGAAGCATTTTATCACAGCCCAACACCTCTTTACCGGGGAGTTTGGCCTCTCACAGCCGTTCTTCTACGACGGCGGGGTGTATCAACCCGAGTCGTTCTTTGATATCCCGGGCACCGATCTGCGCCTCTATCGCATTGCCCAGACCTTCAATACATGGGCACCGCTCTACGACCGTGCGGTTGACGGCTCAGAAGTGGGCAAGCCGCTCGTCGTCTTCGGGCGTGGCACGCAGCGGGGTGAGCCGGTGTATGTGACCGTTCCTGCCACCCCGCCGGACGGATCAACCTCCGTTTCCGTGCGCGCCGAGCTGCGCGGCTGGGAATGGGGCACTTTTGACAGCGTTCGATCGTGGGGCCAGAACACCGTGACCGATCTGATTGATTTCGGCGTCGGTGATACGCTCTACTTCGAGTTTGATAACCCCGGCGGGCCAAATGAAGCGACCCTCTCCGTCGGCGACAGCGGCGGTGGCGTGTTCATCCAGTCATCGACCGGACAATGGAAGCTGGCGGGGATTAACTTCAGCGTTGACAATCCTTTCCGGCGCACAGAAACCGGCCCGGCGTTTTCAGCGGCAATATTCGATGCCGGCGGGCTTTACCTTTACGACAGCCCGCCGCAGTTCATCCCTGACACGCATGCGCGCGTGCCGACCGGATCATATTCTTCATCGATCGCGAGCAGTCTCTCGACTATCAACAATCAGTTAGCCATGCCCGCCAGCGCTTCGGCCATTCCGGAGCCGACTGCGATGGCCACGATGGCCACCGGCGGTGCGCTGATGCTCCGGCGTCGGGGGCGGCACGCCTCATAGGTCGGTTCACTTGCTAGTCCGGGTCGTTGGATGCCGTCGCAAAGGAGGGAAGGGTCGCGTCGAGAAACTCGCAGATTTCTCGGGTGTGTTTCGCGCCAAACTCCGTCAGCGAGTCGGATGTATCAATCAGCATCGGCCGAGTGCCTGCGAGTTTCTGGTAGCGAGCCAGATCGAGATCATTCGTATCGACCGAATAAGCCAACTCAAATGTCCACCGGCAAAGCGGGTTCATAAATCGCAGCCACGACTGCTTGGGGCCGAGGTTCTGTTCGAGCAATTGCCTCGCGCCGGCGAGCGGGCTGATGGCAGCTACCGCTGCGATATCCTTATCCCGGGCGGCGGCGATCAGGCCGGCATTGGCGCCTGTTCCGACACCGACGATCGCGATCTTCGCCGGGTCTACGAATGGCCGCCGGCGCAATAGTTCGACCGCGGCCTTCACATCCGACGCTTCGCGCAAGCCAAACGTCGCCCCCACCGGCACACCCCCTCCGCGGCCGCGCAGGCTGATGGCGAGCACGACAAACCCCGCCTCGTGCAGCGGCTGAATCAGGGGAATCATCTGCTCGCGCGAATGCCCGTGGTCGTGCAGCAAGACCACCGCGGGCCGGCGCGTCTTTAGGATTTCTTCCCTTTGTTCGAGCACCTGCCGGGCATCAAACACGGGCACAAGCCAACCGTCGAACCGGGTGCCATCTTCCCCGAGTAGCGAGACGGGGTCGTAGTAAATGCCCTGCGAGGTCGGGTCAATCCCCGGAGCATGCGCTGGCGGATGAGTGGCGCTATAGACCAGAGCACACGCCGACAGCGCCGCGAGAAGCGGTACAAACGCCAGCCTATAGGCCACACCGCGGGCGACGCGCTGCCAGAACGTGCCATCTTCGATTCGGACGCTCAATCGCGCCCGCTGCATCGGTCGATAGGAGACGATTCGCCAGACCAGCCGGGCGGCATTGCCGAGCCACGCGCGTGCAAACAGCACGCTGGGGTGCGTTTGCCAACTCTGCTTCGGCTCGTGCTGGCCGACGTGCGGGTTGAGTATTGGGCGGTCCACAGATCGCTCCCGTCTTTGCGCTTGCCGCGGCCTCGACCAACGTCGGTCGTTGACGGTTCGGCAAACTTGATAAGACGTACGATATGCAAAGGAACGATGTCGGCTCCTTGACCGCCAAGCCCCGAAGACGTAGCTTTCGCACAACTTCGGCACGCTTATCGGACGCCATTGCCCGAACGGCCAGCAGCCCCGCCGGACAGGTTGAGGCGGTCTCCAAGTGGTGTCAGCGCTTTTCAGTCAAAGCGTTGAGATTTTGTTTGAAAGTGAGGTCAGGGATGGCCAGAGGCAGAAACTCTCGAGCTTTGTTCGAGGTGATCAAGCAATCGCAGGAGCAGCAGGCGCGCCGGTCGAGCCAGCCCGCTGGGGGGTTGATGTCCAGCGTTCTTGAATGGTTTAAACCCGCGAAAAAAGCCCCCTCCCCCACTCCGAAGCGAGCTCGCAAGCCAGCCGCCCCGGTGATGAGGCAAGTCGTGCCCGAATCGATCGCTTCTCAAAATAGCCCCGCCGAGAGCGAGCCTACCCGTGACGAGTTTACAGGCGAAATTACAGGCAGAGTATCCTCACAAGCCACGTTTGACGCGCCGACTACCGACTCGTCCGTTCACGCCGAACGGCAATTTGTCGAAGAACGATCGACCGACGCGCGATATGACTCGAAGTCTGAACCGGAATCATCGGCCGACGAGGCGTATGCACAGGCTGACAGCGCGCCGCCGGCGTGGGGTGACGCGGCGGCTGAGATCGATTCGCATGCCGGTTATGAGTCAACCTCGTATGGCTCACCGTCGCCCAACCCGCGGGAATCGGCCGACCATGTGTTCGCCCCGGATGATGCACCGGCCGAGGCCGACCGGGTGCAACTCGAAGACGACGACCGGGCCAGTTATTCTCAAACCTACGCGACAGTGCATGCGACGGCACACGACACCGCCATCACAACCGCCATCACCGATGACACCGACGAGCGGCCCGCACACGCGACGACCGACACACGTTCGCTGCAGTTCTCGCTCAGCTATCCAACCATGTTTATCGCCGCGGCGGCGTTTCTGATGCTTCTGACGGTCGCGTTTCTGGCAGGCCGCAAAGGCGCTCCACGGTTGGCCCTCACAGGGCCGACGCTCGAGCAACTCCAGCAGAGTAAACCTTCGCCGGAGGTGATGAACCTCAAGAACACCAGGGCCGAAACCACGCTCTCCGGCGGCGAGGTAAAATCAGCAAAATCTGCCGAAGTGGCCCCACGCAATGAGCCTGTCAGGCAACAGCCAGCGGCGCAGCCGTTGACCCCCGACCGGAGGCGTATTGTCGGTCGAAACTACATTATCGCCCAGAGCTACCCCGATCCGGATAACGCCGAAAAGGCCGCGGCACTGATGCAGAAGAACAATATCCCCGTCAGCGTCGAGCAACTCGACGCGGCACCGGGATGGTATTGCGTGGTGACGCAGGTCGGCTTCGACCGCGTGAGCAGTCCGGATTGCGAGCGATATCAAAAGCTCATCAAAGACCTCAGCCCGCAGGCCAGGAGTGCGAAACTCAAGTCTTTCGACGAGCCTTATCTCTACAAATGGAAGTAGGGCGCCGCCCCCCTCGCCGGAGTGCCGGCCGATTCAGGCCTTTTTCAACTGGTTCGGATTCTTGCCGGACACGGTCGACGCTGGTGCGCGCCGCTTTCCCGCTTTTTCTGCTGAAGTTGAAATCACGGTCGAAGCGAATGCCTTCGGCTCGTGCTCCACCGACCCCGCTGCGCGAAGTCGATTCACCTCTGTCGGCGTAAGCATGCGCCACTTACCATTATTCACCCCCTCCAACTTCAGCGGCCCGAATCGGATGCGGATCAGGTCGCGGACTTTGTGCCCCACCTTGGCCATCAGCCGGCGAATCTCACGGTTACGGCCTTCGCCGATGGTAATCTCCAGCGATGTCTGCTCGCGGTTCCGCTGCGTCACCCGGATTTTCGCCCGGCCCGTGCGAAACCCCTCTCCCTTTCGCACATCCGCCAGCCAGACCCCCTTCTGAATTTTCTCCACTGCCTCGGGCGTCAGTTGGCCTTCAACGGTTGCGAGGTACGTCTTGAGCACCTCAAATTTTGGGTGCGTGAGTCGATGCGTGAGGTCGCCATCGTTGGTCAGAATCAGGAGGCCGCGCGAGTCATGATCGAGCCTGCCAACCGAATAGACCCGAGGAAAATCCCGCGGGAGAAGATCAATCGCCCGCCGCTGTTCGCCTTGCGATACATTGGTGCAGTAGACGTTGCGCGGCTTGTTGAGAAGCACATAAACCAGCGGTTCCTTGGCGGCGGCCTTGAGTCGGACGGGGTCGCCGTCGATTGAGATTTTGTCCGACGCCGGATCGACCATCACGGGCAACCGCTCGACGGTCCGCCCATTGACCGCAATCCGCCCTTCTCGCACCAATTGCTCGATGTGTCTACGAGAGTCCACCCCCGCCGCTGCCAGCACTTTCTGAATTCTTTCTTTCATTTCGGCGAGTAGAGTCGTCGAAGCGACCGGTTTTGGCAACGATGCAAGGCGAGGCCGCGCTATTCACGGTTCCTGCGCAATACGCATGCAGCCGCGAGAAACACTGCAAACCCAGAAGTAGGCTCCGGCACACCGCGCGGGGCCGAATGGCCGAACTGGCTTGCAAGCGCAGTGAAATCGTCCAGACTTACCGTACCGTCATAGTTAAAATCGCCCGTGGCCCATACCTGATCAGTCAATCCAAACCCGGCGGCGAGTCGCGTGAAATCGTCAAGATTGACCACACCATTCAAATCCGCATCACCTCGAAGGGTGTAGGTCATAATCAAGTCCGAACTGCGGATCAATTGATCGAGTAAGGGAATGGCAGGTGTATTGGCGTCGAACAGCCGGACATCCCCGGCGCGGGCATAGCCGACGGCGAAGCGGGGATCGTTAACCGCCGCCGTCGAAATCAACCGCCCTGCGGCGAGCAGATCGCGCACGCCGGCATCGGTGAGCGAGCCAGTGTTGCCATCGATGATGAGCGTATGATCATTAAGATCAACCACAGCGGCGGGTGCGATGACAAGATTGTCGGTGCGACTCGTCGTCTGGTTTTCACCCGCAATAAAGGTAACGCGACCTCCGTTCGCGGTAAGGCGCGATCCGCGAAACGAGCCGAGTTCGAGCGTTCCGGTGCCAGATACGCCGAGCGCAGCGTTCTGCCACCCGCCGCGCGCAGTAACCGGCACTGTCCCGCTCACGTTGATGGTCGCAGTACCAAAGCTAACGATGGGTGATGTAAACTCGATCGCGTGCTGACCTTGAAAAGTAAGGGTGCCCAATCCCAAACACTCGACCGGGTTGTTCAGAACAACCGGACCATTCACGGCTTGGAAAGTTTGGGAGACCCCACTCGCGACGGAGTTAAAGCGCAGCAGTCCGGTTCCAAACGGCGAATTTCCTGCGACCGAGACGCTAGTGGCTATCTCCGTGCCTCCGGTGTAAGTGTTTTGGCCGGAGATAACCAACGCTCCGCTGTTTGCGTCGATCGTCACAGACCCCGGCCCGGAGATCGCGCCGGCGACTGTCATCGAGTAGACCCCCGACGCAAAACCGCCAAACCGCATCGGCCCGTGAATCTCAATGTTGCTGTTGACCTGTACATGTGATGGTGTCGCATCGCTGGCGGCGGCTTTAAGCACCGAAGGGCGGACCCCTTCGGATATGAAGACCAAGGGTCGATCGATCGTGATCGGTCGAATCGGCCGGTCGTCTCGTCCGATCAGAAGCATCCCCGCCGATGTCCCGTCGCCGCGCACGATGATTCGATCATTGCTCGCACCAACCGACGACGGCGTGTTGACGAATGTATTTTCCCGAATTTCAAGCGCGCCATTGACGATCGTCTCGCCGGTGTAAGTGCTGAGCGCACTCATCGTGACCGAGCCCGAGATGGTTAAGCCCGCCGAGCCTGTAATGATGCCCGATAGGCGAGGCGAGAGGGTCGTTTCCGCGAAACCGGAGTGAATGAACCCCTCTTGATTGCCGAAATCGATGGGATTAGAGACCGACGAGCGCAGGTACACTCCTCCCCCGTTGATCGTGACCGTCCCGCCGTTTACAGACGACCCGATTTGCAGCGACCGGACCGAAACCGCTGGAATCGTGCCGCTTTGCACGAACAGATTGGCGTCCGGCGAATCGGTCGAAGGCAGCGTCGCGAGCGTGTGCTGCTCCGTTGCGGCCAGCGGGCGGATGACGCCCTGATCGATCGTCACCGGCGCGGGGGGTGAATCGCCATAGGTTCCATACGGCAGAACGCCGACCGTCGGCGAGCCGGGCGCGCCGCTGCCAACCAGGCTCGGCGCATTCACCACCGATGGCAGCGCGCCGGTACTGATGTGCCATGTCGAGCGCGCCATGCGCTCGATTCCCGCAAACTGCACCGCGCCCAGCGTGCGGAGCCGACCTGACTCTAGCACGAGCGTGCCGACCTGTTCGGGCGTGGAACTGGTCGCATTGAAGATAATCGAGCCGCCGCGCGCCGCGATGGTGGCACTGTCGTTGATTAGATCATTCGGATTCGAAGCACCTGCTACACCGAGTTCGAGCGTGTCGACGACTGTGACGCGCGATGTGTTGCTCAGCCGGCCGTGTGTTGATGCATCGGCCGACGCGCGCAAGTGCGTCCGAACGCCGATGATGCTGGTTTCGCCTTGATGTGCGAGATTGTTAAGAACATTCGCGCGTGGAGTGAAGCTAGACCAACCCCGCAAGAATAGAGGCCCGGCACCGGTGGTCGTGCTGGCAAAATCAATCGTCGCTGGCGTGATTGCGCCGAACCCAATCGTCGCCCCGCCGGATTCGATGATCATGTTTCGAGCGATACCACCTGCGCCACCCAGATTCAGCCCGCCGTTGTTGAAACGAACTACATTCTCAAGCGCGCCAAAATTAGCGTTCGTCAATCCCACAATCCAGCCGCCGTCGATGCGCACATCGCCACTGAAACTGTTGTTGCCAGAGAGTTGCAGTGCGCCGCTACCTTGCTTGGTCAGCCCCGCAGTGCCGTGGATTGCAGAGAAGATGATATCGGTCCATTGGAAGCCGCGGCCGGTGATGAGCGGACCATTATTTGTCGAAACGACCGCCGGGCCGACCAGCGTGACCGACGCGCCGTTCATCCGTGCCGCGTGGGGCCCGGAGTTGGTCCAGCGGCTGATTTCGATGCCCGTTGTGAGCGACCCCGAGGTAAGTGAGCGATACGGAGTGACGATTTCGATCTCACCCCCGCCGCCGGGGACATTGGGGAAGGTGGACCAGTTGGCGGGGTCGCTGTAAGTGCGGCCGTCGCCCATGCCTGTCCAGGTGCCCGACACCTGCCCCGCCGCCATCGAAGCAAGCCCGGCTACCGAAATCGCCGCGACGAAAAATTGTTGCCGTCGGATGCGCATGCACAGCCCCTCAAAAATGGACCTAATCTCAACCGGATGAGAATGGTAGCACGCGCGACGCTGGCTGCAATAAAAATATCAGCCGCCTGACGCGCTGAACGCGCGGGAATCGAGACGATCGCTGGGAAAACAGGCTCTATTTGAGGCTTATGAGAAGAAAAGCCAGGAGACGAAGCCCCGGGCTTTCTCTGCTTGGCTGCTTAGATCAACACTTTAGTGCTGAATTTCTTCTCCAGCGGGTTGCGCGCGGCGAAGAGGTTCTTGGCTTCGCCGATGAGATAGAAGCTGCCGGTGATGCAAATCAGATCTTCCTTGGTGACGGCGCGGGCGGCGATGGCCAGGGCTGCTTCGAGATTCGGCGCGACCTGCGCCATCTTTCCGTACAGTTCGGTGTACTGAGCGGCAAGTTCGTCGGGGTTGGCGGTGCGGATGTTGTTCACCTTGGTGAAGATGACCTTATCCGCCCCCGCGGTGATGCGCTGGAGCATTCCGGACACGTCCTTGTCGCCGCAGCAGGCGAAAATGACGACCATGCTGTCGTACGGAATATGTTGCCCGATGGCCCGAAGCATCGCATCAAGGCTGGCGGCGTTGTGCGCGCCATCGACGAGCACGCGCGGTTGCTGGTGGATAATCTCCATGCGGCCGGGAATCGTGGTTTTCTGCAGGCCTTCCATCGCCTTGCTGTCGGTGATGGGAAGCCCCCGGCCCTTGAGCTTGTCAATGACGCTCAGCGCCAGGCCGCAGTTGATCGCCTGGTGTTCCCCGAGCAGCGGCACCGGGAGATGCTCAAACTTGCTGGTGGGCGTGGTGAGGCAAATGTAATTGTGCGGGCCTTGCAGCCGGCTTGATTCAAACCGGAAGCTAAACTCGATGCTCTTGCCGCAGACGTCGAACGGCGCGCCGGCCTTATCGGCGACGCGCTTCAGCGTCGCTTCGACATCAGGCTCCTGCATCACTGTCACTGCGGGGACGCCCGGCTTGAAGATGCCGGCCTTTTCTTCCGCAATCTTGGGCAGAGTGTTGCCCAGTTGCTGCATGTGATCTTTGCTGATGTTCGTAATCGCAGTCACTTCCGGCTTGATGACATTGGTGCTGTCCAACCGCCCGCCGAGACCGGTTTCTACGACGGCGATATCGATCTTCTGCTCAGCAAAATGCTTGAATGCGACGGCGGTCAGCACATCGAAATAGGTCGCCATCGGCTTTTGCTTCATCACGATTGGCTCGATGACCTTGACGATGCGCGCGAAATCGGCCTGGCTGATCATCTCACCGTTGATGGCGATGCGCTCGCGAATGTCGAGCAGGTGGGGACTGGTGTAGATGCCCACCTTGTAGCCATTGGCCTGCAACATGCTGGCAATCATGGCGCAAGTGCTTCCCTTGCCCTTTGTGCCGGCCACGTGAACGGAACGATATTGTTCGTGTGGATTACCCAGCTTTTTCAGCAGGGATCGCATGCGGTCGAGGTCAAAATTCTGGCTGTTATAGCGGACGATGCGCAGTCGCTCGAAGTCAGTGAGCGATGCGAGGAATTTCAGGGATTTAAGATAGCCCGGGGCCGGCGGAGGAGGCAACTCGACCAACGGCGCGGGTACGGCCCGCTGCGTGTTTTCGACGTGGCGCAGCCGGGAAAGCGGCTTCCGCTTGATCTGCACACGATCAGGTGCGATTGCAACGGTTCGGCGCTTTGGTGTGCTAACCCGGCGAGCTTTCGGTCGAATTGCCATAGACTTGCGCATCTTATCAAGATTAGGCCCACGCTGCAACGCCCTGGCAGTGTGACAACAGTACCAGATGTATAGGAACCGCGCCCATTGAAGCACTACAGGTTGTGATTTTGTACAGTCAAACAGTTCACTGTCTGAAAATGCACAGTTTGCCCGAATCTCTGACAGGCTGGGCGGTTCGTAGCGCGTTTGCGTGCGGCTGCTTCACCTGCGCATGACCGCAAACACCGGAGGTGGTGACGGCAACTCGTTAGCCGCACGCGCATTCGACGGCGGCGCTGGGTCGCGCGGTGGGACAACGCGGGCCATGCTCCCCGAGTGCGACCGGCACCCTGGTATTCCCCGGGGTTCGCGGCCGCGGGTGCAGTTGCTGCCGGGTACGGTGCAGTTGCTTTTCCCATACCGCCGCCACGCAAGCATCCCTCGTGCGGCGTAGTCGGCGCGGCTTTCAATTTTCAAAGTTTACGAAACATTCGCAAACAACTACCTCAACCGCCGATTGGACGTATAAATCGTGTGGCCTGTGCAGGAATCAACATGACCGAAACGCTGCAAACGCTTCTCGCACCGATTGCCCCGCAACTTGCCGAGGTTGATAAGCTGTTTCACCTCGAGTTGGGCACCGATCTGGCCTGCGTGAACACCCTTGTGAAGCATGTCAGCCGGTTTCGAGGAAAGATGCTCAGGCCGACGCTCGTTCTGCTCAGTGGGCAGGCGGCGGGTGGATTGCGGCAAGAACATGTGACGATCGCCACAGTTGTCGAAATGGTGCACATGGCAACGCTCGTTCACGATGACGTGCTCGACGAAGCCGAATTGCGCCGCCGTGGGGCGACCATCAACCATCTCCGCGGCAACGAGGCGGCGGTGCTACTGGGCGACTACCTCATCAGCCATAGCTACCACTTGTGCAGCAGCCTGCAAAGCCAACTCGCCTCGCGCACCATCGCCCGCACGACCAACCAGGTCTGCGAAGGCGAATTGCTGCAAATCGATAATCGCAACAACTACGACCTGTCGCAGCAAACCTATATCGAGATCATCAAGCGCAAGACTGCGGTGCTCTGCGCAACCTGCTGCTACCTCGGCGGCGTGCTCGCGGGGGCGACTGAATCGGTGGCGCGCGACCTTGAATCGTATGGCGAACGCATCGGCATGGCATTTCAGATCCAGGACGACATTCTCGATATCGTCGGCGATCCATCCGCTGTCGGGAAAACGCTGGGAATCGACGTGGAAAAGGGGAAGATGACGCTTCCCATGATCCACTTTCTGCGGACCGCTCCCTCCGAACACCGAATGCTGCTGAGAAGCCTGCTTGCCAGCCGCGATGGCGACAAAACCGAGAAGATCCGCAACCTCATTCTGCCGAGCGGCAGTATTGATTATGCACGCCAGTTCGCCGGCGAACTGATCGCCGGTGCCAAGGCGTCGCTGCAATCATTGCCGCTTAACCCCGCACGTCAGACGCTGGAGACGATGGCAGATTTTGTAATCGATCGCCCCATGTAATGGCCGACTCGCGGCGGTCGATGTGCAATCGTGGAGCGCGTGGGCGACAGTGAACGGCGCGACATACAAATCGCTTTCGCGCACTCGCCGCAAGCAATGACATTCCTTATCATCCCGCGGCATGCTTCGATGGATTGTTATATTGCTTGGGATCGGCGTTTACTGCGTTAGCGTTGGTTGCACGCTTCACGCCGACGGAAATGCTCCGGCCAAGGCATCGCGCGCCCCAGCGGACTCGACGCCCCTTCCGGCAACACCGATTGAACTGCCCGAAGGCCTGCCCTACCGCGCCGCGGTCATGCAGATTCAGCGGACAGACTGGATCGACCGCTACGAACAAACCATCGACGAAATCGCGACGGCGGGATTTGATACCGTGAAGTTCGTCGTTGATGCGCGCCAGGAGAATGGCGCCTCGGCCCGGATTTATCTTGACTTGCGGATGACACCCACGGTCGATCATCTGGAGAGACTGTTTAAGCACGCCAAATCCAAAAATTTGCGCGTCATTCTGATGCCCATCGTGCTGCTCGATAACCCGCGAGGAAGCGAATGGCGCGGGCGGATCCAGCCAACTGATGACTCCGGCGGATGGAGCGAATGGTGGGACAGCTATCGAGGGATGCTGACCCATTTCGCCTGGATTGCGCAAGGGAACGGCGTGGATGTCTTTGTTGTGGGCAGCGAACTCATCAGCACCGAAGCCGAGGCGCATTTGCCTCAGTGGCGGAAGACCATCGCGGAAGTGCGCAAGACTTTTAAGGGCCAACTGACTTACTCCAGCAACTGGGATCATTACACACATGTAAAGTTCTGGGATCAACTCGACTTCATCGGCATGAATAGCTATTGGTCGCTGGGTGATAATGAGAAAGTATCGGTGAGTCAGATCGTCGACCGCTGGCGCGCGATCCAGCGCGATTTGTTTGCGTTTCAGCAAAAAGCGGGCAAGCCGATCATTTTTCTGGAAGTCGGCTGGTGCAGCATGGCCAACATGGCTCACGAACCATGGGATTACACCAAGGATGAGGACGAAGCCGCGACCGACTTTGATTTGCAGAAGCGTCTTTACGAGGCATTTTTCGAGGCATGGCATGGCCGGCAGGAACTTGGCGGATTCTGCATCTGGGTCTGGGATCCCGGCACTCCGGCCAGCGATGACCGCGGATACACCCCCAAGGGCAAGCCGGCGGAACGGGTGCTGAGGGAGTGGCTGGGGAAGGCGTGGAAATGACAAATGCCGCCCGGTGGTAAAAAAGTTATACTTCCAGCTGTGAAAACGGCGATTTCGATCCCTGATCGCCTGTACAAGCAGGCAGAGAAGGTTGCAAAGCAGCGGCAGCTTTCGAGATCGGAGTTGTACGCGCGCGCATTGCAATGGTATCTCAGTCGCATTGATCGTGAAGAAATCACCCGGCAGGCTAATGCGTACGCCGATCAGGTCGACACATCGTTGCCTGCCGACCTTCGCGCTCAATCCCGCAGAATTTTGAAGGCGGTCGAATGGTGATTCGGCGCGGCGACATCTGGTGGGCGGAGCTTCCCGAGCCAACGGGTTTGGAAGCCGGATTTCGTCGTCCTGTCGTTGTTGTGCAGGAAGACGCGCTGAACCAGTCAAGGATTCAAACGATCGTCGTGGTTCCCCTCTATTCCACCCTGAAGCATCTGGCTCACTCTGCGAACATAGAACTGGCGGTCGAAGCAACATCGCTTCAACGCACGTCCGTTGCTGTTACGATACAGGTGTTTGCATTGAACCGGTCGCAGTTGTGTGAACGAGTCGGCACCGTGTCATTGAACTATATGGACGAATTAGACTACGCGCTGGCCAGAACACTGGGTTTACTGCCGGTTTAACTCCTTCGGTTAACCAGATGGCTGTGAAAAGCACTTGCAGGCTCATTTGCCCCCGGCCCGTTCTGCCGATATATCTCTCAGCCATGAATGCCCACCCCCAAAGTCTGGCCGACGTCAATAGAACGGCGCGGTGAAATGGGTTTCGAGTCCTCGAAACACCGCTCCGCGCCCCGGTCGAATCACTTGTCCCAAATCATCTTAACGTTTCCGTCTCGTCCGTTTTGCTAACCGCGACGGCGCTGTCTACGCCGATCGCTGGAGGTTGAGTCTCATGCAGCATGTTCAAACCAAGTTTCGTTCGCACACCTGCGGCCAGCTCCGCAGTGGCGATATTCCCAGGAAAGTCCAACTCGCCGGCTGGGTCGATTCCTATCGCGATCACGGCGGGCTTGTTTTCATTGACCTGCGCGACCGCGAAGGCGTGACCCAGGTGGTCTTCGATCCAGATTCCTGCGGCAAAGATGTACACGACATCGCCCGCTCGCTCCGCACGGAGTGGGTCATTTCCGTGGAAGGTGAAGTGGAAGACCGCGGCGCCGATGACAAGGGTCGCAGCCTGCATAACGCAAAGCTTGCCACCGGCGATATCGAAATCCGCGCCCGGGCAATCACCGTCCTCAGCCAGTCGCCCACCCCGCCATTCCTGCCGAGCGACGAAGGCGTGAGTGAAGAGCGACGGCTGAAGTACCGCTTCATCGACCTCCGCCGGCCCGACATGCTCGAGACGCTGCGGGTGCGATACCAACTCACCCGGATCATGCGCGACTTTCTCGGCTCGCAAGGCTTCTGGGAAATCGAAACCCCCATGCTCACCAAGAGCACGCCTGAGGGCGCACGCGACTTCATCGTGCCCAGCCGCCACCAGCCCGGCAATTTTTACGCGCTTCCGCAAAGCCCTCAGTTGTTCAAGCAGTTGCTGATGGTCAGCGGGTGCGACAAGTACATGCAGATCGTCCGCTGCTTCAGAGACGAAGACCCGCGCGCCGACCGTCAAGCCGAGTTCACGCAGCTTGACCTGGAGATGTCGTTCGTCGATCGCGAAGATGTCATCGGCGTCGTAGAAAAACTGACCGCGGAGATCTGGAAGGGCATTCTCGGCAAAGAGGTCTCGCTGCCCATTCCGCACATCACCTACGACGTGGCGATGGACACCTACGGCAGCGACCGGCCCGACCTGCGCTTTGACATGCAACTGCACAACATCACCGATATTGCTCACACGACCGATTTTGGCGTCTTCAAAAGCGCGCCGATGGTCAAGTGCATCGTCGTGCCCGATGGCTCCAAAATGACGCGCGCCCAAACTGACGGCCTGGCCGAATGGGCCAAGACCTTCGGCGCCAAGGGCCTCGCGGTGACGAAGGTTGCCGCCACGGGCTTTGACACCGGCGTTGCCAAATTCATCAATCCTGTCGCGGCACAGATCATCGAACGCACGGGTGCCAAGGAGGGCGACCTGCTTGCCTTCGCTGCCGACAAACCAAAGGTGGTGCATAAAGTGCTCGGCGAACTGCGCTTGAAACTTGCCAGGGATCTGAACATCAAGCCGAAAGCCGATTTTGCGTTTGTGTGGGTGATCGACTTCCCGGCGTTTGAATATGACGCCGAGGAAAAGCGATTTGTCGCGCTCCACCATCCGTTCACCGCGCCCAAGGATGACGAACTTCACAAGCTCGACAGCCGGGAGGTGGACGTGGTCGAGTCGATCAAGGCCAAGGCCTACGACCTCGTACTCAACGGCAGCGAAGTGGCCGGCGGCAGCATTCGTATTCATCGGATGGATATCCAAAGCAAGGTCTTCAGTCTCCTGGGCATCGACGTCGAGGCGCAGCGGGCGAAGTTTGGGTTTCTTCTCGACGGCCTGCAGTTCGGTGCCCCTCCGCACGGCGGAATCGCGTTCGGCGTCGACCGCTGGGTCATGCTCCTCCGCGGCACCGACAACATCCGCGACGTCATCGCGTTTCCAAAAACGCAAAGCGGCGCCGATCTCATGTGCGGCGCGCCATCGAGCATCGACGATCGGCAATTGCGCGACACACACATCCGAGTCAATCTCCCGCCGAAGGTGGAAACACCCAAGGCCTGATGCCTCGGCCCGTTCGGCATTTCAATCTGCATACAACCCCGCCGCGCTGCGCCACAGGCAGTTGCCCGGCGCAGCGCGCGGAGCGCAATTGTGGTTTTTCGCGATTAGAGCCAGATTTTTTCGCGAGAATCTCTGACGGCGGCGCTGCGAGGGAATAACCACAATTGCGCAGCGCCCGGAGAAAGAACGAAATCTGCTGAAACTTTCCTCGCTCCGCCGATTGAATAGATCGTGCGGTCGCATTGGGAAGTTTGATTTCATGTTTACATCAAAGTGTCCGTCCCGCCGCCGGGTGAGCCGGCGCGGGTTGCTCCGTTTAGCCGCGGGCGCCTGTGCGGCGGCGGTGGGATTGGGGGCCTACGCGCGCTACATCGAGCCATATTGGTATGAAATCGTCGAAAGACCCCTGCCGCTGCATAACCTTCCGCCCGAGACGATCGGCCTGAAGCTCGTTCAATTGAGCGATATCCATGTCGGCAAAACCGATGCCGATTATCTGCGGCACGCGCTCCGGTCGGTCGAACGCCTCGAACCGGATATTCTTGTCATTACCGGCGATTTCATCTCCTACCATACCGTCGGCGGCGCGATGCAGTTGGCGCGCGCGATGCGCGATCTAAAACTGGCAAAGATTGCCACGCTCGGATGTCTTGGCAACCATGACTACGGCCACAAGTGGCGCGACGCGCGCGTCGGCGATGCGGTGGCGCGCGTGCTCAAGGAAACAGGCGTGCGCGTTCTGCGAAATGAGACGGCCAACGTCCGCGGCGTGCAGTTTTTGGGCTTGGATGACCTGTGGGGACCCAACTTCGCGCCAGCGAGGATGATGAACACACTTTCGCCGGGCGCACCGTCGATTGCGCTGTGCCATAACCCCGACGCATGCGACCTGCCATTCTGGAACAAGTACCGCGGATGGATTCTGTCCGGCCACACGCACGGCGGGCAATGCCGTCCGCCGTTCCTGCCTCCGCCGATCCTCCCCGTTTCCAACCGCCGATACGTCGCCGGGGAATATGCACTGTCGGGCGGCAGGACGCTTTACATCAACCGCGCGCTCGGCTGGGCGCGCCAGATCCGGCTGAATGTCAGGCCTGAGATAACGCTTTTCAGGCTTGCCGGTGCCTGATGTCGGGTGACGACAGTTGATGCGCGGAACGTCAATCCTGGAAAAACTCCCACGCAACGCGCAGAAAATCCCCGCACCAACTCCGCCGCGCGGTTGACCTCCGGGCGGCGCGAGCCACAATCGCGGGGAATGATCCGCACCAAGATTCTCGCGACACTCGGTCCGGCCACCAGCGATGTTGATAGCCTTGCCCGGCTCATCGCCGCCGGGGTCGATGTCTTTCGGCTTAACTTTTCTCACGGCACGCTCGTCGAACACCTGCAGACACTCCGCAACATCAGACAGGCGGCGATCGGCACCGATCATCCCGTGGCGGTGCTCGGCGACCTTTGCGGGCCGAAAATACGCCTCGGCATGGTCAGTGATATCAACAACACCGGAGGAATGCCGATCGATGTCGGTGATGACCTGGTGATCCAGCGGGCACCGATCGAGGGTGCGGCAGGGCGCGTCAGCAGCACATTTCCGCGGCTCATCGACGATCTGCAGGTGGGGGATCGGATATTGATTGAAGACGGGCTGCTGCGTTTTGTCTGCACGGACAAGCTTCCCGATGAGATCAAGTGCCGCTGCACACATGGCGGGGTGCTTAAGAGCAAAAAGGGCATCAACCTGCCTCAGACCAAGGTCAATGTCGCATCCATCACCACCCAGGACTGGGAATGTGTCGATTGGGCGATTGAAAATGACCTGGATTACATCGCGCTTTCGTTCGTGCGCAGCGCCGACGACCTGCACCACCTGCGGCAGCAGTTGCGCAATCGGGCGTCGCATATGCAGATCATCGCGAAGATTGAGAAAAGCGAAGCAGTCGAGGCGATCGACTCGATCATCGACGCCGCCGACGGGCTGATGGTGGCGCGGGGCGATCTGGGCGTGGAGATGGACCTGGCGCAAGTGCCGATCATTCAGAAGCAGCTTGTTCGCAAATGCCAGACCGCGGGAAAGCCTGTCATCGTGGCGACGCAAATGCTGCAAAGCATGATCGATAACAGCACGCCGACGCGCGCCGAAGTGAGCGATGTCGCCAACGCCATTTTTGATGGCACCGACGCTGTCATGCTCAGCGGGGAGACGAGCGTGGGAAAGTTCCCCGTTGGCACCGTGCATGTCATGGCGCACATCGCCACCACGACCGAAGACTATCTGATCCGAAATCCGCTTCCCCCCATCGATATCAAGCCCGCGGCTTTGCAATTATCTGCGGGGGTGGCACGGGGTGTGCGGCAAATGGTGGATGAATTGGAATTGAAGCTGGTGATCGTCTACAGCCAGACCGGCTCGACCGCGCGGGTCTTCAGCAAGTTTAGGTTTCCCGTGCCCATTCTTGCGCTTTCAAGTGATGCCAGCATTCTCCGGCGCATGGCGCTTCATTTTGGCGTCGTGCCGATCGAGCTTTCCATGCCCAATGACGTCGACGCCCTCGTCCGCAATGCCCAGCGGCTGGTCATTGAGCGCAAGCTGGCCGAAGTCGGCGACCGCGTGGCGATTGTATCAGGCTCATCGCTCGGGGCACCAGGCACGCTGAATGGCGTCATTATCCACACACTCGGCGCACCCTAACCGGGCCTTGAAAATGGCTGGCAGATTGTCAACTTTCGGGCCGTGCGGTTAACTTGGTCGCTCTCATGAAGATGCATTTCATCGCTACTTACGTCGCGACGCTGATTCTGCTCACCGGCTGTGCGGCTCCGAAGATGCCCGCACAGGGCACACCGGCACAATCGACGCCGGCGCAATCGACACCGGTCGCAGATGTTGACGGCGTCGTGGTTACCGCCGAGCAGTTGCTGCAGCAACCTTCTGAAGTGGTGGTGAAAGCCCAGGACTTCGATGCCCTCGTGGCCGCCGCCGAGCGCGCGGCGCGCGTTCGGCTGTTTACCATCGACCGTCGCGACCCGCGAAACGGGCTGCTGGTCACCGCCCCGCTTGTTGCGTCGCAGGTTTTTGAGCCTTGGCGCCAGGATCAGCGGACAGCCTACGATACGGCGCAGAGCACGCTCGCCACTCACCGCCGGACGATTCGCTTTGAAATCGTGAAGAGCGAGGATGGCGGCCTCGAGTTATCGCCCAAGGTGCTTGTCGAGCGGTATTCGCAAGCAGAAAATCGAGTTACCAGCGTGGTGCTCTACCGAACGGCGTTCCGCCCGCAACGAGACGCCTCGCTCGCCGCCTACGGCACCCGCGAATCCGACCGCGGGCTGGTTCTTGAAAAGCGATACTGGTACCCCGTCGGTCGCGATCCGGCCCTCGAAGCATCGCTGGCCAGTGACATCCAGCGGGCGCTAGGCAGTTAGCCGAAATCACCCGGTCCTCTCTTCGCGCGCCGAGCACGGCGTTGGTCTACCAGGCAACTGCCTCAGGCCGCGATCACCAATGGCTTAACCGGGCCGGGGATGATCGCCGCTTCAGCGCACATCTCGTGAAACAATCGGATGGCCGCAAGCTGCTGCTCGCCGATCTCGTACTTCAGATAGACCGTCAGATACTGCAGCGCAAGCCCCGCAGGCCAGCCGCGGGGCACCGCGTGGCGGGCGATTAGATCGTTTACATGCTTCAGCCCCGATTGCCTGGCTCGCGTGAGGCGCGCGGGTAAATCGCGCAGATCAACCCCCTGCCGTGCCACCCAGATGGCAAACACAAACGGCATACCGGTCAGATCTTTCCACGCGGCACCCAGGTCTAGCTGATGCTCGAATCCTGCCGGTTCCTCACAAACGACCTTATCGCCGATCAGCAGGCGCCCTTCCCCGGGCGCGTTTGATGCCGACGAAAGCTTGATGAACTCCGGCCGCACCCCGTAACGCTTTTGAAGTACGATCCGCGCCAGCGCAATCGAAGTATGGCTATCGGGGTCGCACGCGAGCGTGGTGAGCTTGTCAAACGGAGTCTGCGAGAATACCCGCACGGTGAGCGTCGGCCCGTCGCACCCGATTCCGCTCGCCGGGATCACGCGCGCGGCATCAAGGCGTTGATAATCGATGACCGGCAACAGCGCCACGTCAAACCGGCCTTCATTCAGCCCTCCGATGAGTTTCGAGGGGACATCGAACGACACCGCGACAGTGCCATCGTCTGTTAAGCCGTGCACTAACGGGCGCGAGTTAAGAAAACTCACGCACCCCACTCGAAGCGGCGGAAGATTGGTCGTCGTAGCCAAGCGCAGGATAGTGACCGAGATGGCGCGCCAAATCCATTATCGGACGCATTTTTCAGGCCATTTGAAATCGCCCGGCCGAACTGCAACAGGTTGCCAATAGGCCACACCCAGCAGTGCCTGCGTTGCGATAAATCAACATTCGACACAACCGACCGCCGCCGCGCCAACGTCCGTCGCGATTATCTGCGTCGAAACAGGCCAGGAGCAGCAGGAACACCCTCCGGCATGTGGATTGTTTCTCTTGCGATAGATGCTCGACCTGATGCTCAATCGACTCTACTGGGATAAGAAGATTCGCATCGCGATTCTCACCCTTGCCACCTTTGCGGCACTGTGCTAACTCCCGCAAGGCTTGGTTTCCCCCGCTGCCTGCTGCGCCACGCACCTCCGGCAAACCTGCGCAAATCTGCACCGGTCAAAACTTCCGGGCTTTCTGCTGCCACCGTCTGGCCCTTGGGCCGAGTAGTGCAGGGCGAAGATAAGCCCACTTAAAACCACCGCCCACGAGAAGGCAGGTACGCCGTGCCACGGCACCCGGAGAAAAATGTCTTTGCGCTGCGCTTTCCGTTCACCGCCGGCGCAGCGCGGGGGGTATAGAGGGAAAGGATGAGTGATGAATTATGAATGATGAATTGAGGAGGAGATTGCGCGATCTGGTTGCTTGCCCTGAAATGCCCGAAAATGCCCGGTTTTTGAAAATACCAGATTCTACTTAAAAGCGAGGGCGAAGCGATGCGGCGACATGGCGGAAGTGTTTGATTATAATAGACTTAGGAATTTGCCGACTCTTGGCCCTGCGGGACAGTGCGATGCCGTTTCGAGCGCGGGTACCGGGCATCGGGCGATTCCTCGGCCAATTGGCTGGCTCGATTGTTTTCAGCCGAAAAGTGCTACACTCATATTGTCATGCAATTGGTGTTGATCTTCATTGGTGCCGGCGTCGGTGGGCTGATTCGCCATCTCATGGGTCGGACGGTGCATCACTGGTCGGGGGTGCATCATGTGCCCATCGGCACCTTCATCGTAAATGTGCTCGGCTGCTTTTCCATCGGCATTCTCGCTGCGGCATTTGCTGGGCCTTGGCAGGCCCGTGACGATATCAAGCTTGGGCTGATGGTGGGGCTGCTCGGCGGATTCACCACGTTCAGCACCTTTGGACGAGAGACGATCGAGCTTTTTCACGCAGGCCGGCCGGGGACCGCCGTGGCGTACATCCTGCTGAGCAACGGCGTCGCGATCAGTTCGACCTGGCTGGGCTACGTTCTGGCCCGCCGGGTTTGGGCTTGAGATATCGATCGAGGAAGGCATCGACCTTTGCGTTGACATCAGGCGTGGCGAACGCCTCCCCGCCGTGCTTCCCCCCGGGGACGGTGACAAACTCAAACGTCACCCCCGCCGCAGCAAACGCCTGGGCCATCGCCTGGCTGTGATTGATCGGCACTGTGTTGTCGGCATCGCCATGAACAATGAGCGTCGGCGCATCATCGGGTGTAACGTGCGTGATCGGCGTGACGAGCGCGGCGATCTCAGGTCTTTCTTCCGGCAAACCGCCGAGGTACTTGATGCGATTTTCGTTGATTGGAAACTGCTTCGGATTTCGAAACTCGACTGTGCCAAAGTAATCAATCACGCAGTTGACGCGCGACGACAACGCGTTGAAGCCTCCCTCGCCACCTTGAAGCGGGGCGACATCGGCCCCCACGCCGATGAGCAACGCGAGATTTCCACCGGCGCTCGCACCCCACACGCCGATGTGATCAGCGTCGATTCCGAAGCGATCGGCGTTGCCGCGCAGAAACCGGATGGCAGCGGCGCAATCGTTGATTTGTGCTGGCGCTGTGGCCGTGTCGGTCAGGCGATACCCCACGCTGGCCACGGCATACCCGCGGTCGAGCAACCTTGTCGCGGCGGGACGCGCCTTGCTACCCGACGACCACCCCCCGCCGTGAATCCAGACAACCACAGGGACCTTGCCAGAACGAGCCGGCGGCAGATAGAGGTCCAACCGCTGGCGAGCGTGGCCGTCCGGCACATAGGCAAGATCGCGGTGCACTTCCGTGCCAGCCGGCAGTCGTTGCTGCGACTCAGGCTGCGTCGTGGGCTGAGCGGAGGACACCTGTTGCGGCGGTGCAATGGGAGATTGCGGACCGGCGTTGGGCGATTGGGCGCAGGAAGCGAGGAGCAAGGGTAATGCGATTGTCCAATAACCAAACTTCCTCATTGCTATGTTCCTTTCAATCGTCAACTTCGACACGGCGGCGCGTTATTCGGTCGTGGCGCCGGCGGGAATTCGCCGCGCCCCGCCGACATTGGATCGGATGCGAGTCATACTCCTCTCAACAGCAACTTGAAAGGAAACTGCACCATGAAGGCAATCACCACATTCGTTCAGACTCACTTCCCCATCTGGTACACCAATCAGCCCTTCTGCCTTATCGTGCTCGGGCTGCTCGCGCTGACGTTCATCTTCTGGTTTCAGTCGCGCAGCAAAGCCGCCCTTGGTGTGCTTGCGGCCGAACTGTGCTACCTGATTCCGTTCATCCGAGCGTAACTCACGCCGCGATTCACGCGCAAGGCTGCCAAATGACGGGCACGCCTTGCGGGTGGGGGTTGCGACATGCACCTTGCAACCCGCCGATCCAACGGTGTCGTTGCCGGTCAGTTCTTCAACTGCAGACTCGCCAGCGCCATGGGAACCGCCTCGGCGTACTCGAAGACTTTATCCAAGCCCGTCACCAGAAATGTGCTCCACGCCTTGGTACTCACGCCGCAAAGGATGAGGCGATACCCGGCGTCGTGAATCTGCTTCCGCAACCGCAGCAGGCGCGAGAGATTGGAACTGTTCAGGAACTGCACCTGCGAGAAGTCGAGCACGACGTGCGTCAGGCCGGTCTTCAGCGAGCCGTCCAGCGAGTTGAGGTCGTCGGTGAATTGGGGATCGGTCCCGAGGTGCGCGATCGTAACCTGATCCGACCATTTTTCGATTGCCATGCATATCCTTTCGCGAAACCCAGCACCCCTAACCTAGCTCAAGCGACCCCGACCAACAAGGAATTAGCAGAATCCCAGGTATACAAATCGGATGCGCCGGCTGAGCGTGGCCCGCATCGATCTACCACGGCGCTGGATTCGTTCTGGTCTGACAGTTCACTTCAGCCGCACGAGTCGATTCTCCACGATTCCCATGAGTTCTCGCTTCGCCCGGATGTCGGCCAGAAATCGCAATCCATCGGTGTAATATCCAGCCGTCGGGGCAACCTGCGGCAGGTGCATTCTCCAGAAAGCGTTGAACCGATGCATCATCGCTTCGCGGAGATATTTGCAGAGCATGCTCGCCACCGCGGTGGGCATGGAAGTACTCTCGGATTTGGTCGCAAAGAGAATTCGAGCGCTTCGGCCGTCGATGTGCGTGATTCGGTAGTCACTTTTCTGCTCGGTTTCCAGCAAAATCTCGAGTTGCCAGTCTTCGAACATCAGTTGCAGAAGCCGTCCGTAGTGTTCGCGGCCGCCTTGCCGGTCGGCGACGATGATCAGCCCCTTTCCCGCAAACCGGCGGAGCAAAGCATCAATGTGCCCCGCAGCCAGCGAAAAGAGCACGCTGGCTTTGTTCCGGGTTTGTGCCAGCATCTTGTTATACCGCCCCTCCAGCATCACGTCCGCCGCGAGGTGCTCGACCGCACATTCGGCCTGTCGCAGCTCAACCCTGAGCGCGTTGGTCATGATCGATACCGCCTGCCGATCGACTTCGATCGGAAATCGCTCATCTTTCGGTGCGATATACCAGGGGTGGTCGTTCACCTGTTCGATCGTTGCCGGGGCAACGTGTTGCAGCAAATCGTCAAGGGAGGTAATCGCTGGATGAATGCAGCCCAGCAGGCAGAGCATCGACTCTTCCAGGTGCTTCAGACCTGTCGAAGGGGAGTAGACCTGCTTGCTGTCGTTGATGTGAAGCTTGCGCGGCTTGCGGCTGCGCGACGCGATCCGGCGCAGCAACTGCCACAAATCGGGCCAGTCATCCGTGTCCGGCGGCGGCTCGCCGGGCATGGAAACGGCACACGATCCCACCACAAGCGGGCCGAGCAGCGGGCCGTAACCTGCTTCATCAATGCCGGCCAGGATCATGGTGCGTTACCGTTCGTCGGGCAGTTTGAATTTTGCGACATACACCTGCGTCGTGTTATCGCCGCTGCGCTTACCCGACCAGAGCATGTGCTTTCCATCAGGCGAGAACGCAGGGAGCACGTCCGCCCCGGCGGCATAGGTGACGCGCGTCTTGTCGGAGCCATCGTCGCGCATGATGTAGATCTCATAGTTGGCGTGGCCATGCTTGCTGGTCGCCCAGGCGATCCACTTCCCGGTCGGGTGCCAGAACGGCCCCCAGTTCACATCGGCTCCCTCAGTAAGCTGCATTTCGTTGGCGAGGCCGGTGATCTCGCCGTCGTCGTCAAAGACCACATCGCTCACAAACACCTGCAAGAGATTGTTTCCCATGCGGTCGGATCGGTAACAGACCCGCTTCCCATCCGGCGAAAAGAAAGGCCCGCCGTCGTAGCCGGGGGTGGTGGTGAGTTGGACGACCGATGTGCCGTCGCGCTTCATCGAGAACAGTTCAAGATCTCCGGTGCGGTTGCTTGTAAAGACGATGTGTTTGCCATCGGGCGAAAAGCTGCCCTCGGCGTCATAGAACGCATTATCAGTAAGCGTTCGGACGGCGAATCCTCCTTGATTTTCGTTACCTTTGCCGTCGATCGGCTCGCGCGTCCACAGTTCCATGCCGGAGGGATAGGCCCAGCGATAGTCCCGCCCCTCTCGCTGATATCCCGCGGTTGGCTCATCAGCGATCTCTTTTTGAAACGTAGACGCAAACAGAATTGTGTTGCCGTCGGGAGAGAACCAGCCACAGGTGTTGCGGGAGGGTGTGGCGCTGATTTGTTCGATGCGAGCCTCACCCGCTTCGCTCCCCATGAGCAGAGGATCGGCCAGAACGTACATCTGGTAGTGCTTTTCACCTTTGGGGACGGCTTGAAAAATGATGCTGCCGTTCTTCGGATGAAAATACGCCTCCCCCGCACGATCGAATCGATCGCCAAAAGTTAACTGCCGAATGTCGCTGAGAAGCGATGCTTCGCGGTCGGCGGCGATCGGCTCGGGAGAGGCGTCGGTGTTAGGTTGTTGCGCCATTGCGGGACAGGTAAGAAGCCCCGCCAACATCAAAACGTACAGTCGCGACATTTGATTTTCCTTCACGCTAAAAAGTGGACGTTTTGATCATAGCTTCGCGCCGCGGAGATAAAAGTGAGTCATGATGATTTTCCAATGAGTGACTTCATCACGCGCAGCTATACTGCCACAGGTAGGGCACTAACCCGGGAAGAGAAAATGTCGCTAGAAGCAAAGCTCAGAAAGCGGGTCGAACAGCTCCTATCATCCCCTGACGAGCACGGCGTGGCGGGGCCTCGACTGCTGGTGGAAGCAAGGCGGCTTTGGGCGCATGTTCAGAAATGGACCGATCAGCACCTGGTCACACCGTCCAACCCGGCGGCAATGGAGATTGGTTGTCATGCGATGTACCTGCCCATGAAACGCATGAGCGCGGTCACTGTCGGCAAGTTTGGCCAGCTGAGCCTCCGGGAACGCGCCGAGCAGGCGGCCGAGGAATTGGTGAGCGAAATGGCCGATCACATGGACGAAGCCTCGCTCGATGCGGCGGTGCAACTGCTCAACGAGTTGCCGCAGCGGAAGCCGGCCAGCGATGATGCGCGTCTGCTGGCAGATGTGATTAATGTGGAAGACTTCGGCGTGAACGGCGTGATCGCGCAGGCCATTATCCTCGCGGCCAAGGGTCAGGGGCTTGATCAACTCGTCGAAGCGGCGGACAAACGCGACGCTTACGGGTATTTTGAGGCCCGGCTGAAGGATGGCTTTCACTTCGGGCCATTGCGCGAGCTTGCTCGAAGGCGCGTTGCGCGCGCCCGGCAAATGGTGGAACTTCTCAAGCAGGAATCACTGGAGATTTGAAGGCATGACAGAACGACCGTTGCTCATCACCGCTGCGGTCGTTGCGCCGATGGATCGGCCGATCATTCGCGAAGCCGGCGTGCTGGTGGCCGCGGGGCGAGTCATTGCACTCGGTCCGCTCTCAGAAATCCAGCGGTCTCTGCCACCGCACGAAGAACTGCATCTCGGGCACGCTGTGCTGCTGCCGGGGCTGATCAACGCGCACGTTCATCTTGAGCTGAGCGGTTGCGACTCGTCTGACAGCCCCGGCGGTGGGTCTTTCACTGACTGGATCATGTCGCTTCCCTCGCGGACGCGCCGACTACAGCCAGATTACGCCGAACGTCTGGCCGTCGCGGTCGATGCCGGCGCGAAGCAGTGCCTTCGATATGGCGTGACCGCCGTGGGCGATATCACCGCGCAACCGACCCTGACCCGACCGCTCCTTCGCCACGGCCCCCTCCGCACGTTGTCATTTGGTGAGGTACTTGGACTTGCCAAAGCGCGCGAACGATTTGAGAAAGGAATCGAACCTGCGATAGATGGGCAAATGGCCGGCGACTTTCTACGCATCGGCCTATCGCCTCACGCGCCTTATACGGTTGACCTGCCGGGATACACTCAGTGCGTCAACCTCGCCAGACAAAGCCAGCTTCCACTCGCGACGCACCTTGCTGAGACATCCGAAGAAACAGCTTTTCTTCGCGACCACAGCGGGCCATTCCGAGAGATTTGGGACCGATTGGGCACATGGCATGACGACGTCACCACTTATGATGGAGGGCCCGTGGCATTCGCTCGCTCGGTGGGACTGCTCGACGTGCCGGCGATCCTGGCGCATGTAAACTATGCAGACGACGACGACCTGTCGATGCTCGCCGCCGGTCGCGCGAGTGTGGCGTTCTGCCCCCGGACACACGCGTACTTCGGCCACCCGCCGCACCGATGGCGGGAGATGCTCGAGCGCGGCATAAACGTGGCTGTGGGGACAGACAGTTGCGCCAGTTCTCCCGACCTTAACCTGGTAGACGACCTCCGTTTGCTCTGGCGAAAGCACGGGCACGCGGCTGAATCCGATGCGCTCTGGGCACTCGCCACCACCAACGCAGCGGAGGCGCTGCAGTGGAGCGGGCGATTGGGGTCGATCACCCCCGGCAAGCTGGCCGACCTCACCGCATTTAGCTTTATTGGCGATGTAGATCCCCTCGGAGCGGTGCTCGAAGACGACACCGCCCTGCCAATCGCAACCTGGGTGGGTGGGAAAAGGATCAGCTAAAGAACCCGCCATCTATGCCGCGGCGAACATGTTTCCGGTGGAGTTTCGATGGCGTTCGATGGCATCGACAATTCGCGCCTGAACCTCATTTGGCCGGGCAACCATCTGCCACTGCGCCGGCGGCTGCGATTGATCAAGCGGCGAAATGTGCATCGACCCCAGCCTGAAGATGCGTTCGCGAGTCGAACGAACGATATCAACGCGCGCCACCTTTCGAAGCGGGCAGTCGAAGACATTTAGCGAGAACACACCCTCAATACGAATAATCCGTTGATCGGTCAGCACATAAAGCTTGCTCATCCAGTTCAACGCGGCCCAGGTCAGCCGACCGAACGCCACAAACGCGGCGGCTTCCCAGTAGTAGCTGTGGTGTTCATCAAAACGCGAATCGATCATGGCAACTGCGATCGTGCAGATAAGCGTGGCAGCAATAAAGCGGAGACTCGACAGGAGAACAAACCATAGGGATGGCTTGATTGCCAGGTGAATGATCTCGCCATCGCGCAGCGCATGTCGCGCCAGAAGCGTCGCCAGCACGGCGTTGCCCCAAGGCCTGGTCAGAGCCGCGCTGCTGGTGCTGGAGTGAGCGCACGCGCTGTCGGGTGCATCGGGTTCTCGGTGAAGTCTCATGCTCATGGTGATTTTGTGATTACATGAGACTTGAGCGTAACAATATCGGGCACATTTCGGTAGTAATTATTGAAGTCCAGGCCATAACCCACGACAAACTCGTCAGGGATGTCGAATCCAACATAATCGGCCTGGGTCTGCCGGGCGGTTGGCAGATCTTTACGAAGCAGGACGCAGGTTTTGACGCTCGCCGCCCCCGCTTCCTTGAGTACCGGTACGACCGCTCGAATCGTCCCGCCGGAGTCGAGAATGTCGTCGAGCACCAGCACATGCCTTCCGGTCAGATCTCCAAACTGCTTGCTGATCACCTGCGACCCCTGCGTGCGAATGCTCGTGCCGGGATAGCTGCTGACGGTGAGCATGCCGATCTGCATGTGAAGCGGAATCTGCCGGATCAGATCGCTACAGAAAACCAGCGCGCCGGTAAGAATGGGGACGATGGTGATTTCTGCGTCAATTCCCATTGCCGGGGGTGAATGATCCTTGACGATCTGATCGGCGAGTTCCTTCACCCGCCGGGCGATCTGGTGTTGCGAAATCAATACTCGTTCAATGTCAAGGTTCATGCGGTCAGAGTGTAGCGACTGTGAGGGGGCATCCAAAGCGCGGCGCTACCAGATCGACGCGGCATGGATAGAATCCCGCAGCCGCAATCATCATGAAGAAGTCAGCAGTGCCACCCTCGTCCACACCCTCCCCGCCGTCGGGCACGGCGGGGGCACCCGTTGAACAGCGCAGCGCGATGGCCGGCACCTTTCTCTTTATCTTCAAGAACGTGATCGGTTGGCTGCTGATCCTCGCGTCGCCGGTGCTGGGCATCACCGTGCCGGGGCCGGGGGGGATTCCAGTCTTCCTCATCGGCTTTGCGCTCGTGACGTTCCCCGGGAAGCGCCGACTGACCAGCCGCGTGATGCGCGGCAGAGGCGTTCGCGTCGGCCCGGGGCCGTTTACGTTTATCTGCGCTCTCTTTAGCGTTCTGCTGACGATTGGTCTTGTCTTGCTCGGCTTGCACTACTGGAACAAGGCGACCTTTGACGAATACCGCGAACAGTTTGACCAATATCTACCGGTTGCGCTGGCAGGAATTGTGGCATTTGGTGCGATCAGCTTTCCGGTGACCTGGGTCGTCTTCAGGGCCGCCGAGGCAATTGCCAACTGGTTCATTCGGAAGATCCCCTGGATCCGCCGGAAGATGCGGCCGTGGCTGAAGGCCAAGGGAATCGATCTGCTCCCGGCCCGTCGAAAGCGCATCGCCGACGGCGCTGGGCAGTCGATGGTGGTCGAAAACCAGGAGATCATCGAGTTTGATAAGGGTCTTGCCACGCTTCCCGCCCGCACATGGAAGTGGTTGCAGCCGTGGCTACGCCGCATGCTGACGGTCGGCATCACGCTCTACATCGTGGCAAAGATGTTCGCCCCGCTTCAGGCCAGTTGGAACGTTACCCGAGTGCAACTGCAGCAAATGAGCATGCTGCGATTCGTCCTTGCATCGGCCATGTTTGCGTTTTTCCTCCTGGCTTTTCGCGCCCTGGTCTGGCGGCACATTCTCAAGTCATTTGGTCACGCGTTACCCTGCGGCGCTGCAGTTCGTATCTGGTCGACCAGCGAGCTGGCGCGTTACCTCCCAGGGGCAATCTGGCAGGTGATCGGCAGAGTGATGCTGGTGAAGCCGTATGGTGTGACTGGCAGCATCTGCTCGACGACGCAGATTCTTGAGTTGTGCATCTTCCTCATGGCCAATGTGCTCGTGGCGAGCGCCGCCTGGCTTTACTACGGTGCCAAGGTGGCCGAGGAGTCGCGCGCCTGGTTTTACACCGCGATCGCTCTCGTACCGCTGCTGGCGGTGATCTTGCATCCACGGATTTTCTACTCCGTTGTTAATTTCGTCCTCGCTCGAATCAAGAAACCCGCGATCGTGCAACGCCTGCGGGGCAAGCGTCTGCTTGTGGTCTTGGTCTGGACCATCGTCGGGCTGCTGTGGCAAAGCCTCGCCGTCTACTTTATCGCTCAGCGGCCACTTGGGCTGAAGATAGACTGGCTCTGGATGATCGCGGGCGCGTACAGCCTGGCATGGTGCGCCGGATTCCTGGCTTTCTGGGCCCCCGGCGGGATCGGCGTGCGCGAGATCGTGTTTGTCGCAGCGATGGGCGTCATGCTGCCAGAGTCCGTGCGCGATCAACCACCGTTCAATGACGATGTGGTTCGCACCGGCGTCCTTGTCGGACTTGGATTGCTCCTCCGACTGTGGTCCGTACTGGGCGAGTTGTTGCTCGCCTCGATCGCATACACATGGGACTACCGCGGGGCCATCGGGCTTGCACGCCCTTACTCCGCGACCGCTTCGACGGCGCCGCGGATCGGACCGGCAACCCCCCCGGCAACCCCCATGGAGTGATCACTCTGACTACTGTAGTCGACTAGTCGCCACCGGCTAACGTATGACACCAGATAAACGGCTGCACTCGCGATGAAACAGATGACCCCACAACTCAACCTACTCACCGAACTCTGTTCAATCCCCACCGCGCCCTTTGCAGAGCACCGTGTGCTTGATTGGATCGACCATTTCGCGGCTGCAAATCAAATGCGGCTAAGCAAGGACAGGTTCGGCAATCGTCTGCTGGAAATCGGCCCGGCGTCCTCGCGCCCGCGATTGGTCTTTGTGGCGCACACGGACCATCCCGGCATGGTCGCCGAAGGCATGCTCGACCGAACCACCCTCCGCGCCCGCTTTCACGGCGGAGTCCTGTCCTCATTCGTGGTGGGAAGTAAGGTTCGATTCTTTGCTGACAACGAGGAAGTAGCCGGCCACATCACGCGCGTAACCCGAACCAGCGACAGAGCTGATTTTCCCGCCGAAGTCGCCGTGCGCGTAGCCGCACCGGTCGCGGCTGGATCGGTGGGGATGTTTGATCAGGGGACGGGCCGCACGAAATCGGGGCGATTTTACTCGCGCGTCTGCGATGATCTTGCGGGCGCGGCGGCGGTCCTGGCGGCGATGCAGCGCGTGCAGCGCCGGAAGCTGCGAACGAGCGTCTGCGCGCTCCTGACGCGCGCCGAAGAAGAAGGATTCATCGGCGCCATCGCCGCGGTGAAGGACAAGTCGCTGCTACGGGCCAACGATCGGCTCATCAGCGTCGAGTGCTCGGCGGTGCAGCCTTACGCGCGGCAGGGGAACGGCGTCATCTTGCGTGTCGGTGATCGAATCAGCATCTTTAACTCGGCTTTCAGCTACTGGATCAGCCAGCAGTGCGAAGCACTTGCAAAGGAAGACCGATCATTCACGTGGCAACGATCGCTGATGCCCGGCGGCGCGTGTGAGGGGACCGTGTTCGACATCAACGGCTACTGCTCCGCTGCGATGTGTGTCCCGCTCGGAAACTATCACAACATGAACAGGGCCACCGGCAAAATCGGCCCTGAGTACATCGATCTAAATGACTGGAAGAATGAGGTAAAGGCGTTCGTAAGGCTTGCGGAGCACGCCCATGAGGTTGACATGACCTTCGCCTCCCTGCGAGCGAGGCTGGATAAACGTTTCAAGGGACTGAAGAAGCTGCTGCGGTAGTCTTGGCTCGCTGCGCCGGGGCCGGCGTGCGCAGCTACCCTGGCTTGCGACGTTAAGCCGGAAAGTGACAAGACGCCGAATGCAGCTCTTTATGAGAACTGCATTCGGCGTCGTGGATTGTGAATGCATTTACTCGCCGAGCTTCACCTTGACGTCGTCGGGCACATCAAAGGTGGATGAGCCGACGTCGCGGATTTCGGTCGTGGTAGTTCGGGCGATCTCGCGCTCTTCTCCATCTCGGCCCGTCATTTTCCCGTTCATCTGAAGTTCGATCTTCGTCGCAACGCCATCCGTCGTCCACACGCGGACGGTCACCTTGGCATCTTTAACCTCAGGCGGCGCGGGTCGGTCGCCACCAAGACCGCCACCGGGGCCGCCCGGGCCGCCGCCAGCGCCGCCGGGGCCGTCTTGCGGGCCTCCTCCGCGCTGTCGGCGTCCGTCTCCGTCACCCCCACCGCGCCGACCGCTGCGCATTTGCATGTAGGGTACTGCGTCATCGCCTGCGAGTTCACCTAGGAAAGCGCCATCGACCGCCGTGACGTCGCTAACTTTCTCAAGTACCTCTTCCGCTTGCGCAACCGGGGCGCGGTAGCCCCGGGCCATTCGCGCGATCATCATCGCCGGACTCTGCTGCCCCGGCTCGGCGTTCTGCATGATTTCTTGCACGCTCTTCCAGCCCCCTTCAGATTTCACGACAGTTTGCTGGCCCCTCACAAACACCTCTACAGGCTCATCGCGTACGGTCATGTTGAGTTGCATGGTGCCATCTTTCGCCGCTTTTCCCTCCACAGTCTGCCCGCTGCCTCTCGGGCCTTCGGTCGTGGTTGACCAACTATAACTGTCTGCCTCAGCAAGCTTCGCCAGTGCCGCGAGTGCATCTTCCTTCGCGCCAGCCATTGCCATTGACGCGGAGAAAACAGCGCCGCAAAACGTCGTCGACGCCCACCGATATTTTGTCTGCCAGGCTTTGGAAAACCGCATGATGATTGCTCCGTTTGGGTGAAAAATCCTTAGTGACCTGCACGATTTCTCAGGGTCACAGGCTTTACGTGAGTGTTAGAGTCACGACAGGGTGATTCTATTCCCTTCGCCCAAAAGTCGAGGCTTACCAGTCAGCCAATAGGAGAACTTTCGCGGGGGAGCGGCCTCCCCGATTCTGCCTGTGAGGGGCAGCCACAACGCGCCGCGGCCGGCTCACATCCGTGACCGGCCGCGGCCCGTGGCTATCTCAGCTCGGACCGCTATCGAACCATTGTGATGAGCCTCTCGACCGCGCTCCGGGCTTGTGGCTCCTCCCTATCGACCCTCAGCGCTTGCGGGCTTGCGGGTAAGCTCGATCTCCATCATCTTAAACTCTTTGCCGGTTTTCGGGTCGGCGGCCCACATTTCCAGTTTCTTGGCATCGACACCGGTGACTGTCTCCACCTCGCGGAGTGTTGCAGGCTTCTTGGTGATCGGGCAGTTAAACGTGTACAGCCAAGTGAGTGTCTTGCCGTCGCCGGAGAGCTCTCCCGTGCCGTGTGCCATCCCGGTACCCATATTGTCGAGCCAAGTGGATACAAACTTTCCGCTGACGTTGTCGAACCCGTAGAGTGCCAAGCCAGAGTAGGGTCCCATGCCTAACATCTCGCCACTCATCTCGCACTGGATGTAACGACCATCCATCATGCTGGTAATCTTGCTGATGGATTCGGACTTGACAGGCTCGGCGCCGGGAAACATCCATATCGTGTTCTCTCCGTGCCAGACACCGACGCTCGAGGCCAGGTGCTCGTGCATCTTCCCGGGCATCGCTGCGGTGGCGCACGCCTGCGCGTCCTCCGATGTCCACCCAGGAGGCAGTTGCATCGCGGGAGCGCCAGCTGGTTGCTCTTTTGCGGGGTCTGCAATAGCGATCGCTCCCCAGCCGACACCCAGCGCCGCCACGACAATCCCCACAGACTTAAAGATTGGTTGACGCAACATCAAGATTCTCCTTTCAAAGTGACCCTTCGATACCGCCGACGCCGGCAGTTCAAATTTCAATACAAACAGCGTTCAGATCGTGCTGCACCAAGCTGTCGGGCTACCCCCCCGCAATCGCCCCCACCACAAGAAACGGCTCGCGCCCCGCCGCCACCGCTTCAGGAAGGGGCGCGTCGAGCGGCTGGTGGGAAAGGTCTTCGCCGTCGGCAAAAAATCGCACCAGGGGCCGTCGCTTTTGCGAATGAAAATCGCGAATTGCCCCTCGGAGGGTCGGGTAGCGATGCTCGATCGCATCAATAACGCGACCCGCGGTGATAGGTGCCTCCACTGAAATGCCAACCTCGCGCTGGCAGCCCGCCAGGGTTTGAAGGTGAAACGGGAGGATGACCCGGACTATCTGCATGGGCGATTGCTTGGTCTGATGACAGGACGACCGGGAAACCACGGTGCGATCGCGCGTCTACCGCAGCGTCTGCACCTCCACCGAGCACACCGCCGGCAGGTCGCGTGCGATGGCGTGCCAGTTGTTGCCACCATCCGGGCTGCAATACACCTGCCCGCCGGTTGTGCCGAAATAGATGCCGCAGTCGTCCAGCGTATCGACCGCCATCGCATCTCGAAGCACGTTCACATAACAATCCTTCTGAGGCAGGCCGCTGGTCAGCGCCTCCCACTCCCCGCCGCCGGTCTTGCTTCTGTAGACGCGCAGCTTCCCTTCCGGAGGATAGTGCAGGCTGTCGCTGGTGATCGGCACGACATAGATCGTCTCCGGTTCGTGCGCGTGAACATCGATTGGAAAGCCAAAATCACTGGGCAAGTTACCACTTACCTCGCGCCAATTGTCACCCGCGTCATCAGTGCGCATGACATCCCAATGCTTCTGCATGAAAAGCGTGTTGGGCCGCGACGGGTGCATGGCGATTCGGTGAACACAATGGCCAACCTCTGCCGTCTCGTCCGGCATGTAGTTCGATTTCAGTCCACGGTTGATTGGCTTCCAGGTGTCTCCGCCATCTTCCGTGCGAAATGCCCCCGCGGCACTGATGGCAATGAAAATGCGCTTCGGATTGTTCTTATCTAGCACGATCGTATGAAGCCCCAAACCGCCGGCACCAGGCATCCACTTGGGTCCGTCTGCGTCGCGCAGGCCGGGCTTCTCCTTCCAATTCTTCGCGCCATCGGTCGAATAGAAGAATGCCGCATCCTCCGCCCCGGCGTACACCAAATCGACATCAGTCAGCGAGGGTTCCAAATGCCAAATGCGCTTAAAAGCCCACGGCTGTTGGGTGCCGTCGTGCATCTGATGCGTCATAAGAGGCTGACCGCTGGCACCGGTCGTCTCGTAAACAAATTTGTTGCTCTCGGCCTTGGGAATACCGTCGGGCGTGGTCGTCACTTCCCCTGCGGGGGTACCGGGTTGCGACCACGTCTTCCCACCATCATCCGACCGCTGGATGATCTGCCCAAACCAACTGCTCGACTGCGAAGCGTAGATCCGATTCGGATCGACCGGTGAACCCTTCATGTGATAGATTTCCCACCCGCCGAAGTGTGGCCCGCTCACCTCCCATTTCTGCCGCTTGCCGTCACTCGTGATGATAAATGCACCTTTGCGCGTGCCGACAAGAACGCGAACCGCACTCATGGCCTACTCCAGGAAAGTAAAGGATTTTGGATAACGCTGATGTCCGACTCGCATCTTATCGCATCGAGCGAAGTGGATGCAAACCGATTTGTTCAACGAACGCACAACAAATCAGCCCAGGCGTTTGCGGTCAAGGAATAAGCTCGAACGCCCCGATATCATACCCCCCGCCGCGGGGGCGGGGTTTTCTGGCGTAATCAAACTTCACAGGCGATACCGTTCGACCGGCATCGACCAACGGCGAATCAGGCAGTAATCGATAGCTCGATGGATTTAACCTTTGGCCGCCGGAAAATCGCGGATTGGTCAGCACATCCGCCGCCGACCGTGCCGCGGCGATCGGCGTGCTGCCGAACCATCCGTTGTGGCTGAAACTAATCCCCGCCACCCCGCCGTAGGCATCGACCATCACCCCGCCGTTCTGCTGCACCGCTGCGTTGTTTACAAAACGGCTGTTCGAGTGTTGATTCGACGCATCAATATGAATCGCCGCTGTGACGCTATCGATGAACGTGTTATTGGCGATGGTCGAATCGATCAGCCCCCCGCCGACGATGTAATCGCCGTAGAAGAAGCCGAACCCCGCACCGACGACTACATTATTCGCCACCAGGTTTCCCCGACTCTTCGGCAGCCCGGCCACCTCGGTGGCAATCTGCACTCCGCTCGCCGGGCGATTGAAGCGACTAAACTCGGTTTGACCGGTCGAGAAAATGAAGTTATTGCGCACGACAGCGTTGGTCGCGGTATCAAGATAAACATTCACACTGTAATTGTCGCGCACCCAGTTGCCGTCGGCGATGGCCCCGTTGATCTTCCATAGGCCGATGCCTTCGCCGTGGTTGCTGTAGACGTAGTTGCGATTGACGCGCACATTGCTGCCCGTTGAAGCGGTGATTCCCTGTCCCCATCCCCCTTCCTCCGGCCTCACGACCGCGGTCTTGCGGCTGTTGTCGTGAACCGTGTTCCCCTCCACAAGCACATCGCCAAATGCCGCATCACCCCCGACCCACACGCCCACGCCCCAACTGCCAAACACTTTGTTGTACATCACGCGCACATGGCTCGCGTTGTAAACGACGATGCCGATTTCCCGGCTTTTCCGCACGCTGATGTTGGTGAAATCGATGTAATCGCCGGAAATGCTGACAGCATCCTGCCAGCCGGCGCGAATGTTGCGGCCATCGATGATCGCGCGCTCGCCCGGATAGCTGGTAAACAGAATTCGGCCGCCCGGCGCCCCGTCACACCACATGCTCTGCTGCTGGGTCGGGAAGTAAGTCCCCCCGCGGAGGTAAACGGTGTCGCCGGGCTGTACGCGCCACGTCACGTCGTTGATGCTGGCCAGCGGGCTGTTGATCGTACCAGTGTTGGACGGCGAACCGTCGGGCGCGATGTAATACGCGTTTGCAAACAGCCGGCGGGGTTCGAGGGTTTCGACGGGCGCGCGATGCATCAGTGTTGTTTATCGGATGCAAAACACTCCAAAACCAGCCAATGCGAGGATTTTTTTACGCCCGACGGCCACCGCTCGGCTTTCAAGCCAAGTAGCGCTGGTGGATCGCACGGTTGATGCTGAATGTAGCTTTGCTCCGTTAGCACGACTTGAACTAAAAACTCAAATCGTGGCACCCAGATTCCAGAACGAACACAGCCGCCGGAGCAAACACTCGGGCGGCTGTGCGCTGGGTTGAGATTGTGAGCAAGATCAGGCCAACGCGCCGAGTTTCATCACACCGGCAACTCGACGGATGTATGGCAAGTCGCGCAGCGGGTTCAATGCTGCCTCTGCCTGCGATTGGTCCCGCACAGGCACATTACCGACACTCGTGTTGGTGCTTCCAGCGGCAGTCCCAATCTGCGGCTGCAGATTCGCAACAGGCAGTTGATTGATCGCCTGCGCTACGGACAAGCCCGAAGTAATCTGAGCAAAGACCGTGAACCCGCCGTCTCCCCGGAGCGGGCTGTCCAGAAAGCTGTTGTCCGCAAGATTGATGAACAACTGGTTGGTGGCGGTATCTGGCCCGCTCTTGGCAAACGACAGCGTTCCGATGGTATTGCTGAGCGCGCCCGGCAGGTCGTTTTCATCCGGAACCGGATCAAATCGCGTCGTTGCAACGATATCGCTGGCTTCCTGTCCGTCGCCGGTAATCTGCAGAGATCCGCCTTGAATGACGAAGGGTTGCGGGTTGTTCTCGCTGCGGGTGAAAAAGGTGTTATCGAAGCGGCCAGAGTTGGCATAATCGAGGAAATTGCTGGCATGGCTCGGGGTCACATCGCGGCGCACGGAAAGAACGATCACGCCTTCCGTCGTCGTCATTCGCGCCCGCGGTGTGCTGCTGCGGTCGCGGCGGGCGACGAAATTGAAGTTGCCGCCCTGCGTGCCGTTGCCGGTGGGAAACGTGCCGGTGAATTCACCGTCGAGCCGCTTGCCGTCGCCGGCGGTGATGAGGCTGCTTTCGAGGCGGATGCGGTAAGTCGCGTTCGGGTCGGTGTTACCGCGGACGGTCAAGCGGTTGTTGCTGGCGTTGAAGCTGACGCTTACGCCGTCGGTCTTGCGGATGTCATCCGCGGTGCCGATCACGCCATCGGCCCCGGCGGTGAAGAATCGGACGCTGTTCTTATTCACATTCCGTAAAAACCGGCTGGCGGTGATTTGCACCTCGCCACGGTTGTCGGCGATGACGTTGGTGATGATCGGTGCCGCTGCGAGCATCTGCCGAGGCTCCATCGCCTCTACAAACTTGCAACCGGCCGGCTTCACTCGCTTGGTTGGACGGGTAAACAGTCGACGAAACATGAACAGTTCTCCTGCGATGTTGGTTAGATCACAAAGCCCGCTCCAGTCGAGCGGGTGCGAAATTGTGACCGATTCGGACGCATTTGTCATCCCGCCGGGCCGCGGCGGGGGTGACAGTCTTAGAGACGGCATCAAACCCCGGCTTGTTTCAAACACTTCCTCCCATGGCTTTCACGATGGATGCCAGATCATCGTCTACCTGTATGGGGCGGTTTGCGATCTTCCCTGTCGGCGTGCTCCGCGGGGCCATGTCCTGCACGCTCTTCATGTCTACGCCGGTATGATACATGACGGTCGCATTCGGGTCTTTCAGTTCGTGGCCGGTGAGGATGCAGACTACCTCCTCATCCCGGTCGATGATTCCCTCTTCCTGCAACTTCCGCAGCCCGGCCACGCTGGCGGCACTGGCCGGTTCGCAGCCGAAGCCGTAGCGGGCGACGAGCGCGCGGTGTTCGAGGATTTCGTCGTCTGTCACCTCGCGAACAACGCCGTTCATGTAATCTAACGCACGCAGCGCCTTCGGCAGGTTCACCGGCCGGCTGATTTCGATGGCGCTGGCGACCGTGTGCGGATAGTAGTTCGATTCGTCCATCGCGGCATACAACCCGCCGATCTTGGTGCAATCGACTTCCCCGCCGTTCCAGCGCAAGTTTTGTCGGGTAAAGAGCTCGTTGAGCGTATTGGCACCCGAGGCGTTAATCACCGCAAGCCGGGGCACTTTCTCAATCAGACCGAGTTCCTTCAGCTCCATAAATGCTTTACCGAAAGCGGAACAGTTGCCGAGGTTACCGCCGGGCACAATGACCCAGTCCGGGGGGTTCCAGTCGCGGGCTTCGAGAATGCGAAACATGATCGACTTCTGCCCCTCCAGCCGAAACGGGTTCACGCTGTTCATCAGGTAAATGCCCATCTTAGGGTCGTCGGCAATCTCCTTGACCCGCCGCAGGCAGGCATCGAAGTCGCCGCTGATTTGTAGCGTGAGCGCGCCATAATCCAGCGCCTGGCTCAACTTTCCAAAGCTGATTTTCCCCGTGCCGATGAACACGACGCCTGTCATCTCATTCAAACCCGCATACATGGCCAGGCTTGCCGAGGTATTGCCCGTGCTCGCACAAGCGACCCGGTGAGCACCGACAATGCGCGCGTGCGTAAACGCCGCCGTCATGCCGTTGTCCTTGAAGCTGCCTGATGGATTCAAGCCTTCATATTGCAGGAAAAGCCGACCGGGATTCATGTTCATCTGCCGGGCAAGCAGGTCGGCCTGCTGAAGAACGGTTCGCCCCTCGCCAATGGTGACGATCTGATCTTCGTGGCGATAGAACGGCATGAGTTCGCGAAACCGCCAAACCCCGGAAAAATCCAGTCGCCCGCTCCCGCCGGCCCCTTTGGTGCTCCAGCGGTGCTCGAAGAACTCCATGGACTTCGGCACGGGCAGTCGGTCCCAGTCATAAATGATGTCGAGAAGCGCATGGCATTTCGCACAGCTCGTCCGGACTTCGTCAATCGAATAGGACGCTTTGCAGGCCGGATTGGTGCAACGTTGATGGGCGCGATCAGTCATGACAAGCCAAAGGTATGACGGCGGCGGTCGGGCGTCAAAAGAGTTGGCCGCCGGGAGGAGTCAAAGTGATCAAGTCATTCGTACACTTCACTTCGCTTGGCAATGGTGATGACGAAGACGGTGATCGCGTGATCGTTTATGGAGTAGACCACGCGCAGGTCGCCACGCGATAACGATAGCAACCCGACAACGCACCCCTAAGCGGCTTCACGTTGTTCCCCCGCCGTGGGTCGCACTCCAGTGATTTGAAACACCGGGCGAGCTTCTTGGCAATGGCCCTATCGCACCGGTCATAAAACCGTTGCGCCTCAGACGAGAGCTCGACATCATACATCGGCCCGCACCTTGCGCCATGATCGGGTACGGCCAGCTTTGATGTCCTTCAAGCCGCGTGCGAACGATTGCTTGAAACCCGGGAGTGAGAGCAACTCAAGCGTGGGGTCGTCGAGGTCGCGACTCTTTACAAAAGCCAGAAACGCAGATGCAACACGAAGCTGCTCAGCAGACATCGCGTCGATCAGTGCCTTGGCTTCTCGTTTCAAAGTAGGCATACCCATTCGTACATCGTATCCACTGAGTTGCGGGCGGTCGAGAGTCGGCGAGAAGCACAAGCCGCTCGCTTACCCTCTCCGATGCGCGGCCAATTCCGCATCGCGTGCCTGTTGATGCTTGGTCGCCAGCGCCAGTTGTCGGCGCTCGGCGCGGGTCAGGCTGTTCATGCCCTGCTTCGAGACTTTTTCCAGAATCTGATCGACCACAAGCCGTTCTGTCGCTTCTGCACGCTCGAGTTTTCGGATGCGCTTCATGCGCCATTTGGCGCGATAGCTCGTCTTACGTTTTTCTGGTCGCAGCGATGCCGAGAAATCGGGCGAATCTTCATCGGAAAATGCCCATTGCCCTGCCGCCAGCAGCATTCGCCGCAGCTGCAGGCAGTTGATCAGGCAACTCACGCCGATCAGCGTCAAAATCAACCCGCCGAAGATTGCGCCCATGGAAGCCACACCCGCAATGATCATGAGCCCGGCGCCAACCAGGCCGATCGTCACGGCCCAGAGCATCGATCTGTAATAGCCCAGCGGTCGCCAGAGGATTGACTGCAGCAGTTGCCCGCCGTCCAGGGGCCAGACCGGGAGGAGGTTGAACAGAAGCAGCGCGTAGCTCATGGTGTAGAGCCAGTACAGATAACCAGCGATCTGCAGCCATCCGCCGGAGTTAACACGTGAGAATGCCTCGCCGAACGTAAACGGGCCAAGGGGAAAGAATCCGAGGGTCAGATACAGCCCTGCGCCGCATATCAGGCAAATAACGACATTGACTGCTGGCCCGCCGGCGACGGTGATAAAGGTAGGTAGAGGGCGGCGCGGCGCGCCGGTCATGGCCAAACCGCCCAGCGGGGTCATGAGAATGTCTTCCGCGGTCCCGCCGACCCAGCGGGCGGCGAAGCAATGGCCAAACTCGTGCAGCAGGACGATCGCAAAGAGCATCGTCGCACTCTGAACGCGCGACTCAAGCGATGTCCCCCCGCCGAAGCCGAAAAGCAGTATCAGGATAATGAAAATCAGCAGCGACGCATGCGCACGCACCCGGATGCCGAAGAGGGTAAAAAGCGGCACCGATCCTGAAACGATCCACGCCAGCGGGCTCATTCTCCCGCTGTCGGAATCGTGCGAATATGGCCTATCCTGCCAGCCCATGTTCTATCCCGAATGCTTCACTCCACGCGTGTGCGCCACCAACGATCATACGATAACAATGCGGCAATGGTTTTTGAGTCTTGAATCGCGCCGTCGCGAATCATTTCTATCGCTTCGAAAAAGGGGGTTGCACGAACCTCAATGTCTTCGCCCAACTCCAAAGCGGTGGTGCGCTGTTCCAGATCGTAGGCGGCGAAAAGGTGGAGTTTCTCACTGAGAATGCCGGGGGATGCAAAGAAACTGAGAATTGGCTTGATCCGCTTCGCGAGGTAGCCGGTTTCTTCCAGCAATTCACGACCGGCGGCGTTCATGGGCGGCTCGCCTTTGTTTAATGTGCCTGCGGGCAGCTCCAGCAGGTATTGGCCGACGGCGTGGCGATAGTTGCGGATGAGCAGCACCGTTTCCGCATCGAGCATCGCCAATACCACCACCGCGCCAGGATGCTGCACCACCTCTGCGGCAAATCGGTTACCTTGTTCATCTTCCAGCCTGTGAATCTCCAGCCGCACCTTCGTGCCGTCGTAGATCACCTGTCGCTCGATCAATTGAAATGACATGCTCGCTATCCTTGCCGGCTCAAGCCAACTTCGATCCATCCTCTATGATATCGGATAATGTCCAGACAAGTTTGGGACAGGACACCGCCACACGAGCGTGACCCCGGCAAGCTCGACAACCGCGTCAAGCAGGCCGATGGCACTATCAATTGTGGCCCTACCTGAGTTGTTGCCTGTATATAGTGTGGATAACCCGTCACTTGCGAAAGATTTGGTTGCCGTAACTTTGAGGAACGATAAGTTGTCCTTCACTGAAGCTTTGACTCTCGACCGCTACTCACTCGTGGCACTCGATCTCGACGGCACTACGTTGTCGCCGGAGGGTGTCGTCACGGCGCGAACTCGGGCGGCGATTCATGCGTTGGTGAAGGTCGGCGTGCGGGTTTGCTTTGCCACCGGGCGGAGCTTTCCTGAAAGCCGGCAAATTCTTTCTCAAATTGAGCATTATGATCTGGCCGTCTTCGTCGGCGGGCCGATGGTGGTTGATACCGCAACCGGGCAAACCGTTGTCCGGCAGCACATGAAAACGGCGTTGGCAGTGGAACTGGTGAAGTTCTTCCAGTCGCGCGGCCAACCGGCCTGCGCGCTGCAGGATCGCACCGCGGCGGGGTTTGACTACCTCATCACCGCCGACGTCCCGCTTCACGAATCGCTGGCGCACTGGCTGGTTGTGACTGATGCCGTGTGCAAGTACTTGCCAGCAATGGCGTTAGCCGAAGCCGACCACTCCAATACGCTACGCGTCGGTGTGGTGGTGGAGTTGGCAACAGCGACCTGGCTGCAGCGCGAACTTGATGCTGCGTTCGGCGAGCGCATCGTGCAGCACATGATCGTCCCCACGCAAACCCGCACAAAGGTGGCCGGCGTGCTGGAAGTGTTCGACCCGGCGGTGAGTAAGTGGACTGGCATTCAGCAGGTAGCAAGACGGCACGGCATCGCCGATGAAGCTGTCATTGCAGTCGGCGACGACTTCAACGATCTGGCAATGCTGCGGAATGCCGGGCTTGGCGTGGCGATGGGCAATGCCGTCCCAGCGGCGAAGGCCGTCGCAGGAAGGGTGATCGAAAGCAACGCTGCGGACGGATTGGCAAAGTTTCTGGAAGACATCGTCAGGGCGCGTGCGGAAAAGCCGGGTTCAGTGACGCCGGAGAATGAGGTGTGCGACCCAGCGCGGGGTACTACGCGAGAGCTGGCTGCAAATCGGGTGTGCCGGGATGGGAGTACCAACATAGACTCACCCTGACCGTAGTGCTGCGATTCATGTTTGCCCCGCGCGTGGGCGGGCAAACCTACGGTGCAGGGACGGTGCGAAAGGATTCGCAGGCTCGAGCGGCTCGGTGCGGAAGGATATCGCACCGGGCCGCTTTTTTGCGCGCAAATCTCCCCGTCCCGAACTTGCTCCAAGAATTTTGATGTCCTTGTTACCGAGACTTCTTGAGCCTCGGGCTAGCGCAGCGGAAGACGCGGCAGATCAAATGCGAGTTCCCGGTTCATCTTCCCGTCCAGTGGTACATCATCCGCGGGGCGGCAAGCTCGTGCAGGGTGTTTCTGTCAAACTTCAGGCCCGTACTATTGGCGTTCAGCGAGGTGATCGACGACTCTGCACCGAAACTCTCGAAGAAACCAGGCGGGCGCGAATAACGGACCACGCGCGGCGATGTCAGCCCCGCCAGCGCCGCGGCCTTAGCGATGGCGGCGTCGGGGTAATCGACTTCATCGATCAAGCCGAGTCCGTGCGCCTCGGTCGCGGTGTAGACCTTGCCGTTGGCGATTACATCGATCGGCTGCTTGAGCCGCTCCCCGCGGCCGTCTTTCACTACACCCTTGAAAATGCGGAATGCCTCGTCGATCAAGCCAGTCAGGTACGCCGTCTCTTCGGGCGTCTCATTCTTCCACATGCTGCCCGCGGTCTTGAAGTCGGCACCGCTGCTGTGGAGCGAGTTGTCTTCGACGCCAATCTTGTCCGCCATTTTTGCCAGGCTCAGGCGATCCCATCGCACGCCAATGTTGCCCGTGAGCGTGGTCGGCTGCGCGACGATCCAATCGGCATTGGCAGAGACATAATACCCGCCGCTCGTGCCCATCCCACCCATTGATACAACAACCGGGATTCGACGGCTCTGCTTAAACCCCGCAATGCGGCGATGGATCTGATCCGAAGCCGTCACCTCCCCGCCGGGGGTGTCAACATCGATCACCAGTGCCTTCACATTCGTATCATTCTCAACCACGGACATCCATCGATCGAATTGCTCGTAGGTCTTTCCGATGATCAGACCGTGAACGGGGAGAACCGCAATCTGCTGTTTGGCGTCGCCGTCTCGTTCGACGGATGTGCTCAGGCCAGACATGCCACCCTTGCCGAGCAGGCCGGTCATCAACAGCAGGTAGAGGTTGAGCGTGAGCGAAAGCCCGAAGATAGTGGTGGCGAGCGTCACCAGGATGGCCTTTGAAAACCCCCCGCCGCGCGGCGGAGGTGGGGGCATCATCATCGGAGGATAGTGCATAGGCGGGGGCATGCCCGGCGGGAGCATTGTGGGGGGCATCATGGATTGCTGCATCATCGGCTGAGGCGCGTACTGCGGTTGGAGCGGAGGCGGCCCGCCGAGTGTGCCGCGGGGATCAACCGGCCCTTGTCCCGGGGGCGGTGGTGGAAACATGCTCATCGGAATCTCCCAAAAACTAGCCTCAAACCGGCTCTCGCAATGATTTCGACGCAGCAAGCGCGCCTTCAGGCAGCCGATTCTAGCCGACTTCTATGCGCAATGCCGTCGCGCCATGCCGCCTATTAGCCGCGCATTGCTGGTGAATAACGTGCGGTAACGACCCCGCGGGTCCCGCCGCGCGCGGCAAAGTCGCCTTCGACAGTCATCCGCCGGGGCTTCAGGGTTGCTACGAGGTCATCGAGGATCGTGTTCACGACGGCTTCATAAAAAATGCCCTTGTTGCGGTAGGCCAGAAAGTAAAGCTTCAGGCTCTTCATTTCGACGCACTTCGCCCCGGGCACATAGGTAATGCTGATCGTGGCAAAATCTGGCTGGCCTGTTACCGGACACATGCTGGTAAATTCCGGGAAGACAAACTTCACTTCAAACTCGCGGCCCGGGCGCGGGTTTGGAAATGAATCAAGTATCGATCGCGGCCTGTCGATTTGCGCCGCGGTGAGGATGCTCTTTTGCCCGAGATGCGTCGGCGAGTGTTTCCTGGTCATAATCTCTCTTAAATTATAGCCTCATCAGGCATTTGTTGGCAGAATATTGCCGGGAACAAGCTCCAACTGCGGCAGTCGCGGCGTCGGTGCCGCGGTGCGGTCACGGAGGGTGCCGGGCCGGCCGTGCAGGTTGAGCGCCTCGCGCCAAGTTAGCCCAAACCCGCCATGTGGTAGGAGCATCGCTGCCATCGCTGAGTGCGTTCGTTCGCAGTCGGCCATCGCCCGGTGCGCAGGCGACTCGATGCACACACCCAGCCGGGCACATAGCGCCGATAGCCCATTTCTCTGCCCGCGGCATATCCGTCGGGCCAGGCGTAACGTATCCAGCACCGGCGGATCGCCCAGGTCGTCGCAAAGTGCCCTGCCGCACCCAGACATCTCGCTGCGGAGAAAGGACGCATCAAAGCTGGCATTGTGACCGACGATTACGGCCCCCCGCAACATCTCATGCAACTCACCGGCAATGTCACCAAACTGCGGCGCCGACGCAACCATCTCATCAGAAATCCCAGTCAATCGGGTGATTCCCGCGCTGACCGCTCGACAAGGGTTGATCAGCCGCTGAAAGGTCTGCTCCACCTCGCCGCCGGACACTCGCCTCACTGCAACTTCTATCACGCGGTGTCCCAAGCGAGGCGAAAGCCCCGTGGTTTCTACGTCCAAAAACGCAAGGGTGACTTGAGACAGACGCGTCTCAGGGGCAATAGCGGGGAAAACCAGCGGCACGGCTCCGTTTTACTGCAATCCCGGCAATTCGCCACACCGCTGGAATGGTTCAGCCTAAAACTCGACGCCGATGATTCCGCATTCAAAGACCAGTGTGCCGTTGACGATGCCCTGTGTCTTGCAGCCGATGCGCTTATGGCGCTCCCACTCCTGCTTACAGAGCACATAGAGTCGCTGACCGGGCACCACCTGCTGGCGAAACTTGCACTCGCTCACCCCGCCGAAGCCGATGAAACCCTTCCATTTCTTAAATTTCTTGGTGTAAAACGAAGCGACCTGAGCCGCGAGCTCGATCATCAGCACCCCCGGAAACAGAGGCCGGCCTGGAATATGGCCGGAAACCCAGAATTCGTCGGATTTGATGTCGCGAAAGCCGATCAACTCGTGCTCAGCTTCGTTCACATGGACGACCCCCTGCAGCATCTCGAACGCGTCCCGGTGGGGGTTGACTTCGCGGATGGTGTCCGGGCCGTAGAGTACGCGGTCGAGGTCCAGATTTTCCAGATTAATGATGAATTGCGGGGGCATAGGGGCGTTGGTTGGATGGCCAATCAAACGACCCCGTTATGGCCGCTTCACCGACGACGTTAAGACGACTTGCAAAGGGCGATAACGGGATCGCTAAGTTGTTATATTTAAGTGACTTACAACCTATTGAGCCGCAGGTGAGCCGGCGGCGGGCTCGGATTCGTCGCGGCCTTCGAGGATCTTCTTCCGCACGTCCTGCGCGGCGGCCTTGATGTCCTGCATCTTCTTGCGGGCGCGGGTTCCGGCGGCCTTGTTGCCACCGGCGGCCTTTTGAACGTCGTCTTCGGCTTCGGCAATCATTCGCTTCAGGGTTTCAAACTCTTCCATTGTTAGATCCTCCAATTCAAAATTCCGGGGTAATCGGCGGACGATACGCATCGTCCGAGCCATGTCAAATGCTCAGAATGCGGTTTTCAGCCTTCCCGAACGTGATTGTGAAACGCCTCAACCAGCCGGCGGGTGATCGGCCCCGCCTGTCCGGCACCAATCTGGCGCTGGTCAACTTGGGTAATTGGGATGACCTCTACCCCGGTCCCTGTGGCAAAAAACTCATCCGCCACATAAACATCGAACCGGCTGATGGATTGCTCGACGCAGCGAATTCCTGCCTTGCCCGCGAGCTTCATGATGGCGTTGCGCGTTACCCCTTCCAAACACCCGTCAATCAAAGGCGGAGTGGTGATGACGCCGTCGCGGACCGTAAACACATTGGCAGCCGAGAGTTCTGATACATGTCCGAGATGGTTAAGCACGAGGGCGTCGTGCGCTCCGGCGTCGCCGGCCTCCTGCTTGGCCATGATATTGTTCAGATAGTTCAGGCTTTTGATGCGCGTACTGGTGGCATTAATGAGGTTGCGCGTCCAACTACTTGTGACGACGGCAATGCCCTTTTCGTACATTTCTTTGGGGTACATCACAATCTGGTCGGCGATGATGAACGTGAGCGGCCGGGGGGCCTTTCGCGGGTCGATCCCCAGATCACCCGGCCCGCGGCTGATGACCGGGCGGATGTAGCAGTCGGTAAACCCGTTTGCACTTACAGTCTCATTGATCGCCGCCTTGATCTGTTCCGGCGAATAGGGGCAGTTGAGCCGGATCGCCTTGGCACAATCAAAGAGCCGTCGCACGTGCGCATCCAATTCGAAGACCCGCCCGCTGTAGGCGCGAATCCCCTCAAAAACACCGTCGCCGTACAGCAGCCCATGGTCATAGACGCTGACGATCGCTTTTTCCTTGTCGACGAGTTGTCCGTCGAACCAGACTTTCAGGGACATATCAATACCTCCACGACGTGGATTCTACGGCATGATTGGGCGATGCGCAACCATCACGCACGCGCGAGCCGGGTAGTGGCACAGGCTTGGCGTTTGCGTAGGTTGGCGGTGTTAGCGTCTGGAAATCAACCGGTCGTGCTCGGCGTGCGATCGGCATTCTTGAGAATTCCGTCCTTCAGCACCAGCACCCGGTCGGCGGTGCGGGCGAGCGCACGGTCGTGGGTCACCATGATGATCGTCTGGCCGGCGTCGCGATGAAGCTTTTCGAGCACGGCCATGATCTGCCGGCCCGTGTCGGCGTCGAGGTTGCCAGTGGGTTCATCGGCGAAGAGCACTTTGGGCTTGTTCATCAATGCCCGGGCGATGGCCACCCGCTGACGCTCGCCGCCGGAGAGTTGCGCGGGGCGGTGCTTCAGGCGATGTTCCAATCCCAGCGACTTCAATATTGCACTTGCGGCGTCGCGTAACTCGGCACGCCTCGATCGGAATGAGAACCAGGAATTCTCGATCATTGCGGCCAGCATGGTGTTCTCCAGGACACTCAGCTCGGGCAGCAAGTGGTAAAACTGGAATACAAAACCGAACTCGCAGTTACGAACGCCGGCCCGCGCACTCGACGACTCACGGGCCAGATCTCGACCCGCGTACTCGATTGTGCCATCGTCGGCTTCGTCCAATGCGCCCATGATGTGCAGAAGCGTGCTCTTGCCCGACCCGCTGCGGCCCTCGATGGCGATGAATTCGCCGGGGCGGATGGTTAGATCGCAGCCCTTGAGCACTTCGATCCGCGTATCGCCCATGACAAACGATTTCCGCACGCCGGCGGCGCGGAGGATGGTGGCGGTAGAAGCCTGCGGGGCAGTCGTCGGCATTAAACCAGCCCCTTTTCTGCCAGGATCAGACCAGATGGCGCATCAGCCGCGAAGCGGCAGAAATCGGCTTTACGAACAATCATCATTCCCACCGTAACGCCTCCACCGGGTTCAGCCGGGCGGCTCGAATTGCCGGGACCAGCGCGCCGATCACGCTCGCGATCACCGCGACGCAGAAAATCACAATCATCTCGTTCGGGTTCAGGGTGTTGGGGATCGTATCAAACGCGTAAGTCTCGGCGTCCCAGATCTTTACGCCCATCAGCGTGCCCATCATCTCGTGCAACCAATTGATATTCTTGACGATCAGATAACCCGCGAGCGTGCCCAGGACCGCCCCGGTCAGTCCGATCGCCAGCCCGTAGCCCAGGAACACCTGCGCCACCCCCGCGGAGGTTGCACCGACGCTCTTGATAATGCCAATGTCGCGCGTCTTCTCTACCACGATCATGAAGAAAATGCAGAAGATCAGGAACACCGCCACGATGCTGATGATGCCAAACAGCATCGTCACGAGCACTTTTTCACGCTCAACGGCGCCGATGAACTTCGCGTTAACCTCCTGCCAGAGCATCACTTTAACCGGCGCGCCCAAGGCCACCACGCCGTCGATTTCTTCCATCGGCAGGTTGCGCGCCTTGGCGATGTCGATGACAATATCGCGAATCTTTGCCCGGGCGGCCTCCAGATTGGTGCCTGGTTTCAGGCCGATCGCCACTTCATTGGTGCGCGCTGGAGCATCGCCGAATGCTTCCATGCGCAGATCCTTTTGCAGCAACTCGAAAGGCACGTAAATCGTCTTATCGTCGATCTGCCATATCTTCGTACGGCTGTCGTCCACCACCCAGTAAGGCCGCTGCACTTTGTTGTTGATGTCAACGCTGCTGCTTTCTTCATCAATGCCAAGGACGGTGATTGTCATCGGCAACCGATACGCCGCCGCGGGGCGTTCGAGTTCGCCCTTTTCATTTTTTCTGGCGATGACGTAAGTGCCCACAATCGCCCCCGGCCAGTCGGCGGGGTCGGTCACGGCACGGTCGGCGTACGCGCGGTACTCGTCGGCCGGCAGAGGCAGCTTAAAGCTCGGCTGGTTGGTGGCAGTATCGGCGTTCTGCGTCTGCCGGAATAGTGACTGTGTGAACCCGTTCACACGCCCCATTTTCTCAGGAACCAGGCCCACGACCTGCACCACATCACGATAGCCCCCGATTTTCATCAACCCCCCGCTGCGCAGCATGGGTGCCGCGCCATTGACCTCGGGCAGTTGCTCGATCCGTTCGATCATCTCCTGATAGTAAGGAAACCCGGAAAGCGATCCCGGCCGCGCGATAACAATATCGCCGGTCGCCCCGTGAAACCCCTCCTTAAACATCCGCAGCCAACCCCCCATGACGCTGATGACAACCAGCACCATGGCAGTGCACAGAATCACCGCGAGCAAGCTCACCCACGCAATGCGGCGTTTTCGTAAGTACTTGAGGATGAGGGTGAGTTTGTACATTCGATGGTGCGTGGTTCGTGAAGCGTGATGAGTGATGAGTGAAGGCTATTCAGCTTCGTCAGTTTCTTCGATCCTCGCTAAACTCCTCTTCTTTCGCTCATTCTGAATCATACGCGTGAGTAAGCGCACAAGCTGCGTGTAGAAGTCGATTCGGTGTGCGGCGACCTTTTCAGACAGCACTTGGCGTCCCTTGAAGTACCAATCGCGTGCTTCCCGAGCAGAGCCCATCGCATACTCGTAGAATCTTGCACGATCCGCCCCGACGCGCGGGAATAGCCTTCCGTTATGCAAGCTGTGATTCGCGACGAAGCACGAAAGAGCTGATCGGCAACGGAACGGGTGCGACCATCCTTCAATAACTTCGTTGAGTCCGAGCAAGCCAGGTCGGAAACGAACAATCCGATTCGATAGGCCTCCATCTTCCAGATGGGATCCGGTGTAAGCTCCGCGGGCACTGCAGACTGCCAGTCAGTAAAGGTCATCGGCACCACCTAACCACTCATCACACTTCACGCACCACTCGTTAATCCACCGGCCGCATTAAAGGAAACAGAATCACATCCCGAATGCTCTCCGCCCCGGTGAGCATCATCACAAGCCGGTCGATGCCCAGCCCCATCCCCCCCGCGGGGGGCATGCCGAACTTGAGAGCGGTGAGGAAATCGGTGTCGACCTTCTGCTGTTCCTCCTTGTCGCCCACCTGCTGGCTGAACTGCTGTTCCTGAATCTCCGGGTCGTTCAACTCGGTATAGCCGGGGCTGATTTCCTGGCCGTTGATGGCAAGCTCGTAGACATCGGCAAAATAGGGATCTTCGCGCCACGGACGCGCCAGCGGAATGACGACGCTTGGAACGTGCGTCACGTAGCATGGGTCAATCAGCGTCGGCTCCACGAGCTTCTCGAAAAGCTCGGTAAGCTGCTCGGCAGGGTTCTCGCGGTGCTTCAGGTCTTTGCCGCGGTTCGCGTCACGCAGCTTCTCCAGCAGAGCAGCGGGCATCTCGCGCTGGTCAAACTTCCAGCCCGTGCGCTCTTCAACCAGATCAACCATTTTCCGCCGCGGCCAGCGCTGGCCCTTGGGCTTGCTTTCATCGCCGCGCAGATCAATCGTTTTCGTCGTGCCCGCAGAGTCGTTGTGTTTCAAAACCAGCGAACCACAAACCTTCTCCGCCACCGTGCAGATCATCGACTCGACCAGTTCCGCCATCGTCTCCCAGCTCCCGTACGCTTCGTACGCTTCCAGCATGGTGAACTCGGGGTTGTGCTTCGGGCTCATGCCTTCGTTGCGGAAATTCCGGTTCAACTCAAAGATTTTCGGCATCCCGCCGACGAGCAACCGCTTCAAGTAAAGCTCGGGCGCGATGCGCATGTAAAGCTGCAGGTCGAGCGCGTTCATCTTGGTGGTAAATGGCCGTGCGTTCGCCCCGCCGTGCAGGGTTTGCATCATGGGGGTTTCGACTTCCACAAAACCGCGGCCGCGCAGGAAATCTCTGATTTCCTGCACGATGGCAATTCGCTTCTGCGCCATCTGCATCACTTCGGGGTTGGCCCATAGGTCAACATACCGCTGGCGGTAGCGGGTTTCGACGTCGCTAAGCCCCTCCCACTTCGCCGGCGGGGGCAGCAGGGCCTTGGCGGCCATCGCAACACTCGTCGCCCAGATGCTGATTTCGCCCTTGTTGGTCTGCCCGAGCGGGCCTTCGACGACGATCTGGTCGCCCAGATCAAGCAAATCACGCACCTGCCATCCGAGTTCGCTCAGTTTTTGCTTGTTCAGGCCCACCTGCAAATCGCCCGTGGCATCGCGCAGCGTGATAAAGCTGAGCTTGCCCATGTCACGCTTGAGCACAATTCGCCCCGCGGCCTTCACAATGGGGCCGCCTTCGTGGCCCATTTCCGGCTTGAAGAGGTTCCTGATGTCCGCAAGCGGCTGCAGGCCCGTGGTGTGATGCCCGTAGGGGTCGACCCCGATTTCACGAAGCTTATCGCGCTTGACACGCCGCTCGTGCTCGTATTGATTCTGTTCTTCTGACATAAAAGTATTCCCGAAAACGCGAGGATGATAGGCGGTTTGACCGAAAGTAAAAGGGCGTGATGTTCAGTCGAGTCGAGCAATCCTTTGGGAACGGCAGATTAACGCGATTTATCGCAGATCGGCTTATGCGATCTCTGCGATCATCGGCGCTTTTTCACAACTTCACCGCCGCGGCAACCCTTGGCGTGGCGATTGGAGCGTCCATCGCGGCGCCGGCAGTCTCCAGGGCAGGGCCGGCGAGCTATGAATCGAAGCACTATACAATCACCAGCGATCTCGATCGCGACCTGACAATCGACATCGGCCGGCGAGCGGATGCAATGTACGACGAATATGCCCGCCGGTTAAGCGACTTCACCCCCCCAGCGGGCGCGCCGCGGTTTGAACTGCGGCTGTTTGATCGAAAACGCGATTACCTCAAGCTCACCGGCGACCGCTTCAGCAATACCGGCGGCATCTTCATGTCGGGGCGGAATATTCTTGCTGTCTACGTCGAGGAACAGGGCATCGAGAGCATGCGCCGCACGCTCCAGCATGAGGCATTTCACCAGTTTGCATATACGAATGTCAGCCCGAACCTACCTGTCTGGCTCAACGAAGGCCTGGCGCAGGTCTTTGAGGAGGGAATCTTCACAGGAAAGGGATTCCAACTCGGTGAGATTCCCCCTCGGCGGGTTCGCCAGTTGCAATATGACGTAAATGAAAAACGCCTCACACCGTTCCGCACATTTCTTGCGCTGACGGATGAACAATGGCAGGCCAGCCTGCGCGACCGGTCGCTGGCGGCGACACACTACAACCAAAGCTGGGCGATGGTGCACTTTCTCGTCTTCGCCGAGCGAAACGGAAAGTACCTCTACCGCAATAACCTCGTCGACTGGCTGCGGCGAATTCACAATGGCGAAGAGGCTTCCGAGGCGTTCAAACAGGCGTTTTCAGACAATGTCGAGGGATTTCAATCTCGATTTGCCGAGTTTGCCCGCTCGCTGGAACCGACCCCGCAGGCCCGCGCGGTCGAGCATCAGACCGTTTTGGCCGATCTGTTGATCGAGCTGAGGAACAGGGGAAAAAAGTTTGACACGGTGCAGCAGTTTCGCGATGAGGTCGTCCGCGGGCGCTATCGGATTCAATACAGCAAGGGAAACATCCAGTGGCAAACCGCAGAAGACCCGCTGGTCTACTTTTCCGACCTGTCCGGCAAACCGTACGGCCCGAAAGAGCTTTTTTTCAGCCCGAGCCGCGACGGCGTGCTGCCGGACCTCATCGCCCGCCCTGCCACCACCCTGCCGCTGGCAACCAGATTTTATCGATTAGACGGAAAGATCGAGCGAGAGACCCTCGTCGAACCGGCGCGGCGACGCTAAACTGCTCCGCGGCATGACACCCCAACAACCAGTTCGCGCATACCTCGGCCTCGGTTCCAACCTTGGTGACCGCAAGGCCCACCTGCTCACCGCACTCTCGCTTCTCACCGAGACTGACGGGGTGCACGTGACGCGCACCAGCAGTTTTCTAGACAACCCCGCGGTCGGCGGGCCGGCGGAAGCGCCGGCGTTTTTGAACTCGGTTGCCGAAATTGAAACCACCATCGGCCCACACCTGCTTTTACAGCGGCTGATGGAGATAGAACAAGCTCTCGGCCGCGAACGCCGAGTGAAATGGGAACCGCGTGTGATTGACCTCGATATTCTGCTTTACGGCGACCAGATCATCTCCAGCGATGACCTGGTCATCCCTCACCCGCTGCTCCACGAACGCCGCTTTGTGCTAGCGCCGCTAGCCGAAGTCGCGCCAGATGCGATTCACCCCGTCTTGCAGATGACGGCAAAGGGTTTACTGGATAATCTCAACGGTTGATGCAAGTCGTACAAACCATCGCCGAATGTCGTGCTGCGCGAAAGCAGGTTGAAAGATTAGCGCTCGTGCCGACGATGGGCGCGCTTCACGAAGGGCACATCGCGCTCATTCGACATGCCAGGAATCTCGAAGCGTTTGTGGCAGTGAGCATTTTCGTCAACCCGACACAGTTCGGCCCGCGAGAAGATTTCACGAAGTACCCGCGTCCGATCGAGGAAGATTTGTCGAAATGCCGCGACGCCGGTGCCGACCTCGTGTTCAATCCGCCACCGGGCGAAATGTACGGCAGCGACGCAAAACCAATCCTGATTGATATTCCCCACCTGACCGATTCGCTGGAGGGAAAACACCGGCCATCGCACTTCCGTGGGGTGTGCCAGGTGGTGGCGAAGTTGCTGAACATTGTGCAACCGAGCACCGCAGTGTTTGGTCTGAAGGATTTTCAGCAGTTTGCGGTGCTGCGGGCGATGGTGGAACTGCTTGACTTTCCGGTTGAGATGGTCGGCCATGCTACCATCCGTGAAACCGACGGCCTGGCGATGAGCAGTCGCAACGCTTTCCTCAGCCCCATCGAGCGCCGGCGGGCGCTGGCGATCAGCCGAGCACTTTTTGCGGCCAAGGAGCAATACATCGAGCACGGAATCAACCAGACGAGCCGGCTTGTAGCGACGATGAAGCAGATCCTGCTGCCGCCGGCAAGCAACGCACTGACGGCCGACGGCGACCTTGGCCGGGTGCCGGTAAGCATCGACTACGTCGCCGCGGTGGACGCGGTGACCCTTTCGCCCGTTGAAGTCGTGAGAGAGCCGACCCTGCTCGCAATTGCGGCGCGAGTCGGTTCCACCCGGCTGATTGACAATGTTGTGATCGGCGAAGTTTGACAACCAGCGGGCAACCCTCGACAACGTACCAGACAAACCATGTGGCAAGACCTTCTCCGCATCCCGCTTCCTTTTTCAGTGCCGGTCATTGGTGACGAACTGGTAATTCATGGCTTTGGCCTGATGCTGGTGCTCGGGTTTTTGTGCGCGATGGAGTTAGCGCGTTACCTCGCTCGCAAGAGCCGAATCGATCCGGAGTTGTTTGCCAATGCAGCGCTGATTGGGCTGGTGAGCGGCATTGTCGGCGCACGATTATCGCACGTTCTGGAAAATTGGGCGGAGTACTCGCGGGCCGACCTGTCGTTTGCCCAGAATTTTCGCAACGCGATCAACATCACCTCCGGCGGGCTGACCTATTACGGCGGATTTTTACTCGCTTTTGTCACACTGGTTGGTTACGCGATGTGGAAAAAAATCCCCGTGCGCACGGGGATGGACATCATTGCGCCGTGCCTCATGCTGGGGCTGGCCCTGGGGCGCGTGGGCTGCTTTCTAAACGGCTGCTGCTTTGGGGCGGTCTGCGATGTACCTTGGGCCGTGAGTTTTCCTTATGGGTCGCCGCCGTACATGGAACATTCAGAGCAGGGTCGCATCCATGTCCCGCCGCAGTTGCTCGGGGTCGATGCCGCTGACGAGCTGGCGCCGCTTGACCCTGCCCGGCTCCGCAGGGCCGACCTGAAGCACCTTCAACCGCTTGCGGCAGTGCAGCATTCACTGCGCATCCATCCGGCGCAGCTCTACAGTGCCTTCACTGCAGCACTGTTGGTAGCGTTGCTTTTGTCACATTTCACCTTGCCCCACGCTCCGGGCACAACTTTCGCGCTGATGATGATGCTTGAAGGGGCCGCCCGCTTTTCCCTCGAACTCGTTCGTGTCGAACCGCCGGTGATCGGGCGTCTCAGCATCAGCATGGTGCTGGCACTCGGGCTGATCGCCGCCGGCGCTGCGCTGTGGTTGGTTTTCCGTCACGCGCGCCGGGATGAGAACATTCTCACCGAACCCGCTGCCGCGACCGCGTGATGGTTCCGCCGCAAAAACTCCCAGGGGCAGCCCAATCCATCTCATCAGCCCGGCCGCGTAGTTGGAACCGGGAGTCGGTTGAGAAACGCAGGATCGATAAACAGGACGCGGTCCTGAACATCAAATGTCTTGCCGTAATCCACTTCGATCGTCAACTTCTTCGCAGTGTTAACGGGGATGGTCACGGTCTGCATCGGGGTGGCAGCCGATACGCCCGCCATCTCATAGCTCGTCGTGTCATCGAGCTTGAACCGGACGATGCAGTTGGCATAGGGCAACTGGCCGTCGATGAGGAAGCTCGTGCGAAAGGCGCGGGCGTCGGGATCGATGGCGTAGTCTATGCGCGAGTAGGAACTGGCTACGATCGCGGTACGCGCAGCCCGATCAGCAGCAGCGGCGGCAGTGGCCGTCAAGCCATCGCCGAACCAGACACCGGCAGCCGACTCACCGAAATAAGGCCTTGTTTCAATCGCCTCTGGTACGCGATCAGTCAGCCACCGCACAGGCCCGTTGCGATGTTCAATCGCCACCACTGCTGCCGCGGCGACGTTGGCGATGGGGCTACCTTTGCGATGAACCAGCAGGCGGCCGTCGGCTTGTTGCAGCGAATCGCCGGTCAGCACGCCCCCGCCCGAAAGTCGGACGAGAAAACCTGATTCCGTCGAGCGCTCGCTTCCCTGCAGACCTGCAAACTTCACGGCGAGAATCGTCTCCCAACCCACCTCCGGCGAACCGGCAAAAGTAACCCCGTCCGGGCCAATCGAGTCAACAATGCCGGAAATGCAATCACCGTTGGCAAGCGTGACAGTGTCCTGTGCCGGGCTCTCGAGCAGTGCCGCTTCTACTTCGCTTCCCCGGGCAATGGCGCGAATGCTGGCGAGTGGAAGCGTAAACTCGCCTGCGGCGGTCGTCCAAGCCAGTGCCTCCTCGCGCAAACCGACGGCAGCACCGATCAGCCGCGCGCCATCGTGCAGCAAGACAACCCATGCGCCGTCGGGTATCGCCGGACGCTGCGATGTGCGTTTGATCTCAAGTACGTCTTCCCAGCCAAGTGCGAAGGCTTCGCCTCCAGCGGTATCAATCATTATGCCCGAGGGCGAGATAGACTGAACAGCACTGCGGGACTCCGTGAAATCGCCCCGCGTGATCGTCCACACATCCTGCGCAAAGGCCGTGCCCGACCCCAGCGCGCAGCACAACAGAAAGAAAAGAAGTTGAAAACTCCAGCGGTGCATTCGAGTTAACTCCCCGGACCTTTGCCGCTAAACACAGGGAGATACCGATTTGGCATCTGCAAAATGATCAGCGCGCACGCGGTTGCATATTCGTCATTGATCTCGCCCGTCCAGCGGCCGGTGGCGCGGTCCTGACGGCGAATGAGTTCATCGCGCACCGCGGGATACCAGAGTTTCCAATGATCCCCACCTGCCAGGAACATCGCCTGCACCGCGTAATAATGGCCGTAGTAATAATGCCCACCGATGTTTCCTGCCCCGCCACCCTTACCGGGTGAAAACTGCGTCAGATACTTCAGCCCCCGGGTGAGTTCATCGCCTTCGAACACGCCGGCGTAGTACAGCGCCGCCACCCCCGCTGCCGACCGTGGAAACGCGCTGCCTCCTTCGCCGCGGCCGGACATGCCGATCATATAGCTAAACCCGCCGTCGGCATTCTGGCACTTGCGAACGTACTCGATAGCGCGATCAATCGTCTCCTTTTCCACCTTCACCCCCGCATCGCGGGCGGCGCGCAGGGCCATCACCTGACAAATGGTAACGCTGATATCAGCATCGACAGGTACCGGCATGTAGCGCCACCCGCCTTGCGGATTCTGCGACTTCTGGATGAGCCGAACTGCCCGCTGCAATTTTTCCTTCACCTGGTCATCCGGTGTCATTCCGTAGACTTCTGCGAGAAAAAGCGCCGCAAACCCATGCGAATACATGACACCGTGTGCCGTCTCCGCAGCGAGCAGGCCGGATTCTTGTGCGCTGTTCACGAGATAATCAGCCGCTCGTTGCACGTTATCGCCGTACAAACCGCGTCCGGGCAGGTTGCCCGATGCCATGAATGCGATACCCGAGAGCGCTGTGATGCCACTGACAGCGCCAAATCCCTCACCACCTTGCCCAAATGAGCCATTACGCTGCTGCTGCTTCGCGAGCCATTCCAATCCGCGGCGCACAGCCTCCTGCTGGGCAGGAGTAATCTCATCGCCGCTGACGACATTGGGACGGGCGGCGATGGCTTCCTGTGCGAAAGCGGGAGCTGCGAGCAGGACCGCACCTGAAGCGATCAAGACAACACCCCGACGCACCGCTGCCGCGGCGAGATTCAACCGGCCGGAATAAAGAAACATGGATCGCTTCAAAACTATTCTCGTCACTTTTCCGTTGCCTTTGTTGCCAGCGACTTGTAGTAGTCTTCGACCAGCTTTTTGTATGCCTCGATCACTGTATCACCCGAGCCTTCGATCACCGCATCTCGCTGTCGAGGACTGAGCGCGCCCCATTCGCGCAGTGTTTCCCTTATCTCAGCACCCGCCTTTTGAGTCTGCCCCAATCCGCCGCCGGCGTTGCTTTGCTCGGCTGGGTTGGAGGCATTTTGCGGGTCTTGCTGGCCTTGGTTGTTCGCCTGCGCCTGCTCGTCGCCGGGTCGGGGCTGCTGCTTGGCCTGCGTCTCGCTGCCCTGCGGCTGCTCATCACTGTTTCGCGCCTGCGCCTGCTGCCGCCGGGCTTGCTCGATGAGAATATCCATGTCATCGAGAATGCGCTTCTGAATGGCCTGAGTCGTCTTACCCGGGTCGACGTTGACAGCGAGCCTCTGCCGCGACCGCGCCATGCGATCGCCAACCTGCGCGGCTCTTCGCTTCTCCGAATCGGCATCGGCCTCCCCGCCGAGCAGATCGTTACTCAACTCCTGATTATCGATCGCTTCATCGCCCGCTTCGTCGGGGAGGAGATCGCGCAGATCGGGTTCCGGGCCGAGGGTGATTTCGCCCTGGCTCGATTTTTCCAGGAGGTCGCCAAGCACCTTGCGCAGCTCGCCCTGTCGGTCACCGACTCGCTTGATTGCGCCCAGGTTCTTTGCCGCATCACCCGCGGCCTGTTGGGTCGCGTCGTTGACGGCGCCCTGCAGCCCCTTCAGCAGCCGCAGTTCCGCTTCGGAGGGCAATCGTGGTCCACCCTGCTGCTGCCCCTGCCCGCCACCACCACCGCCGTCCTGTGCAAACTTGCTTTGAACCGGGTTGTCTTGCAGGCTCTCGATCATGCTCTCAAGCTGGCGGACAATGCGCCGCTGCTCGATTTGCGTCTCAGTTCCGACCGACTTATCGGCCAGGCCTTGTTTCACCGCGTCCATCCCACGGGCAATATCGTCATTTGCAAACTTGTAGACGATGCCGCCGAGCCCGACGATGCGTTCATCCAATGCTTTGATCTGATCCGATAGCTTGCCCTGTTCACCCGGGAGTTGACCAAGCTTGATCAACTCCTCGCGCTTCAGCGTGCCGTCATCCCTACGAGCGCTGGAATCAATGCGGGCTGTTTCCGCGTTAAGCTTCAACTGCTCCTCACGAACCTTTGTGTAGACCGCCCGAATCGCTTCGCGCTTCTTTTCCTCCACTTTCTCATCGACCCTCTGCTTCTGCTCTGCGATGAGCTTTTCGGCCTCTTCCAACGCCGCCAGCGCTTCGACTTGGGATGGATCATATGCGCCCTGCAAATCTTTCAGCCGAAGCTGGACATTCGCCCGCTCCATCCTTCCCGCGGCGCGGGTGACTCTGGCGACCACCTCTGCTGCGTCGGGCAACTCATCGGCCTGCCTTGCAATATCGCGCGCGTTTCTCTCGGTTTGCTCTTGCCCCTGGCTCAATTGCGGCAACGCCGGGGCCACCGCGTTCGGTTTCCGCTGGGATTTGCGCGTCAGGCTTGTGATCGTCGCTTCGCCAACTTTTGTCAGCGCGTCGTCACCCTGCAGCAGCAGGTTCTCGAGGTTATGGCCCGATTGCCGCCGAATGAGGTTGGCTACCTGCTTCTGCAAATCCGCGAGCTTCTTCTGCAACTCGGCGAGCTTGCGATCTTCGGCCTGCTTCAGCTCCTGCAGCATGCGCTGAAGCCCAATCTCTGCCTGCTGCTGTGCCGCGGCGGCAGAGGTTTGCCGGTTCTGCTTTGCCTCCTGTGCGGCCTTCTGCTGATTGGGGCCGACTTGCTGTTGCTGGCCGGTGCCGGCCGACTGCTTCATAGCCTCAGCGGAAGTTGGATCGGACTTCTGCAGTTGTTCGGCCTGCTTTTGCATGTCGGCGATCGCCGCCGCCGTTTTCTCGGCGAGCTTGCCCTGCTGGTTGGCGATTTCTTCAAGGCGTTTGCGGTCCTCGGGCGACATCTGTTCGGGCCGCTTGCCAATATTCTGCTTGCCTAGTTCTGCCAGCTCCTTTGTCAGAGCCTGCTGCTGTTCGAGCAACTGCCTCACATTATCGATTGCCTGTTGCAAACTGCCGAGGTCGCCTAGTTTGTCCATTGCGCTCTGCAGTTGTTCCGATGCTTCCGCCTGGCGCTGCTGGACCTTTTCCATCGTGGCCACGCGCGGCTCCTGGGTTTGCTGGGGTGATGACGCGGAAGAGAGCTGTTGCGCGGCCTCCTTCATCGCACCTTCTGCGGTGCGGTCGAGTGAATCAGACACCTGCTCGCTTAGTTCGACAAGATCCTGCCTGGGTGATCGATTCTGCTGTAGTCGCTCCTTCACTGTCTCCAGCCGCTGAGCCAACTGCCGGCTTTGCGAGGCCGCGGTCGACTGTTGGCCGGCCATCCGCTCGGCGGCAGTACGGTCGGCGGCATCGAATGCCGGCTTTTCCCTGGTTTCGTCCGCGAGATCGGTGGTCTCACTGCGGACGCGCGTCTGCGCCTTGGCCACTTCACCGATCTGCGCGCGCGTCAGTCGGAGTTCGTCCATGACGCGGGTTGTGAGTTCGTCCTGGCTGATGATCGTGATGCGGAGACGGCCGGAAGAAGCTGGTTCATGCCGCTCTTCGCCCAGGCTGAAGTTGTCAGTCGCCTCAAGGTGCAGTTCCAGCACGTCGCCGCTCTTCAGATTGGCGTCGGTGAGTTGGGAAAGTTCCCAGGCATATCCCAGTCGATGTCGCTGCCGGTCTGCTGATGTGGTGTCGCGATCCCAACCCACGCTCTCTGCAGGCACCCCTGCGGTGACGAGCGGCAGCACCCAGGTGCGGCGGTCGCCAAGTCGCTCGACATGCAGCGAAACCTCCGCGATCCCGTAATCATCCTCTGCAACGGCAATGAGCGGCACAACCGAGTCAGCGGTGCGCTCTTCGTTGCGCCGCGGCTGTTCGATCTGAATTATGGGTGACTGATCGGGGCGAACGATTAACTCATACTCTTCAATGGCAGAATTCTGAAAGCCGTCATGGTCTTGCGCCCTGATTCGGAAGCGAATCGACTCCTTAGCCTCTAGCAGCACTGCGCGAGTAGCATCGTTGTCGGCTGGGACGACTCGAGCATCGATCATATTTCCAGGCTCAGGCAGGCTGACTGGCTCAAGCGTCAGTGGACCTTCAATCGGCTTGTTGAAGCCAACAGCGACCTTAACCTGCGAGCCGATCGCCGCAACTGCCGGGGCCGATGACAGATTTACCAAAGAAGGCGGCACACCCGACACATATTGCGGCGGCGCGATGGTGGCTTCGACGGAGAGGATCGCCAGCCGCTTCACGAGCGTAATCTGCGGCAGGTCCTTCTGGTCGTCGCCACTTCGAATCCACACTTTCAGTTCGGCATTGGGCTGATCGGCGGGCGCCTGCGTATCGACGACGGCGGAATAGGTTCCGTCGGCGTTTCGGATCATCAATTGCTGTTGCACCGTGCCTGCGCCAATCTGCGAAAACAGGGTTGCCCGCATACCGGCGCGGTCGCCCTGGCCCAGCCGCATTTTGACATCCAACCGCTGGCCCGCGGGCAGCCTGCTGGGGGATTCTCCCAGGAGGTCGATTCGCTGGGTCTTCGGCCACGGGTTCTTGTCAAACGGAGATAGCAATCGCGAGGCCGCAATGCGCGCGTATTGAGGCATGACGAGCATCGCCAGCAAGATCACAACGATGATCGCCCCAAACCCCGACGTAAGTGCGAGCGTCGCCGGCCGCGGTTGCACGATCTGCTGAAAATCGATCGCCGATGCCATCTGGTTGGCCTGCGCGACCACCTGCTGTTTCATGGCCGGACTGCCAGGAACCTCGCGGTCGGAGTATTCGACGACAGTTCGCAGGCGGTCGTCGAGCACGGGAAAGAGCGACTCGATCTTCCCTGCCACGTCAGCCAGGCCCATTGGTGCGCTCGCCGGGCGCAGCACATGGCGGGTTAGCATCGATACTATCAACGCGGCCCCCATGCACGATGCAATGAGCCTCGGCCATGCCGGCAGGTTGAAGAAATAGTCGAGCAAGACGACCAGCAACATGGCCCCCACCGCGCCGCAGAGGACAATACCCACGCCGTACGCCACCGCGAGGAGCTTTACGCGCCGGCGCACCGCATCGAGGGATTGGAGAATTGCGGTCGTATCCATGATCAAACCATTCCACACATCTTACGCACGATCCATTCGATTGTGATCAGAAAAACAAACAGAGCCATCGCCAGCGGTGCATCCCAGAGTGGTCGTGCCGTTTCGATCGGAATCACCCGCGCCGCCGACGGTACCAGCGATGGCAGTCGTGCCGGTGCGTCAGCAAAGCTAACGAGTTCGCCACCGGTCTGCGTTGCGAGCCGCTGCATTGCACCTCGGTCAATCTCGGGCGCTGCCAGTTCAACCTGCGGCACACGAACCGCAAAGGGCACCGAGAGATCATCCACACCGCCAGCGATGCTCGACACTCTGGCGATGAAGCTACCCACTCGGTCAGCCGGAAAAGCCGTGCTATAAAGTTCCGGCTGGCCCTCCTGCCGCACGAGGGTCTGCTGCGCGATCATCGCCTGCGACGGCTGTTCGATGATATCGACGCGAATCTGCTCCGGAAGTTGCGGCAAAAGTTGCGGATTAAGAATTCTCAGGCTCACGCGCGATTGCTCGCCGAGTTCGTAGACGGGTTTCAAAGAGGCGAGAGAGGCCTGCCTCTGCCCCAGTTTTCGCCCGCGGGCGAGGTAGCGCAACTGCTGGATCCAGTAGGTGTCAAATATGGTTTCGCCGGTGTAGTAGCGCCACCGCCAGGTGTCATCAATCGCACCGAATGCCGTCCGCCCGGCACCGAATCGGCCCAAAACGAGCAGCGGGGCCTTTCGGCCATCAGGCCCGGTTTCCACCGGATGCTCGGCATACGTCTCACCGATTCCCGGCTTGGCCCACACGCCTTTGCAATACCAAAAAAGCGGCTGAATCTGCTCGGCGATGAAGCGTTCGTTCTCGCCGCGATCGGCGAAGAAACGGAAGATCGAGGAGTTGCTCCCGAGCGGAGTTAGAACGGGTCGAAAGCCCTGCGTGATCGCCCCGCGGGCGACATCGGGCATGACACGATCAACATTAACCGGAAGAATCGGCTCGATCGCCGTCCCGCGATATTGCGCGGGTGCGTGTTGGGCGCCGGCGATCATGGCAAACCCGCCCCCCATCTTGCTCACAAAATCGCTGATCAGTTGCAGTTGAAAATCACTGAACTGGCGGGGATCAACATCGCCGAGAACGATTACATCATAGTCGAGCATTTCCTCCAAACTCTCAGGAAAACGCGTGATTGGTCGGTCGCCCTCCTGCCGAAACGTCGGGTCGGCGCTGGTCAGCAGGCACGAGATGTCCACAGACCTGTCGCGAATCAGCTCCTGTTTCAGATAGCGATACTCCCAGCGAGGATAGCCGTCGACGTAGAGCACATTGACCCGGGCATCGAGCACGGCAAGCTGTGTCACCCGGCTGTTATCGTCTTCATCAACTTCGGCGGGCTGCGCTACGACCTCGACACCGACATCGAGTGATCCGATCATTGTCGGCTGAAACTGCAGTTCGACATCCATCGGGCCGTCGCCGTCGAGCGAGACTGCCGTCTCCGCTGGCTTGCCTTCGATGCTCGTGAGGACAGTCTTCGTTGATTGGTCGATGAGGCGAATCTTGGCTGTATGCCCCGCCGGGTAGCCTGTTCCACGGATGGTGGCGCGCACATTGACGATATCACCAACAAATGCAGCGTCCTGAACGGATACGCTCTGAACGGAGAGATTCTGCGGCCGCCGGTCCGACCCGACGACGACCGGATATACCTTCACGCCGAAGCTGGCCAACTGCTGCAACGCCTCTGAAGTATTGCGCGCCGGTGAGTCGCGGCCATCGGTCAGCACCACAACGCCGGCCACACGCTGGCCCTGAAGATCCTGCAACACCTGTCGAACCGCCGCGGTGACATGCGTCTGCTGGCCGGACGGCGTGAGCGCCATACTCGGCTCGACTGGTTCTGCGGCGGCATCGAACTTAAAAAGCCGGGTCTCGTGAGTGGCCCTTAGTGCCTTCAGGAGCCGTTCATCTTCGGTGCTAAGGAGCGAATTCACCGCGTCAAGCCGCGACTTGAGGTCGGCTTCATCACCCTCATCCTTAACGCGCATTGAAATGCTACTGTCAATCAATATCGGCAGGATTGAAGCTTCGGTTCGGCTCTGCCCGAGCGTGACCACCGGCCGATTGAGCAGGCCGATCACCAGAAGCAGTAGCGCCGCCCTGAAGCAGCCGAGGACAATGCGAACAGGCCGGGCTCGTCCTTCCCGGCGATAAATCCAGACAACCAGCGCCACCGCGGCGGCGATCAGAATGGTGTTCCAGACCGCCGCCGGAATATGCTGCTGCCATGGCCAGGTCGGGTTAAATCCAATCGAAAAATCCCCTTCGCGGGAGAGGAAGCCGCGTTCGAGGCCGAAGAGAATTTCCAGTAGTCGTTGCAACCTGTGTGGGGGCAGAGGCTTAGGGTCCGTCGAACAATATCGCTTGTCGCCGGCCGTTAACGGAGTGCCCCTCCTTTTCTGTGATGTCCAAAACGCATCGCCATCATGCTCTCCGCCGTCACCAAGGCCAACACGGCCAGCATGACAATCCAGCCGAAATCATTCCCCCCGACGCGCGCCTCTGCGACGGCGGGGATGTCGCTTGAGATCAGGTCGATCTCGATGCCTCCGAGCGCGGTGCGGATGGCGGCGTCGCCGGCCGGACGAATGTCCGCCTCGTCTGCCGGACAGTTAACAGCGATCGGAATGGTCGCCGCGCCGGTGCTAAGGGAATAGAGGCCTGGCTTGGCCAGCACACTACTTCGGTAGCCAGACCGACCGTCCGCCAGTGGCTGTTGGCTCAACTGCACCTCTTGCGCTGAAGGTCCAGTAAGGGTCGGCACTGCTTTGAAGGTTAGATTGGGCGGAAGATCGAGGGTCTGACCGACGATCCGATTCATCCATTCGTCGCCGCCGACGATGCTTCCGCTGAGCAGTTCGTGAACCAGCGCCACATAGGCTGGCTTTGCGGGTAGGCTGGTCCACTCGGCATTGGCTGTCGTACTGATGAAGACGACGCGCCCGCCGCCGAGTGGATGGAGCGTGATGGCCGGATCGGCCGTGGCTGCGGTTGTGGCATAGTCCAAGACACGTTCTGCTTTGGCATCGGCCGGCAATTCAAGCTGCCAGTAGGTAAATACCTGAGCGGTGTCCAGTCCGGTTTTCTGCTCACCGGAAAACACCTTTAGCACGGGATGCAACGCGCCCAGCGGCCTAAAATCAAACAAAAAGCCCCGCTGCTCCGCGGCAACGCTCATGCGCTTGGTGAGCGGGCCGGGCAACAGGCCGCGCGGCAGCAGAACCTGGTTGTAGCTATCACTGCTCACCGGCTCGCCCATGAAGACCAACAGCGTCCCACCGTCTTCGACGAAGCGTTTAAGAAGATCCGCCTGTCCGGCACCGATCTGGCCCACGCCAGCCAGCACGATTGCGCGATAGTCGCTCAGAACCTTATTGCCCAACTCGATGTCGCTCACGCGCTCAGGCAGGATATAACTATCGCTCCTGCGGCCAATCGACGCAGATCGCCCCGCATCGGCCGGCGGGGCGAGCGCCAGTTCAAGAAACGCACCCGAACTGGACATCGCCCCGACGCCGCGCTCGCCTTCCACGATCAACACCTTCATCGCGCTGGCTACTTCCACCACGCGATACCGCTGGTCATCCACGCGAAGCCGATCGCCCGCAACGAAGGTAGCCGACACCACATGTGCCCCGCCGTCGCGAAAGCGTGCCTGCGACTGGATAACCGGCGCGGTGTCGGGCGTTGCCTCAATCATTGTGTTACCGGTAACCGGCTCATTATCCATCGACCATTGCAGCACCGCCGAGGCAGAACGCCCGTACGACTTTACATGCGCCGCCAGATCGGAGTTAAACCCGACCCGAATAATCGAGCCCGCTGGCGCAACATCGGACACCACCGCGTTCCATTGATCGGGCACCGCAAGATTGACGTGACGAATTTGATAAATGCCTGCCAGTTCCCTTCCGATGCTCATAAGCCGATCGCGCTCGGCCAACTCCCATGCGCTGCGGGTGCCATCGGTGATCATCTCCAGCCTTCGAACCGACTGCCGCGGACTCTGGTTGCCAAGCTCCCATGCCAGCCCAAGCGCTCCGGTAACATCGGTAGCAGAAAACGACTGTTCGATCCGATCGATCGCCTGCGCCGCCGCCTGAAGATCGTACGTCGGCTGCAGCAAGACCGCTGAGGGCTTTCCAGTCGTGATTACGGCAACCGATTCACCGCCCGACGAGAGTTGCTCGACGATCCGCTTTGCGACGTTCTTGGCATGCTCAAGGTGTGTGGCGGCACCGGGGCGATTTGCCAGATAGGCCATCGAATAGCTGTTGTCGATGACAAGCACATGCAAGCCCGATCGCGTTGCGCCCGCAGCGAGGCCCGACTGATCGCAAGCCATTGGTCGGGCCAGGGCAAGCCCAAGCAACGCCAGCACTGCACACCGCGTCGCCAAAAGCAGCCACTGCTCAAACTTCACCCGACGGCGGTTCTTCTTTAGCGCCGACAGCAGAAAGTCCATCGCCGCCCACTTTACCGTTCGGAATCTGCGCCGATTCAGAAGGTGAATAATGACTGGGATGGAAGCAAGCACAACGCCCGCCACGGCAAAACCCGGCGTAATCACGCTCGCTGCAAGAACCGAGGTCTGCGGCGGGCTGCCAGAGAACATGACGAGCGCTATGGCCATTCTGAAATCACTTGCCGGAACTGCTAACGAGAGGCGCTTTCATCGCTCTCGCCAACTGATTACTTGATTGACGCCGAACGGGTTGCAAGGAACTGGCTCAAGGCGATATCCAACGTATCACCGCTGTTAAACCGCTGAAAATCAATGTGCATCCCCCGGCACAGCCGCTTCAACTCGTCGGTGAATAGCTTCATCTGCTCCAGATATCCCTCCCGCAACGACCGCGGTTCTGTTAGCAATTCGCCGGCGTCTTCCATACCCTTAAACAGCGTCACATCCTCAAACGGGAACTCGATCTCCTGTGGATCAAGCACCTGAAACGCCATGATCTCGTGTTTCTTGTAACGAAGGTGCCGCAGGCCTTTGGTGATGTCCTCAAGGTTATCGAAAAAGTCACTGACAATGACGATCAGGCTGCGGTGATGCAGTTTTTCTGCAAGCTGATCGAGCACCTTGCCCGTGCCCGTCTTGTTCCATCTGGGGATGACCTGCATTTCGTTGACGATGATCTTCCACTGCCCGGGCGAATTACTCGGCTTAAAGTAGCGGGCGAGGGTTTGATCAAATATGGCAAGCCCCACCGAGTCCTGCTGCTGAATCGCCATGTATGCCAGGCTTGCCGCAATCGCGGTCGCGTGATCGTACTTGCTCCACGTGTGCTTCCCGCTCGTGGTGCTGCCGAAACCCATCGATTCACTCGCATCGACGACAAGAATGAGATGCAGGTTCGTTTCTTCCTGATACTGCTTCAGGTAAATCTTGTCGGTCTTGCCGAACACTTTCCAATCGACGTGGCGGATATCATCGCCGGCGACGTAGGGCCGATGCTGCGCGAACTCGACGCTCGCACCCTGGTAAGGCGAGCGATGCATGCCGGTCATCAACCCTTCGACCACGAGCCTTGCGCGCAGGTCCAGACCGCTCACCCGCGCAAGGGTGCGAGGATCAAGGTACTGGCGATAATCCGCGGTGGTCTCGGGCATTAGTCTTGTAACTCTTTCAACACTGCCGAATCCGGCAGCGGGCCGGTCCGAATCCGAGACCTCACCGCATCACCTTCGCCGCTGCGGCATCGAGCGATTCGTACTGTTGCCGGGGGATGTGTTCGATGAGCCTCGCCACGATCGAATCACTCTTGATACCCTCCGCTTCGGCATTGAAGTTGGTGACGATTCGATGCCGCAGTACCGGCAACGCGACATGCCGGATGTCATCTGTACTGACATGATATCGACCTCGAAGCAATGCCCGCGCCTTGCCGGCAAGGATGAGATACTGCGATGCCCGAGGGCCTGCGCCCCAGTTTACAAATTCATTCACAAAATCGGGCACGCCCCCTTCGGCGCGTCGCGTGAGCCTCGTGAACTGCAGCGCATATCGAATGACATGATCGGCAACGGGCACTTTTCTGACGATCTCCTGCAGCGAGATGACCTCATCGCCGGAAAGAATGTGAGAGAGTTCTGGCTTTCGATTCTCTGTCGTCATGCGAACGATGCGAAACTCCTCGTCTTCAGTCGGATAGCCGACCTGAATATTGAACATGAATCGGTCTAGCTGCGCCTCGGGAAGCGGATAGGTGCCTTCCTGTTCGATCGGATTCTGTGTTGCGAGAACGAAAAACGGCTGCGGGAGCCGGTGCTGCTTTCCGCCGGCGGTCACCTGGTGCTCCTGCATCGCCTCCAGCAGCGCCGCCTGCGTTTTTGGAGGGGTGCGGTTGATCTCGTCGGCCAGGATGACATTGGCGAAAATCGGCCCGCGGACAAATCGCATCGCCCGCGAGCCGGTGCTCTTGTCTTCCTCAATGATATCAGTTCCCGTGATGTCCGACGGCATCAGGTCCGGCGTAAACTGAATCCGGCTGAAGCTCAAGCCCAGGGTGCGCGCCAGTGTCGAGATCAACAGCGTCTTGGCCAGGCCCGGTACGCCAACCAGCAGAGCGTGGCCCTTGCAGAAGAGTGCGATCAACAACTCTTCGATGACCCGGTCTTGCCCAACGATCACCTTGCCCAACTCCACCTTCATGCTGGTATACGCACTCTGGAGTTTCTGCACCGCGGCGAGATCGTCGGCGGCTAGGTCGGCTTGGGGCGCGGTGATTCCTGTCTCCTGCGACATACATTAACTCCTGCGGTTGGCCCCTCGTGCGGAACGAAGGCACACGGGCGTTCGTCGATCCGTGACGAGTAGGCTGGGTCCGTTGACACATGCTACTCGTTCCCACCGACGAGACAAAGACGAAAACTAATCCTATGCAGGCTAAGATTCGCTAGAGGCCAAAAAGTTCCATGCCCGAACTTCCAGAAGTGCAAACCGTCGTCGATTCGCTTCGGCCGTGGCTGGAGGGGCGATGTTTCTCCCGCGTCGTTCATGTCAGGGCCGATATGGTCTCGCCAGGCACAATTGACCTCGGCTCCATGCTTGCAGGCCGCCAGGTGCAGGCAATTCATCGCCGCGGGAAGCGGATTGTGTTCACACTCGCGGGTGGCGCGCGGTGGTATGTTCATCTCGGCATGACCGGCCAGCTGACGGTCGAGCCATCGACAGCGGCCCTGCGCCCGCACACCCACCTCATTATTGAATGTTCCGACGGGAAACACCTCCGCTTGGTCGATCCTCGTAGATTCGGCGGAATTTTCTGGCTGGGGTCGGCCAGCGGTGACGACGGAATCGGCCCCGAGCCATTGCGACTCAGCGCAGCAGAGCTACACACGAAGCTTCTCGCCACCCGTCGCAACATTAAGACGACGCTTCTCGATCAGCGGTTCATAGCGGGGATCGGAAACATCTACGCCGACGAGGCGTTGTTTGCTGCCGGGATCCACCCGCTGACGGTTTCGCAGACGATCCACCTCACGCAGGTACGAACGCTGTGCAGCGCAATCAAGCAGGTTCTCAAACGAGCAATCCGGCATCGCGGAAGCTCGCTCAGGGATTATGTGGACGCGAATGGACGGCAAGGGTCGTTTCAAGCCCGACACGCGGTTTACAACCGCACGGGGCAGCCCTGCCGCGCTTGCAAAACTCTGATCGCAAGAATCGTGCTCTCGCAGCGGGCAACTCACTTCTGCCCGCGGTGCCAGAATCTTCCCGCGGGGTGAACCCTCGAGCCAGCCGCTCGCACGAGCGGACATCACCGCACCGCGGGGGCCGCAAAGTCGGGCCAACCTATCACCCGCCCCAACGTAAACACGGCTAGCCTAAGTCACACCTTCACAAACTCCCTTTTGTGCTCGGAACCGCGTCATTCCGCGGATCGGGCGCCACGGCCATCCGCAGCGCCTTCGCGGTTGCTTTGAAGACCGCTTCTGCGATGTGGTGTGCGTTCCCGCCGTAAGGGACATTGATATGCAGGTTCATCCTGGCGGTGGTACTGAATGCCTTGAAAAACTCTTCGACCAGTTCGCTCGCAAAGTCACCGATGACCGGCGACGGAAACTTCACGTTGAACACAAACGCCGGCCGGCCCGAAAGATCGATCGCCACTTGCGCCAGGCTTTCATCCATGGGAACCACCGCCCAGCCGTAGCGATGAATGCCGCGTTTATCGCCGAGCGCTTTCTCCAGCGCCTGCCCAAGCACAATTCCGACATCTTCAACCGTATGATGCGCATCAATGTGCAGGTCGCCGCGCGCCGCCACCGACAGATCAATCAGGCTGTGCCGGCCGAGCAAATCGAGCATGTGATCAAAGAACCCGACTGCGGTCTGCGTGGATGTGTCACCTTTTCCATCGAGGTTGATCGATAGCGAGATATCCGTTTCCTTGGTTTTTCGATCTACTTTCGCTGTTCGCATTGAGGCTCAGGTTAACGAAGAAAGAGTCTGAGAAAAAGCTCGAAAGTCGATCGAGCCTGCCACGCAGGCTGGCGTTAAGCGGCCTTGTCCACCAACTGCAACTCCTTGGCAGCGCCGAGAAGTGCGTTGTTTTCTTGAATGGTCCCAATTGTGATGCGCACCTTGTCGCGAAGGCCGGGTTGGTCGAAGAAGCGCACGAGAATGCCTTGCTGTTTGAGGCCCAGATAAGCCTCCTTTCCCCGCCCGCCGGGCACGCTTGTAAGAATGAAGTTAGCCCGACTCGGCAGCGGAGCCCAGCCGAGGTGCGCCAGCTCGTCTGACACCCGTGTGCGTTCCTCCCGGACATGGTCCCACGTTCGCCGGGCATACTCCTGGTCTTCTATCGCCGCGGTGGCGGCGACGATGCTTACGGCATCGCAATTGTAACTGTCTTTAACCTTCAACATCTGCTCCACAACCTGCGGCTGCGCGATACAGAAGCCAAATCGGAGCCCGGCCAGCGAATAGGCTTTGCTTAATGTTCGACTCACCACGATATTTTCGTATGCATTGACCAGAACGGCGGCATTTTCGTCGGCGAAGTCAACATACGCCTCGTCAACTAAAACAAGCCCCCGGAACCGCTCGGCCAACTCGGCGATGCGCGCCGGCGAGACAAAAGTGCCCGTCGGGGCATTGGGATTGGCAAGGTAAACCGCACTGGGCTTCGCGCGGACGATCGCATCGATAGGGAGCGCATAATCCTGGGCCCAAGGCACTCCGACAAACTTGGCCTCTTCGAGCTGGGCGAGCGTCGGATACAACGAATATGTCGGCTCCGGTGCCACAAGTAGCCCCCCCGGCGGGACAAAGCACCGGGTGGCAATGGTGAGGATGTCGTCACTGCCATTTCCACACAAGATCATCTCAGGCGAAACACCCAGAAGCCTGCCCGCCGCCGCTCTAAACTGTTCGGCGAGCGGGTGCGGATATCGGCGGAGCAATTCAGGCTCGATCTGCCTGATCGCTTCCACCACCTTCGGGCTTGGCGGGAAGGGATTCTCATTCGTATTGAGCTTAACGATGCGCTCGCCGACTCCGGGCTGTTCGCCCGGCGTGTAACCGTCCATCGCACGGACGGATGCTCTGATAAATGATGCGCCCATATTGAGAGTCAGTATATCTGCAAATCAGGCAGCGGAAAGCGTCTCGCGCGTCGCCTTCACTCAGCAGCCCGCCGCACCTCCACACTTGCCGCGTGGCCGTCGAGGTGTTCTTCGGTTGCGAGCGCGATGACAGACTCGGCATCGCCGAGCACGCCATGTCGATCGTAGCGAACAACACTCGACCGCTTGAGAAACTCGTAAACGCTTACACCGCTGCTGAAGCGCGCGGTGGTGTTGGTCGGGAGGCAATGGCTCGGCCCGGCAACATAGTCACCCGCGGCAACCGGCGACCAGGGGCCGACAAACACGGCTCCAGCATGACGCAACTGATTGAGCACCGCGTCATTGTCGCGGCATTGCAGATTTACATGCTCCGCGGCGAGTTGGTTGGCAATCGTTAGCAATTCTTCGAGCGAATCCGACAGCACAACGACGCTGTCATGCTTCAGCGACCTTTCGATTGCGTCTCTGCGCCCCCGCATGGCGAGTTGTTTGTTCAGCTCGCCATAAACCAGTCGAACCAACTCAGGCGATGTCGTGAGCAGGAAGCATGAGCCTGGATCGTGTTCGGCCTGGGCGATCAAGTCGGCGGCGATGAACGCTGGCCGGGCGGTCTCATCAGCAATCACCAGCACCTCGCTGGGCCCAAGATAACCGTCGATGCCCACCCCGCCGGAGACGGCTCGCTTGGCAAGCTGCACATAGTCATTGCCCGGCCCAACGATCTTCTCGACCGCGGGAATCGAGGCCGTGCCGAAGGCCATCGCGGCGATTGCCGCCGCTCCGCCCGCGCGGTAAACATGCTTCAACCCCAGAAAATGACACGCCGCCAGAACCACATCACTGCGGCCATACCTGCTCGGCGGTGTGCAGACAATGACCCTGCTTACACCCGCCACAATCGCCGGCACAGCAAGGTGAATCAGGCTCGAAGGGTAAGAAGCCTTCCCCCCGGGAAAATAGCAACCGGCTGAGTCGATCGAGGTAAAGCGCATCCCAAGCCGCACACCCGGCCGAACCAGGTCCGGCGGATCAACGGGCATGATGTGCCGCTGATACTCCGTCAACTGCGCGATCGCACGCTTGATCGCGGAAGCGAGCGGGGGCGAAATGCGTGCGGCAGCCTCCGCCATCTCAGTCTCTTGAACGCAAATCTGGGTGGAATCAAACTGTTCGTCATCAAACTTTCGTGAGATCTCCACAATCGCCTCATCCCCACGCGCCGCCACATCCGCGATGGTGTCGCGGACAGATCTCTCCTTCTCTGCCAGCGACCCTCGCGCAAGCGCCAAGTCGACGGGGTTAAGCCGTAGCCGGCCCAGACGCTGATCGAGCGAGGCTCGATCGGTCGGGTTCTGCATGTTCAGTGTTGGGAGCATTCGCCTTTCTCACTGTCTTGAGTACATTTCGGCACACCTATGGTACGCGTGCTCGTCATCCATCAGCCGACCGGTGATTTTGAAAATCGCGCGCTCGTCGCCGCGCTTTCCAGCCTGCGGTCGCCGGGCCACGAACTGCACTGCGTCAAACTTCCACCGTCGGGAGCCATGCCTCAGTCAATAGCCAGGATCATGCGGCTCGACCGATCAGTAGGCTTCGAGGTCATCCACGCGATCGGACCGTCTTCGCTTTTAGCGGCATTACCCGTCGGATGCCAGCCGATCATTTACACGCCCCCCGCCGCCGACCCACTGAGGGGGTTGCGGCGGGTTCGGTGGATGGGCAAGGTGCGCCAAGTCACCGTGGCGGCACCCAGTCAGGCGGTGGCGCGCGAGCTGGTTCGCGCGGGTGTGGCGCGCGAGAGGATCCGGGTCGTCTTCCCGCCGTACACCCCGAACACCACTGGTGCGGTCAGCCGGTCGAACCTCGGTTTCACTGACGATGATCGAATTCTCCTCGCCGTCGGCGAATGCACGCGCCGTGCCGGGCACAAACTCACTGCGTGGGCCGCGGTCATCCTGTTCTGCTTCGATCCGCGCTATAAACTTCTCGTGGCCGGCGGACCCTATTCCGAAACGATTCGCCGTTTTGCCGCCGGCCTGAACCAAACAGGGTTTTGCACTTTCGCCCACGATGCGCTCGGTTACGTTCCAGCCGTTGAAGACTTGGTTCCGCTCGCCAACGTCGCCCTCTTCACACCCGCCGAAGCACACGGCCTGCTCGCGGCGCAGATTTGTCAGGCGGGCAATCTGCCGATCATCGCCTCTCCACACGACATGGTTTGCGAACTGCTTCACGCGCCGCGGATGACCATTTCACAGTCGCGGCGGGCCAAGATCATCGCGCAGGCCGTTTTTCAGCATTTTGACTCCAATCCCGCCGCCGCGAAGGCTCGCGGCACGAGTCTTCATCAGCCTATTCGTTCGGTGAGCCATTGGCTGACTTTGTACGACGACGTGATTGTAGGCCGGCAAGCTCACTTCGAGAGTGTTGCGATGGCACGCCAAAGCTGATGAGCCGCGATCGGCCGGCGGCGCGCTTGATTAAATGTGCTGGCGATCTCTTCAAACCGTCGCGAATACGGAAGCCGATCGCGCTTGCCGATATCCTTGCCGAGCAAATCGCGCAGTTCCGTGCGCTCTTCGATCGAAAGCTCTGGTGGGCTACTCGCCGCCTCGCCCAACCTGGGGAGTTTGCCGGCCTTGCGAGTGGTGAGCAGGTGCCGCCAGACTTCGGCCCGATCGGGCTTGGGATCGGGCAGATCGGCGATGTACTGTTCAAACAGCGACTCGAAGTGCGGGGTGTACGGCAGATCATCCGCCGTCCTGCCGACGCTTAGATAGACCTCGACAAGCCTGCTTCGCCGCACAGGTGCCCGCGGGACCACCCCCGGAAACAGCCCCGCCGCCGGGCGAGCGTCTTCCACTGCCGCGGCGGAGGTGGTTCGGTCGATGATCAGCATCACCACCCCAAACGCGTCGCGAATGGTCGCCCGAAACCCACGGCTCACCGGAACCGGCGGACTGACGAACGTGATGTTCAGCTTCTCCCGATCGGCATAAATCTGCCGGACGTCGTCCACAAGAAAATATGTAGCGTCGGTGGGTAAATCCGGATCGTCGTGTAACACAAGCTGCGACCCGCTCTGGCCGATCGAAAAGACGGCGAGGTTGCGATCCTCCCGTTCGAGCTTCAGCCCGAGCAAATCCCGATAATGCCGTACTGCCGCCGGCAGGGCACTGACTCGGAGGAGGATGCGATCAATCCCACGGAGCATGGTGCGTGGTTATGCCTTAAACGGAACTCGCCTCAAACGGAGCTCAATGTCTCGTGCTCAACACCGGCGCTTCCAGATATCGACGTTCAACCCGCAGTGGTTTGCGCCGGTTCCTCTTCCGTGAGTGCCGCCTGTTCCTTCTCGCTCGGCGAGTGGAAACCACCGAACATCACGAACGCGCCGCCTGTTAAGTTCCACAAGATCTGCACCAGCCGGATGCACATCGTCAGTGCGAATGCCTCTCCGATCGTCACGCCTCTGCTGCGCGTGAGTACAATCGCGAAAAACTCCATTACGCCCGCCCCCTGCGGGGAAATGGGGATCGAGCCACTCAGGACGATCACCGGGACGGCCACAAAATAGTACCACCACTCCAGAGGCAGGCTGAATGCCATGCCACACATCATCGCAGACACAACCACCGTTCCGTGTACTGGAAAAGTGAGCAGCAGCGCCGCCACGATCAGCCCCGGCCGGTGGCGATAAAGTTCCATCGTCTCCAGTGCCTTGCCGACCTGAGTTTGCATTGGTAAGCGACGGAGCAGAAACCCAAGCCCGGTCCATCGCCGGAGCCTGCCGGAGTAGAAGACCGCCAAACCCACAGCGCATGCCCCTAGAATCGCCATCGATCCCAGCGACACCTGCATGCACTTTCGCGTCGCCGGGTCATGTGCGTCGGTTGCGGTCAGCCATTGAAATGTCGCCATCGACCCGCCGAGGATGACCAATGCCACCAGGCCAATGATGCGGTCAATGATCACGCTCATCACGGCTCGCGTACGATGTGGCGTCTGCTTGGCAATGTACCACGCCTTGAGCACATCACCCCCGGTGCTGCCGGGCATGAAGCTGTTGTAGAAACAGCCGACCATGTTGAGCGCGAAAATGCGTCGAAAGGGCAGTTGAACTTCGATCGCCTTGAGCAGCCGTTGCCATCGAAGCGCGGTCAGCAGAAATACGACCGGAAAGATCCCGATGGCGATCCAGAGATATCGGGTCTGCGCCTGGGCAAACATGGTCCGTATGCCACGGTCAACCAGCGGGCTGGGCACCTTGAGGACAAACCCGCCGTCGACGTCGCTCGGCAGCACCCACCGCGGGCTTTCGCCCGAACCGCGATCGTTCGACGCCGCGACGAGTAGACGCCGAACCTGCGGCGATTTCGGGTCGGCGGTGAGGTCCAACCCCAGCAGATACATCGTGGTGCCGTCGGTGAGCTTGAGGGTCTTACGATCGGGTCGATAGACCAGATCCCGGCCCAGCACACTTCCGCCGCTGTTTTCGATGTAATCGAGCCGGGTCTCTGGCAGGATTTCATCCGGAGCACTGAGTTGTAACCGAACCTCGCGCGGGTAGGGGTTATCACTCACATTCACGGCAAGCACACGGTCGCGCAAAGAAATGTTGCTAAGGACAATGTAGATTCCCGCAACCGCGATCCCCCACCGCAGGACGAATTTGATCCACTTCTTTGCTGCCGGACTCATGCGTTGCGGGATTCTGCGAGCAAACCGCACGCGACGCAACCCGCGGTCTGTTTCTCACCTCTGCTCACCCCTGCAGCAAGACCGCACCCGAGATCGATGAAACCCGCGGCAGGGCGGTGATAACCAACCGGCAGGCCAGCTATTCACTTGTCAAAGAACACCCCCAATCTACCCCCCTGTTGCGCCAGCCGTGTGCGCAAAGCGCAGCGCTCATGAGAAAAACATGGTTGAAGAAAGGCCAGTTGCGTTTTTCCGTCAAGCTGTTTCGCATTCACTTTAGGGATACCAAATGGACCAGATTTTTGTGGCAAACCGCCGGGGGAAGCGTAGGATCAAGCTGGAGGCCTGGCTCACGATGAAGCGAAACAGTCCGTGGCGCGGCGTGTCGATGGTATTGTCTCTTTGCGTCTTTGCGACCCTGCGCAATCAACCGACGGCGCTCGCCGCCGACTGGTATGTGGCGCCGACGGGTCTGGATGCGAATAATGGGTCGCTCAATACTCCTTTCGCGACCATCACAAAAGCCGTCACCACCGCCGCCGCAGGCGACACGATCTTTCTCCGCGGTGGAACGTATAACGTCGCCAGCACCATCACCATCACCAAATCTGGTACGGCCTCGCTGCCATTGACGCTGCAGAATTATGCCAACGAGACGCCCGTGCTGAGTTACGGCGCGCAGGCGGTGGGCAGCAGCAGTCGAGGAATCGTGTTGCGCGGGGACCACTGGCGCATGAAAGGGTTTACCATTCAATATGCCGGCGACAACGGCCTGCTGGTGGCCGGTTCAAACAATGTGATCGACCGGTTGGTCGCACGACAGAACAACGACTCGGGTTTTGCCATCCAGAGCGTCAACAACAGCCGTCCTTCCAACAATCTCATTATTAACAGCGACTCATATGGCAATTACGACAATCAGGGAACCAGTTATGGCGAAAATGCCGACGGCTTTGCGGTGAAGTTTCGCGGGCTGGGCACGGGTAATGTACTGCGCGGCAACCGCGCCTGGAACAATTCCGATGACGGATACGACTTCTGGCAAGCCGAAAGCGGCGTGACCGTGGAAAACTGCTGGGCGTTTCACAATGGCCGCTCCTCGCTCTTTCAGGGCATCGGCACTTTTAACGGAGACGGCAACGGCTTCAAACTCGGCCACGACAGCGGGACGCATGTGCTGGCCAACACCATCACCTGGGGCCACCCGACCCACGGCATCGATGTCAACGGAAACGCCACTCAACTAGAAGGCACCCCCCCGCTGATCGCGCACGGCGTGCAGATTTACAACAATACAGGATTCAACAACGCCGGCGATGACTTCTACTTCGATGAAAACCCGACCACAGCCACCCCGGCCACGAGCCATGTGTTGCGGAACAACGTTTCCATTCGTGTGTCGGGCAACTCACTGCTTAGCAACGTGACCGTTATCGCAGGCAACACCGCCGACCACAATACATGGAACGGCGTGCCGCTTGCGGCTAGCAGCTTTCATTCCCTGCTCGACCCGTTGACCGCACAAGGCATCTATAACCCTGCAACAGACCGCACCGGTGCAACCACGGCAGTCCACGCCACCGGCCCGGCAACCGGACCAAGGCAGGCTGACGGCAGCCTGCCCGTGCTGCCATTTCTCAGGCCAAAGTGGGGCACAAACCTCGTCAACTCCGGAACCAACGTCGGCTACAGTTTCGCATATGGCGCGCCCGATCTCGGTGCGTATGAAGCAGCGTTTCCCGGCGACACGAACTGGGACGGGCAGGTCAATCTGGACGATTTCACCGCGCTGGCGGCGGGGTTTGGGAATCCATCGAATATCGCCTCGGGCGACTTCGACTTCGACGGCGTGACGACGCTGAACGATTTCACGATTCTCGCGTCGAATTTCGGCCTCAGCGTGCCCGCCCCACTCCTACGAAGCGCGCTCCCCGAGCCAGTGTTGGCGCCGGGTGTGATGATCGCCGTGGCATTGCTCCAGCGGCGCGGCAGATAAGATCGCGCGAGCGCACGCCCTACCGCATGACCCACTGCACCGCTGTCTCTGCGGCGTTGATTTCATCCTCGCCCGGATACACCTCGTCGCCGCGAATGTGGTAGTTAAGCTGCAGGGTTTTGCGGAGGATAAAAGTCTTGTCGGCCGCCTTGATTTCTGCAATTTCGCCGGAAAGACCTTCGACGAAAATGCTGAATCGACCTTTGCGTAGCTGCGTTTCCGGCCAGATCGCCACGCCGTCCTTCGCCTGCTCCTCGCCGACGAGAAGCGTGCCGGCGGTTTTGTAAAACGGTTCGAGAAAGGTCTTCTTTTCGCGTTCTTTAATCTTGTCAAAGACGATGCTTGGGACGCGCTGATCGCTTCGCAGCACTGTGCCATCGGGGGTGAGCATCTCAAACGACGGCAGGAATGACTGCTCGCGGTCGGTGGCGTTGGTGACGGTGTAGGTGAGGTACCAATATGCCTGGGGATTGGTCATTCCCGCGACTTCCACCACGATCCGCTGGGGTACGCCGTGAGTAAATCCAAGCTCCCAACTCGCAGGCACGAGCGCTGGTTTTGGATATCCGGCATCCACCGACGCCGACTGATTTGGTGCTTGTTCGTCAGCGAAGGCGCGTGCGTTATCGGACGAGCCGATCCAGCCCGCCAGAGCCAATGCCCCCGCGGCGAGGGTAAGCGGAAGTTTATGCATGATGGACAAGCTCCAATTCGGTGAGAATCTGGGTGTAAATCTCGTTATTATTTGCCCTTCCCGGGCCTTGGGGTATTTTGGGGCAAGTATGTCTGCGCTGTCAAACTTGTTTCGCGCGCGCGACGTTCGCCCGCCGGTCTACCGGGCCGTGCTGCGCCACGAGATCGAGCAGGCCATGCGCCTGATCGTCGGCAACCACCGCGGGCCTGCCAGCGACGAGCAAGTTTTGGATTTCCTCTCGTTCGCCCTCGGCAGGGGCATCGATGTCGCTGCAACATGGGTTGCAGAGGTCGGTGGAAAGATCGAATGGGCGCTCCTTCCCGTGGTTAGCCCGGGCAGAACCATGCTGCTTTTTACGCCCGCGGCGCCTCCCCGGCGGGATTGCCTGGGGACGATCGCCGGGCTGAGCGACGCCGTCAGCGTGCATTTTGCCAGCCGGGGCGTGCAGCTATCACAAATGCTCATCGACCCAAAGGCAACAGCACTCATTACGGCCTACCTCGCCTGCGGGTTCGTCCGGCTGGCCGAGTTGTATTACCTTCAGACCGACATTCGAGGCAACGAGCCGATGCCCGCACTGCCGCCGGGATGGGCCGTTTCGACTTACAGCGCTGAAGCTCACGCGGCGTTCGGTGAGGCGATTCTGGCGAGTTATCAGGGCAGCCAGGATTGTCCGTCCTTGAACGGGGTACGCGATGTGGAAGACGTCATCGCAGGGCACAAGGCCGCCGGGGACTTTGATCCCCGGCTTTGGTTTTTGCTGAGGGAAAGCGGAAAAACGTTGGGAACGCTGCTGCTCAACCGCTCTCCTGGCAATAACTCGGTTGAACTGGTCTATCTCGGAGTCGCCCCCGAGGCGCGTGGCCGGGGCGTGGGGGATTTTCTGATGGAGTGGGCCAGGGGCGTCTCCGGGCTGGAGGCCCGCAAGCATCTCTCGCTCGCGGTCGATTCGGGGAACCAGCCGGCACTTCGCTTGTATTACCGGCACGGGTTGATGCGAATCGGCTCTCGGGTGGCGATGGTTCGTGATTTGCGGGTATTGCAAGAGCCGGCGGCTGCGGAATCGGCCCCAGCTTTGGCCAACTACCCCCCCGCTGCGGAATGACCACCAGGCGAGCGGCACGGCCCTCGGGGGGCCAAAATTTCTAATATTTTTTACACTCCACAACTAATCCACACGCCCGATAAAAGCGTGTACGGGTCGTTGATATCAGTATTTTTTGGTTGAATCCCGCAATCCCCGCCTGTTGCCCGTTCGTTGTGAACGGAAAATCCCATAAACAAGGCCTTGTCAGTATAGAAAACGTGACTATCTTCGGAAGCACATTCAGGGATGAATAGAACCGTGTGAGCATAAGGCAAAGATTCGCCGGGTGCCAAAAACCAGTTGGCCGGGCGACAGATCTCCCTCGGAAGCCACGCTGCTCACGGCAAAGATCACTCAATCGATCACATCGCACGGAAGCGAACCCTTCAAGGATGAAGAGGCGGGTCTGACCCACCCGCTTTGAGGCAAGACGTCTCAGCCCGCCCGGGGAAAATGTTCGGGCGCGCGGAAGTCTGGTCGTGCCTGAGGCAAGCCGTTTTGCCTTGGCCGAAGGGCCCCGTTGCGCACGAGGGTGGGCCGAAAGCGTTGCCGCAGCACCGAAGGCATGTGGAGGTTGCCTCGGAGCAGTCTGCGAAGCGCCAGGCAGACCGTCGTCTTTTCAGGGAAGGCGGCACGCGAAGTCTGCCTGTGACAGGGAACGGAAGGAAACGGAAAAGGAGATCCTCGTGAGCTGCATTAGCGCACACGACCCACAGCTCGTGCGATTGGCAGATGCCATCGCCCAACGCGTTGGAGCACAACGCTTCAATGTCTGGTTCACCAATTCAACCAAACTCGATTTAAAGCAGGACGAACTGGAGATATCCGTCCCGAATGACTTCATCAGCGACTGGATCGACAAGCACTACACCCGCCCGATCCAGGAGGCGGCCAACGAAGTGCTGGGGCAGGAACTTTGCGTACGATTCTCCGTCGTACCGCAGTTGTTCGATACGGAGTCTGAGAACGATAACAGCGCACCGGTCGCGGCTCGCGCGAACGGCGGCTCTCGTGCCCTGGTAGGCGCGAAATCGCCCGCGGTGGTGATGAAGAGTGGTACACACCGCCCGCCGATGTCGGCGAGTCGCCCTGCCGAGACACTTCGCCCGACCTTGCGCCCCAACGCGCGCCCGGCGTCGGAGCAGGATCGCGAGAGCATCGTCAACAACTATTCCAGCCGGGCACGGCTTCGGCATGACCTCGACAGCTACATTGTCGGCCACGGCAACCAGCTTGCATTCAACGCCGCAGTCTTTGTTTCGGAGTATCCCGGCGCGCAATACAACCCGCTTTTTGTGCACGGCTCGTGCGGGCTGGGCAAGTCGCACCTGCTGCAGGGACTGTGCAAGCGATTCATCGAACTGCATCCCACCAAGCGCTGGATGTATCTCACCGGCGAAGAATTCACCAACGAGTTTTTGACCGCGTTGCGCAACAGCCGGGTGGATGCGTTCCGCAGGAAGATGCGCGATCTGGAATTGCTGGTGATCGACGATGTTCACTTCATGGCAGGCAAGACCGCGACGCAGGAGGAGTTCCTGCACACGTTTAATGCCATCGAAGCCATGGGAAAACAGGTGGTCCTGGCCAGCGATAATCACCCGAAACTGATCGAACGCTTCGGCGAATCGCTTGTCAACCGGTTCATGAGCGGCATGGTGGTGCGCGTCGACCCCCCGAACTTCGCGATGCGCTGCGACATTCTGAAGCAAATGAGCCACCGCGGGGGGTTTAAGGTTTGCGAAGACGTCATCACATGGATCGCCCGCCGGGTCACACAAAATGTCCGCGAACTTGAAGGCTCACTCACCAAGGTCAACGCACACATGCAGATGTCCGGGCAGAAGCAGGCCTCTCTGCAGCTTGCGCAGGAAGCGCTTGGTGATCTTGACAGGCTCATGGTGCAACCCGTGCGCCCCGACAACATCCTACTAAGCGTCTGTCACTACTTCGGCCTGGATCACAAGGATCTCATGTCCGGCCGACGGCAGCGGACCATTTCGCTCGCCCGGAGTGTTGCGATGTTCCTCGTGCGCAAGACCGCCAAACTCAGCTTCCCGGAAATCGGCATGAGAATGGGTAAGCGAAATCACAGCACAGTCATCAGTGCGTGCAGGCGAATCGAGCGTGCCGTGCTCAAAAATGAGATGCTCGCATGGACGAGCAACATCGGTGAGCGATCCGAAGAAGCTCAGGAATTGATCCAGCGGCTGGAAGACGCCGCGCGGGCGCTGAACTGACGTATCAGATTGCGCGTCGGTAAACTGTAAAGACCAAATCAGCAGCTACCTTAAAAAGGTGCTGCTGATTCTCTTTTCCCTGGTTTGCGAAACGTCGGCGCGTACCGCCACTTCTTCGATGTCGTGTAAACGTCACATCAGACAACCACCGTACAGATCACTTTTCGCCGTCGGGGGCGCGTGTCGAAGTCGATCAAGGCTACCTGTTGCCACTCTCCTGTGAGCAGCTTTCCGCTTCCAAATGGGATGCAGATTCCGGTTCCGAGGACCGTCGAGCGTAAATGGCTGTGCCCGTTATCGTCGTTCCATGTGGCTTCGTGCTGGTAAGGCATATCGTCCGGGATGAGCCGCTGCAGGAGGTTGGGCAGGTCGTGCTTGACGAGTCCCGGTTCAAACTCAAGCGTTGTCACCGCCGCCGTTGAGCCATTGACGAAGATGTGGACCAATCCCTCACCCCGTTCGGTCCGAAGTTGCTCTGCGATCTGCGGCGAAAGGTTAACGATCTCGCCGTTTCCTTCCGTGGAAATATCGATGATGAAACGTCTCATTAGAATTACAATCAGAGCATGATTACCCGATGGGCACAAGGCGCAGCACTGCTGCTGGTTGTCGCGAATTTTTGTTCGGGGGCTGTCCCTGAGGGCAAATATGCGCGGCAACTGCAGACGGAGTGCCGGGAGTTGATTGCCGATGCGGTGAGTCGGCCCTACGGAATCGCCTGGGGCGAGGCACCGGCGGTCGTTCGCGGCGGCACTGCGGCGCGACCGGTGGTGATGAGCCATTCGGCCTCGCCGGCCGCGGGGTTGATTTTGCTTCTCGCGGGCGAACTTCTGAACGAGCAGTCGTTGAAAGACGCCGCTGCCAGGTCGGCGGCGGGCGTTGTTGCGGCGCAGTCGCCGAGCGGAATGATCGCGCCAATCGCCCTCTTCGGTCATTCACCCGACGCCCACAACATCGACACCCCATTCCCCGACCGCAGCAGCACCGCCGCGGGAATGGGCCTCATCCTGGCTGTGCTTGAATCGCAGCCGACGCAGGACCCCGAATTGGTTAAGGCAGTCGAGGCTGCTTCAAAGTGGCTGAGGGAACAGCAAATCTCCCCTGAAGGCGGCTGGGCACGGGCCGAAGCCGACGGGTCTCAATCGGTGCGACTCGATGAGTCTGACTATCGAAATTGCACGATTGTGAAGTTGTTGGAGGCTGCTGTCCTGAATTCAGACTCGGCCCGCACCGCCGCTGGGCTGGCGCTGCAGCATCTGCGTCGCTTGCAGTTGAACGATGTCAGCGACCTTCTCCCGACCGCGCAACTCTGGACGACGCAGTACGACTTCGAGGGCGTTCCAATGTCGAAGGATGATCGCCCCGCTGTCGACTTTCTCGCGTCACGATACGCCCTTCAAGCGATGCTCGCCGGGGCGGTGGTGCTGCAGGAACGAGGTAGCGTCGCTGAACTAACCCGCGTTGCTCAACGCATCGAGCAACTCCGCCGGCCCGATGGCAATTGGGGGCATTTTGAAACAAGTCGCGGCACCAATGACGTGGGTGGCGCGGGGGCCGATTTCGGCCTTCCCAACGTGCTAAGATCGGCTGCGGCGATGAAGAATCTTGGGCCGGATCGATATCTGCAGTTGCTGAATCGCGGGTGGCGGGTGAATGCTCAGCTGGCCGCCACGGTGGTTGGGTTAACCGACGACCCCTTGTCGCTCAGTTGGCCGGTCGCTCGCTCGGAGGTGGCCGGTTACATCGAAAGACGCGCGTCGGAGTGGAAAACACTCGACTCCCCCCCGCCGGTGCAATTGCAACAGCGTACCGCCCGTCTGTGGCTATTGCTGCAGCGGGCGAAGCTGGAGCAGATGCAATGACCCGCTAACGATTCGCAGCAGGTAGTGTCTAATTCATTGCCGATTCTCACGTTGCGCCAAGTCGGCTTTCTTGCGACACCGTGTCGCGTGGGTTAGATTTACCCGGCAGCAACAACTCGATTTCATCTCTAAAACGAGGCTTGGATCATGCGAAAATTCTTTGGCGCTCTGGCGATCGGCCTGGCAGCTTTTGCCCTGCCGGCTTCGGCTCTGGCTCAAGACATTCTGGTGGGCCATTACGGCTCGCTGACTGGCTCGGAAGCGACCTTTGGCCAGTCGACCAGCAACGGCATCAAGCTGGCAATTAGTGAGATAAACGGGGCCGGGGGCATCAATGGAAAGATGGTCAAGCTGGTTGAGTACGACACCAAGGGCGATGCGCGCGAAGCAGGTGCTGTCGTCACCCGGCTGGTCACCGCTGACAAGGTGAGCATCGTGCTTGGCGAGGTGGCCAGTTCGCTCTCGCTGGCGGGTGCACCGGTTTGCCAGTCGAACCAGGTGCCGATGATCAGCCCCTCCAGCACCAACCCGCGGGTGACGCTGGTGGGCGACTATATCTTCCGCGTGTGTTTCATTGATGAGTTTCAGGGCTACGTTGCGGCGAAGTTTGCCACCGAATCGAAGAAGGCGAAACGCATCGCGATTCTGCAGGACCAGGCCTCAGCCTATTCGGTTGGACTCGCCGACTTTTTTCAGAAATACCTTCAACAGTTCGGCGGGGACGTAACAACTCGCCAGAGCTACAACGCCGGCGATCAAGATTTCACCGCCCGCCTTACCGCCATCCGCGGCACCAATCCCGACATGATTTATGTCCCGGGCTACTACACCGACGTGGCCAACATCGCGATTCAGGCCCGGAAGCTTGGCATTAACGTTCCCCTGCTGGGCGGCGACGGCTGGGACTCGGCCAAGCTCACCGAAATCGGTGGTAAGTCGATCGAAGGCAGCTTTTTCTCCAATCATGCCGCTCCCGATGAACCTGCCATGGTCGATTTCTCCGCCAAGTATCGAGATGAGTACGGCGCCGACCCCGATGCGCTGGCTGCATTGGGCTACGATGCGGCGATGGTCGCATTTGACGCCATCAAGCGCGCTAAATCGCATACTGGCCCGGCGATTCGAGACGCTTTGAAGGAGACCAAGCTGCAGGGTGTGACGGGCATGATTGCCTTTGATGGCGATCGCAACACCACCAAGGACGCGGTGATGGTCGAGGTGAAAGACGGCAAGCTGGTGATGGCCGAGCGCATCAAACCCTCAAACTGATAGCACTGATGACGGACGCCTGAAGTTTGTTTGTGTCAATCGCGAAGTCACGTGGCCGATTTCCTGCAGACCCTCATCATCGCCATCACACTCGGCAGCCTCTACGCGCTGATTGCGCTTGGCTATACGATGGTGTACGGCGTCTTGAAGCTCATCAACTTCGCACATAGCGACGTAGTGGTGCTGGGTGCCTGGTTGAGCATGACGGTGGCGGTCTTCTTATTGCCGCGCATCGGTGTGACCGGCGCGACGTGGTGGGCAGGCGGACTGGTGCTGATACTGGCGATGCTCTTGTGCGGAGCAATCGGCTTTGCAATCGAGCGACTGGCATACAAGCCCATCCGAGGAGCGCCACGTCTCAATGCGCTGATTACTGCCATCGGGGTGTCGCTGTTTCTTCAGAATTTCGGCCAACTCCAGTTCACGCTCATACCAAATGAACGAGTTGTCGCTTCCGGAGCGTTGCAGGAGCGTGGGCAAGACCCGAGGACCATCCGGCTGGCCGAAACGGTGTCGATCGAGAGCGAGCAAAAGTACGCGGTGCGGCTGTTTAAGAATTCAGCTCCTGAAGGTGCGACGCCGCAGACGCGCAACATCGTTGCCGCGGCCGGTACATATGAAGCGGGGCGCGATATCGCAATCGACGGGGGCGTCGGGCGGGCCGACACGCGCGATGCGCGGTATGAGATCGTCCGAATCGCCGCCGGGGCACCGCTGAAGCTGCCGTTTGGGGCAATGCCCGCGGGGATGCCGGTTCTCTTTAACGATCGCCCCGTGTGGGAGCATGTTTTCGTATCGGAAACCGAACATGGTCGGCTGGAGAAACCCGTGCGAATCACGCTGCTCGACCTGACCATCGTCGGCACCGCGGTCGCGCTTCTAGTTGGGCTTCAGATACTCGTGTTTAACACACGGGTCGGCACAGCGATGCGCGCAGTCAGCTATAATATGGAAACAGCGGCGCTAATGGGCATCCCGGTTGACCGGATCGTCAGCATGACTTTTGTGCTGGGTGCCGCACTGGCAGCGGCGGCGGGGTTCTTATTTGCCGTTAAGTACACGCAGATTCAACAGCCGGCACACGCCACTTGGGTCCTGCTCGGCCTGAAAGCGTTTGTCGCGGCGGTGGTGGGTGGCATCGGCAACATCCGCGGGGCCACGCTCGGCGGGTTTCTCATCGCTTTTATCGAACAATTTGGCGCTTACGCTGGTCTGCAGGTCGGCTGGGCAAATGCTTCTGCGTACACCGACGTTTTTGTGTTCGTCCTGCTCATTGTTGTTTTGCTGGTTAAGCCGACAGGCATTTTCGGAACCACTGTTCGAGAGAAAGTGTAGCCCAGCGGGCCGGGGTCCCTGGTTCATACGGATATGCAGACACTGGATTACGCAATCCCAGGCACGCGACCAACTCAACCCGGATGGGTGACGTTTGTCCCGCCGCTGGCTGTTCTGATGCTGGCGTTGTTGATGCATTACTGTGTGCCTTTTCTTGGCGCATACGCAGAGCGCATCATGACCGATATGGCGATCGCGATGATCGCGGCGATGTCGCTCACGATTGTGAATGGGTTTACGGGCCAGTTTTCCATCGGCCACGCCGCGTTTATGGCGCTCGGCGGCTACACGGCAGCCTGGTGCAGCTACTACTTTTGCCTGCGTTACTGGGGCCAGACCGCGGTCGTCCCGGGGACCCTCTTCGGCACGCACCAACTCATCCTGCTTTGCTGCGCGCTGATCGGTGGCGCAGTCGCTGCGGGGGCTGGCTGGGTGGTCGGGCTGCCATCGCTGCGGCTGCGCGGCGACTATCTTGCGATTGTCACGCTCGGCTTTGGGGAGATTCTCCGGGTTCTGTTTCAACAAACTAACAGCCAGGCGCTTTCCAAGCCCGAGTTAGCCAACCGGCCGCTGTTCGGGAGCGACCCAACCAACCCCGGATGGGTCTTCCCACCGGGCGTCGGCGGGTCGCTTGGTTTTACAGACATCCCGAAATCAACCAATCTCTTCCTGTGCTATCTGCTGGTCGGGCTGACGTTTCTGTTCGCCTATCGCCTGAAGTTTAGCAGCCTTGGCCGGGCACTGCTGAGCATCCGCGAGGACGAGATTGCCGCAGAGGCGATGGGCGTGAACGTCACGCGGCTTAAGGTGCGCGCGTTCATGTTTGCCGCGTTTTTCGCCGGCATCGCAGGAACGCTCTATGCGCATCAGTCGGGCACTACGCTTCGCCCGATCGATTCCGGCTTCATTCGCAGCTTCGATATTGTGATTATGGTGGTACTGGGCGGGCTAGGCTCTATCAGCGGCGCGTTACTGGCAGCGGTGATCATCACCGGCGTGACGGCGGCGTTGCTGGGGCTGACTGACTACGGCCTACTCCCCTACCGCATGCCCGTTTTTGCGCTGGTCCTGATTTTGATGATGATTTTCCGCCCAAAGGGACTCTTCGGCGTGCACGAAATCTGGGATTATCTCCCACAGTTCGGCAGAAAGGGGGCGAAATGAGCTTTCTGCTGGATGTCCAACGCATCGGCATCAGCTTTGGGGGCCTGAAGGCCGTGCAGGATTTCACGCTGCAAATCGCTCATGGCGCGCTGCACGGGCTAATCGGCCCGAACGGTGCCGGAAAAACAACCGTGTTCAACCTCCTCACAGGCGTTTACCTGCCGCAAACGGGGTCGATCCACCTCGGTGGCGTGTCGCTGATGGGCCGCAAGCCCTTCCAAATCGCCGCTGCGGGGCTGAGCCGTACATTTCAGAACATCAGGCTCTTTGGAGAGCTGAGTGTGCTGGATAACGTGCGCATTGCGTGTCACCTCCGCGGGCGGCATTCGCTCACCGCAACGGTACTGCGAACCAGTTTTTACCGCCGGCAGGAGGCCGCAATCGAAGAACGGGCTATGACGCTTCTCTCGATCTTTGACTTGGGCGACCTTGCTCATGAGCAGGCGCGAAATCTCAGCTACGGCGATCAGCGCCGTCTGGAGATCGTTCGAGCGCTGGCGACCGTGCCAAAACTCATCCTGCTTGACGAGCCCGCCGCCGGCATGAACCCCGCGGAGAAGATCGAGCTTGCCAAATCCATCGAGCAAATTCGCAAACAGTTCAATCTTACGGTCTTGCTGATTGAGCACGATATGAGTCTCGTGATGGACATTTGCGAACGTATCACCGTGCTGGACTATGGGCAGATCATCGCCGAAGGGACCCCCGGCGAGATACAATCGAACCCCAAGGTGATCGAAGCGTATCTGGGAGAAGTCGTTACTGAGTCGTAAGCGAGAGCGCGCATGTTATTAAATGTGACCAATCTCGATGTGTCCTACGGCGCAGTGAAGGCGTTGCACGGGTTGTCGCTGGAGGTTGATGAAGGAGAAATCGTCACGCTCATCGGCTGTAACGGTGCGGGCAAGTCAACCACGCTGCGCGCCGTAAGCGGCATGCTCCGCCCGCGCGGCGGCAGCATCGCCTTTGAAGGACAGAATGTGACCGGAATCGCCTCGCATAAACTGGTGGAGCGAGGGCTTTCGCATGTGCCGGAGGGGCGGGGCATTTTTGCCAATCTGACGGTTGCGGAGAACCTCGCACTCGGGGCGTACGCCAGAAAAGACCGCCAATCGCTGGCCGATGACCACGAACGTGCCCTTGTACTCTTCCCGCGGGTGAAGGAGCGGCTGAAACAACTCGCGGGCACCCTCTCCGGCGGCGAACAGCAGATGCTCGCCATTGCCCGCGCGCTGCTCGCACGCCCGAAACTGCTCCTGCTCGACGAACCGTCGCTCGGCCTTGCCCCTCAACTGGTGCAACTCATTTTCTCGATCATTCGCGAGATCAACAAGCAGGGAACCACCATTCTTCTCGTCGAGCAAAATGCGCACATGGCACTGGCTGTGGCAAACAGGGCCTATGTGCTGCAGTCGGGCGAAATCATCAAGTCCGGCCCGGCGAAGCAACTCCTTGATGATCCTGATGTGAAGCGAGCATACTTAGGCGCATGAACGGCGGCCGTGCTTCCAAAAAGTGCGGAATGATGGCCGGGGCTGTAACACCCGATCCATCACTCCGCAGTTGTCGTAAACACAGATTCTTATTGAACTTAACGAGAATCAGTCCGCCGGCTTGAGCAGGCTGGGCAATGTCGTCGGGGGCTGATTTCCACGCTTCAAAGGCATGGGAACCACAGTGACGTCACCAAACTGTTCCAGTTGTTCCTTCACCTGATCTGCCGGCGCGACCACGATGATGGTCATCCTGGCGTCATCGACATATCGACTCATCAACTCCCGCACCTGCGCCGCAGTGACGGCGTCAATCTTCTGCGGGTAAACGTCGTAATAGTCCAGCGGATAACTGTTGAGCTCGACATCCACCCGACGCGCCGTTTGCTGGCCGATGGTCTGCGTCTCCAGGGCCAGCCCGCCGGTGATGCGGCTTTGGTTTTCGTTCAGTTCCTGATCGTCAACCTCCGCCGACTTAAGATCGGTGAACACCTTGAACATCGCCTCGATCGACGCCCCGGTGGTGTCGGGGTTGGTGTCCGTCGAGCCGATGAACGAACCCAAATGCCGCTGCGGGCGAAACACGCCGGTGACGCCATAGCTCAGGCCCTTCTCGGCCCGCACATACTTGTTCAGCCGCGATTCGATCCCGTCCGACAAGATCCGGTTTGTGATCGACCCGGCAAACTTATCATCGCTACGAATGGTATACGCCGGAATTGCCATGCGAATGTTTGCCTGCTTACCCTCGGCATTATCAACCAGAATGATTCTGCGCGCCTGCGGCGCCGGCGGTAGGGTGTAATCGGCGGCGGGCGGGGTGCCAGGGTTGATTGCCGCAGTGAGTTCTTCAGCGAGCGACTGCGCCTTTTCCCTCGTGACATCGCCGCTGATGACGAGAAATGCGCCTTCCTTGCGAAGCACCTGCGCGATGTAACTCTTGCAGTCATCAAGAGTAATCGCGTCGAGCGATGCCGCCGTCTCGACACGGCCCGCCGGGGCGGGGGCATACATGGCGACGGCCAGTTCGCGCTCGGCTACCGACTGCGGATCGGCCAGCCCCTGCAGCAAACCGGTCTTGGCCTGCTGGCGAAGCTTCACAAACTCATCTTCCGGAAATGCCGCCGACTGAAGCAGTTCTCGAGCGCGAAGGAATGAATGGGCCAATTGGTCGCTGGTGCACGATGCCGCGAGCGTCGTCGTATCGCCGCCGTCGCTCAGTTCCAGCGAGATGCCGCGCGATTCGAGGTCTTCATTCAACATTGCGAAAGGCGTGTCGGTTGTGCCCCTGCGGACCATCGCAGTCGCGAGCGAACCCAGGCCTTCTTTACCCACCGCTTCGGAATCGCTTCCACCCCGGAAGATAAGCCTCCAGCTAACGAGGGGCAGGCGGTCGTCAGAAACGACAATGACCTTGACGCCGTTAACATTGAATTCGTCACCCTTCTTAAACTTAACGACGGGCGCGGCGTCGCTCCGCGGGGGTTCGGTCGGGTAGTCTGCTGGGAAGGTGACGGCGCGTGGCTCGACAACCTCACCGCTATCCACGACCTCGGCGGCCTTCATTCCCTCGGCTTTATCCGCCTCCTTTTTTGCGCGGAAACCGAGCGGATCGGGCATGTAGTAAAGTACGGTCATGGATTCCGGCTTGAGATATTGGCGGGCGACATCCAGCAGTTGCTGCGTGGTGAGGGCTTCAAGTTGGGCCACTTCCTGATTGGCCAGTGCCGCGTCACCGCCGAACACTTCGGCCTCGCCGAGTGCGCCGGCGATGCTTGGTGCCGTTTCTGCCCGCTGGATGTACTCGGTGCGCATCTGCGTTCGGACGCGTTCGAGTTCCTCCGGCGTGACGCCAGTTGCAACCACCTCCTGCAAGGCTTTGCTGATCGCCTCTTCCGCCGATTTAGGGTTCTTCCCCGGAATAACCGCCGCGAAGACTGCCAGCATGCCGTGGTCCTGCAACTGCTGGCTGAATGCCGCGAGTTGGACACACATCGGGTCGGCGCTATCGACCAGGAGCTTGTTGAGCCGGCTCGCGCGTCCGCCGCCTAGAATGCGCGAGAGTGCGGTCAGCGCAACATGATCTTCTGACTCATATGAAGGCGTCTTGAACCCCATCACCAGTGTGGGCACCGGAACCGTGCGCTTGAACACCTCCAGCTTTCGCGCCTCGGTTTGCGCAGGCTCCGTGGGGATCGCCCGCTGCACATCGGGCCCGCTGGGAATCCACGCGAAAAACTTCTGCACCAGGGCACGCGTCTCGGGCAGGTTGAAGTCGCCCGAGATAACCAGGCACGCATTGTTCGGTACATAATATGTGTTCCAGAATGCCTGCAGTTCGCTCACGCTCGACTGGCGCAGCTGGTCCATATCGCCGATGGTTGGCCAGCGGTAGCTGTGCGCGTGGAATGCGGTCTTGAGAAAGTCGCCCAGAATCGGACCGTAGGGATTATTGGCGTATCGCAAGCGCCATTCCTCAGCCACGACGTTGCGTTCGGTGGCGAAGACCTCCTTGTTCACCTTGAAACTCGCCATGCGATCGGCCTCGAGCCAGAGTGCCATGGGAAGTTGGTTGGACGGAATCTCCTGGACATAAGTCGTCTGGTCAAACGAAGTGAACGCGTTGCTATTGCCACCCACGATGCCGATGAGCTTCATGTGCATTTCGCTTGGCACATGCTTGCTCCCGCGGAACATCATGTGCTCGAACATGTGCGCAAATCCCTGGCGCTCGGGGTTTTCATCGCGACTACCGACGTGATACATGACGCGCACATGTACCACCGGCGCGTTATCGAGCGGGGCATAAATGACTCGCAGGCCGTTCGGAAGCGTTTCCTTCTCGTAAGTGAGCGGCTTAATCACAGGCGGCTTGGCGACCGCGGGCGACTCGGCGGGCTGTTCTGCGAACACCGGGGCCGGTGTGAAAAACGGCAACAGCACCACCGCGACACAGACAATGAGCAATCGATTTCGCATCCGTGGGGTCTCCATGGGGTATTCAGGGAAAAGCTTGAATCGCCTGCCTTTGTTGGACAGACAAACTCATTCAAACGACCACTGATAATACTCGCCCGCAGGCGTGAATACGAACATCGCCCAGCAGTTGCAGATTTTGCGAAAATAGAGCAATTGGAACGCCTGAGTGATCGACCAGATTCAATTTTCACCCGCGCCAAGACGGGCGGGCTGGGTTCGCGAGAATCTTCGGCTGTTCTCCCCGGGTCAGGTCGGCTGGAGCCGGTTGAGGGCCTATCTTGCGCCCCAACTTCGAAGCCTCGACGGCCTGCGCATCCTACATGTGAGCGATCTGCACCTCGGCCAGTTCTGGTTCACCGCTTACGACCAGCTTCTACAAGAAACAGCCTCAAAGCGGTTCGACGTGATTGCGATCACCGGCGATCTCATTGACAAGCGGTGGAATCCCAACGCCCGCGTGCTGCGACATCTCGCGAAGTTCCTCGACGCCCTCACCGCCCCGCTGGGGGTTTATGTGATTCTCGGCAATCACGACGGCGACCTGCTGGCCCCTTACGTCACTGGATCGAAGGCTACCCTGCTGCACCCGGGAATCGCCCAAATCCCTCTTCAAGGTGCAACCATGGAGATAGTCGGCCTGCCCTGCGTGCATCGCACCGACCTGAAACCCCGACTACTCGGAAAGATCGGGGCGAAGGCGGCTGACACGCTCCGAATTCTGCTGAGTCATTACCCTGACCATGTATTGCGCACCTCGGCGCTGCAACCCGATCTCGTCCTGGCCGGTCACACCCACGGCGGGCAGGTTTGCATGCCCTCAGGCAGGCCGATCATCACGCACGATCGGCTTCCAAAGAAAATGGCTTGCGGCGTGCATCGGATTGAAAATGGATGGTTGGTCGTTTCGCGCGGGGTGGGGTTTGCAACCTACCCGATTCGTCTCTTCGCCCCGCCGGAGGTGAGTGAGATCCAATTCGTGTGCGGCACGGCCAGAGCTGGCGCGAATCAATCAACCACGAAAGACGATGACGTAAACCAGGATCACAACCGCATTGAACGCGGTCACAATCGCGACTTTGCCGAGTAGGTCGCGTGTGTCGAGGGGCAAGGATGCAAATGGCTTGTTCAGCAACTCCAGCGCGCCAACCAGCATCCCTGGCTTGCCGCCCCCCAGAGAGCTCGCGTCGGCGGGCTTCGGGGCCGGAGGCGCTGCGTTGGCGGGATCAAGAGAGGCCATCAACTCCGCTTCAAGGCTGGCCGCTGCCGCCGGATCAACCGGTGCGCCTTCAACGCCGCCCGCAAGTGCCTCGCTCAGTTCGCCTTCGAGCGCGCTATGGGCGGTGCCCTCAGGTTGTGGAGCAACGCCGTCAAAATGCCCGTGCAACTCCATCGAGTCGGCTTGAGGTGCCGGGTCGGTGGTCGATGCCTCGCTGGTCAACTCGTTAAACAGCGCATCTAGCTGGCCTTGCGCCGGTTCGACTTCAACCGCTGCCGGTTGCTCCGTCTCCGGTTGTGACACACCTTGCTGAGCATCGGGTGCCACCACGTTGTCAGCAATTGAGGTCTTCTCGGGTGATTGATCAGCCGACGGTGCAACTGGCTCGGTGGGCGGCTCAGTATCGATGGTGACAGCTTCTCCCGACGGCGAGACTCCAACTCCGACATCAACCGCGGCGGCTGGTGGCTCTGGCAATACCGGCGACGCAACCGCATCACCGACTGCGTCCGCAATCCCGGCAGGTGCCGGCGGAGGCTCCTTCGCAGGTTCTTCCGACTCGGCCTCGGCCAGCAGGCGGTCGATCTCCTCGCCGGCCAGTTGCGACAACAAGTCGTCAGCGCTGGCCGACGAAGGCGCACTGTTCTGCTGAGTTGGTTCGGGGAATTCTACTGCGGCCTGACCCAAGTCGACTCCTTTCAACAGGGACAGCACAACGTGAACAGCGCAGGCGAAACACGCGCGCGGCTCAACCAAAATGACGGCGAAACCGGAGACATCCTTGCACTCATCGGCTTCGGCGGTCGAGATCATAACTGGCGCAACCGCAAGGATCAACGATTTCTTGCCAGATACCCCGCGGCGTCTGATAATCTCGACCGTGTCGCTGCGCCTTTTCGCGTCCGAGATCTTCGTCGGTGAGCAAGTCCTGTCTAATGCCGAGGCGCATCACGCGCGCGACGTGTTGCGGCTGAGCACCGGGGACGCGGTTGAACTTTTTGATCCGGCGGGCCGTGTTGGAGTTGCGACGCTGCTCAAACTCGACCGCCGGGGGGTGACGGTGAGCGTGTCAAGCATTCTCGACGCTCCGGCCGTGGTTGGCCTTGAAATCGCGTGCGCGTTGCCAAAAGGCGATCGCGCCGACTGGCTGGCCGAAAAGCTGAGCGAAATCGGCGTGACGCGGCTGGTACCGCTCATTGCCGAGCGATCGGTTGTCGTACCAAAAGGGGACGGAAAGCTCGACCGTCTCCGCCGGATCGCGGTCGAGGCAGCAAAACAGAGCCAGCGCGTCGGCGTGATGTCCGTCGATCCGCCGATGCCACTTAGAGTGCTGCTGAACGATCGATTTGTCGGCGGCCGATTCGTCCTTTCAACGCAAGGCGCAACCCAGTCGTTGGCAGCGGCGTTACCCAAGGTCGCTACGCCAGTGCAGCTAGTGGTCGGCCCGGAGGGTGGCTGGACTGACCGCGAACTGCATGAGATGAGCGAGGCTGGCTTGACGGCGGTTTCATTGACGACGACGATCCTCCGAATTGAAACCGCCGCGGTCGTCGCCGCAGGGTGTGTCGCTACAAAACGGTGCGCACCGCACGGGAACCAATCGAATCCATGAGTCAATACCCCCCCGGTCAATATCCCCCGAGCCAATACCCTCCCGGCTACCCGTCGCCCTATCCGATTCACTCGTATGCCACGCCGGCGCCGATGGATCCGGGCGCACACGGCCGGCGCGCGTGCATCATGATGATTATCGTCGGAGTCATCGGTTTGCTGATGGCGGGCTGCGTCGGTGTGACGGCGGCGATGATTTCGGGGATGGCTGAGATGCCCGAGTTAAAGCAATCTCTTCAGCAGATTGAGCAGCAGGCCGGCGTCAACGCCAGAACACTGCTGACCATCGCCGCGGTCGTCTTTGGGGGGGTGGCGGTGGTGCAGATTATCCTCGGCATCGTCGTTCGCGGCGGCGGGATGGTGGCCGGGGTGCTGGGGATCGTCTTTACCTCCATTCTGATTCTCTATTCCATCGTCAACGTCGTCGCCTCGATTGGCATGGGCGGGCAACTCGGTGCCGCATGTTTAAGCGCCGGCATGGTCGTCGTGTTTGGGGTACAGTTGTTTTTGCTCATTAATGTCTGCCGCAACGCTGGTCATGTCGCCTGGATGAAGCAGATGACGGCGTTGCCTCAACAGCCCTGGCAAGCGCCGATGATGCCGCACCCCGCTCCGCCGGGCGCGGCTGCGCCGCCGGGTGCCTGGGGCGGCTACGGGTACGGATACGGCAATCCCCCGGCGCAAGCTCCCAACTCGCCCGCGCCAGGGGTTTACCCGCAGCCAGGCCCGGAAATCACCCCGCCGCGATACCATGACCAGAACGATGACCGACCCAGCCACCCCTGACGAACCGCTACGCGCGAAAACGGCGCTCATCCTTCGCATCGGCTCGATCGCGCTGCTGGCATTCGCCCTGGGCATGTCGGCGCTGAGTCTGATGACCGTCGTCGGCAGCGCGTGGCCCGGCGTTCTCCCGGCAATAATGGTTGGGATGATCGGGGCAGCCATCGCGCCGACGCTGCTTCTGATCTTCTCCGGAGGCGTAGCGCGCGGCGGAGGGGGCGCGACGGGCTTGTCACTCGTTCTCACCTATCTCATCGCAGCGCGCGCACTCGGTACGATGTTGATAGCACTGACCCGATTGCAATACATCCCATTCACCGAAGCGTTTTTGCCTGGGCTGATCGTGTTTGCGATTGCGGTCTGGATGGCGGTCACCACAACGCGGCTCTGGCTGCGGGAACGAACCATCTGGCCCGATGTCGCACGGATTCATTATGCGCGGTTGGCGTGGAGGCGGGCGCGGGTTGCAATGACGATCGTATGGTCCCTGGTGCTCGTCTTGGGCCTGCTATTCGCGGGTCTGGGCACGCTTTTCTACTTCGAGGACCCCCGCGGGATGGCAGGGGGAATCGGGATCATTTTTGTCATCTTCAGCGCCGTGCCGCTTGCGGTCGCGACGTGGACCTTCATTCTCTGGCTGCGCCTCCGCCGGCGCGGACCGATTGTTGCGCGATCGACAGCCTGGCAGATCGCCAGCATGCTTTTCCTGTGGACTTTGCTGACCTCCGCCACACAGGGCACCAACTTCAGCGTGGCCGGGCGGGGCGCGTCGAGCATCGTGGCACTCATTCCAACAGGCGTGCTGGTGTGGATGCTGACGGAACTGCTGCACGCGTCACTGGCAAGAAACGCCACCGGCGGGCGTTCGTTCGGAGGATTTGATGTGGTGGCACTTGATGAGCAGATTCCGATCGCTGATATCGCCAGACCCCCACCGCCGTCGGTGCCGGAATCACCGAGCGCGCAGCGAGAAGTTTGACGAAGTCGAATCGAGAGACAAGCCCCCGGATCAGAATGACCCGGGGGCTTGTATGTAAACCAGGATTGATCGCCGGTAGGACCGGTTCCGACGTCCTTGTCGGGTCGGATCCTTTTAACTAAATCTCGAACTAGCTGAGCCTCGCAACACTCATGCGAGGTTGATCATCAGGCGTTCTTGATCACTTCAATAATGCCCTGAGTCTTCACAACCATCTGATTCTCATCAAACAGGTGGAAAGACTGAACCAGCAGTTCATGGCTGCGGCGTTCGATGTCCAGGACATGCACGCTGCCGCTGAGGTCGCCGCGCGAAGGAACTTCTGCCATCATCAACTCGCGCTTCTGGGCGTACTCGATGATTTCGTGCCGCGAGGCGTCATAGAGCGTCTGGGTGAGTTGCTCTTCCTGCGTGCTGATCATGTAGCGGATGTTTCCGCCGCTGGTCATCTCGTGATATCGCTCACCGCGACAGGGAATCGACTGCACCAGCCCACGGTCGTTGAAGACGGTGGTATCGGGATTAGACAGAATCACTTCGGTGAGCGTGTGCGCACCAGAATCAAAGGTGATGACGTGCCCGCCTTCAACGAGCCACACCTGCGCGTCATAAGCGCGCCGGTCCACCTTCTCGCTTGCGAGAATGTTAAACAGTTCGGGGTGAAGCGTGCGCTGATAGAGCAGCAAGCTCAGGCCACCAGAACGGCGTTGCTTCGTACGATTACTCATCTGCGTCCATGCTCTTTCTAGAAGGCATTGGGCCTTCGAATGCGACAGACCGGCGAAACGCAAAGTCCGAACCCTGTCGAGGTTTAAGCTGGGGAATCTACCCGGCCCGTGCTGGGTAATTCGCATCTTCGTCGACGCCAGGTGTCTCCGAACGTCCTGTACGCCGCCCGCTTGGACTTGTTCAATGAATCGGGCAACCGGCCACACCGACCGGCCTCACTAAGACACGCAGAGTATAGAGATTTGTCGCGGCTGCGCTAAGAAAATAATTTCTAGCCGCCAATGGCAAAACGTCGCAGCAAGACGATCGATATGTCGTAACTCGCGTGTGCACCTACAGTTATGCCAAATCCGCGGAAAATGAAGATCACCCCAAAAAAAATTCCGGCCAGTGTGCGAAACACCATAGATCGCCACTCGAACCCTTCATGACCCCAGTAATGGTATAGGCTGAACAATGCAGCCGATAACAAAATTGCGGTCGGAATCGCGATTTTTGATGCAATGCGAAGCACGTCTGTGAACAGCATGACCAGCAGCGTCATGCCGATGAGGCGGAAGACCAACTCTTCGTAAACCCCCGCGCCAATTGCCAAAACGACCCATTCCGTGTCACTGCGCGTCAACCCCCACATCGGAAGGTGCTGCGGCAGCGCCATGCCGAGGGCCAGCAAGGGGGCAGCTAGAATCACGCTCTCGACGGTCATCCCTGCGTAGACGAGCGGCTTGGGCCGCCATGGGTCTTTCCTGACGATATGCGACGCGAGCAGAATTCCCACCACCGCCAGCGCCGGGAGCATCGCACCGGTTGCGCCAAACCAGAGAAAGAACTTTTGCATCATCGCAAATGCTACGATCTGCGACGCGACCGCGTCCGGTTGGACATGATGCAGGTAGCGAACACCGAGTTCGTATGCCGCAATAAGGGGTAATACGAACAACAGGCTGTGGTAGGGCAGCTCGGACAGCCGAAAATATCCGGCCCGCACCGCCGCTTGCTCACTCACGCCGCCGCCCCCGACACGGCCCCCGCCGGCTTGTCTTCCTGTTCTTCGACCACGCGTGTGACGCGCACCGACTTCTGCCCCCTAAACTGCCCCACTTGCCCATAGAACTTCCTGCGGCCCTCGATTTCCACCCATACATCGCTCTCAATTGCATGTTGCGTGGTAATCAAGTCGCCCGGCTGCAGGGCAATCAACTCGTTGAGCGTCATCGTCGTGCGTGCCAAGAACGTCCGCAACTCCAGCGGTGCAATACTCACGCTCTTGCGCAGCCGCCGACCCTGATCGGTCGAATCGCCCTTCCTCTGGTAGGTAAACCAACTCTGCTGCGCGAGGATTCCCATGATGGGTTCCAGCAGATTATACGGAATGCAAAGGCTCATCGTGCCGGCGCGATTACCCATCTTCAGCTCAAAGCCGATGACCACCACCGTCTCATTAGGCGGCACAATCTGCACAAGCTGCGGGTTGGACTCGAAATCCTGCACGGAAAAGGTGCAAGGCGTGAGGTTGCTCCAGGCCTCGCTCAGTTGGGCTGTCGCGCGATCGGTGATGCGCTGTACCAGCCGCTGTTCGATCTGGGTCAGTGGCCGTTGCGGAATGAACAAATCTGCATTGCTCCCGCCGAGCAGGCGATCGATCACGGGATAGATGATCAGCGGGCTGATTTCCAGGCAAAGCTGGCTGTCGAGTTGCTCGGCTTTTAGCAGGTTAAAACAGGTCGGGTTGGGCAAGGAGTGGATAAACTCGCTGTAGGTGAGCTGCTCGATGTGCGCCACCGACACTTCAATGATTGTGCGCAGATATCCCGAGAGCGCAGCCCCGAAGTTTCTGGCGAACGATTCATGCAGCGCCTCGAGTGCGCGCATCTGCTCTTTGCTCACGCGCTCGGGTCGTTTGAAGTCGTACGCCGCGACTGACACCGGCGCGGCACCGCCGCCGTCACCACTGTCTGACCGCTGTTCGGCCAGGGGCGGCGCACTCATAGAGCCGCTGTCTACCGCAGCAAGCAGCGCATCAACCTCTGATTGATCCAGTACGTCCGTCACGCAGCGACCTCCCTGTCGCAATGCAAACCCGGCCGAGCCACAACAAGATTATCGGACGCAGCCGGGCCGACGCTTGAATCCATCCAAGCACGATTCCGGCCCGATCGCGCGCCCTTCCGATTAAGACGGGCCGCAAGCCTCTCGATAACAGTAACAGATTCTCGACGTAAATCACTATGAATAGCGACTTTAGCCCGACGTTCGATCAATCCATCGCCCATCAGCGCCGCGCCGCGCGCGTTCTGCCCGGCGGCGCGCACACTTACGCCAAGGGCGACGACCAGTTTCCCGAGGGCATGTGCCCCGTCATTGTCCGCGGGAAGGGTTGCCGGGTGGCCGACAAAGACGGCAACGAATTCATCGAATATGGAGCGGGTGTGCGGTCGATCACACTTGGCCACGGCTTTAAGCCCGTCTGCGATGCCGCATATCGCCTGAGCCTCGCCGGCATGAACTTTGTGCGTCCCGCCAATATCGAACTCATTGCCGCCGAGAAGATGTTGCAGGTCATCCGCGGCGCGGACATGGTGAAGTTCGGCAAGAATGGTAGTGACGCCGTCACCGCCGCCGTCAAAGTCGCCCGGGCACACACGGGCCGCGACATGGTTGCGGTGTGCGGTGATCATCCATTCTTCAGCGTTCACGACTGGTTCATCGGCAGCACGCCAATGGACTCCGGGGTGCCGCGCTACGCCCGCGGGTTGACGCTGAAGTTCAAGTACAACGACCTTGCGAGCGTGGAACAGTTGTTTGAGTCATACCCGAACAAGATCGCCTGCGTCATCCTCGAACCCGAAGCCGGCGAACCACCGAAGCAAATGTTTCTGCACCGCCTGCGCGACTTGGCCCACCGACATGGCGCGCTGTTCATACTAGATGAGACCATTACCGGCTTCCGCTGGCACCTCGGCGGCGGGCAGGCGATGTATCACATCGACCCCGACCTCTCGACGTTCGGCAAAGCCATGGCCAACGGCTACCCGGTTTCGGCGCTGTGCGGCAAACGTGAGTTCATGAAGCTCACCGGGATCGAACACAACGATCGAGAACGATGCTTCGCGATGTCGCTCACCCACGGCGGGGAAACCGCTTCGCTCGCGGCGTTCATCCGCACCGCGCAGATCTATCAGACGCGCAACATCGTCGAAACCCTGCACCGCCAGGGCCAGCGCCTGCTTGACGGCGTGACGCGCGAGATCCGGCGCGCCGGCGTGGCAGACTATTTCAAGGTGTCCGGCCGACCCTGCCTGCTGCTCTTTGCCACGCTTGATGAAAACAAGATGCGCAGCCAGCCATTCCGCACACTCTTCCTGCAGGAGCTAATGCGCCGAGGCGTGCTGGCGCCCAACTTCGCCGTCAATGCGTCGCACTCTGATGCCGACATCGATCAGACCATTCAAGCGGTCGGCGAATCGCTCAACATCTACGCGCGCGCGTTGGAAGACGGCGTAGAAAAGTACCTCGCCGGCCGAGCGGTCTCACCAGTCTTCCGCAAGTACAACACCGCCCCGCCGCTACAACTTCCCGCGCGACGCGAGGTGGCGTGATCGGCGCGGGTTGAGCCATCACGGCAGATATATAACCGGCCCCTTCTCCACCGCCGGGCCGCCTGCGTCCCAGCCGCCGCCGAGGGCTTTGTAGAGGGCGACCAGGTTCGTGGAGACGGTCTGGTCGCTGGTGACGAATTGGCTTTCGACGTCGAGCAGGCGGTGTCGCCGCCGTCAGTATGCCTCACGGCGGTTCGCAATAGACAACACGAACACTTTTTTCCCGGCGTCGTCGATACGGTAAATCACACGCCAGACACCGACGCGAAATCGTGACAAGCCCGCGTATTCGCCCGCGAGCCGCTTAATGTTGTTGTGGCGACGTGGATCGCGCTCTAAAACCGTAAAACAGTGCACGAGTTTGCTCGCCAAGGGCCTGTCGGCATCTGCGAAAAACTCGCGTGCTTCCGGAGAGAGTATGACCTCATACATCCGACCGAACCTTACGCCAGCTTACCCCTTTGCCCGCCGCGATCGCCTTTTCCGCCGCGCTGAGGCGTTTGGCAAGCCCCGGACGGATCAGGAAGTCAACATAGTCGGCCAACGACTCAAGTCGCGCCGGCGGCAGCTTATCGACCGCTTTCTTTATCTCCCGGCGAAGTTCGGTGGTACTCATGACACGATTCTATGCTGAATGTCGTCCGCCGGCTAACCGAAAAGCATGGAACAGTACACGGGGCAGATTTACCGAAACATTACTGTCACGGCAGATAAATCACCGGCCCCTTATCCACCGCCGGGCCGCCTGCGTCCCAGCCGCCGCCGAGGGCTTTGTAGAGGGCGACCAGGTTCGTGGAGACGGTCTGGTCGCTGGTGACGAATTGGCTTTCGACGTCGAGCAGGCTTCTCTGGGCGTCGAGCACGTCTTGAAACGGGGTCAGCCCCTGCCGATACAACTGGTCGGCCAAGTCGACCGCGCGCTGACTCGAGCTCACCGCGGCTGCGAGGCTCGCGCGGCGCTCCTGCTCTCGGCGATACGAACCCATCGCGTTCTCAACTTCTTCCAGCGAGAGCAGAACGGTTTGATCATAAAAACGCAGCGTCTGTTCGCGGCGGGCTTCCTGTGCCTTGATGTTTCCCTGCACGCGGCCGAAGTTGAGCAATTGCCACCGCATCGATGGGCCGATGCCCCAGCCGAAGCTGTCTTCGTCGAACAGGCTCTTGATATTCCGCGACGTGTAACCGAAATCGCCGGTGATGCTGAACCGCGGGAACAAATCGGCGACCGCTACGCCGATGCGCGCAGTCTCCGCGGCCACGTTGCGCTCGGCGCGGCGAATGTCGGGCCGGCGGCGCAGCAGTTCGCTCGGCAACCCCGCGGGGATCGTCGGCGCCGCTTGCGGAATCGCCTTGATATCCGACAGTTCATCCTTCAGCGTCTCAGGGTTGGAACCACACAAAACGCTGATGCGGCGAATCGCCTGGCGTACCTGATCCTGCAGCGGCGGGATCTGCGAGCGCGTGGTGAGCGCCTGCGCCTCAGCGCGAGCCACGTCCAGATCGCTGGTAAGGCCGGCGCGGAATCGGCTGCGCGTCAAATCGAGGGTCTGGTCCTGTGTTTGCAGGTTCTTCTCAACAATGATCAGTTGCCGCTGCGCGCCTCGGAGAATGATGTAGTTTCGCGCAACATCACTGACAAGGGTGATGAGCACGTCGCGTTGATCTTCGATGATCGCACCAAAATCGGCATCGGATGCTTCGATCGAGCGGCGCACCCCGCCGAAGATGTCGATCTCCCAGGAAGCATCGAAGCCGGCCGACCAGTTATGGCGGTCGGGGTCGCTCGCGAAACCGCTGGCACCCGAGCCGAGGCCGTCCTCATTGCTGCCGCGGCGGTCATGGCGATAGCCAGCCTTGCCGTCCAATGCCGGGAACAACCCGGATTTGCTGCCAATGTAAAGCGCACGTCCCTCCTGCACCCGTGCCGCTGCAATCTTCAGGTCGTTGTTGCCGGCGACGGCTCGGTCGATCAGCGCAGTGAGTTGCGGATCATCGAACACTTCCCACCACGATCCGAGCGTTGAAGGCTGAGTGGCCGGCTGTGTCGAAGCGGCGCTCTCGCCGTAGGCTAATGGAGTTTCGACGCTCGGAGGAGCATAGTTCGGCCCGACCGCACACCCCCCCACCGCAAGCACGAGTGACCCACCGACGGACCAGGCTGCAATTCGATTCACAGGCATGTTGGTAAAATCCTTCCGATTCACTTCTTCAAGCCCGCACGTTGCGCGGGCTGGAGATCATAGTGATGCAAGTCGTGGAACCTAATCTGGTGCACCCGCTGCGCTCCCGGCGACTTTCCCCACCACCTTGGTTGTGGTGGCACCGCCGACCGGTGGCGCTTCGATGAAAACATCCATCTGCTGGCCCACATATACCGGGATGGCACTTCGCTCGAACGCATAAAGGACCTGGAGCACGCGGGTGTCCACCCGCTCGGTGCTCTCGCCGGTAAGACTTCTTTTCGGCACAACGTACGGCTCGACACGAACGAATTCGCAAAGCGTCGATAGTTCGCTGTTGCCCCGCAGAAACGCCTTGGCGCGGGCGTCGGTCTTCAGCCGCCAGGCGTCATTCTCATCGACATCGACGCGCACATGCAGCTTTGCGGTATCGCCAAGCAACATCAGCGGCTGCGCCATGACCCCCGCCGCTGCGAACTCACCTGCGCGGACTTTCACCTGCAACACCTGGCAATCGACCGGCGCCCGCACGAGCGTGCGATCGATCAGCTTCTGAATCGCCGCGACCCCCGCCGCGGCGGCGGCCACTTGCGCCCTGGCCTGCTGCACGCTGGCTTCACCCGTGGCAACGGCAAACCGGCGCTTGTCATACTCGTCCTTACTGACGGCGCGAGGGTCAGCCTGTTTGATCGTGTCATATCGCTCAAACTGGTTCTGCAGATCAGCCAGGCTTGCATCGCTCACTGCAAGCTGTGCTTCGGCTGAGACTACGCTCGCCTGCGCCCGCAGCAGGTCGGCTTGCAGGTCGCGATCGTCGATCTTAAACAGCGGATCGCCGGTCTTCACGCTGTCACCGACTTTCACAAAAACATCGAGGACCGCGCCCGGGACTGTCGCGCCAACTGAGATATTCTCACTCCGCGCCTCAACAATGCCTGCTCCGGCGATGTACGCGTCGAAAGGTGCTGCAGCGGGCTGGGCCACAGGCTGGCTGGCGGGCACGGGCGTGTTGCCGGCGCGCACGAAAAGGATCGCAAACACCAGCCCCGCCAGCGCAACAATCGGTAAGACATACTTTGTAAACATCACAATCTCCTGTGCCGTCGGCGAAACTAGGGCGCGGCGCTCTGTGCCGTCTCGGCGCTGTTACTAATGCTGACGATTTTCCCGTCATCCATGCGCGCAATACGGTCGGCAAACTCAAAAATGCGCTGGTCGTGGGTCACAATGATCAGTGCGCGATCCGGTCCGACGGCCACTTCTTTCATTAACTCCATCACGCGGTGGCCCGTGTCGTGGTCGAGGGCGCTGGTGGGCTCGTCACACACGATGAGCTTCGGCGAATGCACGAGTGCGCGGGCAATCGCCACCCGCTGCTGCTGCCCGCCGGAAAGCTGTTTTGGCAGCGACCTCATTCGATCGACGAGGTTGACTCGCCGCAGCGCCTCCTCCGCACGTTCCAGGGCCTGTTTTCGAGGCATTCCGTTGATGAGCAACGGCACCGCGGCGTTTTCTACAGCGGTGAGCGTGGGAAGGAGATTAAACGCCTGAAAGACAAAGCCAATGTTCTGCCCGCGCCACCTGGTGCGCTCGCCTCCACGCATTTGCATAAAGTCATGGCCGAACACAACGCACTCGCCTTCTTCATGATCGAGAATGCCTGCGATCACACTGATGAGCGTCGTCTTTCCGCACCCACTCGGGCCGACGAGCATGAGCAACTCGCCTGTGCTCACCGTCAAATCAACACCGCGGAGCGCTTTGACGGCGTTGCCGTTACCGGCGCCGTTCTGTCCGCCGTAGATCTTGACCAGATTGCGACACTCGACCGCAGTACGGGCGGTTGGCGGTGCAGATTCTGGTTGTTCGGTCACTCTCAACATACATCTATCCTTTGAACACAACCGCCGGCTCGAGTTTGATGACTCGAATCAGGCTCACCAGCGAAGCGACTCCACAGCAGAACAAGATGGCCACCCCGCCGAGCACGGGAATGTGCCAGGTCATGTGAAACGCCAGCCCGCCGCCGGTCAGAAGAATCCCACTCACACATGCCACGCCGATTCCGATTCCGTAACCGATCAATCCGACCAGAAGCGTCTGCATGAGCACCATTCGCACAATGGTGAAGTTGCTTGCACCCATCGCCTTGATCGCGCCGAAGTGCCGCAGGTTTTCGACCATGAACTGGTACAAGGTCTGTCCGCTTGCCAGCACGCCGATCACAAAACCGAGCACGATGGTGATGCCGAAGTTGGCAAGTATTCCCGTTTCGCGCAGGATCCAATCCATCGTCTGCTTTTCGAATTGCTCGTTGGTCATGGCCTTGAGACCGGGAATCTGGCTGATTAACTGCGCCACCCGCGCCAGATCGGCTTCGGGCTTCACTCTCACCAGCACATACTGCAGCTTGCGCCGTTCATTCGGCGACCAGAACAGGGCACGGCTGTAAGTCGTGTAGAGCACCGGTTCCCAGAAAAACTCCTTGGTGGCACGATAACTGCCGACGACCAATGCGTCGTTATCGTTAATGCTGAGCCGATCGCCGACCTGCAGGCTGCGGTCGCCGGGCGTTTGCTTGAATCGCAGTTGCACGGTGGCATTGGCATCCATGATGACGGCGTTGGCCTGCTTGAGGTCTTCCAGCCTGCCCGTCACCATCTCCGGTGGGCCGCCGGTGAGGGTGGCGTCGTCGAGGCCGATCAGCCGGACATTGCGCCGCGTGCCGTCGGGGAGTGTCACGCCGATAAAGCTCTTGAACATCGGCACGGCCCACTGCACCCCATCCACACCGCGTACACGCGACAGCGTTGTATCGAGCATCGGCTTGATGTCTTCGGTAAACTCCACTTGTTCATCCATCACCCACAAGTCGGCGACGGCGGTATCGCGAATCCACGCGCCCGTCTGCTTGGCAAAGCCGGTAAAGATCGATGCCTGCTGCGTCACAAGCAACGCAGCGAACGCCAGGCCGGCGACCAGCGACAGATACTTCATCTTGTCGCCGACGAGCATCTTGAGCGCGACCAGGTTCATGCTTCACCTTTACTTCGATCAGCGGCAATGACCTCAAGGGCTTGCTGCTTGACTCGAGTAAGTTGTGAGGGATCGCGCAATATTCCGGACATCACCAAATCCAGTGCCATCGTTCGCCGATGCTCCAACGGCCTCAGGTCGAGCCACGGATCATTCCTGAAAGTGATCTCAATTGACGTCACGCCGTGAACCGTTGCCCAGATGGTTTGTGTGACCAGTTCCGGATCGACAAACTCGGCTCTGAGCAAGCCGGCATCGAGCGCGTCAATGACGGCGGCGCGCACAAACGCGTAGCCGTCTTCGTTGGGGTCGTCCATCTTGGCGAGGTCTTGCGCTTCGGGCGGTATGGGAGGGCATTCGCGCATGAACATCATTCGGTAATGACTCGGATGATGCATGCCGAACGAGATATAACCGTGACCCGTGAGATAAATCCGAACCAGCGGATCGTTCACCTGCGCCAACTCTTTGAATGCGTCGAGCAGCGTGCCGAAATCGGTGCGGCAGATTTCCCGAAACAGAGACTCTTTGTCAGGGAAATAAGCGTAGATCGCCGCGGCGGAATATTCGATCTGCTCTGCGATTCGGCGCATGGAGACGGCGTCGTAGCCTTCGGCCGAGAACATGGCGCGCGCGGCGTCCATGATCTTCTCCCGCAATTCTGATCTTTCGCGCTCGCGGCGCTCTCTGGCACCCATTCTTCGGCCTCTTCCTGAACATACGAATAATTGTGAACGATGTTCAGAAAGTCAACATAGATCAGCAGAATCGGCATAAGTCTATTATTGATCAGCCCTTAAAGACGATCGCCGGCTCAAGCCGAACCACCTTCAGCAAGCTCAGCGCCGCCGACAGCGTGACGATTGCGATCGTCGCCAGCCCCGTAATCACGAGCAATTGCCAGGGCAAGAAGAACGCCAATTCGGTGGAAGCCCCCACCCGATATCCCATGAATGCGGCAAGCCCGACACCGAGTCCATACCCAATCGCCCCCACGATCACCGCCTGCAGCATGATCATTCGCAGCAGCAAGCCACTGCCCGCACCCATCGCTTTGAGCGCGCCAAAGTGCTTGATGTTTTCGAGCGTAAATTGATAAAACGTCTGCGCGGCGATCGCCAGTCCGACAAAGAAACCGAGCGCCACCGCGATGCCAAAGTTGATGGGAATGCCGGTGTATCGCATGAAGTAGACGACCGTCATCCACTTAAAATCATCACGCGGGATGGCGAGCAGGGTGGGCGTAAACTTTGTTCCTTTCTGCACGGCAGTCAGATCCATAATCCGTTGCGACACCGCTTGCGGCGTCAACCCGTCGCGCGCCTTCACCAGGATGAAACTGAGCAGTTTGCGCTCCCGCGGGGCGAAGCCGACGGCGCGGGAGTATGTGGTGTACACCACCGGCTGGCTTTGAAACGTCCGGCTCACTTTGCAAATGCCCACTACCACGGCGCGACGGTCATTCAGCTCCAGGGTGTCGCCCACGCCGAGCGGGATGGTCCGGCCATCGGGCAATTGCTGGGCGAGTTTTCCTTTCGCACCATACTCGTCAACAATCACCGACTCGGCCCGTCGCAAATCGGCAAGCTGCCCCTCCACCATCTCCGGCGGGCCGCCGATAAGCGTGGCGTCGTCCAGACCGAGTACGTTGCACGTTTGAAAGCTGCCGTTATCAAGCCTCGCCTTCAGCAAACCCTTGTAAAGCGGCACCGCCCACTCGACGCCCTCAATCCCGCGAACGCGGTAGAGCGCGGTATCCTGCAGCGGCTTGATATCGTCTATGAACTGCACCTTGGGATCCATCACCCACAGGTCTGGCTGCGCAAGATCCGTCAGCGCGCCAAAGGTGCGGCTCATCAAGCCGCAGAAGATCGCACCCTGCTGCGTGATGAGAAATGAAGCGATCGTCAACCCGAAGATAATGCCGAGATACTTCGCAGTATCGCCCATCAACATGCGCATGGCGACGAGATTCATGTTTGCCTTCGCTTTCAATCTTCCAACTCAGACTCACAAGCATAGGTGAGTGACCGCGGAATCATTCGCGCCGGCGGGTGTCCCGGCGATGTTGCACATTTTGCGTCGTTCGTGAGTTCTGTCGGTCGCCGCGTTATGATTCTGCCTGATACAATCTGTTTCGACAATCAAGGATAGGACTCGCATGCGTCGATTCATAGTCTCGCTGTTGTTCTGCTCGCTCGCACTCGCCGACCCCACAACCACCGCCCCGCCGAGGGGCCTGCGGGAGAACACTCCTCGATTTCATGCGTTTGTGAATGCTCGAGTGGTTGTTTCACCGACGCAGACGATTGAAAATGCGACACTGCTTGTACGCGACGGCGTGATCATCGCGGTGGGTGGCGACCTGGCGGCGCCGCCAGAGGCACGGTTGACCGACCTCGCGGGGAAGACGATTTACCCCGGCCTGATTGATGCATATTCCGAACCTGCCCCCGCCGGCGCGGGCCGTGGCAGCCCTGCAGCGTCGGCCACCGCCGCCCCCGCCGTGGCAACACCCGACGGCGGCGCGGCCCACTGGACGCGCGAAGTGCTCGCCGGCGCGCGTGCCGACCGTGCCTATCGTCCAGACGCCGCGCTGAACAAATCGCTCCGCGGCCAAGGCTTTGTGGCGCGTCTCATTGTGCCTGCCAGCGGGCTTGTGAAGGGGACGAGCACGCTCGTGAGCACCTCCGACGAAGATGCATCGCGCGTTATCATCAAACCATTGGTGGCTCAGCACCTCGCGCTCACACCCGCACGCCGCGGATTTGGCCCGCGGGCCGATGGCGAGGGGCCGCGCTTTCCATCTTCGCCGATGGGGGCGTTCACACTCGTCCGGCAGACCCTGCTCGACGCCAAATGGTATGCCGCGGCTTGGGCAGCACACGAATCCAACCGCACACTTCCCCCGCCGCAGCGCAGTGACGCACTCGACGCACTCTCGGCACAATTGAAGGACGGCGTACCGTTTATCATCGACGCCAACGACGAGCTTTACGCCCTTCGCGCCGCGCAGATTGCAGAGGAGTTTACGTTGCCGGCCATCATTCGCGGCAGCGGTCAGGAATATCGCCGAGTTGATGAAATCGCCGCGACAAAGCTGCCGATCATCATCCCGCTCAACTTCCCGCGCCCGCCCAATGTAAGCTCGCCGGAACACGCAGTGAATGTCTCGTTGACCGAGCTGATGGACTGGGACATCGCCCCGGAGAATCCGGCGCGGCTTTCGCGCGCGGGGGTCCCCCTCGCGCTCTCAACGCAGGGCCTGCGCGACAAGAATGAGTTTCTGAAGAACCTCCGCAAGGCAACAGCCCGCGGGCTTGACCGGTCGGCGGCACTGGCGGCTGTCACGACGGTGCCGGCGACTTTGTTCGGCGTCACCGATTCGCTTGGCACGATCGCACCGGGAAAGCGCGCCTGCTTCATCATCACCACCGGCGACCTTTTCGACGACAAGACCAGGATCTTACAGACCTGGGTTGACGGCATCGAGTTTACAATCGCCCCAAGGGTGGAGACCGACCCGCGCGGACAGTGGGCCTTCACCAACGATGATCGCTCGATCTCCTTCAAGCTTTCCATTAGTGGCGAGCCTGGACGCATGAAGGGCGAACTGATTCGGAAGGATCGCGCCCGCCCCGAAACATCCGACGAACCCGCGGACTCAACAACCGAAGCAGCGCGCCCGACAACGACCGCCACCCCAGCGACGACCCAGGCCGCGCGGCCCTCGCGCGGCGCGGGCCGCGATGCAGCGGTGAAGCAGTTTGCCATCGACGAGACGCGCATCAGTTTCAATCTCGCAGGTGAATCGATTGGGCAGGGCGGGATCGCGCAGATCAGCGGCACATTTGATATCGCCGGCGAGACCTTCGAGGGTCAACTGATCGAATCGACCGGACTTATCTCACGCATGACCGCAGAGCGACAATCGAAGGATGTTGCGACGCAGCCGAGCGACGATGCGTCGGCTACGAAGCCCACGACGAAACCAGTGGAGGCAAGCTTTGCAGTGAACTATCCGCTCGGCGAATATGGCCGCGATTCGGTGCCGGAACAGCCGAAGATCGTCATGTTCAGGAATGCAACGGTCTGGACTGCCGCCGAGAGCGGCACGATCGAGACAACCGATGTGCGCGTCGAGGCCGGTGTGATTGCGGCAATCGGCAAGTCGCTCTCAATTCCACAAGGTGCAGAGGTGGTCGATTGCACTGGAAAGTATCTCGCGCCGGGAATCATTGATTGCCACAGTCACATGGCCACCGACGGCGGGGTCAACGAAGGGGGACAGCCCATCACCGCCGAGGTGCGCATCGGCGACTTTGTTGATCCCGATGACATCAATATCTACCGACAGTTGGCCAGCGGCATCACCGCGGCCAATATTCTCCACGGCTCGGCCAATGCCATCGGCGGGCAGAACCAGGTGATCAAGCTGCGCTGGGGTGCCACCCCCGACCAGATGAAGTTCAAGGACGCCCCGCAGGGGATCAAGTTCGCGCTGGGAGAAAACCCCCGCGGCGCAAACAGCGATAGTGTGCCTGCTGATGGTGGCGAGTATCCCCGTACGCGAATGGGTGTCGAACAGCTCATCCGCGATGCCTTTCATGCTGCGCGCGATTACCGCGCCGCGCAGAAGCGCCACGCAGCCGACCCAGATGCATCACTGCCCGTCCACCCCGACCTGGAACTCGAAGCCATTGCAGAGATTCTGGAAGGCAAGAGGCTCATACATTGCCACAGCTATCGTCAAGATGAGATCCTGGCGCTGATCCGAATCTGCGATGAGTTTGGCGTGAAGATCGCCACGTTGCAGCACATTCTCGAAGGTTACAAAGTGGCCGATGCCATCGCGAAGCATGGCGCGATGGCCAGCAGCTTTAGTGACTGGTGGGCCTACAAACTCGAAGTGTGGGACGCCATCCCGCATAATGGTGCGCTGATGTATGACCAGGGGATTAACGTCAGCTTCAACAGTGATGATGCTGAGATGGCGCGCAGGCTCAACACCGAAGCAGCGAAGGCGACGAAGTACGGAAACGTCCCACCGGCAGAAGCGATTAAATTTGTAACGATCAACCCTGCGAGACAGCTGAGGATTTACGCGCGCGTGGGTTCGATTGAAGTGGGGAAAGACGCCGATCTGGCGATCTGGAATGCGCCGCCGATGAGCATGTATGCACTGTGCGAACAGACGTGGATTGACGGTCGCAAATACTTCGACCGACAGGAAGACGCCAAACGCCGCGAGAGCGACAGCCAAATGCGACAGAAGCTGATTCAAAAGGTGCTGCTGAGCGGCGACCCGATTGCCGCCGAGGGAGACACCCCACCGAGAGAGCGCGACCTTTGGCCGCGTTACGATGAGTACTGCACGCACGGGCAAGCGGTGAATCGCTAATCGCCGTGCGGTGAGGCTGATGAATGTTCGCGGTTGAAGAAGCGCGTTTCAGGCAAGCCAATGAAGGAACTGTGAAATGAAAACTGTAATCACCTTTGGCGTCGCGGCGGTGCTTTCGCTCTCGACGGCTTTGCGCGCGTCCGACCAGATTCCAGCGCCCCCGCAGGCGCGGCCGATTGCAATCGTTGGAGCCGACATTTTCCCGGTCGACGCGCCCCCTATCCCCGGCGGGACAATTATCTTTGATAAAGGAAGGATTGTCGCCCTCGGCAGAAACGTGCAGCCGCCTGCCGACGCGGAGCTGATCGATGCGAAGGGAAAGCGCGTTTACCCGGGACTATTCGACCCTGTGAGCGACCTGGGTCTGGTGGAGATCAGCGCCGTCCGGCAGAGTGTTGACACCGCGGAGACGGGGTCGATCAATCCCAATGTTCGCGCCGAAACGGCCATCAACCCCGATAGCGAACACATTCCCGTCGCGCGATCTAACGGCGTGCTGCTGACGGTCGTCGCCCCGACCGGAGGGGTGATCAGCGGGAGTAGCGCTGTCATTCAACTCGACGGCTGGACCTATGAAGATCTGACGGTCAAAGCGCCCGCGGCGATTCATATGAACTGGCCTGCCATGCGCCCGCAGACCCGAAGATTTGGCCCAGCCGAACCTGACGCAGAACAGAACCGCCGGCGCGATGAGCAGTTGGAACAGATCAACAAGACTTTCGACAACGCACGTGCATACAAGCGGGCGCGCGAATCGAACGCCAGCGCTACTCCCCACGATAGCAGGTGGCACGCGATGCTGCCCATGCTCAGCGGCGAGATCCCGCTGGTGGTAAACGCCAACGACGTGATGCAGATTCAGGCGGCGGTGGCGTTTGCCCAGCGGCAGAAGGTCCGGTTGATTATCGACGGCGGGTATGACGCGACACTGTGCGCCGAACTCCTGAAGAAGCACAACGTGCCGGTGATCATCGCTGGTACGCATCGCCTGCCGCAGCGTCGCGGTGACGGCTATGACGACGCGTTCACGCTGCCCAGGCGGTTGAGCGAGGCGGGTGTGAAGTTTGTGATCGGATCGATGGATCGCTTCAACGGAAACTATCGCAACCTCCCTTACAATGCCGCCACTGCCGCGACGTTTGGGCTGCCGCCCGGCGATGCACTCGCTGCAATCACGCTCGGCGTGGCAGAACTTTACGGCGTGGCCGATCGCGTTGGGTCGCTCACGGTCGGAAAAGATGCGACCCTGTTTATCGCCAGCGGGGATATCTTCGAGGTGCCGACGCAGGTGGAAGCGGCTTTCATTCAAGGCCGAAAGATTGATCTATCTGACAAACAGAAAATGCTCTATCGAAAGTATCAGATCAAGTTCGAGCAGTTGAAAAACGCGCCTCGGCCGTAAGAAGCATGATGACTTCGCGCATGACTGAATGCCCTCTCATCCGCCTGGCCGACATCGAATGCCTACATACTTTGACCTTGCAGCAGCGTGACTGCGTACTGCCTTCCCGCTGCGAGTGCGTCGGCGAGCCTGGAGGGGTCTTTGCCGCCGGCCTGTCCCATCTGCGGCGACCCGCCCCCGCCGCCGCCGGCCACTTTCGCAGCTTCTTTCACCCAGTCGCCGGCCCTCAATCCTCTGGCAATGAGTTCATCCGTCACGGCGGTGACAAAGCTGAGCTTGGCCCCGTCGCTCGCCGCAACCAGCGCCGCCACGCTCGGCTGGCGCTTGCGAATCGAGTCGAGCACGCCACGAAGCTGGTCTGCGCTGGCATCAGCTACTTCAGCAACCACCAACTTTCCACCGGCGAGGTCCTGCGCGCTTGCCAGCAATTGTGTTGCGATTCCAGCAATATCAATCGATCCGCCGGACGCTTGCTGTGCTTTCTCCCACTTCTTTAGCTTGTCCTGCAAACCGGCGATGCTCAACTGTGCGCGCCGCCTGGCGAGCAATGGGACATCGTCGGCTCCTGACTTCTTCTGCAGAGCATTGATGGCGCCAGGCAACTCCGATTCCTTCAGCGACTGCGCGGCGGCGATTGCCTCATCCATCAGACGCGACTGCTGTGCGGCGGCCAGGGCAGCATTGCCGGTGAGCGCGACGATTCTCCGCACGCCCTTGCTCACCGACTCTTCAGCGGTGATGACAAACCGGCCGATCGCCCCGGTTCGCGCGACGTGCGTTCCGCCGCAAAACTCGATGGCGTGCTTACGCCATGCAGCAAGATCGGGCTGTGCAAGCAGATCGCCAACGGGCGCACCGATCGACACCACCCGAACCAGCGGCGGATACTTCTCGCCAAAGACGGCGCGCAGACCGTTGATCTTCACCGCCGACTCCTGCGGGGCTTCTTCGGCATAGACGGCATCATCTTTCGCGATGGCGTGTGTCACCAGCGACTCAACTTTTGCCACCTCATCGTCTTTCAGCGACGCATTATGAAGAAAATCAAACCGTAATTTCTCAGCGTCAACCAGCGAACCTTTTTGTTGAACACCCTCGCCAAGGATTTCGCGCAGCGCCCAGTTGGCGAGGTGGGTCGCCGTATGGTTCTTCTGGGTGGAAGCGCGATCTTCGGATAGCACGGCAGTCACCACATCGCCGGCGCTCAGGCGACCGATGCCGACTTTGCCGATGTGCAGCACATAGCCGCCGACAGCGCGGGTGGCCTCGACACGGAAGTTGGAGTTGGTTGAAGCCAACTGCCCACGATCGCCGACTTGTCCGCCCATTTCCGAATAGAAGTTGGTGCGATCGAGAATGACGGCCACTTCGTGATCGCCGCCGGTGTCGATTGAGTCAGCGAGGTTTGAACCGTTCCAGATCGCGCGCACCGTCGCACTGACCGAATCAGCCTTAAATTTCGATGAATCATCCGTCTGCGAAACGCCCTGCCGCTGCAACTCGGCGATAATCGCCGGCGCAAGTGTGTACACGGGGGAGTCGCCAGCCTTGCCACCGGCGCGAGCCTTCACGCGGGCTTCTTCCATCAGCGACTCATAGCCTGCGATGTCCACGGTCATGCCGCGCTCGATGGCCATCTGTTCTGTCAGATCGATGGGAAAGCCAAAGGTGTCGTGCAGCCTGAACGCATCGGTGGCGGCGATGGCCTTACTGTTTCGGACGATTGCGAGTTGCGCCGCGTCATGAAAGAGCTGAATACCTCTGTCGAGCGTTCGACCAAAGCTCACTTCTTCGTCGAGCACCAGCCCCGCGATTCGCTGCTGATGGGCCTTCAATTCCGGAAACGCTCCGCCCATTGAATCAACAACGACATTGACCATCTGATGCAAAAATGGCTGCTTCAACTCGAGTTGCTGCCGACCAAACCGGACAGCGCGGCGGAGGATGCGCCGCAGCACGTACCCGCGGCCTTCGTTGGAGGGGACGGCGCCGTCCGTCATCGCAAAAGTCAGACAGCGAATGTGATCGGCAATCACGCGAAACGCGATATCCGTGCGCAGTTGCGGATCGGCGGCCTCGGCGGCGGGGTCGGGGCTGTTGGTTTTCGGAAACGTTCCCGTGTACTTCTGCCCACTCAACTCCGTGAGCCTGGCAAAGAACGGGTTCCACAGATCGATGGCATAGTTGCTGTCCACATCCTGCAGCACCTGGCTGATGCGCTCGAAACCCATGCCCGTATCAACGTGCTTTGCAGGAAGCGGGGTCAGGCTGCGGTCGGCATTGCGGTTGTATTGAATGAAGACGAGATTCCAGATCTCCATGACGCGCGGGTCGTCTCCATTTACGTCCTTTCCGCCGGACTTGTCGGGAGTGCGGTCAATGTAGATTTCCGTGCACGGTCCACACGGCCCGGTTTCGCCCATTTCCCAGAAGTTGTCCTTCCCAAAATAGTGAATGTGCGCGTCGGGTAAGCCGGCAATCTGCTTCCAAAGATCCGCGGCCTCGGTGTCGCGGGGGACGCCGTTCTTCTCATCACCCTCGAAGCAGCTTACATGCAACCGGGTAGGGTCGAGTTTCCACACCTTTGTGAGCAGTTCCCAGGCCATGGCGATGGCTTCGGCCTTGAAGTAATCGCCGAAAGACCAATTGCCAAGCATCTCAAAAAAAGTGTGGTGCCGCCGACTGCGGCCAACGTCGTCGAGGTCGTTGTGCTTGCCACCGGCACGAATACACTTCTGCGTGTTGGCGGCGCGGGTGTAGTCGCGCTTCTCCTGGCCCAGAAACAGCGGCTTGAACTGGTTCATGCCGGCGTTGGTAAACAGCAGAGTCGGGTCGTCGTGTGGCACCACCGGACTGCTGGAAACAAAACGATGGCCGTGCTTCTGGCAGAAGAAATCGAGAAACTGTTGGCGAATTTGTGAACTCGTAAGCATCTGTTTTCCCATCATGCCCAGGCGTGGCCAGAAAAGCTGACCACGCCGGGCGGGAGATAGTACAGGATTGCCCTACCGATTTCATTCAGCTTCTTCAGGCGCCAGCGGAGAATCCAACTCCTTTTTCTTGTCGACCAGTCCCTTGCTCCGAAGCACCTCGGCACGAATCTCGGCTGCAAGGTCCTTATTTTCAAACAGGAAATTCTTGGCGTTCTCACGGCCCTGTCCGAGCCGGGTTGATTTGTAGTTAAACCATGCGCCGCTTTTATCGACCACATTGGCGAGCACGGCAAGATCAATCAAATCGCCTTCGTAGCTGATTCCGCGATCAAACATGATGTCGAACTCAGCATCCCGGAACGGCGGTGCGATTTTATTTTTCACCACGCGGGCACGAGTGCGGCTGCCGACCGACACATCGCCGTCCTTGATCGTTTGTGTCCGCCGGACGTCGATGCGAATCGAGGAGTAAAACTTCAACGCCCGCCCGCCTGTGGTGGTCTCGGGGTTTCCAAACATCACACCGATCTTCTCGCGAATCTGGTTAATGAAAATGACGGTGCTCTTGCTCTTGGCAATGGCCCCGGTCAGTTTGCGCAGTGCCTGGCTCATCAGCCGGGCTTGCAAGCCCATGTGGCTGTCACCCATTTCGCCTTCGATTTCAGCCCGAGGAATCAGCGCCGCGACCGAGTCGATGACGATCAAATCGACGGCGTTTGAACGCACGAGCAGCTCACAAATTTCCAGGGCCTGTTCGCCGGTATCCGGCTGGCTGACCATGAGATTCTGCAAATCAACACCGATGCGTTTGGCCCAGCTTGGGTCAAGAGCGTGTTCGGCATCGATAAAAGCAGCGACGCCGCCCATCTTCTGAGCACTGGCGATGACATGAAGCGTGAGCGTCGTTTTGCCTGAGCTTTCCGGGCCAAAGACCTCGATGACGCGCCCGCGGGGAATCCCTGCCCCGCCGAGGGCGATATCGAGTGAAAGCGAGCCGGTGGGAATGCCGTCGATCGGCTTCACATTCTCGCCGTCAAGCTTCATGACGGCACCCTTGCCAAACTGCTTTTCAATCTGTTGCACCGCGCGCTGCAGGGCACTTTCGCGCGCCGGATCGGGCTTTGGAGCGGCTGCGGGTGCCGACTTTGCTTTTGGGTCTGTCTTGAGGTCGGGGGCAGAAGCACCCGGCTTGTTTGCTGATTCCTTCGGCGCGGGCATGGTAGCTCCCGTGGGTTTAAGCTCTTTGCTAACGACCGAGGAAGCAGAAGGTTTTGACGGCGGCGCGTCAAGTACGGCAGTGGAGGCTTTGAAAGCCATGACAATACACCTTTCCGCCGGGTATGTTGGTCAGCCGGCGAATGACGACGATCAATGCTGCGCTGCTGCGAGACACTGCGGGAGAACGAAGGGATAACGGAAAATACCTATTTCAAGAAATCGGGCATTTTCGGGCATCCTCGGGCATTGCTGCCCAGAAACGTGCCAGCGGCCTGCAATCGCTCAGCGGTCGAGCGCGCTTGGGGCGTCGATCGATGACAAACTGCAGACACGAACTGCAAAACACTATTGACGCCTGTGTCTCGACGACGGTCTCACGGCGACGGTCTCGCCATCGCTGCTGCATTGGAGTCGTTCGGTTGTGACTTGCGGTTGCGGGTGAACGCACAATGCGCTCGTCAGGCGGCTTAAGCGGCTCGGCACTGCCTCACCGATCACTCAGCAAAGTCGTGCAAAGCAAGGCCTAATCGCCCATTTTCCCGCGGCCAAACTCGACGCCAAGTCACCCGCGTCCCTGTTCGGCTTTTGTTATTTTGTTATAGTAGTGTTCGGTTCGGAGATGTCAAGGACTTTAATCCAAAATTTTACCGAACATTTCTAACCGGCATCATTCCCCGAAGAGATCGAAATCGGCGACCGTGCGATACTTCGAGCCGCCGGCCGACGGCTCGGATTGCATCAGGTAGACGCGGCGCACTTCGAATATCGGCCCGGGCCAGCTTTTCAGGGTCGCGCGCTCGATCTGATTGATCGCTGGCAGCGGCAGCGGGCGATCGAGCCGCGCCAGGGTGACATGGGGCGTGAACTTCTTCTGCTCGGCCGGAAAGCCCAGCCCGCGCACGGCCCGCTCGATTGATGCGTAAAAGAGTGCCAGTTGCTCTGAGTTTGGCCCGCCAACGCCCGCAGCCAGCACGCGCGCCGGCGCTCGTTCCGGGAACGTAACCAGTCGCGACGCCGCGAGCCGGATCGACCCGCCGGAGATCGTCTTGCGGAGCATTTCCTTCAGTTTTTCAAGCTTCTCTTCAGGTGTTTCGCCAAGAAATCGCACGGTCAGATGAAGATTGACATCGCGCGGATAGGCCGCATCAGGCGCAAACGACCGGCAATGCGCCTGCACCCGCCGAAGGTGCTCGATCGCGGCGTCGGGAAGTTGGATGGCAAGAAATAGACGCATCTGGGGTATTTTAGCCGCAACGATTCCAATTCACACACTGCCGCTGCGTCAAACCGTCGCACGCACTCGAAGGTGTGTGGCGATCACACTATGATCTGCGGCACCTCCGATCATCGGAGCAAGACCGCATGACGCCGTCCGACGCATCTTACCACCGCCCGCTGCACACGGTCGCCCTGATTCTGACCGTGGCGACCTTTCCCTTAATCTTTCTTGGCGGGCTGGTGACGACGTATGGCGCGGGCATGAGTGTGCCGGACTGGCCCAACAGTTATGGCTACAACATGTTTCTGTTTCCCGTAAGCCAATGGGTCGGCGGGATCTTTTATGAGCATACACACCGGCTCAAGGGGACGCTGGTTGGTTTTCTCGCGGTGATGCTCGTGTTCCAGGCATACGGGCCGTCGCGAAACAGTCGGACGCGACAAGTCCTCGGCTACAGCGCAGCCAGCGCGTTGCTGATCGCAATTGTGTGGGGCGGCGGTGTCTGGATTCTGGAATCTGCCGGACGGGTCTCGCACGAGGCGGCAAAATCGCTGCAGCATGGATTCGCCGGGTCTGCTTCGCTGGGCCTTCTGTTTCTGGCAGCATGGGTGGCCCGTCGGCGGGAGTCGCGCCGGTGGCTGCGCCGACTTACCGTGGTTGCGCTGGTCGCTGTGAGCGTTCAAGGGTTGCTCGGGGGGCTACGGGTTACGGAAGTGAATTTGACGCTCGCGATTATTCACGGGTGCTTTGCGCAGGCATTTTTCTGTCTGACAGCATTCATTACGGTCGCGAGCAGCCGCTGGTGGGTGGAGTCCCCCAACAATTATGCCGCGGATGAGCAGAAACATCAGCCGACCGAGGCCGGCGGGGTCGGTGTCAACGCCCGCCGCATTGGCCGCCTGTCGGCGGTCTGCTGGGTGATCGTGTTTGTGCAACTGATTATCGGTGCCACCATGCGGCATCATGGCGCGGGGCTGGCGATTCCCGATCTTCCACTGGCATATGGAAAACTTCTCCCCCCGACCGACGCGGCGGGCCTGGCCACCGTGAATCAGCACCGCGCGTGGGTCTTACACGAACCGCCGGTGACGTTAAACCAGGTCTGGCTGCATTTTGGGCACCGAATCGGGGCGATTGTGGTCTCGATAGCGTTAATCGGATTGCTCGTCGTCGGCTGGCGACTGACTCGCGATCGCAAGCTTCGATGGCCGCTGATGTTTGTCGGCGGGTTGCTCGTCATCCAGTTTTCGCTCGGCGCGCTGACGGTGTACTACCGAAAACCCGCGGAAGTGGCATCGGCCCATGTGGCGTTTGGGGCATTGTTGCTGCTCACACTTGCGGTGCTGTCTGCCCGGGCGATGCGACTGGCCGCCGTGACCTCGCGGGCGCGGTCGGGACATGCGCTTCAGGCCGTTCATGCCCCGCCGCTGCGGAAAGTTGCGGCCAACGCGTGAATCGACGACATTCTTGCCCAGCAGAGGACCGACGAGCCAGGACAGAGTAGCTTTCGCAGAGACCAACACGATGAAGGCGATCACCGAAACCACGATTTTCCGGGAAACTTCCGAAGCCGCGCTGGCGAGCCTCCCGATCGAACGACGCGCATTCGCACAGCAGGTTGTTGACTACTACGAGCTGACCAAGCCCCGAATGAACTTCCTCATTCTGGTGACAACGCTCGTGGGGTTCTATCTCGCGTCGGCGCACGTCGTGACTTCATGGCTGCTGCTGTTCAACACGCTTTTCGGCACGCTGCTCACTGCGGCGTCGGCGGCGGTGATGAACCAGTGGATGGAGCGCCGCTACGATGCGCTCATGCCCCGCACGCGCAACCGTCCCCTGCCCGCAGGGCGCGTCGGCCCGACCGCGGCGCTGGTTTTCGGCATCGTGCTCGGTGCGGCGGGCGTGTTGCACCTGCTGGCATTCGTCAATCCCCTCACCGCAGGGCTGGGGCTGTTTACACACCTTTCATATCTGCTGATTTACACCCCCATGAAGCGGGTCACCACCCTCAACACCATCATCGGCGCTGTTCCCGGAGCCATTCCTCCCATGATGGGCTTCACGGCAGTTGATAATGCCATTTCGCCGGGGGCCTGGGTGCTCTTTGGCGTGTTGTTCCTGTGGCAAATGCCCCACTTTCTCGCCATCGCCGCCCTCTACCGCGATGACTATCGCCTTGGCGGGTTTAAGATGCTTCCCGTCATCGATACCGACCTCGCCGCCACTTGCCGGATGGCCCTGCTCTATACAATGGCGCTCATCCCGGTTTCGCTTCTGGCCCTTCCGGCGCAGGTCAGCGGCATGATCTACGTCGCAACCGCCGTTGTACTGGGGCTGGGGTTTCTTTGGTACGGCGTGAAGTTTTACCGCAGCCGACAGCGCTCTGATGCTCGCAAGCTCTTCTTTGCCTCAATCATCTATCTCCCCCTGCTTCTTGCCGCGATGATGATCGATCGAATCGGATGAACTTCTACCCGCGCAACTCACTGGCCATCACCGCCGTCGCCTTCGCCGTTTGTGCCGCGAGCCTTCTGGCAATTGGCGGCTGTGACAACTCAACGACCATCGACGGCGTGGCGCGAGTCTCTCCAGAATCGGTCAAAGGGAAGACCGCGGTTCGGGGCACCGTCAAGTTTCTGGGAACCGCCCCCGAGCGAAAGGTGCTCAAGAATGAGCCTTGCCATGATGGTGCGCCCAAGACGATCCTGGATGAAACGGTCGTCGTCTCGGCCGACCGGGGCCTGATGAATGTCTTCGTCTACATCGACAACGGCCCGCAGGTCGACGGCGGTCCTCTGCCCGATGCGGTGCTCGATCAGGTCGACTGCAGATATGTGCCCCACGTCGTCGGCGTTGTCGTCGGGCAGGGGTTGAAGGTTAAATCCAGCGACCCGGCGTTTCACAACACGCACTACACACCCGGCCGCAACGCCAGCAATAACTTCGGCCTGCTCCGTGCCGGCCATGAAAAGACCGTGCGCTTCACCGCACCCGAGATTTTTCATGTCCGCTGCGACGTTCACCCGTGGATGAGCGCCTACATCGGCGTCTTTGATAACCCCTTTTTCGCTGCGACGCGTGAGGATGGTTCGTTCGAGTTGAACAACGTCCCGGCGGGGCAGTATATGCTGGTCGCGTGGCACGAAATCTACGGCGAATTGCGGCGGTCGATCGCCGTGGGCGACGATGGCACCATCGACGTTGATTTTGAGTATAAACCACCCAGTTAGCCGCGATTGGTCATGCCTTCTTCCCCCGCTATCGTCGTTCGGTCGCTGCGCCACTGCTACGGCGGGCATGGGGCGATCGAAAACCTTGATCTTTCGATCAACCCGGGCGAAATCTTCGGCATTCTCGGCCCCAACGGCAGCGGCAAATCGACCCTGTTCCGCATTCTCTCCACGCTCATCCCCCCGCAGCAGGGAGACGTAGCCTACTTCGGCACGCCGCTGTCAGTCGCCAATTTAACCAACATTCGCAGCCAGCTTGGCGTGGTCTTCCAGGCACCCGCGCTCGATAAAACCCTCACCGGTTTCGAAAATCTGCTGCACCAGGGCCACCTCTACGGCCTGCGCGGGACCGACCTGCGCACCCGCATCGATCAGAACCTGACCGCCGTGGGAATGATCGAACATGCCCGCCGGCGCAGCGATCGTCTCAGCGGGGGGCAGCGCCGGCGCATCGAGCTTGCCAAAGCCCTGCTCCACAACCCCACGCTGCTCATTCTCGACGAACCCAGCACCGGCCTCGACCCCGCTGCACGTATCGAATTCTGGAATGTGCTTCAATCGCTCCGCGATCAGGGCACCACGATTCTCCTCACCACCCATCTTATGGAAGAAGCCGAGGCGTGTACGCGCGTGGCGATCTTCGATGCCGGAAAGTGCGTCGCGGTCGATGCCCCCGCAGCCCTGCGACAGCGCATCGGCGGGCAGATCATCACCCTCACCGCCGACAACCTGCCGCAGCTTGCCACCGCGGTCGATTCGACTTGCCGCGCCTCGCTCACCGCCGCGCCGGTCATCATCGACGACGAGCTGCGCATCGAATCGTCCGACCCCGAACAGCTCCTCCGCCAGCTCATCGCCCTCGCCGGGCCGGGGCTGAAGCGAATATCACTCAGCCAGCCGACCATGCAGGACGTGTTTCTCCATCTCACCGGCAACAAGTTTGACCGCTGACAGGCCGACTCACACCCCGCAAGCCGACCCGCCGGCGTTTAACCCCGCCGCCCAAACCCGCGCGCCTCAGACCGCAGCCGGCTCGTGCGCTCTATCGCTGATCTTCACAACATAGCTATCCACGCCCACCTCCACCGTGCCCTGCGTTGGCATCTCAAGCCTTTGGTTCAGCGCATAATAGACCTGCTTGCCACTCCGCCGGCTTGTGATGATGTTGCTCATGCGCAGCAGGCCAAGGTGATGGCTCACCGTCGGCTGCGGCAACGCCAACTCATCACACATGCTGCCCACATTGCGCTCGCCGTTGGCAAGCAACATGAGAATGTGCAGCCGCGTCTTATCCGACAGCAGCTTAAAGAGTTCTGAAAGTTGTTCGAGATTCGCCTGGCCTGCTCCGTTTAACATGGGGGTGTCTCCACTCCCATATCCCTGTCCCGTGCCCAAGCGTAGGCACGGTTCGATGCGTCGGTCAACCGCACCCCAACAGATTCACAACGCCCGCGCCCTCCCCCGCAATATTCCCAAACTTGACGCGCCCGCCCCGCCCCCTAAAATGCCGGACTAAAGTCAATTTTCCCGGGGCGATGGTCTAACGGGATGACGGCTGAATCGCATTCAGCAAATCGGGGTTCGATTCCCCGTCGCTCCACTTGAGAATTAGGGCGGAATTAAGGGTTAGCCTTTAATTTCGCCCTTAATTCCTTGACATTTCCTTCATCCTCCATCCCACTTCTGGGCATGGGATCAGCAACAAAGAAGCGTGGTCGTAAAGAGAAGCCGCACCGTCTCAGCGACGGCACGTACATCAACGGGCTTCGCAAGCGGAAGAACGATGGTCGCTGGGTGGTCGTTTCGACTGGCAAGATGTTCACGGAGCCAGACGAGCGCAAAGCTGTTGCGCATTTCCGCAAGCTGATGGGCGAGAAGCAGTTTGAAGGTACTGGACTCTCGGCAGAAGAGATCGAATGGCTTCAGACCCCCGCCGTAGAGATCGTTGATCGCAACGCGGCCACGGCTCTCTCACGCGGGTTTGTCCTTGTCGGCCCAACAGACGAGGCATGGAAGAAATTCTGGCACTACGTCGCCGAGCAAATCCGTACACGGCGCAAATGGGTCGCTGAGCAAACTGGAATCGAGGAGATCGGGTACTTCCAGAAGGTCAAACCAGCGGAGAAGCTGCCGACGCTCGACGTGATCAAATCGACTTGGATGACGCATGCCAAGTGTTCGCCCGCACAACGTCGAAAGACGCTAACGGCGTGGCAAGACTTCATCGCAACGACAGGTATCGGCTCAATCGATGAAATCACTCCGCAGCTTGTCGTCGAGTACCAGGACGACGTTTATGACCGAATTGTCACCCCTCGAGGTGGCGAAGAAGGGCCGATTAGCGGAAAGCAGCAGCAGCACCTTTTCACAGGCATCCGAACGATCTTGCGGTTCATCAAGAATCGCGCGATGGCAATCGAAGCGACTTCAAAGGTTCTGGACTACCTCTCGATTCTCAAGCCCTCTCAGACGACGGTTAGCATCGACCCGAAGCCGATTTCCGTTGCCGAATGGAAGTCTCTTCTGAAAAAGGCGACGGGCGACGACCTCGTTCTCGTCTTGCTGATGCTGAACTGTGCCATGTACATCCGCGAGGCCATTCGGCTTCGATGGGACGAGATCAAGGCAGATGGCACCATCGTGACGAATCGGAAGAAGACGGGAAAAATCATTCGGGTGGCGGTGCTTTGGGATGAGACGCTGGACGCACTCAAGAGTGTGAAGCGCAAGGGCGACTTCATCTTCTACAACTACGCAGGGGTTCCTCTCGGCATCTCTGGCGCGCAGATGCGGTTCAACAACTTGGCCGCAGATGCGGAATGCGCGCACGTCACGGGATCGCAACTGCGAGACGGTGCCTATACCGCTGCCGTTGCAGCGAATGTCTCGGAACAGTTGACTCGCCTGCTGGTCGGCCATCGCGGAAGCGGTTTGTCGGATTCGTACGTGGCGCGACAGCCGAAAATGGTCAAACCCGCTTGCGATGCTGTCCACGCGCACTACTTCGAGTAGTCCGCACCAGTCGCCGTCGGTCGGCGGCTCAAAGTCACAGACCCCGACCGAATGCCAACCGCATGAACTGGATCAAACCGTCCATCCATCCGACTGGCTTCCAAGGAGCCGAAGTCGTCTTCATTTCTGAAACGCATCTGCTCGCTCGATGGAATCACTCCGAATGTCGCGGTTGGCAAATCTACGCCCGTTGCAGCACCCGCGCCCGCAGCCAGACGCGCTGGATCGCTGGCGCGGGCGTCGAGAGCCTTACATGGACTGAGGAGGAAGCTCTCAGGTGGGCCGAGCAGCAGATCGCTGTCTGATCCACGCAAGGTGTTCACAGGCTGGATCGCGCCGCGTCCGTCATGTCAAACGACCCATACCCTGAAACCGTCGCCGAAGTCATCGACGACTCGCTGACCTTCAAGCCCGCCGTGCTCGCTGCCCTTACGCGGTTCAAAGCCACCCACCCTTGGCGAGGCACGCTTGACGAGCAGCATGCGAAGTTCAAGGCGTTGCATGCCGAACTCTGTGCTGCATACAGTCTGAACCCGCCGCCGCGCTTGGTCTTTGGGAACGACCACGCCTCATGTAGCGGAACAAGCTGCTTCATCCCCGCGATGAACACCATCGTGCTTCGAGGCAAGCTGTCGGTCGTCACCTTCCTGCACGAGTTCGCGCACGCCAGGGGAAAAGGAGAACGCGGTGCAGCGACGTTCTCGATCAACCTGTTCAAGCGGGTTTGGCCGATCCTGTTCGCGCGATGCAGTCATGACGGACACATGCTGCGGGCACCTCGAAGAGGCTCATAGGTTCCATCCCGTGCCTTCCGAAAGACATCGAGTAAACTCATGCAATGGATGGCGATGGATCACAGCCTGAAGACAGCGTGCCCGACCTTGTAGAAGACTATCACTTCTTCCTCGGCTGGTTCGAAGTCAACTTCGACGCGATGGAAACGCTTGAACGAGAAACGCAGTCTGAACAAGAGGAAACGATCCGTAAGGATTGGGAATCGAAGCGAGACGGCTACGAGCGGCGGCTGGTCCGCATGGCTGATTGTTTTGCCGAGACTGTAGGCGGACTTCGGGCTGCTGCAACTACGATGAACGTCAAAGTTGACGGCCTAGACCGATTAGCCGAGTCGCTCGTCTACAAGCCATTCCATGCTTACCCGAAGCAGTACCCCAGCCGCTCGCTGCTGACCGAGGCCGATACTGATTGCATGAAGTTGATCGGAGCAGCGTCCCTGCCAATTCCAGTCAACGTCCGCGAACCGCTCCGTCCGCTACTTCGCGGCAAACGGTGGCGCGAACTTCTCCAGGCACTTTATGAACTTGGCGGTGGGACGGTTGAAGAACCGATCCGAGCAGAGGACATCGTGGAGAGAGCATTCGGTGGTTTCTCGGACTACAACAGTCATAAGTTACCACTCGCCAACCTCGTAAAGGCTGGTTACGCACACGCGAGCGAGGTTCGCGGCGGTGGCTATTGGTTGTCAGAGAACGGTCGCACCCTTGCTCGACAACTCTCCATAGACGACCCGACGCGAGATTCCTGATCGATTCAGTTGCATCGATAACGCATAGCACTTCCGCGCGCAGGCATTGTGGATTGAACAGGAAGCTCTTTCCATTCTCGGTGGTGTTGTGGTGGCTCGCCGAGTGCCACCGAGACGCCACCGACAACAACGCCAACACTCGATTTACTCCCCGCGTCAACCACGGCCAAAGGCATGTGCGCCATGGCGAGATGGTTGATCGTCTTCTGGGAGTACCCAAATGGAATCGGCTTTACAGGTATCAGATGCTCAAGATGTCGGTCACGCTCAACGCAGGACAAAACAAAGAGCACATGTCGAGTCCGAGCTTCGAGAAACGGTCGATCAACTCGCTGCGCCCTACGCAGCGCACTCGCCTTCAAGCAATGCCGAACAAAGCGGAGAGCTTCACGCAATCATTCCAGTGTCCGCACTGAAGGAACACGTAGTCGCTCGAGAAATTCCGAACGTTACTGTCGATCAGTTCGAGCAGATGGTCGCAAATGCAAAGACGACTGGTTCAGTTGGCCCACGCCAGGTCGTCGTGCTTCCCGACCAGCAGACGGTGATCTTCGGCTTCCAGGAATTGCGGGTTGCCCAACAGGCCAAACTGCCGTCCCTGACCTGCCTGATCCGAAGTGAAGCCGATCCTCGTGGATACGCATTACAGCAAACCCTGTTGATGCCGCAGTGGACCAAGGATCAGCTTGCCGTAATCGCGTGGAAGCTGACTCAACATCTCTCCAAGCAGTACAAGGCTGAACGTGCGACCAAGGCCGCACTCTCGAAGAATGCCGCAGCGATGCAGAGCAGCTTGTCGGTACAGGGTGACGACAAGGTTGTCGAAAAGAAGGATGCACGGAAAGAGGTCGCAGCCATTCGCGGCGTGTCCGAACGGTCGCTGAAGAATCTGGCCGCAATCGCCAAACACGAGAAGGAACACAATCACAAGGGCGAATCGGTAATCGCGCAGATAATGGCGAGGAAAACGACGATTGCTGCGGAAGCGAAGCGCATCGAGACAATGCTCGCCGACTCCAAGAAGGCTGCTGAAGCTGAACAGCTTGCGGCGTTGCCCATTCTTGAAGACTGGCAGACGGGTGAGGCCGTCAACGTTGTCCGCGACCGCTTGTCGGAGCGGACAATTGAAGTACTGCTACTTGATGAAGTTGACCTCGGGACTGATGAGCTTGACCGACTGCTGAAGGTGCTTCTCCCGTCGCTGGACCCTTCAGGCTCCGTTGTGTGCATTACGTCCTTCGGTCATGAAGTTGGGATGCGCACTCAACTGAGTTCCCACAACTTGACGGTCGAACGCCCGCTGCTGATCGACTCTTCCCGTTCACGACAAGGACTTCTCGGTACGCGACACCTCAGTGTTCTGCGTGCAACTCAATTTAGCAGCACGTCGCCGCAGGGGAAAATTCCCGAGTCCGACATTCTGGTTGAGCCTGCCTTCAATGGTCGTGCGTTTGCGCTTCAAGCGGTGCTTGGCTTGTTCGCTCGACCACACACGCTTGTTGTGCAGCCATTTGCGAATGACGAATCGGGTTACTTAGCCGCTCGGCGACTTGAACGGTCCGTTCTGGCCGTCGCAGTGTCGGACGATGCGCACAAAGCGGGAAGAACGCGGATCGATGAAGCGTTGGCCAGCGCGGGCAGCGAAGGGGGTGCAAAATGAAGGCACTCGTATCAGCGTCCGCATTTATCGACGCGCTATCTGCTGTTTTGACCGTTGCGGAAGCAGGTCGCTACGCTGACGGAGATGACGGAAAGACCGTCACCCTTTTGGTAAGGGATAGAGCACTGCAAGTTATCAGGGCGTGCGCATCGAACACTGTGTTTGCTGCGGTGCCGATTCATGGGCGAGCAGTCCCTTCGACAACTCCACTGGCCGTGCCCACCAGCGACATACACGCCATACGATCTCTTGCTGAAGGATGCTCCTGGGTAACCCTCCAAGTTGAGGTTGGATCAGACAAGATGGTTGTCTCAGCGGGCAACCAACACAGTCTGTTAGCGAAAGTGAGCGTCGGCCAGACCTTTCCGCAGCAGCCATCTATCGACTCGGCGTGTCGCATCAGGACAGCCGACCTGCAAGACCTGTTCTCCGTTGCAAGGTTGGTCACGCGGGAGCAGTTCCGTGCGGAGCTTCAGAACTGGATGCTGTCGTTCAATTCTGACGAATCCACTTCGCTTGGGGGCGATGGAGGAGTGTTTCAGATGATCGAGCGACGGGGCATGCGAGAGGCTGTAGTACCCTCGCCGCTTCTTGTGCCCATCCACCTATCAGCACATGAAACAATGCATCGCTTCCTGAAACTAGCTGCAAGTTGTGGCGAACAGCATGTCGATTTTCGTGACAACGGCGAGTCAACGCTCATCAGCGTCGGGAGGGTTGCGCTATGTGTCCAGCGTCATTTGTTAAAACCCTACCCCGATCCGAAGAAGTTCATCGACCGAGAGGCGACGACAAAGCTGGTTGTCGAGTCGATCACTTTCCGACGAGCCATCGCGAAAATGGCCCAAGACGCAAAAGCGGGTCGCAAACAGAATCGTCATCACTGGACCAAGATCGCCTTGAATGTTCCTGAGACTGCGACCCTTACAGCCGTGAGCGAAAGCAGCGTGTCAGCGAGTGTCCCAGTCATTGCGAGAGGCGGTGATTCCGCTGACGCGGGATGGCCTTTGACCGAGATGTCTACAGAGTACCTGACGAAGATCGCAACTACTGCTGCCGATTTCGGCTATGTGCAACTTGAATCAGTGGGGGCAACCAAGCCTCTTGTTATCCGATTCTCTAACGAACCAGCAGTCGTGCAGCGACCGTGGATTAGAGACTTGACTCTCGGAGGAACGCGCCGCGTCACCATGTTTGTCGGGGTCAAGACCCCACGATCTCCCGCCGCAGGGACAAGCTCTGATGATGGCAACGGATCGTGATATCGTGGGCAACTGAAGCCTAAGCGAATCTGTCCGAGGAAATGCCACCGCAAAGCCACCGAAAGCGACTGCCCCATCACGTCCAATGCTCTCCGCCAGACGACGGGATGTTGCCCGCTGCGGAGCACAAATGTCGAGGAACTGAAATGACGAAGATGCAAAAATACTTGGAAACGAACGAAACTCAGTTTGCCGAACGAAAAGTCCTAATGCGTGCGGTTTATGGCCTCATCCACAAGCGTTCGCGTTTGTGGACAGGTGCGGCGCACTTGCGCGAGATGTTGCGGCTGGATAACGAACAACTGCGAGTTGTAATGGAGACGCTGCTTGCTCAACACTACTGGGGTTCTGACATTCCGAGAACATACGAGTTGGATACACCTGAGCTAGAAAGGAGAGAAACAAATACGCCGCTGTTTCCTTATCAGTACCGTTTTGCTCTCAAGGGCATGGAAGACGAAACGCCAAACGATGCCCGTCAGTCGCGCCAAGTTCCGTGACGAACCGAGGAAGGAGTCGCGCCTATTCCGATGAATAGGAGATCAGGCCGCGTGGAAACGGTCGTCTCGGCGTCTTGGGAGACAGCAGGTAAGCAAACAATCCAGAGAACGGTGTCCCGTTCCTCTCAGGCGCGACTCGACGGTCTTTCCACAACAGGCCGTCGAGTTCTTTTTCGCGCGGGGCGTAAAACCCGCCCGTGCCCGCTGACTTCCACGCCGACTGACAGAAAATCTTCCGCGTGTCGCGTGTTTCAAGAAGGACTCGGAACGGCGGATTCCGAAATAGATTCAGAGACGCCGAGCGAAGCGGCGGTTGGATGCTTTCAGACGATCAACAAAACGAATCCGCCTGTGCCTGCGTAGGCACGAAGCATCCGACCGCCGAACACTTCGCAAAGTTGTTCGGCGGTTTCTTTTTGCGCCATGAAGAAGCCACGGGTCTGCCAACTTCGCCTTGATAACCATCGGTTCAAGGACCGACGTGGGAAGTTCATCGAGCGATTCAAGGGCAGAGATGCCGTAGCGACGGATTGGCAAAAGGACGAGTTGGCGAAGCTCGGATACAAGCGCGAGAACCTCTCGCTGCTCCGCTTCCATGTCGCCAATCAGTTGCTTCACAAGTTCAAGAACGCTCGTCGAACAGGCGGGCAAAACGGGGCCACCCCGAAGGTGGATGAGGGCACACCAGCCCAAGAACAGAAAACGGGAGACTAACGCTCCCAATGGGTTGTCCGAGGGAACACGGTACGCGATCCCATCAAAGCCTTTTCGCGTGCCCGCTTGACTGCTCACCCTCGACAGACGGCGAACTGTAAATCGCCCGCAACACCGAAGGTGCGCGCGTTAGTCATTTCAAAAATCGGCCCTTGGCCGTGGCTTGTGCGGGGGCCAGCGAAGCCCATAGGCAATGGGTAGCCGAGCCTCACAAGTTCGGCTCGGCGACGTGGCATTCTTCGTGCTCGCCGATGTGCTTCTCTCTCCGATGCCGAACCGTGCCCGCGAATCTTGAAGTCGTTCCTAGGGCGATTGCTGTTTGTGTTCAGGCGCAACAGCTTCCCACCGTCGTCCGCTCGGAGGATGTCGATCACTGCGCCCTTCGTCTTCATGATCTTCTGGCCGACCTCCAGCAGCTTGCGCCCGTACGGCGTAAAGCCCCCGAGGCGTTGCAGAGTGCAGAAGTTCATCTCGAAGCGCGCTCGCCAGTCATTCTCCAGCTTCTCGAAGCGAGGCGTATCTGTGACCCAGCGATCCCATGCGGTCGAGCTATTCCGCGACCTGACGGTGGACGCATCGGACATCAACTGCCGAACACGCTCGATGACGGCTTCCAGCGGACGGCTCTTGTTGACGCCCAGTTCGACCAGGGCTTCGACGAGATAGAAGTAGAAGCCCTTCTTGTGCGGGTTGGGGAATCGCTTGTGCCGCCGACGCGCCTTGCGGAGTTCAGCGAGACGCTTGTCAGACAGGTGAAAGCGGCGCGGCGTCACCAACGCGCCGCGTCGTCCAATCGGCAATCGCCGTCGTTCCCATGCTGGACGCTCGACGTTCCAGATGATGTCGTCGTACTTCTCGTACCGCCGCTTTGGCGATGTCATCCCGCTTCTCCCTCGGCTCGCTCGGGCAAATGTGGTCGCGGTGATTTGGCCGACGCAGAGGCTCTCGCGCTGGCCATCTGCGCGATGCGCCGCTTCATGCAGGCTTTCACCGCTTTGAGCGAGTGCCATTCATCCGCGCCAAGTTCGATCAGCGCATCGACCTGCATTTGGTAGAAGCTGGGCAGTCGTTGATCGTGCATAAGGAAGCGTCTCTCTCCGCCAGCGCGAAAAACTCCACCATCGCGTCCTCGTAGACGCAGCCGCTGGCGGCGTAGCTCTTGCGCTTGTGGCGAGTCTCAATGATCCCCCGATCTTTGAGAAACTGAAAGGCGACATCCACCTGCGTGAACGGCTCATTGAGCGTTCTGGAAAGCTCCTGCCCCGTGTGCGGCTGGTTGTCTTCCATCGCGTAGGCGACCGCCTCGTAGACCTGCCGTTCGCAGGTGTGAACGTATCGCGTTCCGTCCGACAGTGCGACCGTTCGTTGTAGGCAGTTGGCGATCACCGCGTAGCTGACTGTTCGTGTTCTTCGCATGTTGCCGTGAACGCCCAAGCGGCCTGTAACTGAGTTCCGTGCCTCTATCGGGTCTCAGCAGTGCGCGAGACAGTAAAGGCATGACCGAACAACAAATCCGCTTGCTGCCAGATGGGATTACACCTGAACTCGTCGAAGAGACGCGAGCAATGTTTCAGACGTATTACGCGGAACCGCTCACCGATGACGACTGCATCGAGATGCTCGTCAACGTCTTTCGGCTGTACGAAGTTCTCTTTGCTGACGATGAGACTCGTGACACCGATCAGATCGGTAAGTAGCGACTTGAAGAGTCATTCGGTCGCGCATGTAGGTATCGGCCAGTAGTGCTGATGCTCGCATGCCCGACCGTCTGCTGGACGAGGTGGATCGGCGCGCCGCGCTCAAGGGAGTGGGTGCAATGGCTGTGACGCAGATCGTGGTTGCGGACGCTTCGAGCGATCCCAGCCCGACGAGCAGCCCGCTTCGTGATCCTCAGCAGGTGGCTCGTGTTCATCGGCCCGCCCGCCTTGCGGCTCGCAAAGACGTAGGCGTCATCCACCGCGCCGTCCCGCAGGAGCATGACGCGCGTGAACACGCTCGCGGGGATCAGAATCGTTCGCGTCTTCGATCCTTTGCCTAGGACGGTGATTTGACCGTGCCCGTTCGTTCTCGGCTGGCAGTCGCGCCAGCGAAGCGTGACGAGTTCAGATGCGCGAAGGCCAGCCGCGTACATCAGCGCAAGCATAGCCGCATTCCGAACGCTCGGCTCCAGATCGATCATGCGGAGAAGAGCCGACTCATCAATTACCCGTTCAGCAAGCGTATCTCGCAGGGGCGGCAGACGGAGCGGCTCTGCCGTGTCGAATGGGAGATACCCGATTCGGTGGCCGAAGGAGAACAGACTCTTGACGCCCGCCAGAACCTTCCGCCGCGTGCCTGGCTGCAACCCAGCGACGTCCAGCGAGTCGGCAAAGGCTTGGAGATCGCTAAGGGTCACCTGATGCAGGGACTTCGGCACACAGGCAAGGAATCGGTCGGCGGTTCCTCGGTAGCTCAACTGGGTCGTGTCAGGGCGACCATGAAGCCAAAGCTCGATGAGCCGTTGGTCGTTGTCGGCTCCCGCCCGAAAGGTTGGCTCGGTCGCTTCGACGATGGTGATCGCGTTTTCCATGGATAAACCCTTTGGCCCGAGTACATCAATACTTTCACTTTCAATCGACCCGATTTGTCATCAACGACGAAGCGGCAAGTCATCGGTTTGTGAGCCACAAGCGAACGGTATCGGCCCACACTCCGATGGAATGGCCGCACAATTAGGCAGAACCTTGACGCCGAAAGTGGCGGAAGATGACGCGAATCACGTCCGATTCCTGCTGTCCGTCGAGTCCGTTCGGGAAGTTGACCGCCACCGCTTCGGCGACCGACCGCTCGTCGGCTTGAGTGATGCCCAGCCCTTGGAGACTGCCCACCAGTTCTGCGTAGCGATTCGCCTGAGGCGTTTGCGCTCGCCGCCGTGCCCGAGCAGGCGTTGAGGTTTCTGGACTGCTCTGCGTACGCTCGCGCCTGTAAAACAATACGCAAGAGCCATCAACCCCAACCCCTGTCTGTCTCACCGTTCGCGCCTGATGGATCAACTCAGCGTTGAACATCGGTCTGCGGGTGCGAATGTCGTAGATCGGCATCGGCAGCGCGCCGCGTTCGATCAGTTCGTAAACGCGGGCGCGGCTCAACCCGAGAACGTCTTCCGCGAGTTCACTCAGCGAGACGAACGCCTTCGTCGGCGATACTGTCGGTTGTGCTGGCATGGTCAAACTCCCTGCGACGGCAACGCCGCCGCTTGTTGATGCTGTCTTCCGCCAAGATGCTGCCATCCGCGCTCTGTGAGGACGCGACCCGCGTCATCTTTCTCGATCAGGCCGAGGCGGATGAGCGTCGGCTCGATGGACCGCTCAATCGTTTGTCGTGGCAGGCCGAGCGACGACGCGAGGACGTTCAGGCGCACCGAACTCTGTGACTCGCGCAGAAGGGTCAGATACCGCTGCTCGATGATGTCGAGGCCGAGCGGGTCGAGTTGCTCAAGCTCGCAGGTTCGCGTGAACGTCGCGGCGGATACCGTGCCCGTCGCCTCGGCTTGCATCGTTCGGATACAGGCGTCGAGCAGACGGATGCCGATACGCGGCGTGCCTCGACTTCGTGCGGCGATCATCTCGGCAACGCCGTCTTCAAGGACGACGCTCGCCGACCGTGCCCGCCGCGAGATCAACGTCGTCATGTCCTCGACGGAGTAATGCTCGAATCGCAGGATCAGGCGGAAGCGATCCACCAAAGGCCGTGCCAAGGCCCATTCATCCGTTGTACAGGCGATCAGGCAGAACGGCTTGAGCGAGATCGTCTGAACGCGCCCACCGCTTCGGCCAGGCAGAAAGATCAGGCCTTCCTGCAAGACCTTGAGCAGCGACACCTGAATGTCGGGGGATAGGCTGTGACATTCGTCGATCAGCAGACATCCACCTTCAGCTTGGAGAATCGCGGCGTTCAGGTCGGCGGTCGCGCGCAGCGATTGGCCAAGCGTCTCCACCAAAACAACGCCAGTCTCCTTGGCGATGATGCGGCTGATTTCCGTCTTCCCAAGACCGCCCGCGCCGAGCGCGAGAGTATGCGGAAAGACACATCCGTTGGACTGGTTCCAAGTCGCCTCAAGTGCAACGCGAACGCGATCCTTTATCTGCTGCGCGCCGACGAAATGGTCAATCGTCTGCGGCGCGGCGTTCATGTTCGATGCGGTACTCATCTTCTGCCTTTCTGAAAGCGGAGGCACGGGAACCGTTTGTGATCTGGAGTCAAGTGAACTCGGATCAGCCGAGACGCTTGATGTAGCCGACCGTTCCGCCTGTCATGGCGACGGCGGCACTCGCGGCGGCGGTATCGGAGATCGCGGCAATCGTGAGGGTGACGTACTGCCCATTGGGCAAGCGGACGTTGACGGCGTAGGCGACTTCGACGGCCATTGGTTTGCTCCTTGTTCCAAGACCGATGACCGACTCGTTCAGCCTGTGAACTCTCTGCGCGAACCTGAGAATGCTGAGTGCCGCTCGGCAGCGGAACGCCGTAGATCGAACGAAAGCCGCGTTTTCGCGTCACCAGACGCGATTTGCGAACACAAGTGCGACCCTGACACCCACCTGCGAAGAAGCTGCGACGACCTGAAAACGGGAGTACCCGTTGCTCGCTCTGCCTTCAGCGCGTAAGTCCCGATCCCGCCAGGAATAGATTTGCCAGTATTCAGGCCGTTTGTCGGTGACACCTGTGCGTCAGCCCGAAGACTGTGAAGTCGGCCTTTGGCGCATGGTCAGACACCAAACGCGAGCGTGAATGGCGGAGGAACGCTGTCCCTCCTGACAGTGCGAGCAGTGTGCGGACACCCATCCCAAAGTGCGCTCAAACAGAAAACGCCGCGATCATCGCGGCGTTCCCTTGCGCTCGTTCGGCGCGCAGTCCTTGTGACGGGGCTGGAGGTTTGGCGGAAGGTGCATTTGACGTTGGGTTTCTCGGAAAACCGTACGTCGGTTGCGGTTGTGACGTCCTCACACTTACCTCCTCACTCTAGCCTCCTCAAGTGAGAGGCTTACCCCGAGTCGCCTTCATCGAACCGCGCCGCCGTCGAGTAGGCGGCGAAGAGCCGACCTTCAGGCGTCAGGCAGTAGACATGCCCAGGGGCGAGGGGGAAGAGGTCTGTGACCCAATCACCGAATCGGCCCGGTCGCGTCTCAACGGCCCGTTCGATGATCTGCGGCGTTGACGCGAACACCGTTCGCCGTCCGTCGCGTAGACGAGCAATCCACAGCGGTCTGTGAATGTCGCGGGCAAGCCAGACCGTGCCCGTCCGATGCTCGACGGCGGCGAGGGCCATCGACCCTTTGAGTTCGACCAAGCATCGACGCATGCCCCGCGCCATGTCGCCCGTCACCGAAATGGTCTTCTCGATGACTTCCGAATCGCAGTCGGTTGTGAGTTTGATGCCCAGCCGATCCGCCGCCTCCTCAGGGTCATGGACGATGCCGTTGTGAACGAGCGAAAATGCGACCGAGTTCGTCTTTCCGATGAACGGATGGTTGTTGCGGTTGTCGGAGGCGGGTCCGCTTGTGGTCCATCGGACGTGTCCGATGACGGAGCAGCATCGCATGCGCCGCAACGTCTTCCAGAACGGGTTCGTCGCTGTGAACTCATCCGCCGCGAGCGGCGACTTGTCCGTGATGACGCGATGCCGATGCGGCGCGTCGAGCGGCGACGTGATGCCAACAAAGCCGCATGCATCACGGCCCCTTTCAAGTGACTGCACCAGCAGTTCTGTGAGCAAGCCGTGAGTCTCATGCCAGTCTCCTTCGCGTACGTTGCCGACAATTCCAGTGATGGCGCACATGTTCATTCCTCTCCGACCGCGACGAGTTCGCGGTCTGTTGACGGTGAAGAGGACTTGCTGCGGCCTGTGAAGAACTGCGGATTGAATTTCTTGTACGTCTTCAGCAGTTGCTTGGCCGACGCGCGAAGATGCGGATCGACTTGTGCGTAGACGCGAGAATTGCTCTTCATTCCGATGCAAACCATCAGTGCATCGAACGACTTTCGATCCGCAGGCAGCATCGACGGTGCTGCTTGACAGCTTCTTCGGCAAGCGTGATCGAAAGCGGCTAGGTGGAGGTGCAACCAAGCGCGAGCCTTGGTGGCATCAAGAGTGGCCTGATGCGAACGAAGTTCAATCCTGGGCGAATCGCTCAGCAGATTCGTGAGGTTCAGCCAGTTGTATCGGTCGAACCTTGTGAGGCGGCTGCGCAGTTCGCGCTTCGAAGTCGCGCCGTGAAGGAACTTCGCCTCGTTGGGAAGATAACGGCAGTACGAGTTTGATCTCCGACTCTCGCTGACAAGATGGAAGATCGTGTCCTGATGCCTGTGATAGAGGTTCCAAAGGCTGCGGACGTTGCGCGGGTCGTCGTGCACCTCGTCGAACGAGAGGGTCAAGTGGTGCCCGCAAGAGACGTTGCAACGAAGTCCAAAATACTTTGCGATGTCGAGCATCAGTGGGACGACCGCTTCCCACTCATCGACGCCATCCAGCTTCGCAGTCTTTAGCTCAATAGCTGCGTACCGAATGCCTCGATACCGTTGCTCGGGGACGATTGACGAGTCGTATTCGACGGCGACCTTGACGCCAGGCGGCAACGGCTCGTGCGAATAGCCTCTTGCGACTGCCGAAAGTCCATTTTGTGAGAAAGCATGTGCGAGAGACTCTTGCGCTGATCGCGCATCTGTTCCCGACGTGATGATGAGGAACCCTTCAAATTCGGAACCAATTTTCCGATGCCGATTCAGAGAGGAAACCAGACCCATTTCAGACGCTCCTTGTTAGGACCGTCGAAGGCGCGAGCGAGGAGCCTGTGAGATTCAGCCCAGCGGGCCGTGGTTTTGGGATGGGTCTTCGAAGCGTTGGGACTTCACAAGCGCGGCGGCTTCCCGTACCGCATGATCGCTACCAACAACACATCATCGGGTCCGAAGTTTCCGCTCGGTCGCATTGTCGCTACGCCCGCCGCGCTGGCGGCACTCGCCAGGACTGGCGACTCGGCGCATGAGCTTCTGACGCGCAACGTCACAGGCGACTACGGCACGGTCTGCAAGGAGGATTGGAAGGCGAACGACGACGCTGTTGCGCATGGCGAACGGGTGTTCTCTGCATACCTGCTGAAGGACGGCCAGACGAAGCTCTGGGTCATCACAGAAGCGGATCGGTCGAGCACCTGCATCTTGACGCCCGACGACTACTGATGAGCCGTATGGGGGCCGAGTGAGTTTTGGGATGGGTGCCGCCTCCTCGCGCCGTCGAGTTCACAGGGTACGGTGGGCATCGGTCAGCAAAGGAGAATCAGATGCCTTGGACAATCACGAAAGACTTCATCGCTGACCCAGATGCGCGCCAGCCGTCGAACGCCAACGCGGTAGGCATGGTCGGCCCGCGTAACGCGAAGCTCACAGCCGCCGAGATCATCGCGCATCCGCAGGGCCGCACATTCCGCATGAAGGACGGCGACGGCGAGGTGTACTACGAGGGGATCATGGTCATCACAGACGACGACGGCGACGAAGCGGAGTTCCGACCGCTCGATGATTTCGGAAAGCCGAACGCGGGCGCGACCGACATCGAGTACCAGCGCGCTGATGGATCATGGGAGATGATTTGAGCGGAGGTCACAGATCGCGTCGGCCCTATTCGGTACGCAGCCGATGGGGCCGACGATTTCGTGGCGCGAAAAAATGTTTCAAGGGGCACACCCCAACCCTACCCCCATCTGACCTTTTGAGCCGTTGTCATTTGGGGATACCTTATGTATCCCGCGACACAGCTTTTCTCTTTTGGGATGGGTGCGAGCGTGCCCGCCGTCGTCGCCGTTCACAGGCGCGCTAGGATTCCGCCGCAGCATGAACTACGTCATCGTCAGCATCACGAACGAGAACGACATCCTCGAAGCCGACCTCTCGGCATCCGACGACGGGCTGCATGCCTCCGACCCAAGCTACCACCTGTTGCTCGGCCCCACGCTCGACCGCGACATCGTGCTGACGCCCGCCGAAGCGTTGAAGCGAATCGGATTCGCCGTTGCCGACCAGTTGAAAGACACCGAGCAGATGATCCGCCGCGAAGCGGAAGGCGCGAGGTCGCTACTCATGGGCTTGAACGACGGAGGTCGAGTCGTCCTCCGCTTCGACATCGCGGTGCCGAAAGTCGATGCCGTCAACGCGCTGATCGACGGCGGACTGGCGCGGCAGAAGACGACGGACGATCAATCGGCGGGCTGACCTTGCCCACCCCCATTCAGGTGAGTTGGCACTCCAAACCCTTGTGGGGGTTCCCTTTCTGGATGGGGCACGCTGCCCGTTTCCCTTTCGGGAGCGCAACGTCCACTGACAGCATGTCGTCAGTGGCGTACGGATGATGGATTTAGACGGCAGCTTCGGGTATTCTTTCAAGCCGTAATGTCCGCTATTCGCAGACGTTAGCACTTCCGAGGGGACGAGCGTCAAGTCAGCGTGAGTTCAATCGGATCAACGAACCCGTCTCGCTGCTTGTGCGCGAAGCGGAATAGCTGGTTGCACTCATGATGCGAACGAACGATGACGCCATTTCACGCCAAATACTGGGCGCATCTTCTGACCCTCAAGGGGTCATCTGGGAGCGTTGAAAATCTCTCTCGCTCCATCGCCAACTCGCGCGTCGATCTGAATCCCCACCAAGTTGAAGCGGCTTTGTTCGCGCTGCGGTCGCCTCTGTCGCGCGGCGCGATCCTCGCGGATGAAGTCGGCCTCGGTAAGACCATCGAAGCAGGCATCGTGCTGGCGCAACGATGGGCCGAACGCCGTCGCCACATTCTTCTCATTGTGCCCGCCATCCTCCGCAAGCAATGGCAGCAGGAACTCCGCGAGAAGTTCTACCTGCCCACAGCAGTGCTGGATGCTAAGGCATACCTCGCCGAGAAAAAGAACGGCAGACTCAACCCCTTCGACCGTACTGACTCGCTCATCATCTGCTCGTACCAGTTCGCTGCGGGCCATGCCGATGAGATCAAGCAGATCAGTTGGGACACTGCCGTTATCGACGAGGCGCACCGTCTCCGAAACGTGTACAAGGCCGACGCAAAGACCGCTCGTCGGATCGGTGACGCCATCGGCCCCGCGCCCAAGCTGTTCCTGACGGCTACGCCGCTTCAGAACTCGCTGATGGAGCTTTACGGTATCGTCAGCCTCATCGACGATCATGTCTTCGGCGATGCGGCTTCGTTCCGAGATCAGTTCCTCAAGATCGCCGATGACGGCGAGCGCAACCGCGTTCTTCGAGAGCGTCTCAAACCGATTGTTTCTCGTACGCTCCGCAAGCAGGTGGTCGAGTACATCCCGTTCACTAAGCGCGTTCCGATTACCCAGGACTTCAGCCCGAGCGATGAAGAGCAGACGCTCTACGACAGCATCTCGGCATTCCTTCAGCGCGAGACGCTCATTGCGCTGCCCGCCAGCCAGCGACATCTGATCACGCTCGTTTTTCGAAAACTCTTGGCGTCCTCGACCTTCGCCGTCGCAGGCACGATCAACGGCGTCACTCGCAGACTCGAACGGCTTGGCGACCAGCTTCAGGTCTTCAACGACGAAGACATCGAAGGCATCGACGAGCTTGAAGAGGAAATTGCCGACTCCGATGAAGACGCAGAGTCCACGGACAAAACCGAAGTCGGAGGCGACGACGCCGATGACGATGACGATGACGATGGACGGATCGATCCCAAGCTGCTCAAGGACGAACTTGCCGAGCTACATCGCTTCGGTGCGCTCGCTGACAGCATCAAGATCAACGCCAAGGGGGAGAAGCTGCTCCCAGCCCTCGCCATGGCTCTGGAGAAGGCTTTGGGCCTTGGCGCGGCTCGCAAGGCCGTCATCTTCACCGAGTCCAGGCGAACGCAGGCGTATCTCTTCGAACTGCTGTCGCGCAACGGCTACGACGGCCAACTCGCGATGATAAACGGGTCGAACAACGACCCGAACTCGGCGGCGATCTATCAGGCATGGATTGAGCGTCATAAAGGCGGCGAGATCATCACTGGCTCGAAGGCCGTGGACATGAAAGCTGCCATCGTCGAGGAGTTCCGCGAGCGGGCGACGGTGCTGATCGCAACTGAAGCGGCGGCAGAAGGTGTGAACCTCCAGTTCTGCTCGCTCGTCGTCAACTACGACCTGCCGTGGAACCCGCAGCGCATCGAACAGCGGATCGGTCGGTGCCATCGCTACGGCCAGAAACACGATGTCGTCGTGTTGAACTTCATCAACACCCGCAACCACGCCGACCAGCGAGTCTTCCAGTTGCTCAGTGAGAAGTTCAACCTGTTCAACGGCGTCTTCGGCGCGAGCGATGAAGTGCTTGGGGCCATCGAGTCGGGCGTAGACATTGAACGCCGCATCGCGGACGTGTACCAGACCTGTCGCAATGAAGCCGAGATCAAGACTGCCTTTGACCGCCTGCAAGCGGAACTCGACGACCAGATCACAAAGCAGATGGCGGTGACACGCCAGGCGTTGCTTGAGAACTTCGATCAGGACGTGGCCGAGCGTCTTCGTATCAACAAGGACAAGACGCTTGAAAGCCTGAACGACCGCGAGCGTTGGCTGCTGGCCCTCACTCGCATCGAACTCGACGGAAACGCGACCTTCGACTCCAACCAGCCGCGCTTCGAGTATCGCGGCGCGGATGCGCCTGCTGGCCACTACCACCTCGACTGGAAAGTTGCCGAGCGGCTGGGCGATACGTTCTACCGCCAGGATCATCCGTTGGCCGTCCGTCTGATCGATGCAGCCCTTGGCCGTTCCCTCGATCCGCAACAGATCGTCTTCGACTACACCGCCCACGGCCAAGTCGTCAGCCTCGTCAAGCCGCTCGTCGGCAAGTCGGGTTGGCTCGAACTGTCCAAGCTGACGGTCACGTCGCTCGATACTGAGGAGTTCCTACTCCTTGCGGCCCAGACCGATCACGGCGAGCCGCTCGATGAAGAAACGCTCCGCAAGATGCTTCTGCTGCCAGCGCGGCTCGACGGATCGACGGCGATGACCGTGCCTGATCTGTCGTTCGTTCGAGAGCAGTTGCTCCAAGCTCGCTTGGGCGAAGTCAGCCAACGCAACGCGACCTTCTTCGACGAAGAGGTCGAGAAGCTCGACCGTTGGTCGGATGACCTCAAGGTCGGCCTCGAACGCGAGATCAAAGAGATTGACGTTGCCATCCGAGATGCCCGCAAGGCTGGCGCGTTGGCGGCAACGCTTGCCGAGAAGCTCGAAGCTCAGCGACAGATCAAGGAACTGGAATCGAGCCGTAAGAAGAAACGTGCCGAGCTTTACGTCGAGCAGGACAAGGTTGATGAGCGGCGCAACGGACTCATCGGCGACATCGAGAAACAGCTTCAGACGAAGCATGAGTCGCAAGTGGTGTTCTCCGCGAAGTGGACCGTTGCATGAGATGACATTCAGGTGAAGGAGGCTGATGTGACAGAGCCGACAATTACGTGCCCGAAGTGCCAGAACGAGATCAAGCTCACCGAGTCGCTCGCTGCGCCCCTGATTGCATCAACGAAGCGAGAGTTCGAGAGCCGACTCACGGCGCAGAACGCGGAGTTCACGAAGAAGGAACAGGCTCTTCGAGAACGCGAAGCGATGCTGGCAAAGGAAAGGGAGTCGGTCGATCACCAGATCGCCGAAAAGCTGAAACTCGAACGCGCGAAGATTGCCGCTGATGAATCGAAGAAGGCAAAGCTCGAACTCGGCAACGAGCTTGAACAACGAGCCAAGGAATTGACCGACCTTCAGGTGGTCCTCAAACAGCGAGACGAGAAGCTCGCCGAAGCTCAGAAGGCGCAAGCGGACCTCCTTCGCAAACAGCGCGAACTCGATGACGCAAAGCGCGACTTGGAACTGACCTTGGAGAAGGCGCAGCAGTCGGTCCAAGAGCAAGTGACCGAGCAGGTGAAGGCAGAGAAGGAGAAGATTGCCGTAGACGAAGCTCGCAAGGCCAAGATGCTCTTTTCGCAAGACATCGAGCAGAAGGTGAAGGAACTGTCCGAGCTTCAAGTGGTCCTGAAACAGCGTGACGAGAAGCTCGCCGAAGCCCAGAAGGCCCAAGCGGAACTTATCCGTAAGCAGCGAGAGCTTGACGATGCCAAGCGTGAGATGGAACTGACCATCGAGAAGCGCGTCCAGGAAAGCCTGACCACCGCTCGGGAGCAGGGAAAGAAAGAGGCAGGAGATGAGTTGCAGCTTCGGGTGATGGAGAAAGAGCAAACGATTCTCGGCATGCAAAAGCAGATCGAGGAACTGAAGCGGAAAGCCGAGCAAGGCTCCCAGCAGCTACAGGGCGAGGTTCTCGAACTCCAACTCGAATCGATTCTCAGCGCGAAGTTTCCGCACGATTCGGTCGCGCCTGTTCCGAAAGGCGAGCATGGCGGCGATCTCGTGCAGAAAGTCATCACACCCGCTGGCAGTGTATGCGGAACGATTCTCTGGGAGAGCAAACGCACGAAGAACTGGCAGGACGGTTGGCTGTCCAAGCTGCGTGAGGATCAGCGCGCGGCCAAGGCCGAGATCGCCGTCATTGTCACGACGGTGCTTCCAAAGGGTGTCGAGACGTTCGGTCAGATCGACGGTGTGTGGATCACGCACCCTCGAACGCTCGTCCCTGTAGCCATGTCGCTTCGCCAGATGCTTATCGAGGTCAACTGCGCCCGCCAAGCGACCGAGGGTCAGCAGACCAAGATGGAGATGATCTATCAGTACCTCACGGGTTCGAAGTTCCGCCTTCGTGTTCAGGCAATCGTCGAAGCCTTCTCGAACATGGCCGACGACCTCACGAAGGAGAAGAAGACGACGCTCAAGCAATGGGCGAAGCGTGAAGAGCAGATCACCCGCGTGATGGAGGCAACTGTCGGGATGTACGGCGAGCTACAGGGTATCGCTGGAAAGACGCTTCAAGAGATCGACGGCCTTGAGCCAAAGCTGCTCGAAGACTCAGGGGCCAAAGCAACCACATGAACGGGGATTATGTATGAGACTGGTTCAAGTAAAACTAACCAATTTCCGCTGCTACCACGGCGAAGCCACACTCGATGTTTCTGATCTGACCGTTCTGATTGGGCGGAACGATGCAGGCAAGTCCTCCTTTCTTGACGCCTTGCAGCACTTCTTCGCAGACGATGTCCCAGAGCCCGATGACTTGTGCGTGCATTGCGGCGATGGTGGGCAAATGAAGATTACGTGCGTCTTCGATCAATGCCCGTCCAACCTGGTTATCGACGCGACGTTCCCGACGAGCTTGAAGGACGAACATCTCCTCAACGAGAACGGGCGACTTGAAATCGTGAAAGTGTTCGAATGCCAGCGTGATGCGAAGAAAGCCAAGGCAAAGGGTGTCTACGTCGTGGCCCTTCACCCCTCAGCAGATCAAATGAGCGATTTGCTCGATCTAAAGAACGCTGACCTCAAGAAGCGAGCGAAGGATGTTGCTGCCGACTTGTCCTCGGTCGATCAAAAGGTCAATACGCAACTTCGTCGCGCCATCTGGGCAACATGCGCTGACTTGAAGATTCAGCAGAAAGAACTGGAGTTGAAGTCCGAGACGGGCGGCAAGATTTGGGAGCAGTTGAAGACTTCGTTGCCAACGTTTGCGCTCTTCAAAGCAGATCGCCCGAGCACCGATCAGGATGCGGAAGCACAAGACCCGATGAAGCTCGCAATCAAAGATGCAATCCGCACGCAGCAGGAGGCGTTGGCGGATGTGATCAAGATCGTCGAGCAGCAAGTCAAAGAAATCGCCGATAGGACCGTGGATAAAATTCGCGAGCTTGATCCTCAGTTGGCCAGCCAACTGACGCCGCGAGTCACAAACAAGAACTGGGACAGCTTGTTCAGCGTAAGTCTCACTGGCGATGATGCGATCTCGATCAACAAACGAGGCAGTGGCACTCGCAGGCTCGTCCTCTTGAGCTTCTTTCGCGCTCAGGCGGAACGGGATGCGCTCACGAATAACACGGGCGTCATTTACGCCGTCGAGGAACCTGAAACGAGCCAACATCCGCACAACCAGCGCATGCTGTGTGCGGCATTCGAGTCTTTGGCCGAGAAGCCCGACTGCCAAGTCATCCTGACTACGCATACACCTGTCTTGGCTCGTCGCTTCCCGCAGTCGTCCCTTCGCTTCGTCACAAAGGACGTTGGCAAGCCCGTTGTGAAGGCCTGCGACAACGATGCTGTGCTACGAGACATCACGACCTCCATCGGAGTGTTGCCCGACCATAAGGTCAAGGCCTTCTTCGGCGTTGAAGGTCGCCACGACATCGAGTGCCTGCATCGACTATCTTCAACTCTTTCCAAAACAGAGGCCGACATTCTTGATCTGCGTCAGGCGGAACTGGACGGGAAACTTGTATTTGTCCCGCTCGGAGGAAGCTCATTGGACTTGTGGGTGTCTCGATTGCAGCAGTTGAACGTCAAGGAGTTCTACTTGATGGATCGCGATGTCGCGCCTCCCTCGCCTCCAAAGTACGACGCTGCGGCCAAGCAGTTCGCCGCGCAGGCGAATACGACGGTGTTTGTCACGAGCCGACGCGAATTAGAGAACTATCTCGATCACCGCTTGCTAGTCGCCGACTTCGCCAACTACTCAGGTAGCGGCAAGGATTTCGATGATGTCCCGAGTCTTCTTGCCCAAGCGATCCATGAGCATGCGGAGGGCGCGGGCACATGGATGGCACTGGACAAGGATAAGCAGAAGAAAAAAGAGTCAAACGCAAAGAGACGACTCAACAGCGAGTATGCCGACAAGATGACGCCTGCGATGTTGACGGCGATTGATCCGAATGGCGAAGTGCGAACGTGGCTGAAAGCGGTTAGTGCCGCCATTCAGGCTTAGAAGGAAAAGACGATGGCAGGAAAGACGAAGCTCGAATTGACGTGGATAGGCAAGGAGAACCGCCCTCGGCTGGAGCCGCGCATTCTGCTCGAAGACCCGTCGAAGTCTTATCACGCTGCGCAGCGCGTCAGCGACCGCGACCTCTTCGATAACCGCCTCATCTTCGGCGACAACCTGTTGGCCTTGAAGGCTCTTGAGCAGGAGTTCACGGGCAAGGTCAAGTGCATCTACATCGATCCGCCGTACAACACGGGGTCCGCGTTTGAGCAATACGACGATGGCGTAGAGCATTCCCTGTGGCTCTCGCTTATGCGAGATCGCATCGAACTCCTTCGGCGGCTCCTGAGCGTTGATGGATCGCTTTGGATCAGCATCGACGACAACGAAGGCGCGTACCTTCGAGTGCTCTTGGATGAAGTATTTGGGCGTGCGAACTTTGTGACAACGGTCATCTGGGAGAAGCGCACGTCGAGAGAGAATCGGCGGGTATTCTCGTTCAACCACGATTACCTGATTGTTGTAGCCAAAGATCGGGCGGCATTTGAACAAACGCGCAATCTACTTCCGTTCAACGATGAAGTGCGCCAACGTTATAAGAATCCCGACAATGACCCGCGTGGTCCATGGCAATCTGTTTCTGCGAACGCGATGGCTGGGCACGCAACTCCCAGTCAGTTTTATAAACTGCTTACGCCGAGTGGCACTTTGTTGGAACCGCCCGAAGGACGCTGCTGGCTCTACACTAAGGGCCGAATGGAAGAAGAGATCGCCAAAGGAAACATCTGGTTTGGAAAGGACGGCAAGAACGTTCCTCGCATCAAGAAGTTCCTGCGAGATGCCGAGGGCAAGGGACTTACTCCTGAAACGATCTGGACAGCATCCGACGTAGGTACGAACGACGATGCCAAGAAGGATTTGATCGATCTCTTCGGGGGAAAGCTCGTATTTGATACGCCGAAACCAGAGAGCTTGGTTGGACGTGTCTTGGAAATTGCCACGAATCCAGGCGATTGGGTTCTTGATTCATTCGCAGGGTCAGGAACGACTGGTGCAGTGGCACACAAGATGGGCCGTAGGTGGATTCAAGTTGAGCTTGGTGAACACTGCCAGACCGCGATCCTTCCTCGACTTCGCAAAGTTGTGGATGGAACTGACGCGGGCGGCATTACACGAACGGCTGGGTGGCAAGGAGGCGGCGGCTTCCGCTACTACCGACTCGCGCCGTCGCTGCTGGAGAAGGACAAGTTCGGCCAATGGGTCGTCAGCAAGCAATTCAACGCGGCCATGCTGGCCGAGGCGATGTGCAAACTCGAAGGCTTCACCTACGCCCCGAGCAGCGAGGTCTACTGGCAGCATGGCAACTCGACCGAGCGTGACTTCATCTATGTCACGACGCAGACGCTCACCCGCGAGATGCTCGCCAAGTTGAGCGATGAGGTCGGCGAGGATCGGTCACTGCTGATCTGCTGCGGCGCGTTCCGCTCGGGAACGACCGAATTCACCAACCTGACGCTGAAGAAGATTCCGAAGACCGTCATGTCGCGATGCGAATGGGGCAAGGACGACTACAGCCTCCAGATCGCCGCGCTGCCAAAGGCCGTGCCCGTCGATGACGACTCGCCACCGCCGCCCACGCTTCCGCCAGGGGAACAACGGAAGCAACGCAAAGCCAGAGTGACCGAGCCGAGCCTGTTCGGCGGATCGGATGAGAATGGGAACGGGGGTGCGAAGTGAATCAAGCTGTCGTCAGCATGGTTGCGAATCGATTGAGCCTGCGCCAGCCGCAGCGCGAGTCGCTGGAAATCCTGTCCGAGGCATGCGACCTGATCGGTCTGGAAAAGGGAGCGGACGTGGCAACGTCGCTCGCCTCGCTGAAGGCGAAGTACCCGCAGGTGGAAGAGTTTGAGCGTGACTTCCCATCGCTCTGCTTCGCGCTGGCGACGGGTGTCGGCAAGACACGGCTGATGGGCGCGTTTATCAGCTACCTCTACAAGGCCGAAGGGATCAAGCATTTTTTCGTGCTCGCCCCAAACCTGACGATCTACAACAAGCTGATAGCGGACTTCACGCCGAACACGCCGAAGTACGTTTTCGCGGGCATCAGCGACTTCGCGCTGAACCCGCCTGAAATCATCACGGGCGACACGTACGAAGACGGGCGCGGCGTTCGTGGCGATGTCGGCGTGCCCGTCCGTCAAGGCAGACTCTTCGATGCGGGCGGCGCAGGGCCGATCCACATCAACATCTTCAACATCAGCAAGATCAACTCGGAAGTACGCGGCGACAAACAGCCCCGCATCAAACGCCTGCACGAGTACATCGGCGAGAGCTACTTCGAATACCTTTCCAAACTGACCGATCTCGTTCTATTGATGGACGAATCACACCGATACCGAGCCTCGGCGGGTGTCAAAGCGATCAACGAACTGAAGCCGATTCTCGGTCTGGAACTCACCGCTACACCGCAGGTGGAGAGCGGCAAAGGCGTCATCCCGTTCAAGAACGTCGTTTACTCCTATCCGCTCGCCGAGGCACTCAAGGACGGCTTCGTCAAAGAGCCAGCCGTCGCCACCCGCGAGAACTTCGACAAGAACGCCTACGACGAAGAGGGACTGGAACGTCTGAAGCTGGAAGATGGCGTGCGTGTCCATGAGGAGGTCAAGGTTCAGCTTGACGTGTACGCTCGCGATTTCTCGGCTCGTCGCGTGAAGCCGTTCATGCTCGTCGTCGCCAAGGACACCGATCATGCGAACGCGCTGGTCAAGCTGATGGAGGACGAAGCGTTCTTCAACGGCCAGTACAAGGGCAAGGTCATCACCGTCCACTCGCAGACCAAGGGCGAGGAGAAGGACGACATCGTGCAGCAGTTGCTCACGGTGGAAGACCCGAACAACCCCGTCGAGATCGTCGTCCACGTCAACATGCTCAAAGAAGGCTGGGACGTGACGAACCTGTACACGATTGTCCCTCTACGCACGGCCAACTCGCGAACGCTGGTTGAACAGTCCATCGGGCGCGGTCTGCGCTTGCCGTACGGCAAGCGGACGGGTGTCGCAGCCGTTGATCGCCTGACCATCATCTCGCACGACAAGTTTCAGGAGATCATCGACCACGCCAACGACCCGAACTCGATCATCCGCAAAGGGATCGTCATCGGGCGCGACATCCCCGACATCAAGTCGAAAGTCGTGGTCATCGAGTCCAACATCGCGCAGCAGCTTGGCATCGCGTCTGTTGGTGTCGATGTCGCAGGCACGGACAAGAAGCAGCCGACGCTGTTCGCCAAGCCCGAGGAGCAAAAGGCGGCGCAGCTGACGTATCAGGTACTCAAGCAGTTCGAGAAGCTGCCGACATCGGCTGATCTAAAGAAGCCTGAAGTCCAGGCGAAGATCGTCGAGCAGGTGAAGGCTGCGATGGCGGCGCAAGGCGGATCGCAGGCCGAGTTCGAGCAGTTCAAGGAGAACGTCGATCTCGCAAAGGTCGTCGCCAAGACGGTGGACCTCCACATCGACATGTCCATCGACATCCCACGCATCGTCGTTGTGCCGACTGGCGAGGTGACGAGCGGCTTCAAGGACTTCGACCTCGACGTATCGAGCATCAACCTCCGCCCGATCAAGCAGCGAGTCCTCATCCAGAATCTCGGCGACGGCCAACGGCACACGCTCGAAAGCGGTGCTTCCATTGCCGTCGAAGAGAAGCTGGAAGATTACATCGTTCGTGGGCTGATCGACTTTCCCGACATCAACTACGACGAGCATGCCGAGTTGCTCTACAAGCTCGCTGGACAGGCGGTCGCGAAGCTCAAGAGCTACATGTCCGACCCAGACGACGTGCTGAACGTGCTGCTGGTCCATCAGCGGCTTCTGGTCCAGACGATCTACGGCCAGATGGAAAAGCACTACGTCGAGAAGGCAACGGCGTACGAGGTTCACGTCAGCAAAGGGTTCACGACCATGCGTCCCGTGAACTGCACCAGCGCGGATGAAGACATCCGCGACTTCCGAACGCCCGTGGACCAGAAGAAGAACATCCGCGCGATGCTTTTCGGCGGCTTCAAGAAGTGTCTCTATCAGGTCCAGAAGTTCGACTCGGATACCGAGCGGAGGTTCGCGTCGATCTTGGAGAGGGACTCGTCGGTCCAAAAATGGTGCAAGCCGCCGCGCGATGCGCTGAAGATCGACTACTCGAAGAACGACAGCTACGAACCCGATTTCGTGGTCGAGACGGAGACAGGCAAGTTCGTCTGCGAAACGAAATCAGTGGATGAGATGCAGAGCGATGAAGTGAAGGCGAAAGCCCGTGCTGCCGCCATCTGGTGCGCCAACGCGACCACGCATGGCGGCGGAAAGCCGTGGAAGTACCTGCTGGTGCCGCACGACAAGGTGGACGACTCGAAGTCCCTCGCAGGGCTGGCAGCAACGTACGAGGTGAAGGCAGAATGAGCGTGACCCAGGACTCCTTCATCAGCGTCTTGGACGTTGCCCCCGAAGCAAACGCTGCGGATAGTCCTCGCGTCAGAGCGGTCTACCGCAAGGTCGCTGCCGATTGCCTTTCCGCCGACGACGTGGATGCGACGTGGGATCGAGTCGATCAGACGATGACCGCCGAGCTTCGTCGGACGGATGAGCAACTGCGCTCGCAGTGGCGAGCGTCGAGGCGGTATGGCGACCAGGCGGCGCGTTTGAACGCCCAGCGGCGACTGGCCGAGCTTGCCGAGCGTCGGCGCAGCCAGCGCGACCTATACGAAGAGGCGATGACGCACGTCGGCCTGCTTCGCGGCAAGCACATTGAACTGCTGGAATGGGCGATGAAGTCGAACCGCCAAGGGTGGCGGCTCAGTGAGCAACCCGATTCGGATGAGACGCTGTGCCAATCGTTCGTGATCGTTCTTGAAGACGGGGAAGAAGTCATTCCCTATCGCAAGCGACCGCGCGGCCAATCCTACGCGGCGTTCTTCGTATCGAATAGCGGCAACAAGCGGCAGGATGCCATCGACGTATTCACCGAGTCCGAGCTACGCCGTCTGGTCATCGGGCTGGGGTATCGCGCCTATTGCCGAAACCGCGAAGGCACGCGGGCGGGACTTTACACGGCGCAATCGCCGAATCGCGTTCGCTTTCTTGAGAGCCAATGAAGCCGACAAGTACAACCTCCGACGACTGGAAGCCCGCTCTCGCTGCTGCGGCGCGGACGAGTACCGTCATCGGCTGGGAGAAGATCGAGCATCGCCAGCACGCGTTGCTAGTCATCACCGCAATCAAGGCGTTCGGCGAGGACCAACGCGCCAGCTTCTACATCGAGCAGCGGACGGGTCTAGGCAACGTCCCTCGACCCGATCTGATCCTCCTCCACCCCGATGTCGGCGTGCTCGTCGTCGAGAACAAGGGCTTAGGCCTTTCTGACATTCATTCCGTCGAGGGAACAACGCTCTCTCTCATGCGGGATGGGCGTTTCAAGCGTGAAGACCCGTTCCATCAGTCAGAGAAGGTATCGTTCCGCCTGCGTGATCTGGCGGCGAAGCGATGCAATTTGGGCGAGGCGTTGTTTCTGCATACGGCGGCGTTGCCGAGGCTGTCACGAGCGGAGTTCGAGAAGAAGTTCGGCGTCCATTGGCCGATGGAGACGCTGTTCTCCGATGCGTGCCTGTCGCCTGTCGAGTTCCGCGCTCAGGTACTCGGCTTTTCGGAAGCAAAGCAGCGTGACGCGAAGCGGAAGTCCAAACTCTCCAAGCGCGCGAACGATGCCGTCCGCATGGTTCTCGACGGCAAGAGCTTCCTCCACAGTCCACGCACGGTTTACGTCGAGAACGCGAGTCCCGATCTTCTGGGAGTTCAGATTCAGGAACTCGAACTCGGCCTGAAGAGTCCAACCGAGCAGCAACGCGAGCATGGCCGAGCGGACATGCGGGGCCAGCATCGCCTGTTCCGTGGCGTTGCGGGTAGCGGCAAGTCGATCCTGCTGGCCCTGAGCGCGGCCCAGACGGTCGCACGGTTCGCCACGGAAACAGGCGATCTGTTCAACGCCCAGGCGAGCAAGAAGCGGGTGCTGGTCGCCTGCTTCAATCGCACCCTCGTCCATTACCTGCGGCAGCGCATCGATGATCGGTACGGACGGCTGACATGGGACAAGCCATCCGATGAGATGCTGACTGTCATGCACTTTGAGCGGCTTGTGAAGACGCTCGAAAACCGTGACCAACGACTGGCAACGGGTCTGACCTTCAAGGAGAAGGAGGAAAGGGCCAAGCTGCTCATCCAGAAGTTCGATGCGCTTGATGAGAAGTCACGAGATGCGCTGAGCTTCGATGCCGTTTACTTGGACGAGGCGCAGGACATCCTTCCCGAAGAGATTTCGCTCTTGCTGCGATTGGCCCGTAAGGACGACAAGGGCCAACAGACGTTCATCGTCTTCTACGACAACGCGCAGAACATCTACGGCGTCACGCAGCCTGTCTGGGAGAAGCTCGGTGTCAACATCTTGGGCGGTCGAACGGTGTTCCTCGATCAATGCCTTCGGAACACCACCGAGACGCTCTCGCTCGCGTTCAACGTTCTCGTCGGCGCGTACGCGCCTGAGGGCGAGCGGGTGACGACCCGCAAGTTCGCCGACGTGGCGAGCCTGCGTCAACGCGGCCTGATCGAGGAAGCGGACGGTCGCTTCGACGTGCGATTCGCTCCGCGCAAGGGGCCATTGCCGTTCGTCCGTTGCTATCCGTCTCGGCGCGCCGAAGTTCAAGGCGTTGCCGACGAGATTCGTCGGCTCGTTCAAGAGCAAAGAGTCGTGCCAAGCGACATCTTGGTGCTGTACAAGACTCACTACGCCTACAAGGATGATCTGATCCCCGCGTTGGAGAGCGCGGTCGGAAAGGGCCATCTTGTTCGTCAGGTCCGCAGCGATGATCTCGACAGCAAGTCGAGGCCGTTGATCGAGGACGGGACGCTAACAGTCAGCACCATCGCCAGTGCCAAAGGCTACGACGCGCCCGTCGTCTTTCTTCTTGGCGTGGACGACCTCGCAACGGACACCAAGGGTCGCGCGAGCTTTTACGTCGGAGCGACCCGCGCGAAGCTGTCTCTGACCATCACAGGCATGGTCCGCGAGAAGCCGACGCTGCTCGACGAGATCGCCAGGACGGCGACCGCTCTCGGCCCAGCGGATCGAGTCGTCTGGTACACGCCGAGTCAGCGACAGGCGCGGACGACGCCGCCACCGCTTCCGTCAAAGATCGCGCCGCCTCCTACGACTGCGCTGACGTTCACCTGCCGTCATTGCGGTAGCGGCAAGCTCCACGCTCAACACGGCAAGTTCGGGTACTACTTCGTCTGCATCGATTGTGCAAAGAACACGCCGATTCAGACTGCGTGCCCGACGTGCAAGAAGCGCGAGCGGATTCGAAAAGACCAGCTTCGGTTCTTCGGGGAATGCGAAGCCTGCAAATCGTCGCGCGTTGTCCACACGAACACGCGGCTCAACGAGATTGGCAACTAGGAGATCGGTCAATGAAAGCCACGGAAACAAAGCTGCTCGATTTCCTCAAAGGACCAAAGCAGTTCATCATTCCGATCTACCAGCGCACCTATAGCTGGACGTTGACGCAGTGCGAACAGCTTTGGCGTGACATTGAGCGCGCCGCAACAGACAGCAGCGTCTCTGGCCATTTCATCGGCTCGGTCGTCTACATCCAGAAGGGGCTTTACCAAATCGCTTCGGTCCCCCAACTGCTGGTCATCGACGGGCAGCAACGCCTCACCACGGTGTCGCTGATCTTGACCGCGCTCGGTCAGTCGCTCCAAAAAGAAGGTGAACAGTCCGAAATAACACAGAAAAAGCTGACGAACTACTTCCTCGCCAATGCCGAAGAGGATGGCGATCTCCGCTACAAGCTGCTCCTTACCCAATCTGATCGCCCGACGTTGATGCGGATCGTCGATGGCAAGGAGGCTCCAGAAAAGCCGTCGAAGCGAGTCACTGAAAACTTTGAGTTCTTCAAGGGGAAGATTGCTGCGTCGAAGCTCGATCTGAACACCTTGTACAAGGGAGTCGGAAAGCTGGTGATCGTGGACATCTCACTGGATCGCGAGCATGACAATCCGCAACTCATCTTCGAAAGCCTGAACTCGACGGGCTTGGAACTCAGCCAGGCTGATCTGATCCGCAATTACGTCTTGATGGGACTTGAGCACAAGCAGCAGGAAGCGTTGTACTCGGATCATTGGTTCCCGATGGAGCAGAGTTTCGGCCAAGCGGAGTACGCGGCGCAGTTTGATCGATTCATGCGCGACTACCTGACGCTCAAGGTTGGTCGCATCCCGAACATTCGCGAGGTGTACGGTGAGTTCAAGACGTATGCGAAAACTCAGGGGAGTGGCGATGACGCGATACTCGCGACAGTGGCAGACATTCACCGCTATTCAAAACACTTCGTCCGAATAGCGTTGGAGCGGGAAGCAGACAAGGAGCTTCGTCAGGCGATTGCGGACATCAACACGCTTCGTGTTGATGTCGCCTATCCGTTCCTGCTGGAGGTGTACGATGACCACGCGAAGGGACTGCTCACCACCGACGAGCTACTCCAAATCCTCCGCACGATTGAGAGCTACGTGTTTCGCCGAGCCATTTGCGGCATCCCAACGAACTCCTTGAACAAGACCTTTGCGACGCTCGCGAAAGCGATCAACAAGTCGAAGTATGTCGAGAGCTTCACGGCGGCGATGCTGGCCAAAGACTCCTACCGACGATTTCCAAGCGATGACGAGTTCACCCGAGAATTGGCCGTCAAGGACGTGTACAGCTTTCGCAATCGGAACTACCTGCTTCGCAGGCTCGAAAATGTCGGTCGCAAGGAGCGTGTCGTCGTCGAGGAATACACGGTTGAGCACATCTTGCCGCAGAACGAGGAATTGCCTGCTGCGTGGAAAGCTGCCCTCGGCGAAAACTGGAAGGAAGTGCACGCCCGCCACCTGCACACTCTCGGGAACCTCACGCTGACTGGGTACAACTCCGAGTACAGCGACAGACCGTTCGCTGAGAAGCGAGACATGAAAGGCGGCTTCAAGGAGAGTCCCATCCGCTTGAATGAGGGGCTAGGAGTACTGGCCGAGTGGACGGAGCAGGAGATCGTCAAGCGAGGTGAACGGCTGGCCAAGCTGGCTGCGCAGGTGTGGAAGATTCCGTTACTCCCTTCAGAGGTGCTAGACCAATACCGTAAGAGCGCGAAAGACGAGTCGGATGATCACGTCTACACGCTTGCTGACCATCCGAAGCTCAAGGGCGACATGCTCGACCTGTTCATTCTGTTCCGAGAACGCGTGATGGCATTCGGACCTGACATGAAGGAACACATTCTCAAGCTCTATGTCGCCTTCAAGAGCACGACGAACGTCGTAGATGTTGTGCCGAGGAAGCGAAAGTTGCGGCTTGCCGTCAACATGGATTTCAAGGACATCCACGATCCCAAGGGGCTATGCGTCGATGTCACGGGCAAAGGCCAATGGGGCAACGGCAATGTTCAAGTCCGCTTGCAGGACGCGACCGAATTGGACGACGTGCTTTACGTCGTCCGACAGGCGTATGACCGACAGCACGCCGCTGAGAAGACTCAAAAGTAGCGCATTTGACGCGCCAGTTCCGACCAGCCTCCGCGTGGCACGCGTTCGCGGCCCACTTTGACTCGTCGCTTGCGCGTGGGGTCGTGTTAGTTGGCTGGCGAAGGCAGATGCGGAGAACTTCGCGGCGGTGTTGGCGAAGGCAGTGAAATACGAAGCGAGGAACTGAAGGAGAGAGTCATGGGAAAGAAGGCGGCAATAGTCTCGACGCCGTGGCAGTACACGCTGGACACAAGGCGCAAATTCAATCTGCTGCGAGTGCGAAATCTCGTCCAAGCATCAGATGACAAAGGATTGAGTGACAATCTTCGAAAAGACATCCTCCGAGCGGCTGTCGTCTTGCTTCATGCGACCGTTGAAGACGTGATGCGTTCAGTATCGCGTGAACTGCTGCCACATGCTGACGCAAACGTCCTTGCCCAGATACCGTGCGCCGTGGAAGTTGGTGGCAGTCCAATCCCGAAGTTTACGCTTGCGCAGATACGCGACAAAGTTGTCGGAGGTGTGGAAAGGTACGTCAAAGCGCGAGTCAAATCGCATTTAGACAGGACGAGCTACAACAATCGCGCCGACTTGGAGAATGCCTGCAAGCTAATACCACTTGACGCTGAAACTGCGGGAAGGCTGATACATGCGATTGAACCGATGATGAAGCGTCGGCATGAGATAGTTCACCGCTCCGACCGCGAGGACATGGCAGAACACTTCGGGAAGCAAAAACACATCTCAAAAAAGACGGTCGAGACTTGGGTGGCATCAGTGCAAGACTTTCTCGAAGCTGTCATGCACGAGGTAAGCCATCCACCGAAAAAGGCCAAGTCGTAAGTGTTCCCTCGCACGTCCAGGCGTCGATAGTGCTGGATGCCAAAGCAGCAGCTAACAAAAAAACAACTCGACGACGTTGACGCGGCCTTGCCGTTCTTCGGGTACTACTCAAACCGCGAAGAGTTTGTAGTCGCTCTGAATCGTCCGCGTTGGAGTGTCGCTCATCGGACTCGGAATGCCCGAGCCAGTTCCGCCCAGCCTCCGTGCGGCCCATGCTCCCGTCCCTCTTTGACCCTCCGCATCCGCTCTGGGTCGTGGTAGTTGACGGCCTTTTTGATAAATCCCTTCAGCCGCTCCATCGCGGCCTCGATCTCTGCCTGCTCGTCTCTCTCATTGCGCATGGTGTCCCCCAGAAGTTGACGTGTATCGGTACACTGGGCTTCTTCTGCCGCTGGCGTGCCGCCTCCTTCTTCGATGGTCGGTGAACGGAAGCGATAGCAGATGAGCTTGAAGGAGGAGTCGTGGATGCATTCGAATCGCTGATGTCCATGCTTTTGCGGCACAACGGGTACTGGACGATTCCGAGCCTAAAGGTGGAAATCTCGAAAGCCGAGAAGCGCGAGATAGGCAGGTCAAGCTCACCGCGCTGGGAGATCGATCTTGTCGCCTACCAAGGCTCGACGAACGAGATACTTGCCGTCGAGTGCAAATCGTTTCTCGACTCTCGTGGGGTCGTCTTTCAGGATGGGCAGTTCGACCCGCCAAAGCGGTACAAGATGTTCACTGACCCAACGCTGCGAGGCGTTGTCTTGAAACGGTTGGCAACCCAGCTTGTCGAGACAGGTGCTTGCGCGAAGAACCCGAAGGTCACGCTCTGCATGGCAATCGGCAAGACCGCAAGCTGCACAGATCGCGCCGCGCTTAGCAAACACTTTGATGCGATGGGCTGGCGGCTGTTCGACGACAACTGGATCAGAACTCGGCTCGCGACCGCATCCGAACGCGGATACGAAAACGACGTGGCGTTCGTCGTCTCAAAGCTGCTGCTGCGGAAGAGGTCTACCGACAAGGAATGACTTGGTGCGGGAGAAGGTCACGCGGATGATCTCTGCATGAGCAAGCGCGATCACAAGACCTACTACAAGGTGTTTGCACTTCGAGACGGCACGGTCACTTCTGTCTTGGAGACAAGAAAGCCGTCAAAGCGAACGCTGGGGCGTGAGCCAAAGATTGATGAAGACGGAGTGTTCCTCGAATACCCGACAGATGCGATCACTTTCGAGGAACATACGGATGCTCAGCGAATCCAGAAACACATCACGATTGCGACTGCGATAAACGTGAAGCGAGCGGTGCGGAAGCTGGTGTTGCCTCCGCTGGCCGCGATCACCGAAGAACTGTCCGCAATCCGTCGTCAACTGGATCGCATCGAGCGAAAGCTAGATGAGCACGGCAGGATTGCGTGATGCAAATCGTGTTGGCGGCGTCTGGATCGCGCGGGACACGTCATGAAGAGTGCCAACCGCGCACTCGAATGGTCAGTTCGCAGCCGTGGCAGCGTCCAGCTGCGCAGGCAGGTACGCGATCATGCCCATGACTTCTGCGATAGACGGGACGCGCCGCCGAACGCGGCATCGAACGAGCAGCGGGCACTGTCGCTGACGGATCAGGTCAAGCTCTTCCCCCGTGAGGGGGACTGCTTGAGCATCTCGTTGAAGGTCTGATCCGCCTGCAGCGACAACCAGATCGACATGCGCGAGTTTGTGCCGCCAGTACGTTGTGACGATTGCCGCCGTGCCCGCTTGCTGCCAGACCGAAAGAAGCCTTGCGTCGTCTGGGATGCGGAAGGCGAACGGCTGATCGTCGCAGCGACGAACGATGTCGGCCAGAACTTCGACGCTCGCCGCGAGCGGCAGGCTGTCGGCGGGCGTGGCCAGGAGCATTTGATGGCCGTCCGTCAGGGCCGAGAGATCGCGGCTAGTCAGATCGAAAGAGAAGACGTTGATGTCTTGGATCACAATCGCGTCGTGATACGATCTACCCGATTCGCCGTCCACGAACCGCCTTTAATGCTGCCTTTAATTATGTTTTCGACCGCGTTTTTAGCTCAAAATCGCCGTTCTTTTGGGTTCGATTCCCCGTCGCTCCACTTACATCAACCGCCGCCCGCATTTTCCTGCGTGCGGCGGCTTTCGTTTAACCGGCGATCTTCAGATGTCTTTTTCATCAGCGCGTGCCCTGCCCGGTCATTTTACCTTGTCGAGCAGCAGAAACCGGTTTGGCTGCAGTTCGTCGGTGATGTCGTCAAAGTTGGTGGCGGTGCGTTTGTCGTTGTTGACATGATCGATCCAGAGATTCACGGGGCGCATGACGGCCAGGCGGTCGTCGTGCTTGATGATGAGCTGCGCCTGAATCTTCGAGCGGTCGATCTTGTACCAGGCGGTGTTGCTCGCTTCCCACTTGGTTTCGCGGTTCCACTGGTCGCTGTGAAAGCAGACCTTGAGCACTTGCGCATCGGGCTGCACCGACTTCCATCGCTCGATGGCCATCGCTTCCATCGCGGCGCGGTCGCTGCCGGTGTAGCGGTCGGGGGGAAGCGTGTTGGCGGTGATGATGCCTTCGCTTAGTTGCGCCTGCTGGTTTTTCAGGTCGGCACGGAGCGCGGCGAGCTTTTCCATGTACGGCCTGGCGGCGGCAGGATCGACTGCGTTGTAGAGATTTACCTTCTCCTCAACATAGCCGAGTTGCTGCGGAATGCCGCCGTTGAAAAAGGCGGGCTTCTGCTCGGCAACGGCGGTGGCGGCCATGTCATTCACCTGCTTGATGTCGCCGTCGATCATCGCGGGCGCTGATTGAAGCCACTGGCCAACCTGCTGGGCGAACGCCTGATAGCGCGAATCAAAATTGACGGCCGAGCCGGCGATTTGCCTGCCCGGTTCGGTATCCTGCTTGAGGAAGTCGGCGTACTTTTCCATGATGCGATTGCGCTCGCCGCGGGCGGCGTCGGCGGTGTTGACGATCTCGACTGCCGCCGGGCGGTTGGATTGAATGAGATCGCCGTTAAACATCTGCGCCAGGCCCGCAAGGCGCTCGCGGTCGGCGGCGAAATCGGGGTAGCTGTTGACGTCGATGAGCTTTTGCAGCTGCGCGTGAACCGGGCCGAGCGCCGCGTCGGCGGCATTGATGCGCGCGACGAGGGAGTTGTATTGCTCAGCCGCTTCGGCGACGCCACGCCCATCGGCGGGGAGCTTGGCGAGGGCGTCATTGGCAAAGCCGAGTTTGCGCTGGGCTTCTGCGATGGTGGAAACGCCGCTGTTGATCTTGCGATGGTCGAGTGCATTCTTGTCGGCGGTGGTGTTGGCTTGCTCGACGAGCTGATCGAGCGCGTTGGCGTAGCCGTCGACTTGATTGAGGTTGAACTTCGCGCCCTTGAGGACATCTTCCTGCCGGTAATCAAGCTTGGCCCCGCCGGCACCTGCGGCGGCGGCGGGCTTGGCGGGTTTACCGGGTTGCTGTGCGGGCGCTTCCTGTTTTGCGGGGGCGTCGGGCTGGGATTGCCCGGTCAGACGCGCTTCGAGCGCCTTGGCATCGGCCAGCGTCGCATCGAAGCGGGCGCGCAGCTCTTTCACAGCGGGATCGTCACCGGGAAGCTCTGCAAAGCGCGATTCGAGCGTGGGCACAGGCTGCATGGCGCTTTGCAGCCGCGACATGGCGAGCTTGCCCCTGGAACCGGCGGGCACGCCTTCGCCGGGGCCGGCGGTGTCGAGGGCCAGCTTCATGCCGGCTTCAAACTTGGTCTGATAGTTGGCGGCGTCGGCAAGCACCTGCTGCTGCCGAGCGGTGAGTTCCGCCGCCCAGGAAGCACTCGCCTCACTCACAGGCAGTGCTATGAGCAGCCCCAATACCGCCGTGAGGACTGTCGATCGACCCAACCGCTGCACAACACATTGCCCCAGACATTGCCCCAGACATTGCACGAGAGATTGCACCAGATATTGCAAAAGGCCCATTCGCATCGAATCCTCTTTCCAGCCCAAGTTTGCCCCGAATTGTCATCACATCATCCGCGACGCGCGACTTGCCCGCCGCGCGAAGCAACAGTTGTTTATCTGAATGTAAGTCACCCGACAATCAAAAAGTGAGCCGGGACATAAGGAATTTTACTTTGGGCGCTTTTTGCCGGCTTCGCCGCTCACGCCGAAAATGTGAAACTGATGCGACAGCGGTTCAAAACCGTGTGCCTTGCAGACTTCGTCGCGCAAGGCCCGCAGCTTCTCGCTGTTAAACTCCACAACGCGCCCGGTTTCGACGCAGATGAGATAATCATTCTGCCGCCCGGCGGTGATCACTTCATAGTACGCCTGCTTGTTATCAAAGAAGACCTGCCGGAGGATGCCGGCATCCTGCAGATGCGCGAGCGTGCGATAGAGCGTCGCCCGGCTGGCGCGGTGGCCGGATTGTTGCAGCGCGCTGATGATCTGTTCCGGCTCAAAAAGCCCCTCACGACGGAGGACCGAATCGAGGATGACGGCGCGTTCGGGGGTGAACTTCAGCTTCTGCCCATGCAGGTAACGGCGAAAGACGGCGCACACCGGCTCATACGGCATCGCCGCACGGTGAACCGACCGGCTCGACCGGGGGATGGACGGAAGAATCTTCTGGGCCGACATTGCAATGGATTCTACCCCAGAGTTCGGCGGCGGGAAGATCTCGCGGGCGATAACGTAAGTTTAATTGGGCAATGCAGTTATGCGATTCTGGGAGTGTCTGGGTGCGCGGTAGCTGGACGAGCCAGCCGGGCCGGGTGAGGGAGGTGGGACGGTCGATGCGTCTTTCTGACGATTGATTTCGGTTCTTCACTAACGACGGCGGTGGGAGTTGGGTCTAAGATAAGGTGGGCTGTGGTGATGAACTGCTGCGGCCGGACCATGAAAGGGAGCATGCGGAAATGAATATGAAATCTTTACTGCTGGCGAGCTTCTGCGCCGCGACCTGCGCCGCTGTAACCGTGCGCGCGGAACCGGCGCAGGCGGCACCGACCGACGCGCGCGGCGCGCCGGCGGAGGCGGGTTTCGTGCCCTTCGAGTTTGCCAGCCCTTATGGTTACAGCCCGTTTACGCGCGATGCGCGCGAATACTTCGGCCAGGCACCTCTCGACTGGCCCGCGGCTGAGGTGCGCGAGTTTATGTATGCCCGGGCGCGCACGATCCTGGCGCGTTGGGAGATGATCTACGCCGGCGACCGAATCAATGAGCAGGTCGATCGGTACAAGCGGCAGTACGAGCGCTCTGATGCATTTCAGGAAGCCAAAGTCGCGGAAGATGAGGCCTGGCAGAATTTGCAGCAGGCAACGGCGTCGGTGTCGGCACGGCTGATGGACGATCCGCAGTATGCGACGAACGTCGCCCTGGCAGCCGACTTGCGCACGCGGATTGATGATCGCGCCTATGAAGACCCCAGTCTGCTCGCCGGCAAATATGTTGCGTCGTCGCAGTTTGATCTGGCGCTCGCCCGGCTTGGTTATGCCAGACGCGCCTCAGCGCTGCGCGCCGAAGCGATGGCGGGTGATCCCACCGTGGTCGAAGCGCGCGCGAGGTTGCAACTCGCAGCGGCCAAGCGCGCTTCGCTCCAGAAAGAGTTTGAGAACAAGCTGAAGGACGATCCAAGGCTCCTTCAGCTTCGTCTCGACCAGGAAAAGGCGCAGGCCTTCCACTCCGCGGCGGCCGCATACGAGCAAAGCGCCCGCTTCACCCGGAAACAGGCATGGAAGTATGCGAGGTTTCTGCATCGCAATGATTCCTATCCCTACTATGGCTCACCCTATGCCGGCGGCGGTTATCTGCGGCCGTATGACATCGATTACGGCATCCGGCCCGTCGCGGGAACTTACGGATTCAAGCGACGTGAATGATCAACCGCGCGATTGATCAGATGATTGATCAGACCATCGCCTAATCAGACGCATAATCAGACCTTCGCCACGTGCATCGGCACTCGCCTGCCAAAGAGTGTGAGGTTGCGCGCGTCGACGATCTCCACATTAAGCAGCTCTCCTTTGAGTGAACGCTCGCCGTCGAAACAGACGACCTGATCGCCGCGCGTGCGACCGATGAGCTGTGTCAGAGAAACCGCCTCCCCGGCGGGGAGACCCTGCCGCGCCTCCCACCCGAGCGTCACCTTGGCGGGGGGATACGCGCGCTTGCTCACGAGCTTGCTCTCGCCTTCCACCATCACCTCGACTGTCTTTCCGATCATCAGCCGGTTGTTCGACGCACACACCTCGCCCTGCAACGCAAGAAGCTGATTGTTGCGCGACCGCTTGACGGCATCGGGCACATCGTCTTCAAAACGGTCGATCGCCACTGTTCCCGGTCGGGGGGAATACTTGAAGATGAAGCTGTTCTTGAAGCGACAATGACGCACCAGTTCCATGGTGGAGGCGAAATCGTCGTCGGTCTCGGTGGGGAAGCCGACAATAAAATCGCTGGCAAGGCTGATGTCAGGCATCATCGCACGCGCCCGATCAACAAAATCAGTGTATTGCTCGGCGGTGTAGCCGCGGTTCATCGCCTTTAAGATCCGATCGCTGCCGCTTTGCGCGGGAACATGCAGGTAGCGGCAGATCCGCGGGCAGTCGCGCATCGCCTGAAGCGCAAGATCAGTGAAATCTCGCGGAAAGCTCGTGACAAAACGCAGTCGGGGAAGATCAGGCACGCTTTCGTGAATGAGGTAAAGAAGATCCGCAAAAGTCGTCTTCCGCCCGCCGCCGTGGTCGAAAATGTAGTGGTTGATCGTCTGCCCGAGAAGCGTCACTTCCAGTGCGCCGGCACCAACAAGCATCTTCACTTCTTCAACGATATTGCCCGGCGGGCGGTGCACTTCCGGGCCGCGCGTGAAGGGGACAACGCAGTAGGTGCAAAACTTGTTGCAACCCCGGGTGATGCGCACATACGCCTGCCGCATGTTGTCGCTTGGTGAGACGGTGCGCGCGAGGTCGAGAGACTCAAGATTGTCCTCCTTCGCCGTCTCATAGGTGCTGCTGCGCCGCGTAGTTGAACCCATGAGCGCCACCTGCCGCGGGCTGCCGACCGTGGCTGACCCTGCACCGCCTTCGCTGGGCGCGACGCTCGTGGTGCATGCGTTGTGCACCATGCGTGGCAACTGATCGAGCTCGCCCGGGCCGCACAGGATATCGATATGCGGAAACCGCGTGAAGATCGACTCGCCCTCCCGCTCGGCCATGCATCCGATGACGCCAATCACCATGTCTGGCCGATCGGCCTTGGCCTCGCGCAACTCACCCAGCCGGCTCCACACTTTCTGCTCGGCGTGTTCGCGAACACTGCAGGTATTAAAGATCACCACATCGGCGGCGGCGCGGTCGGCGACTGCTTCGTAGCCCTGCGCGCGAAGCTGGCTCATCACCAGCTCGCTGTCGAGCACGTTCATCTGGCAGCCGAACGTTTCTAAGTACAACTTGCGGGTCATGTCTGATGTCGCAGTCAATTCCAGGGTTATCTCGTGTTGAAGCGAAAGCCGGTTAAGATAGCATCTTCGAGGGAAAGGAACCACCCGGGCATGTCTTCAACGTTTACAGAAGCACAAATCGCGGCTTTACGACCCCTCGCGGCGATGTTTCCCACGTCCGACCTGGCGATGGCCGAGATATCCGTGCTGACCGCCATGCAACGACTGCTGGCCCAGACGATCCATGTCATATCCGACGTCCACGGCGAGAATGCCAAGCTGAGGCACGTCGTCAACAATGCCAGTGGGAGCCTCCGGCCCATGGTAGACAAGCTTTTTGCCAGCAAACTCGCGGAGGCCGAACGCCATGAGTTGCTCTGTATCGTCTACTACCCCGCCGAGACGATGCGCCGGCTGCGTACGGAATGGAAAACCGTGCAAGATCGCGTGAAATGGGTGAGCAAGACGCTTCGGCTGCAGTTTCAGATCGTACGAGAGTTTGCCAAGACGTTTCGCCGCAAGCATGTGATGCGGCTGCTGCCGACGGAATACCATGAACTGCTCGAAGCGCTCGTCAGCGAGTCGATGATCAACCGTGGCATTGGTTATGTTGACGCAATGGTGGAAGCGCGGTCGGAGTTTGATCGTGATCTGCCGATCATTCGCGCGTTCTCGCGGCTCATTCGCAATCTTGCCGTGGGTGAACTGATTGTCGCCGGCGATCTTGGCGACCGCGGCCCCCGGATTGACCGCGTGATTGATTTTCTTATGCAGCAGCCGCACACCACGTTGCTCTGGGGCAATCACGATCTTGTCTGGATGGGCGCAAGCCTTGGCCACGACGCGATGATCGCGACCGTTCTCCGGTTCAGCATTCGGTATGCCCGAATTGCTCAACTCGAAGCCGGATATGGGATCAGCCTCGAACCACTCGAACGGCTGGCGCGCGACATGTATAAGGACGACCCGGCGGAGCGATTTAAGGTAAAGGTCGAACATGCATACGACCCCCTGCTGCTCGCTCGCATGCAGAAGGCCATGGCGGTGCTGCAATTCAAGACCGAGGGCCAGCTCATCAACCGGCACCCCGAGTGGGGAATCGACGATCGCAACCTCCTGCACAAGATCAACCTGCCCGCGGGGACAGTTGAGATTGGCGGTAAATCGCACGAACTGCTCGACAAGCACTTTCCCACGCTCGACCCGAAGAACCCCTATCAGTTGAACAAAGCCGAACAACGGTGCATGGCCGAGCTTCAGTCGCTGTTTCTCGGCAGCACCCGGCTCTGGCAGCACATGCGGTGGGTAGCGCAGCATGGTGCGATGTGGAAGAAGCGCGACGAGGTCCTGATTTTCCACGCGTGCGTCGCGGTCGACAAAACAGGCAATCCCCTCCCGCTGTCGATCGATGGCAGGGAAGTTTCGGGGCGCGCGATGATGGATGCCTTCGACGAGATCATCCGGAGGAGCTTTCGCGCCGGACAGGACGCCTCGGCGAGCGATCTCGACTGGCTTTGGTATCTCTGGGCCGGCCCGCGTTCGCCGCTGTTTGGCAAGGACAAGATGACGACATTCGAGACCGCATTTGTCGCCGACAAACAGACGCACGAGGAGCACAAAAACGCCTACTTCAAGCTGATTCATGACGCCGAATTCGTTAAACGAATCTGCGCCGATTTTGGAATGGGTGATAACGTGTTGCTCGTCAACGGACATGTACCCGTGAAGGTTGATAAAGGCGAAAAGCCCCTGAAAGACGGCGGGAATGCTGTGACCATCGACGGTGCATTCAGCGAAGCCTACGGCGACCGTGGATACACCCTTATCATCGAGCCGGGTGGGATCGACATCGCCGAACTTCACCATTTCGATTCGGTGGAGCAGTTCATCAAAGGCGGTGCCGACATCGTGCCGAAGATCGTCGGAATTCGGAAAAACAAGAAGCCCCGAACGCTGGGCGAGACCGACAAAGGCGTTGCCTTCCGCGGGCAGATCGCCCAGTTGAAGCAGCTCATCGTGGCCTATCGCGCGGGATACCTGATGGAAATGTAATCGACTCTCGCCAACTGAATTCGCTCGACGAGCGTTGTCGCCTACAATCACGCCGTGGTTCGTAACCCAATCCAACAACTTCCCCCCGCGCTGATCAATCGCATCGCCGCTGGCGAGGTGATTGAGCGGCCAGCGAGTGTGGTGAAAGAGTTGATCGAGAACGCCGTCGATGCGGGCGCGACTGAGATAACCGTCGAGGTGGAAGACGGCGGGCGCGAGCTGATCCGCGTCATCGACAACGGCTGCGGCATTCCGCCGGGTGAGCTGCTGCTTGCTTTTGCTTCGCATGCCACGAGCAAGCTCGCGTGCGACGAAGATCTCTTTCGAATCGGCACCATGGGCTTCCGCGGTGAAGCGCTGGCGAGCATCGGCTCGGTCAGCCACGCGCGTATTTTCTCGCGCACCCACGAACCCAACGCCATTGCCTGGGAAGTGCTCAATCGCGGCTCGACTATCTCCGCGCCGCAGGCCGCGGCGGGTAATGTCGGAACGACGATCGAGATTCGCAATCTTTTCTTTAACGTCCCGGCGCGGCGAAAGTTTTTGAAAGGCACGCAGACCGAATACGGATACATTTCCGAACAGTTGCTTCGGACCGCGCTGCCGATGTGCGAGATCGCGTTCAAGCTGTTTCATAATGGTCGTCTATCCCTCGATCTACCTGCCACGACGCCCGAACGACGATGGCTGGCCGCATGGCCCTCCGACTTCCACGAACAGCGACTGCCCATCGACAGCGGCGATGCGGAGATTCGGCTGCGCGGAGTGATCGGTCTTCCAGAACTCGCGAGGCCCACGGCAAAGTATCAGCATTTTTTCCTCAATAATCGGCCAATTCGCGACAAGTTCATCCAACACGCGCTGCGCGAAAGCTATCGCGGGCTGACCGAGCCGGGACGTCACCCTGCCGCGATTCTGCTCGTCACCATTCCGCCGCAGGATGTGGATGTGAACGTCCATCCCACCAAGGCAGAGGTGCGATTCAAAGACAGCGGACGCATTCACGGCCTGGTGATGAGCACCGTCCGCGAGCGGCTACTCGGCAGCGACCTCACACCACGCGCCATTCCCAACGCCCGACCGCAAGCCGACGACACGCAACGCAATACCATGCAGCAACGGCTCGCCGACTTTTTTCGCGCGCCCGCCCCCGCTGTCAGCCAGCCGCTCTTGCCGATGCCGGCTGGCCTGTCGCCCGTCGTGATGCGACAGCCCCCAGCACCGACTGCGGCGTTTTCATTATCTACCCCGGCCGCGTCCGGGGAACTAACGGATGCCCACGTCGCCGAGCGTGAAGCTGCGCCATTCGCCGCCCCGCTGTCGCAAACCACTCCAATCCAGTCCCCCGCCGACGCGCCCCTAGGAGACGCGTTTCCAGTTGAGCCGCAGCCGGCATCCCCATTCGCGCATTTACCCACGATGTCTAGCGGCGGGAAGGCGCTTCAGCTTCACAACAGCTATCTCATCGCTCAGACCGATGATGGCTTGGTCATCATCGATCAGCACGCTTTGCACGAGCGCGTCATTTTTGAAGAGCTGCTCACCCGCATTGCGCGCGGCCCGCTTGAAAGCCAGCGGCTGCTTATTCCCATTACTCTGTCCGCCAGCAGCAGGCAGTGCGAGTTGCTCGAACAGATTCAGCCGCTGCTCGGCAAGCTCGGCATTGAGGCCTCGGTGTGGGGGCCTGGCAGCGTGGCGGTTCAGGGGTTTCCCTCCTTTCTTCACAGGCTCGACCCCGGCGAGTTCATTCGCGAACTGCTCGAAAAGGGTGAGCAGGAATTGCTCGACCTCACTGAAGAGCAACTTCTTCACGAGGTGCTCGACATGATGTCCTGCAAGGCCGCGGTGAAGGCTGGCGACCCACTTTCTCCCGACGAGATCTCCGCGCTGCTCGCCCGCCGCGAACTGGTGGACCGTTCGAGCAACTGCCCTCACGGCCGGCCCACCACGCTCCGCCTCTCGCTTCGCGACCTCGAAAAGCAGTTCAAGCGCACGGGGTTCTGATTCGCACCATATTTGTTCACATTTGTGAATTTCTTGCGCCTTAGCGTCAGAACGCGCCAAGGCCGCGAGCGCGGTTGCGCTCGCGGCCTGGCGATCTGAAGAAAACAGAGCAGTCCTACTTCCGACGACGGCCCAGCAGGCCCGTCGAGGCGACGGCAAGCAGGCCGGCGACGGCCGGTTCCGGCACTGCCGCGCCCCGGGCGACATCGCCCGGCGCTGTCAGGCCGAAGTTGGCCGCCAGCGCCGTGAAGTCGTCGAGCGTGATGTTGCCGTCAAAGTTGAAGTCGGCATCCGACCACCGCTGGGCCGGGTTGCCGAAGTTGGACGCGAGCACGGTGAAGTCATCAAGGTTCACCCCACCGCTGAAGTCGGCATCGCCGTCGAGGAGCAACGCCCCGACCTCGCCACGCGCAATCTGGAAATCGCTCTTGAGCGGCCCGGCGCCGTCCGGATCAACGTGCCCGATGAAGTTATCATCGGTCAGTTCGGCATAGATCGGATCGATGTCATACTGTGTCAGCACATCAGCCAGCGAGAGGCTGTACGGTGCTGTTCCGACCAAGTCATTAATGCGACGCGCGTCGATACGATCAACAACGCCGTTGTTGTCCACGTCGGCCTTCTGAATCGCCAGCGCCGCATTGCCGCCCGCGGTCAGGAATGCCGCATTGAAGCGGTCGATGGCTTCGTTCTTCTTGAGCTTGCCCAGACGGACACCATCTTCACGGCGAACCTGAGCGTCGCTCGAACCGGCATAGCCGGTGTCGGGGTTGGCGTTGACGGTGTCTACGGTTGCGCCCTTCAGAAAGAAGATGACGTCATTGCGATCGACGGCACGATAGACCGGAGCCGCATTGGTGCTGGCCGGATCGATGTTGCCCGAGCCGTTGAAGTCGGTCAACACGATCAGATCGTCACTGCTAAGGCCCAGGGCCAGATTGGCCACAGCGGCGTTACCAACGATGTTTCCCTGAGCTTCGCTGGCCGCGTAGGCCTGAGCGAGTTCTTCCACGTCGTCCAGATCGCGCACACCGTTGCCGTCCATATCACCGGCAAGGACGTTTCGCGGCGTCAGGTCGATCAGCTTGGTCGGCGCGGTAGAACTGTTGGAAACATCGGCGGCGAAGATTCGGTATCCCAACGACGCGTTATTGGTGTCACCGACAAAACCGAGCGTGCCACTGTTGATCGGATCGATCGAGGGGTCGATCCAGTTCAGCCGGCTCTTCAGATTGGCCGAGCCGGCTGGTGGATTGTTGACGACAAGAAGATCATAGAGAGATTGATCAAATCCGGCGGGCGAGTTGCTCCAGGTCTGCTTGCCGCCGTCGAAATCTTTCTCTACTTTCATCACCTGCTCTGGAATAAACCCGGCGGCAATCACCCCGTCTGCCGGGGTGACCGAGGTAGAGGGGAAGTTGCTTACCGATTGACGAATGTTGTTCAGAAATTTGCGGTGAACCCCCACGCCGGCTGTGCCGACGGGCGTCGTGAGTGCCGATCCGTCGGGTGCCTGGGTCTGATCATCCACATCGCCCCAGACGAGCTTGTTGGGGTTGCTGGCGTCTTCCGAGACGGTGCCGCGACGGTCGGCCTTGCCGTCTCCGTTGGTGTCGATGCCGATGACGGTGACTGCCTGAGCCGCCGACCACATCTGGTATCGGCCGTTGGTGACATTGAATGCTGTCGGCTGAACGAATCCGTCGTCGCCGGCTGTGTCGGATTCGCCGGCTTCCTTTTCCCATTTGATCTTAAGAACCCTCATGGGGTCGGTCCGCGAGTTGGCAGGAATGGAACCATCCAGATTCTGCAGCCCGCGGTCGCCTACGTCGCCGACGCTCAGGATGCCCAGCGCCATGCGGTTATTCACAACGGTCGGACGAACGCCCGAACCGCCGGAACTCTTGTCGCTGAACCGCATGAACGGCCCGATGCGATGTTCCTTCGGCTGCTGCGATGCCGCCAGCGAAGCATCCACGCCGAAGAGATCCTTGTTCGGGTTCATCTCATCGCCCGGACGAATGACCGCCGGCTGGCCGTTGACATCGACATCGTTGACATTTCCGGCAGCCATCGACCGGCGGTCGCGCTCTCCGCCGGCGAAAGACGCGTCGAGATTGAGGTTGTTGGCGCCCTGATTGCGCGTGCCAGACCCAATCTCGCGGGTGGTGCTGTTGAAGTTGGCACCATTCTTCAGACGGCCCGCGCCTTGAAGCCAGCGACCGTCGTCTTCCGTGATGCCGCTCAGACCGGTACCCGGGTTGGCAGCGATGGCAAAGGGAACAATTGCCAGTGTTTCATTTCGGAGGAAGCTCGTCCCGGGATCGCCGCCGGTCTCGCCGGCAATGACGCTTCGATTGGCGAGTGCCTGAAAGTTGGTTCCGAAGGTCCCGGTCGCCACATTGTAGGCCCGCCGGCCGACGCCGTACTGCGCATTCTCGTTCTGTCCGGTGCCCACAAGATCGCGCGGGCGACGGTCAGGGGATGGAGTGCCTGCAAGATCGTCGGCCGCGAATGCCTGGAACGAGCGGACATCGGTGTAACCAATGCGCGGCTTGCCCTGAGAAGCGGCCGTCCAACCACCGGGGTTGGACCCACTCTGCGTTCCACCGCCGTCGATGATGTAGGTGTTTGCGTTAATCTGCGACCAGCCTTGACGCCAGAGCGGTGCCGATTGGCTGGGCGTATCTGCATCGAGTTCGTTGCCAAAGCCCGATGGAAGGAACAACCCCCCGCCCTTGGCCGTCTCAAGAATGCCGTTGATCGAGCCGACCTCATGATACTGATATTCGATTCTGTCGGCGGTCAGCAGCGCGAGATTGGCGCCGGCGGTCGGCGTGGTGCGCCAGGAAAGCAACTGCTGCGCGCCGACGTTCGCCGTGTATAGAGTGCGCCCGATACGAAGCTGATCGGTACCAAGCCGCCAAAGCGAGTTGTTTTCGCCCGTGGGGAAGTTCTGCGAATTCGTCGTCGCCCCGCGGGTGAGTGCTCCGAGCGCGGTCGCGCCGGATGCTGAGATCTTGTAGGTGCGGGGGTCGGCAAACGGGCTGCCGCCGTCGTTGGTGACACCGGCGTTCACCGCTGCCGTTGCCAGAGTTGCAACGACTGCTGAGGCCAGTGCGAGTTTTCGCCGCTGAGTAGACACTTTCTCCATGATCCTGCTCCTGAGATAGAGGGAACTATTGCTACGCCGCGTGGGGTGCCGGCAATTGCCGAGCCAAACTTATCCAGACCCAAGCAGCAGATGTTTATCTTGAACTGCGATTGTTTCGGCAGTACGACCGAAGCGCTTGCTTTGCATGACGATGATCATGCGCCAGTGGGTTAGCGCGGTGGCACGTCCTTGATCGTCGGCTCGCCCTCGACCGAGTAGACTCGCTCACCCCATTGCCACGTGGGACTGCCGAGCGTCTCTTCGATCAGCTTGGTCTCGACATGCCCGTCGCAGAAAAGGAAGTTGGTCTTTGGATATTGCTTGGCCGAGGCGCCGGCTTTGGCGCGCCCGTGATTGCGACCCACCCAGTAAAGCCGTGCATCGGTTGGTATCGGTGGGAACGGCGGCGCTTCGGCCAGCCGGAACGGTGCGATGTTCGGGTTGATGTTCACGGCGTCGCTGAAGTCGTAGCTGTCGGCACTGTTGATAAACCCATGCACGGGCCGATGGCTCTTGACAATGCCGTCTGCGGCACCGTCGGACACCACGCGATAGTTCTGAGTAAACTCAGTCGCCAGAATGACATCGGACGATTTTCGGATCCGCGATGCCTTCACGTATTGAGCGTTTGCCCCACCCTTATGGCCCTCGACATCGGGAGAGAACTTGTTTCGAGGCAGGATCGCCTCGTTCACTGTGTACGCCAGACGGCGCACCTGATTGTCTACAACACTTGCCGCTGTGCTGGGGTCGCGATTCTGCCCGGGGAGCAGATCATCCTGCCTGGGATTCGTCGGTGGCAGGCCGCCATCCTCCAGCGAAGGACATGTAAAGGCCGCCTCCTGAACCGGATTCGCATCACCGGTGCTGTTGGAACGCTTGGTGTTGAAAATGTACCACGACCAGTGCGTGTACCCGAGCGTTCGATTGACCGCGGTTCCTCCACGTCGCGCCGCGGGGGCACCGGAGCCCACGTTGTAAACATATGCCGCCGGATAGACGCCTCGACTCTCTGCAAGATAGATCGCGAATCCTTGTCCAATCGCTCGCAGGTTGGACGAGCACTTGGTGATATTTGCCTGCTCCCGCGCCTTACCGAGCGTCGGAAGCAGGATTCCGATTAACACTGCAATAATCCCGATAACAACCAGTAATTCCACCAGTGTAAACCCTGATCCACCACTTCTTGCGAGGCGCGTCCTGCGCATAACCTGCTCCAATCAAAGTTGTCTTTCTGCCGACGGGACCCGTCCCGACGGGCTGTAACGCAGCCGACCGAACTGTGTGGCGATCCCGATTGCCCTGACCACACAAGCCGACGTCACCAGCCGCGACGGGCAGGGTTTTCCGGCATCTGCATTAAGAACAGCGCCGGAGCGGCGATAGCGCGAGGTAAAAATCGTGTAAAGAATGCGACTTGCGAATCGCCCGCCCGGGCATCGCCGACTGCCCGTTGCCCCTCACCCGACGTGCTGGCTCGATGCCCGATCTCGTTCCGCAATCGTCTGGCGCGTAAACCACTATCATCAATGCACTTGCGCCCAAAAAATCGGCCCGATACATTTTCGCAAAATCGGGCATTTTCGGGCATTTGCGGGCACGGGGCGTGTCCAGGCAGACCCAGAATTGTCCGCCGCCGCGCCGTGGAAGACCCGGAGAAGGAAGCGGGTTGCGTCTGCCAAAGCGCCTTCATACGCCATCAGGGCAACTGCACCGCCGCTGCACTGTGATGCGAGCGTACTCCTACTCTGGTCCCTGGTCGTATTCGCTTTTCAATGAGCGCGCTCTCACCATCCACCGGTGTTGCGCGCCGCGCGCACCGATTGCGCAGCGCAAAGCAGAATTGCTGCGTTCTGAGACTGAATCACGGAAGGAGTTTGCGATTATGCGCGCCCGGCGCGCTGCGCCGCCGGTATCGCCGTGGCGCAGCGCGCGGTCGGCGGCTACGCTTCCCGGTCTACCGCAAGCGCGATGCGCCGGATGCCGGTCATCATCTCTGCGAATTGCTGCGGGGTGAGCGATTGCGCGCCATCGGTCATCGCGTGTTCCGGGTCGGCATGGGTTTCCACGATCAGCCCGTCGGCGCCCGCCGCCACGCTGGCTTTACACATGCTCTCGACCAGATAACTCTTGCCCGTGCCATGACTTGGATCAACAACGACCGGCAGGTGGCTCACCCGATGCAGTTCAGGCACGATCGCCAGCGGAAGTGTGTTGCGCACATAGTCTTCAAACGTGCGAATGCCCCGCTCACACAAGATCACATTCGGGTTGCCCCGCGCGATAATGTATTCAGCAGCGAGCAGAAACTCTTCGAGCGTGGCGCTCATGCCGCGCTTGAGCAGCACGGGCTTGCGCGTTTCGCCCACTTTGTTCAGTAAATTGAAGTTTTGCATGTTGCGCGCGCCGATCTGCAAGACGTCGGCATAGTCGCAACAGACCTGCACCTGATCGATGCTCATCACCTCGGTGACAATCGCCAGCCCGGTCTGCTCGCGCGCCTCGGCGAGGTGTTTCAGGCCTTCCTCGGCCAGGCCTTGAAATGCGTAGGGACTGGTGCGCGGCTTGAACGCCCCGCCGCGCAGGCCGACGGCACCGGCTTCCTTCATCAGGTGGGCGATCTCAATGATCTGCGCCTTGCTCTCCACACTGCACGGCCCTGCGATCACACCGATCTTCCTGCCTCCAATGGTCGGATCGACTGCGCCGGCCCGGCTGTTCATCAGCGGGATGATCGACCGTTCCTTTTTTACTTCTCTGCTGGCCATTTTGTAGGGCGCGAGAATCGGCACGACTTTGTCCACGCCGTCGCACGTTTCCAGCGCGCCGCGATCTTTCAGGCGATCATTTCCGATGCAGGCGACGACAGTCCGCTCGGCACCCACGATGACATGCTCTTTCAATCCCATTTCTCTCACCAGTTTCACAACATGCTCGATCTGCACCGAGCTTGACCCGTTTTTCATCACAACAATCACAGCGCACCTCCGCGGGTGGTAAATGGTCGCCAACAGCTAAGCATGAAACACCTCAACTGCGCTCAAACCTGATGCCTGAATGACGAAACCAGAAACTCGAATCAATGACGAATGACGAATTTGAGACTTCGTTATTCGGAGTCGATTCGGATTTCTGATTTTGGCATTCTGATTTCTACATCCATGGCCGAGCCCGATTCATAGAAAAAGAAAACCCCGGGAACCGCGTCCCGGGGCTTGTTAGTTTGCACAACTAGGCATCAAGCTCAGGCCGCAGCATCTCCGCTCGGGTACCAAAACCCGTAAAAGCTAAAGCCGAAATAGCTGTTGGCGATGAACACTTGTGCATGAAACATATCGAACGCAGGGGCATGGCGTCAACAGAGAAATTTTGAGAAACTTCTGGTCGAGCCTGCCGCGGCGTGTTGAACAGGCGCACCGCCGAGGCGCTGAGGTCGCGGAGAATGAGAAGGTTTTGCCATGAGAAATTCGCGCGCCGCGTCGTTGGCTGGACGCATGTGTTTCGATAGAAATCGTGGCAATTCGCTATATTCAACAAATAATCAGGTCTTTCTCTGTGTTCTCCGCGCCTCTGCGGTAAAACATCCGGGCGAACAATCCGGGCTGAACAAACGGTGAGAAAGCGGTGCCACAAGTCCCACACAGATGTCGCGCATCCTCCCCATTCGGCAAAAGACGACCAGCCAGCCCAGAATCGCAGATTCGCGCGGGCTGCCCGGCACCAGGCGGGAGACAAATGCTACTTTGACAACACAGCCTGATCGACCCCCGCGTCGGGGAGCGAAGCTGTCCTGCGCCGCCGCACGAGTTGACCGGCGTCGTCAAGCAGTGAATACGCCACAGGCGTTATTAATAGCGTCACTACCAGCGCCAGACTTTGCCCGCCGATGACGCAGACCGCCACCGCGCGCCGTTCTTCGGCACCCGGCCCGGTTCCAAGCCAAAGCGGCAGCATGCCCGCCACCAGGGCGAAGGTGGTCATCAAGATCGGCCGCAGGCGGTCGCGGTTGCCCTGAATGATGGCGTCATATCGATTCATTCCCCGCTCACGAAGCTGGTTGACATGGTCCACCTGCAAAATCGCGTTCTTTTTCACCACGCCGAAGAGCACAAGTATTCCCAGGGCCGAGTAAAGGTTGAGCTGCTCGCCGGCCAGCCACAGCGAAAGCAGCGCAAACGGAATCGCCACCGGCAGCGAGAGCAGGATGGTAATCGGATGAACCAGGTGCTCATACTGGCTGGCAAGGATCATGTACATAAAGACGACCGACAGAATCAGGGCGATAATGAACTCGCGATAGGTTCGTTCAAACTCCCGCCCGGCCCCGCGCACGGTCACAGTGTACGCCGGGGGCATGTTCATTGCTTCGGCTTCGGCGAGCAGCGACTGTGTGCGCTCCGCCAGCGCGTAGCCGGGCGCGATGGTGCCCCGGACGCGCGCGTCGCGGCTGCGGTCGGTCCGGTCGATTCTGGCGGCGCTGAGCACTGGTTCGAGTGTGGCGAGATTTCGCAACTCGACAACGCGCCCGGGGTCGCCCGTGAGCAGAAGACCGGGGATTTTGTCGGTTTCGTTGCGATACTGCTCGGCGAGGCGAAGGCGGACGTCATAATTTTCATTCATCGCCGGGTCGCGGTACCGACTGATCTCCAGATCGCCGCCGACCATGAGGCGCAGGGCCGTGCCGATATCGCGCGTGCTCACGCCGAGATCAAATGCCCGCTCTCGATCGATGGTCACGCGCAACTCGGGCTTGGTAAACTTCAGCGTGGTGTCAACATTAATCAGCCCGCCGATGTTTATGGCCCTATCGGCGAGTTCGCGGGAGTATCGAGCCAGCTCATTGAGTTCCGGGCCTGAGACCGAGAAATCGATGTCGAAATTGCCCCCGCCGAGGTTGAAGCTGGGGTAGTTTCGGACGCTGATGGTCACGTCTCGATACTTTCGAAACTCGCGGCGCAGTTTTTGCATCACATCGGTCTGCGAGTAGTTACCGCGCCAGGCCGCCTTCGGGTCGCCGGCGAAGACGCCTTTGATGAACCGGCTGACGCTCCAGACGCGCTCTTCGTGCGGAGCGATGCGCACATACGCTTCACCCTGATTGACCCCGCCGATAAACCCCCCGCCGACGGTAGCGAGTACGGTGCGCACTTCAGGGACGGCGCGCAGGTCGGCCTCCACCTGCTGCATGACGACATCCATCGCCGCATAGCTGGCGCTCTCCGGGCCGGTGACGCGAATCTCAAATTCTGCTTCGTCGGCCCCCTGCGGCAGAAATCCCTGCGGGACGAGCTTAAACAGCGGCCAGGCGGTGGCGATGATTCCGACCGCGACGATCGCCGCCGGGATACGAAATCGCATGGTCGTTCGCAGCATGGCGACGTAAGTAGCATCGATGTATCGGTAAAACCCGCCCCGGCTGGACTTGGCATGCTCACCGCGGTGGCGTTTAAGCTCCCCGCCGAGCACGCGTGCCGAGAGGGTGGGCGTGAGCACAAAGCTCACGACCATGCTCACCATCACAGCCACCGCCGCCGTGATGCCGAACTGATACAAAAACCGGCCACTGACCGAGCTCATAAAGCTGACAGGGACAAAGATGATCGCGAGGCTGAGCGTGGTAGCCACCACCGCCATCGCAATCTCCTTGGTCCCCTCCAGCGCCGCCTGCATGGGCGACAGGTTTTTTTCTTCCAGAAACCGAAAGATATTCTCCAGGACCACGATTGCGTCGTCGATGACAATGCCCACCATCAGCACCAGCGCCAGCATCGTTACGCTGTTGAGCGTGAAGCCCATCACCCACATCACGGCAAAAGTGCTGATGACCGAAGTGGGAATCGCCAGGCCCGAGATAAGCGTGCTGCGCCAGCTGCGCGTGAAGGCGAACACGACGAGTGACGCGAGGATCGAGCCGATGACCAGATGCGTGTTGATTTCGTGAAGCGCGGTGTAGATATAACGACTCTGATCGCGAATCACCTGAAATTGCACGCCCGGAGGCAGCGCGGGCAGGACGCGCGCCGCATTGACCTTTACCGATTCGATTACCTCGATGGTATTGGCCCCGCTCTGCCGCAAGACTTCCACTGAGACTGACGGGTTGCCGTTCAACCGAGCGGCCGAGCGCCGTTCTGCGGTGCCGTCGGTGACGGTGGCCACATCGCCCACGCGAACCGGCGCGCCGTTTGGTTCGGCGATGACGATCTGCGCAAAATCCGCCGGTTTTTCAATTCGTCCGAGCGTCCGCAGATTCTGTTCGACACCCCCGCCGGTAAGGTTGCCCCCGGGCACTTCGGCATTCTGTCTCACAACTGCATCGCGCACGGCGGTGATGGCGATGCCATAGGCGGCCAGCCGGTCGGCATCGACATCGATGTTGATGGTTCGATCCGCCCCGCCGGTGATCCGCACCTCGCCGACGCCTTTGCTCCGTTCCAGCATCGGCTTGACGGTTTTGTCGGCGAGTTCGGTCAGTTCCCGCACAGAAAGATCGCCGGATAGCGCAAACGTAATCACCGGCGAACTGTCATTATCAAACTTCCCGACGGTCGGCGGGTCGGCCTCGTCGGGCAGGCGGCGCGCCACGGTGGCGATCTTGTCGCGCACGTCCTGCGCAGCGGTTTCGATGTCGCGATCGAGCCGGAATGTGGCGATCACGAACGAATTACCCGAACTGCTGATGCTGCGAAGCTCCTCGATGCCATCGACCGTGTTGACGACTTCTTCGATGCGCTCCGACACTTCGCTTTCAACTTCTTCAGGACTGGCACCCGGCAGCGACGTGCGGACCGTGACCGACGGCAGATCCACACTCGGAAGCCTATCAACCCCCAGCGCCAGGAACGCCGCCGCGCCGACAACGACCATGGCAAGAATGATCATGCTGGCAAAGACGGGCCTGCGAATGAAAAGCTCGATGATTCCGCTCATGTGGCGAGACGTCTCCCAGCGATGCCGGCAGGCAATCCCCCGAACGGCGTCGAAACCGTCGTCCGGCAGACCATGCCCCAAAGCAAATGATTGTTCGCCCGCCGCGGGAGAAGGTCAATCTTCACGGGCTTACTTTTTCCACCGGCGGCAGGGCTTTGCCGTCGATCGTCCAGAGGAAACCAATTGCCTGGCGGGCCTTCGGCGGGACAAACAGGGTCGCGATGAAGCGGGCGACGGGCCGGCCGATGAATCCGCCGAGCAGCATGAAGCCCATCTGAGAAACTGCCGCGCATGCGATGACGATAAAACAGATCGACATATTGGCGGATTCATCACCGCGAGAGGCTTCGTCAATCTGGAAAATCAGCCCGACGATAAGCCCCGCCAGCAGTGGAATCATCAGTGCGAGCCAAAACCGCCGCCGGGGCACGTGCCAGAGAAGCGTCGCCAGCAGCCCGCCGAAGACGGTGGGGGCAAGATTCATGAAGAAAAGTACAACGGCGACTTCAAGTCGATCGCGAAACACGTCACTCGTCGGCCGCCAGACGCGCTGCCAGCGCGGCGTCGGTCCAACCACGGGCTTACCCGTGTCGGCCGACACCCAGATGGTTGCCTGCTGCTGCGGGTCCCACTGCCGGTAGGCATTGACGCCCTCGGGGCTGATGTAATCGCCGCGGGTCAGGCTTTCAACATAGCCCACTTGCAACCCGGCCAGCCCCATTCCTGAAAAGAAAATCAGGCCGGCGAGAAACAGGCACCACAGCAGAATGAGAATGGAGGAAAATCGAGTCAGCCAGACCCGCTGCGCGTTGCTCGCCACGCCCGCCGGCTGAAAACGGCCACACTCGGGGCAGCGTACGATGAGAATGCCCAGGCGCGCGTCACGTTCGACGCGCTGACTGTGGAGGTTGTAGCCGCACTGATCGCAAAACAGATCGGCCTCGATGCGCGCATGCGCCGCCAACGGGCGCAGCGGGGGGAAGTTGGTTTCGGTGTCGGTCACAATCGCTCATTGACGGTCCGAGCCGGCAATCTACTTTTTCCGCGCGGCTTTCCGGGGCAAAAGCGCACGTTGCAGGTTGCGCATCGCCTGTTCAAGCCGCTGTTCGTTTTCGACCAGGGCAACGCGCACCCAGGTTTCGCCCTGCTCGCCGAACGCCCTGCCGGGTGCCAGGGCGACTTTGGCATCGTCCATCATTTTCAGACAAAACTCGATCGTCCCCCCGCCGGCGCTGGCGAGGTGAGCGTCGGCGATTTTTGCCCAGACGAACATGCCGGCGCGCGGGCGGTCGTAAATCCAGCCGAGCCGGTCAAGTCCGCGGCAGACAACCTCGCGGCGCTTCTGATAAATCTCGCTTTGCAGGTCGGGTGTCTTCCCGGCCTGACGGAGGGCGATGACGCTGGCAATCCAGACGGGCGCGAAGTGGCCATAATCGTAATAGCCCTTGATCGTCGCCAGCGCCTTCACCATTTCCTTGTTGCCGCAGCAAAACCCGACGCGCCAGCCGGCCATGTTAAAGCTCTTGCTCATGGTCGTGAACTCGACGCCTATCTCCTTTGCTCCCTCGGCGGCGAGAAAGCTTGGAGCTTTGTAGCCGTCGAAGTTGATTTCGCCGTATGCGTAATCCGAGAGAACCATCACGCCGTGCCTGCGGCAGAGATCGATGGCTTTGGTCCAGAATGCCGGGTCGATGGTCATTCCGGTCGGGTTGTGGGGGTAATTGAATATCGCCAGCTTTGGCTTGGGGTATAGCCCGGCGATAGTCTGTTCAATGTTGCTCAAAAACCGGTCATCATTACCCAGCGGGACGCGCAAAACGTTGGCACCAGCCATCGCCGGCGCGTAGAGGTGTGCGGGAAAGGCCGGATCGGGCACAATCGCCGTATCGCCCGGGCCCAGCAGCGCCAGGCAAAGATGGCTGAAACCCTCTTTGCTACCAATGGTTACGATAACTTCGGTCTCGGGGTCGAGAGTCACGCCGAACTTGTCGCGGTACCGTTTGGCCACTTCTTTGCGCAGCCCGGCGATGCCGTTTGAAATGCTGTAACGGTGGTTACGTGGATCGCGGGCGGCCTCGGCGAGTTTGGCGACTACTGCGTCGGGAGTGGGGTCGGTGGGGTTGCCCATTCCCAGATCGATGATATCCACCCCCGCCACGCGCTTCTCATACTTCATCTTGTTGATGCGCCCGAACAAGTACGGCGGGAGACGCGCGATGCGGTTACTCGGCTCGATAATGAAGGGAGATGGGAGCATGATGGACAGAGAAACTGACGGCGATAGCACGGCGAGTACAACGACAGCGGAGCGGGTTAGCCGTGTCTCCTACTTCGGCTGCGACGCGGGCAGGTCGGGAATCGCCTGCTGAGTTGCCGACTTTTCGCGCTCGCGTTCGAGTTCTTTCCTTACTTCGTCTCTGCCGCGCACCTGCGCTTCGCGGCGTTTCTGCTCCTCGATGTACTGCTGTCGCAATGTCGGCTCCATGATCACCAGCGACTTCGAGGCGCGATCGCTCAATTGTGCGCGAAGGTCCTGCGATAGCTGTTGAATCAGCCCCTCTTCAAGGTCTTCGCGGATGCTCGCCTTCACTTCCTCAAACTTAATCACCTTCGGCGGGATGCGCTCGATCAGTTGAATCAGGTGATACTGATTATCGGCCTGCACAGGGTTGGACACGTCTCCCTTGTTCTTCAAGGCAAACGCTGCATCCTTGAACGATGCGGGATATTGCGAATTGAGCGTAAATGGCCGCACCTCCCCACCCAGCGCCGCGGTCAGGGAATTGCGGCTTAGCGCCCGCGCCACCGTCTCAAAGCTCTCGCCGGCGTCGAGGCGGCGCTTGGCTTCGCCGATTTCCTGCAGGTTGGCAACCGCGATATGCCGCACATGCACCTTCTCGCCATAGAGCTGCATGAATGCCGTGTTCAACTGTTCATCTTGAATCGCACCCGCGGCCTTCGGCTCGCACACCTTGCGAAGCGTCGCGTTGGTCTCCATCAGCAGGTTCCACTCCAGCAGGCTCATGTTTCGACGTTCGAGAAACTGAGCGAGCAAGCCGGGATAGTCGTCCTTCTCGGCATTCTGATCGCGAAACATGCGGTCGAGCGTGCGCGCTGTTTCCGCCTCAACATCCGACGGCGAGACCACGATCTTCGCAATCTTCGCTTCCTGCCGGACCATTTCGAGTTGCACGAGGCTCAGAAGCAACTGAAGGCCGTGGGCTTCGATCAGCGGCTGCAAGAGCTGTTCGCGGGTGATGGTTGCCGCGCCCACCCTCGCCACGGGCGCCCCGGGGTTGGCCAGTGCCGGCTTGGAATCGTGCGCGGCGGCGGGGGCAACCTCTGCGGGTGGGGGTTGGCGCGCCGGCGCGCCTTCTGTCGATGAGGACGCGCACCCCGACACCGAAAAGACCGCCGCCGAGATGCACCCTAACATTAAGCACTTTTTGCGCACGCATTACTCCATGAGATAAAGTGGCGCGCAGTATCGAAGCGTTTCCTCAAGGCGTCAAGTTGCCCACGACTTGCCGCCCGGCTACAACCCTGCCATGGCCCCCTTCCGTCTCGTTGTGGCAATCATCGTACTGTATCTGGCCCTGCCGGTCAGAGGGCAGCCATCTTCGGCACCGGCTGATTCCAGCCAGCAAGCCATCGATCGCCGGCATGTTCTGATCATCAGCATCGACGGGCTGCGGCCAGACATCATGCTTCGCGCCAACACGCCCAACCTGCGCAAGCTGATGAACCGTGGCAGCTTCAGCATGTGGGCCAAAACCACGCCGCAGTCGATCACCCTGCCGTCGCATGTGAGCATGGTCACCGGCGTCAACCCCAACGCGCACGGAATTCAGTGGAACAGCGATCTCCCGCTTGCCAAGCCCGTTTTTTCGAGTTATCCGACACTCTTCCAGTTGGCCAAACGCGCCGGCTACAGCACAGCGCTTGTCACTGGCAAGAGCAAGCTTGTATCGCTCACCCCGCCGGAATCGCTGGACTGGAGTTGGGTTTCGCCTGATTCATCTTCAGACGATTCGACCGTCGCCGAACGGGCCATCGAACTCTACTCGCGAAACAGGCCGGACGTGTTTTTTGTTCACTTTCCGACAACAGATAATGTGGGCCACGCCATTGGTTGGGGAACTGACGAGCAATTGAATGCGGTTGAGGCGGCCGATGCCGCCGTCGGGCGGATTATCGACTCCATCGAGCCGGCGCAAAGAACGGGATCAACGCTCATCATCATCTCGGCCGACCACGGCGGGGCCGGGCGAACCCACGGCACGGAAGACGCCCGCAGCCGGTACATTCCCTGGATAGCGGTGGGTCCCGGCGTGCGGGCAAACTACGACCTGACCCGTTTCGGTGCCAACCACGAGGTGCAGACCTACGATACCTTCTCAACGGCATGCTATTTCTTAAACATCACCCCGCCGAAGCGCGTGGAAGGCAAGCCCATTCGCGAAATGTTTGACGATGCCGAGTTGACCCGACCCGACGCCCCCAAGCCGCGGCTGCCGACGACTCAGGAGCATTGAGTCCATTCGACAATCTTCACCCAACTTCCGACAATCCTGCCATGATCGTCGGCCACGGAATTGACATCGTTGAAATCGGCCGCGTGAAGAAGCTGGTCGAGACGCACGGACAACACTTTCTCGACCGCTGCTTCACGCCCGGCGAGCAGGCGTATTGCGCCGCGCGTCCGAAGCGTTACTACGAACACCTCTGCGGGCGATTTGCAGCGAAGGAGGCCATTCTCAAGGCGCTGGGCACGGGCTGGCGCAAGGGAATTGCCTGGACAGACATGGAGATTCTTAACGCCCCCACCGGCCAGCCGGGCGTCACGCTCACCGGCGAATGCGCCAAGCTGGCGGCGGAGATGAACATCAACCGGTGGCTGGTCAGCATCAGCCATATCGAAACCCACGCCACCGCAAGCGCCATCGGCACGCGCGACTGAATCGCCGCACCTATCCAAACGCACGCGAGTTGCGGCTAAGCTTGGCATTATGACGATCATCGAAGATCCACCGGCCGATCTCCAGACCCCCTCCGGGCATATGCGCACTTACACGTTTCGCCCGGGCAACGAAGGGCGATATCCGGGAGTCGTGCTGTTCAGCGAAATTTTTCAAGTGACACAGCCGGTGCGAAGAATCGCCGCCACGCTCGCCGGCAACGGCTATCTCGTGGCAGTGCCAGAGATTTTTCATGAATTGGTCGCAGCGCCCGGCACCGTCATAGGCTACGACGCCGCTGCGCTCGGAAACCAGTGCAAGATTGATAAGCCGGTCGCCTCCTACGACTCCGACGCGCGGGCCGCCCTCGACTATCTCGCGACGCACGCGCAATGCACAGGCCGGCTCGGTACGATGGGGATCTGCATTGGGGGGCATCTGGCAGCGCGGTGTGCCATGCAGCCGGATGTCTCGGCGGCGGCGTGCTTTTATGCCACGGACATTCACAAACGGTCACTCGGAAAGGGAATGAACGACGACACTCTCGATCGGCTGAAGGAAATCAAAGGCGAGCTGCTGATGATCTTCGGCCGGCAAGATCCACACATACCCACCGACGGCCGGCGGGTCATTTACGACGCGCTCGCCGCAGCCGAGATCAACTTTACCTGGCATGAGTTCAATGCCCAACACGCATTTATGCGAGACGAGGGGCATCGATATGACCCCCAGTTGGCACAAATGTGCTTCGGCATGGTCTTCACGCTATTTGCCCGGCAGCTTGGGTCCAATCAACCAGCCGCCCCGCGGATGGATAAGAGTGGCTGTTGAGGGGCGCTTAACCCGCCAGGTCGTCGTACAACCGCTGCTCATCGGTGGAGAGGGTCGTCCCCGCGCCCGGCGGGGTTGCTTCTGACAGCTCGATCTCGCCGCGCATTTTGGCGACAGCCTCTTCAAACCTCGTCGCATCGATGGCGACCTGTTCGGCATCGACATCAACGAGCGACTCCCCCCGCTGCAATCGGTCGAGGGTGGCAACATAGTCGTCCAGGGCGTCGATTTGCGCATTGAGCACGCGAATCAGCCCCTGCCGGCGCTCCAGTTGCTTCCTCACGAAAAACAACTGTGCCACGGCCCGGCGGCGGGCCGGGTCGCTGGTGGCTTCGCGGAACTGGTCTCGCAGATAGCCGTCCTTCTTTTCGAGAAGCTGCATCTCGTCATCAACGCCATCCCGCTGGGCGACGATGGCGGCCTTTCTCTCGGCGAAAAATGCGTGCTTCTTCTCGGCGGTGGCTTTGCCCGAAAAGACTGACTTGATTCGCGCTGCCAGCGGATTGGCGTTGCCCGTGGTCGTGCCGGTCGGATTGGCTCCCTCACGGTAGAGCACGATCCGGCCATCCAGCCGCTTGGCTGTCAGCCCTTTGTTGGTGCGCGCGAGAGCCTTCAACTCATCTTCGACAATTGCAAGCGGCAACATCGTCGATTGCACGACAGCATCCGCACCAATACCCGTGGTGGCCAGCGCTTGATCCAACTGCTTCACACGATCGCGCACCCGGGTTCGCTTCTCGGCCTCGCCTTCAGGATCGAGCAGGTCATTGAGCGCCTTCGTCTCGGCGGGGCCCCAGATGCTGTAGCCGCCGGCGGAGTTCGGTTCGATGAGGATCAATGTGCGGCTGGCAACGCGCTCGGCAAGATCGTGACTCTCGACCGAAAACCCACCCGTTGAGAGCAGGATGAGCGTCAGCGGCCCGCTGTCGGGTTTGTTTTCTTCCAGGATGCGATTGACCTCGGCAACCGTCATCGGCTTCACTGCCTCGCCGCGCACCAGTTGCTTGATCGGCGAGACGCAAACCACTCGCAGCCGGGCAACCACCGAACTGAAGACCACCATTTTTGCGCGGCTGAAGGCGACATCCATCACTGCACCCTGCGGGAGACTGCCCAGGCCGGTGGAGTCTTCCCGGGCAAACTGCGACACGATCTTCCGCACCTCGGCGGCGCGATCGGACATCGAAATCGAACGGCGGTAGTTCGACGCGGGTCGGGTGCCCTCGGCAGTGTCGATGCGCAGCTTGGGGTTATCCAGCAACCGCTCGACATGCCCCATGAGCTTGCTCTCAGCCCGGCGATGCGATGCAACTGGCACGGGCGCTGCCGCCTCGTGGTCAGGGTTTGGGGTCATGTCGGCTTGCGACTTCAAATCCACCGCTCCTTCGATGCCGCCTTTCGCGCAGCCCTCGCCACGCGAGAATGACGAAAAACAACGCGGCCCAAATCCAGCCTGCCGCGGCGAGAATGCCATACATCGTGCTCATCGGCGCATTTCTCGACCATACATGATTCCACCGATCGCCCGCGCCACGGCAACCCGCAGTCTTCGGTCGGCGACGATGATGTATCCGCGTTGCACTTCGGCGGCAAGCGTGGCGACCACCGAACTCATCAGCCACATCGCGGGCCATAGCCAACCTCCAGCGGTCAGCGCGAGTACGACCGGGGCGCCAGCCACCGGCCAGACCACCCAGCGAGGCAGATCAAAGCGGGCCGGATCTTTTCGGCAGTCGAGTTCAAGTACCGGCAGCCGCGCCATCAGCCGCCACAGGTGCAGTCGCAATTGCAGCGTCGATAGCAGCAGTGCCAGCGATGCCAACGCCGAGCCGGCCCCGGCAACCAGAAGGCCCACTGATCGTCGCGCATCGGCCGGCAGCGGCGGGCCTCCGGCGAGCCAGTGCAACCCCTGCACTACCAGAACTGCCGCACCCCCCAAGGCGATAAGCCACAGGCCGCCGGCCGCGGCTAGGGGCGCGGTCGGCCGCACCCGGGCAAGCATCGCACGCCACATCGGGCTGATGGCCCGGTCACCGTCGGCGAGCCAGGTCATCAACTCGCGCGCCCGGAAGCGATGCGGCGTGGCGTACATCCACACCCGCACCAGCAGCAACCCCGTCGGAAAAAGCCCGGCGGTGAGCAGCGACATCACGAGCGCGGATGCGGGGCTGAAGTAAAACTGAGCAGGCCCCCTGCGGCGGAAACTGGCGCGCAGCATCGAGCCGGGCAGATCGTGGTGGCCAAGCGATTTGACCGTCACGCCCGAGTGTTCCATGAAAACCGACACAGTTGCGGAGCGTACCGCAACGCGCACCATCTCGAAACCCGAAGATGCCAGTGATTGCCGGGCGGCGGTCAGCTTCGTCGAAGCGTGATATGAACAATCTCTGCCGGGGCGTTGATTCGCAGCGGAAACCAGTTGCCCACGCCATTGCTGACCACGAGCGATGCGTCGCCCCGCTGGTAAAGACCCGACCAGTATCGATACATCACCGGCCCAAACCCAAGCCCCGGCGAAAGGTGAAGTTGCCCGCCGTGCGTGTGGCCGGAGAGCGTAAGCGGAATTCCTGCATTCGCGGCGATATCAAACGCATGCGGGTGGTGGGCGAGCAGGATTCCGAACGCATCGGCATTTCGCTGGGCGATCAGGCTGCCCATGCTTGCGACGATCGCCTCGTCTGGGCTTCGGCGCTCGCTGAAGCGTTGAATGGTTGCCGGCCAGCCCCAGCGCAGCCCGAGCACCTGAACAGGCACACCACGCACGCGCGCTTCCACGGTGGTGTTGAGTAGCAGCGGAAGGCCCGCGGCGGTAACGCTTTGCTCGAAGCCTGCCCGGCTTTCGATCAGATCGTGGTTGCCTTCGCATAAAAACTGGCCAAATCGCCCCTCCAGCCGACGGGTCATGTCGAGCGCAGCGGGCAGATCGGAGAGGGCATGATTGATCAGATCGCCGGTGTGCATGATCAGATCGGGGCGGAGGTTGTTCACCGCATCCACGATCCGGCCAAGCGTCTTGCCGCGAGTGAAGTGGCCGACGTGCACATCGCTCACCTGCACGATTGTCATGCCATCAAGGTCGGTCGGTAGATTGGGTACCGGGACAACGATTCTCCGAGTGCGAAACTCGTCGAGTTGACCCATCGCACGAGTGGTGCCGATGGCGGTGATGAGCGGCGGTGCGGCGGAGATGGCGGCACCGAGCAACTGTCGGCGGGTCAGGGTTGGCTCGACAACCGCTGCCGCTGGCTGCGGGCCGACCGGCGGCGCCGGCTCGCTTCGCAGACGGCCGATGAGCCAAACCGCCTTCCCGGCAATCCAAAGCAACAGCGAAGGAATCGCCACAGCAGGGAGAACGATGAAATGCCAGATGAACAGCCCCGCCAGCGCCACCGGCCCCATCGATGCCCCCGCGGGCAAGACTAGCCTCGATGCGATGACCGTCCCCAGCCCGCCGATGCACCCGACCATGAACACCGCCAACAGGCCGCGCAACACCCGCTGATAGCGCAGCGGCCGCAGCAACCGATCGGCGCGCCACCACCACCAGGCATCCGCCAGAAACATGACCGCAATGATCGTGAGAATGAAGATCGGCATGGCGAGAATGCAGCGGCTACTTTACATCGTTCAGACGATGATATACATCTCAATGGCAGAACGGATGTCCCACGCCCGATTTCTTATTTTCGTTTCGCTTGGCGCTTCGCTGGCTGCGTTGGCTGGATGCGTGCGCAGGGAAATGACGATCACTTCTGAGCCGTCGGGGGCGCTGGTTTATCTCAACGGCGAAGAAGCCGGTCGCACACCGATGACCCGCGACTTCACCTGGTACGGAACCTACGACGTGGTGATTCGAAAAGAAGGCAGCGAGACGCTTCGCGCCCGACAGAAGACCATCGCACCCTGGTGGCAGTGGCCCCCGTTTGACCTCGTTGCTGAGCTTTTTCTGCTGGACGACAAGCGAACCTACCAATACACGCTTCAGCCCGCTGCCGACACGGCGATCGATGTCGATGCGATCCTGGCAAGGTCGGATGCGCTTCGCGGGCAGCTTGAGTCCACCCGGGCACCTTCCACGCAGCCGTCGCGGTGACCTGCTCGCGCCTACGATTTACCTACCCGACGATTCATCTAATCATAGTGCTCAAAACGCTAGACTGAGCAGTCAATTGTTGTTACTCGATCGCCGCGAGGCGCTTCTTGGCATCGCTGAAGGTGGGATCGGCTTCCAGAGCCTTGGCAAACTCAACCTTCGCCGCGGGCTTGTTGCCCTGCATTTCCAGCACGCTGGCGATGTTGTAATGCACCTCGGCGGGCTTGAGCACAGCCGACATCTGCGCGCGGGCTTCGTCCACGCGGTCTTTGCGGGCGAGCCACAGGCCGTAATTCACCCGGCAGGGAACATTCGTGCCGTTTGCGGCGATGCCCGATTTATATGCATCCTCGGCTTCATCATTGCGATTGGCGAATTCGTAGCACTGGGCGAGATTGTTCCACGCATCTGCCGAGCGGTTGGTGGCATTGACGTACCGCCGGGCTATTTCAATGGATTGATCGTATTGCCGGGTCATGGCGTAGACGACCGCCAGACGGTTCATCGCTTTCAGATGATTGGGGTCGAGCTTGAGTGCCTGAACGTATTGCAGGCTCGCCCGGCGGAAATCCCCGCGCGACTCGGCCAACTGCCCGGCGGCGAAGCGCGTCTCGGCGTTGATCGCCGGTTCTTTCGCCAGCTCGAAGTTATCCTGTGCAAGCACCGGCGGCTGCGATCGAGAGACCTGCCTTTGGCCGCTGTTGTTGCACCCCACCACTGCAATCGCCAGGAGACTCGCCATGCCCAACCGCTTGATGTTCATCCGATGCCTTTCGAGAGTGAATTCGTTCACCCATACATCGGCACACCAGATCGATTTGCGTTGATCTGGACGGAGATCATGGTTTCAACTCGGCCGCGGAGTCCGATAACCCCGTGGAGAGAACCTGATCGCCCCGGCTCCGGCGGCGCGGGTCAGAAACTCATCGCCGACTGAAGCTCGGCCAGCCGCTGATCGATTTTCTGCTTCGTCGCCGCGGCGAGGCCGGCGAGGCTGAAATCTTCGATGGTGAAGCTCGCGGCGACCGTGCCCAGCGCAATCGCGCGCTTGAGCGTGGCGGCGGTGAAATTCTGCTGGGTGGCGAGGTAGCCCATCATCCCTCCAGCGAAACTGTCGCCCGCGCCGGTCGGATCGACCACAAGCTCGGCCGGGAAGGCGGGCATGACGAAAATGTCATCGCCGGTGCATAGCATCGCGCCGTGCTCGCCCTTCTTGATCACACAAAACTTCGGCCCAAGCTTCAGCACATCCCGCGCCGCGGCCACGAGATTGGTTTTGCCGGTCAATTGCTTGCTCTCTTCGTAGTTCAGCACCAGGCCCTGCACATGCTTAAGTAGATCGAGCAATTCCGATTTCGTGGTGTCGATCCAGAGGTCCATCGTATCGGCCACTGCCAGTTGCGGCGCACTCAGAGAAAGCAGAAGTTCCTTCTGCAGAGTCGGATGCGAGTTGGCAAGAAACACATACTGACTATCAACAAACTGCGCCGGCACCTTCGGCCCGCGCTCGCCCAGCACGCCGAGATCCACCTTCACTGTGTCGCGAAAGTTTACATCTTCGTGATATTTTCCGTGCCAGCGAAACGTCTTGCTTCCCTTGCGAACCTCCAGCCCGGCAGTGTCGATGGGGCGGCCATGAAAGACATTAAGCAGTTCGGAAGGACAATCCTCCCCCACCACACCAACCAGCCGAACCGGCGTGAAGTAGCTGGCAGCGAAGGCGAAATAGACCGCCGAGCCGCCGATCACGTCGGGCCGAACTCCCGCCGGTGCCTGAATTGTGTCGATCCCGATTGAACCCGTGACAAGCAAGGACATATTTTCTCCACAGAACAGAATCGTCTCAAAAGTAAGCTGATCTTGCAGGCGGGATCATCTCCCGCCGGGCAGTTGCCGGACCTTCACGCGCGTTTCGGTGACGGTGTAAAGCCTTCGATTCGACATCCGCGGATACCGCTCGAACAGCCGGTCGATCGCGTCATCCTGCTCCACCTCGCCGCCGGTTAGCTGCAGGTGGGCAATGCACCGCTCAAAAGCGCCGTCGCCCTTCAGCGCAGCGTGAATCACGGCATCATCGTTGGTGATCAGGTCAAGCTGCTTTCGATGCAGCTCTTTCAAAAGGTCTTCCGGCGCGATGTCCGGGGGCAGTTCGGCCATGTCGAGCGTGGCCGCCACATGCCCATGCCGCGTGACCGCTGCATGAACTGCCGGGGCGAGATTGCCATGAATCAAGAAACGCACGGGGCGGAACTATAGTCAGGAAGGGGCAAATGCGAAATGGCGGACGAAAATTTGGGGAAATTCATGTGCCGAACCGACATTGCGGGCAGGCTCGCGTTGCCACGCTGTTTGCTTCGCTCTACACTCGCGCTCGAGTCGTCTACAAAGGACAATCGATATGGCCAAAGTTCGCAAAGCAGTCATTACCGCGGCGGGTCGCGGTACACGGATGTACCCGGCATCGGCGGCGGTGCAGAAGGAGATGTTCCCGCTCGTCGACCGCGATGGGCTGACCAAGCCCGTAGTGCAGATCATTGGGGAAGAGGCAATCGACTCAGGGATTGAAGAAATCTGCATCATTACCCAGCCGGGGGAAGAGCCATATTACCGCGATTACTTCCGCCGGCTTGATGACAGCATGGTAAAGGCCTTTCGCGGTAAAGATTGGGCGATCCTTGAAAGTGAAAAGCTCGCGGCGTTTGGTGAACGGCTTCACTTTGCCGAACAGCATTCACCCGAGGGCTTCGGGCACGCGGTGTATCAAGCAAAGAAATTTGTCGGCGATGAGCCGTTTCTGCTCCTGCTGGGCGACCACATCTACATCAGCGACGTAAAAGACCGTTGCGCACGGCAGCTCATCAAGGTCTATGAACAATACATGCTTGATAGTGTGACCGGCGTACAACCAACGCTTGAACGCTTGCTTCACCTCTTTGGCACAATTAAAGGACACCCGATCGACGCCGGTAAAGGGGTCTACAAAGCTGAGCATATTATCGAAAAGCCCTCGATCGATACTGCGAGAGAAAAGCTGGTCACCCCTGGTCTTCCGGCGGGAAACTATCTTGCGCATTTTGGCATGCACGTTTTCGGCCCCGGCATTTTCAGTTCGCTGGAATATCTGATCAAGAACGACCTGCGAGAAAAGGGAGAGATTCAGTTAACGGCGGCGCAGGAGCACCTCCGGCAGCAGACGGACAAGTATTGGTGCGTGGTCACGCAAGGCCAGCGGTACGATACGGGCATTCCATATGGCCTCATGGAGACGCAGCTTGCTCTGGCTCTGAATGGCGTCCACCGAACGGAAATCTGCGAGGCGATCGCGCGTATCCTCACCCAGCAGGTGAAGAACTAGCCCGCAGGCGAATCGATTCCTGCAACCGAACCGTCGAGACGGCGGTGGATAGGCCGAACCACACCCCGCCGATGTCGAGAGTTTGGCAGAGGGCCCCGCTGACGGGTCGTTAAGCTGGCGAAACTTTTTTTGTTGACTGCAGAACCTAGGGGGTTGTCTGTTCGTATTACAACAGATAGATTCTACACCGCCCCGTTTTTGGCCACCACAAGACGTGTCAGAGTTTGGTTGAGTGTGACAAACTGCACAATCAAAGATGGTAGACGCGTCACTCGGTATGAATCGCGAGATTCCGGCCCCAATTGGTCTTTTTATCTGTGGAGTGTTGTTAATGACGAAGCTTGATTCAGAAAAGTGCGGCTGTCGCGACTTGGACCTTCTGGCCGCCGTTGCGGGGGCGGAGCAGGAGCCTGAGTTTCGACAGGTAAAGCCCGGCGAAACCGTGTGGGAGTCAGCGGCAGGCGATGGCCACCTGATTGTCGTGAAAGTCGGGTCGGTGCGCGTCTACGAAACTGCCGAAGGCAGTCCGCGTGCCCGGCTGGCACATGTAGTCGGGGCGGGCCACTGGGTCGGCGTGGAATCAATCGCAGGCGTCCGAGGCAACACCCGCGTCGTCGCGGCGGAGCCTACGACTGTGGCGATTATCGCTGCAAAGACGGTGTTCGAGCGCGTTGCAAGCAATCCCTCTTTGGCGCGCGAGCTGATTCGGCATCTTGCCGAGCAAAACGTGGAGTTATCCAACGAAATCACCCAGATGCACGCGCACGATTGCACCGCGCAAGTCGCGCTGGCGCTTCTGCGCCTCGCCCGATGCGGCGGTGCCGCGGATGACGAGGGCACTGGCCGGGTTACGCTGCGAATCACCCAGCAGGATGTTGCCGATGCGGTGGGCATCGCGCGGGAGACCGTGAATGCGATGATTCAGCGGCTCGCCGACTCCGGCGCGATTCAAAAACAGCGTGGACGTATCAGCTTCGACCCGCAGGTACTCTCGCGGCAGGCGGCGAGCGGGATGGCCGGCGAAGCCGTTTCGCGGTCATAGCGCAATCGTGGTGCAATGGTGCGTCAAGCCGGCAGCCGGAGCGGTTGCTGCGGGCTATGACCCATCAGATTCACCCGGTCGCGCCCCGCCGATTTTGCCTGATAGAGCGCGGCGTCGGCAGCGGCCACGAGGGCGTCGGCGCTGCGCGGCTGCGTAACGGCGACCGAGGCAATTCCGATCGACATGCTTACGCCACTTGCTCGCTTCAGAATCGATGCGGTGGACGCCTTAAACTCCGCCCGGATTCGCTCCGCGGCGCGGGTGGCTTCGTCGGTTGACGCCTGCGGCAAGAGCAACACAAACTCATCCCCGCCGTAACGCGCGGCTATATCGGCCCGGCGCATGTTGTTCGAGATGGTCCGCCCGGCCACCTGCAGCACCTGATCGCCCAGTTGGTGGCCGAACGAGTCGTTTAGCTGCTTGAACCCGTCCATGTCGATCATGATGCATGCCAGATCGGAGGAATATCGTTCCGATTCGGAGAACAACTGATCCAAGACGCGCCCGAAGTGCCGACGGTTATACAACCCAGTCAGCGGGTCGGTCGCAGCCATCTGCTCGAGCTGCTGGTTTTTCTCGATCAATTCCTGATGAAGCGCCTCGTTCTCGCTCCTGATGCGCGCCACCATCAGGTTCTTTTCAACCACGAGCGGAATCGTGAAGAGGTAATCGCCAAATTTCACCACATAGTCATTGGCGCCGTTACGAATCGCCTCGACCGCCGTGCGGCCCACGTTCTCGCCGGTAACCAGGATAACCGGGGTTCCGCATCGGCTCTTCACGTCGGCCAGCAGGTCCATCCCGCTTCCGTCGGGAAGATTGTAATCGGATAGGATGAGATCGAATGAATCCAGGTCGGTCGATAGTGCCGCCCCGCGAGACTCGACGCCGACCGTCGTCCCTCGGCCAAAGTGTGCTTCGAGCGTTTCGCAGATCAGATCGCGCTGATCGGCATCGTCTTCGACAACCAGCAATCGAAGATGTTCCCCGTGTGTGTTTTTTGTCATTTTGCCAACCCCGGCTTCCTTCATGCCGTTCAGCCGTCTCAAGATTTACAATTCGTTTACGCGTCGTCCAAACTTTTTTCGCGTGATTCAGCGCCTGCAGATGCTCGCTGGCCAGTGATGTTGCGGATACTGGTGGATTTCGAGCCAGTAACTCGTGCTCGCCAGTACCGTCTGTAGAAACTGCTCAGCATTGGCGTGCTTGAGGGTGTAACTGTTTGCCCCGGCGGCGGCGGCCTGCCTCATTTCTGCTTCGCCGGACACACCAGTCATCATTACGACCGGAATCTCTGCCAGTTCCGCATCGCTCTTGATCTGCCGGAGCGCCTTCAGCCCGTCGACGAGCGGCATCTCAACATCCATGAAGATGAGTCCCGGCCGAGGCGCCGCGGCAAACCGCCCGCGCCGATAGACGAAATCGAGCGCTTCCTGACCGTTGCTCACTTCATAGATGGTGTTGGCCACCTTACACTCCTCGATCGCATCGCGCATAAGCATGCGGCAGTCGGGATCGTCGTCGACGAGCAGAATGGGAATCGGCCCATCCTGGCATCGCTCAAGCCAGGGTTTTGTGGAGTTCTTTTCTTGCGTCATACCTGCCTCACATTTCGTCACGCCGCGCGCACGATCGCCGGCGAAGGCTTGCTGTGAACATATTGTGCGTCGATCGTAAACTTAAAGCTGCTCCCCTCGCCCAGGATGCTCTCAACCCAGATTCGCCCACCGTAGGTCTGGACGATGCTTTTAACGCTCGCCAGGCCAACCCCCTTGCCGACAGACCCGCCGGGCGCATTGGATCCTCTACGGAAAACGAGGAACACTTTGGCCAGGTCTTCTTCCCGAATGCCTATGCCGGTGTCTGCAACGTAGAACTCGGCGTGCCCGTCTACAGCCCGGCAGCCGATACGGATCGCCCGCGGCTTCCCCACCGACTCTTCCCCCATGTATTTTATGGCGTTGTCGATCAAGTTCTGAAAAATCTGTCGAAACCGCAACCGCTCACCCTCCACGGTCGGTAACTGCCCGTCTACATGCAGCCGGATATTGTGACTGCGCAGATCGTCTTCAAAGACATCCCGCAATTGCTCGATCAAAGCAGACAAGTCCACCAGCTCCGTCTTCTGTCGGCGTGTTTTTATGCGGGAGAGTTCCAGTAACTCTGAAATCAGGCTGGTTTCAATCTCAACATTGGAACGGATGCGCTCCAATCGATGCACTACATCCGCGTCAAGCGCCGATCGATGTTTGAGCAACAGCATGGTAGCCATGCCATCGATGTTTCGCAGCGGGGCACCGAGATCGTGGGATACCGCACGAAGAAACTCTTCCTTCTCCGAAATCTCGTTGCTCAGAAGGACATTGGCCGCCTCCAGTTGGGCCGTCCGCTGCTGCACCTTTGCTTCCAGTTCGTGGTTGGCAGTGGTGAGTTGCTGGTTGGCTGCATTCAGGTCTCGCTGCTGCTGTTTCACCCAGTGCACCATCTCGTTAAACGCCCGCGCCAGTTCGCCAATTGCATCGCCGCGCTCGATATCGACCCGGGTATTGAGATCGCCGGTGACGATCTTCTGCGCCGCGACGACGAGCTGCCGGATTGGCATGAAGATACGATGCACCAGAAGCGCACCAACCAGCATTGCCAGCGTAAGGGCGAGAGCGGAGATGAGAACAACAACGTGGATGATGGAGTTAAGCCGCGCCGCTTCACCATCGCGGGAGACCCCGACCGAGACGTAGCCGACAAGCTTCGAATTCCCCGATGCCGTGGATAGCACCGGTGCGGTTGTTTCCAGATACTCGCCGAAGACCGGCGAATAATTGTGATGAAGCTGCATCAGCAGGGATGAAGCGCCGCGGACTCGTCGGACATCTTCCTGCTCCAGATCGGCGTCGCGGCTGGCGATGGCGATCTGGTTGCCTTCGGCGTCAAAGAATGCGACATAGAGCACGTTACGGCTCTTGATGAGTTCGCTGGCAATTCGCGACAGATCCTGCGACGACTGATTGCGCACCGATCGCTCGTTGGCAAGCGCCAGCGTGCAAGAAAGCTGGCGCGCGTGCTCGCCAATCAGGTCATTGAGCTGGTTGCCAGTCTGATTGACAAACGTATAGACCGTTGCACCGAGGGTGAGCAGCATCAGTGCGATAAAGCAGATGAAAATCCGCCCCTGCATCCCCAACCCACGACGGACGGTGCGCAGCGTCGGGCCGACTGTGCGCTTGACCACAGCCAGCTTTCCGAGTTTGTCGCGCGCGTTGTCCATGCATCGGCGCGGTAGGGGTATTGCGCCTCAGCGTTCATCGTCGCGATTCGGGTGCTGGTTAATCGCTATCTAGAAGGACTCAAAATACCGCGCAACCGCTTCTAAATCCCCCTTTTCTCGGGCTTACCGCACTGCCGCGCGAGCCTGCGGCGGCGGGCCGCGGGACCATGTGTGGCTGATTCGACACAGATTTACAGCGCAATTCTTGCCAAAACGCCTGATTTCATCGCTAGAATCGCTGCATCTGTACCCTGCCGGCGGCCGAACTTGATCGTATCTGCTAAAATCCCGTGAAAGTGCGCTTTTCCCTGACAAAGTGGCGCAATAGTGTGATGAACGTCCGCTTCTCAGACTAGTTTGAATCGGCAGCTCAGTAAAACCAATGATTGATCGCCTCGAACAACGTCGCCTGCTCTCGACCATCGCCATTCAAGGAACGATCGGCGGGGATCGGCTCACCATCTCGCTCGATGGAACGTTCATTAACATCCGCAATCGCAGCCCTGTAAACGACTTGCTGGTCGACGGCGTGGCCATCGCCCCGCTTACCAGCAGAAACTTCTCCGGCGTCACCCGGATCGATGGCGACCTCGCCGGCGGGCGCGATCAACTGCTTTGCGATGACTCCGTCCTCATCCCGCTCAACATCACCGGCGCCAACGGTAATGACACGCTCACCGGCGGCGGCGCGAATGACACCCTTTCCGGGGGGGCTGGCGATGACTCGATTAACGCAGGCGCCGGAAACGACCTCATCAGCGGCGACCCCGGCGGGAAGAGCGGCGCCGATACTATCGAAGGGCAGGCAGGCAACGATACGATCTTCGGCGGCAATGGAAACGACCTGCTCATGGGCGGCAGCGGCAACGATAGCATCAATGGCACGCTCGGCCGCGATACCATCGGCGGAGGAACTGGCTCCGACACCATCTTCGGCGGCCTCGGCGATGACAATATCGACGGCGGCGACGATGGCGATGTGCTGTACGGCGACGACGGAACCCCCGATCTCGCGCTGCACGGTAATGACACCCTCAACGGCGGAAACGGCAATGACTACCTCCGTGGCGAGGGTGGCAGCGACCTGATGCTCGGCGGGCCGGGCGATGATATTCTCGATTCCCAGGACGACTCACCCGACACGCTCGACGGCGGGCCTGGAAATGACCGCTCCAGCGGCTTTGATGCCGCGAGTTCAAACATCGAGACTTTTGGCGCTGTCTTTGGCACGCAAAATCTCTCCGGAGACTTCATCGCCATCTCCGGCGGCAACGGCGATGACGTCATCACCGTCGGCGGGGATGGCGTGTCAACGATCACAGCGACCATCAACGGCTTCACCCTTTCGGCAACCCTGCAGGCGCTTGCAGCCCATGTGGGTGGCGGCCTTGCCACGGTATTCGGCATCGCCATTCTCGGCGGCAATGGCAACGACATGATCACCATCGGCCCGGGCGTGCCCCTCGCCGCCGACGGCAAGACTTTCACGCTGAGCATCATCGGTGGCGACGGGAACGACACCCTGCTCGGCAGCGATGCAAGCGAGACATTTTTTGGCGGTCGAGGCAACGACACCATTAACGGAGGGGCTGGCAACGACAGGATCATCGGTGGGAGCGACAACGATACCCTCAACGGTGCCGCGGGCAATGACACGCTCATCGGCGACAGCTTTAATGCCATCGGCGGAGGCCCCGATGGCGAAAGCGGCAATGACGTTTTCATCGGGGGCGCGGGCATCGACCTCGCCGACTACTCCGGCAGTACCGCAGGCGTCAACATCACCCTCGACAACCTCGCCAACGACGGTGTGCCGGGTGAGACTGACAATGTCCGATCCGACGTCGAGAATGTCTTTGGCTCCAACGGTGACGACAGCCTAACCGGCTCAGCCGCCAACAACACGCTCGACGGAAAGCTGGGCAATGACACCCTGCGCGGTCTCGGCGGGGATGACGTACTCATCGACGGCTTTTCCAGCTTCTCCGGGTCCAATGACGTTCTTGACGGAGGAAGCGGCAACGACACCCTCGTAGCGCTCGGCGACGACGATGCCGACACGCTCATCGGCGGCACCGGTAACGACACCGCAGACTACGGACAAAGAGGCGGAACGGGACCACTTTCCCTGTCACTCGATGGTATCGCCAATGACGGGGTGCCATCCGGCTTCGCCCAGGAGTCCGACAATATCGGCATCGACGTCGAACGCATCATCGGCGGAGGGGGAAATGACACCATCCTCGGCAGCGCCGCAAACAACACCCTCGAAGGAGCCGGCGGCAATGACTCCATCAGCGGCGGTGATGGCGATGACTCGATCATTGGCGGCGCCGGGAACGACACACTCCTCGGCGGCAGCGGCAACGACACCATCAGCGGCGGCACCGGCAGCGACAGCCTAAACGGAGGCCCGGGGAACGATCGTTTCTTCAACCGTGACGGTTTTGCCGACACCGTCAACGGCGGCACCGGCACCGACACCGCCGATTCGGATCTCGCCACGCTGTTCGGAAGCAACGACACATTCATCAGCGTCGAGACGATTCTTCAACTCAGCATCATTCGTTAACCCCCTCTCCGTCGGCCTGCCGCGCAAAGTCACCGCCCGTGCAGCCCGCCCTTTCCGATTGTCGCAATCCGAAAAATCTTTTACGCATTAGCGGATTGCGGCCTCCCGCCTGCAGTCCTACGATTTTGTCCGACTGAGTCGATCTTCGGAGTTTGAAGCGGGTCGCAGCGGAATGCGCAAGAATGATACGCGGGCACTCGAATTGAAATTGAGCCTTTTTATAAGGTAATTATCGAGCTTCGACCGCTGCCCGCCCGGACGGGCGCGCCAGGTGCAAAAGGCTACCGAGCACCGGAGCAGATTCAGACTCCCGCAGGCCGCATGACAAGGGCCGGCGATGTGACGGTTGTGCAACTGTTTCTCATTTTGTTTCTGTCGTGACAGGTGAGCCAGAAGCAGGACTTCGACGCGGGGTCGGACCAGAGAGGAGCGAGCCGTGAGAATGAATCAGGTTCCCGAGTACCGCTGTGCCAAGACCGAAGACGGCGACGAACAGGGCTCGGGCATGGATGCTCAGATCAACATTCCCCCCGCCGTCGATGGCAGGCTGTGGAAAGTCGTCGTCGCGGCGCTGCGATGCCCCGCGTGTGGGTCGACCGACCACACGGCCAAGACAGGAAAGCGCGCCAACCACAATGGCCTGCTCGAACAGTACCGCCTCTGCCGCACCTGCGGCATTCGCTTCAGGACGATTCTCGAATGAATTGCCAGGTGGCCGTTCGGGTAGTGGTCGATCTTCTGCAGGGCTTTCGTACCGACGGATGGCGATATCTGCATATGTAAAAAGTTTGTGCAGTCAATGACTCGTGTACGCATAGCGAGCAACCCGATACAGACGGAACGATACGCTACTGGGCGAAAGATGCGGGAAAGATCGACAAAGAGTACTGCTAGTCGCCTCCCGCCGGTTCGAATCTCGAGGGCTTCGCATTGCGGCCCTGGCAGTTTGAATCAGTTTTGCATGTCTTTATCTACATTTCTGTGCTCCTCGTTTCTGGTGTGACGATCGTCACCCGCGGGAAGCGCAAGATTTTGGTCGGGCGGAAGCCCATGGCGAGGGGATGTTTCACATGCGTCGTACTACTTTCCTGGCGGCAGGTCTCAGTCTGGCGGTCATGGCTGGCAACGCGTCGGCGATGATCGAGCTTACCACCAACGGCGGGTTTGAAGCCGGTGACACCAGCGGATGGACTTCATTCCCATCCGGCACCTCCACGTTTAATGTCACCGGTGACGCCAATTCAGGCTCCTTTGCCGCCGAATTGTTTAACAACGCGCCCGCGTCGGGTGCGGTGATCAAGCAGGCCAATGTCGGCGTGGGTGTTGTCAACCCCGGCGAACCGGTCACCATCTCGTTCGCCGCGAAGGGCTCGTCGGCGGCGGGCGGCGTGGCGTTTGCTGAGTTTTTCTCCGAGATTGCCG